>Ga0208645_1000010_pt1 | contig 400446 bp, 310 predicted proteins | sample VirMetDEL_Sep_01_FD_184519 | JGI IMG/M metagenome (GOLD analysis project Ga0208645, IMG submission 184519) | Aqueous microbial communities from the Delaware River and Bay under freshwater to marine salinity gradient to study organic matter... | ecosystem: Environmental > Aquatic > Marine >...
AGATCGAAAACCCGCACTTGTGGGATGCCGAGATGAAGGAAGAAGCGACCCAGATGATCCTGCAGGGGACTCAGCTGGAGATTGAATATGCGCGGGATACCATGCCGCGTGGCGTGCTGGGGATGAATGCGGCGATGATGGAGGATTACCTCAAGTTCATCGCTAACCGCCGCCTGTCGCAGATCGGCTTGAAGGAAGAGTATCCGGGGACGACCAACCCGTTCCCATGGATGAGCGAGATCATGGACTTGAAGAAAGAGAAGAATTTCTTTGAGACTCGGGTTATTGAGTATCAGACCGGCGGCGCATTAAGCTGGGATTAACCCCGCAGCCCCATGGACCGTAGCATCACGGTCCATGGGCGGGGTTCAGTCCGAGACCTGCTCCAGAAAGATCAACTGCAAAGGCTCATCGAGCCAGTCATCCGCCGCTGCGGCGAAGCGCTGGAAGTATGGCGTCGCAAAATGCGCATCGAGTGCCGCCTGGTCCTTGAACGCCTCACGCATGTAGAACGTACCGGGTTCGTCCCGCTGCTCGAACAACACATAGTCAAGGTTGCCTGGTTCGGTGCGCGTCGGCTCGATCAGGTTCAACAAGCCTGCTTTAAGGGCCTGTTGCTTGCCGGGTTTGGCCTTGAGTACGGCGAGGGAAACCAGGGGTTTGTGCATGGCAGTGACTCTTTCACGGGGTGGGCTGGTACATCCGGCAAGGGCAGCAACCATCAGGGCGCTTAGCCAATAACCTGAAGCGTTGATCGGGTTTTTCATGCTGGGTGCTCTCAGTGGACTGGGGGCATCGTTGTCCACCTGGCAATAAAGAAACACCGACAAAACCCGCTTACACTTTCTTCAAAGGCTTGAAAATGCCTCACACCATCAAGACCCCCTGCGTCGGCCTGTGCTCCACCGTTTACGGCGACCTGGTCTGCCGGGGCTGCAAGCGTTATCACCATGAAGTGATCCAGTGGAATGGCTACAACGCCGAGGAAAAGCAGGCGGTATGGCTGCGCCTTGAGCAATTGCTGGTGCAGGTGATGGCCAGCAAGCTGGAAGTGTTCGACCCCCAGCGCCTGCGCCAGCAACTGGAAGACCGCAAGATTCGCTTTATGCCGCACCAGTCGCCGTATTGCTGGGCGTACCAGCTGATTGCCCGGGGCGCGCGGGTGATTTCCAGGCTGGACGCCTATGGCTTGGCGTTGTTGCCGGAGTTTCGCGAACGCAGCCTGGCGGATTTGCGCGATGCCATTGACCGGGAGTTTTTCCTGCTGTCCGAGGCGCATTACGAGCGGTATATCGCCCCGGGGTTTATACGCGAAGTGTTCGGTCAGCCTCTCATCGCCAGCAGCATGTGACCGTCGTAGCAGCTGCCGAGGGAATCAGCAGGTCCAGGAAGCTGCGCGATCCACCTGCAAGCCATACCGCTCAATCGCCTGCTGGCACACGTGCCGCTCAAGACTGCCCTGCTCCACCAACGCGGTAAGCGCCGCCAGCACGATGTGATGCCGATCCACCTCAAAGAAATCCCGCAGCGCCGCCCGTGTATCACTGCGACCAAACCCGTCGGTGCCGAGCACGGTGTAGCTCGAGTCCAGATAGGACGCAATCATCTGCGGTACTGCGCGTACGTAGTCGGACACGGCAACCACTGGCGCACCTGCCGGCAAGCAGTCATTCAGGTGACTGACGCGCTTGCCGGCCTGCGGATGCAAGCGGTTCCAGCGTTCCACTTCCCGCGCCTCCCGTGCCAGTTCGCTGAAACTGGTCACGCTGTACACCTCGCTCGCCACGTGCCAATCCTCAGCCAGTAACCGCGCGGCGGCCTGGGCTTCACGCAGCAAGGTGCCCGAACCGAGCAGGCGTACCCGGGCGTCAGCGGCGCCTTCCAGGCGATACAGGCCCTTGATGACCGCCGCCTCCACGCCTGCGGGCAGGCTTGGCTGCGGGTAGTTTTCGTTCATCAGGGTCACGTAGTAGAACTCGTCCACATCCTGTTCCAGCATCTGGCGCATGCCGTGGTCGAGGATCACCGCAAATTCCCCGGCAAACGCCGGATCGTAGGCGCGGCAGTTGGGCACGGTGGCGGCGGTGAGATGGCTGCTGCCGTCCTGGTGCTGCAAGCCCTCACCGCCGAGTGTGGTCCGCCCGGCCGTGGCACCGAGCAGGAAGCCACGGGCGCGCTGGTCGGCGGCGGCCCAGATCAGGTCGCCGACGCGCTGGAAGCCGAACATCGAGTAATAGATGTAGAACGGCAGCATGCGCAGGCCATGCACCGAATAGCTGGTGGCCGCCGCGACCCAGGAACTGATGGCACTGGCCTCGCTGATGCCTTCTTCAAGAATCTGCCCGTCGGTGGCTTCGCGGTAGCTGAGGATCGAACCGATGTCTTCCGGCTCATAGCGCTGGCCGACGCTGGAATAGATGCCGATCTGCTTGAACAGGTTGGCCATGCCGAAGGTGCGCGCCTCATCCGCCACGATGGGCACGATGCGCGGCCCGAGCGCCTTGTCCTTGAGCAGGTTGGTCAGCATGCGCACGAAGGCCATGGTGGTGGACATTTCCTTGCCGTCGGCCGCCGTGGCGAAACCGGCGTAACCGCTCACGGGCGGGACGTTCACCGGTGCTGCGGCCTTGCTACGGCTGGGCACGTAGCCGCCCAGGGCCGTGCGCCGCTGATGCAGGTAGCGCAATTCGAGGCTGTCATCCGCAGGCTTGAAGAAGCTCAGCGACTCGGCCTGTTCATCGCTCAGCGGCAACTGGAAGCGGTTGCGGAACGCGAGCAGCGCCTCGCGATCGAGCTTCTTCTGCTGGTGAGTTGTCATCTTGCCCTGCCCGGCCTCGCCCATGCCGAAACCCTTTTTGGTCTGGGCCAGGATCACCGTGGGCTTGCCCTTGACCCGGCGCGCTGCGTGATAGGCGGCATGGATCTTGACCATGTCGTGGCCGCCACGCTTGAGCCGGTCGATCTGCTCATCGCTCATGCCCTCGACCAGGCTGGCCAGCGCCGCGCTCTGGCCGAAGAAGTGTTCGCGGTTGTAGGCCCCGTCCTTGGCGGCGAAGGTCTGGAATTGGCCGTCCACGGTGCTCGACAACGTGTTGACCAGGGAGCCGTCGGCGTCCTTGGCGAGCAAGGGGTCCCAGTCCGAACCCCAGACCAACTTGATCACGTTCCAGCCCGCCCCCGCGAACAATGCCTCCAGCTCGTCGATGATCCGCCCGTTGCCACGCACCGGGCCGTCGAGGCGTTGCAGGTTGCAGTTGACCACCCAGGTCAGGTTGTCGAGGCCTTCGCGCGCGGCCAGGGTCAGGGCCGACATGCTTTCCGGCTCGTCCATCTCGCCGTCGCCGAAGACACCCCACACGTGACGCTCGGCGGTGTCCTGCAGGCCACGATGCTGCAGATAGCGCATGAAGCGCGCCTGGAAAATCGAACTGATGGGGCCAATGCCCATGGAACCGGTGGGGAACTGCCAGAAGTCCGGCATCAACCATGGGTGCGGGTAACTGCACAGCCCACGCGCCCCGGCCTTGGCGCCACCGAGTTCCTGGCGATAGTGGGCCAGGTCGTCCTCGCTCAAACGCCCTTCAAGGAAGGCGCGCGCATAAATGCCGGGGGCCGAATGCGGCTGGTAGAACACCAGGTCGCCGCCAAAGTCGTGATTGCGGGCGCGGAAAAAGTGATTGAAACCCACCTCGAACAAATCCGCCGCACTGGCGTAACTGGCAATGTGGCCACCGAGTTCGCCATAGGCCTGGTTGGCCCGCACCACCATGGCCAGGGCGTTCCAGCGTACCAGCGAGGCCAGGCGCTCTTCGGTGGCCAGGTCGCCGGGAAACGCCGGTTGCTGCTCGACGCTGATGCTATTGATGTAGGGCGTGCCGTGGTGGGGTTTCCAGTCGATGTGCGCAGCGCTGGCATCGCGGGCCAGCAGGTCGAGGATCTGCCGAGCGCGCTCAGGGCCGGCATTGGCTACCAGCGAAGCCAGCGCGTCACGCCATTCGTCGAGCTCTGGTTGATCCAGGGCTGTGTGATTCACTGCACTCGCGAAACCGTTCATGGGCACCTCCGGGCTTTTTTTCCAGTTTATGTCGGCGCTTGAGGATTTTTTGCCTGTTATCAGGCGCGGTTTATAGAATTTTGAGCATGAATCACTGCCCATGGGCTTTTTCCCAGCACGTTGTGCTCAAACAACCCGAAACCTCACCAGTGTGTTTAAAATGCCGCCCGCTCAATGACCGACGCTCAACGATGAACCCAGACGCACTCGCTACCCTGCACGCCCACCTGCTCACCGCCCTGGCCAACCCGCCGGCTGAAACCCGGCGCCTGTTCCATGGCCGTGGCCGCTGCTGGCCGGGCCTGGAGCAATTGACCGTGGACTGGCTGCAAGGCGTGGTGCTGGTCGCGCTGTTCAAAGAGCCCGAAGCGCCCCACCTGGAGGGGTTGAAACAGCTGTTGATCGACTTCGACTGGGGCCAATCCGGCGCCCACAGCGTGGCGCTGCAACACCGCTACCTGCCGCAAAGCACCACGGAATGGCTGGTGGGCGCAGCCATCGACGGGCTGACCATCACCGAAGGCGGCCTGCGTTACCTCATCGACCTGGGCAAAAAGCAGAACAGCGGGCTGTTCCTCGACATGCGCTACGGCCGCAACTGGGTGCGCGAACAGGCCAAGGGCCAGCGGGTGCTCAACCTGTTTGCCTACACCTGCGGCTTCTCGGTCGCGGCCATCGAGGGCGGCGCCAGCCACGTGGTGAACCTGGACATGGCCCGTGGCGCCCTGAGCCGCGGCCGCGATAACCACCGCCTGAACGGTCATGACCTGAGCAAGGTCACCTTCCTCGGCCACGACCTGTTCAAATCCTGGGCCAAGGTCACCCACAGCGGCCCCTACGACCTGGTGATCATCGACCCGCCGTCCTTCCAGAAAGGCAGCTTCCTGCTGACCAAGGACTACCAGCGTGTACTGCGTCGCCTGCCGGATTTACTCACGGCCCAGGGCACTGTCCTGGCGTGCATGAACGACCCGGCCTTCGGCGAAGACTTCCTGATCGACGGCGTCACCCGCGAAGCACCGGGCCTGCGCTTTATTGAACGGCTGGAAAACCCGCCGGAATTTCCGGATATCGACACGCAAAGTGGCCTCAAGGCACTGGTGTTTCGCCAAGGCTGATGCCGAAACGTCCTACGCTTGCTACGCTATGTGATGCGCCGGGCGGTGAACCTTATGACCCCCTTCCCGGTCGATACCTGCATTCCCCGGCCAGACTCGACAGCGTCACGTTGTCGGCTGCCCCGTTTCACCTTTTGGAGAACCGCCCGTGATATCGACCCTGCATGTAGCCAGAATCAAAGCCTGGGGCGCCCACGGCTTTACCGCCACCGGTGTGGTATTGGCCTTCCTGGCCACCCTGGCGCTGCTGGAAAACTCCCCCAAGGCCTGCCTGCTCTGGCTGGGCCTGGCCCTGGTAGTAGACGGCGTCGATGGTTCCCTGGCGCGACGGGTGAATGTCAGCACGGTATTGCCCAGCTTTGACGGCTCGGTACTGGACCTGGTGATCGATTACCTCACCTATGTGTTTATTCCGGCCCTGTTTATCTACCGCTATATCGACCTGCCGGACTTTACCCACCTGTTCACGGTGTCGGTGATCCTGGTTTCATCGCTGTTCTGCTTCTGCAACGTGAACATGAAGAGCAAGGACAACTACTTCGTCGGCTTCCCCGCCGCCTGGAACGTGGTGGCCTTGTGCGTATACATCATCCAGCCGGACGCCTGGGTCACCTTGCTGACCGTGATCGGCCTGGCCCTGCTGACCGTGACGCCGATGAAGTTCCTGCACCCGTTCCGGGTCAAGCGCTTCATGCCGATCAATATCGCAGTGACCACCATCTGGTTGCTCTGCAGCTTCTTGATGGTGGTGGATTATCCCAACACCAACCCGTGGACGTTTGGGTTGTGGTCGGTGATGTCCGCGTATTTCCTCGGAATCTGCGTGTGGCGCACGGCGCTGGAGTGGATGGGAACCCACAAATAGCCAGATGAACACCGTTCAACTGTGGGAGAGGGCTTGCTCCCACAGTTGGTTCTGCGCACATCAGGCGGGTAAGATGGCGACCCTTCGCACAGCGCCCTGCCAACCATAAGCCCTCCCATGCCTTTCGAACTCAGCGTAGACCTCACCACCCTCGCCATTCTCGCCGTCGTGGCCTTTATCGCCGGCTTTATCGACGCCATCGCCGGCGGCGGCGGCCTGCTTACCACCCCGGCGCTGCTCACCGCTGGGATGCCGCCCCACCTGGTACTGGGCACCAACAAGCTCAGCTCCACCTTCGGTTCGGCCACGGCCAGTTTCACCTTCTACCGTCGCAAGCTGTTCCACCCGCGCCAGTGGGTGCATGCCATCGTCGGCACCTTGATCGGCGCACTGGCCGGTGCGGTGGTCGCCCACTACCTGCCCGCCGAAACCCTCAACAAAATGCTGCCGGTGATCGTATTCGCTTGCGGCGTGTATTTGCTGTTTGGTGGCACGCCCAAGGCACCGCTGGACGCCGACGCGCCGATCAAGAAGAAATGGCAAGGCGCCCAGGGTTTCGGCCTGGGCTTCTACGACGGCGTGGCGGGCCCCGGCACCGGTGCGTTCTGGACCGTGAGCACCCTGCTGTTGCACCCCATCGACCTGGTGAAGGCCAGCGGCGTGGCGCGCAGCATGAACTTCGTCAGCAACGCGGCGGCGCTGTCGGTGTTTATCTTCAACGGCTCGGTGGATTGGATTGTCGGCCTGGCGATGGGCGTGTCGGTGATGGGTGGCGCATTCTTTGGCGCCCGCAGCGCGATCAGCGGCGGCGCCAAATTCATTCGCCCGGTGTTTATCACCGTGGTCCTCGGCCTGACCGTGCGCCTAGCCTGGCAGCACTGGTTCAGCGTGGCCTAGGCGACGGGCCACATAAAGGTCGATCAGGTAACGCGCAATCGAGCGTGAAGCCGGCAGCGGCGGCAGGTCATGGATGCTGAACCACTGCGCGTCCTCGATCTCGTCGGCCTGGGGCACGATGTCGCCACCGGCGTACTCGGCATGGAAGCCCAGCATCATCGAATGGGGGAACGGCCAGCACTGGCTGCCCATGTACTGGATGTTCCTGACCTCCACCTGCACTTCTTCGCGCACCTCGCGGATCAGGCAGTCCTCGGCCGACTCACCCGGCTCGGCAAAGCCCGCCAAGGTGCTGTAGACCCCGGTGACAAAACGCGGCGAGCGCGCCAGCAGGATCTCGTCGCCACGGGTCACCAGCACGATCATGCTCGGCGAAATCCGTGGGTAGCTGCGCAGGTCGCAGGCCTGGCAATACATCGCCCGTTCCCGTGGCACCTGGACCATGGCCTGGCCGCAACTGCCGCAGAACCGATGCTCCCGCGCCCAGGTGCCGATCTGCGCGGCGTAGCCCAGCACTTTGTAGAGGGTGTGATCACCTTGCAGCATGAAGCCGCGCAGGCCCTGCCAGCCGCAACCCGGCACTTCGCCCGCCGAGTCGAGTTCCAGCAGGTACACCGGCTCACCGTCGAGGTGGCCGATGCCGTGTTCGGCAAACACCGAAAGCTCCTGGCGCTTGAGCCATTCCCGAGGGAACAGCGGGCCGTTGGCGTCATGCAAAAAGCCGTCGCGGCTGCGGGCGACGGCCCAGCCGCCGGGGGCGTCGTTGTCCAGCAGCGTTGTGGTAATCCAGCCTGGGGTCATGTCAGTCAATCCACGAATTCGGGTTTCTGCTTGCTCATATGGGCCGCGATGGCCACGCGCAGGTCGTTGGATTGCAACATAGCCGAGTTCCAGGTAGCAACGTATTCCAGACCGTCATTGACCGTATGGTCACGCATGTAGCTGATCATGGCCTTGGTGCCGGTGACCGCAATCGGCGACTTGGCCGCGATTTCATGGGCGATCTCGAACACCCCGGCCAACAGGCTTTCCTGGTCGGCATACACGCGATTGACCAGGCCGATGCTGCGCGCCTCCTCGGCACCGAACGGGCGGCCGGTGTAGGCCAGCTCACGCAGCATGCCGTCGCCGATGATGCGTGGCAGGCGTTGCAGGGTGCCGACGTCGGCGGCCATGCCGATGTCGATTTCCTTGATCGAGAATTGCGCGTCTTCAGCCGCGTAGCGCATGTCGCAGGCGCTGATCAGGTCGATGGCGCCACCGATGCAGTAACCCTGGATCGCCGCCAGTACCGGCTTGCGGCAGTTATCGACGGCATTGAACGAGGCTTGCAGCTCGAGGATCTTGCGCCGCAGCAGGCGCGCATTGCGGCCCACATCCTTGCCGAAGTCGTTGGCCACCGAGGCGAGCATCATCAGGTCGATGCCGGAGGAAAAATGCTTGCCGGCACCGCTGAGCACCACGGCGCGTACGGCGTCGGTGTCTTCGATCCATTGGAAGATGTCGATGATCTCGGTCCAGAACGCCGCGTTCATCGCGTTGATCTTTTCCGGGCGGTTGATCTGCACATGGGCTACGTTGCCGCTGAGTTCGACGACGAAAGCTTGGTATTCGGACATGGCAGTGATCCCTGGCTGGCGAGTGATAAGGCCTGAACTATAACAAGGGTACGTGACGGCGCATCGGCCAAAAGCGGGACTGGCAACGGCGATGGAAAAGACGCTGGATAAAAGCCCCGGCACACGCCATCCTTCGCGCTTTGAGCCGCCCCATCAGCGGCGTTCGACGTTTAAAGGATATGCCCATGCACACCCAACCCCTCGCCCCCGCCGATTTCGAATTCATCGAAGAAACCCTGTTGAAATACGGCGACGACCATTCGGTGCTGAACCTGGCCGAACTCGACGGCTACTTCACCGCGCTGGTGTCCAGCCCGGCACAGGTGTACATCGCCGAGTGGTTCCCGGCGATCTGGGGCGGGCAGAACCCGGAGTGGGAAAGCGCCGAAGAGGCCCAGCAGTTCCTTGACCTGTGCGTGCGTCATATCAACACCCTGGCCGCACAACTGGCGACTGACGCCAAGGCCTTTAAGGCACGCTTCGATGAAACCGAACACCAGGACCAAGTCGTGACCCTCGCCGAAGAATGGTGCTTTGGTTATATCCGTGGCGCCGCTATCGGCAATTGGCCTGAGTTGCCCGCGGAGCAGGCAGCGAACCTGGAGAAAATCTCCTGGTGCGCCGAGCAGGACAACTTCGAGTTGCCCGCCGACCTGGATGTGAAGCTGCATCAGCAACGGGTCAGCGCTATCGAACCGGCCGCACGGGCACTGCACGATTACTGGTTGAGCAAGCGCTAGACCTCGACAAGCACCGCACCTTTGGCCGATTATTCGGGTCCGCCCGTCGGCCACTCCGTACCACCTTGCCTTGATCAGGAGCCTTGCACCTTGAGTTCGCAGAAAACCGTGACCGTTACACCGCCCAACTTCCCCCTGAATGGCAAGGTCGCGCCCCCCGGCTCCAAATCCATTACCAACCGTGCCTTGCTGCTGGCGGCCCTGGCCAAAGGCACCAGCCGCCTGAGCGGCGCCCTGAAGAGCGATGACACCCGGCATATGTCGGTGGCCCTGCGCCAGATGGGCGTGACCATCGACGAGCCGGACGACACCACCTTCGTGGTCACCGGCACCGGCAAGCTGCAATTGCCGGCGCAGCCGTTGTTCCTCGGCAATGCCGGCACCGCCATGCGCTTCCTGACGGCCGCCGTGGCTACCGTGCAAGGCACCGTGGTACTGGACGGCGACGAGTATATGCAGAAACGTCCGATCGGCCCGCTGCTGGCCACCCTCGGCCGGAACGGTATCCAGGTCGACAGCCCGACCGGTTGCCCGCCGGTGACGGTGCACGGCGTGGGCAAGGTCCAGGCCAGGCGCTTCGAGATCGACGGCGGTTTGTCCAGCCAGTATGTCTCGGCCCTGCTGATGCTGGCCGCGTGCGGCGAAGCGCCGATTGAAGTGGCACTGACCGGCAAGGACATCGGTGCCCGTGGCTACGTGGACCTGACCCTGGACTGCATGCGGGCCTTCGGCGCCCAGGTCGAGGTGGTCGACGACACCACCTGGCGCGTGGCCCCCACCGGCTACACCGCCCATGATTACCTGATCGAACCCGACGCGTCCGCCGCCACCTACTTGTGGGCTGCCGAAGTGTTGACCGGTGGCCGCATCGACATCGGCGTGGCCGCCCACGCCTTCACCCAACCGGACGCCAAGGCCCAGGCGGTGATCGCGCAGTTCCCGAATATGCAGGCCACCGTGGTGGGTTCGCAGATGCAGGACGCGATCCCTACCCTGGCGGTACTGGCCGCCTTCAACAACACCCCGGTGCGCTTCACGGAGCTGGCCAACCTGCGGGTCAAGGAATGCGATCGCGTACAGGCCCTGCATGACGGCCTCAATGCGATCCGTCCGGGCCTCGCCAGCATTGAAGGCGATGATCTGCTGGTCGCGGCCGACCCGGCGCTGGCCGGCACGTCGTGCAACGCCCTGATCGACACCCATGCCGACCACCGCATCGCCATGTGCTTTGCCCTGGCGGGGTTGAAAATCGCGGGGATCCGCATCCAGGACCCGGACTGCGTGGCCAAGACCTATCCTGGGTACTGGAAGGCCCTGGGCAGCCTTGGGGTCGCGTTGAGCGACTGACTCAACGGCGTCGGAATGGGGAGGTAAGGATCATGACCATTCGCCAACCCTGCCCACCCGGCGCCTGTGTCTGCGACCGTGAACAGCTGCTGGAGGCCCCCGGCGCCGACCTGCGTATCCTCAGCCTGACCCGCCAGGAAGAAAAACGCCTGGTCGAGCGCCTGGAAAACCTGCAAAGCCTGCAAGACCTGGAGCGCATGCAACAGCGGATGCACGAGTTATTGGGCATCCGCGTGCATGTCGCGCCGGGGCACACCGAGGTCAAGAGCATGCGCGGCATCCAGATCGTCATCGACGAGCTGCCAGGCATGTGCCGCAAGACCCGGCAAGCGATCCCGGCGGCGATTCGCCGGGGCCTGGAGAAAAACCCGGAAATTGCCTACCGCCTGCTGGACGCCCACGACCTGTTTCGCGAAGGTTGAATCAACCGGCGACCGTCTCGGCCTCGAACAGCCTCTGCCCGATCGCTTTCGCCGTCTTCAGATGCGCCGGGGCCGCGCCGCCTTCCGAATCCAGCAACAGCTCGGACGTCATCACCTTCGCCCCGCAGTAATCGAAGATGCCGTAGTCGATTTGGGTGCGCATCGCCTTGGCATAGCCATGACGGTCAAACGCGCTGTCATCCGCACCGCCGAGGGCCAGCAAGTGCACCTGCAAATGCCGCAGTTTTTTCACCACCGGGGTATCCGGGCCGTAGTCGATCGCCCAGCCGTTGACGAACACACGGTCGACCCAGCCCTTGAGCAGGCCCGGCAGCGACCACCAGTAGATCGGGAACGCCAGCACCAAGGCATCGGCGCGCTCGATGCGCGCCTGTTCCGCCAGCACGTCGGCCGGGGGCGTGGCCTGGGTGCGGTGTACCCGGTGATCGGCGGCGGTGTAGCGCGGGTCGAAGCCTTCGGCGGCGAGGTCGGCGATTTCGAAGGTGTGGCCCTCAGCAGTCAGGCCGGCAGCCACCTGCGCGGCCACGGCGTGGGTGAGGGATTGTGGGTCGTGATGGGCAACGACGATGAGTGCGTGCATGACTTTGACTCCGTTTGGGTTTAAGCTACTTTTGGTAAGTTAACGCCAACAAGTTACTTTTGGTATATAAGCATGTCAAGCCCTGAATCCCCTGCCCCACGTCGTCGCCTGTCCCGTGAAGATCGCCTGCGTCAGTTATTGGAGGTGGCCTGGCAGCTGGTGCGCGAGGAAGGCACCGAAGCCCTGACCCTGGGCCGCCTGGCGGAACTGGCCGGCGTCACCAAACCGGTGGTCTACGACCACTTCGTCACCCGTGCCGGGCTGCTCGCCGCGCTGTATGAAGACTTCGACGCGCGTCAGACCCAAGTGTTTGCCGAAGCCCTCGACGCCAGCCGCGCGACCTTGGAAGAACGCGCCGGGGTGATCGCCTCGTGCTATGTCGATTGCGTGTTATTGCAGGGCCGGGAAATTCCGGGGGTGATTGCCGCACTGAGCAGCTCGCCGGAGCTGGAAGCGCTCAAGCGTAAGTACGAGGCGATTTTTCTCGACAAATGCCGTGCCGCATTGGAACCCTTTGGCCACGTATCACAGGCAGGATTAAGGGCGATGCTGGGCGCTGCGGAAGCGTTGTCCTACGCTGCGGCCAGTGGCGAGATCAGCCGTGAAGAGGCGCAAGATGAGCTGTTGGCGACCATCCTGGCAATGGTCAACCGCCCACGGCGTTGAAGACTGAAGAAGCTTCTGTGGTAAGCGGGCTTTGTTGTGGTGAGCAGACTTGTTGTGGTGAACAGGCTTGTTGTGGTGAGCGGGTGAGCAGGCTTGTTGTGGTGAGCGGGCTTGCCCCGCGCTGGGCTGCGAAGCGGCCCCAACAAGAGCGCTGCAGTGTGCCAGGCAGCTCCGGGGCTGTTTCTGGGGCCGCTTCGCAGCCCAGCGCGGGGCAAGCCCGCTCACCACAGAAGCCCGCTCACCACAAAAAAAGCCAACCAGGCCAGGCTAACGCCCTGCCACAAACAGCTGGACCTTGCGGGCCAGTTGATCGAGGTGCCGATCACGCTGTTTCTCGGCGTCCACCATCGCCCGCTTGCCATGTTTTTGCAGCAGGTAGGTATGGATCTGGCGTACCTCCAGCGAACTGTAGATCGCCGCCACATCCAACACGCCCATCAGGCCATCGGTGCCGTAGTCCCGGGTATTCATCAACACCTGGGTGCCCCGCGCACCCCGCACTTCAAACCCCATGGCCTCGAAGGCCGCTACCTTCTCCACGGCACAGGCCAACTCCGCATGGGGATAGCGCGCCAGCACGTCCGCCATCATCCCGCGCGCCACACCCTGGCGCCGGAAACCAGCCTGCACCGCCATGAAGGCGATGCCACAGGCTTCAGGATCGTCTTTCACCGGCAGGTACAGGCAAAAGCCAATCACCTGCTCCTCGAGCATCGCCACGATCAACTCAACGGCAATCCCCTTCGACCCGCCCACTGCCTCCAGGTACAGGTGCACCTCAAAGCCGATGGCGTATTGGTAGATGTTGTAGAGCAGGTTGCTCGGCGGCAGTGCGACGCTGCTGATGTCGGTGAGGTTGTCCACCACCATCTGCAGGATCTGGGCATTGATGGGCTCGGGGCACGGTGTGGTATAGCGGGTAAGGCTGAACATGCAGATTCCTGGGGTTTCGCGTCAAGGCAGCGGCGATTGTACCTGTTGCAGGCCGTTCAGTGCCCGCACACCTCACGCACGCACCCGCGCAACCAGCGGTGGGCCAGGTCGGCATCCAGCCGCGGATGCCAGAGCATCGCCACGGTGAACGGTGCCAGCGTCAACGGCAACGCAAAGCTGTAAAGGCCTTCGCGCTGATGGGCAGTGTAGCGTTCGGGCACGCTGGCAATCAGGTCGGTGTCGCGGGCCAGGGCGATGGCCGTGGCGAACCCGGCGACGATGGTGCCGATCTGCCGCGTCAAGCCCAGGGCTTCAAGCCCATCGTCGATCTGGCCGCGCTCCTGCCCGCGCCGCGAGACATAGACGTGCCGCCCCAGGGCAAACCGCTCGGCACTGATGTCGCCCTGGCTCAGGGGATGGCCGCTGCGCACCACGCCAATCAAACGGTCGCGAAACAGCGCCTGGGTCAGCACTTCGGGGCTGGCGTCGGGGTCGACCACACCGGTCTCCAGGTCGACGCTGCCTTCGCGCAGCAACGTGCTGTCCTTGTCGGTCTTGCTGACGAAACGCAGGCGTACACCAGGCGCCTCCCGTGCGATGCGCGCCAGCAACGCGGGACCGAAGTTTTCGACGAACTCTTCACTGGTGCGCAAGGTGAACGTGCGCTCCACCTGGGCCAGGTCCAGGGCGTGTGCCGGGCGCAGCACTGCGTGGGCGTCCTGCACCAGGCGGCTGACCTGCTCACGCAATGCCTGCGCCCGCGGCGTCGGCACCAGCCCGCGCCCGGCGCGGACCAACAGCGGATCGCCGGTGGTCTCACGCAAGCGCGCCAGCGCCCGGCTCATGGCCGAGGGGCTCAACTGCAAGCGCTTGGCCGCTCGGGCGACACTGCCTTCGGCCAGCAAGACATCCAGGGTGATCAGCAGATTAAAGTCGGGCATGGGCGCTCCTTAGCAGGCGTTTGACGCAGGTATTAACTGCAAACCCTGCGTCTTCCGCCATGTTAGGCGAGGTCGTAGATTTGTGACAGTTGCGTCCACCCAAGGAATCTTCCATGCATACGTCTTCACGGGGCGGCCTTGCCAGCCTGTCGCTGTCCATGTTGCTCGCCGCCCTCGGCACCAGCATCGCCAATGTCGGCCTGCCCAGCCTGGTACAGGCATTCGATGCGTCGTTTCATGCCGTGCAGTGGGTGGTGCTCGCCTACCTGATGGCGATCACGGCGGTGATTGTCATGGCCGGCCGAATGGGCGATCGCCTGGGCCGTCGCCGGCTGTTGCTCGCCGGGCTGCTGCTGTTTGCGCTGGGCAGTGGGCTGTGTGCAGGCGCGCCCTCGCTGGGCTGGCTGATTGCCGCACGCCTCCTGCAGGGCTTGGGCGCGGCGAGCATGATGGCCATGGCGCTGGGGATGGTCGGCGACACGGTGCCCAAGGAACGCACCGGCCGGGTGATGGGCCTGCTGGGCACAATGTCAGCCGTCGGTACCGCCATGGGCCCCGCCGCTGGCGGGTTATTGCTCAGTGTGTGGGGCTGGCGCGCGCTGTTTCTGGTGGGCATGCCCTTGGGGTTACTCACGGCCAGCCTCGCGTGGCGCTACTTGCCGGTTGATCGACGCCAAGCAGGCTCACCTTCCAGCGTCTGGTCACCGTTGAAGGAAGCATCATTGCGCACGAGTCTCGCGATGAGTGCGTTAGTAGCGGCGGTGATCATGGCAACCTTTGTGGTCGGCCCTTTCTACCTGTCCAAGGGGCTGGGGCTGGACCCGCAATGGATGGGCCTGGCCATGGCCGTCGGGCCCTGTGTCGCGGCGCTCAGCGGTGTACCGGCGGGGCGTCTCACCGACCGCCACGGCTGGCGCCTTATGACTTTCGCCGGGTTGGGCATCCTGGTTTGCGGCGCATTACTATTGTCGTTGGCCTCGGGATTGATCGCCTACCTTGGGGGGCTGGTGATTCTGACGACGGGCTATAGCCTGTTCCAGGCCGCCAACAATACTGCGGTGATGTGCGATGTAGACGGTGCGCGCCGAGGTACGGTCGCAGGCTTGCTCAACCTGTCACGCAATATCGGGCTGATCTTCGGTACCTCGGCCCTGGGGGCGGTGTTCGCCTGGGCGACCCCGGATGTCACCCGCGCCACCGCGCAATCCGTGACCAGTGGCCTGCATGCGACTTTCACCGTCGCCGTGGGCTTGATCCTGCTGGCCACCGCGATGACAGCGGGCCGCATCCGCGCCGTGAATGCCCCACAGAATGCCCGTTGAGGCAAAAAAACAAAAAAGGCGTTGCGCCAGACGGGGTTACATCGCGCATCATGGGCACTTTCAAGCTCAAGGGTAACGTCCATGCGCGTTCTGTCATTGATGATGGGTCTTACGACGCTGGCCGCCAGTACGGTGTTCTGCGCCAGCGCGATGGCGAATGAAGAAAGTCAGTTGGTGCAACAGATCAACGAGTACCGCAGCCAGGTGCAGCGCTGCGGCGACCAGGGTTCCCAGGAACTGCCACCGCTGGCCAACGATACACGGCTGGTGCTGCCGGCCAATAACGTCGGCGACCTGCAGCAGGCCCTGGCCCGGGCCGCGTACCCGATGGTCAATGTGCAGGCCATCAGCCTGTCCGGGCCCAAGGACGCCCAGGCAGCCATGAAAGCCGTGCGCGAGAGTTTCTGCCGGGTGGTGCTGGACCCGCAATTCGTCGACATCGGCGTGAGCAACAGCGGCCAGGACTGGCGCATCGTGCTGGCCCGCCCGTTGCTGTCCAGCGGCCTGGGCGATTGGCAAACCGAAGGCCGCAAGCTGCTCGACCTGATCAATGCCGCCCGCACGCAACCGCGCCAGTGCGGCACCCAGGCGTTTACCGCGACCACGCCATTGTCGTGGAACGAGGCGTTGGCCGGGGCCGCCAACAGCCACACGCGCAACATGGCCAACGGCAATTTCTTCGACCACCTGGACCACGACGGCCGCACGCCTGGCGACCGCGCGGAACTGGCCGGGTATATCGCGAAAAACATCGGCGAAAACATCGCCGCCGGCCTGGACACCCCGCGCAAGGTGGTCGACGGCTGGCTCGCCAGCCCGGGTCATTGCGCCAACCTGATGAACCCGCAGTTTCGCGAATTGGGCGCAGCCTATGCCATGGACCCGAAGAGTGACGCGGGCATCTACTGGACCGCTTTATTCGGCACGCAATAAGGGTTGGGCAATCGCCCACCCCCCGGCCCTTCGCTCTTTCAAACGAATACAGCATCAAAATGCCATCTAGCGGATAATCGTGCTGAACTGGCAGCGACCAGACAGGTCTGTAGCTTTACGCCACATCCTTGCGGGCGCGTTGAAGATTCCGGAATACAAGGTGTTCTCCCAATGATGAATTGGCTGCAAAGCAGCAGCGATATGGCTGAGCAAGTACGTCAGCATGATTGGGCCAGTACGCCCCTAGGACCGCTGGAACAGTGGCCGGACGTGTTAAAGACCACCGTGGCGCTGTGCTTCGCCTCCAGCTTTCCCCAGGCGATTGTCTGGGGTCCGCAACTGATCACGCTCTACAACGATGCGTTTATCCCGATCCTGGGTAGCAAGCCCTACGCGTTGGGGCGCCCGTTCAACGAAGTGTGGGCCGAGGTGTGGGATGACGTCAGCCACATCGCCAACGCCGCCTTCGAGGGCCACGCCACCTATATCGAAAACTTCCCCCTGGTGATTGAACGCGGCCCGAGGCGGGAGCAGGCGTACTTCACCTTCTGCTACAGCCCGATCCGCGATCCCCAAGGCAAGGTGGTCGGCATGCTCGACACCGTCACCGAGACCACCGCCACGGTGTTCCTGGCACGCCGCCTGGCGGTGCTGGACGCCATCGGCAACGCGGTGGTCAACGCCGTCGATGCCGAAGCCATCATGACCAGCACCACCCGGTTGCTGGCCGAGCACCTGCAGGTGAGCAATTGCGCCTACGCCGACATGGACGCCGATGAAGACGGCTTTACCATTCGAGACAATTGGACCGCGCCCGGCTCGCCCAGCATCATTGGCCGCTACAGCCTGGCGGCGTTCGGCGAGATGGCCGTCAAATGCCTGCGCGCCGGCGACCCCCTGGTGATCCACGACAATCTGCGCGAGTTGCCGCCCGCAGAGTCCGCCACCTTCCAGGCCCTGGGGGTGACGGCGACGATCTGCATGCCGCTGATCAAGAACGGTCGCCTGACCGCCCTGATGGCCGTCCATGACAAAAGCCCACGCCCCTGGTCACCCTACGACCTGGCCCTGTTGCGGGAAGTCACCGAGCGCTCCTGGGCGCATATCGAGCGCGTGCGTGCCGATGCCGATGTGCGCAAGGGCCTGGCGGCCTATGCCGAACTGAACACCACTCTCGAACAGCGCGTCGAAGAACGCACCCTGGCGCTGGCCAAGGCCGAAGCCGCGCTGCGCCAGTCGCAGAAACTCGAAGCCATCGGCCAACTCACCGGCGGCGTGGCCCATGACTTCAACAACCTGCTGACGATCATCCGCTCATCGGTGGACTTCCTGCGTCAGCCAGACCTGTCGGAGCAGCGTCGCCAGCGCTATATGGGCGCAGTGGCGGATACCGTAGAGCGGGCCAGCAAGTTGACCAGCCAATTGCTCGCCTTTGCCCGCCGCCAACCGCTGAACCCGGAAGTCTTCGACGTGGGCCAGCGCGTTCAGAACATCGGCGAGATGCTGGAGAGCGTCACAGGCGCGCGCATTCATGTACGTGTCGAGATGCCTTCGCAGCCGTGTTTTGCGCGGATCGATGCCAGCCAGTTTGAAACCGCACTGATCAACATCGCCCTCAATGCACGGGACGCAATGGAGGGCCAGGGCACCCTGACCCTGAAAGTCCTCGGGGCACAGCCGTTGCCCCATATTCGCGGCGACGCCGGGTCGGGTAAGGCGTATGTCGCCATTTCGCTCGCCGATACCGGCCCCGGCATTCCCGAAGACACCGTCGAACGCATTTTCGAGCCGTTCTTCACCACCAAGGCGGTGGGTAAAGGCACCGGCCTGGGCCTGTCGCAGGTCTTCGGCTTCGCCAAGCAGTCGGGGGGCAATATCGATGTGACCAGCACGCCCGGCCAAGGCAGCGTATTCACCTTGTATCTGCCCCAGGTCGAAGCCGAAGCAGCACTGCCACTCCCCTGCGAGGAAACGCCGGCTTCGTCCCACGACACATCACAGTGCCGGGTGCTGATTGTGGAGGACAATCTGGAGATCGGGCGGTTTGCCAGCCAGATTCTTCAAGACCTGGGCTACCAGGCCACCTGGGTGACCGATGCCGAACAGGCCCTGACCCTTGCCGGGCACGATGGGAGGGCCTTCGATGTGATCTTCTCCGACGTGGTCATGCCCGGTATCACCGGGGTCGCCATGGCCAAGCTGTTGCGCCAGCGTCGAGCGGACCTGCCGGTGATACTGACCTCGGGCTACAGCGAAGAGCTGGCAGACAATGGCTATGACGGCTTCGAGTTCCTGCCCAAGCCTTACTCTGCCGAGCAGGTTTCGCGGGTATTGATCAAGGCCATGCACAAGGACTGAGCCGCGCCCTACTCCGCCACGGCCACCTGGTTGCGGCCCAATGCCTTGGCCCGGTACAGCGCTTTGTCGGCGCTGTTCATCAGGCCGTGCAGGTCCTCGTCCACGGCATGGGTGAACGCCACCCCAAGGCTGGCTGACAGCCCCTTGACCGGCTCGGCGGCCAAACCGGCGATAGCCTTGATCAGGTCCTCGGCAATAGTGCGCGCGGTGTCCAACGACGTATTGGGCAACAACACGGCAAACTCTTCGCCGCCCAAGCGACCATACACATCGGCCTTGCGGAACGACGCACTGATCACCCCGCCAATCTGGCGCAAGACCTGATCGCCGGCCTGGTGCCCATAGGTGTCGTTGATTTGCTTGAAGTGGTCCATGTCCATCATCAGCACGCACAGCGGCTGCTGGTTATGACGGCATTGCGCATACAGCAATTGCGCATGTTCGAAAAACGCCCGGCGGTTCATCAGGCCGGTCAGCTCATCGGTCTGTGCGGCACGGGTCGAGATGTTATGGGCCCGTTCCATTTGCCGGGTCAGGCGAAAGGCTTTCTCCAGTGCATCGGACAATTTACGCGTGGCACTGGCCACAAACGTGGAAAACACCAGGACCGCGATGCCGATGCCCACTTGCATCGATGTGGGCTGGAACAACAGCCACAGGGTGCACGGCAGCAACACCAGGCCGATGGACACCAGGGTCATATAGCGATAGGCCGAATAACACGACACCGCACTGACCGACATCCCCACGGTGAACAGCATCACCAGCGCCTGGGACAACCGATCATCGGGGGGCATCAGCGCGAGTGCCCCAGCCCCCCAAATGCCCGCGGACAGTACCAGCGTGACCCAGTAGCGGCGCTCCCAGCGGTCCGGGGTGCGTTCGCTGTTGGGGCAGCGGAACCAGTCCAGGAACATCTTGACCCGCAGCAGCGACGACGCGCCCAACACCACCAGCCACACCAGCATCAACGTGTGATCGAAGCGCTCCCAGCACAGCCAGCAGAGCATGGCGGCTGCCATGTAGCTGCCGAAAATGGCTGCAAATGACTGGCGAAACAACTGGTGCAAACGGTCGGTTCGCACCTGTGCCTCTATAAAGCAATCCTGGTCCCGCCCATGCCCAAGGCCATTCATGAAATTCGCCTGATTCGACTGCCATGACAAAGGCGCCATTGTGGCACCCTGCCACCAGCGTGGACAACTGAATCCAGCAGGGTAGAGCCTTTAACTCCCGTCAGGCCGCAAAATCAGCACCCCCAACGGCGGCAGGTTCAACGACAGTGACACCGGTTGCCCATGGCGTGGCTCATCCTCGGTGAACACGCCACCGCCATTGCCGTAATTGGAACCCGCGTAGGTATCGGCGTCACTGTTGATCACCTCGCTCCAACGCCCACCAAACGGTACGCCCACCTTGTAGGCCTCACGGGGCACCGGGGTGAAATTGGCCACCACCAGCACCGGCTTGCCGTCCTTGCTCCAGCGCAGCCAGGCGTAGACGCTGTTGATCGCGTCGTCGCCGATCAGCCACTGGAAACCCTGAGGCGCATCATCCTGCTCGTGCAGGGCCGGCTCTTCGCGATACAGGCGATTCAAGTCACCCACCAGCTTTTGCACGCCTTTGTGCTCGGCGTACTGCAGCAAGTACCAGTCCAGTTGCTGGTCGTGGTTCCACTCGCGCCACTGGCCGAATTCGCAGCCCATGAACAGCAGCTTCTTGCCCGGATGCATCCACATGAACGCCAGGTAGGCGCGCAGGTTGGCAAACTTCTGCCAACGGTCGCCGGGCATCTTGTCGATCAGCGAGTGCTTGCCGTGCACCACTTCATCGTGGGAAATCGGCAGGATGAAGCGCTCGGACCACGCATACACCAGGCCGAAGCTCAACTCGTTATGGTGATGGGCGCGATAGACCGGATCCTGCTGGATGTAATGCAAAGAATCGTGCATCCAGCCCATGTTCCACTTGTAGTTGAAGCCCAGGCCGCCCTGTTGGGTGGGCTGGCTGACGCCGGGCCAGGCGGTGGACTCTTCGGCGATCACCAGGGCGCCGGGCGCTTCCAGTGCCACCACGTCGTTCAAATGGCGCAGGAAGTCGATGGCTTCCAGGTTCTCGCGCCCGCCATGGCGGTTGGGCACCCATTCGCCGGCCTTGCGCGAATAGTCGCGGTACAGCATCGACGCCACCGCATCCACCCGCAGCCCGTCAATGTGGAAGTGTTTGAGCCAATGCAGCGCCGAGGCCAGCATGAAGCCGTGGACCTCAGTGCGGCCCAGGTTGTAGATCAGCGTGTCCCAGTCCTGGTGGAAGCCTTCCAGCGGGTTGGCGTATTCATACAACGCAGTGCCGTCGAATTGCGCCAGGCCATGGGTGTCGGTAGGGAAATGCGCCGGCACCCAGTCGAGGATCACGCCGATATCGGCCTGATGGAGCGCGTTGATAAAATAGGCGAAGTCCTCCGGCGAGCCAAAACGCGCCGTCGGTGCGAACTGTGAAAGCGCCTGGTAACCCCACGAACCGCCGAACGGGTGTTCCATGATCGGCATCAATTCAACGTGGGTGAAGCCCAGTTGCTGCACATACGGCACCAACCGCTCGGCCAGCTCGCGCCAGGTGTATTGGCGCGCCACTTCGCCGGCCTCGTCCAGCTCGCACTGCCAGGAGCCCACGTGCAGCTCGTAGATCGACAGCGGCGCCGTGGCCTTCTGGCGCTCGACCCGCGCTTGCATCCACTCGTGGTCCTGCCAGTCCACCTGCAACGGCGCGGCGACTTTCGAGGCGGTATCGGGTGGCAACTGGGTCGCCAGCGCCATCGGGTCGGCCTTGAGCGGCAGAATCCCGTGGGCACCGAGGATTTCGTACTTGTAGGCGGCGCCAGGTTGCAGGCGTGGAATGAAGATCTCCCACACGCCCGACGGATGCCGCAGGCGCATCGGGTGGCGGCGGCCGTCCCAGATATTGAAGTCTCCCACCACCGAAACCCGCCGCGCATTCGGTGCCCACACGGCAAAACGCACGCCGTCTACGCCATCGACGCTGGTCACCTGGGCCCCCAGGCAACTGCTGAGGTCACGGTGGTTGCCTTCGGCGAACAGGTACAGGTCCATCTCCCCCAGCAACAGTTGCTGGAAGCTGTAAGGGTCTTCGGTGATCTGCTCGCCACCGGCCCACTGGATTTTCAGCAAGTACGCCTGGCGGGTGTTGAACTGCCCGACGAACAGGCCCGGCACCTGGGTCGCATCCAGGCTGCCGATCTGTTCACCGCCATCGCGGCTCAGCACCTGGACACTCAAGGCTTCCGGCAGGAACGCGCGGATAAATTGGCCGCCCTGCTCGTCATCGTGTGGCCCGAGAATGGAAAACGGGTCGTGGTGCTCGGCGCGCACCAGCGCTTCGACGTCCTTGGACGCCGGCATGGCTGTCAACTTCGGTTGCAGCGGTTCTTTACTCATAAAGCTCATGACGTCTCCCCACCGCGTGCAGTGTTCGATTTAGATGTAATCCCGCTCAACAACCCGTGCAAGCCCTGCAGGGGCACCGGCAACCAGGTCGGGCGGTTTTCCGCTTCGTACGCTACCTCATACGCGGCCTTCTCCAGGCTGAACAACGTCAGCGCGGCGTCCTGGCCCTTGGCATCCTGCCAGTCATGCGCCAGTGTAGACGCAGCGGCCTGATAAGCCTGGATAAATGCCTGGCGGGCCTCTTTCAGGTAGCGATCGGTCACGCGCCTGCGCGCCTGGTCCGCTGCGGGCGAGTGATCCACCCCTTGTACGTTCAAGGCCATGGCCGCCGCGTAGTCAAAGGAGCGCAACACGCCGCTCACATCTTTATACGGGCTGTGCTTGCCGCGCCGTTCATGCAGCGGCCGCGCCGGTTCGCCTTCAAAGTCGATCAGGTAGGCATCGCCCTTCACCACCAGCACCTGGCCCAGGTGCAAGTCACCGTGGACGCGAATGCGCAGCCCGCCCAAGGTGGCTTTCGCCAGCGCCTGGACATGCGCGCCGATGGCTTTTTTCTGCGCCAGCAATTCACTGACCAGCGCCTGATCGGCAGGGTTCAATTGGCTTTGATGCAGCTTGAGCAATTGCAATGCACGGTCGATCTGCGCACCAACGTCCTTGGCCCAGGCTTGGGTATCCTTGGCGCTGGTCGGTTCGGGCTTGAAGTCCTTATTGGTCGTTTTGGCCCCCAGCACCCCGTGCATTTCACCCAGGCGCTGGCCGAGCAGCCCGGCGAAGTCCGCCAGCTCGCCCAGTGCGTTGTAATGCTGTTCCTGTTCGGAGATGGCCTCGGCCAGTTCATCGCGAATGGCACGTTCCAGGTTGTTCTGGGTCCAGCTCCATGCGTCACCCTGGTTGCTCAAGTAGCCCTGGGCGATCATCAGCAGGTTGTCCTGGCCGGCGCCATCATGGCGAATCACCGAGCCCATCAGCGGCGAGATATTCGGATAACCCGCCTGCGTCAGGTAGGCGCTCATTTCCAGCTCGGGGTGCACCCCGGCGCTGACTTTGCGGATCAGCTTGAGCACCAGGCTCTCGCCCACCACCACCGAGCTGTTGGACTGCTCGGCAGACAAGTAACGCACCGGCGACTCGTCCGTCAGTTGCAGCGTGTCCAAGTGTGGCGTGGCTTCAAAACGCAGGTCGCCGTCGCTGCCGTTTAACACGGTACCGGCCTGCAGGCCTTGGATCACCGCGCGAATAAAGTGCTCCAGGCTGAAGGCGTCTGTCACCAGGCCCACCTGACGCACCCGCCGTACGCGGGCCAGGGCCAACTGTTGCGGCAAGGCGCTGGTGAACTGATCTTCGCCAAGAAAACCGAACGGCAGCTGATAACGGCTGACCTGGCCACCGGCGGTCACTTCCAGCTCGCTGAGCAAGACCGGGTGCTGCGGGTCGCCAAAGCGCACACCGTAGGCGATGCGCACGCTGTCGATGGCGGTGTCCTTGCCGGCAAACCAACGGCGCTTGGGCAGCCAGGCGGGCAGCGAGGTCTGTTCCAGGGTGGTGCGGCACGGTTCGTCGAGCAGCTCTTCCATGCGTTTTTTCAGCACCAGGGTGGTGAAGTCCGGCATGCTTTGCGCCGGCTCCACGTGCCAGCTGGGCATCTGGTTTTCCGCCGCCAGCACGAACCAATAGAAGCCATACGGCGCCAGGGTCAGCAGGAAATTCAGTTGGCCGATGGGCGGGAACGCATTGCCGCCGAGCATCTCCACCGGAACCATGCCGGCAAAGGCCGACAGGTCCAGCTCAGCCGCCTGGGCGCTGCGCGAGACGTTGGCCACACACAGGATGATTTCGTTGCGCCCGTCTTCGCCGGTGAATTCGCGGGTATACGCCAGGATGCGGCGATTGCTTGGGGAGAGCATTTTCAGGCTGCCGCGCCCAAACGCCTTGGACTGCTTGCGCACCGCCAGCATGCGGCGGGTCCAGTTCAACAGTGAGTGCGGGTCCTGGGCCTGGGTTTCGACGTTGACCGACAGGTAGCCATATTGCGGATCCATGATCGGTGGCAGCACCAGGCTGGCCGGGTCGGCGCGGGAGAAACCGCCGTTGCGGTCGATGGACCATTGCATCGGCGTGCGCACGCCATCGCGGTCGCCGAGGTAGATATTGTCGCCCATGCCGATTTCGTCGCCGTAATACAGGGTCGGGGTGCCGGGCATCGACAGCAGCAGGCTGTTGAGCAACTCCACACGGCGGCGGTCGCGCTCCATCAGGGGCGCCAGGCGCCGGCGAATGCCCAGGTTGATGCGTGCGCGACGGTCAGCGGCGTAGTAGTTCCACAGGTAGTCGCGCTCTTTATCGGTGACCATTTCCAGGGTCAGCTCATCGTGGTTGCGCAGGAAGATCGCCCATTGGCAATTGGCGGGGATCTCCGGGGTCTGGCGCAGGATATCGGTGATCGGGAAGCGATCCTCCTGGGCCAGCGCCATGTACATGCGCGGCATCAGCGGGAAGTGGAACGCCATGTGGCATTCATCGCCGTCATCGCCCTTGCGGTCGCCGAAATACAGCTGCGTGTCTTCCGGCCACTGGTTGGCCTCGGCGAGCAGCATGCGGTCGGGGTAATGGGCGTCGATCTCGGCGCGGATCTGCTTGAGGACGTCGTGGGTTTCCGGCAGGTTTTCGTTGTTGGTGCCATCGCGCTCGATCAGGTAGGGGATGGCGTCCAGGCGCAGGCCGTCGATGCCCATGTCCAGCCAGTAGCGCATCACCGACAGCACGGCTTTCATCACCTGCGGGTTGTCGAAATTGAGGTCCGGCTGGTGGGAATAGAAGCGGTGCCAGAAGTACTGGCCGGCGACCGGGTCCCAGGTCCAGTTGGACTTTTCGGTGTCGAGGAAAATGATGCGGGTGCCGTCGTATTTCTGATCGTCATCGGACCACACGTAGAAGTCCCGCGCCGCCGAGCCCGGCTTGGCCTTGCGTGCCCTCTGGAACCACGGGTGCTGATCGGAGGTGTGGTTGATCACCAGCTCAGTGATGACCCGCAACCCGCGCTTGTGGGCTTCGGCGATAAAGCGCCGGGCATCGGCCATGGTTCCGTAGTCGCTGTGCACGCCCCGGTATTCGGCAATGTCATAGCCGTCATCGCGGCGTGGCGAGGGGTAGAACGGCAGCAGCCAGATGGTGTTGACACCCAGGTCGGCGATGTAGTCGAGCTTGGCGATCAGGCCGGGAAAGTCACCGATGCCGTCGTTGTTGGAGTCGAAATAGGATTTGACGTGAACCTGGTAGATCACCGCGTCCTTGTACCAGAGCGGGTCTTTGATGAAGGTGGCAGCCTTGGGTTTCTTCGCCATTGGAAACTCCTGAAATACTCGAAAAATCGTGCAGACTGAACCTGGTCAATGTGGTAGGGGGCTTGCCCCCCTCCCACATGTTGCTCCTCACCAGGCTCAAGAGGTGCTGATGCGCCAGATCCCGAACGGCATCTGCGGCTCCAGCCGCGTCCACTGGGTCTTGCCATACCAGGTCCAGCGATGGCCGTTCATCAGGTCTTCACCCTGGGTGTGCGCATCGTCCGGCAGGCCCAATTCCCACAACGGCAACTCGAAGTGGGCCTCCTGGGCATTGAACGGATCGAGGTTGACCGCTACGAGAATGAAGTTGCTGCCATCCTCGCTGCGCTTGCCGAAGTACAGGATATTGTCGTTCCAGGCGTTGTAGAGCTTCAGGCCCAGGTGGGTCTGCAAGGCCGGGTTTTGGCGGCGGATGCGGTTAAGCTGGGCGATCTCGGCGATGATATTGCCGGGTGCGGTGAAGTCCCGAGGACGAATCTCGTATTTCTCCGAGTCCAGGTATTCCTCTTTGCCCGGCACCGGTGCCGCTTCACACAGCTCAAACCCCGAATACATGCCCCACAGGCCCGACCCCATGGTGGCCAGCGCGGCGCGGATCAAGAAACCTGGGCGCCCGGATTCATGCAGGAAGCCTGGGTTGATATCCGGCGTGTTGACGAAGAAGTTCGGCCGGTAGCATTCGCGCCACGGCGACTCGTTCAATTGCGCCAGGTATTCGGCCAGTTCGGCCTTGGTATTGCGCCAAGTGAAGTAGGTATAGCTCTGGGAGTAACCGACCTTGCCCAGGCGCGCCATCATCGCCGGGGTGGTGAAGGCTTCGGCGAGGAAGATCACCTCGGGATACTTTGCCCGTACATCGGCGATCAGCCACTGCCAAAAGGGCAGCGGCTTGGTGTGGGGATTGTCGACGCGAAAGGTCTTCACGCCCTCTTCCACCCAGCCCACCACGATGTCACGCAGCTCGGTCCACAGGCCCGGGATCGCATCCGCGGCATAGAAGTCGACGTTGACGATGTCCTGGTACTTCTTCGGCGGGTTCTCGGCATATTTGATCGTGCCGTCCGGGCGCCAGTTGAACCAGCCCGGGTGCTCTTTGAGCCACGGGTGGTCCTGGGAGCACTGGATGGCGAAATCCAGGGCGATCTCCAGGCCATGCTCGGCGGCGGCCTTGACCAGGCGCCGGAAGTCATCACGGCTGCCCAACTGCGGGTGGATGGCCTCGTGGCCGCCCTCCTCGCTGCCGATGGCATAGGGGCTGCCCGGATCATCGGGGCCTGCGGTCAGGGAATTGTTCTTGCCTTTGCGGTGGCTGCGCCCGATCGGGTGGATCGGCGGGAAGTACAGCACGTCGAACCCCATGTCATGGATCATCGACAAGCGCGAGTGCACGTCGTTGAAGGTACCGTGGCGGGCCGGATCGTCGGTGATCGAACGGGGAAACAGCTCGTACCAACTGGCAAACTGCGCCGCCTCGCGCTCCACATCAATCGGGTAGACGGTGCTGATGCTCAAGTAGGCGCGGTGGTCGGCCTGGGTCATCAGGTGTGCACTGTCTTCGTGCAAAAACAGCGCGACCTGCTCGGTTTCCAGCAAACCGGAGAGTTCGTGGTGCAACAGCATCAGGCGGTCGCGTAGTTCGTTGTCGCTGCGCTCCGCGGCCTGCAGCACCAGGCTGCGGCCTTCCTGCAACTCCAGGCTGACCGGCACGCCGGCTTCATGTTTTTTGCGCAGTTCATAGCAGAAGCTGGCGAAGGTATCGATCCAGGCCTCGATGCAGTATTCGTGAGGGCCCTGGACGGTGACGGTAAACGCCCCTTCCCAGCCATTGTTGCCCACGTCGTTCATGACCACGCTGTGCCAACTTTCGTCATGCAGCGGGCGCCAACGGATCAATACGGCCAGCTTGTCGTGGCCATCGGCGAATACCTTGCTGGTGACGTTGACCCGCTGGCCCACCACGGCCTTCACGGCAAATTCGCCGCCGTCGATCACGGGTGAAGTGCTTTCAATCGCGATCCTGGGCAGCAACAGCGCCTGGGACAGCGGCAATATGGAGTCTTCTGGAGCCAGTGTTTCAGCAGTCATCGAGCATCTTCCCCTTACGCCCTGTGGACGCTCTTTGCTTGATCCGAATTCCGATACGGCAGTGCTCTCCCTGAGCAGGGCCGCTATAGGTCCGAGCCTGGGCCAAGGTTAAAAGTTCAGCTGGATGTTCCGCCATTGGGCGGGGAATCAATTGGCCCCGGTGGATGTCCACCGCTAGAGCAAAGCACAAAGGAGGCCACACCGATGAATATCCCGATCCCGGCTGAAACCCCGGACCCGAATATCGACAACCCGACCCTGCCGCCTACAGAACCGCAACCCATTCCCGAGAAGGAACCGCCGGAAAATGAACCGCCCCCCGTGGAAGAACCGCCGACGACCATGCCACCGGTAATTGTCTGAAAGACTCGATGAGGCTTGAGGTTCGCTCGACAAAAAAAGCTGTCCCCCCGCGAGCGGACCACAAACAAAACAGAAGCTTCCTGCACAACCTGGAAACTACGGCTGAAAGAACGTTACTCCATTGGTTTTTATACTCACCTCGCGTAAACGCTTCGTCCGATATCCAGGGACGTAGCGTTACCACAATTCATCTGATCGCGAGGATACTTATGTCAATCATCTCCCCCCAGCACACTTCGCCTCTTTCTCAACTTCCTCAACCAGACCGCGCCCCACAACCGTCGTCTTACCCGGCAAGTGCATCCACCCCCCTGGCACCCTCACTGGACGCAACACAGGCGCACAGCAGCCTGAACGACGTTAACGCCTTACTGACCCCCACCAACCTCAATCGGATCATGCGCAACCCCCACTCTAAGGAATCCCGTGAAATTATTGATCTGACCCGTTCGACATTGAGCCCAGCCAATCTCCGCTCAATGTTGCAGGGCGCTAACGCTCAAGCTAACGCACAAGTCCTTGAAACCATCGGGCATAAACTAGGAAAAGACCAACTTGCCCCAAGCCTGAGCTCGGCCAAGAACGCGGTAACAAAGCACCAGATAAATCTATTGGAACTGCAGGCCCTGAATAATTTGACAAGATTAATTGACGCCGATGGAAGCGATGGTGTGCTGAACACCCTCCTCGCAAACGACATCGCCCTGGACAACCTCCAGCAAAAGTTTTCCAACATTGACTCAACAGCCAAGTCCTTCTCTGATCTCGGCGGCTTGTTGACGAAGAATAACCTCGACGCCCTACGTTCGCCCTCAGGCATTGGTCACGCCTCCCGGGGACCTGACACCGCCAATCCCAACGCGGGTAATTCGTCCACTCAAGTAGCGAAGATTTCCTTTTAATCAGGGCTCCTTTTCCAATGATTTGACAATCCTGGGCATCACGCTGAACACCGCCAATGCCAACAGCGTACTCAACACCGCCGTCGACTCGCGGCCCATTCCCGCCGCCACCCCAATGGCGGCGGTCATCCATAACCCGGCAGCGGTGGTCAGGCCTTTGACGTGCTGGCCCTCTTCGTCTTCCTTGCCCTTGAGGATCGTCCCTGCGCCGAGGAAACCAATCCCCGCGATCACCCCCTGGACCACACGACTCATGGCATCCGCCTGATTGCCAGACATCTGCGGTACCAGCACAAACAATGCGGCGCCCATTGCCACCAGCATATGGGTGCGCACACCGGCAGCCTTGCCCTTGTGCTCGCGCTCAAACCCGAGGATGCCGCCCAACAGCGCTGCGATCAGCAGGCGAACAGTGATTTGAGTGAGCTGTTTCGCGTCGCCAAGGTCGGCGAATTCGGCCTGCAGGGTTTGCCACACTTCGTGCCACCAGGCGTCCATGGATGCTGTCCTTTATTTATGGATAAAGGATGGACAGCGGCGACCGCCAGTCAGTTGCCTTGAACCCACACACCTTGCTGCCCCCTAACCTTCATACCCCATGAAAAAGGAGACCGGCATGCCCCTGCGTATCGAAAACCAACTGTGCTACTTCATGCTCGATGACAATGGCCAGGAACAGAGCGTGCCGGCGACCCGCGTCCATATCGTTACCGACACCGACAAATCCATGTCGTACGTGGAACTGGCGGCCGAGCGGATCTATATCACCGAGGCCGAGGCCGACGCCCTGACGGTGGCAGGTGCCCATGATGGGCGCCAACATGTAAAGGCTGAAGAACCTGGTTCGCTGATTTAATTGATCTGTATCAGCACGCGTCAGATTTGCCTGCACCTCACGCGCCATGGGGTGCAGCACATTGACGCAGGCCCCTGGCCACAGCCCATCTGATCCGCTTTTTATCGCCATACCTGAGTCTGTTACGCAAACAGACCGGCGCGCATAGTTCATCGGCCTGATGGAGGCTGATGAGCGAACGACCATGAGCGAACGAATCCCAACCGTGGAAACCTTTGAGCCGATGCACCCAAAGAAGGTGAAGGCCAAATCCAGCGATAACCTGATCCATACCCGCAGTTTCACCGGCCTGTTCCGCACCTTGCGCGTGGTTGGCGCGGGCTTTCTGTTCCTGGCGTTCTTCGGCACGGTGTGGCTGAACTGGGGTGGGCGGCAAGCCGTGCTGTGGGACTTGGCCGAAAGCAAATTCCATATTTTCGGCGCCACCTTCTGGCCCCAGGATTTCATCCTGTTATCGGCTTTGCTGATCATCTGTGCCTTCGGCCTGTTTGCGATTACGGTGTTCGCCGGCCGCGTGTGGTGTGGCTACACCTGTCCGCAAAGCTCGTTTACCTGGCTGTTCATGTGGTGCGAAAAGGTCACCGAGGGCGAGCGCAACCAGCGTATCAAGCTGCAAGCGGCGCCCTGGAGCCTGAACAAACTCGCGCGACGCTCGGCCAAACACACGTTGTGGCTGGGCATCAGCGTGCTCACCGGGCTGACCTTTGTCGGCTACTTCACGCCGATCCGCCCCCTGGCCGCCGAACTGCTGACCTGGCAAATGGGCGGCGTGAGTCTGTTCTGGGTGCTGTTTTTTACCGCCGCCACCTACATCAACGCCGGCTGGCTGCGTGAAGCGGTGTGCATGCACATGTGTCCGTATGCGCGGTTCCAGAGCGTGATGTTCGATAAAGACACCCTGACCATTTCCTACGATAGCGCCCGTGGCGAGCATCGCGGCCCGCGTAAACGCGAGGTCACGCCGGCCGCTGTCGGCCTGGGCGACTGTATTGACTGCCAGCTGTGCGTGCAGGTCTGCCCCACCGGCATCGACATCCGCGACGGCCTGCAAATGGAATGCATCGGCTGTGCGGCGTGCATCGACGCCTGCGATTCGATCATGGACAAGATGGGCTATGCGCGGGGCTTGGTGAGCTACACCTCCGAGCATCAACTGCAAGGCGGCAAGACCCACCTGCTCAGGCCGCGCCTGATCGGCTACAGTGCGGTGCTGCTGGTGATGATTGCGGCGTTGGTGGTGGCACTGCTGGAGCGGCCGATGGTATCGCTGGACGTGACCAAGGACCGTGGCATGTTCCGCGAGAACGCCCAGGGCCAGATCGAAAACATCTACAGCCTCAAGGTCATCAACAAGACACAGCAGCGCCAGGAATATCGGGTGGAGCTGCTGGATGCGCAGGGTTTCCAACTGCAAGGCAAGACCGAGATCAGCCTGGCACCGGGGGAAATCGTCGATGTGCCGGTGTCGGTGGCGTTGCTGGCCGACAAGCCGGCGAGCAGCTCGCAGACAGTGCGCTTCAAGGTTTCGGATGTGGACGAGCCGTGGATCTACAGCGCCGCCGACAGTCGCTTTGTGGCACCACTGAACCGCTGAGACCTCGCTGTCGAAAATGATGCAGATCAAATGTGAGAGGGGCTGCACTCATATTACCTATTTGTTTAAGGCCAACATGAAACGCTACGAAAAATTCGCCGACGACATCGCAGAACTGATCCGCTCCGGCGTGCTCGGCCCCGGCCAGCGTGTGCCGTCGGTGCGCTATGCCAGCCAGACCTATGGCGTCAGCCCGTCCACGGTGTTCCAGGCCTACTACCTGTTGGAGCGTCGCGGGCTGATCCGGGCACGGCCGCGCTCCGGCTATTTCGTCAACACCCATGCACCCAGCCCGTTCTCCGAACCGGTGGTGAGCGAGCAGGTGCATGAGTCCACCGAAGTCGATGTCAGCGAACTGGTGTTCTCGGTACTCGATTCGATCAAAGACCCCAACACCGTGCCCTTCGGCTCGGCCTTCCCCAGCCCCATGCTGTTCCCGCTGCCGCGCCTGGCCCGCTCCCTGGCCAGCGCCAGCCGCGAGATGGACCCGCGCCTGGTGGTCACCGACATGTCGCCGGGCAACCCGCAACTGCGTCGGCAGATTGCCCTGCGCTATATGGTCGGCGGCCTGATGCTGCCCATGGAGGAGCTGCTGATCACCAACGGCGCCCTGGAAGCGTTGAACCTGTGCCTGCAGGCGGTCACCGAACCGGGCGACCTGGTGGCGATCGAGGCCCCGGCGTTCTACGCCTGCCTGCAAGTGCTGGAACGCCTGAAGCTCAAGGCGGTGGAAATCCCCGTGCACCCGCGCGACGGCATCGACCTGGGTGCCCTGGCGCAAACCCTGGAGCGCTACCCGATCAAGGCCTGCTGGACCATGACCAGCTTCCAGAACCCCATGGGCGCGACATTGCCGGAAGCAAAGAAGCAGGCGCTGGTCGAGTTATTGCGCAGCCATCAGGTGCCGTTGATCGAGGACGACGTGTACGCCGAGTTGTACTACGGGCAGCAGGCACCCAAGCCGGCCAAGGCCTTCGACACCGAAGGCCTGGTGATGCACTGCGGCTCCTTCGCCAAGAGCCTGGCGCCGGGCTATCGCGTCGGCTGGGTGGCGGCCGGGCGCTACGCCCAGAAGGTCGAGCGCTTGAAGCTGATGACCTCGCTGTGCCCCTCGATGCCGGCGCAAGCGGCGATTGCCGACTACCTGCAACACGGCGGCTATGACCGGCATTTACGCAAACTGCGTTATGCCCTGGAAGAACAGCAAAGCGCCATGCTGGCGGCGATCGCCCGCTACTTCCCGGCGCAGACACGGGTGAGCCAGCCGGCCGGCGGGTATTTCCTGTGGTTGGAATTGCCGGAGCAGACCGATTCGTTGAAGTTGTTCCAGATGGCCCTGGCGCAAGGCATCAGCATTGCGCCGGGGCCGATCTTTTCGGCGACCCAGCGCTTTCGCAACTGTATTCGCCTGAACTACGGCAGCCCGTGGACCGAGACCTCGGAGAAGGCGATGGAGACGTTGGGGCGGATTGTGCGGTCGTTTTGAGTGATGGCGTTGCGCTTTCTGACGCCATCGGGGGCAAGCCCCCTCCCACATTTTGGGCTGTGAATACGCTCAGTGTGGGAGGGGGCTTACCCCCGATGGCGCCGGTGCAGGCACTGCATGAGCTAGCGACCGCCACCCAAATCCAGAAAAGTCCCCGTGGCATACGAAGCCTTGTCCGACAGCAGCCAGATAATCGCTTCCGCCACTTCATCCGGCCGCCCGCCACGGGCCATGGGAATACCGGATTCGAGCTTGCTGACCCGGTCCGGGTCGCCGCTCAGGGCATGGAAGTCGGTGAAGATGTAGCCGGGGCGCACCGCATTGACGCGGATGCCCTCGCCCGCCACTTCTTTGGACAGGCCCAGGGTGAAGGTGTCGAGTGCGCCCTTGGATGCGGCGTAGTCGACGTATTCACCCGGCGAACCCAGGCGTGCGGCCACCGACGACACGTTGACGATACTGCCGCCCTGCCCGCCATGCTTGGGCGACATCCGCAGCAACGCGTGCTTGGCACACAGGATCGGACCGAGCACATTGGTCTTGAGAATGTTCAGGATGCGGAACTCGGACATCTCATCCACCCGCGACTTGTGCCCCACGGTGCCGGCATTGTTCACCAACGCGGTGACCCGGCCCAGTTCGGCGTCCACACGATGAAACAGCGCAATCACTTCATCTTCGATACTGACATCCGCGCGCACCGCAATCGCCTGGGCACCGAGGCCGCGAACCTGCTCGAGCACGCTGTGGGCGGCTTTTTCATCGGAGTGATAGTTGATGCAGAGGCGATAGCCCTCGCGGGCAGCCAGCAATGCCGTCTCGGCGCCGATACCACGGCTGCCCCCGGTGATGATGAGGACTTTGTCCATGCGTGCGGTCTCCTGATCCAACCTGGTGTTTAGGGTTGGATCCGATACTAACCGTCACGCACGGCTTTTGTCAGGCGCCGCTGCGTCTTCACCGCGCTGGATATGGTCCATGAAACCGTCCGCCGGCAACGGGTGGCCGAGCAGGTAGCCTTGCAGGGAGTTACACCCCAACCGTGTGAGAAAACTCTGCTGCACATCGGTTTCCACACCTTCAGCGACGATTCGCAGCCCCAGCGCCTGGCCCAAGGCAACAATGGCAGACACGATGGCGGCGTCGTCGCTGTCATGCTCCAGGTCACGCACAAAACCACGGTCGATCTTCAACTCGTTGGCCGGCAGGCGCTTGAGATACATCAGGCTGGAGTAGCCCGTGCCGAAATCGTCGATGGACAGGTCCACGCCCATGTCCGACAGCTGCTGCAACACCGTCATGCTCGCATCGGCATCGCTCATCGCGGTGGTTTCGGTGATTTCCAGGGTCAGGCTGTTGGCCGGCAACCGGTGCCGCGCCAGGGCGCCGGCCACGCTGTTGACCAGCCCGGCGTGGCAAAACTGCAACGCCGACAAGTTCACCGCAATGCGCCAGTGCTCATAACCCTGGGCGTACCACAGGCTCATTTGGCGACAGGCTTCATTGAGCACCCATTCGCCGATGGGGATGATCAGGCCGGTTTTTTCCGCCAGTTCGATAAAGGTCGCCGGCAACAACAAGCCTTGTTGCGGATGCTCCCAGCGCACCAGCGCTTCGGCGCCCACCGGGATCCCACTGATCGCATCAAACTTGGGCTGGTAATACAGCCGGAACTGCTCGTGCTCAAGGGCATTGCGCAGGTCTTGCAGCAGCTGCAATTGCTTGCGCGCATTGGTGTTCATCGACACATCAAAGAAGCTGTAGCCGTTCTTGCCCATGCCCTTGGCATGGTACATGGCGGCGTCGGCGTTCATCAGCAGTTCCTGGGGGGTGTTGCCATTGCCCGGGAACATGGCGATGCCGACGCTGGCGGAAATCTTCAGCTCATGCTCGGCCACCTGGAACGCGCGGTTGATCAGCACCACCTGGCGTTCGGCAAGGCCGAGGGCATCGTCGGGCTGGGTCAACTGCACCAGCAATACAAACTCATCGCCGCCGATGCGCGCCAGGGTGTCGTGACTGCGCAGGTCTTCGCGCAGGCGCAGGCCGACTTCGCGCAACAACTGGTCGCCCATGTGATGGCCAAAAGCATCGTTGACCGGCTTGAAGCCATCCAGGTCGATGAACATCAGGGCAAAGCAACCGCCCTGCTCCTTTACCGCCTCGATGGCCTGTTGAATACGATCGGCCAGCAAGGTGCGATTGGGCAGGCCGGTGAGCATATCGTGCAGGGCCAGGTGGGTCAGTTCCTGGTTGGCTTGGGTCAGTGAGTCGGCGAGCACCGCAGTGCGGGCTTCCAGGCGCGCGTCGAGCAACGACGTCAGCAACGCGATGGCCAGTACCGCCAGGGTCGTCACCAACACCAGGTTATCCAGGCCCTTGCCACTCAAACCGTCCAGCACGGCGGCGCAGTAGCTTTCATCGGCAAAGCGTGCGGCCGCCATGCCGGTGTAATGCATGCCGACGATTGCAAAGCCCATCACCACCGCCGCACCACCACGGGCCAGGCGTACGTAAGGCGTGTTGCGGCGCAGGTTGAAGGCAATCAACAGCGCGGCGCCGGACGCCACCACCGCGATCAGCAACGATAGGCCAAATAGCGTGGGGTCATAGTCGATGCCCGGCGTCATGCGCATCGCGGCCATGCCGGTGTAGTGCATGGTGGCAATACCGCTGCCCATGACCAGCGCGCCAAACGCCAGTTGCCAGGCAGGCAAACGCGCTTGGCTGACCAGCCATAATGCAAAGCCGCAGGACAATACCGCGATCAACAACGACAGCGCGGTGATACCGATATCAAAGCCCAAGGCAAACGGCAGGCGCAACGCCAGCATGCCGATAAAGTGCATGGACCAGACGCCTACCCCCATCGCCATGGCCCCGCCGGCTATCCATAAATACACAGCGCGCCCCTTGGCGGTCGCGATGCGGCCGGTGAGGTCCAGGGCGGTGTAGGAAGCGAGGATCGCGACAAACAGCGAGATCGCGACCAGCGAAGGGGAATAGCTACCGATAAGCATGGGACTTCTCGTGGGCAACGGACCCGAAACGCCCGTGCCAAGTGGCAAAGCGGGCGATTGTAGCGAGAATAATTCTTGGACAGTTGATTAATTATCAGAGGGCCATTAGTGGCAATTTGACGTCAATTCACCGACTCAAAAGCATCAGATAACTGGCAGGCATGATCCTACAAAACATAGCGAACGGCCTGACATAAAAACCGGGAACTATTCCCCAGGCTCTTTCACCTCTATCGACTCACCGGTGAAAGGATGCCAAGCGATTTCCTGCGTAGCGGTGTGCCGGATGCACACTCCACCACCCGTCAACGACTCATGAGTCTGTTGGACCTGCCCGAACTCTATCGAACCATCGACGCCGACCCCGGCATCGTTGGTGCTGGAGTGGTGCATATCGGCAGCGACTATCAGGTAACAGTGTTACGCGAGTTTGTGCCGCTGTGCAGTATCAAGCCCAAACGGGTGATTTTGCGCGAGGCGGCCGGGCCTATTAAGACTGCCGACGAATATGCAGAACTGGCGGCAAGTTCCCCGCGTGAATCACAGCTATGGAAGGAGGCATCGGGGATGGCGATTTCCTGCGGCGGAGCTGTGATTAGCTACATCGTGGCGAAAACGGGTATTGCGGCAGCGCCATTTACCCTAGGTGCGAGCCTAGTATTGACCTACATCGCTTTTGTCGGGACAGCGGCCAGTGGGGCACAGTGTTTGAACAGTTTATGGAGGACCCGAAACGAGTTAATCAATCCCGCCCAGAATGATCACTACGACACGTTAAGGTGGTATCAGGCAACGACGCTTGCCTTAGACGGCATCTCACTTGTGGGAGCAGGCTCCAGCAGCTTCGCAGCGGTCAAATCAGTGTTGGCCATACGGCGTTCGACGGGGCGCCACATGACGGACATCCTGCGGGCCATGAGCCGTCAGGAACGGGCAGCGTTAACGGACGAAATCCTGCGGCTTAAAAATCCCCGCCACCCATTCGAAATCGTCCGGCTGAAACAGCTGGCCGGGGAGTTACCCAAACGGTATAGCAATCCACAATTACGCCAGGACATCCTCACTCAAATCAAAAATCAAATCGGAGCGACCCTATCGGTTACTGGCAGCGCGCTGTCAGGGAATATCAGCCACATGATTATTGCCCTGTATGAGGAGTTCGACAGCCATGACTGATGACACCGACCCTCTGCGCGAGTACCGGATATGGCGCCGTTACGCCTATCGATTCTTGCCGTCGTTCGGCGGTGCTCTATTGCTTAGTCTCAACAATATCGCCGCCAACATGTCACTTAGCCTGGCGTACTACGCAGAAAGCCATCCCTTGCCCAATGAATATGCTTTTGCGACCGGCATGACGCTTTGCCTAGTTTTTAACACTGGGCAAATAATGCTATGCCAAGGGTTTCGTTATGCGGCCCGAGTACTCATGCTCGTGGCAATCGTGAATATTCTATTGGCGACCGGTTATCTCGCCAGTCACCCACCTACGCTGCTCAACCTATCCACGCTCATCTCGGCCTTGATCTATGTCCTGGTCCTCAACTCAAAAAACCACCGCCGCTACACCGGCATGTTGCGGGTCAAGCGTCGGCGCAAGCTCAGGGCCCTCAGCCAGGTCAAGGCCCCCACTTGACGCGTAATCAATCCTTCTCGGCAATCGGCGTCTGCCCATCCCAGCCGCCGCCCAGCGCGGCGATCAGTTGCACGCTGGCCACCAGGCGGCTCTGCAACAGGGTCAACACGGTGCGCTCGTTACTCAGCGCCGTGGCCTGGACCGTCACCACATCCAAATAGGCAATCAGCCCGGCCTTGTACTGGTTCTGGGTCAAGCGCAGCGATTCTCGGGCGGCCTCGAGGGCTTCGTTGCTGACCACCGCCTCGTCTTCCAGCACCTTGAGCTGGACCATGTAGTTTTCCACTTCACGGAAGCCGTCGAGCACGGTCTGGCGGTACTTGGCCACGGTTTCGTCGTAGGACGCCACGGTGCGGTCGACTTCCGCCGAGCGCTGGCCGCCGTCGAACAGGGTCATGGCCAGTTTCGGCCCGACCGACCAGAAGCGGTTCGGCAGGCTGATCCAGTCGGCATAGGTGCTGCTGGAATAGCCGCCGGCCAGGCTCAGCGTCAGGTCCGGGTAATAGGCGGCCTTGGCTACGCCGATATTGGCGTTGGCGGCGATCACCGAGCGTTCGGCCGAGGCGATGTCCGGGCGCCGTTCAAGCAATTGCGACGGCAGGCTGACCGGAATCTGCGGCAGGGCCGGGATGTCCTTGCTCACCGCCAGGCTGAAGTTGGCCGGTGCCTCGCCGATCAACACGGCGATGGCGTTTTCCAGCTGGGCGCGCTGCCAGATCAGGTCGATCAGGCTGGCCTGGGTGGTCTTGAGCTGGGTTTGCGCCTGGGCCACCGCGTCCTTGCCGGAGACACCGGCGCGGTACTGGTTTTCGGTCATTTGCAGGGAGCGCTGGTAGGTGTCCAGCGTGGCTTGCAGCAGGCGGGTCTGCTCGTCCATGACCCGCAGTTGCAGGTAGCTTTGCACCAGTTCCGATTGTTGGCTCAGGCGCATCGCGGCCAAGTCTGCCGAGCTGGCTTCGGCGCTGGCCTCGTTGGCCTCCAGGCCACGGCGCAATTTGCCCCAGATATCGGCTTCCCAGCTCACGCCGAGCTGCGCGTTGAGGGTGTCACGGATCCCGCTGCTGGAACTGCTGAGGCTGGCGCTGCTGCTGCCGGTGCCCTGGCTGGCGCGGGTTTTACCCGCGCTCAGGTCGACGCTGGGGTAAAACGCCCCGCGTGAGCTGCGCACCAGGGCCTGGGCCTGGCGAAAACGCGCTTCGGCCTGGGCCACGGTCTGGTTGGAATTATTCAGGCGCAGCACCAGGTCGTTGAGTTGGCGATCGCCGTACAGCTCCCACCAGGCGCCACGGGCCAGGGAATCACTCGGCGCGGCCTGGCGCCAGCCCTGGGCCTCCTTGAACTGCGCGGGTTCAGTGACTTCCGGGCGATGGTAATCGGGGCCGACGGCGCAAGCGCTGAGCAGTGCGCCGCAAAGCACCAGGCTCGCAACACGGGAACCCCGGGTCATGGCCAATTTGGCGAAGGTTGAATCGGTCATAGCGCAGTGTCCAGGGCAGCATCGGTACGCACACCGCGCCAGGCGTTGAAGCGGTGGCGCGCGCGGTCGAGATAGAGGTAAACCACCGGGGTGGTGTAGAGGGTCAGGACCTGGCTGAAAATCAGGCCGCCAATGATGGTCAGGCCCAGGGGATGGCGCATTTCCGCGCCATCGCCGGTGCCCAGCAGCAACGGCAAGGCGCCGAGGATGGCCGCCAGGGTGGTCATCAGGATCGGCCGCAGACGCAACAGGCAGGCGCTGCGAATCGATTCCAGCGGGCCCAGGCCATCGTTGCGTTCCAGCTGCAACGCCAGGTCGATCATCAGGATCGCGTTCTTCTTCACCACCCCGATCAACAGGAACAGGCCGAGCAGGGAAATCAGGCTGAACTCCCCTCCCGTCAGGTAGATGGCAAGCATCGCGCCGACGCCGGCCGACGGCAGGGTCGAGAGGATCGTCAGCGGATGAATGTAGCTCTCATACAGAATGCCCAGCACCAGGTACACCGCCACCAGCGCGCCGAGGATCATGAACGGCTGGCCCTTCTGCGTGGCCGCAAAGGCATCGGCGGTGCCGGCCATCTTGGCGATCACATCTTCCGGCAGGCCGACCTTGGCAATCGCCCGCTCGATGGCCGCCGTGCCCTGCTCCACCGTGACCCCGGGGGCCATGTCGAAGGCGATGTTTTCCGAGGCGAACTGGCCTTCGTGGCTGACGCGGTCGTCCGCCAGGCTGTTCTCGTAATGGGCAATGGTCGACAACGGCACCCGCGCGCCGCTGGAGGTGATCACCTGCATCTGGTTGAGGGTGATCGGGTCCTGGGCATATTTGGGGTTGACCTCCATCACCACCTGGTACTGGTTAAGGCTGTCGTAGATGGTGGAAATCTGCCGCTGGCTGTAGGCGTTGTTGAGCACTGCGGTGACCATGTCCATGTCGATGCCCAGGCGCTTGGCCTGGTCACGGTCGACAATCAGCGTGACCTGGGCCGCGCCCCGGCCTTCGCGGGCGTCGATGGCGGTCAGTTCCGGCAGCTCACGCAGCGCCGCGACCACTTTCGGGTACCACAGGCGCAGCGCGGCCAGGTCGCCGCTTTGCAGGATGTAGGAATACTGCGCGCTGGTCTGGTCACGGCTGCCGCCAAATTGCAGGTCCTGGTCGGCCATCAGGAACAGGCGCCCGCCCGGCACCAGCGGCACATCCTTGCGCAGGCGCTCGATCACCGCCTGGGCGGACACCTTGCGTTCGCTGATGGGCTTGAGGCGGACCAGCATCACCGCATTGTTGGTACCGTTGTTGCCGCCGATAAAGCCGGCCACGCTGAGCACCGCCGGGTCGTTGAGCACCGCCTTGCGGAAGATTTCCATCTTCGGCTGCATGACGCTGAACGACAGGCCGTCGTCCCCGCGCACAAAGCCGATCAATTGGCCGGTGTCCTGTTGCGGCATAAAGGTCTTCGGAACCACCACGTACAGCGCCACGTTCACGCCAATGGTCAGCAGCAGGCTGAGCAAGGTCAGGCGGCGATGGCGCAGCACCCAGTCCAGGCTGGTGGCGTAGCCCGCCACCATGCGGTCGTTGATCTTCTGGCTCCAGCGCTGCAGGCCGGTCATCTGCCCTTTCACGTGGGGCTTGAGCCAACGGGCGCAGAGCATCGGCGTCAACGTCAGCGACACGATCAGCGACACGATGATCGCCGCCGACAAGGTGATGGAAAACTCGCGGAACAGGTTGGTGACGATCCCGCCCATGAACAGGATCGAGAGGAACACCGCCACCAGCGATACGTTCATCGACAGCAAGGTAAAACCGACTTCCTCGGCGCCCAGGTAAGCGGCCTTCATCGGCGGCACGCCCGCGTCGATATGCCGGGAAATGTTCTCCAGCACCACGATGGCATCGTCCACCACCAGGCCGGTGGCCAGGATCAGCGCCATCAGCGAGAAGTTGTTCAGTGAGAACCCGTACAGGTACATGATCGCGAACGTGCCCACCAGCGACACCGGCACCGCCAGGGTTGGAATCAGCGAGGCGCGGAAGTTGCCGAGGAACAGGTACACCACCAGGATCACCAGCCCCACCGCAATCAGCAGGGTCATCTCGGCTTCATGCAGGGTCGCGGTGATCACCGGCGAGCGGTCCATGGCCAGGCTGAGCTTGACGCTGGACGGCAGCACCGCCTGCAACGCCGGCAGTTGCGCCTTGATCTGCCTGACGGTCTCGATGATGTTGGCGCCGGACTGGCGGTTGATCACCAGCAGCACCGCCGAATCATTGTTGAAGAAGCCACTGTTGTAGCGGTCTTCCACGCCGTCGCTGATCTTCGCCACATCCTTGAGTCGCAGGGCGGCGCCGTCCTGGTAGCGAATCAGCAGCGGCTCGTAGTCCTTGGCCTTTTCCAGCTGGTCGTTGGCCTGGATCTGCCAGTTGCGCTCACTGTCTTCCAGGGAGCCCTTGGGCCGACGCTGGTTGGCAGCGGCGATGGTGTTGCGCACGTCGTCCAGGGCCACGCCGTACTGGTCGAGGGCCTTGGGCTCCAGCTCGATGCGCACCGCCGGCAGGGAGCTGCCGCCGATCTGCACCTCGCCCACGCCCGGCACCTGGGACAGGCTTTGGGAGAGGATGGTCGAGGCCAGGTCGTACAACTGGCCCTTCTGCAACACGTCCGAGGTCAGCGACAGCACCATGATCGGTGCCTGGGACGGGTTGATCTTCTTGTAGGTGGGCATGCTGCGCATGCCGCTGGGCAGCAGGTTGCGCGAGGCGTTGATCGCCGCCTGCACTTCCCGCGCGGCACCGTTGATATCACGGTCGGAGTCGAACGCCAGGATCACCCGGGTGGAGCCCTGGCTCGACGAGCTGCTCATGGTGGTGATGCCGGCAATCGCGCCGAAGGAACGCTCCAGCGGCGTGGCCACCGTGGAGGCCATCACCTCGGGGCTGGCGCCGGGCAGGCTGGCCGAGACCACGATCACCGGGAAATCGATCTGTGGCAGCGGCGACACCGGCAGCAGGTTGAAGCTGACCCCGCCCAGCAACATGATCGCCAGGCTCAGCAGCAGGGTCGCTACCGGCCGGCGAATGAAAGGTCCGGACAGGTTCATGACTCAACCGGCTCCAGGCTTTGCGGCTCTTTGCGCCAGCGGCGGCCGAGGCGATCGAAATACAGGTAGATCACCGGCGTGGTGAACAGCGTCAACACCTGGCTCACCAGCAGGCCGCCGACCATCACCAGGCCCAGAGGCTGGCGCAGTTCGGCACCGGAGCCGGTGGCGAGCATCAACGGCACTGCACCGAACAGGGCGGCCAGGGTAGTCATCAGGATCGGCCGGAAGCGCAGCAGCGCCGCCTGGTAGATCGCGGTCTGCGGGTCCAGGCCCTGGTTGCGTTCGGCGTCGAGGGCGAAGTCGATCATCATGATCGCGTTCTTCTTGACGATACCGATCAGCAGGATGATGCCGATGATCGCGATCATGCCCAGGTCGTTGCCACTGAGCAGCAAGGCCAGCAAGGCCCCCACCGCGGCCGAGGGCAAGGTCGAGAGAATGGTGATCGGGTGGATATAGCTCTCGTAGAGCACACCCAGCACGATGTACATGGTGACCACCGCCGCCAGGATCAGCAGCAAGGTGCTCGACAGCGACGCTTCGAACGCCTGGGCAGCACCCTGGAACTGGGTCTGCACGCCCACCGGCATGCCGATGTCCTTCTGCGCCTGGTTGATCAGCTCCACGCCTTTGCCCAGGGCAACGCCGGGGGCCAGGTTGAACGACATCATCACCGCCGGGAACTGGCCGATGTGCGCAATCGCCAACTGCGCCTGGCGCTGTTCCACATGGGCCAGGCTGGACAGGCGCACCTGGCCGCCGTCGGTGGTCTTCACATGGATCTGGTTCAGCGCCGCCGGGCCCAGGGTTTCCCCCGACTGGGCCTGCAAGACCACGCGGTACTGGCTGGCCTGGGTGTAGATGGTGGAAATCTGCCGCTGGCCGAACGCGTCATACAGTGCGTCGGTGATGGTCGACACACTCACCCCGAGGCGCGAAGCCGCATCGCGGTCGATCACCAGGTACACCTGCAGGCCCTTGTCCTGCAGGTCGCTGGCGACGTCGGTGAGTTCCGGCATCTGGCTCAGTGCGTGCACCAGCTTGCCGCTCCACAGGGCCAGCAGGTCGGCGTCCGGCGAGGACATGCTGAATTGATACTGGGTGCGGCTCACACGGTCTTCGATGGTCAGGTCCTGCACCGGCTGCATGAACAGGCGGATGCCCACCAGCTTGTCGATCTGCGGTTGCAGGCGCGTGATCACCTGGGCCGCGCTCAAGTCGCGCTGGCCGTGGGGCTTGAGGTTGATCAGCAAGCGGCCGCTGTTGAGGGTGGCGTTATCGCCATCCACGCCGATATAGGACGACAGGCTTTGCACCGCCGGGTCGGTGAGGATGATCTGCGCCAGTTCCTGCTGGCGCTGGCTCATGGCAGCAAAGGAAATCGACTGCGGCGCCTCGGAGATCCCCTGGATCACCCCGGTGTCCTGCACCGGGAAGAAGCCCTTGGGCACCACCAGGTACAGCACCACGGTCAGGCCCAGGGTCGCGATGGCCACCAGCAGCGTCAGCGGCTGGTGCCTGAGCACCCATTGCAACTTGCGCCCGTAGGCTTCGATCAGCCAGTCGATCCAGGCGCCGCTGGCCTTGTAGAAACGGCTCTGTTCTTCTTCCTTGGGTTCGCGCTTGAGCAAACGCGCGCACATCATCGGCGTGAGCGTCAGGGACACCACCAGGGAAATCAGAATCGCCACCGCCAGGGTGATGGCAAATTCGCGGAACAGCCGTCCCACCACGTCAGCCATGAACAGCAGCGGGATCAATACGGCGATCAGTGACAGGGTCAGGGAAATCAGGGTGAAGCCGATTTGCCTGGCGCCCTTGAGCGCAGCAGCCAGCGGCGTCTCGCCTTCCTCGATATAGCGGGAAATGTTCTCCAGCATCACGATGGCATCGTCCACCACGAAACCGGTGGCAATGGTCAGGGCCATCAGCGTCAGGTTATTGATGGAGAACCCGGCCAGGTACATCACCCCGAAGGTGCCCACCAGCGACAGCGGCACGGCAATCGACGGAATGATCGTGGCGCTGACCCGCCGCAGGAACAGGAACGTCACCATCACCACCAGGGCGATGGCGATCAGCAATTCGTGCTGCACATCGGTGACCGAGGCGCGGATGGTCTGGGTGCGATCGGTCAGCACCGTCACGTCGAGGCCGGCCGGCAGGTTGTCGGTGATGCTCGGCAGCAGCGCCTTGATGCGGTCGACCACCTCGATCACGTTGGCGCCCGGCTGGCGCTGGATATTGAGGAGTACGGCCTGGTTTTCATTGGCCCAGGCGGCAAGGCGTTCGTTTTCGGCTCCGTCGACGATCTGCGCCACATCCTTGAGGCGCAAAGGCGCGCCATTGTTGTAGGCCAGGATCAGTTCGGCGTATTGCTGGGGCGACACCAACTGGTCGTTGGCATCGAGCATCGACACCCGCGTGGGGCCGTCGAAGTTACCCTTGGGCTGGTTGACGTTGGACGCGGCGATCAGGGTGCGCACATCGGAGAGGTTCAAGCCGTTGGCCGCCAGGGCTTCGGGGTTGACCTTGATGCGCACGGCCTGGCGCTGGCCACCGGCGATGCTGACCATGCCGACGCCGCTGATCTGGGCGATTTTCTGCGCCATGCGTGTGTCGACCAGGTCATTGAGCTTGGGCAGCAGCATGGTCTTGGAGGTAATGGCCAGGGTCAGCACCGGGGTATCCGCGGGGTTGACCTTGTTGTACACCGGCGGCGCCGGCAAATCCTTGGGCAGCAGGTTGGTAGCGGCATTGATTGCAGCCTGCACCTGTTGCTCGGCGACATCCATATTGATGTCGAGGTTGAAACGCAGGGTCAGCACCGAGGCGCCGCCGGAACTGGTGGACGCCATCTGGGTCAGGCCGGGCATCTGCCCGAACTGGCGCTCAAGGGGCGCGGTGACCGCGCTGGTCATCACATCGGGGCTGGCACCGGGGTACAGGGTCATCACCCGGATGGTCGGGTAATCCACCTGGGGCAGCGCCGAGACCGGCAACAAGCGGTAGGAAATAATGCCGGCCAAAACAATCGCCAGCATGCTCAGCGTGGTGGCGACCGGGCGAAGGATAAACAGCCGCGACAGGTTCATGAACCGACCTTTTGCGCCTTGCCGGCGGTGGTGCCGGTCTCCCCTTTAGCCGCCGGCTTGCCTTGCAGGTGTTCGGTGGGCGTCGTCGGCACTTCGCTGCTGTCGTTGACCACTTCGATCTCGCTGCCGTCCTTGAGGCGGTCGGTGCCTTCCAGCACCACGCGGTCGCCGGCGACCAGGCCTTCCTTGATCACAGTGTTGTCGCCATCGGTGTCACCCACCACCAGCGGCTGGACCTTGACCTTCTTGTCGCCATCGAGCTTGTAGACAAAGGTACCGGTGTTGCCGAACTGAATCGCGGCGGACGGCGCCAGCACCACATTGTGCAAGGTATCGGCGAGCAAATGCACGTTGACGAACTGGTTGGGGAACAGCGCCTGGTCCTTGTTATCGAAACGCGCCTTGAATTTCAGGGTGCCGGTGGTGACGTCGATCTGGTTGTCCAGGCTTTGCAGCACACCAGTGGCCTGGCGCTTGACGTCGCCACGGTCCCAGGCTTCCACGGGCAGCTTGTTGCCGGCGTGATAACGGGCGAGCACGGTTTCCAGGGTGTTTTCCGGCAGGGTGAAGGCCACGCTGATCGGTTGGGTCTGGGTGATCACCGCAAGGAAGGTGGTGTCGTTGGCCGCCACCAGGTTGCCCACATCGACCTGGCGCAAGCCGACGCGACCACTGATAGGCGCGCGGATCTTGGTGAACTCGAGGTTGAGCTTGGCGTCGTCCACCGCGCCCTGGTTGGTCTTGACCGTGCCCTGGTATTGCAGGACCAGCGCTTCGGCGGTGTCCAGGGTCTGCTTGGCGATACTGTCCTGGGCGTAGAGGTCGCGATAACGCTGCACGTCGACCTGGGCGTTTTTCAACTGGGCCTGGTTCTGCATCAGCGTGCCCTGGGCCTGGAGCAAGGCATTCTGGTAGCTGCGCGGGTCGATCTCGGCCAGCAGGTCGCCGGCCTTGACCATCTGCCCTTCTTCAAAGGCGATCTTGACCAGCTCGCCACCCACCCGGCTGCGCACATTGATGGTATTGAGCGCGGTGACCGTGCCCAAGGCCTTGTAGTACACCGGGAACTCCCCCAGCACCGCCGGCGCTACACGCACCGGCACCGGGCCGGTGGACCCGCCGAACCCCGGGCGCGCCATGCCGGTTTTACCGGTATGCCCGGCCGGTGCGTCTTTGTGGGCGCCGCCGCCTGGCCAGAATTTCCAGCACAGGCCGGCGATAACCAGCAGCACGAGCAGGCCGAACAGCCAGCGGCGGGAGTTGCGGGGGGAGGATTGCATGGAGTGATCAACCATTGGGCGCGAGAGCTTCTTCTTCGGGAGGCTGAAAGATAAGCACTGGAGCGCGTTAAGAAAAGCGCCTTTACCGGCTATTTACCTTGGGCTTACAACTTTTAACTTCTGCGGCTTAGTCTGCGGGCTATTTCGCTAAACGTCTGAGCCACAAATGAAAACGGCCTGGACTAGGCCAGGCCGCAATCATGTCTTACGGGTGTTACTGCAAAACGACAGTAACGCGCCGAAACAGTTACTTCAAAACAGCCAGGGCCGCTTCGTAGTTCGGCTCCTGGCCGATTTCCGAAACCAGTTCGCTGTGCAGCACGGTGTTGTTTTCGTCCAGCACCACGACCGCACGGGCGGTCAGGCCTTTGAGCGGGCCATCGGCAATCGCTACGCCGTAATCGACGGCAAAACCAGGGTCACGGAAGTCCGACAGGTTCTTCACGTTTTCCAGGCCTTCGGCGCCGCAGAAACGCGCCTGGGCGAATGGCAGGTCGGTGGAGATACACAGTACGACGGCGTTGTTCAGTTCGTTGGCCTGGGCGTTGAACTTGCGTACCGACGTGGCGCAGGTCGGGGTGTCGACGCTTGGGAAGATATTCAGCACTTTGCGCTTGCCGGCAAAGGTAGCCAGGGTTGCATCCGACAGATCGCCGGCGGTCAGGGTGAAGTCTGCTGCTTCAGAGCCGACTTTCGGCAATTCGCCTTCAACCTGGACAGGGTTACCGCGAAGAGTGACTTGAGCCATGAACAGAATCCTTATGCTGGGTTTTGGTTAAACGAATTCGAGAGGCGGAAGTTAACCACAAAGTACCGTGGCTACCTACCGCCAGACACAAATTGTCATGCCACGCGGTTGTGGTTTAATTGCGCGCTTTGCGCCTGCCCTCCAAGGAAACCGTTGTTAATGAATCAGCCCGCCACCAAAGTCCTGGTCATTGGTTATGTCTGGCCGGAGCCCCGTTCCTCGGCCGCGGGCGGGCATATGATGCAGATCCTCGAAACTTTTCTTACGCAAGGTTGGGATATTACCTTCAGCAGCCCGGCAGCACTGGGCGAGCACAAGGCCGACCTGCTGGCGCTGGGCATCGCCGAATGCGCGATTGAGCTCAATAACAGCAGTTTCGACGATTTTATCCGCGAACTGGCCCCGGACATCGTGCTGTTCGACCGTTTCATGATGGAAGAACAGTTTGGCTGGCGCGTGGAGAAGTGTTGCCCCGACGCCCTGCGCGTGCTGGAGACCTCCGACCTGCAAAGCCTGCGCGACGCCCGTCAGCAGCGCCTCAAGGCGCACCTCAAGGCCCACCCGGGCAGCGACGACTTCAGCGCGCTGTTCGCCCCGGCCCTGGAGGAGGCGTTCCAACTGATGGCCGACACCGACCTGGCCAAGCGCGAAATCGCCGCGATTTACCGCTGCGACATCAGCCTGATGATCTCCGACGTGGAAATCCGCCTGCTCACCGAACAGTTCAAGCTGCCCGCCGCCCTGCTCCACTGGTGCCCGCTGATGATGACGCCGCCAACCGAGGCCTTCGTACCGTTCGAAGAGCGTGCACACTTCCTCAGCATCGGTAACTTCCGCCATGCGCCGAACTGGGACGCCGTACTGTGGATGAAGAACAGCGTCTGGCCATTGATTCGCCAGCAATTGCCCGGTGCCCAGCTGCATATCTACGGCGCCTACACCCCGCCCAAGGCCACCGCCCTGCACAACCCGGCGCAGGGCTTTCATGTGATGAACTGGGCCGAAGATGCCCTGCAAGTGATGAGCGCCGCGCGCATCTGCCTGGCGCCCCTGCGCTTTGGCGCGGGTATCAAGGGCAAGCTGGCCGATGCGATGCTCTGCGGCACCCCCAATATCACCACCCCCATCGGCGCCGAGGCCATGGGCGACGAGCGGCCATGGCCCGGCGCCATCGAGCAATGCGCCGAAGCCCTGGCGGCGGCGGCCGTGGCGCTTTATCAGGATCGCGAACGCTGGACCCAGGCCCAGCAGGATGGGCGCCAACTGATTGCCGGCCGTTATGACCGCACTGTCCGCGGGCCTGCACTGGTGGAGTGCCTGCAACACTGCCGCAGCCACCTCGCCGCCCATCGCCGCAGCAACTTCACCGGCAGCATGCTGCGCCACCATGCCCATAAAAGTACGCAGTACATGTCCCAGTGGATCGAGGCGAAAAACCGTAGCCTGTGAACCGCGGCGCTGGCGAGGTCGTGCGCGAGGGGGCATTATCCCCAGCAGCAACCACAATAAAGCGACGGCAGCATGACCCGAGCAACGCGTATCACTGACCCTTCCTACGAGCTGATGGACGATCACAACGGCCTGTCCATCATCTATCGCCAGCATGGTTTCCCCTGCCCGCTGGTGCGCTGGCATTTCCACAAGGAATACGAACTGCACCTGATCGTCGCCAGTTCCGGCAAGGTGTTTATCGGCGACTATATCGGCAACTTCTATCCGGAAAGCCTGTTCCTCACAGGGCCCAACCTGCCCCACAACTGGATCAGCCAGGTGGAGGAAGACGAAGTGGTGCCCAAGCGCGACATGCTGGTGAACTTCACCGATGAGCTGTTCGAGCAGGGCAGCCATATTTTCGCCGAGCTCAAGACCTTGACACCCATGCTGGAGCGCGCGCAGTCCGGCATCGAGTTTCGCTGCAAGAAAACCATCGCCCAGGCCATGACCCTGATGCAGCGTATCGAAGATGCCCGGGGCATGGCGCGCCTGGGGCACTTCTTTATCCTGCTGGAAGTGTTGAGCAGCTGTGAGGACTACCAGTTGCTGTCCGGCGTGACCACGCCGCAACTGGCGGATGAACACAGTATCGACCGCACCAACCGCGCGGTGGACTACATTTTCGCCCACTACGCGCGCGAGTTGCCCCTGGAGGAAGTGGCGGAACATCTGGGGATGAAGCCGACGTACTTTTCCCGGGTGTTCAAGCAGGCGACCGGGCGCACGTTTATCGAATTCGTCAATCGGCTGCGCATCAGCAAATCCTGCGAATTGCTGGCTGACGGTGATAAAGCCGTGACGGACGTGTGTTTCGAGTCGGGCTTCAACAACATCTCCAACTTCAACCGGCGCTTTCAGCAACTCAAGGGTATGACCCCCTCTCACTACCGCCGCCTGGCGGTACAACGCTTGACCGAGCAGAACCTGGCCTAATGGAGATCGTTCCCAGGTAAGCATGGGCACGATCATCGAGTGCAAAAAAGTATCAGTCCAAGTGCTCCCAAGGATTTGTCACAACCCCATTTGAAGGCTGTAATCAACGCACACTCTTCCTGACTCCCCGTAGGAAGACACAACAACAATAACTGTCCTTCCGTAGCCCCTGGGCGCGGAAATGGAGTGCGCGATGAAGTTCACAGCAAAAGCTCTGCTTGCCTGTACCTGTATGACCCTCAGCGCCGTCAGCCTTGGCGCGCAAACCCTGACCATTGCCACCGTCAACAACAGCGACATGATCCGCATGCAGAAGCTCTCGAAAACCTTCGAGGCCGAGCATCCGGAGATCAAGCTGAACTGGGTGGTGCTGGAAGAAAACGTGCTGCGCCAACGCCTCACTACCGACATCGCCACCCAGGGCGGGCAGTTCGATGTGTTAACCATCGGCATGTACGAAGCCGCACTCTGGGGCGCCAAGGGTTGGCTGGAGCCGATGAAGGACCTGCCGGCGTCCTACGACCTCGACGACGTATTCCCTTCCGTGCGTGACGGTTTGTCGGTCAAGGGTTCGCTGTACGCCCTGCCGTTCTATGCGGAAAGCTCGATCACCTATTACCGCACCGACCTGTTCAAGGACGCCGGGCTGAGCATGCCCGAACATCCGACCTGGAGCCAGATCGGCGAATTCGCGGCCAAACTCACCGACAAGAGCAAAGAGCAATACGGCCTGTGCCTGCGCGGCAAAGCCGGCTGGGGCGAGAACATGGCGCTGATCACCACCCTGGCCAACGGCTACGGTGCGCGCTGGTTCGATGAAAAGTGGCAGCCTGAATTCAACGGCCCCGAGTGGAAGGACGCGCTGAACTTCTACGTCGACAACATGAAGAAATCCGGCCCGCCGGGTGCTTCCAGCAACGGTTTCAACGAAAACCTGGCGCTGTTCAACAGCGGCAAGTGCGCGATCTGGGTCGATGCCAGCGTCGCCGGCTCGTTCGTCACCGACAAGACCCAAAGCAAAGTGGCCGACCATGTGGGCTTCACCTTTGCCCCCCACGAAAAAACCGACAAGGGCACGTCGTGGCTGTATTCCTGGAGCCTGGCGATCCCGACCAGCTCCAAGGCCAAGGACGCCGCCAAGGTATTCACCAGTTGGGCCACCTCCAAGGAATACGGTGCCTTGGTCGCCAAGACCGACGGCGTTGCCAACGTGCCGCCAGGTACGCGCAAGTCGACCTACAGCGACGAATACATGAAGGCTGCACCGTTCGCCAAGGTGACCCTGGAATCGCTGAAAGTCGCCGACCCGACCAAACCGACCCTCAAGCCGGTGCCGTATATCGGTATCCAGCTGGTGACCATTCCCGAGTTCCAGGCGATTGGGACCCAGGTCGGCAAGTTCTTCTCCGGCGCGCTGACCGGTCAGCAAACGGTCGATGCTGCACTGACCGCCGCGCAGACCACCACCGAGCGGGAAATGAAGCGGGCCGGTTACCCCAAGTAACCTGAGCGTCACCACCGTCAAATGTGGGAGGGGGCTTGCCCCCGATGGCAGTGGATCAGCCAACTGATTCATCGACTGACACTCCGCCATCGGGGGCAAGCCCCCTCCCACACTGACCGCACTCCGATCCTTGCTCCGCACTGGCCTTGATTATCATGAATACATCCGCCAAAAACCGCCTGGCCAACCCCGGCTGGTTCCTCGTCACGCCCTCGGTCGCCCTGCTGCTGCTGTGGATGATCGTGCCGCTGGGCATGACCCTGTACTTTTCGCTGATCCGCTACAACCTGCTCTACCCCGGCGAGAACCAATTCGTGGGGCTGGAGAATTTCACCTACTTCATCACCGACTCGGGTTTCCTGCCCGGCGCCACCAATACGTTGTTGCTGGTGGGCAGCGTGCTGTTGATCAGCGTGGTGTTCGGCGTGTTGATCAGTGCGCTGCTGGAGGCCAGTGAGTTCCTCGGGCGTGGCATCGTCCGGGTGTTGTTGATTTCGCCGTTCTTCATCATGCCCACCGTCGGTGCGCTGATCTGGAAGAACCTGATTTTCCACCCGGTGTCGGGGATTCTCGCCGCCGTGTGGAAGTTCTTCGGCGCCGAGCCGGTGGACTGGCTGGCGCACTATCCGCTGCTGTCGATCATCATCATTGTGTCGTGGCAATGGCTGCCGTTCGCCATCCTGCTGCTGATGACTGCCATGCAGTCCCTCGACCAGGAACAAAAGGAAGCTGCGCGCCTGGACGGTGCCGGCGCCATCGCGATTTTCTGGCACCTGACCCTGCCCCACCTGGCCCGCCCGATTGCCGTGGTGGTGATGATCGAGACCATCTTCCTGCTCTCGGTATTCGCCGAAATCTTCACCACCACCAACGGTGGCCCCGGCTACGCCTCGACCAACCTCGCCTACCTGATCTACAACCAGGCATTGGTGCAGTTCGACGTGGGCATGGCCTCGGCCGGCGGCTTGATCGCCGTGGTCATCGCCAATATCGCGGCGATCATCCTGGTGCGGATGATCGGCAAAAACCTGACTGACAAGCCTTGAGGGCCGCGCCATGACGCTTCAACAATCCCGCCGCCTGCAAAGCCTGTTGCTCGGCACCCTGGCCTGGGCCATCGCGATCCTGATCTTCTTCCCGATCTTCTGGATGGTGCTGACCAGCTTCAAGACCGAAATCGACGCGTTCGCCACGCCGCCGCAGTTCATCTTCACGCCGACCCTGGAGAACTACCTGCACATCAACGAGCGCAGCAACTACTTCAGCTATGCCTGGAACTCGGTGCTGATTTCATTCAGCGCCACCGCCCTGTGCCTGCTGATTTCGGTGCCGGCCGCCTACTCCATGGCGTTCTACGAAACCAAACGCACCAAGAGCACGCTGCTGTGGATGCTCTCCACCAAGATGCTGCCGCCCGTGGGCGTGCTGATGCCGATCTACCTGCTGGCCAAGAGCTTTGGCCTGCTGGACACGCGCATTGCGCTGATCATCATCTACACCCTGATCAACCTGCCGATCGTGGTCTGGATGGTTTACACCTACTTCAAGGACATCCCCAAGGACATCCTCGAAGCCGCGCGCCTGGACGGCGCCACCCTGTGGCAGGAAATGGTCCGGGTGCTGCTGCCGATCGCCAAGGGCGGCCTGGCCTCCACGGTGTTGCTGTCGCTGATCCTGTGCTGGAACGAGGCCTTCTGGTCGCTGAACCTGACCTCGTCCAACGCCGCGCCCTTGACCGCACTGATCGCCTCCTACTCCAGCCCCGAAGGCTTGTTCTGGGCCAAATTGTCTGCCGTCTCGACCCTGGCCTGTGCGCCGATCCTGATCTTTGGCTGGATCAGCCAGAAACAGCTGGTGCGCGGTTTGTCCTTCGGTGCAGTTAAATAATAATTTCTAGCGGAGGGCCCATCATGGCCAACCTCAAAATCAAGAATCTGCAAAAAGGCTTCGAAGGTTTCTCGATCATCAAGGGCATCGACCTGGAAGTGAACGACAAGGAATTCGTAGTCTTCGTCGGCCCCTCGGGCTGCGGTAAATCCACCCTGCTGCGCCTGATCGCCGGCCTCGAAGAGGTGAGCGAAGGCACCATCGAACTGGATGGCCGCGACATCACCGAAGTGACCCCGGCCAAGCGCGACCTGGCGATGGTGTTCCAGACCTACGCGCTGTACCCGCACATGAGCGTGCGCAAGAACATGTCGTTTGCCCTGGACCTGGCCGGCGTCGACAAGCAGCTGGTGGAGAGCAAGGTCAACGAAGCCGCACGCATTCTCGAGTTGGGCCCGCTGCTGGAACGCAAGCCCAAGCAACTCTCCGGTGGCCAGCGCCAGCGCGTGGCGATCGGCCGCGCCATCGTGCGCAACCCGAAGATTTTCCTGTTCGACGAACCGCTGTCCAACCTCGACGCCGCCCTGCGCGTACAGATGCGCCTGGAACTGGCGCGCCTGCACAAAGAGCTGCAAGCGACCATGATCTACGTGACCCACGACCAGGTCGAAGCGATGACCTTGGCCGACAAGGTGGTCGTGTTGAACAGCGGGCGTATCGAGCAGGTCGGCTCGCCGCTGGAGCTCTACCACCAGCCGGCCAACCTGTTTGTGGCGGGTTTTCTCGGCACGCCGAAAATGGGCTTCCTCAAGGGCAAGGTCACCCGCGTCGACGGCCAGGGCTGTGAGGTGCAGCTGGACGCCGGCACCCTGATCAGCCTGCCGCTGAGCGGCGCCAGCCTGAGCGTGGGCAGTGCGGTGACCCTGGGCATTCGTCCGGAGCACCTGGAAATCGCGTCGCCTGGGCAAACCGCCCTGACCGTCACCGCCGACGTCGGCGAGCGCCTGGGCAGCGACACCTTCTGCCACGTCATCACCTCGAACGGCGAGCCGCTGACCATGCGGATTCGCGGCGACATGGCCAGCCAGTATGGCGAAACGCTGCACCTGCACCTGGACCCGGCGCACTGCCATCTGTTCGACACCGACGGTGTTGCTGTGGCCCGTCCACTGCGCGCCGCCGCCTGATTTCGCGAGTATTGACCGATGAAACTGAATAAGCAGAACCTCACCCAGTTGGCGCCGGAAGTCAAACTGCCGGCCTATGCCATTGCGAGTACCTCCCAAGGTATCGCCCATATCGGCGTCGGCGGCTTCCACCGCGCGCACCAGGCCTATTACACCGATGCACTGATGAACACCGGCGAGGGCCTGGACTGGAGCATCTGCGGCGTCGGCCTGCGCAGCGAGGACCGCAAGGCCCGCGACGACCTGGCCGGCCAGGACTACCTGTTCACCCTGTACGAACTGGGCGACACCGACGACACCGAAGTGCGTGTGATCGGCGCGATCAGCGACATGCTGCTGGCCGAAGACGGCGCCCAGGCATTGATCGACAAACTGGCCAGTCCCGAGATTCGCATCGTCTCGCTGACCATCACCGAAGGCGGCTACTGCATCGACGACAGCAACGGCGAGTTCATGGCCCACCTGCCGCAGATCCAGCATGACCTGGCTCATCCGTCGTCGCCAAAAACCGTGTTCGGTTTTATCTGCGCGGCATTGACCCAGCGCCGCGCGGCCGGCGTCCCGGCGTTTACCGTGATGTCCTGCGATAACCTGCCCCACAACGGCGCCGTCACGCGCAAGGCGCTGCTGGCCTTCGCCGCCCTGCAAAATGCCGAGCTGCATGACTGGATCAAGGCCCATGTGAGCTTCCCGAACGCCATGGTCGACCGCATCACGCCGATGACCAGCACCGCCCACCGCTTGCAACTGCACGATGAACACGGCATCGACGATGCCTGGCCGGTGGTCTGCGAACCCTTTGTGCAGTGGGTGCTGGAAGACAAATTCGTCAACGGCCGCCCGGCATGGGAAAAGGTCGGCGTGCAGTTCACCGACGATGTGACGCCCTATGAAGAGATGAAGATCGGCTTGCTCAACGGCAGCCACCTGGCCCTGACCTACCTGGGGTTTCTCAAGGGTTATCGGTTTGTGCACGAGACCATGAACGACCCGCTGTTCGTGGCCTACATGCGCGCCTACATGGACCTCGACGTCACGCCGAACCTGGCGCCGGTACCGGGCATCGACCTGAGCGACTACAAGCAGACCCTGGTGGACCGCTTCTCCAACCAGGCGATTGCCGACCAGTTGGAACGGGTGTGTTCGGACGGCTCGTCGAAGTTTCCCAAGTTCACCGTGCCGACCATCAACCGCCTGATAGCCGATGGGCGCGAGACCGAGCGTGCGGCGCTGGTGGTCGCGGCCTGGGCCTTGTATTTGAAGGGCGTGGATGAGAATGGCGTGAGCTACACGATCCCCGATCCGCGCGCAGCATTCTGCCAGGGGCTGGTGAGCGATGAGGGGTTGATCAGCCAGCGGTTGCTGGCAGTGGAAGAGATTTTCGGTACGGCTATTCCCAACTCGCCTGAGTTTGTGGCAGCGTTCGAGCGGTGCTATGGGAGCCTGCGTGACAAAGGCGTAACCGCTACCCTGAAGCACCTCCTGAAGAAACCGATTTAAGTGTGGGAGGGGCCAAGCCCCCTCCCACACTGGACCGGGTTGCCAATCCAAAAAAATAACACTGCTGAGCACACCCTCATGACCCAGCAAAACCTGTTCCTCGGCATCGACTGCGGCACCCAAGGCACCAAGGCCATCGTCCTCGACGCGTCCAGCGGCAAGGTACTGGGCCTGGGCGCCGCCGCGCACACCCTGATCAGCGGCGCCAATGGCCGTCGCGAGCAGCACACCCAGGAATGGCTGGACGCCTTTACCGAAGCCACCCACCGCGCCTTGCAACAGGCCGGCGTGGACGGCCAGGACATCCTCGGCATCGGTGTATCCGGCCAGCAGCACGGCCTGGTGTTGCTGGATGACAGCGGCCAGGTGCTGCGCCCGGCCAAGCTGTGGTGCGACACCGAAACCGCGCCGGAGAACGAGCGCCTGCTGGCCTATCTGGGCGGCGAGAGTGGCTCGCTGGAGCGCCTGGGCGTGGCGATTGCGCCGGGCTACACCGTGTCGAAACTGCTGTGGACCCGCGAGCAGCACCCGGATGTGTTCGCGCGCATCGCCCATGTGCTGCTGCCCCACGACTACCTCAACTACTGGCTCACCGGCCGCGCGGTCGCGGAATATGGCGATGCCTCGGGCACCGGTTACTTCAACGTGCGCACCCGCACCTGGGATATGGCGCTGCTCAAGCACATCGACCCCAGCGGCCGCCTTGAAGCTGCGCTGCCGACATTGATCGAAGCCGATCAAAGCGTAGGCACGATCCTGCCGGCCATCGCCGAACGCCTGGGTATCAACCCCAATGCCAGGGTGTCCAGTGGCGGCGGCGACAACATGATGGGTGCCATCGGCACGGGCAATATCGCCCCCGGCGTGATCACCATGAGCCTGGGCTCATCCGGCACCGTGTATGCCTTCGCCGACCAGCCCAATGTCAGCCCCCAGGCGTCGGTCGCCACCTTCTGCTCGTCCAGCGGCGGCTGGCTGCCGTTGATCTGCACCATGAACCTGACCAACGCTACCGGGGTGATCCGCGAGTTGTTCGAGCTGGACCTCAACGCTTTCAACGCACTGGTCGAGCAAGCCCCGATTGGCGCCGATGGCGTCAGCATGCTGCCGTTCCTCAACGGCGAACGCGTACCCGCCCTGCCCCACGCCACCGGCAGCCTGCATGGGCTGACCATGACCAACCTGACCCGTGCCAACCTGTGCCGCGCGGTGGTCGAAGGCACCACCTTCGGCCTGCGCTACGGCCTCGACCTGCTACGTCACACCGGCCTGCAAAGCCAGAGCATACGCCTGATCGGCGGGGGTTCGAAAAGCCCGGTGTGGCGGCAGATGGTCGCCGATATCATGAACACCGAAGTGATCTGCACCGAACAAAGCGAAGCCGCCGCCCTGGGCGCGGCGATCCAGGCGGCGTGGAGCCAGTCCGGCGAGTCCCTGGCCAGCCTGTGCGACAAATGCGTGAGCGTCGACCCCGCCAGCCGTACCCTGCCGGTGGCGGCCAATGTCAGCGCCTACCAACTGGCTTACGAACGCTATCAACAGCACGTGGCAACCCTTTAAGAGCGAACGACTATGTATCTGGTGTGTGGTGAAGCGCTGTTTGATTTTTTCAGCGAGGAAGATGCCAGCGGGCAGGCCTCCAAGGTCACTTACAAGGCGATTGCCGGTGGTTCACCGTTCAACGTCGCGGTGGGTTTGCGCCGCCTGGGCATCGAGGCCGGGTTGTTCGGCGGCCTGTCCAACGACTTCCTCGGGCGCCGGCTGTTGCACGTGCTCAGGGATGAAGGCGTCAGCGAGCAGTTCCTGGTGGAGTTTGCCGCGCCGACCACCTTGTCGATGGTCGCCGTGGGCGCCGACGGTTCACCGCAGTACAACTTCCGGGGTGAAGGCTGCGCCGACCGACTGCTGGAAGTCGCGCATTTGCCGGTCCTCGGCGATGAGGTGCGCGGTCTGCATGTCGGCTCGTTCTCCCTGGTGGTGCAACCGATCGGCGACACCCTGCTGAACCTGGTCAAGCGCGAAAGCGGCAAGCGCCTGATCAGCCTCGACCCCAACGTGCGCCTTAATCCGCAGCCGGATATCCAACTGTGGCGCGACCGCGTCGCCGAGTTGGCCAAGCATGCCGACCTGATCAAGGTCAGCGACGAAGACCTGCACCTGCTCTACCCCGGCCAGTCGCCGGAAAGCGTGCTGCAGGGCTGGCTGCAACACCGTTGCCAGCTGGTGTTCCTCACCCGTGGCGGCGATGGCGCCAGTGTGTTCAGCCGTCAGCATGGCACCTGGTCGCAACCGGCACAGCGCGTGGTGATGGCGGATACCGTGGGTGCCGGGGATACCTTCCAGGCCGCGTTGATTGCCTGGCTGACCGAGCACCAGCTGGACTCGGTGCAAGGCCTGCAACAACTGACCCGCGCGCAGATCGACGCCATGCTCGGCTTCGCCATCCGCGCTGCGGCACTGACGTGCGGCAAGACCGGGCCGGACTTGCCGTATCGCCCGCAGCTTGGATGAAGGTTTTGTCAGCCAGGGCAAAATTAATCGATGGTTAATCCCGCAAGTCGAGAGTGAAATTCCACTCACTTGCGGAGCACCACCATGAAACTGCACACCTTAATGCTCGGCGGTGCCCTGGCGCTGGCGGCAGTGTCGGGCCTGGCCCAGGCTGACGATCAAACCCAGGCGGTCAACCCCGTGCCTTATCATTACGGCATGCCGATGAACATTGCCAAGGTCCTGGCCATGAACGAAACCCCAACCGGCGACTGCAAAGTCATTGATGCGGATATCAAGTTCCTGGACAAGGCGGGCAAAGTGGAAGACGTGAGCTACCGGAAAATGTCCGAAGCCTGCGATTTCCAGAATTGATGGGCAAACATACACAGCATTGGGCCTGGCATTTACCAGGCCCACCGTTCATAACCAACGATCAGTAGTAACCGCGCCCTCCAGCCCGCTGCTGGACAGGTGCATGGCTGTGCTTGAGGTCTTCACGCAACCCGGTAATGAGGTTGCAAATAGCTCGACTGCTGTCGAGTTTGTCAGCATTGATACCTTTGACCTCCAAATCCACCCGGTCACGGTCGCGGTCGTCATAGACCTTGATCGTCAGCGAAGCATCTTCGGCTTTGGTGCATTCGCACCGTTTAGGCAGGAAACTTCCTTCAATAATGCTGCGAAGTTCTAATTCCGAAAGCATGGCCAACCTCTCCTTTTTTGAGACTTGCCAATCGATTGTTATAAGTCTGCAGGCGCGTGCCTGCCACGTCTCGCCAGCCCTGGAAGACGCTTACCTTTACCAGCCTACTCGGCAAATTCCGTTTTTGTTGTAACTTTTCTTCATAAGCAATGTAGGAATTTATATAGCTTAGATCACCTCAGTTAAATCATCGTCGAACCGCTTCGATTAATCGTTTAACCCCACGCTTCGAATTAAACTGCAGCTTGTGCCGCCACTCTTTCAGCAACATATCGCAAACTATCAAAGTTGATATTTGCACCTGAATTAACCGCGACCAAGGTCTGCCCACTTACCCCACGACTGGCCACGTACTTGCGAACCCCCGCCACCGCCAGCGCACCGGAAGGTTCGGTGATGGAACGCGTATCGTCATAGATCAACTTCATCGCGCTGCACAGTTCGTCATTGCTGACGGTGATCACTTCGTCGACCCAATCGCGGCAGATCTCAAAGCCATAGGCGCCGATCTGGGCGACTGCGGTGCCATCGGCGAACCTGTCGACACTTGGCAACACCACCCGTTCCCCGGCCTGCAGTGCGGCGAGCAGGCAACTGGAGCCTTCGGGCTCGACCCCGATGATGCGCACTTCGGGCCGCAGGTATTTGACGTAGGCCGCAATGCCGGCGATCAGGCCGCCGCCGCCCACGGGCACGAAGATCGCGTCCAACGGGCCTTGTTGCTGGCGCAGGATTTCCATGGCCACCGTGCCCTGGCCGGCGATCACTTCCGGGTCATCGAAGGGCGAAACGAAGGTGCAGCCGGACATCTCGGCCAGTTGCAGCGCATGGGCCAGGGCAAACGGGAAGCTCTCGCCGTGCAGCACCGCTTCGGCGCCCCGGGAGCGCACGCCCAGCACCTTCAATTCCGGCGTGCTGCACGGCATCACGATCCGCGCCTGGAGCCCCAGCGTCTTCGCCGCCAGTGCCACGCCTTGCGCATGGTTACCCGCCGACGCCGTCACCACACCGCGCGCTTTCTGCGCGCCGGTAAGCTGCACCAGCTTGTTGTAGGCGCCGCGAATCTTGAAGGAAAAGGTCGGTTGCAGGTCTTCGCGCTTGAGCAGCACCTGGTTGCCGAGCATTGCCGAGAGTGCCGGCGCGGCTTGCAGGGGCGTACGCACCGCGAGGTCATAGACCGGCGCGGCGAGGATCTTTTTCACATAGTGTTCAAGCAATGCCGTATCAGCGGTAGGCGGTGCGGGGCACGTGCTCATGGGTGTCTCCTGGTTTTTAAAGGCCCTGGAGACGGAACAAACAAAACCCGCCTCTAAGGCGGGTTGGGGTGCAGCCGTGTGCTATCCCGCCAAATGAGGAATGGCGGTAATAATGCTTGGCTGGCTGCGGAAGGCTGGATAGGTCATGCCTGGAAATTAACCGGCCATCCGGATCAAGTCAACATCATGTTTACTGACGACATATGAAACATATACGATTCGTATATCCAACCACTACAGTGAACCTCATGGGCATCGTCAAGATCAGCGACCAACTGCACGAACAACTCCGGCTGGCCAGTGCGGCCATGGACCGCTCCATCAACGCCCAGGCCGAGTTCTGGATCAAGGTCGGCCTGCTCGCCGAACTCAATCCCAGCCTGCCCTACCACGAGCTGATCAACAAACTGTTGCTGGACAAGCCCGACCTGATCCGGGGGCGCAGCTGATGATCAAGACCGCCGCCCAACTGGCTGTGATGCGCGAGTCCGGACGCCTGCTGGCCCAAGTGTTCGACATGCTCGACGGTTTTGTCGCCGCCGGCCGTTCCACCCTGGAACTGGACAGCGCCGTCGAAGCCTTTATCCGCAACGAATTGAAAGCCCGCCCCGCCAGCCTCGGGCAATACGACTACCCCTTCTCCATCAACACCTCGATCAACGAGGTGGTGTGCCATGGCATGCCCAGCGCCAAGGAAATCCTCAAGGACGGCGACATCGTCAACATCGACATCACCCTGGAAAAAGGCGGCTTTATCGCCGATTCCAGCAAGATGTACATGATCGGCACCGTCGCGCCCAAGGCGCGGCGCCTGGTGGACATGACTTTCGAGGCGATGTGGGCCGGGATCCGCCAGGTCAAGCCCGGCGCGCGCCTGGGTGATATCGGCCATGCGATCCAGAGCCATGCACAGGCCAATGGCTACAGCGTGGTGCGTGAATACTGCGGCCACGGCATCGGCAAGCAGATGCATGAAGAACCGCAGGTCCTGCACTTCGGCCGCCCTGGCACCGGGCTGGAACTGCGTGAAGGCATGGTGTTCACCATCGAACCGATGCTCAACCAGGGCGGCGCCAAGGTGCGCAGCCTGAAAGACGGCTGGACGGTGGTGACCAAGGACAACAGCCTGTCGGCGCAGTGGGAGCATACGGTGGCGGTGACGGCGGATGGCTTTGAAGTGCTGACCTTGCAAACCCGCCCTTGATTCACCCACCGCCGTAGATACCGCCTTGAACCTCACCAGACCTGGCCCTGGCGTTTCAACTCCAGGCGCCGCACGAACTCTTCCAACACCAGGCTGTACAGGTCGTCCTGCAGGTAGGCATCTTCGATGCCGGCATCGAGGTTGGGGTTGTCGTTGACCTCGATCACCACCACCTTGTCGCCGGACTGCTTGAGGTCCACACCATAGAGGCCGTCGCCGATCAGGTTGGCGGTCTTCACCGCCAGTTCCACCACCGCCCGGGGCGCTTCATGGACAGCCAGGGTGCGGCATTCGCCGTTGATGGCCTGGCCGATGGCCTTGTGGTTATAGATCTGCCAATGGCCCTTGGACATGAAGTACTGGCAGGCAAAGATCGGCTTGCGGTTGAGTACGCCGATGCGCCAGTCATACTCGGTGTAGAAGAATTCCTGGGCCAGCAGCAGCACCGAATGCTCGAACAACTCGGCGGTGGCCTTGAGCAAGGCTGCCTGGCTTTCGACCTTGATCACGCCACGGGAGAAACACCCGTCGGGAATCTTCAACACCAGCGGAAACCCGAGGCGCTCGCCGACCCGTTCAAAGTCCTGCGGTCGTTCCTTGTAGAGAATCTCGGTGGCAGGCATACCTAACTGATGGCTGTTGAGCAGGTCGGTAAGGTAGACCTTGTTGGTACAACGCAGGATCGACGCCGGGTCGTCCATCACCACCAGGCCTTCACTTTCGGCTTTTTTGGCAAAGCGGTAGGTATGGTTGTCGACACTGGTGGTCTCGCGGATCAGCAAGGCGTCGTATTCGGCCAGGCGCGCGTAGTCCTTGCGCTCGATCAGCTCCACATCAATGCCCAGGCCCTTGCCCACGCGGATGAAATTCTCCAAGGCACGGGCGTTGGACGGCGGCAATTGCTCCTGGGGATCATGGAGGATCGCCAGGTCATAACGGGCCAGGCGCCGTGAACGGGGCTGGCGCCAGATCCTGCGGCTGAAGTTATCGAGGGCGTGGGCGAATTGATCTTCCTGGTCGTCGCGTAACTTGTGCAATACGCCGGACTTGACCCCTACGATATGCCAACCGTTATGTTTTCTGAACTCAACTAACAAGATCGGACATGGGAATGTTTCAAACAACTGGCGGGCCAATTCCTGCAACGGCTCTATAGTGGTCCTGCCGAAGTAAAGTGTCAGGGTAAACCCTTCGGTATTACTGTAGAGGTGATGACTCAAGGCTTTATCAAGGGTTTTATCCAAGTCGTCCAGCGCCAGGCCGTACAGCGACTTCCTGGTCAGCTCACTGATGGTGCGCACCGAAGGAATCACCTTGTGTCCGCGCGCTTCGGCCAGCAACGAGCAGTAGTAGCCGTGCCCCAGGTACTTGTAGCTGCGGCACAGGTTGATCACCTGCACCCGCTTGCCTGACTCGTTCTGCCGGGTTTGTTCCAGGTACTCCTGGGCGGTGACGATGTCTTCGCTGGGAAAGTAGGAGGCCCAATCTTCCTTGCGCTCAACAATGATCACCACTTGACTGTTACTTCGAGGCGGCGCCGAAAAAAAGCCCTTCGATGTTATTGTCGCCGCGACGATTTGCTCGGATACTTCACGCCAATGACCTTGTACCGCCGACATAATATTTGATCCGCTTTAGAGAACTCGACCTTTTCTATTAAGCACGATCTTTTAGGGAAGTCCCGTTTCGTTACGCAACTTTTACGGCGGTTATATGGCTCTTTTCTCTCGCATTGCATTACCCGGTGATATACCGGCATTAGTGGCATTGGAGCACCAGTGTTTCACCACCGACCGGCTCTCATCGCGCAGTTTTCACTGGATGATCAGCCGCGCCCACGGCCAGTTGCTGGTGGCGGAACAGGACGGGCAGTTGCTCGGTTATGCGCTGGTGCTGTTTCGTCGTGGCAGCGTGTTCGCGCGCCTGTATTCCATCGCCATTGCCGAGCACGCACGCGGCCTCGGGCTGGGCAAGCAGTTGCTCAGCCATGTCGAGGCCTGCGGGGTGACGCACGGGTGCGCCCACCTGCGCCTGGAGGTGCGCACCGACAACCGCGGCGCCCTGGCGCTGTATGAACGCAACGGCTACCGGCGTTTCGCCCAGGTCAACGACTACTACGCAGACCACACCCCGGCCCTGCGCCTGGAGAAAACCCTGGTCAGGCCACCTGCTTGATCCCGGCCTTGGCTTCCAGCTCGCGCACCAGCGGCAATACACGTTTGCCGAAGTACTCCACTTCTTCTTGGAAGTGCAGGAAGCCCGCCAGCACCAGGTCCACGCCCACTGCCTTGAGTGCGACGATGCGCTCGGCAATCTGCTGCGGGGTGCCGATCAGGTTGGTCTTGAAGCCATCGTTGTACTGCACCAGGTCTTCAAAGCTCGACTTGGCCCAGTTGCCCTCGCCTTCGGGTGATGCCTTGCCGGCCTGCCTGGCCGCGTCGCCAAAGGCGTTCACGGCTTCCGGGTCGGCCTTGTCGATGATCTCTGCGAGCACGGCGCGGGCTTCTTCCTCGGTGTCGCGGGCGATGATGAACGCATTCACGCCGACCTTGACCGAATGGTTGTTGGCAGCGGCCTTGGCGCGAATGTCATCGACCTGGGCCTTGATGCCTTCCGGGGTGTTGCCGTTGGTGAAGTACCAGTCCGACACGCGCGCCGCCATGTCTCGTGCGGCCCGCGAACTGCCGCCCTGGAACACTTCCGGCTGGCCCAGGGGCTTGGGCTTGAGGGTGTAGTTGTTGAAACGGTAGAAGTCGCCCTTGAAGGTAAAGTCGTCCTGGGTCCAGATGCCTTTGAGGGCGCGGATGAATTCTTCGGAACGGCGATAGCGCTCGTCGTGCTCCAGCCAGTGTTCGCCGATGGCCTGGAACTCGCCCTTGAACCAGCCACTGACGATGTTCACCGCAATGCGGCCATTGGTGAGCTGGTCGATGGTCGCCAGTTGCTTGGCCGCCAGCGCCGGTTGCCATGGGCCGGGCAGGATCGCGGCGATAACCTTGAGCCTGGTGGTAGCGGCCAGCAAGGCATGGCTGAACGCCACGGACTCATGCTGGTTCTCGGCGCCGTAGCCGGCGGTGAAGCGGATCTGGGTCAGGCCGTATTCGAAGCCGGCTTCCTCGGCCAATTGCGCCAGTTTGCGGTTGTAGTCGATGCCCCAGTGGGTACGTTGTTCGATCTTGCTGACCACCAGCCCACCGCTGACGTTGGGCACCCAATAGGCAAATTTCACGGCTTGCTGACTCATCGAACGGTACCTCGCACTAAGGAATGTACTGAGGGGTTGAGCAGCAAGCGTGCCAGACGCGGGCAAACGCCCGCGCCACAAGGGTTGCGACACGAATTCGGGGCTGGGAAGCTTGGAATGCCAATGTCAGGGATTGCAGCGCTTTGTCGGTTTGCTGTTGCTGGAGCAACAGTAAACAGCGTGCATCCCCCCGTAAACATTGGGCCTGGCACCCGGCACGGAGTGTGCAATCACTCCCGGCACCGATCACTGCCCCGGAGCCTTGCTCATGACCGAACACCACGTTATCAACCCGTTGTCTGTCGGCGTCGACTACCCCACGCTGGCGGCGCGCTTTCGTCCGATTTTCCAGCGCATCGCCGCTGGCGCGGTGGAGCGCGAACAAACCCGCGCCCTGCCCCATGAACCGATCCAGTGGCTCAAGGAAGCCGGCTTCGGCGCGGTGCGGGTGCCGGTGGAATATGGCGGTGGCGGTGCTTCGCTGCCGCAACTGTTCGAACTGCTGATCGAACTGGCCGAGGCCGACTCCAATGTGCCCCAGGCCCTGCGCGGGCATTTCGCCTTTGCCGAAGACCGCCTGAATGCGCCGCCCAGTGCCGGCCGCGACCTGTGGTTCAAGCGCTTTGTCGACGGCGACATCGTCGGCTGCGCCTGGACCGAAATCGGCACCGTGGCCATCGGCGAGGTTGTCACCAAGGTCAGCCCGGACGGCGATCGGTGGAAACTCAACGGTGAAAAGTTCTACAGCACCGGCAGTATTTTCTCCGACTGGATCGACGTGTACGCCCAGCGCAGCGACACCGGCGGCGATGTGATCGCCGCCACCCGCGCACGCCAACCCGGCGTGGAACACAGCGATGACTGGGACGGCTTTGGCCAGCGCACCACCGGCAGCGGCACCTCGCGCTTTACCGATGCGGTGGTGGAGGCGGAAAACGTCATCGACTTTGCGACCCGCTTTAAATACCAGACCGCGTTCTACCAACTTGTCCTGCTGGCCAGCCTCGCCGGTATCGGCCGTGCCGCGTTGCGCGATGTGGCCCACCAGGTGCGCAGCCGCAAGCGCATCTACAGCCACGGCAATGCCCAGCACGTCAGCCAGGATGCCCAGATCCAGCAGGTGGTGGGCGAAGTCGCCGCCCTGGTCTACGCCGCCGAAGCCAGCGCGCTGAAAGCCGCCGTACCGGCGCAGCGGGCGTACCTGGCGCGGTTCGGTGGGGATGAAGTCGCCGAGCGCGAAGCCAACGTCGCGGCCGAAATCGAGTCAGCCACCGCGCAAGTGGTGGTGTCGGAGCTGATCCAGCGCGCCACCAGTGAGTTGTTCAACGCACTGGGGGCGTCGGATGTGCGCCAGGGCAAGTCCCTCGACCGCCATTGGCGCAATGCGCGGACCGTGTCGTCGCACAACCCGGTGATCTACAAGGCGCGGATCGTGGGGGACTGGGTGATCAATGGCACCGAGCCGCCGTTTGTGTGGCAGATCGGCAATGGCCCGGCGAAAGCCTGAGACTGAGCGGGGTCAAAACTGTGGGAGGGGGCTATGCCGATCAGTTAAGAGATAGAACGGGCAAACAGTAACCTGTGGTGAGCGGGCTTGCCCTGCGTTGGGCTGCGCAGCAGCCCCAATAAGAGCGCTGCAGTGTGCCAGGCAGGTCCGGGGCTGTGTTTTGGGGCTGCTACGCAGCCCAACGCGGGGCAAGCCCGCTCACCACAGTTACAGTGTTCCTCCTTAACTGACTGGCATTAGGGCTTGCCCGCTCCCACATTTGGCCCCTGTGTATTTGAATCCTGTGTACGCCTCAAAAGGCCAATTTGTAGCCGATGGTCATCAACATGATCGCCAGGCACGGGCGCAATACGCCGTCCGGGACCTTGCCGGTCATGTGGCTGCCGAAGTAAATGCCCGGCAGCGACCCCATCAGCAGAAAGCCCAGCAGGTGCCAGTCCATATTGCCCATGCCGGCATGGCCCAGGCCCGCCACCAGGGTCAGGGGCACGGCGTGGGCGATCTCGGTGCCGACCAGGCGGCGCGTGGCCAGGAACGGATAGAGGATAAACAGCGCGACGGTGCCGAGGGCGCCGGCGCCGATGGAGGTGAGCGCAACCATGGTCCCCAGCACCGCACCGGTCACCACGGTCAGGGCATTCAGGTTGCGCGGGTTCATATGGTAGTGATCGCCGGCGTGGCGCTGGGCGAATGCCAGCAGGCGTTGCTTGAACAGGATCGCCAGGGCGGTCAGCAGCAGCACCACGCCGAGGGCCTGCTTGATCACCGCGTTCATGGCGCTGGGGTCGGTGTGCAGGCTGGCGAGGAACCACAGGGTCAGCAACACCGCAGGCACGCTGCCCAGGGTCAGCCAGCCGGTGATGGTCCAGTCGATGTTCTTGTTCTTGCTGTGGACCAGCACGCCACCGGATTTGGTGATGGCCGCGTACAGCAGGTCAGTGCCCACGGCCGTGGCCGGGTTGATGCCGAACCACAACAGGATCGGGGTCATCAAGGAGCCCCCGCCGACACCGGTCATGCCGACGATAAAACCAACGATCAGGCCCGCAATTACAAAACCAAAGTTACCCACTTCCATCAACGCTACCCGCGGCCTTATAAATTTCTGGCCGCAGGATAGCGATTTTTCTTATAACGACTTATATCAATATGATCTGACTTTATGCCTTTTATGGCAGTCGACGACAGACATACGCCTGGGTCTGATAAGGAAACGCCACCGTGTCGCGGTCCTTCAGGGCCGGATGGCTGGCGATCAAGCCACGCAACTGCTCGCTCACAAGGGCTTTTTCAGCCTCGGGCAACGCAGCAATAAAGCTCACGGAGAGGAAGCGATCCATGATCACTTCCTGGGGGCTGCCGACGTGGCTATAGGGGAAACAGGTCATTTCGGGGTCGGAAAAGTACTTGCCGTCGAAGGCTTCGCGCCAGCGTCCGGAGTGAAAACGCGGGGTGTCACCCTCGTAGGGCGTAATGATCGCAGTGATCGCCGCTACCCAGTCCACCGACTCATCGCGCACATTCCACACCAGCCCGAGGCGCCCTTCGGGCTTGAGCACGCGGTGGATTTCCGCCAGCGCGGCCTGGGTGGAGAACCAGTGAAAGGCTTGCGCGCAGACCACCGCGTCGGCGCTGGCGGTTTCCAGGGGGATGGCTTCGGCGGTGCCGTTGACCAGGCGCACGTCCGGCAACAGCCGGGTCAACTGCGCACCCATGGCCTGCACCGGTTCGACGGCGATCAACGTCGGTGCCAGGGTGCTGAGCAGGCGCGTGAACTTGCCGGTGCCGGCGCCCAGGTCGATCACCCGTGAGTGCCCATCGACGCCGAGTACATCCGTGAGCCAGCCCGTGAGTTGCCTGGGATAATTCGGCCGGCCCTGGGCGTAGGTGGCGGCCTGGGTAGAGAAACCTTGTTGAGCAGACGTGTGGACACCAGTCATTGCCAATCTCTCCTCGGGTAAAGCGGGGGCACAGTGTGCGCCTTCCCCGGGAGATTTTCTAATCGGCAGCCGTGGGCAACCACACCCGGAACCGTGCGCCGCCCAACGGCGAGGCCAGTGCGGTCAGGGTGCCGCCTTGGGCCTCGAGGGCTCGCCGGCTGATGGCCAGGCCCAGGCCAAAGCCACCGGTGGCGCGGTCGCGGCTGCGGTCGAGACGGTAAAAAGGCTCGAAGATACGCTCGCGCTGGTCCAGCGGAATGCCGATGCCATCGTCATCCACCCAGATTTCACAGCCTTTGGCGCAGACCTTGACGCCCACCTGAATGCGCTTGTCGCAGTAACGCGTGGCATTGCGCAGCAGGTTCTGCAGGGCACGGGCGGTGAGGCGCGGGTCGAGGCTGAAGCGTTCCACAGCGCAGTCGAGTGCTACATCGATGACGATCTCGGGATTTTCCAGTTCGTCATCGACACTGCCGAGCACGCTGTCGATAAACTCATCGAGCACCACCTCCACACGCTCGGGCAATTGCGCCGGGTTTTGCAGGCGGCTGTAGGACAACAACTCCAGCACCAATTCATCCAGCTCGCGAATATGCGCAACCAGGCCATGCAAGCGCTGGCGACTGGCCTCCGGCAAGTCTTCCGACAGCGCCAGGGCCAGGCCGAAATCCAGGCGCGTAAGGGGCGTGCGCAGTTCGTGGGAGACCGCGTTGAGCAGGTCGCGCTGTTGGTTGAGCAGGTGTTCGATGTCGTCGGCCATGGTATCGAACACCGCTGCCAGGCTGCCGATATTGGAGCTGGCCGGGATGTGTGTGCGCTCGGCCAGGTTGCCTTTGCCCAGTTGCGTGGCGGTGCTTTTCAGGCGTTCGAGATCGCGCCAGTGCGGACGCAGCCAGAACAGCAGGCAGGCCAGCAACGCCGCACCGATCAGCACGTTCATCGACCAGTACAACAGGTTCATGTCCAGCGGGTCTGGCGGAATGGTCAGCTTGACCACGAACTGCTCGTTGAGCGGCGAGCTGATGTCCTCCATCCAGCCGAACTCCCCCAGGTGAATCACGGGGTTGCCCTGCTCCAGCAGTTTGGCTTCCTGCGTGGTGTAGCTGGCGTCCTGGCGCAACAGCAATTGCACTTTGAGGGGGGCGAAGTCACGTCCCAGTTGCTCGGTCACCTGGGACCAGCGCTCCACCGGCGCGCGCAGGTACTGCTTGACGATCAGCTTCTGCATGCCTCGGGACTGCTCGACGTTGTAGTCCAGGTAACGGTGCTCGAACAGTTGGATCACCAGCTTGGGAATCAGGAAGATCGCCGCGCTGTAGGTAATGATGGTGATCAGGTAAAGGCGTAGCAGTACACGAAACATCGGTCAGCATTCCCACTCGGAACGGCTGAACAGGTAGCCTTTGCCCCATACGGTCTTGATCTTGCGCGCTTCACCGGCGTGGTCGTCGAACTTGCGGCGCAGCTTGGAAATGGCCACGTCCACCGAACGGTCGGTGCCGTTGAACTCGATACCGCGCAGGCGTTGCAGGATCTGGTCGCGGCTGAGCACCTCGCCCGCGTGCCGGGCCAGTACCACCAGCAGGTTGTATTCGCCGCTGGACAACTCCACCGCCTGCTCGCGCCAGGTCACGGTGCGCTCCGACAGGTCGATGCACAGGTTGCCCATCAGGATCTGGTCGTTGGCCACCTGGGGCTCGGACAGGCTGCTGCGCCGCAGCAAGGTGCGCACCCGCGCCAGCAGCACACGCGGCTCGCAGGGTTTGGTCACGTAGTCGTCGGCGCCCATTTCCAGGCCCAGCACCTGGTCGTGGCTGTCGTCGCGGGCGGTGAGCATCAGGATCGGCAGGCCCGCCGAGTCGGCGCGCAGCAGGCGGCACACTTGCAGGCCGTCGAGGCCGGGCAGCATCAGGTCGAGGATCACCAGGTCCGGCGGGTCAAGGCGCGCGCGCTCGCGGACGTGGTCGCCACGGCTGAGCACACTGACGTGGTAGCCATTGCGTTCCAGGTAGCTGGCAATCAGCTCGGAGAGTGCGGCGTCGTCTTCCACCAGGAGGATGTTGGGCATGGTGTTTCCAAATAATGCGGTTTGTTGGTGTGTTGCAGGATTGTGCAAGGATATACGCCCTCGGCGCCCCGCGCGCCGCACCTTACATTTCTTCACAGACGACCTACACAGCTTCACAGCACCACGGCGCAGGTGCCCTTAGGATGCGCCAGTCAATATTGGGATAAGAGCATGTCGAAGAATCTGTTTGCGCCATTCTGCCTGTTGGCCCTGACGCTGGCCCTGAGTGCCTGTGACCAATCGGCCGACGAAGCGCCGCCAATGCCCCTGGCCAAAGTGCGCATCGAAACCCTTGAGGCCAAGCCCCTCTCCATCACCAGCGAATTGAGCGGACGCATCGCCGCGCCACGCATCGCCGAAGTGCGCGCACGGGTGGCCGGGGTGGTGATGCAACGGGTGTTCAAGGAAGGCCATGACGTCAAACAGGGCGACGTGTTGTTTCGCATCGATCCGGCACCGTTCAAGGCTGACCTGGACAGCGCCCAGGCCAACCTGAGCAAGGCCGAGGCCAATGCGTTCCAGGCGCGCCTGCAGGAGCAGCGCTACAGCCAACTGGTGGAAGGCAATGCCATCAGCGGCCAGGACTACGACAACGCCCGCGCCAACCTGCGCCAGACCAACGCCGAAGTCGCCGCCAACAAGGCCGCCGTCGAGCGCGCCAGGTTGAACCTGGGCTACGCCACCGTGACCGCGCCGATTTCCGGGCGCATCGGCCGCGCCCTGGTGACCGAAGGGGCACTGGTGGGCCAGAACGAAGCCACGCCCCTGGCGATCATCCAGCAACTGGACCCGATCCACGCCGACCTCACCCAGTCCACCCGCGAGCTCAACGACCTGCGCCGCGCCTTCCGCGCCGGCAGCTTGAAGCAGGTAGGCCAGGACCAGGCCAAGGCCACGTTGATCCAGGACGATGGCAGCCTCTACCCGCTGCCGGGCAAGTTGCTGTTCGCCGAGATCAGCGTCGACCCGGGCACCGGGCAGATCATCCTGCGCAGCGAGTTCCCCAACCCGGACCTCGACCTGTTGCCCGGCAGCTTCGTACGGGTCCGCCTGGAGCAGGCCGTCGACAAACAGGGCATCAGCGTGCCGCAACGCGCCATCACCCGCGACAGCGCCGGCATCCCCATGGTGCTGCTGCTCGACGCCGAGCAGACCGTCAGCCAGCAGCCGGTGGAACTGGGTGCGGTGATCGCTGACCGCTGGGTGGTCAGCCATGGCCTCAAGCCCGGCGACCGTATCGTCGTCGAAGGCCTGCAGCACGCGCGCCCCGGTGAAAAAGTCGAGGTCGATGACAGCCCCACACCCGTTGCCCAGGCTTCCGGCCAATAAGGATCTTTGACAATGCCGCAGTTCTTTATTGACCGCCCGATCTTCGCCTGGGTGGTCGCCCTGTTTATCCTGCTGGCCGGCTTGCTGGCCATCCCGCAGTTGCCGGTGGCCCAGTACCCCAACGTCGCGCCGCCGAAGGTGGAAATCTACGCGGTGTACCCGGGCGCCTCGGCCCAGACCCTGGATGAAAGCGTGGTCAGCCTGATCGAGCAGGAGCTCAACGGCGCCGATCACCTGCTGTATTTCGAATCCCAGAGCAGCCTCGGCTCGGCAACGATTACTGCCACGTTCCAGCCCGGCACCAACCCGGAAATGGCCCAGGTCGATGTGCAAAACCGCCTCAAGGCGGTGGAGCCGCGCCTGCCCCAGGCCGTGACCCAGCAGGGTTTGCAGGTGGAGAAAGTCTCCGCCGGTTTCCTGCTGCTGGTGACCCTCACCTCCAACGACGGCAAGCTCGACGATGTGGCGCTCAGCGATTACCTGGCGCGCAACGTGATGAACGAGCTCAAGCGCCTGGATGGGGTCGGCAAGGCCCAGCTGTACGGTGCCGAACGCGCCATGCGCATCTGGATCGACCCGCAGAAACTGATCGGCTTCAACCTCACGCCGGCCGACGTGAATGCCGCGATCAGCGCACAGAACGCCCAGGTCTCGGCCGGCAGCATCGGTGACTTGCCGGGTACCAGGACCCAGGAAATCACCGCCGCGATCCTGGTCAAGGGCCAGCTGTCCACGCCGGCGGAATTCGCCGATATCGTGCTCAAGGCCAACCCGGACGGCTCCACCGTGCGCATCGGCGATGTGGCGCGGGTAGAAGTGGGCAGTCAGGAATACCAGTTTTCCACGCGCCTGAACGGCAAGCCGTCCACCGCCGTCAGCGTGCAACTGGCGCCCGGGGCCAATGCGCTGAACACCGCGACCCTGGTGCGGGCGAAGATGGACGAGCTGTCGCGCTATTTCCCGGCCAATGTGGAGTACAAGATCCCGTACGACACCTCGCCGTTCGTCAAGGTCTCGATCACCAAGGTGGTCTACACCCTGCTCGAAGCCATGGCCCTGGTGTTCGCGGTGATGTTCCTGTTCCTGCAGAACGTGCGCTACACCCTGATCCCGACGCTGGTGGTGCCGATCGCGCTGATGGGCACCTTCGCCACCATGCTGTTGCTGGGCTTCTCGATCAACGTGCTGACCATGTTCGGCATGGTGCTGGCCATCGGCATCCTGGTGGATGACGCCATCGTGGTGGTGGAGAACGTCGAGCGGATCATGGCCACCGAGGGCCTGTCGCCCAAGGAGGCGACGAAAAAAGCCATGGGCCAGATCACCGGCGCCATCGTCGGCATTACCCTGGTGCTGGTCGCGGTGTTCCTGCCGATGGCGTTCATGGCCGGCTCGGTGGGGGTGATCTACCAGCAGTTCTCGCTGTCGATGGCCACCTCGATCCTGTTCTCGGCCTTCCTCGCCCTGACCTTGACCCCAGCCCTGTGCGCCACGCTGCTCAAGCCGATTGCCAAGGGCGAGCACCATGCCAAGGGCGGGTTCTTCGGCTGGTTCAACAAGCGCTTCGAGCAACTCACCGACCGTTACGAAGGCTGGGTCGCCTATGCGCTCAAGCGCAGCGGCCGTTACCTGCTGATCTACCTGGTGCTGCTGGTGGGCCTGGGGCTGATGTTCAGCCGCCTGCCCTCCTCGTTCCTGCCGGTGGAAGACCAGGGCTACACCATCACCGACATCCAGCTGCCGCCCGGCGCGAGCAAGAACCGCACCGTGCAGGTGGCCGAACAGATCGAAGCGCATAACGCCGGGGAGCCAGGGGTGGGTGACACCACCATGATCATGGGCTTCAGCTTCTCCGGCTCCGGGCAAAACGCCGCGCTGGCGTTTACTACGCTCAAGGACTGGTCGGAACGCGGCAGCGATGACTCCGCCGCCTCGATTGCCGACCGCGCCAACATGGCCTTCAGCGAACTCAAGGACGCGATTGCCTATGCAATCCTGCCGCCCCCAGTGGACGGCCTGGGCACCTCCAGCGGTTTCGAGTTCCGCTTGCAGGACCGCGGCGGTGTAGGCCATGCAGCCTTGATGGCGGCGCGTACCGAATTGCTCGACGCCGCCGGAAAAAGCCCGATCCTGGCCAACGTGCGCGAAAGCGCCCTGGCCGAGGCGCCGCAAGTGCAGCTGGAAGTCGACCGCAAGCAGGCCAACGCGCTGGGCGTCTCGTTTGCGGATGTGGGGAATGTGCTGTCTTCGGCCATCGGTTCGGCCTATGTCAACGACTTCCCCAACCAGGGCCGCATGCAGCGCGTGGTGGTGCAGGCCGAAGGCGACCAGCGCAGCCAGGTGGCGGATTTGATGAAGATCCACGTGCGCAACAAGGATGGAAAGATGGTACCGCTGTCGGCGTTTGTCGAAGCCAAATGGACCCAGGGCCCGGCGCAACTGACGCGCTATAACGGCTACCCTGCCATCGCCATTTCCGGCGAGGCCGCACCCGGCCACAGCACCGGCGAGGCGATGGAGGAAATCCAGCGCCTGGTCAGCCAATTGCCGGCAGGCCTGGGCCAGGAGTGGACCGGGTTGTCGTTGCAGGAACGTTTGTCCGGCTCCCAGGCCCCAATCCTGTTGGGCCTGTCGCTGCTGATCGTGTTCCTGTGCCTGGCGGCGCTGTATGAAAGCTGGTCGATCCCGACGTCGGTGTTGCTGGTGGTGCCGCTGGGCGTGCTCGGCGCAGTGCTGGCGGTGACTTTGCGGGGCATGCCCAACGATGTGTTTTTCAAGGTCGGCCTGATCACTATCATCGGCTTGTCGGCGAAGAACGCGATCCTGATCATCGAGTTCGCCAAGGACCTGTATGACCAGGGCGAAGACCTGATCGACGCCACCCTGAAAGCCGCACGACTCCGGTTGCGCCCGATCATCATGACCTCGCTGGCGTTTATCCTCGGCGTGGTGCCCTTGGCGATTGCCACCGGTGCCAGTTCGGCGAGCCAGCAGGCGATTGGTACCGGGGTCATCGGCGGGATGATCACCGCGACCCTGGCGGTGGTGTTTGTGCCGGTGTTCTTTGTGGTGGTCATGAAGCTGGTGCGCAAAAAGCGCTAAGGCTTTTGGGGGGACACTGTAACGGTGGCAAGCCCGCTTGCCACAACAAAAATGCGCTAAGGTGCTCACAGGTAACCATCTGTGAGCTGCCATGCCCTTTCTAGCCCGTACCCACCCTCGCCTCTCCGCCGCCGCTGTGCTCGGCCTTGCCGTCGGCATCCTGGCGCCGGCCGACACCCTCGCCAGCAAAATCCTCATCGGCTGGAACGCCGGGGTCTGGACCTACCTGGTGCTGATGCTGTGGCTGACCAGCCGTGCCAAGGCCGACGATGTGAAGCGTATCGCCGAAATCGAGGACGAAAACGCCGGGCTGGTGCTGTTCACCGTGTGCATCGCCGCCATCGCGAGCCTGGCCACCATCACCTTCGAACTGGTGGGCAGCAAAGACCTGGCCACGTCCGAGCGCCTGCTGCACTACGGGTTTACCGGGCTGACGGTGATCGGTTCATGGCTGTTGATCGGGGTGATTTTCAGCGTGCATTACGCCCGCCTGTATTACACCTGGAATGGCAAGGAGCCGGCGTTGCGGTTTGCCGAAGGGCTGTTGACGCCGAACTACTGGGACTTCCTGTATTTCTCCTTCACCATCGGCGTGGCGGTGCAAACCTCTGACGTCGGCGTCGCCACCCGCGGCATGCGCAAGGTGGTGCTGGGGCAGTCGCTGATCGGCTTTTTGTTCAATACGGCGATCCTGGGGTTCTCGATCAACATCGCCGCCGGGCTGTTCGGCTAGGCTGCACAAACCTTCTAGACGCTCAGGTGTCGGTGGGCGCTAATACCCTTACACATTCCGTCCCGGTGTTTCATGGCTGCGCATAATTGGATCGATCTGTCCCAGGACGCCGACACCGGCATCGAGACCCTGCGCGCGCATTTCGAGGGCCACGCCTACGACCCCCACTGGCATGACAGCTATCTGGTCGGCGTCACCGAACAAGGCGTGCAGCAGTTCAACTGCCGCCGCACCCGGCACAACAGCGTGCCCGGCCAGGTGTTCCTGGTGGAGCCCGGTGAATTGCATGACGGTGACGCGCCCACGCCGGACGGCTTTACCTACCACATGCTGTACCTCGACCCGCAGTGGCTGGCGCGGGAAGTGAGTGCGGTGTTCGAAGAAGCGCCGCTCAACAGCCAACTGGGTTTCGCCACGACCTTGACCAGCGATCCACGCCTGGCCATCGCCACCAGCCAGGCGTTCCAGACGCTGCACAGCGGTGAATTGCGCATCGTGCGCCAGCGTGTCATGGACCAATTGCTGGAGCGCCTCACCGGTCACCTGGCGTGGCGCGCGCGCTACCGTGACGATCCACGCTTGCCACTGGTCGCCCATAAGGCCCGCGAATACCTGCATGCCCACTTGCATCAAGACGTCGGCATGGACGAACTGGCCGTAGCCTGTGGCGTCGACCGCTTCCGCCTGACCCGCGCGTTCAAGAGCGCCTTCGGCCTGCCGCCGCATGCCTACCTCGTACAACTGCGCTTGGCCCGTGCCCGGCATTTGTTGGCCAAGGGCGAGCAACCGGCGGATATGGCGATTGCCCTGGGCTTTGCCGATCAAAGTCACCTGGGCCGCTGGTTCGTGCGCGCCTACGGCTTGACACCGGCCGCGTACCGCAAGCGCTGCTCAAATCTTCCAGACAGTAACGCACAGGCTTGTGAGGATGGACGCCACTGAACGATTCACTGGAGTCCCCAGCATGTCCTCCCCGTTACTGCCCTTCCTGTTATTTGCCTTCGTTGCCTCCATCACCCCCGGCCCCACCAATATCCTGGTGCTGAGCAACAGCGCGCGTTATGGGCTCAAGGCTGCACTGCCTATCGTATTGGGTGCCTGTCTGGGGGCTGCGGGAATTGTGTTGCTGGTGGGCTCGGGCGTGGGCCAGTCGCTGGCGCAATTGCCCAGGGTGCAGGCCGCGATGCAATGGGTGGGCGTGGCCTGGCTCAGCTATCTGGCATGGCAGATCTTCCGCGCGCCGGCCGAAGCCATCGACCCGAACACCCCGCAAAAACGCCTGGGCCTGGCCGGCGCCGCCAGCCTGCAATTGGTCAACCCCAAGACCTGGATGATGGCGCTGGCGGTGGTCAGTGTGTTTGCCGACAACGGTGAGGCGCGCCAGAGCCATGTGCTGTACCTGTCGTTGGCGTTTTTTATGATTTCGTTGCCGTGCCTGGGGGCGTGGGCGTTGCTGGGGGTGGGGTCGAGCCGGGTGTTTCGCTCGACCAAGGCCATGCAGCGTTTTAACCAAGGTATGGCGTTGCTGTTGTTCGGCTCCGCCTGGCTGAGCGTTTTAGCGGGAGCATAGAAAAGGCGACGAATGGCGAGCAAACCTGTGAATTCTGACAGTTGTGGGCAAGGCGTTAATGGCGCTGAATAAAGCCACTTGTCAAAAAGCACGGGCCATGACGGGTATCAAAGCCTGCGGGAGCACGCCATGTCACCACTTGTTCCGTTAAATAAGAATCTGATCCTGAATGGAAACTTTATCGACCATGGAACCCATTGGACAGCCACCGCGACGCTTCCCGGCAGGGTTGATTTTTCCCAGCACAGTTGCATCGTCAGAACTCAAGGAATGGCTGAGCAAACGGTACCTGTGGTTGAGGCAACGGTCTATACCCTCAGCCTGTTTACGCTGATTACTTACAGAGGTACCGGCTCGATAACGGTGGTTTTTCAGCCTTCGGGGGTCAATGAATCGATATCGATGTCCGGCAACCAAGGCTGGTTGCGTCAGTCATTAACGTTCACGCCTCCCACAGGCACTGTCAGCGCAACCGTGCAATTGACAGGAACGTCGGGGGACGTCTGGTTCGATAACGTCAGGCTAGTGGAGGAAGAAGGGACGATCATACCGATTGAGTTGATCGGTAACGGGGACTTCTCACGCAACGGCGATGAATGGACTTCGTCACCGCCACCCAATTCCGCGACCTTCCACGATCAACGGTGTCAGTTGAATCTGGGCGCTTATATCGAGCAGGACATCAGGGTCGTTCCCGAGCAGGCGCTGGTCTTCTCTATCGATGCACAAACACCAACCGGCGGCCATGGGGTTGTAATGTTTCATATAACCCCCGATCACGTACCTGAGTTCGAGTTACGCGGAGAGGGAGGCTGGGATTCATACACCTACTTATTCACCGTCCCCGCTGGCATTCATGACATCACGCTGCAAATACAGGGCATTACTTTTCTGATCGTCGACAATATTTCATTAAAGGCAATGGAATGAAAGCGCGTGCAAAGGAGGCAAACGTAAACCGTCGCATTTAACAGGCTTGTCCCAAGTGGGCAATGATGCCTTCACAGGACATTTATTGACGAGAGCGGGAGACTATAACCATGAGTACTGCAACTGCATCTGCGGTAAGTGAAAACAGCCGGTCCACTAACCAAGTTTACTTTCAGGGAACGATCGCGACTCAGGCTTTCAAGGACGATTTCCCCAAACATGAACTCAAATCCGATTATTGGTGGGTTGAGGCCACTCAGCGGGATTTAGGCATTGGCAACCGCCGGCGAATCGTTGTTTTCCAATATCTGGCGGATCCGGCGACATTGCCCTCCGGCCGGTACACCCTCAAGCCCGACGAACCCGACGAGCGTTTTTCAATTATTTATATGGAGCTCAATGACGCGCCACCTCCCGCTTATACAGCCTCGCGCGGCACGATTGAGTTTATCCATAACCAGCAAACCAACCATGTCAGTGGCGCCTTGGACGTCTACTACGTTGACGTCAATATGAAGGATCAACGTATGCAAATCCTGTTCAATGTTTGACCCGCCAAAAAAACGCCCCGGAAACCGGGGCGTTTTTTATCACTTGATCCAGGGCATTGTTGATTACCAGCTGTAACGCACGCCCACGTTGGCGCCCCAAGGCTGATCAATCCGCTTGCCTTTCGCATGTTCGAAGTCGGCATGCAACTGCAGGTTCTGGGACAAGGACACCGAAACCCCCGCACCGAACTCTGCACGGCTGCCCGAGAGATCGTTATTGAAAGCCTGGTTATTCACCGACACCTTGTTGTTCTTGGCAAATTCATGAGCGACCGCACCGCGCAAGTAAGGCTGTACAACGCTACCGCTATCGAGCACAAAATCACGGCCGACAGTCACCCCCAATTTACCCAGGACCGAGTGGGTGTGATCGCCCTTGGCCTGCATCCCGTTATCCAGTTGGTAGCTCTTGCCCTTGGTAGTCATCACCGACGCTTGGGCAAACGGTTCAACGAAGAACGCATCATCCAACCGAATATTACGCCCGACCTCTGCCGAAACACCCAAGGCATTAGTGGAGTAGTTACCCTTGGCCTGTGCGCCATCGCTCAACCCCACCTTGGAGTCATTGCGCAGGTGGTTCACCTTGGCCACACCGTCAAAGTAGTAGCCACTGTCTTCATCCATCCAAGTGGCATAGGCACCGACGTAGTAACTTTTGATAGTGCCCGACGTTCCACGGCCAACATCCAGATCTGATTCACTATGACCGGCCATGACCCCCAATAGCCATGGGCTGTCCATCATCGGCATATCCGCACCGAGGGAAAAACCGCGTTGCGATTGGGTGTAGCCATTTCCGGCACCACCTTTGGCCTCGAACTTGTTGCCATAACTGCGGACCCATCCGCCGGACTCAGCACCACTGTGGCGCAGTTCACCCATACGGGTACGCAGAGAAGACAGCTCGCCATACCACACGGTAGGCGCGGCATTGAACAGCGCCAGCACCGAGCGGGTGCCAGGGCTGATGACCCGCGACGACGGGTCGAGGAACCAGTCATTGCCGTCTTGCTTGAGCCCATAAGACCACGCCCCCACATCGACCGATCCGCCTATCAGCGAAAACTGCGCATCACCGCCACCGGTATGAACAATACGCACCTCATTGGCACTGACCGGCTCGACGCCGCTGCTGGATAGCAGCAATTGATGGTTGCCGCTGGCGGAACCCGTGATGTTGAGGAAGTCGGTCAAGCCCCGGGCAAAATCAGTGCCCATCACAAACGTGCCGTTACCTGACAGGCTGGTCAGGTCCAACTGGTAAAAGGCGTCACTCGCACCAAACCTGATCATCCCGCCCGACAGATTCAAGGCGCCGACCTGGCTGTTGCCGGTCATGTCCCACAGCGACTGGCTACCGATACTCAACGACGAAACATTTTCCAGGCGACCGGTCAACGCAGCCCGGTTCTGCAAGTCAAGGTGTGTGGTACTGCCCGACTCAACGATCACGTTGCCCAGTAGTTGGCTGTTATCAACCCTTACAGTGGCCGAAGACCCATCCTTGACCTCAAGGAGGCTGCCGTTGCCACCGGACAGTGTCGAGCCATTCAGCACCTCAATCGATGCGTTGGCCCCTCTGCCCAGCAGGCCTTCTACCACAATCGCTGCACCGGTTTCGCCAGTCACGTGGGTATTGTCCAGTACCAAGCTATTGGCAAGCACACTACGGGGTTCATTCGTCAGGACTACGCCGTTAAGGCCGCCTGTGATTACACTTTGACGAGCATGGGCCTCTGCGCCCTGCAACTTCAAACCGAAACTGCCAGCGTCTGTACCCTGCACGATGCTGCGGTCCAGGTTCAGCACGCTGTGGCCTCCAACCGCTGCGCCGCCGGTTGCCCCGGAAACCACGCTGCCATTGACAGTCGCGTTGGAACCCACGGTGGAGCCTGAGAAACGACTGAGCACCAACCCATCGTAGTCGGCACTGGAAATCACGCTGCCGTTGATCAACGCATTACTGCTGTACAACGTGATACCCGCATTGAAATCACCCTGCGCCACAACACGACTGGTATCCACGTTGACGTTCGAGCCCGCCTGTGCAACGACGGTGCCGAGGACGGTACTCGAGTCGCTCAGGTTCAGGTTGGAGCGGGCGGCATAGACGCTCTCGGTTCGCCCCTCTATCACGTTGAGCGTGGCATTTTCCAACGTATAGCTGTCGAGCACGTCGTGAAAGTCAATGGTCTCGGTTCGATTTTCGATCAGCCTTGCCTGAGCGTGCGGAGCGAGAGCTAACAGTGATGCAATCGACGCAACCTTAACGACGAAGGCTAAAGGATTTAACTTAAAAATAGACTGGGTATTCATGATCACTCACTCGTTCAACAGGCGTTCCATAACAGAAAAATTCGGCCTGTTTCGAATGCAGTGGAAACTGGCCAGTTAAGGCCCGCAAAATTACCGGTGAGCACTAACGACGGATGTAGGAATTATCCGAACCATCCTAAGGAAAATCGCGTATCAATGGCGGGAATGGGGTAACGCAACTACGCAAGGAAGCTCATGACAGGTGAAAACCAAAGGGCGCCGAAGCGCCCTTTGAACAACGTGTATTGACTATTCATCCTCCCCGAGAACCGGCAGCTCCTCGCAGTACAGCGGCGGCGTAGACCGGTTTGCGAACAGCGTCGTTGTAAAGCCCTTCTCAGATGGCTCCTCAACGCCATTAACCATCGCAAAGTATTGAATGCTGACTGAGTTGCGCCCAGCAGGCCTGATGACGGTGGTGTAAGGCTGAATCGTCAGGAAGAAACCATTTGAAACCATATCCGGTGTCAACGGTAGCGAGTTGAACGATACAGGATCCCCCAATGGCGTAGTGCTGGCCCTGTCGCTGTATACCTGCCATTCCACGCGGACGACAGCGTCCTCCTGGAAGTAGGTGGTATTGCCCGGCACTCTGACACGTGCGGAAAAGTTAAACGGATCCAGATCCGTACAAGCCATATCCGTGCCAGCCTTGACGAAGGTCGGCTGCTCCATGACGACTATGTTGGCGTCGACCTCGACATTCTGGGGACGAGATCGCTGGAGGTTGTCATTGACTTCCCAACTCAAGGTATAGAACACCGGGACCGTGCCATTGCCAACCTCCTTGATGATTGGCCAAGGCACGTTGAGGGTAACGGTGTCTCCACCGGCTTCGCCATCCAGCTCGATTGAATCGAAGGGGTACGCAAAACTGCCCCAATAACCAGTAAGGGTGATACCGGGTACAGGCGGGGGAACCTCCCACAGCACAATCTCGACGGTCGCGTCGTTACCGAAATCTTCCGGCAGCAAATGGTTTTCCTGATCGGGATCGCTACCGTACACGGTCACCAGGTTGAGCCGAGAGTTTTCCGGGTCTGGCGTCGGGTCGGGGCCGGGGCCTGAAAGATCCACTTCAATGGTTAGCGTGGGCGCGGGATATTCGTTGCCATTGCGATCAACCAGGTAATCGATATCCGTGTCCACTTCCCCGGGGCCGGTACCATACACGTCGAAGATGATATCGGTATCAACCGGCAGCCTTAGAGGAAACGGCGTGTAATCCCTGACATTGAAGCGCCCCACGCTCTCGCCGCCCCAGGTGAGGTCAATGACATCCAGCTCCTCTCGCACATTGGCGTACTGAGGAATCTCCACCGTCACGCCATCGGGCTCGTGAGCATCCGCCAGATCAATCAGGCCATCGGCCGGCAACAGCGCCAACGGCACCCTCGCCTGCAAAGGATCAGGAACCCCCACCAGGTTCAGCCGGACGGGACAGGGAACAGATTCCCTGCTTTTGTTACGGGCCAGGTCTTTCAGGACATAAAACAAATAGTATGTGCCAGCTTCCAGCACTTCGATCCGGTCCCATGGAATAACAAACTCAAGGCTATCTTCCACCGGCACCGTGTCGATCTCTGTAGCAAGAAGCGATGAGGAATACTTCGAGAAATAGACCGTGATTGTGTCACCGTCTGCTCGACCATAGTCCTCGTAATTCGGGTAGGTACATACCAATCCCTCATCATGTTCCTCTACATAGAGTTCGTCGATTTCCGGCCCTAGGTCGGCCGGTAATAACGGAGCAAACGGATGGATATCGTGTTCTTCATCGTCGTCGACATTGAATTTGTAGGGTGCCGTCAGATCCACCTCCAATGGCGCGATTCCTGACAGGGTAGGGAGCTTGTCTTCATACAAGATATAGGCAATTTCGTACTTCCCCTGACTCAGGCGGGAGGTCGGAATATTCCTGACAATAATGTCGCCCGCATTGATTGCACCGGCTCCCGAATAGCGAAGCGTATACAGAGACGGTGCCCAATTTGTCACACCTTTATCGCGCATCACCAATTCCAGCCGGGCTTCTGCAGGAGGCACCTCAAGCGATGGGGCTACAAACGTAACAGGTAAGTCTTTTCTTGAGGCCGCTGCGAGGATCAGCCCCTGATCGTTTAGCGAGCTGAACTCCGGCGCCTCAAACTCAAAAATACCGCCGCCATACTTGGAAACATACTCTCGATTGAGCTTTCGAGAGGCAAGTGCAGCCTGTTGTTTCTTACTAAAGATAGTCATCTACGTTCTCCATAAGCGAATTATTAACGCCGGTTACCACTTCAATGTCACAGGCGAAACGAGAAATCGCTCGCCTTGAACCGAATAGTTGGCCCCGCCTCTAAAACACTTGAGACCACTATCGAAGCTCAATTTTATTATTGGACTCAGTCACTCGTTAACAGGCGAGTCCTGTTCCCCGTCTTCGTCGGGACCGCAATAACGTCCACTGGAGTAGCGTTGGTCAATCTTGACTTGCCGCTCCCGTGCCCTGCCTATGATTCTGGTGCCACGGAGCACTTCGTAAGACACCAGTGCCGAACTCCCCACGCTTGCCGGATTGTCTGACCGTATGGGCTTTATCTTTTCTTCATAGTTATCTTGCTTAAATATATAACCCTTCTTCGCTTCTTCCGCCGAAAGGAAATGCAGCAAAGAGTCTTCAGTCCCGTCAATGGGCCCGGTAAAAAAACCCTCATAACCCTGCCAACTCAAGAGCACTGCATCGCCTTCTCTGAGCTGTGTATTTCCCGGAATTCCCAGGGGGATATGGTCCCACATGGGAGGAACAGTCTGACAATTTATCCAGGCGTCTGCAGTTGCACTGGGAAATTGCACTTGCGTAAGACTCAATATAGGAACCACGGCCACTGTCACGTTGGTGAAGTTGGCCAATTGTTCATTAACGCCGTTAGAGGTCGTGTAATAAACAGGCATTCTGTCGTTATTGCCTGCTCCCGTGATGACATTCCAGGGAATATCACTGAACTCGACAATGCTGCCTTCCGCATCGCCCTTACTTACATCCACCGTGTAGTGTGCAACCGGTACAGCGGTACTGGGAAAGTTGCCCCAATACAGCGTCAACTTTTCCCCATCCTGAGGCCGGTGGTACAACGGAACACTGGCGTAAATGCGCTGATCCTGATCACGTATATCGATAAGGTTCTCGGTCATGGAACCTTCACCCCAGACCATCACGGCAGGAAGGTCGAGATTCAGCAGTTGCGGTGCATCGCCGTGGTCTTGCCCCGCCACCGTGAAGTTCCATCTGATCACCGTCGGTGGGCTGGGAGGGGTGGGGAGCGTTCCACCGGTGCGAGTAATGGTGTACGTAGCAACGCCGGAAGCTTGCCCCAGCCCGTGGGCAATCAACGTTTCCCAAGGGATGCTGACATCAAAAGGCAAATGGGTGACCGGCTGTGGCGGTAACGGCGTAGCGCCCCACGTAACCGTGACATGGTCCCCCTCCTGCCAATTGTCGTACAGCACCTTCCCCACAACGCCAAGGCGTGCATCCTGGCGATCAATCAAGCCGTTCACCATCGCCGGAACAACCAGTGCCTGGAGGTCGGAGGGCGAGGGATCCAGATCAACAATAACCGGTGTCTGGATTGATCGCGGCCCTGGGTTACCGGAGCGGTCCCGCAACACAATATGCATGTATTGAAGGCCGTTTCGATAAAGCCGAAACAGATCTCCTGGTACGGGGAAAACCAACGGCTCAGTTTCAGAAACAAAGTCAAAAAAACCATCAGGCGTATCCCGCTCCGGTGGTGGTGTTTCATCCGAAAGGTAATACTCGACCCGGTCCCATGCGCGACGGCCAGTGTAAAAAGGTATCCGCATGTTCACAGTCGGGTTCTCAGCCAGATAATCCTCATCGATGATACTGACGGGAAATTCAGGCACCTGGGGGGCGATATTGTTGTTGGGTGGGGTACGGTCCAGCACTAACACGCGCGTTGGCGAAGAGGTGGGCAAAGTGCCCTGCTCAAGCACCTCATAGCTCAGCAGCACGGTGCCGTCGTTCTCCAGATACCTCCGGTCGACGGGAATACGCAGTGGAAAAATCGCCGGATCAATCGGGCCATTGAACCGCCGGCGCAGGAGCGGCTCTCCCTCACTTCCACTACGGCGCCAGTGAACGACCAGGACGTCGAAACTCCCCTCCGGCGCGGACTCTGGCCAAAGCTCCTCGATGACCACCTCAATATCCGAATCAAGGTACTCGCGCGGGATATACCCCTCGATAATCGGGGGCACGGCATCATCAAGGATGGGCACCTTGATCTCGGAAAAAGACAAAATATTGCTTCTGGAGACACGTCTGCGACGAGGGTTGGAAGTGTTCATATAACTGTCCTGCCGACGATACAACGGAAGATGCCCTTGGCGAGGATTAAGCGCCCAAATACCACGCTTGGGTACTGTCAAAACTAACAGGTAGGCATCGCCGCTCGTCGGTTTCAAAACCTACGTCGGCGCCGCATTGGCTTGACGGATCTTCTGATTTGGTGTTTTCTGAAACCGGTTTCAAGCATCCTTGTCGATGTTTAATGACCTCCAACACCAATAAGAAAGGCCCGCGACCGTGACCCCTTTTTCCGCCGCCCAACGCACCCGTGTCACCATGCTCGACGTCGCCCAACGCGCCGGCGTGTCCAAAGCCAGCGTGTCGCGCTTTATCGGCGAGGACCGCGCCCTGCTCTCCGATGCCATCGCCCTGCGTATCGAACACGCCATCGAACAACTCGGCTACCGCCCCAACCAGATGGCCCGCGGGTTGAAACGTGGTCGCACGCGCCTGATCGGCATGCTGGTGGCCGATATCCGCAACCCCTATTCCATTGCCGTGATGCACGGCGTCGAAACCGCCTGCCGCCGGCACGGCTACAGCCTGGTGGTGTGCAACACCGACCGCGATGACGAACAGGAGCGCCAACACCTGGCGGCGCTGCGCTCCTACAACATCGAAGGGCTGATCGTGAACACCCTCGGCCATCACCTCGACCAACTGCTGGAACTGCAACGGGAAATGCCCCTGGTGCTGGTGGACCGCAAGGTCGAGCCGCTGCACAGCGACCTGGTGGGGCTGGATAACCCGGCGGCGGTGCGCATGGCGGTGGAACACCTGGAACAGCAGGGTTACCGCGATGTATTGCTGGTGAGCGAAGCCTGCGATGGCACCAGTTCACGGCAGGAACGCCTGGACAGCTTCAAGGGCGAAATCGCCCGGCACCCGGCGCTGACCGGCGCGGTGCTGGCGCTCGATGACGGGCTGGAACCACGCCTGCAAGCCTTTCTCGCCAAACCCGGCCCCAAGGCGGTGTTCTGTGCCAACGGCGTCGCCACACTGGCCTGCACCCGTGCGCTCAAGGCGCTGGACTGCAACCTGTTCGACGATATCGGGTTGATCGCCCTGGACGACCTCGACTGGTACCCGTTGGTGGGCAACGGCATCACCGCCCTCGCCCAACCCACCGAAGCCATTGGCGCCAGTGCGTTCGACTGCCTGCTCAAGCGCTTGCGCGGTGACACCGAACCGACCCGCACCCTGGACTTTTTGCCCCAGTTGATCATTCGAGGTTCGACCCAGCGTCCTTACACGTAGCAGAGTCGATTCAACCTTTATAACGTGAAAAAATGAAACCGGTTTCAGAGGTAAACAACAATGCACAAATACCCCGTCTCCATCAGCCTTTCCAGCTACGGCGCCGACCTGGTCCGCCAGCAAGGCCAATTGAGTTTTGTCGAACTGCTTGCCGCCGCCGGTGCCCGGCGCATCGAGTGGCGCGAAGAACTGCTGACCAGCGAGCAACCTGCACAACTGGCCCAGGCTGCCGCCGAGCAAGGCCTGGAGTGTGTGTTCTCATCGCCCCTGGAATTGTGGATCGCCGGCCGCGCCCAGCCGAATGCCGACCTCAACGCAACCCTGGACCGCGCCCAGGCCTTTGGTGCGCGCTGGCTGAAAGTCTCCCTCGGCTACTTCACCGATACCAACGACCTGGAAAGCCTGCACGCCCTGCTCGCCCGCCATCCGGTCAAACTCTTGGTGGAAAACGACCAGACCCTGCACGGCGGGCGCATCGAGCCGATGCAGCGCTTCTTCACTGAAGTCGAACGCCTGGGCCTGCCGGTAAAGATGACCTTCGATATCGGCAACTGGCAATGGCAGGACCAATCCGCCCTGACCGCCGCGCGCCTGCTCGGCCGGCACGTCGACTACCTGCACTGCAAGGCCGTGGCCCGTCGCGCGGACGGCAAGCTGGTGGCACTGCCGCCCGGCGCCACCGACCTGCATCTGTGGGAACAACTGCTCACCCATATGACTCAAGGCATTACACGGGCGGTGGAATTCCCGTTGCAGGGCGATGACCTGGTCGACGTCACCGCGCAACAGGTGGCCGCCCTCGCCCTCCTTGGCCAACCCCGTGGGGAGAATGCCCATGTCTGAGATCGATATCCTCTCGTTTGGCGAAACCATGGCGATGTTTGTCGCCGAGCAGACCGGCGACCTGGCCCAGGTGGCGCAGTTTCACAAACGCATTGCCGGCGCCGACAGCAATGTTGCCATCGGCCTGTCGCGCCTGGGCTTCAACGTCGCCTGGCTGAGCCGGGTGGGCAATGATTCCCTTGGGCGCTTTGTGGTCGACACGCTGAAAAAAGAAGGCCTGGATTGCCGGCATGTGGCGGTCGACCCGTTGCACCCCACCGGCTTTCAGCTCAAGTCCCGCGAAGAAGCCGGCGATGACCCGCAGGTGGAGTACTTCCGCAAGGGCTCGGCCGCCAGCCATTTGTCCACTGCGGCCATCAGCCCGGTGCTGTTGCAGGCCCGCCATCTGCATGCCACCGGCATTCCGCCGGCCTTGTCCGAGGCCACCCGCGAGCTGTCGCGCGAATTGATGACCCAGATGCGCAACGCGGGGCGCAGCGTGTCGTTCGACCCGAACCTGCGCCCCTCGCTATGGGCCAGCCAGGAACAGATGATCCGCGAAATCAACGCCCTCGCCGGCCTCGCCGACTGGGTCCTGCCGGGCCTGGGCGAAGGCCGTCTGCTCACCGGTTTCGACGACCCGGCGGATATTGCCGCGTTCTACCTCGACCAGGGCGCCGAAGCCGTGGCGATCAAGCTCGGCCCGGACGGCGCCTACTTCCGCACCCAGCTGGACCAGGGCTTTGTCGCCGCCGTGCGCGTGGACAAGGTGGTGGACACCGTCGGCGCCGGCGATGGCTTTGCCGTGGGCATGATCAGCGCCCTGCTGGAAAACCTCAGCTTCCCCGAGGCGGTACAACGCGGCAACTGGATCGGCAGCCGCGCCGTGCAAAGCCGCGGCGATATGGAAGGCTTGCCCACCCGCTCCGAATTACCCACCCGATCCGTCGCTTGACCCACACCCTGTTGCCACAACTACAACAAGCTCAGGAGCAACCTTATGGACACCGTGAAACTCGCCACCCGCCGTTGGTGGTACATCATGCCCATCGTCTTTATCACCTACAGCCTGGCCTACCTGGACCGCGCCAACTACGGCTTTGCCGCCGCCTCCGGGATGGCCGAGGACCTGATGATCACCCCCGGCATGTCGTCGTTGCTGGGTGCACTGTTTTTCCTTGGCTACTTCTTCTTCCAGGTGCCGGGCGCCATCTATGCGCAAAAGCGCAGCGTCAAGAAGCTGATTTTCGTCAGCCTGATCCTCTGGGGCGGGTTGGCCACCCTGACCGGCGTGGTGTCCAACGCCTACATGCTGATCGTCATTCGCTTCATGCTCGGCGTGGTCGAGGCCGCCGTGATGCCGGCCATGCTGGTGTACCTGTGCCACTGGTTCACCCGTGCCGAGCGCTCGCGGGCCAATACCTTCCTGATCCTCGGCAACCCGGTGACCATGCTGTGGATGTCGGTGGTGTCCGGCTACCTGGTGCAGCATTTCAGCTGGCGCTGGATGTTTATCATCGAAGGCCTGCCGGCGGTGCTGTGGGCATTTATCTGGTGGAAGCTGGCGGATGAAAAACCCGCAGACGCCAAGTGGCTGAGCGAGCAGCACAAAAAAGACCTGGAAAGCGCGTTGGCCGCCGAGCAGGTCGGTATCAAGGCGGTGAAGAATTACGCCGAAGCGTTCCGTTCGCCCAAGGTGATCATCCTGGCGCTGCAGTTTTTCTGCTGGAGCATCGGCGTGTACGGCTTCGTCTTGTGGCTGCCGTCGATCCTCAAGAAAGGCCTGCAGATGGACATGGTCGAAGCCGGCTGGCTCTCGGCCCTGCCCTATCTCGCCGCCGTGATCGCTATGCTGGCGGTGTCGTGGGGCTCGGACAAACTGCAAAAGCGCAAGCGCTTCGTGTGGCCGCCGCTGCTGATTGCCTCCATCGCGTTCTACGCTTCCTACGCTCTGGGCGCCGAACATTTCTGGTGGTCCTACACCCTGCTGGTCATTGCCGGAGCCTGCATGTATGCGCCGTACGGGCCGTTTTTTGCCATTGTCCCGGAAATCCTCCCCGCCAACGTCGCCGGTGGCGCCATGGCGCTGATCAACAGCATGGGCGCCCTCGGCTCGTTCGGCGGCTCCTACCTGGTGGGTTACCTCAATAGCAGCACCGGCTCGCCCGGCGCCTCGTACCTGCTGATGAGCGGCGCGCTGATGCTGTCGGTGGTGCTGACGATTTTCCTCAAGCCCGGCGCCAGTGACCGTGAACGCGCGCCCATCTCGACCCTCGAATTGAAGGTGAAAACCCCATGAAAAAGTCTGTGGTTCTGTACAAGAAGCTCTCCGCACCGTTGATGGCGCGCCTGCATGAACAGTGCGACGTCACCCTGATAGACGCACTGGACGAGACCGGCCTGGCCAAGCTGCGCGATGCACTGCCTACCGCCCATGGCCTGCTGGGTGCCAGCCTGCGCCTGGATGCCGGCTTGCTCGACCTCGCGCCGCAACTGGAAGCCGTGGCCAGCGTGTCCGTGGGGGTCGACAACTACGATATCGACTACCTGACCCGGCGCGGCATCCTGCTCAGCAACACCCCGGACGTGCTCACCGAAACCACCGCCGACACCGGCTTCGCGCTGATCCTGGCCACCGCCCGGCGTGTGGTGGAGCTGGCCGACATGGTGCGCGCCGGCCAGTGGAACAAGAATATCGGCCCGTCACACTTCGGCAGCGACGTGCATGGCAAGACCCTGGGCATCATCGGCATGGGCCGCATCGGCGAAGCCTTGGCCCAGCGCGGGCATTTCGGTTTTGGCATGCCGGTGCTCTACCACAGCCATTCGCCCAAGCCGGCGGTGGAACAGCGCTTTGGCGCGCAGTACCGCAGCCTCGACGACTTGCTGCAACAGGCCGATTTTGTCTGCCTGACCCTGCCGCTGACCGCCGAAACCGAGAAGCTGATTGGCGCCGAGCAATTTGCGCGGATGGGCCCGCAGACGATCTTTATCAATATCTCGCGGGGCAAGGTGGTGGACGAGGCGGCGTTGGTGGACGCCTTGCAGCAACGTACGATTCGGGCGGCGGGGTTGGATGTGTTCGAGAAAGAACCGCTCAGCCACGACTCGCCGTTGCTGCGTTTGAACAACGTGGTGGCGACGCCGCATATCGGCTCGGCGACCCATGAGACGCGGGAGGCGATGGCCAAGTGTGCGGTGGATAATCTGTTGCAGGCGCTGGCGGGTGAAAAACCCAAGAATCTGGTGAACCCAGGGGCCTGGAAGCAATAGCTTCTGACACCACACAGAACACATGTGGGAGGGGGCTTGCCCCCGATAGCGGTGGATCAGCTATAGATAAGTTGATTGTCACTCCGCCATCGGGGGCAAGCCCCCTCCCACATTTGATTGCATTGCAAAAAGTGGGTCAGATAACGAACCTCGCCACCATCCCATTCAAGTCCACCGCCAGGCGCGACAGCTCATGGCTGGCGGCACTGGTCTGGTTGGCGCCCGCCGCCGACTGGGTCGCCAGGTCGCGGATGTTCACCAGGTTGCGGTCCACTTCGCGGGAGACCTGGGCCTGTTCTTCCGACGCGCTGGCGATCACCAGGTTGCGTTCGTTGATCAGGCTGATGGACTGGGTGATCTGCTCCAGGGCCACGCCGGCGGCGCGGGCCATTTCCAGGGTGTCCTGGGTGCGCTGGTTGCTCTGCTGCATCGACTGCACCGCTTCACCGGTGCCGTTCTGGATGCCGGCGACCATCTTCTCGATTTCCTGGGTCGACTGTGCCGTGCGATGGGCCAAGGCCCGCACCTCATCCGCTACCACCGCAAAGCCGCGGCCGGCTTCACCGGCGCGGGCCGCTTCGATGGCGGCGTTGAGCGCCAGCAGGTTGGTCTGCTCGGCAATCGCGCGGATCACGTCCAGCACCTTGCCGATGTCACGGCCCTGGGTGGCCAGGCCTTCGATCATCGCGGCAGTGTTTTGGACGTCCTGGGTCATGGTCTGGATCGCGCCGACGGTTTCCATCACCCGGTCGCGACCCGACCGCGCGGCCTGGTTGGACTGGTTGGAGGCCTCGGAGGTGGACACCGCATTGCGCGCCACTTCTTCCACCGCCGCGGTCATCTCGTTGACCGCCGTGGCGGCCTGGTCGATTTCATTGTTCTGTTGCTGCAGGCCCCGGGACGCTTCCTCGGTCACGGCGCTCAACTCTGTCGCCGCCGAGGCCAGCTGCGTGGCCGAACCGGCAATGTGCTGGATGGTCTGGCGCAGGTTGGTTTGCATGGTCGACAGGGCGTTGATCAGGCGCGCGGGTTCATCGTTGCCATTATCTTCAACGACGCTGGTCAGGTTGCCACCGGCGATGGTTTCAGCCACCTGAACGGCTTTGCGCAACGGCGTGACAATGCTGCGGGTCAGCAGCCAGGCCAGCAGCACCGTGAGCAGTGCAGCGCTGACCGAAACCACGATAATCCCGGTGATGGCACTGGTGTAACTGTGCCCTGCCGCGTCGCTGGCTTGCTTGGCGTTGGCGGCATTGATCGCAATCAGCTTGTTCAACTGCTCGCCCATCTGATCGGTGCCTTCCTTGATCCGGGTATTGATCAGGGTGCGCATCTGCTCGACGTCGCCTTGCTTGGACAGCGCCAGCATGTCCGCCTGGGCCTTGAAGTAGTTATCCAGGGTGCTGACAAACGTCTTGTACAACGCCGCTTCCTCAGTACCGGCGGGTAATGCCGCGTAGCCGGCCTGGGCCGTCTTGACCTTGTCGACCAGCACGCCGATGCGGGTTTCGGCTTCCTGCAGGCCGGCTGGCTCGCGGTTGACCAGCACTCGAAATGACAGGATACGCATGCGCAGGACGTTCTCCGTCATCTGGGCCAGGTACGTCACGCTGGGCAGCTGGTTGCTGCTCATGTCCACCGAGGCCTGGCGGATCAACGTCATGCGGTTGGCCGCGAACCCGCCCAACACCACCACTAACAGGGCGATGAAGGCGAAACCGAGGGAAGCGCGAGGGGCGATATTCAGGTGACGGAGCGACATAAGGGCGATCTCGAAATAGAGTGGCGGCGCGCGTCCATGCCACGAAACGATCAGCCAGCGTCAACGCACTGCCTGACACCGGCCATCACTGTTGTTTTTGATAGATGGGCCTATAAGCAGTATCGGCAGGAATCGGGGTTTTATGCAGGGTCTTTATAAATATTTTTTTACACTTCTGACGCCGGGCCGTTTCTGGCATCCTGCGCCTCCATTTTCTGACCCGAGCCCTCATTTTGTCTGACGCTCAAGCCCCCCGCCCCCGCTATAAATCCGACCTGATCTACGGCCTCGAGGACCGCCCGCATTTCAGTGCGGCGATATTTGCCGCGTTGCAGCACGTGCTGGCCAGTTTCGTCGGCATCATCACCCCCACCCTGATCGTCGGTGGCGTGCTCGGGCTGGAAAGCGAAGTGCCCTACCTGGTGAGCATGGCGCTGTTTGTCTCGGGGCTCGGCACCTTTGTGCAGGCGCGCACGTTCGGCCCTATCGGTTCGGGGCTGCTGTGCCTGCAAGGCACCAGTTTCTCGTTTATCAGCGTGATTCTCAGCGCGGGGTTCATGGTCAAGGCCCGGGGCGGCGGCACCGATGAGATCCTCTCGACGATCTTTGGCATCTGCTTTTTCGCGGCGTTTATCGAAGTGGTGCTCAGCCAGTTCATCGGCAAGTTGCGCAAACTGATCACCCCGGTGGTGACCGGCACCATCATTACCCTGATGGGCCTGTCGCTGATCAAGGTGGCCGTTACCGACATGGCCGGCGGCTTTGGCGCCAGCGACCTGGGCGCGGCGAGCAACATGGGCCTGGCGGCCCTGGTGCTGCTGACCATCGTGGTGCTCAACCGCTTCAATAACCCGTTCCTGCGCCTGGGTTCGATCGTGATCGGCCTGGCCCTGGGCTTTGTGGTGGCCTGGTACCTGGGCCGCGTCGATATGGCGGCATTGCCCCAGGTGCCGCTGATCAGCGTGCCGGTGCCGTTCAAGTACGGTTTTTCGTTCGACTGGGTGGCGTTTATCCCGGTGGCGGTGATCTTCCTGATTTCGCCCCTGGAAGCGGCCGGTGACTTGACGGCCAACTCGATGATTTCCCAACAGCCGGTCAAGGGCCCGCTGTACATCAAGCGCATCAAGTCGGGCCTGTTGGCCGACGGCCTCAACTCGGCGATGGCGGCGACCTTCAACAGCCTGCCGATGGTGACGTTCGCCCAGAACAACGGCGTGATCCAGTTGACCGGCGTAGCCAGCCGCTACGTGGCGTACTTCATTGCCGGCCTGCTGGTGCTGCTGGGGCTGTTCCCGATGATCGGCGCGGTGCTGCAACTGATGCCCAAGCCGGTGCTGGGCGGCGCGACCCTGATCATGTTCGGCACTGTCGCCGTGGCCGGCATCAAGATCCTCGCCGAAGCCGGGCTGCACCGCCGCAATGTGCTGATCGTGGCGATCTCCCTGGGCATGGGCCTGGGCGTGGCCGCCGTGCCGGAAGTGTTGCGCGACCTGCCCAAGGCGCTGCACAACATCTTCGAATCGCCGATCACCGTGGGCGCGTTCTGTGCAATCCTGCTGAACATTTTCCTGCCGGAAGCGTTCATAGAGCTGGAAGAAGATGAATTTGATCCGGAGTCCTCTACCCTCAAAGTGATGCAGGACCCGGACGTCACGAAATAGGAGCACCCTTTGCATGCGCAAGCTCATGGTTCTATCGCTGCTACTGCTGAGCCTGAGCGCCTGTGCGCTGTTCCCCAACCGCGACCCGGTGAATATCAATGTGGTGGGCATCGAGCCGCTGCAAAGCCAGGACCTGGAAGTGCGCTTCGCCGTGAAACTGCGGGTGCAGAACCCCAATGAAACGGCGATCGACTACAACGGCGTGGCCCTGGATCTGGAGGTCAATGGCCGGCCGCTGGCGTCGGGGGTGAGTGACCAGCGCGGCAGCATCCCGCGTTTTTCCGAGACCGTGCTGATGGTGCCGGTCAGCGTTTCGGCGTTTTCCGTGCTGCGCCAGACCTTGGGCCTGAGCCAGACCCAGAGCTTGAACAACCTGCCCTACGTGCTGCGGGGCAAACTGGCGGGCGGGCTGTTCGGCACGATGCGCTTTGTGGACCGTGGCACGCTGGACTTGCCGAATACCGCGACCTGGTAATGACACCATGCAACCGACACTCTTTACCGAACGCCTGATCCTGCGCCCGCTGACCCTGGACGATGCCGAAGGGATCCAGCAGCAATTCGCGCATTGGGACGTGGTGCGTTACCTCAACGCCCTGGTGCCGTGGCCCTACCCGGCCGACGGCGCGCGCACCTACCTGGAGCACATCGCCCTGCCCGCCATGGCTTGTGGCGAGGAATGGCATTGGTCCCTGCGCCTGAAAAGCGCGCCTGGACAGTTGATTGGTAACGTCAGCTTGATGGACGAGCAGGATAACAACCGCGGGTTCTGGCTGGGGCCGCAATGGCAGGGGCAAGGGTTGATGGCCGAAGCCAGCGCGGCGGTGACCGACTACTGGTTCGGCGTGCTCAAGCGCCCTGTGCTGCGAGTGCCCAAGGCCGCGCCCAACCTGGGCTCGCGGCGGATTTCCGAGCGTACGGGTATGCGTTTGATCAGAACGGATGAAGGTGAGTTTGTGGCAGGTACTTTCCCACGGGATATCTGGGAAATGACCCGCGAGGAATGGCTGGAAAACCAATCCTCTAAACGCTGAGGGGCCCTGCCACATTTCCACCGGCTTTCAGTCGGTGATATAGCGCACACCTGGCTTGGCGCGCTCATCCACCACCAGCTCGAACACATCCGGGCGGGCGTAATGCCCCACCACGTCATAGTCGTACCGCGCACGCACCAGGTCATCGGTGTCGATCTGCGCCGTCAGCAGCCCGGCCTCCCCCACCAGTGGCCCGGCGAGGATGTCGCCCATCGGGCCGACAATCACGCTGCCGCCGGCGATCAACGGGCGTTCCGCAGGCCAGTTGGCGACCTCGATGCCCAATGCCTGGGGCGAGGCCTGCACCTGGCACGCACTGACCACAAAGCAGCGCCCTTCATGCGCCACATGGCGCATGCTCACCTGCCACATCTCGCGCTCATCCACCGTCGGCGCGCACCATACCTCGACGCCCTTGGCGTACATCGCGGTGCGCAGCAGCGGCATCATGTTTTCCCAGCACACCGCACCGCCGATACGCCCTGCCGCCGCGTCGATCACCGGCAAGGTCGAGCCGTCGCCCTTGCCCCAGATCAGCCGCTCGGTGCCGGTGGGCATCAGTTTGCGGTGCTTGGCCACCAGGCCGCCCGTGGGTTCGACATACAGCACGGTGCAATACAAACTGCTGCCACTGCGCTCGATCACCCCCAGCACCAGGCTGGCGCCGGTACGTGCCGACAGGCCGGCCAGGGCCTCGGTCTCGGCGCCCGGCACATCGATGGCGTTGGCAAAGTAGCGGGCAAAGGCTTCGCGGCCTTCGGGCAGGCGATAGCCCAATTGGGTGCCGAATCCTTCACCCTTGGGATAGCCGCCGAGCAGCGCTTCGGGCATCACCACCAATTGCGCGCCGCTGCGCAGGATCTCGTCTTCATAGGCGAGGATTTGCGCCAGGGTGTCGGCCTTGCCGCCAGGCAGGGAACCGATTTGCAGGGCCGCCACAGTAGAAACGGGCATCACGATCACTCCAGATAAGGGGGGTTGCCCATTCTCTCGCCAGGCTCGATCATGAATAAAGCCCACCTCAGTGCTGAATGATATGAGCCAGATGAATATCGCCCAGGTCGACCTGAACCTGCTGAAAACCTTCGAAGCCCTGCACGATGAGTCCAGCGCCAGCCGCGCGGCGTTGCGCCTGGGTGTCACGCAGTCGGCCATCAGTGCAGGCCTGCGACGTCTGCGCGACGTCTATGGCGACCAACTGTTTGTGCGCACCGGCCGTGGCCTGGCGCCGACGCTGCGGGCCAACCAATTGAAACCGGTGATCAGCGAGGCGCTGGAGCGCTGTCGGCAAAGCCTGGCGATGGTCAATCCGGACAACCCGAATTATCAAGGCCGGTCGGTGGTGGTGGGCCTGTCGGATGACTTCGAGATCGCCTATGGCCGCCGGCTGATGGATGCCATCGCACAGCGCCTGCCACAGTTGCGGGTAATCTTCCGCCAGACCCACAGCCAGATCGTTGCCGGTGCCCTGCTCGACCGCAGCCTGGACCTGGCGATTACCGCAGGCGGCTTTGCGCAAAGCCGGTTGAGTCGGCAGGTACTGGGAGAGGGGGATTATCGCTGCGTCGTGGACCCACGCAGCCTGGCGCCGGGCCAGGAAAGTCTCAGCCTGGATGAATTTGTCACCCGCGAGCATGTGCTGGTGTCGTCAGGCGGGTTCATCGGCATCACCGACGAAGGGCTGGCAGCGCAGGGCCTGAGCCGCCAGGTGTGCGCCTCGACCAGTCATTTTGCCGCACTGCCGTTTCTGCTCAAGGGCAGCCAGGCGGTGGCGACCATTCCCGGGCATGCGGCGCAGGCCATCGCCGAGATGACCGGCCTGCGGGTCCTGCCCTGCCCGCTGGCGCTGCTGCGCTACCCGGTGGAACTGGGTTGGCGCACCCAGGCCCAGCTTGATCCGATGTTGCTTAAAGTACGCGAAGCGATTGCCGCCGGCTTTACTTCGCCGCCGCCATCAACTTGTTGACTTCGCTGCGCACCATGTTGGAAAACTCCGGCGGCGACATGCCGTCGAGTTCGGCGCGGACCCATTCGGCCCACTTGCCCTTGCGCTTGGCGCGCTCACCGAACAACCGCGCGGCTTCGCCCTTGGCTTTGCCCAGGTTGGTTTGCCACAGGTCGTAGAGGCGGGACTTTTCATCTTCCAGCTCGGCGCGTTCGGCGAGGGTCTTGTTGGCGAGATTGAAGCTCATGTTGAAATTCCTGCTGCACAAATAGACGACATCTTACACTGTAGGTCGATTTTTCCGGATTCGGATTTCGTTCGCCAGTGCCGACCCGGCAAAAAAACTGCAACTTTTGCCACCGCCCGGCACTCCATTGTTCACTGTCACATTCACCTGCAAGGAGTCACACCCATGGCCCGCAAAACTGCCGCCCAAGCTGTTGAAGATCAAATCAAGGATCAAGCATTCAGTGAACTGACGGCCCTGATCGAAGAATCGGACAAGCTGCTTAAAAGCAGCGCTGCCCTGGTGGGCGAAGAAGGCGAAACCCTGCGCGAACAGGTCGCCATCAAACTCAAGCAGGCACTGGACTCGGTATCCAACGTGCGCGAGCGCAGCAAGCCGGTGGTCGATGCCACCGAAACCTACATCGGTGGCCATCCATGGCAGACCGTGGCGATCTCCGCGGGCTTTGGCCTGGTGGTTGGCCTGCTGCTGGGTCGCCGTAACTGACCGACACATGCCCGTAGCAGCTGACGAGCCTCGTCAACTGCTACGTAGCCCAGTCCCGCAGCTGGTTCAACGCGTCCAGATCCACCACCACGCCCTCCTCCAACGACTTCGCCCGTGTGCGATGACGTCGATCCCCCGGTAAGCGCCGCAACCCCGCCGCATGCATCTGCCGCACCAGTTCCTGGCTGCGCTCGGCGAAGCTTTGCCCGGCGGTTTTGCTGGGGTCGATCACGATCAACAGTTGCCCGGTCCAGGGCGTGCGTGCGCCGGGGTGGTCGGCCCAGTTGAACTCGAAGGAAAAGTTACCGCCCGTCAAGGCCGCCGCCAGCAATTCGACCATCATCGACAACGCCGAGCCCTTGTGCCCGCCAAAGGGCAACAATGCGCCGCCTTCCAGCACAGCCTTGGGGTCGGTGGTGGGCTGGCCGAGGCTGTCGACCCCCATGCCCGGCGGCAAGCGCTCACCCTTGCGCGCGGCAATCTGCACGTCGCCGTGGGCGATGGCGCTGGTGGCCAGGTCGAACACAATCGGCAAGCCGTCGGCACGCGGCGCGGCAAAGGCAATGGGGTTGGTGCCGAACAGCGGCCGGTCGGCGCCATGGGGCACCACGCACGTCATGCTGTTGACCACGCTCAGCGCCACCAATCCTTGCTCGGCGAAGGGTTCGACATCCGGCCACAAGGCCGCGAAGTGATGGGAATTGTGGATCGCCAGCAGTGCGATACCGGCACTGCGAGCCTTATCCACCAGCAGCGCGCGCGCCGCTTCAAGGGCCGGCTGGGCAAACCCGTTGCCGGCGTCTACCCGTACAAAGCCGGACGCCACATCAGTGACCACCGGCACCGCCTTGCCATTGACCCAGCCACTGGCCAACGTGCTGAGGTAACCGGGGATGCGGAAAATGCCGTGGCTATGGGCGCCGTCACGCTCGGCACTGGCGCAATTGCGCGCCAGGATTTCGGCCACTTCCGGCGCGGTGCCGTGTTTCACGAATACCGCACTCAGCAACCCCACCAGGTCGTTGAAACCGATGAGGGCTGTGGCGTTGTCGACTATCGGGGACTGGGCAGACATCTGTAGCTCCGATTTTATAATTGGAAGAGACAACAAGAATCCAGACCGATGATTAAACAACGCCTGCCGTGCCTGCTGTCAACGGGCGCTTGAGATCTGCGCCAGTTATCTACCGCCCTCCACGTGATGCCAGCACCTATTTTGGAGCCTCAAACGCGCCATACCGATGGAGAGTGCAGCATGGCAAACGTCACCCCACCTTATTTCTTCGAAGAACTGTTGCGCCCGGACCGACGCAAGGAACCGACGGAACGGGAGCGTGCGCTCGGGTTCACCGTCAAGGACCTTGATTGGCTGAACACGCTGTATTACGCCACTGACGCGATACGCATGGCGCCGACGGAAACCGGCTATCCCATGCGGGTGGAAAGGCTGCTGGTGGGCCTCGCCGACCAACCTGCCATCCCATTGGCCGGCGCCTTCGTGATGAGCCCGACACCCGACGAGGCCAAGACCGTGCTCTATACGCCCTACGGCGGCCTGGAGCTGTTCGCAAGCCACACCGGGTTGTTCGATGCACTCGGCGACCGCCTGGCTCAACCGCAGCACCGCGCCGACCTGCTGAGTTTCCTGTCGATCGACGAGCGGGATGGGCTTGGGGCGGACACACGACTGACAGTCACCACCGCAGTGATCCAGGGCGCAGTGATGGAGGACCAGGAACGCGTGATCCTCGCGGCCCAGCAGAAAAATGTGCTGGCGATGCTCGCCGAGCTGCGCAAACTCCCCAGCCTGCGCGAGATGCTCGACACCTTGCTCGGCATCATGGCCCGCACCTATTTTCCAGGGGTGAACCAGAGCAACACCCGGGTGAACTTTTTCCGCCGTGCGGCCACGGCCGCGGACATGCACTGGGTCGCCTCCGAACCGCTGCGGGATGCGCTGTTGCGCTTCTATGTGCAGCAGGCCTGGCCCACGGACCAGACCCACACGTATTTCAACATCGGGCATGACACCCGGGCCTTCAGCGCCGAGCAACTGGTCCAGGAGCAACAGCGCTGGGACAGCGTGGTCGAACAAACCGCCAGCATTCTTTCGAAGTTATTGAACAGCCTGCTGCAAACCTACTGGAACGAAGACTTCAAGGATGGCCAGTCGCGCGTGCGCTTCTTCAGCCGGGTCATGGCTGACAAGTTTCGCGCCGACCTGTTGTTCAAGCACCAGGCAACGATCCTCAGCAGCGCTGAAAGCCTGCGGCTGCGCACGGTATTCCTTCCGGACCAGGCCGCGCGCAAAGCCGTTGACAGCCAGCTGAACATCGAAAAAGTGCGGGTGCATGCGCCTTTTCAGCATTACGTCGAGCTGGCCAGCACCCTGATGATCAGCACTGCCCACGCGTACCTCTACACCCAATCCCGTGGCTTGCAGGTACTCGCCGACCTCAAGGACCTCAACGACACCCTGCTGGCCATGCTCAAGACCGCGGGGCACGAAGACGAGTTGCTCAATTTCCTGTCCATGGATGAGCGCAGCGTATTCGTCGGCATGGATCACATCCAGGTGACCGGAACACCTGTCGCCGGCGATGTGTTCCAGGAAACGGTCGCGGACATCGTCGCCAAACAGCTCGGCAACCTTGAGCATGCGCTCGGGCTTTATCGGCGCAGCGCAGGCAACGTCGACCTGGCCGCCCTGCTCGACAGCGCCCTGGACGTACGCAACATGCTCGACACTCGGTTGCTGGAGCAGGAAAGCGACGGACGCTGGTCCATCCATCCGATTAGCAGCGGCAATGGCCGCCCCTCCACCGTCCAGGCGGAAAAAGCCAGGCTGCACCTGCAACGCCTGCAGGCGGTCGAGGCGGCAATGGCACGGGAGCGCAGCCAACTCCCAACCCTGCGCACCCTGGCCGCCCATGCCCTGCAGGTGGAGTTGAGCAGACGAAACCTGGACCTGCAGCCCGAAGACGTCTACATCAATACCTACCCCACCCAGGCCCAGGAGCGCGAAGAGCGCTTGCCCCAGGCGTCTTCGAGCATGGTCGAGCACTTTATCGCCCGCCTGGCCAGGCAAGCCGATGCCCTGCCCGCGTCCTACCTGACCTGGTTCTACGGCAAGCGCAGCGCCGGTGCCGCCTACAAACTGAACAACCTGACCCTCGCGACCTTCAACGCGATCATCGACCAGGTAGTGAGCACGTTTGCCCGCAATGACCTGCGCAGCTTGCCGAATGTGCTGCTGGAGAATAACCAGGCGCACCTGAGCCAGGGCATGCTGCAAGGCCTGAACGGCGAAGCGCAACTGCGGGCGCTGAACAAGAGCCTGTCGCCCGCCGGCCTGGCGTTGCTGGACAGCACGCTCCAGGCCGACAGCATGACCCGCCTCACCCGCCATGGCTTGAACGGCTTTATCCCGGATGCGTTCGGCCTGACTGTCCGCATCGGCTCGGATGCCACGCCCCATGCCCTGGCCAATTGTTTTGTATTGACCGAACGTGGCGGCCTGGACAACGTGCATTCAGGCATGGCGCTGTTGTGGACGCCCCATGGCGGCTATGAAGCCTTTGCATCGATCAAGGCCCTGCGCGATGACCTGGAGCAACGCCTGCAGGATCCCCGGCGGCGACTGCCCCTGATGGAAAACCTGCGCGTCTCCAAGCGCGTGCCCCATCAGGCCTGTCAGCTCGGCCCACTGCAACGTATCGACGATCACCTGCTGCATGACCGGCAACAGACCTACAGCGACTTCACCCGTGACGAGATCAATCATCTGTTCTGGATGGGACTGAAGGCCGCGCGTTTGCAGACCGGCATGGACAACCTGATCCGCCGCCCGCCACCGAGCAACCTGCCCAGGGCCATCGCCATCGCGCACGCGCTGGTCCGCCAGCAGGCGCTGCCGGTAGGGCTGGGCATGGCGCCACCCCACGAGCAAATCCTCCACGCCGAACTGCTGGAGCAATACCGCATCAGCGCACCGGACGCACGTGACTACCTGCACAGCATCACGCCGATGCGCAATGAAGCCCGGCGTGTGCTTGCGGAACTGCTCAACGCGCGTTTTCCGGGGCAAGTGGTCAATCCGGATAACGTATTGATACCCGGCCGTATCGACCTGAAAGGTAACGCCCAGACCCTGACGGACTTTGCCTTGCGGCACTTGCCCGAACTCAGTGGCGACGCCATACGGCCACGTTCGCGTACCGCCACGCCGCTGCCGGCGGCATTGGACGGCAATGCCATCGTGCAGCTGGTGCGCCAACTGGATTTGAAACGCCTCTACCAGGCCCGGCTCACCCCTCTTCTCAAGGGTCAGTCCGAAGAGGCCCGCGAACGGCGTCGATTGTTCTGCCGGCAATTGCCCTGGCAATTGCTGCAATACGCCCATGGGCAAACCCTCGATGAGCGGCTGTCCGCCTCGGCCTGGAGCTATATCCAGCAAGCCTTCGACATGCCCGATGCGGTGGCGCGGGCCGCCGTGCGTGGCGCGACCGCGATCGTTCGTCCGCTTGAGTTGATCGCCACCGAGGGCGCGGCGCGGGTCAAGGCGCTGGGCTGCTACCTGATCGGGCCGGCCGCCGGCGTCCGCGGCCCACTGGTCCTGTACGCGCCCTACAGTCCCAGGCATCTATTGCGCGAATACGCGGATGAAGCCGCGCTGCTCCATGAATTCACCACCCCGGGCGCACTGCAGGATTGGATAGTCGGGCAGCTGGATGCGCCCCATCAAGCGACTTACCGCAACTTGCTGGGCGAGCGTTGGAGCCAAGGATTGTCCGAGATTCGTCTTGGCGTATCGCCCATCGGCGGCAACCTGCTGAACCAGTTGTTCGATGACAATAGTGAGATGCTGCTGCGGATGCTGGCCCGCCAGTTCGAGCGATTGGGCAGCGCCCAATGGGACGCGGTCACCAGCCTGTTCAGCGAGGAAATCCCCAAGGGCCTGCAATTGCTGGCCGGCAAGCTCGCCTATCCGCTGGTGGTGTGGCGCAGCTATGAATTGTTCAAGGCCTCCGCTGAAGACCTGCAGCAACATCGCTGGCAACACGCGCTCAAGACCTTTGCCGCCGGGGTGGCCGAGCTGGCCTCTTTGCGCAGGGACATGGACAAGGCCTTTGCGCCCTCACCCGATAGGTCGGCTGACCTGGACCTGACCGCTCCCGGGCGTACCCATTTGCAAGCGTTTGAAAACCATGGGGTGGCCTTGGCTGATTTGAAGCAAGTTTCACCCAACAGCCCCTATCGAGATGAGACCGGCACCCGCGATTTTGTCGCGGTGGCAGGCAAGGTCTACCCGGTGAAAAAAGCGGGGCAACGCTGGCGCCTGAGCAACGGCGAGTTGCACGGCCCTTATGTACAACACCATGCCCAGGGCGGCTGGACACTGGACCTGGATCGACATCATCCACGCTACGGAAAAACCTTGAGTCGCTACACCGGCAGGGTGCAAACACGGGCGGCCGAGCGCGATGCCATCAATATCGAAGCGGCGGGCATGCGGGAAATTGCGACGTTGTCGAGTTGGAAAGCCCAGTGCATCGATGAAGCGCTCAATGTCGCGACGTACTATGCGGTCACCTGCAAGCGCAACCTCCTGCACTTTGCCACGCACCTGGACCCCAACAGTCGTGCCGGGCGGTTTTTCAGTGAGTTGTTCGGCGTGATCACGCTGACCTCCGATCAAGTGCAAAGAGTCGAGCGACGCGTCGACGAACTGCTCGATGAGTTGACCAATCACACCCTGATCGGTCCCGACTCACAGCGTTTTGTCGCCGGCACCCATCGCTATAGCCCACACGACACGTTTGCCTTCGTGCTGCCCAATGACACGGAGCAGAAAATCTATTTGCTCGATCGCTTCTTCGACCCGCACATGGATATCTACCAAAACCGTCTGAACACGCCCTTCAACCTCTCTGCCCATGCACGGGCAACGGTGCTGATTCACGAAATCACCCACATCAAATCCTTGACCGAAGACCTGGCCTACCTGGACAGCATGCGGCCGTTCCACGACCTGATCAATGTCAGCATCCGCGGCGCCAGGCCGATGCAGACCGACCTGGCCGACTTGCGTGAGACCGCCTTGTCCACCCTCACGCCCGCCGCCCTGCTGTTCAAGACCTGGGACGATTTTTCCCAGGAATGGGAAGACTTCGGCAGCAACCGCGGGACCACACCGGCCAAGGACAAGGTGCTGAGCACCACCGGCACTCGCACCCTCAGTGATGCCCGTGCCATCTTCATGAGCGACGCCGATAAACGTATCGATACCATTCTGGCGAATGCCGACTCGGTGACCTACATGATCAGCCAACTCGGCCGGGAACTGGATGCGGGAGCCTGAACAGGCTCCCGGCGGGTCTATCAGTCTTTCTGGTCACGCAGGATATTGCCCGAAGCGCCATCAATGCGCGCTTCATACACGGTGCCGTCTGACTTGCGGCCCTTGACTTCCCAATAGCCGTTGTCATCGGCTTCGGCCGCATAGACTTCGATGTAGCCGGCCTTGGTCTTGGCCACTTCAATCGCCTTTTCAATGGTGATCCAGCCCGCACCGGGCTTATCGGCCATGGCGGCGCCGGCACTGAGCAGCGCGGTGGTTGCACACAGGGCGACTAAGGTTTTCTTCAGCATATTCGTACTCCATTGTGGGAATGTCCTGAATTTTTTAGGTCCTGGCAAATAAGAATAAGTTCCAATTGATGTGCAATCGCCATGACGCCTGTTCTCGCGGTCCACCTCGGGAGGTTAGAATGTGCGAAATCAGGATGAGTTAATGAGCGAAAAGTCCGTTTCAGAAGCCGAATATGACGCCATCACCGACGCCGCCGCGCATTGGTGCATGCGCCTGCACGCCAGTGATTGCACCGCGGATGAACGTCAGGCTTTTGCGCAATGGCATGACTCCCATCCGCTGCACGCCTTTGAATACGCGGCCATGCTGGAAATCTGGGACGTCGCCGACCACCTGCCGCGCCACGAGATCCCGTCGGTGGTGGTGCCGTTCAAGCCGCGCAGCCGGCTGCGCACCTACGCGGTCGCGGCGGCGATCTGCCTGGTCGCCTTGCCTCTGGCCGCCTTCACTGGCTGGGAAGCCGGCTGGCTGCCGAGTTCCTATGAGCGTTTCCAGGCCGCCAACGGCTTGCGCCAGGTCACCCTGGGCGACGGCAGCCAGGTGGAACTCAACCTGGGTACCGAGCTGGTCTTCAGCAACTACAAGGATCAGCGCCGCGTCACGTTGAACAAGGGCGAGGCGTTCTTCAAGGTCAGCCATGACAGCGCCCATCCGTTCATCGTGCACGCAGGCGAAGGCCAGGTGCGCGTCACGGGCACCCAGTTCAACGTCTGGAAGTATGAAGACCAGGTGCGGGTCACGTTGCTCGAAGGCTCGGTGCAGATTGCCAGCGACGCGTTACACGGCAGCGTGCCCCTGACGCCGGGCATGCAGGCCAGCTACCAACAGGGCGATGCAACGCCGCGCATACAGGCAATCACCGCCAATGACAGCGCCCTGGCCTGGCGCCAGGGCAAGCTGGTGCTCGACAACCTGGCGCTGGTGGATGCGTTGCCGTTGATCAACCGCTACCTGAACAAACCGGTGATGCTGGCAGACGCCAACACCGGGACGATTCGCATCGGCGGCATCTACAACATCACCGAGGTCAATAACCTCATCCCCTCCTTGCCCAAGGTCTTGCCGGTCTATCTGACCCAGAACCAGGATGGCAACCCCGTACTCAATTCCATCCCGCGTAAATCCCCCAAAGGCTGAGCTTGCCCCCGGCTCGGGCGTCGTTGCGCCTGAAGTGTCCATTTTTGAGACACTCGACTCCCCTGGACCGCCCCTGTGGTGCGGATTCATCGTTTTGTCATAGGCAGTGTTACAACGCTGATACAGCTTGGTGAATCGTTTGTGGTACGGCGCTGTGTGTATGCCTGGGCGGCAGGTGTCTCAGCGCTGAAACAGCACTGACATCACTTCGCCCACAAACAACTCCAAGCCATTGAATAACAACGGTAAATAAAAAGCGGCACGGCTTCTGCTCTATCCCTTGCAGCGCTGTTTAGGGTCAGCGCGACGAATAAGGAATGCCGCCGTGGCCACACTCACTCAAGGTTCGATGAACGTGCTGCTGATCAGCTGTGTACTCAGCGTCGGCATCAGTGTTCCCAGCTTTGCAGAGGATGGCGTGATCGTGACAGGGCGCAACGTACAGGCTCATATGTACGGCCGCGCCGCCTTCGGTAAAGACCCCTACCCCACCACCGCCAACGCCAACCCCAGCCGGGACATCATCGGTGCCACTGGCGAGCTCAGTGATATGGATATCGGCGGCATCAGCAGCGGCTCAAGCATTGTCCGCGCAGTTCAGACCAACGGCACCTTGACCGGCCTGCACACCACACAAAACAGCATGTCCACCCTGGGGGCCGGCTCCGCCGCGGGCCACGGTGCGGGCAGCGGCATGGGCGGGCAGATCAGCGACTCGGTCCAGCGCGGCATGGCGCCGTTGAATAACATCGGCAGCATGCTGGGGGGCAAGTGATGAATCGTTCCCTGTTCGTTCTCGCCCTGTTGGCCAGCGCCCCGGCATTCGCCGACGACACGGCGGTGATCCACAACAGCGGCCAACAATACCAGGGTGTCGTGTCGATCAACCAGGCGGCCGGCAACCAGCAACAAATGTCCAACAGCCGCGCCATCGCGCTCGGTGGCCAGGCCACCAACGTCAACATCCAGCGCCTCGACGGCAGTGTCGACCCGTCCCTGAACGCCAGGGCGGCGATCCAGGGCAGCTCATTTACCAACGGCAACGGTGTACTGGGCATCAACCAGTCGGCCGGGGCCAATAACCAATCCATCAATGCCGTGCGGATCAGCATCAACCCTGGCCCGCAAAGCATCGATGACAGCGTCCTGTTGCAACAGAACACCACGACGCTGGCAACCGACTCAGGGCTCACCCCCACCACTGGCAGCCGCCTTGTCGTTACGAGCGACCAGGCCTTCACAGGCAGCCGAGGAGTGATTCAGGTGAACCAGAGTGCCGGGGTGGGGAACCGAGTGGCTAACACCCTGGGCATCACTATCAAGTAAACGCTTGGTAGCACTCGTTAGACCGTACCAACACTTAACCAACTAATTAGAAGCAAGGAGAAACACCATGAAACCTCAAATGGCTCTGAAACCACTGGTTTTCGCACTGGCCGCACTCATGGCTGCTGCTGCTCAAGCAGGTGGTGGCTGGCACCCTGCACCTCAACCCACCGGTGTGGTTGCCTCTGTGGTGACCGATGTGCAAAACAGCGTGGGCAACAAGTTCGATGACACCAAAACCGAAAACAACGCCTCCGCCGACGGCTCGGTCACCAGCAACAGCGGTAACACCGGGGTCAACGTACAGGCGGGCAGTGGTAACCAGGCCGACAACTCCGGCGCCATTTCCAGTGCCAAAGGTGACTTTGCAACGGTATTCGCTGTCGTCGATGTCAATCAAAACAGCGGGCTCAACAACTTCGTCAACAAAGGCACCCAGAACAACGCCTCGTTGGATAACTCGGCTAACGGGAACTCCGGCAACCTGGGTTACAACGGCCAGGCCGGTCAAGGCAACCAGGGTAAAAACAACCTGGCAATCACCACCGCTGATGGCAAAAACATCGCAGCGGCCGCCAACACCGAGCAAAACTCGCTCGCCAACAGCTACCTGAACACTGCCGCTACCAGCTACGGGTATGGCCATGGCAGCAAAGCCCAATACGTGTCCAACAACTCCAGCCTCGACAACTCGGTTAACCGCAACTCCGGCAATGTGGGTGTGAACCTGCAATCCGGTTCGGGCAACCAAGGCAGCAACAGCCTGTCGATCGGTCAAGGTTGCAGCGTCTGCGCCAGCGGCGTGCGCTTCTGATCCAACGGGGCCTTGGCAACAAGGCCCTTTTTTATTCCAGTGTCCAGCAGGTCACACGATCATGCGCCTCGCGACCCTCACCCTCCTGATGCTGCTCACCGGCCCGACCTGGGCAGGCACCATGGCGATCTCCGCCCTGCCTGGCGGTACAGTGATCTACAAGAAGGTCGAGAGTATTCGTGAACGCCGGTTCGCCAACCTGGTGGAACAGAAAACCGATTTCAGCTGCGGTGCTGCGGCACTCGCTACCATTCTGCGCCAGGGTTATTGGCTGGATGTAGACGAAGATCACGTCATCAAAGGCATGCTGGTCAATGCCGACCAGGACCTGGTGCGTACCCAGGGCTTTTCCATGCTGGACATGAAGCGCTACCTCGAAAGCATCGGCATGCGTGCCCGGGGCTACAAAATCGCGCCAGAAACACTGGTCACCGTAAGGATCCCCGTGGTGGTCCTGCTGGAAATTCGTGGCTACAAGCACTTCGTGGTGATGCAGCGGGCCGACAAGGACTGGGTCTATATCGGCGACCCGGTACTGGGCCATAAGCGCTATTCCCATGATGACTTCGTCAAGGGCTGGAACGGCATCGTGTTCGCCGTGCTGGGTGAAGGTTACGACAAGGCCAACGCCCTGCTCGACCCGCCCACGCCACTGACCGCCAAGAACCAGTTGAATGAGTTCAGGCCCGTAGGCGATGCCGAGCTGATGGATTTCGGTTTTATCCAGAGCGACTTCTTCTAAGAAGCGCAATAAGGGGCAGGACGCTCCAGGAGCAAAAGATGAACACTTCCCGTTGGCTGACGGTCTTGTGTCTGGCAGCCTCAATGCCCGCTTATGCTTCGTCGGGGTTCAAACCCATCGAGCTCAAGGATTCGGAAATGGCCGACCTGCGCGGTCGTTACGTGATGCCGGGACGGATCATCAGCTTCGGCATTGTCATGAGCAGCACCTGGACCAACGCCGTGGGTGACACCATCACCGGCAAGGCCAGCATGCAGATCGATTCGTCGACCATCACCCCGCAATTCTACGTACAAACCACCGGCTCGACCGGCAACGGCACGAACCCGAACACCGGCACCGGCACGGTAACCGGCGGCGCCGGCCTGGGCAGCGGCCAGGGTGTGACACAAAGCGTACGCACCGCCGGCGATGGCAACACCGCCTACAACAATGTGGGCATCACCGTCGAGAACGGTTTTGCGCCCTCCAACATCGTGCAATCAGGACAGGTGCTGGTCGCCGGCGGCACGGTGACCGGTGACAGCGCGGCAGGCCGCGTGAGCGTGTCGGCCAACAACGGTGGCTTGCAGATGGCGATCCAGGCCAACCACAACCAGGGCAACAGCCTGCAGCAGATCGGCGGCGGGAATGTGCTGCAAGGCACGGTGCTGACCGGCAACACTAACTTCGTCAACAACATGACCCAACTTAACGTCGTGATGAACAACAACGGTTTGAACAACGGTGCGTTGAACTGCAATCTGGATCAACTCAAAGCCCTACGCACGCTCGGTTATTGAACTACGCTGACCGTCGACACTTACGCATTAGAAAAGGACGGCTTATTTCATGCATCGATCGTTATCGCTCCGTGCTGTGATCTGTTTAAGTACGCTCTTGCCCGCATCCGTTCTGTATGCAGCGCCAGACAGCGACATCGAAACCCTCAAACGGGAACTCCTGGAACTCAAGCAGCGGTACGAAGTGCAGCAAAAAGCGCTGGCCGTGCTGGAGCAGCGCGTGCGTCAGGTCGAAGACCAACCGGCAACCCCGGCCCCCAAACGCCTGGCCAAGTCGCCGGCAGACTTTCAAAAAGCCAACGGCACCACCGTCGCGGGCACGGGGGCCGCGGCGGCATCCGGCGGGGCGGGGGGCGGCGGCAGTTCCTACGGCCAGTCCCTCAAGGATGATTCGGCCCCGGCGCAAAGTGTCAGTAACCTCTATAACGAAGCCAGCGGCTTTTTCGGCAACGGCAAGTTCAGCTTCGAAACCGGCGTTACCTATGCCCGTTACGACGCCCGTCAGTTGACCCTCAACGGGTTCCTGGCGCTGGACTCGATTTTCCTCGGCAATATCAACCTGGACCGGATCAAGTCCGATAACTGGACCCTGGACCTGACCGGGCGCTACAACGTCGATAACCGTTGGCAGTTCGACGTGAACGTGCCGGTGGTGTACCGCGAGTCGACTTACCAGTCTGCCGGTGCCGGCAACAACGGCACCGCGACGTCGGAACAATCGGTCACCCGCGACCCGACCATCGGCGACGTCAACTTCGGCGTGGCCTACAAGTTCCTCGACGAAACCCCCACCCTGCCGGATGCGGTGGTGTCGGTGCGGGTCAAGGCGCCCACCGGCAAAGAACCGTTTGGTATCAAGCTGATCAATACACCCGGCAACGACAACCTGTTCGTGCCGGAAAGCCTGCCTACGGGCAATGGCGTGTGGTCGATCACTCCGGGCATTTCCCTGGTCAAGACCTTCGATCCTGCCGTGTTATTCGGCTCGCTGTCCTACACCCATAACTTCGAAGAATCCTTCGATGACATCAGCAGTGACGTCAACCAGAAGGTCGGCGGCAAGGTCAGCCTGGGCGACAGCTTCCAGTTCGGGGTCGGCGTGGCCTTTGCCCTCAACGAGAAGATGAGTATGTCGTTCTCGGTGTCCGACCTGGTGCAGCGCAAGAGCAGGCTCAAGCCCAACGGCGGCGACTGGCAATCGGTGGTTTCCAGCGATGCCAACGCCGGTTATTTCAACGTGGGGATGACCATTGCCGCGTCGGATAACCTGACCATCGTGCCGAACCTGGCAATCGGCATGACAGACGATGCGCCGGACTTTACGTTCAGCTTGAAATTCCCGTATTACTTCTAACCCGACCGCTACAGAATCCGGTGCACAAGGAAAAGCCCCGCAACGATAAGGGTCGTTGCGGGGCTTTTCGGTTTACCCGCCCTAGCGGATCTGGTGTTTGTGCAGCAACCGGTAGAACGTCGGCCGGGAAATCCCCAGCACACGGGCCGCGACACTCAGGTTGTCGCTGTGCCGATTGAGCACATCGCACAGCGCCTGGCGTTCAGCACGGTGCTTATAGTCTTCCAGTGTAGCCATGGGTGGCGAAATTGCCTGTTCGCCCAGCAATCCCAGATCGGCGGCTTCGATCTGGCGCCCTTCGGCGAGTACCAGGCCGCGGCGCACGCGGTTGGCCAGTTCGCGCACATTGCCCGGCCACGGGTGTTGCCCCATGGCCACCAGGGCGTCATCGCTGAAGCTGCGGGGGCGGCGGCCGGTTTCCTGGCTGTAGAAGCGTGAAAAGTGGTTGGCCAGCATCGCCACATCACCATGGCGCTCGCGCAAGGGCGCGGTGACCACCTGCAGCACATTGAGCCGGTAGTACAAGTCTTCGCGGAAAGCGCCCTTGGCGACGGCCGCCTCAAGGTCGACGTGGGTGGCCGCCAACACCCGCACGTCCACCGGAATCGGCTGGCTGCCGCCGACCCGCTCGACCTGCTTTTCCTGGAGAAAGCGCAGCAGGTTGGCTTGCAGTTCCATGGGCAAATCGCCGATTTCATCGAGGAACAGGGTGCCGCCATGGGCCGCTTCGATGCGCCCGACCTTGCGTTGATGGGCACCGGTAAACGCGCCCTTCTCATGGCCGAACAGTTCGGATTGGATCAGGTGTTCAGGAATGGCGCCGCAGTTGATCGCGACAAAGGGCCTGGCATGGCGCTGGGATTGGCGGTGCAGGGTCTTGGCCACCAGCTCCTTGCCGGTGCCGCTGTCGCCACGGATCAGCACCGGGGACTCCGTGGGCGCCAGCTTGGACAATAATTTGCGTAACTCACGAATGGGGCGGCTTTCCCCCAGCAACTCGTGCCCTTCATCTACCGGGGTGTGACCCTTGCCACGCAGGCGCGCCATGCCAAACGCGCGGCCCAGGGTCACCTGCACCCGCGCCACGTCGAATGGCAGGGTATGGAAGTCGAAAAACCACTCGCAGACGAAGTCCCCCACATTTTGCAGGCGCAGCACATCCTGGCTGAGTACGGCGATCCACTCGGTGCCACTACGACTGATCAGTTCCTTGACCGCTTCAGGCCGCTCCAGATGATAGGGCTGCAGGCGCAATAGGCCGACATCGCATGAGCGCTCTCCTACCGATTCCAATGTGCAACTGTCGACATCCCACCCGGCCGTACGCAAACCGGGCAGCAACCCGTGGCAGTCGTCACAGGGGTCAACCACGAGCAAACGACGTTGGACGAGGGGCACACCCATGACTGATCCTTGGCGTCAAAAATCACTAAAGTTATTTAGAAACAACAGTTTGTAATGGTTGCCGATAACCCTAGCAAGATCTTGACAGCGTGCTTGTATCGTTTCGCTATAAGTGCGGACAAAAAGCCACTACTCGTGTTTGCAGGTCAAAAAGTTGCGTCTTCGCAAAACTTTCAATCAGCTTTCAAAACAGCCGCTTACATGACGTCCATCAGGAAAAGTTGAAATTTGTTGCTCTAACATGTGACCCGTACCCCGTCATCGCGCATCAGTACAAGTAACCCGCCGCACGGTCAGCCCAACCGCCGGTACTCACTTGAATGGGCATTTAGAGAGAGACCCACATGAACGCCCCGCTCCGCATCAACGAAGCTCTTTTGATCGCAGACCGTGCTTTCCAGCCCTTTCAATGCGTGGCCTGGCACGATGGCAATGGCGCCCTGAGCCTGAGTGTCATCGACCGCACCAATAACCGTATCGGCAGCAAACAGCTGTCGTCGAACACCTATAGCGACCCGGCGCAATTGGAAGACTTGCTGTTGCAGGCCCGCGCCGAACTCGACAAAGATGGCTACCAGTTGCAGTCCTGGGCCATGCCGAAGTAAATCGCGGCTAACTTGCGATCACTGCAAAACAGTGATCGCGAGTTGCACAATGGAACTTAAGACGCTTATCGCGCCGCTAGAATAAACCGTTCGATTGCTTCCGCAGCGCCCTCCTCGACATTGCTGTCGGTGACCACGCTGGCCTGGCGCTTGACGGCTTCTTCCGCCTGCCCCATGGCAATCGACAGCCCGGCCACCTGAAACATCGCCGGATCGTTCCCCCCGTCCCCGATGGCCGCCGTCTGCTCCAGCGGCACCCCAAGGTGCGCCGCCAGGGTCTTCAACGCCTCGCCCTTGTTGGCCAGCATGGCCGTCACATCCAGGTAAATCGGCTGCGAACGCGACACCTGGGCCAAGCCCTGGACCTTGGGCTGCAATTGCGCTTCCAACGCCACCAGCAATTGGGTGTCGTTGCTCGCGGCGACGATCTTGTCGATACGCTCCAGGTAGGGTTCGAAACTTTCCACCACCACCGGCCCATAACCCAGGCCATGGGCTTCCCGCGGTTCCACCGGCCCTGGCGGACCACGGCGCAGCCAGTCGCCGTCGGCAAACACCCAGACTTCCACATCCGGCTCGGCCGAGAACAGCGCCAAGGTCACCAGCGCCGCCTCCGCCGGCAGGTGGTGGGCAACCAGGATGCTGCCATCCGGGTTGATCAAGGTGCCACCGTTGAAGCCCGCCACCGGCACATCGATCCCGAATGTCTCGATCAGGTGCAGCATGGCCTTGGGCGGTCGCCCGCTGGCCAGGCTGAAAAACACCCCGGCCTCGCGCAGGGCGCTCACCGCGTCGACAGTACGCTGGCTCAGGCGGTGATCCGGATGCAGCAAGGTGCCGTCCACGTCGCTGAGGATAAAACGGATGGGATGAATCGCTGCATCACTCATCCGAGCGAGTGCCAGGTGCGGCCATCGCGCGCCAGCAACCCATCAGCCGCTGCGGGCCCGTCTTCACCGGCCTTGTAGGTCTGGATCCCGTCGTCCTCCTTCCATGCATCGAGGAACGGTTGCACTGCTCGCCAGCCGTTTTCGATGTTGTCGGCGCGCTGGAACAAGGTCTGGTCGCCGGTCATGCAGTCGTAGATCAGGGTTTCGTACCCGGTCGACGGTTGCATCTCGAAGAAGTCCTTGTAGGCAAAGCCCAGCTGGATGTTGGCCATGTCGAGGGTCGGCCCGGGCTTTTTCGCCAGCAGGTCGAACCACATGCCTTCGTTGGGCTGGATCTGGATCTTCAAGTAGGTGGGCTTGACCTCGTCCACCTCGGTGTCACGGAATTGCGCATAGGGCGCCGGCTTGAAGCAGATCACGATTTCGGTGTCGCGCACGCTCATGCGCTTGCCGGTGCGCAGGTAGAACGGCACGCCGACCCAGCGCCAGTTATCGATCATCACCTTGAGGGCGACGAAGGTCTCGGTGCTGCTGTCGGGAGCGACGTTGGCTTCTTCGCGGTAGCCGGGCAGTGGCTTGCCGGCGATTTCGCCCGCGGTGTATTGCCCGCGCACCGAGTTGGCCCGCGCGTCTTCCAGGGACCACGGGCGTACCGCACCGATGACCTTGGCCTTTTCACCGCGCACCGCATCGGCACCAAAGGCAGCCGGGGGCTCCATGGCCACCATCGCCAGCAGCTGGAACAGGTGGTTGGGCACCATGTCGCGCAGGGTGCCGGTTTTTTCGAAGAAATTGCCTCGCGTCTCCACGCCGACGGTTTCGGCGGCGGTGATTTGCACGTGGTCGATGTAATGGTTGTTCCAGAACGCTTCGAACAGCACGTTGGAGAAACGGCTGATGAGGATGTTCTGCACCGTCTCCTTACCCAGGTAATGGTCGATGCGATAGATCTGCTTCTCGCTCATCACCTTGAGCAGGCTGGCATTCAGCGCTTCGGCGGTGGCTAGGTCGGAGCCGAAGGGCTTCTCGATCACCACGCGCCGGAAACTGTCATCGGTTTCCGTCAACAGGCCGGCACTGCCCAGGCGCTGCACCACGTCACTGAAGAAGCGCGGTGCGGTGGCCAGGTAGAACACCGCGTTGCCGGTACCGCTGCCGGCGATCTTCTTGCCGATGTCGGCGTAGGTGCTGTCATCGAGGAAATCGCCCTCGACGTAGCTGGTGCCTTTGGCCAGTTGCGCCCACAATGCCGGATCGAGGGCGTTATCCCCATTGCCCTTGACCTTGCTCGCCGCCTCGGTGCGGATAAAATCCTCGAGTTTCTTGGCGAAGTCGGCATCGCTGATGGCGTTGTGATCGACGCCAACGATACGCAGGCCATCGCCCAGCAAGCCATCACGACTGAGGTTGTACAGCGCCGGCATCAGCAGGCGCTTGACCAGGTCGCCATGGGCGCCAAACAGAAACAGGGTGGTGGGTGGAGCAGGTTCGGCCTTGAGTTTCTTGCCGTTGGCGGTCATTTTTTGGAAGTCTCCACGTGGCCGCCAAAGCCAAAGCGCATGGCAGACAGCATCTTGTCACCGTAGGTGCTCTGCTGGCGCGAGCGGAACCGCGCGAACAACGACGTGGACAGTACCGGCACCGGTACGGCTTGCTCCATGGCGGCTTCGATGGTCCAGCGGCCTTCGCCACTGTCGGCCACGGAACCGGAGTAACCGTCCAGCTTGGGGTCGGTGGCCAGGGCGTCGGCGGTCAGGTCCAGCAACCAGGACGAGACCACGCTGCCACGGCGCCAGACTTCGGCGATATCGGCAACGTTGAGGTCGAAGCGCTGGTCTTCGGGCAGGTTTTCCGAGTTCTTGGTCTTGAGGATGTCAAAACCCTCGGCAAACGCCTGCATCATCCCGTACTCGATGCCGTTGTGGATCATCTTGACGAAATGCCCGGAGCCCGCCGGGCCGGCGTGGATGTAGCCCTGCTCGGCACGCTTGTCAGCCGACGCGGAACGGTCCTTGGTGCGCGGGATGTTGCCCAGGCCCGGTGCCAGGCTGGCGAAGATCGGGTCGAGGCGCTGCACCGTCTCGGTGTCGCCGCCGATCATCATGCAGTAGCCACGCTCCAGGCCCCAGACGCCGCCGGAGGTACCGACATCGACATAGTGCAGGCCCTTTTGCGCCAGGGCCTTGCCGCGACGCACGTCATCCTTATAGTTGGTGTTGCCGCCGTCGATGATCACGTCACCGTCTTCCAGCAGCTCACTGAGTTCATTGATGGTGTTTTCGGTGGGGTCGCCTGCCGGCAACATCACCCAGACGGCACGGGGTTTCTGCAGCCCGGCCACCAGGGCCTTCAAGTCGGCAACGCCGGTGGCGCCCTCTTCGCTCAAACCTTTGACAAATGCTTCGTTACGGTCGTAAACAACGGTGGTATGCCCATTGAGCATCAGGCGCCGTGCAATATTCCCGCCCATGCGGCCTAGTCCGATAATCCCCAGTTGCATGTGCTGATGCTCCCAACTACTGAATAAATGTGTGACATAGTTTATAGCGCAATGAGGCTAATGAGGGTTAGTCCAGGGCAGATCCGTGTAGTTTCATGGGAAAAAATTGCCATCGTTTCACCATCACGCCGCCGAAAGTCACACGACCACCAAAAATAAAAAAGTTCCATTGAAGTGAAAAAGAATTCAGAATTGCTTCCGACTGTTGCCGAGAACCTCGACTCAAGCGTTCTGGCACACCGCGACACACCGGCTATTTGCGAGGCAAGCAATGAGCACAGCACAGATGACCCGTCCTCCACAGACCCTCTACGTCACACTCCGTCGCGATGAATTGCGCCAGTTGAAAGACGAACGCGATCAGTTGCAGCTTGAGGTCATGCGCCTGCGTGCCCATATCATTCAAGCCCAGCTGGACCAGCCTTCCGGTGTGCAGCCCGCGCTCTGCTGAGCCCGTCATCACTTTGTAAGATAACGGCTACATAAATCTCACAAAGTTTTCACATGCCCTTCCCGATACTCCCGCCCCCAAGGGCCATCCCATGCAAGGGTGGCCTCTGTTGCGTGCAGCCCTGCGCGTCAACTGAAAAATTATCGGGTTGGAGCGCTGGATGGCGATGTTCGAACGCAGCAGCAAGTCTGCGAAAGGCTTTGATTGGGCCGGTCTTGCCTGGCTATTCGTGTTTTTCTGGTACTTCTCCGGCATTACCCAACTGCTGATCCAACTCAGCGGCACTTCCGGCTTCAGTGGTTTTCGCCAAGCCTTCTTCATGAGCGCGATATGGCTCGCGCCCCTGCTGGTATTCCCCCGCCGTACGCGCCTGCTGGCCGCTGTGATCGGCGTGGTGCTGTGGGCCTGTTCCATGGCCAGCCTGGGTTATTTCTTCATCTACCAGCAGGAATTTTCCCAAAGCGTCATCTTCATCATGTTCGAGTCGAACATCTCCGAAGCCGGCGAGTACGCCACCCAATACTTCGCCTGGTGGATCGTGCTGGCGTTCATTGCCCACACCGCCGTGGCTATTTTCCTGTGGACCCGGGTACGCCCGGTGTATTTGCCGCGCGGCCAGGCCCTGGTGGCGGCAACGGCGATCCTGGTGGCGATCATCGGTTACCCGCTGGTCAAGCAGATTGCCCGCAGCGACACCCTGGACGACGCCATCGACCGCTTCGAATCGCGCATCGAACCGGCCGTGCCCTGGCAGATGATCGTTGCCTACCGCCGCTACACCGAACAGCTGGACAACATGCAGGGCATGCTCGACAGCGCCAGCCAGATCGCGCCCTTGACCAACCTCAAGGACACCATGGCCGGCCAGCCGTCGACCCTGGTGCTGGTGATCGGCGAGTCCACCAACCGTCAACGCATGAGTCTCTACGGCTATCCGCGCAACACCACGCCGGAACTGGACAAGCTGCGCGACCAACTGGCGGTGTTCGACAATGTCATCACCCCGCGCCCCTATACCATCGAAGCCCTGCAACAGGTACTGACGTTCGCCGACGAGGAGAACCCCGATCTCTACCTCAAGACACCGTCGATCGTCAGCGTGATGAAACAGGCCGGGTACAAGACCTACTGGATCACCAACCAGCAGACCATGACCAAACGCAACACCATGCTCACGACCTTTTCCGAACAGGCCGACGAGCAGGTGTACCTGAACAACAACCGCAACCAGAACGCCCGCCAATACGACGGCGATGTACTGGAGCCATTCTCCAAGGCCCTGGCCGACCCGGCCGAGCGCAAGTTCATCGTGGTGCACCTGCTCGGCACCCACATGAGCTACCAGTACCGCTACCCACCGACCTTCGACAAATTCACCGACCGCCAGGGCGTGCCTGCCGGGATCAGTGACGATCAACTGCCCATCTACAACAGCTACGACAATGCGGTGCTGTACAACGATTTCGTGGTGTCGAGCCTGATCAAGGACTACGCCAAGACCGATCCCAACGGCTTTTTGCTGTACCTGTCGGACCACGGCGAAGACGTATTCGATTCCGCTGGCCACGCCACGCTGGGGCGTAACGAAGGCAAGCCGACAGCGCCGATGTACACCATTCCGTTCATGGCCTACGCCTCGCCGAAATGGCGTGAAACCCACGACTGGAAGTTTGCCGGCGACTTGCAACGCCCTTACAGCAGCTCGCAATTGATCCACACCTGGGCCGACCTCGCAGGGCTGAGTTTCAACGAACTGGACCGCAGCAAGAGCGTCGTGAGCGACAGCTTCACGCCGCGCCCGCTGATGATCGGCAACCCCTACATGCGCCCGCAAAAGGCCTTGATTGACTTCAGCCTGATCAAGCCCAAGAAGGTTAATCCGACCGATGTGGTCCTGCAGGAACCGCCGGCCTTGTAACAGAAAGATAACAATCATTCTCGTTTAGCCCTAAAGTTCCCCCGCTCCTTTCGTCTTTGAGCCAAGGCCTTCCCTTTCCGGGGTGGCCGCAAAGACGACAAGGAGTCTTCCGCGATGTTCGCGCCTTTTACCCGCTCCATGACCCTCACGCTCGGCCTGTGCGGCGCCGCCCTAAGCCCGGACCTGCTGGGTGAAACCGACCCCGAACACACCCCGCTCGAACTCGGCGCGACCAACATCTCCGCCGAAGGCCTGGGCGCCACCACCGAACACACCGGTGCCTACACCACCGGCTCGATGAGCACCGCCACCCGCCTGAACCTGTCGGTCAAGGAAACCCCACAATCGATCTCGGTGATCACTCGCCAGCAGATGGATGATTTCAATCTCAACACGTTGACCGACGTGCTGCGCCAGACCACCGGGATCAACGTCCAGCACAACGACTCCGACCGCGTGTCCTATTCCTCCCGCGGCTACGGCATCACCAACTTCCAGATTGACGGAATGCTCAATACCTTCGGCTACATGAAGTCCGACGCCGATACCATCATCTATGACCACATCGAGGTGGTACGCGGTGCCACGGGCTTGACCACCGGCGCCGGCGACCCCTCGGCCACCATCAATATGGTGCGCAAGCGCCCGACGGCCCAATGGCAGGCGAAAACCGGCGTCAGCGCCGGCAGCCATGACAACTATTACAGCTACGTGGACGTGGGCGGCCCGCTGGCGTTCGACGGCAAGCTGCGCGGACGCACGGTGCTGGCCTACCGTGACAGCCAATCGTTCCGCGACAACTATGGCCTGCAGCGGGCGGTCGGCTACGGCATCCTGGAAGGCGATCTTTCCGACGATACCGTGCTGGCCGTAGGTTTCGATTACCAGAACAAGCAGGTCCAGGGCACCTCATGGGGTACCGTGCCGTACTGGAACAGTGAGGGCGGCAAGGCCGGACTGTCGCGCTCCACCAATATGGCGGCGCACTGGAGTTCCTGGCCGCTGACGGACAAGACCACCTTCGCGACCCTCGACCATCGGCTGGGCGGCGACTGGCACGTGAAGGCCGCCTACACCCATCGCCAGAGCGATACGGATGGCAAGGTGTACTACGGCGGCGCAGGCTTCCCCAACGATGACCGCAGCGGCATGACCGCCTGGGCGAGCCATATGCGCGGCACATCGAGAATGGAGGCCGTCGACCTCAACCTCGCCGGCAGCTATGCACTGCTGGGCCGCGAACATGCACTGATGATGGGCTATGGCGAGGCCACGCAGCGGGACGTCTCCCCCGTGATGCGCAGCAACCTACCCGCCGGCTATTACACCATCGAAGACTGGAAATACATGGGCGGGATCGCCAAGTTCGGCGACACCGTCACCGACCTCAAGGGCGAACACAGCAGCAAGCAACAAAAGGCCGGCTACCTGGCCACGCGACTGAGCCTTACCGACCGCTTGCATGCGGTGCTGGGCAGTCGCTATGGCAGTTGGGAACTGAAAAGCGCCGCCCCGCAATACGATGCCAACGACCAGCTTACCGCCGCCGGGAAAACCAGCCAGACCCACAATGATATGTGGACGCCCTACGCCGGCCTGCTCTACGACCTGACGCCGGAGTACACCGTCTACGCGAGCTATACCGACATTTTCAAACCCCAGAGCCTGCGGGATGCCAACAAGAAGTACCTGGAGCCCGTGGTCGGCAGCAACTACGAGGTAGGCCTCAAGGGCAGCGTGCTCGACGAACGCTTGAACCTGGCGGCGGCATATTTCTGGAGCACCCAGGACAACGTCGCCGAGCGGGACGATTCGGTGGAGCGAAACCCGACCACCGGCGAGGAGTACTACAAGTCCGGCGGCAAAGGTAACAAGGTCAACGGCTTCGAATTGGAAGCTGCCGGAGAAATCCTGCCCGATTGGAACCTGACGGCCGGTTATACCTACACCCATTCGGTCAACGGCTCGGGCAAACGCAACAACACCGGGCAGCCGCTGAACCTGCTGAGAGTGTCCAGCGCCTACCGTTTGCCGGGGGCGTGGCGCAACCTCACGGTCGGCGGCGCGGTGAACTGGCAGAGCGACATTTACGATTGGAGCAATCGACCTACAGGGGTACGCGTCGGCAACACATCGGTGACCGAACGGGCGAAGATCACACAACAGGCGTACACGGTGGTCAACCTGATGTCCCGCTATCAATTCGACGAGCACGTCTCAGCGTCGCTTAACGTCAACAACCTATTCGATAAAAAGTATTACGAACGCGTCGGCTTTTATAACGGCGTGTATTGGGGCGACCCACGCGCCATTACGCTGGCCTTGGACTGGAAGCTTTAAAGCCGGCCATCCGAAGTTAACGATATTGTTAACTTCGGATGTTTCTCGCGTTAATTCCCACTTAATAAGATCGCACCAGAATCGCCCCAAGATTCTGATCAAGGACAGAGCAGATAACCGATCACACTTAATGAGTAAACACAGATGAAACTCTCGACCTTGATGCTTGCCAGCCTGATGACCCTGGGCTCCGCCGCCGCGTTTGCCGAAGGCGGCTCGGAGCGCTCGAAGGAGTTCTACAACAACTTCACCTTCACGCAGCAGACGCTTCACGGCACGACTGAACAAACGGCGTCCGCCAACGGCAAGACACCGAACACCAACACGACCGAACAGGAACAGCCCAAGAGTTAATTTAATCGTTAGTTAATCCGCAATACCCTCGGCCATTCCGCTCCGTTGGCAAAGGTTTATTGGGCGCCCTCTGCTGGCGCCCTTTTTTTCGCCGGTTATTTATTAAAGCGGCTTTTTCCAGAACAACATGCGCCCATGGGCCGGATCAAACTTCGCATCATCAAAACCAAACTTGCGATACGCCGACTGGGCGACGGCATTACCTTCCAGCACCTCCAGGGTGATCTTGCAGCAACCACGCTGGCGGGCGATGTCCTCGACCTTCAGCAGCATTTTCTGGCTCAGCCCCAAGCCGCGAAACTCATTCATCACCACCACGTCGTGAACGTTGACCAAAGGGCGGCAGGCAAAGGTGGAAAACCCTTCAAAGCAATTCACCAGACCCGCCGGCTCACCGCCGACAAACGCCAGCACACTGAACGCATGGGGGCGCTTGGCCAACTCGGCCGGCAGTTGCTCCAGCAGGTCGGCTGGCAGGCTATGGCCGCCGCCCATGGGGTCTTCGGCGTAATGGTTAAGCACCTTGGCAATGGCTTCGGCATGTACAGGATTGGTGTAGCTTGCTTGCAGCACCAGGATATCTGGGGTGTCCATTTCCGTCCTCGATCACGACTACAAGGGAATCTGTTCCCTTTGAGGGGCACGATTGTAAGCGTGGAGTCAGCACCAGATGAAGGAGATTAACTACAAATGTGCGCCCGAAAGCGCGAAGGCTTTGGCACTAAAAAAACCCAAAGTGCCCATCCAGGGCTTTTTTCGTACAGGCCTCAGCCGAAGCGCTGCAGCTGCATTTCTTGCAACCGGCTCAGGGTGCGACGGAAAGGAAACGCCAGGTAACCGTCGGTATACAGGCGCTCCAGTGGCACCTGGGCGTCGATGAACAACGGCACCTTGCGGTCGTAGCACTCGTCCACCAAGGCGATGAAGCGACGCACACTGTCGTCGTGCACCGACAACTGCGGCAACTCGCGATCACCGGCCACCACGCGCTCGACCCCATCCTCGGTGCCGCGGGCAATCCGGCCTGGGCGCTGTTGCGCACTCAGGTTGGGCACGTCCCCCAACAGGATCGCCTTGAAGCGGTCGCACAGCAGCATGAAATCCATTGCCGCCAGGGGGTGTTCGCAGAGGTCGGCATAGCGGCACCACAGTACGCTGTCACTGGCCTGCACGCACACGATGGAACGATGGCCGACGGTGACCGGGCCACGACTCACCGCCTGCCCTTCGGCCAATTGCGCGAACACGTTCGCCAGCGCATCGGGCTGGTTCACCCAATAGCGCTGCCGGCCCACACCTGGATGCAAGCGATGATCCTCGCCACCGTCGACCGCCACCACGTGCATATGCCGCCCGATCGCCGCAATGCCCGGCAGGAAGCGCTCCCGATTGAAGCCATCGGCATACAGCTGGGCCGGTGGTTGATTGGAGGTGCAGACCATCACCACACCTTCCTCGAACATGACCTGGAACAGCCGGCCGAGGATGATCGCGTCACCGATGTCATTGACGAACAGCTCGTCAAAACACAACACCCGCACCTCCCGGCTCAGCTCCCGCGCCAGGGCCTGCAACGGGTCATGGGTGCCGGTGAGCTGGAACAGACGCTGATGCACCCAGCCCATGAAGTGGTGAAAATGCTGACGCCGCGCGGGCACCCGCAGGCTTTGGTAGAACTGATCCATCAACCAGGTCTTGCCGCGCCCCACCGGCCCCCACAGGTAAACGCCAGTCACGGGCGAACGGCCCTGATGCAGGGCCGCATGGCAGGCTTGCAGGGCATCCACCGCCCGGCGCTGGGCGTCGTCGGCAACGAAACCCTGTTGGGCGATGGCGTGTTGGTAAGCAGCGAGGGGCGAGTCGAAAGTCATGCCCGCGATTATGACCTACAGGGAGATGTCCAGCCGTGAAATCTTGCCCTGCGCGTCCAGGCGAAAGGTGTAGCACAACTCCAGCGGGCTGCAGGGAAAATTGCCGGAGACCACATTGCTGACCAGCACCTTGCCGGTACGGTGCTGCACCTTGAGCACCTCGACACGCGGCTGGTAGCGGCGCCCGGTGTCTTCCATCCAGCGTGCAATGGCGGCGGTGCCCACCTGGTGCTGGCCTTCATCGAACACATTGGCATCGTCGGCAAAACACTGGGCAATGACCGAGGTGTCGCGGGTATTGGTCGCCGCGATATAGGCGGCGATGGCGGGGGCCAATTCAGGCTGGGACATGGCAAAGCTCCTTTTCAGGTGGTTGTAACAGCATGCTAAGCCAGGGGTGTGTCAGTTTTTGTCAGGAGTGAAGGGCCCGGATTCATTCTGCTCCATCAGCTTGCGCCAGGCCCGCAGCCAGTCGCTGCGCCGCCCCGGATAACGTTCGCCGACGACCTCGGCACTCGCCACACGGTCGGTGCGAAAGGTGCGATACGCGCCGCGCAGCTCACACCAGGCCACGATCACCCGCACCTCATTGAGAAATCCCAGGGCCAGGGGCCAGATCAGGCGTTGACTCTGGGTCTGGCTGGCATCCGCGTAGTCGATATGCAGCTTGTCCTGATGCCGAATCGCTTCGCGAAATACATCCAGCGGCACGCGGTTTTCCGGGTAGCCAAACCCTGGCGGGCCGGGCAGCAACGTCGGGTTGCGCAAGGCTTCCTGCGCCGCCGGGTCGAGCACATCGGCGATTTTCGCCAAGGCGTTGGCGGCGGCACGGCTGAGCACGTCATCGCCGCGCTGGTCCACATAACGCAAGCCCAGCACGATCGCTTCGGTTTCTTCGGCGTTGAGCATCAAGGGCGGCAAAAACAGGCCGCTGCGCAGCACATACCCTACCCCGGCCTCGCCGAAAATCGGCGCGCCCAGGGCGGTCAACTCGGCAATGTCGCGGTACAGCGTACGCTCGGACACCTCCAATTGCGCTGCCAGCACGGCGGCGGTCACCGGGCGTTTCTTGCCCCGCAGGGCCTGCAACAACGTCAGTAAACGAGTGGTACGCGACACGTTGATCCTGCCGAAAAACAAAAGAGCTGCAGATTAGCAGAGCACCCTGTCAGAAAATGTCAGCAGGAAAACAGCCCCGATCAGACGAGCCCCGTCATTTAAGGAAGAACACTGCACTTGTGGCGAGGGAGGTGCCACTACCTCTTCGACGTAGCGCTGTCGCGCAGCAAACTGGGACCTCTGTGGCGAGCGGGCTTGTCGAATCGTCGCACCGCCCGCGCTGGGGCGCGAAGCGCCCCTGATGGAGACAAATGTGGTGTATCAGACACTCCTCTGCGCCTGGTTTTGGGGCTGCTGCGCAGCCCAACGCGGGCGGTGCGACGATTCGACAAGCCCGCTCACCACAAAAATGCGCTCGCCTGAAATTATTTATGCAGGACTCAAGACTTCAGTGTGAAATTTTATCCCTTTAAAATCAGTGAGTTATTTTAAGCTTGATAAGAGCTTGCTCCCGTCCGGGTCGCGAAGCGCCCCCAAAAGAGGGGACTGCTACGCAGTCCAACGGGAGCAAGCTCCCTCGCCACAGGTTACCCGTTGCACGTTCTATCGCTTACCTGGCCGGCGCTTTAAGCAAGACTCTTGCTGACCACCTCGAACACATCGCTGGACAACTCACCCGACCCACGAATGCGCTCCAGCTCCGCCTTCATCAACGCCTGGCGCGCGCCGTCGTATTTACGCCAGCGGGTCAGCGGCGCCAACTGGCGCGAAGCGATCTGCGGGTTGAACGCATTCAACTGGATCACCAGGTCCGCCAGGAAGCGGTAGCCCGAACCGTCGGCGGCGTGGAAGTTGATCAGGTTCTGCCCGGCAAACGCGCCGATCAGTGCACGCACCTTGTTCGGGTTCTTGAACGTGAACGCCGGGTGCTCCATCAACGCCTTGACCCGCGCCAGCCCGCCCGGCAACGGGCTGCCGGCCTGCACGCTGAACCACTGGTCCATGACCAACGGGTTGTCCTTGAAGTTCTCGGCAAATACCGCCAGCGCCTGGGCCTTCTCCGCTTCGAACGGCGAGTTCACCAGCACCGCCAGCGCGGTCAGGCGCTCGGTCATGTTGTCGCTGGTGTCGAACTGCTCAAGGGTCGCCGCCAGCACTTCGGGCTTGCCGCTGAGCATCAGGTACGACAGCGCGATGTTCTGCAAGGCCCGCCGGGCGAAGTGCTCGGCCGCCGCCACATAAGGCGTCTGCTTGGACAGTTCGCGGTTGGCCTGGTAACGCAACCACAGCGGTTCATGCAGGTTGTCAGCCAGTTGCCTGCGCGCAAACTCACGCGCGGCGTGGATGGCATCCACGTCCGCGACGTCGCTGATTTCCGTCAGGTAGGCTTCGCCCGGCAACGACAGCATTTCCGCAACCATGGCCTGGTCCAGGCTTTCGTCGCTCAACACACTGCGCAAGGCCGTGATCAGGCGCTGGTCCATCTGCAACGCCTGGCCCTGCTGATGCTGGCCGATCAGTTCCTGCAACACCTGCACCGACAGCTGCTGGCCCGCATCCCAACGGTTGAAGCCGTCGCTGTCATGCTGCATCAGGAACATCAGTTGGTCGCGGTTGTACGGGAAGCTCAGTTTCACCGGCGCCGAGAAGCCGCGCAGCAGCGACGGCAACGGCTGTTCGGCGATGTCGACGAAGGTGAAGGTTTGCTCGGCTTCGGTCACCGAGATTACGCGGGACGTGGCGCCGGCCGTGGCTTCACCGGCCAGGCGCAAGGCGATGCCCGCGCCCTGCCCGTCCAGCAAGCCCAGCTCGACCGGGATCACGAACGGCAGTTTCTCGACCTTGTCCGGGGTTTCCGGGCAGCTCTGGCGGAAGGTCAGGCTGTAGGTTTTGGCCGCAGCGTCGTAGGACTCGCTCACCGCCAGGCGTGGCGTGCCGGCCTGGCTGTACCAGCGCTTGAACTGGCTGAGGTCGGCGCCGTTGGCGTCTTCCATGGCCTTGATGAAATCGTCGCAGGTCACGGCCTGGCCGTCATGGCGTTCGAAGTACAGGTCGCTGCCTTTGCGGAAGCCTTCGGCACCGAGCAAGGTGTGGATCATGCCGACCACTTCCGAGCCTTTTTCGTACACGGTCAAGGTGTAGAAGTTGGAGATCTCGATAAAGCTGTCCGGGCGCACCGCATGGGCCATGGGGCCGGCATCTTCCGCAAACTGGTGGGTACGCAGGTAGGCCACGTCCTGGATGCGCTTGACCGTGGCGGAGTTCATGTCGGCGGAGAAGCCCGAATCACGGAACACGGTAAAACCTTCCTTCAGCGACAGCTGGAACCAGTCGCGGCAGGTCACGCGATTGCCCGACCAGTTGTGGAAGTATTCGTGGGCGACGATCGCCTCGACCCGCTGGTGCGCGGCGTCGGTGGCGGTTTCGGCGCGGGCCAGCACGGCGCTGGAGTTGAAGATATTGAGGCCCTTGTTCTCCATGGCGCCCATGTTGAAATCGTTGACCGCGACGATCATGAAGATGTCGAGGTCATACTCGCGGCCGTAGGTTTCTTCGTCCCAGCGCATGGATTTTTTCAGGCTGGTCATGGCGTGCTGGCACTTGTCGATATTTTCCGGCTCGACGTAGATGCGCAGTGCCACTTCACGCTGGGTCATGGTGGTGAAGCTGTCTTCGACACACCACAGGTCACCGGCCACCAGCGCGAACAGGTAGGCGGGTTTCTTGAACGGGTCCTCCCAGGTTGCCCAGTGACGGCCGTCTTCGCCGGGGCCGCTGGCAATCGGGTTGCCGTTGGAGAGCAGCACCGGGTAGCGGTGTTGCTCGGCGATCACCGTGGTGGTGAAGGTGCTCATCACGTCGGGGCGGTCGAGGTAGTAAGTGATCTTGCGGAAGCCCTCGGCCTCGCACTGGGTGCAGAACATGCTGCCGGACTTGTACAGGCCTTCCAGGGCGGTGTTGGTTTCCGGGTGGATGCGCACGCTGGTGTCGACCGTGAAGGTCTCGCGGGTCGGATGCAGGGTCAGGTGGCTGTCCGTCAGCTGGTAGTCAGCCTCGCTCAGTTCCTGGTCGCCGAGGTTGACGGTCAGCAACTCCAGTTGCTGGCCGTCGAGTACCAGCGGCGGCAGGCCGGCGCCACGCTCGGGGTTACGGCGCATTACCAGCTGCGCGTGGACCAGGCTGTGGTCCTCGAACAACTCGAAGGTCAGGTGCGTCTCTTCGATCAGGTAGTCCGGCGCCTGATAGTCCTTCAGGTAAATCATCTTCGGTTGTTCGGTGCGCATGGGTGGCATCCTTCTACTGATGCACGGCGAGCTGGTAGGCCGTGTACTTACGAATATTGATAACGCCGGTGTCGAAGATCAGGTATTGGCCCTTGATCCCCAGCAGCGTGCCTTCGGCAATCGGGTTCTTGTCCAGGTTGAAGCTGACGATCTTGGCTGGATACTGCTCCACCGGGTAGCGGATTTCCAACGGTTCGAGGTCGGTTACCGGTTGGATGGCCTGCAGGCCGAAGCGTTCCTGCAATTGCAGCAGGCCATCGGCGCAGGAGGCGAACAACTCGTCGCGCACCTGCTTGAGGTCCACCGCCACCGCGTCGCCCTTGAGCAACGCACGCCAGTTGGTCTTGTCCGCCACCTGGCTGCGCAATACATCTTCGACAAATCCGGATTGCTGGCGCGTGGCCACGCGCATGATCGGCAGCGCCTGGCTGGCGCCCTGGTCCAGCCAACGCGTCGGCAATTGGGTGGCACGGGTGATGCCGACCTTGATCCCCGACGAATTGGCCAGGTACACCACGTGGTCGGTCATGCAGAATGTCTCGCCCCAGCCCGGATCGCGGCAGGTGCCGGCGTCGTAATGGCAACGCTCGGGGCTCATGATGCACAGGTCACACTGGGCCAGCTTGGTCATGCATGGGTAGCAATAGCCCTGGCTGAAGCTGGTCTTGGTCTTGCGGCCGCAATGGCTGCAATGGATGGCGCCGAGGTATTCCAGGCGTACATGGGTGCCGATCAGGGGGTTGACCGGCACCTCGGTATCGCCCAGGCGAAACGCGTATTGAACGGTCGGCTCACCGAGTTGCGCCGACATTTTGCTGACTGCACCGCGACCAATTTCAATCAATGGATCGCATCCGACTTGAACAGGATGTTCGGCACGGTGGTCGATTTCGACTGGCATTCCTGCGGGCCCATGTAGCCGGTGCGCTGGTCTTCCGGCAGGTTCTGGATCTCCCAGGCGATCATGGCCTGCAGGGACAGCTCGCGCTGCTCGGCACTGAGCTTGCGGCCATCGGACCACTTGCCGATTTCCACGGCGAGCTTGAGGCTCGCGTAGATGTCCGGGGTGATGTTTTCGATCATTTCAGCAAAAGAGGACATAAGGCTCTTCCTTATCAAAGAGAGGATTTGCGACGGTTATACAAACCGCCGAGCAAACCGGTAAGGCAACCGATAACCAGGCCGCCGACATGGGCAGCGTTGGCGATTTCGCCGAAGCCGATCATCGACACCAGCCCCGACAGGCACAACACCAGCCACACCAGCATCATCACCAGCACCCCACGGGGCAAGCGATAGGCCGGGTTGGGCGAGAGCAGTTGAAAGATCCAGCAATGCCCGAGCAGGCCATACAGCACGCCGGACAGGCCACCGAACAGGCCAGGGCCACCGTAGGCATATTGCGAGTAGTTGGAGACCAGGCTGAACAACAGGGTCAGGCCCAGCAGGTTGATGCTGCCTTGGCGCACTTCGATACGCCGGCCCAGCTCCCAGTACCACATGCCGTTCATGGCCAGGTGCAGGATGCCGAAGTGGATCAGCATCGGCGTGAACAGCCTCCACCATTGGCCGGAAGCCAACATGTCGGCGAACGGCGTGAACTGGATGTACTCGCCCATCACCCGGAACGGCAGGAAGGTCAGCCAGCTCATGGCCTGCAGGTTTTCCCCGAGCAAGGTCACGGCGCCGACGATGATGCTCGCCAGCAGCACCAGCGCCGTGACCGGGCTATGGCGCACCTGCTGGGCAAAGCCGGGACGCGTGACCGGCGCCTGTTCGGGAATATCCAGTTGCCGGTCCGGATCACCGGCCGGAAAGCGCTGGTACAGCACGCGCACGTCATCGCTGAGGGTCTCGGGCACCCACAACACCTGCTCGCCGTCTTCCTCGCTGACGCGATGGGGCACTTGCATGCGTTGCAGCAGTTTCACGAAACCGCCCAGGTCGACGCTCAACGGCAAGCGCAATACGGGCACGGCACTCATACAATCACCTCGGGTCGCTCAACGTCGACCCATACGAATTTACGCGGATCCAGGCGGGTTTCCTGGTCCAGGCGGTACGCCACCAGCTTGCCGTACAGCACTGCGCTGTAGTCCAGGCACGCCAGGTTCGGGCGGATCGGCGCCGGTTTGCCGCTGCGCCAGTAATGGCCGACGAACAGCAAGGGTTCGTCGGCGCCGTAGCGCAGCAGGGAATTCTTTTCATGGGGCGACAATGGCGTGCGCGCCACCGGCTCCGGCAATGCGTCGGGCTGGAACACAATGTCGCCGTAGGTCTTCGGGTCGTCCTCCCAGAACTTGGTGCGGAAGAACGAGCGCGTCAGGCCATCGCCACCGGTCAGCGTCAGGCCATCCGGCAGGCGCATATCGGTGCCGCGCAATAGGCGGTCGAAGGCGTTGCAGGCAAAGCTGCCGGGCACGGCGGCGGCCTGCAGGAAGTGCTGGTCGATGCAGCCATCCGGGAACGTCGCGCGCAGCGGCTGGATAAAGCCGTCGTCCCAGCACGCATGCACCACGCGGAAGCGCCCGGCATCGACAAACAGCGGCATGTCGTAGAACCAGGCGAGGAAGTCGTGCCAGTCGGCCGGGTGCTGCTCGAACTGGGTCAGGGTCTCGTGGATCAGCCGCTCATGCCGTGGGGTGTGCTCGCGCACGAACTGCCTGCCACTGCCCGGCGGCGCCGGTGTGGCCCAACCCAGGGCATTGAACTCGTGGTTGCCCATGATGCACAGCGCCTGGCTGGCCTCGGCCATGTCGTGGACGATATGCAGCGCCTCGCGAATGCGTGGGCCACGGTCGATGATATCGCCGAGGAACACCGCCATGCGCGAAGGATGGCGCCAGGTGCCGCCCTGCTTGTGGTAACCCATCTGGTCGAGCAAGTGCTCAAGGGTATGAGCGCAACCGTGCACGTCACCAATCAGGTCGTAGCTACGCGCGGGATCGAGCATCAGTCGCCTCCACCCCCCAAGCGGCTGCCCCAGCCCAACTTGGTGCGGCACACTTCGTAGTAGTTGTGATCCAGCGGGTGGATCAAGCGCAACTTCTGTGCCTTCTTGCTCACGGTGATGGTGTCACCGGGGGCGCAGGTGAAATGGTTCTGCCCGTCGCAGGAGACTTGCGGGTAGATCTGCATGTCTTTGGACACCACGATTTTCAGCTCACTGTTGCCATCGACCACAATCGGTCGGCTGGACAACATATGGGGGTACATCGGCACGATCACAATGGCATCGAGCTTGGGGTGCATGATCGGGCCACCGGCCGACAGCGCGTAGGCGGTGGAGCCGGTGGGCGTGGCGACGATCAGGCCGTCGGCCTTCTGGCTGCACACGAACTGGCCGTCGATGTACAGCTCGAATTCGATCATCCGCGTGGATTTGCCCGGGTGCAGCACCACGTCATTGAGCGCATCGCCCTGGCCGATGGCTTCGCCGTGACGGCGCACTTCGGCCTGCAGCAGGAAGCGGTTTTCCACCAGGTAATGGCCGTCGAGCACCTTGGCCACTTCGACTTCCAGCTCATCGGGGCGGATATCGGTGAGAAACCCCAGGCTGCCACGGTTGATCCCCAGCACCGGCACGTTATGCCGCGCCAGGGCCCGGGCCGCGCCGAGCAGGCTGCCGTCGCCGCCGACCACGATGACCATGTCGCAGACTTCGCCGAGCATCTTGCGCGAGGAGGTTTGCAGGCCGTGACCGGGAAGGATTTCAGCGATGGTGTCTTCGAGGATCACATGCAGGTGGCGTTCCAGCAGGAATTTTTTCAGCCGGCGGACGGTGTCCAACACCTGGGTACTGCCCAGGCGACCGATAATGCCGATATTGCGAAAGTGCTCCATGGGGCTCCTGCGGGATTGGGGGGTGGGGCAAAAAAGAAACGATTATGGGCGAAAGGCCGGCTCAGGCAAAATCCTTTGTCGCCGTGAAGCCTTGATGACAACGGTTCTCAGCCCCCTGCGCAACGGTTAAAAGGCTATGCTCGGACCATGACTGTGTTCCCGGATTTGCACAACCTGCCCCGCCAACTGCGCCACCCCGAGGTGCGCGACCTGGCGTGGGTGATGCTTGCCCCGCCGATGCTCGCGCAGACACCGTGGCCACAGCGCCACCCGCTGGCGGGCAGCGACTGGGTGCAGGCGCCCGACCTCCTTGAACACTGGCTACGTGCACTCGACCGGGACAGCCGTGCCTTGCAGCACTGGTTGAGCCTGTCACGCACCCGGCGCCTGGGCCTGTACTACGAACGCCTGTGGCAGTTCGCCGTGCAGCATGCGCCGGGGGTAGAACTGCTCGCCGCCAACCTGCCGATCCGCCGCGCCGGGCACACCCTGGGCGAGCTGGACATGCTGCTGCGCGACCGTGATGGCGTGCACCACCTGGAACTGGCGATCAAACTCTACCTGGGCCCGCAGGACGGCAACGGCCAGGACACCGCGCAGTGGCTGGGCCCAGGCTGCCATGACCGACTGGACCGCAAGCTGGCGCACCTGGCCCAGCATCAACTGCCGATCTCGGCGCGGGCAGAAAGCCGCGAGGTGTTGGCGGCCCTGGATATTCAGCAGTTTGATGCGCACCTGTGGCTAGGCGGGTATTTGCTCTATCCCTGGCCTGGGCTGGCCGAACCGCCCCACGGCGCACACCCGCAGCATCTGCGCGGGCGCTGGTTGCATCAGCGGGACTGGCGGGATTTTGTCAGCGCCAGTGCGCCAGGTCGCTGGCAACCATTGCCCCGGCACGCGTGGCTGGCGCCGGCGCACTACCCGGCGGATGAAGTGTGGAGTGAAGCACAGATGCAGGCCTGGCTGGCAGACCTTGATCCGATGGCGCCTGCGCAGTTGCTGGTGCGCATGGTGCAGAACGGCGAGGATTGGGAGGAAGCCGAACGGTTGTTCCTGGTGGCGGATCTTTGGCCGAATGTGCCGGGGGCTGGCTGATAGAGTGTGTGGTGTATGTGAGGGCCTCATCGGGGGCAAGCCCCCTCCCACACTGACCGCATTCCAAATGGGTGTACTCGATCAAATGTGGGAGAGGGCTTGCCCCCGATGGCTGTGGTACCGCCACTACACCTCATCGATATGCCGATAATCCAACTGCAACCCCACCGCCAGCTCCTGGGCCCGCCCCAGCCTGATCGGCCCGCGCTCGATATCCACCAGCAACCCCGCACACGCCAGTAACGGCAACCCGACGATATCCTTGAGGCGCCCATCCGTAATCACCAGTACACGCTGCTGCTCGGCCGGATAACGCTTGCGCCGCGCCACCAGCCAATGCGCGGCCTCGGTCAGCGCCGCCAGCAACGGCGTACCACCGCCCGCGCCCAACTGATCCAGCCAGCCCGCCAGGCCTTTCGCTGCTTTCAAACCCTGTACCTGCCACTTCGGTGCCTGGCCGCTGGCAGTCAACAACGCCATGCGTGCCCGTTGCCGGTAGGCGTCGTCAAACAGCTGGGCGAGCAAGCCCTTGGCGTCGGTTAATGCACGATGCCGCCGCGTGGACGCCGACGCATCCACGATCACCAGCCACAACTCATGGGCCGAGCGGCTGCGCAGGTGGTAGCGCAGGTCTCCACGGGAGTGCGGCCGGCCGCCGAGCAAGGTGCCCGGCCAGTTGATCGAACCCTGCTGTGCGCCGCGTGCCTTGCCCTGCCTGCCGTTGTCCAGTCGCCCCGCCTTGGGCCGGGCATCCGCCCCCGCGTCAGGTCGGGGGCGAATGCCTAGGGCTTTTTTGGCCAGGCAGGCACGTCTCGGCGAGCGCCAGTGGGCAGTGCCGGTGCGGGCATATCGCCCCATTGGCCTTGGCCGGGCGAGGTGTCCGAGGGTGTCGGCGCCTGCCCTGGCTTGGGTGGGCTGGCCGGTGGGGATTGCACCTGGCGACGGTGGCGCAAGGCAAATTCCGCCACCGCTTCGATGTCTTCTTTGGCAATTCTATCCGCGCCCCGCCACGCCGCGTGGGCCCGGGCGCCGCGCAGCCAGACCAGGTCGGCGCGCAAGCCGTCGACACCGGCAGCAAAGCAACGCTCGGTGATCTGCGCCAGGGCCTGATCATCCAGCTCGATACTGTCCAGCCGCGCCCGCGCCTGGATACAGCGCTGGCGCAGCGCCGCCTGTTGCCCGGCCCACTGGGTGCAGAACGCGGCGGGGTCGCTGTCGAAATCCAGGCGCCGCCGGATAATCTGCCCGCGTTCGGCCGGCAGCGTCTGCCCGCTCAGCGCCACGTTGAAACCGAAGCGGTCCAGCAGCTGCGGGCGCAACTCGCCCTCCTCCGGGTTCATGGTGCCGATCAGCACAAAGCGCGCCGAGTGGCGATGGGAAATGCCGTCGCGTTCGATCAGGTTGGTGCCGCTGGCGGCGACGTCGAGTAACAGGTCCACCAGGTGATCGGGCAACAGGTTGACCTCGTCGACATACAGCACGCCGCCGTCGGCCTTGGCCAGCACCCCAGGGGAAAACTGCGCGCGGCCTTCCCCCAGCGCGGCATCCAGGTCCAGGGTACCCACCAGGCGCTCTTCGGTGGCGCCCAACGGCAAGGTGACGAATTGGCCGCTGGCCAGCAGATCCGCCAGGCCACGGGCCAGGGTGGATTTGGCCATGCCACGCGGGCCTTCGATCAGCACGCCGCCGATCTTCGGGTCGATGGCGGTCAGGCACAGCGCCAGTTTCAGGTCGTCGGCAGCGACCACGGCGGACAGCGGGAAATGGGGAATATCGGTCATCCGTTCTCTCTTTAAATTCTGCTGTACAAGTAATCACCCGGTCATGAGCAAGCTACTTGTGGTGAGCGGGCTTGCCCCGCGCTGGGCTGCGAAGCAGCCCCAATAGGAGCGCTGCAGTGTGCCAGGTAGCTCCGGGACTATGTTTTTGGGGCCGCTTCGCAGCCCAGCGCGGGGCAAGCCCGCTCACCACAACAAGCCCGCCAGCCACAACAAGCCGCATCTCGCGTTCTAGCTGTCTTCTTCTATATCCAGCAACAGGTTTTCCAACGCCTCGCGGTACGCCCCCGGTTCCTGCCACAAACCGCGCTGCTGGGCTTCGAGCAGGCGTTCGGTCATATCGCGCAGCGCCGCAGGGTTGTGCTGCTGCACGAACGCGCGGGTGTCAGGGTCCAGCAGGTAGGCGTCAGCGAGCAACGCATATTGATGATCGTCGATCAGCGCCGTGGTGGCATCGAAGGCGAACAGATTGTCCACGGTCGCGGCCATTTCGAACGCACCTTTATAGCCATGGCGCTTCACGCCGTCGATCCACTTGGGGTTGGCGGCACGGGAACGGATCACCCGGTTCAGCTCTTCCTTCAAGGTGCGAATCCTCGGCAGGTCCGGCTGGCTATGGTCGCCGTGATAGCTGGCGGCCTTATCGCCGCTCAGGGTTTCCACGGCGGCGAGCATGCCGCCCTGGAATTGGTAGTAGTCGTTGGAGTCGAGCAGGTCGTGCTCACGGTTATCCTGGTTCTGCAACACCGCCTGCACCTGGCTCAGGCGCTGGGCAAACTGCGTACGGGCGGCGGTGCCTTCGTCGGAGCCGCCATAGGCGTAGCCGCCCCAGTTCAGGTAGACCTCAGCCAGGTCCTCGCGGCTTTGCCACAGGCGCCCGTCAATGGCGCCCTGCACGCCGGCGCCATAGGCGCCGGGCTTGGCCCCGAAGATACGCCAGCCGGCCTGTTTCGCCGCGGCCTCCGCATCCAGGCCGGAGGCCAGCAATGCCGCGCGCTCACTGCGCACCTTGGCGGCCAGCGGATTCATGTCGTCCGGCTCATCCAGGGCCGCCACCGCCTGTACCGCCGCGTCGAACAGGCGGATCAGGTTGGCGAAGGCATCGCGGAAAAACCCGGACACGCGCAAGGTGACGTCCACGCGCGGGCGGTCCAACAGGCTGATGGGCAGGATTTCAAAATCATCCACCCGTTGACTGCCGGTGGCCCACACCGGCCGCACGCCCATCAGCGCCATGGCCTGGGCAATGTCGTCGCCACCGGTGCGCATGGTGGCCGTGCCCCACACCGACAAGCCGAGTTGGCGCAGGTGGTCGCCGTGGTCCTGCAGGTGCCGTTCAAGTATCAGGTTGGCGGACTGGAAGCCGATGCGCCACGCGGTGGTGGTGGGCAGGTTGCGCACGTCAACGGTGAAGAAATTGCGCCCGGTCGGCAGCACATCCAGGCGCCCCCGGCTCGGCGCGCCGCTTGGCCCAGCCGGCACAAAGCGCCCGCCGAGGGCCTCCAGCAAGCCGCGCATTTCCGCCGGGCCGCAGGCGTCCAGGCGTGGCGCCACGACGATGCGTAGGCTTTCGATCACCGCCTTCACTTCTTCCCAGCCGGGCTCTTCCAGCTGTTCCAGCGGCCCTTCCAACGCCTGCTCGATCATTCTCGCAGCGTACAGTTCCAGGCGCTCGCGGGTATCCCCGGCGGTGCGCCACTGCTGCCCATCGATCTTCTGCAACACCGCCGGGCGTCGCCCGGTCCAGGGCTCGGCCAGGGCGCAGTCCAGGGGGTCAAAACCCAGCGCGAACGCCTTGGCCAACACGCGCAGCAGGCTCGATTGCGGGCCACGGCCGTCGCCCCGCGGGATGCGCAGCAAGGCCAGCAAGGTGTCGATGCGCAAGCGGCCCACGGGGGACTCGCCAAAGATGTGCAGGCCGTCGCGGATCTGCGACTCCTTCAAGTCGCACAGGTAGGTGTCGAGGCGCGGCAGCCAGATAGCGGCATCGGCGTCGCCATCCAGTTCAAGCTCCTGATCGATGCGGGTCTCACGCACCAGCTTGAGGATGTCTTTTTGCAGCTCGCGGGCCCGGCGTGGGTCGAGCAGTTGGGCTTCGTAATATTCGTCCGCCAACAGCTCAAGGTCCCGCAGCGGCCCGTAGGTTTCGGCGCGGGTCAGCGGCGGCATCAGGTGGTCGATGATCACCGCCTGGGTGCGCCGCTTGGCCTGGGCGCCCTCGCCCGGGTCGTTGACGATAAACGGGTAGATGTTCGGCAGCGGCCCCAGCAGCGCATCCGGCCAGCAGTTTTCCGAGAGCCCCACGCCCTTGCCCGGCAGCCATTCGAGGTTGCCGTGCTTGCCCACATGGATCACGCCATGGGCGCCGTAGGTGTGGCGTAACCAGAAGTAGAACGCCAGGTAGCCATGGGGCGGCACCAGGTCCGGGTCGTGGTACACCGCGCTGGCATCCACCTGGTAACCCCGGGCCGGCTGGATGCCGACGAAGGTCTGGCCCAGGCGCAGGCCGGCGATCATCAGGCGGCCGTCGCGGAACATTGGATCGTTGTGCGGGGCGCCCCATCGCTCCAGCACCGCCTGGCGGTTGGATTCAGGCAAGCGCTTGAACATCGCCTCGTAGTCGTCCAGGCCGAGGCTTTGATGACAGGGGCGCAGGTCGAGGCTGTCGAGGTCGTTGGTGACGCCGCCGAGCAGCTCATGGATCAGCGCGGTACCGCTTTCGGGCAGTTGCTCCGGCACCGGATAACCTTCGGCCTGCAGGGCGCGCAGGATATTCAGCGCGGCGGCCGGGGTGTCCAGGCCTACGCCATTGCCGATGCGACCGTCGCGGGTCGGGTAGTTGGCAAGGATCAGGGCGATGCGTTTATCCCCATTCGGCACCCGTGCCAGCTCGACCCAACGGCGCGCCAGCTCGGCGACGAAATCCATGCGTTCGGGCGCTGCGCGGTAGCACACCACGTCCGACTGACTGCGCTCGCTGCGCCAGGCCAGATCCTTGAAGCTGATCGGCCGGCTGATAATGCGCCCGTCCAACTCGGGCAAGGCAATGTGCATCGCCAGGTCGCGCGGGCCCAGGCCTTGTTCGCTGGCCTGCCAGCCCGGCTGGTTATCCTGGGCGCAGATCGCCTGGATCACCGGGATATTGCGACGAAACGGACGCAAATGCGGGGCTTCGGGGCTGGATTGGGCAAAACCGGTGGTGTTCAGGATCACCGCCGCGCCGACCTCATCCAGCAGGTCCTCGACCACCGTCAGGCAGCCGGGCTCTTTCAAACTGGCCACCGCCATCGGCAACGGGTTAAGGCCCGCCGCCTGCAAGCGCTGGCAGAACACATCGATAAAACCGGTATTGGCCGCCTGCAGGTGGGAGCGGTAGAACAGCACCGCCGCCACGGGCCAATCCGCGTGCCAATCGGTCTGCCAGTCATTGAGGCGAGGGTTGGCTTTGTGCGGGTGATAGATCGCGGTGCGCGGCAAGGTCTGCGGCTCGGCCCACGGGTAATCGCGGTCCAGGTAGCCGCTGGCCAGGCAGCGGAAAAAATCCAGCGCGTTAGCGAGCCCGCCCTGGCGCAGGAAGTGCCACAGGCGGTCGCGCTGTTCGGCATTCACCGTGCTCAGGCCGCTGAGTTCCGGGTCCGGGCGATCATCCCCCGGCACCAGGATCAGCGTAACGCCACGCTCGGCCAGCTCCACCAGGCGCTCGATACCGTAGCGCCAATAACCGATGCCGCCGTGCAGGGAAATCAGGATGACCTTGGCGTGGCGCAGCACCTCGTCGACATACAAATCGACCGAGGCGTGGTTCTGCACCTGCATCGGGTTGGCCAGGCGCAGGCTGGGGTAATCCTCGGGCAACTGCTGGGCGGCTTCGGCCAGCAGCGCCAGGCTGGAATCGCCGCTGCACAGGATCACCAGTTCGGCGGGAGTTTGGCCAAGGTCGGCAATATTGTCGTCCGCGACGAAACCACCGGGCTGAGTCCTGAGCAGGTGCATGGGTTAAACGCTGAGGGCAGCGCGCAGTTGCGCTTCGAGGCCCGCCGCGTCCAGCTCCTGGCCGATCAGCACCAGCCGCGTGATGCGCACTTCGTCGGCGCCCCAGGCACGGTCGAAGTGCTTGTCGAAACGCGTACCCACACCCTGGATCAGCAGGCGCATCGGCTTGTTCGGGATGGCGGCGAAGCCCTTGACCCGCAGGATGCCGTGCTGAACCACCAATTGGTTCAGGGCGTCGAGCAGCAGCGCTTCGTCGGCTTGGGGCAGGTCGATGGAGATGGAATCGAAGGCGTCGTGATCATGCTCGTCTTCACCTTCGTGGTGATGATCGTGGTGGCTATGGCGAGCGTCGATATGTTCTTCGGACCCCGCGCCCAGGCCGATCAATACGTCCAACGGCAGGCGACCGCTGCTGGCTTCGATGATCTTCACCGCTGGTGGCAGTTCTTCGGCGACTTCCAGGCGCACACGGGCCAGGTCTTCGGCGCTGATCAGGTCTGATTTATTGAGGATCACCAGGTCGGCGCTGGCCAGTTGGTCGGCAAACAGCTCGTGCAGCGGCGATTCATGGTCCAGGTTCGGGTCGAGTTTGCGCTGGGCGTCGACCTGGTCCGGGAACGCGGCAAAGGTGCCAGCGGCCACGGCCGGGCTGTCGACCACGGTAATGACCGCATCAACCGTGCAGGCGCTGCGGATTTCCGGCCACTGGAAGGCCTGTACCAAGGGTTTCGGCAGGGCCAGGCCCGAGGTTTCGATAAGGATATGGTCGAGGTCGCCGCGACGGGCAACCAGTTCGCGCATCACCGGGAAGAACTCCTCCTGCACGGTGCAGCACAGGCAGCCGTTGGCCAGCTCGTACACGCGACCGTTGGCCTCTTCTTCGGTGCAACCGATGGAGCACTGCTTGAGGATCTCACCGTCGATACCCAGCTCGCCGAATTCGTTGACGATCACCGCAATACGACGGCCCTGGGCGTTGTCGAGCATATGGCGCAGCAAGGTGGTCTTGCCCGAGCCGAGGAAGCCGGTAACGATGGTGACGGGAAGTTTGGCCAGTGTTTTCATCGGATGCCCTTTGGGGCGGGCATACGGGACGATAGGCCCTGCGGCGGCGCGCAGCAGCAGATTTCGTCACCGGATCACCCCGCCCGGTTGAATTGGAAAATCGGTGGCGAGGCAGGTCTCCTGGCTTGGGGCTTGCGGGTCTTGCGACCGGCGCCGACTGCGCCTTCCCGCCGCAGTGGCAGTGGCGTGGCAGTCAGATAAACCCTTCACAGTTGCGGGGGCAGCCGCGGCTTGGACCGCGTTCCCTTCTTAGCTTCGGCCTGGGCCGAAGAACCTCGAGGGTGCAAGGCTACAGGGGCTCGCCGCATTTGACTACCGTCCCCGGCCCATGCTCTCCTACACATCTTGTTTCGGGTGCCCTTCACAGGGTGAAACGGGAAACCGGTGAGTCATGGCGTCATGACAAGTCCGGTGCTGCCCCCGCAACGGTAAGCGAGTGAAGCGTCAGATCCACTGTGCCTGTACGGCATGGGAAGGCGACGCTTTATAGACCCAGTGTCCCTCGCAAGCCCGGAGACCGGCCCGAATAACATCGAATAACAAACCCGCGGTGGGCGGGCGCTGTTAAAACCCTGCGTGCCTGGCTCGCGGGGTTTGCATGCGCTCGTGTCACCCTGACACCTGAAAGGGACGCGCCATGTCGATCATCAGCAGCACCTCGCACACCGCCAGCAGCTCCTCCACCCTCAGCCAACGCCTGACCGCCGCCATCGGCGCGTCGATCCTTGGCGCGTGCCTGGTGTATTTCGCCGGTTTCTCCCATATCGAGGCGGTGCACAACGCGGCCCACGATACCCGCCACAGCGCCGCGTTCCCGTGCCACTGAGGCCTGCCGACATGATCAAGCGTATTGCGCAAACCGCAGGGTTCACCGGCTTGCTGGCCGCCCTGCTGCTGACCCTGCTGCAAAGTTTCTGGGTCGCTCCGCTGATTCTGCAGGCGGAAACCTTTGAAAAGGCCCCGGCCGCGACTGAAGTGGCCCATGAGCATGCTGCTGGCGCCGCCGCACACACCCACGACGCCGAAGCCTGGGAGCCCGAAGACGGCTGGCAGCGTGTGCTGTCGACCACCGGCGGCAACCTGGTGGTCGCCGTCGGCTTCGCCCTGATGCTGGCCGGCCTCTACACCCTGCGCGCACCGACCCGCACGGCCCAAGGCTTGCTGTGGGGCCTGGCCGGCTACGCGACTTTTGTGCTGGCGCCCACCCTGGGTCTGCCACCGGAGCTGCCGGGCACTGCCGCCGCCGACCTGGCGCAACGGCAAATCTGGTGGATCGGCACCGCTGCCTCGACGGCTGTGGGTATTGCCCTGATCGTGTTTGGTCGCAACTGGCTGCTGAAAGTCCTGGGCGCGGCGATCCTCGTGGTGCCGCATGTGATCGGTGCACCGCAGCCGGAAACCCATTCGATGCTGGCGCCGGAAGCCCTCGAAGCGCAGTTCAAGATCGCTTCGCAGTTGACCAACGTGGTGTTCTGGCTGGCCCTGGGCCTGATCAGCGCCTGGCTGTTCCGCCGCAACCGCGACGATCAATACTCGGCATGACCCTGGTGGTCGGCCTGGGTTGCCAGCGGGGTTGTGATGTAGACACCCTGCTGGGCCTGTTCGACAGCGCCCTGGCCGAGGGCGGGGTCGAGCGCCAGCGTGTCACCGCACTGGCCAGCATCGACCGTAAACAGAACGAGCCAGGGTTACTCGCCCTGGCCCGACTGCTCGACCTGCCCTTGCAGTGCTTCAGCGCCGGGCAACTGGCCGTTTACGAAGCCCGGCTGAGCCACAAATCGGCGGTCGCGTTTGCCCATACCGGCTGTTACGGCATCGCCGAAAGCGCGGCCCTGGCCCTGGCCGAACAGCTCTGCGGCGGCCCGGCGCGCTTGTTGATCACCCGCCAGAAAACCGCCCAGGCCACCTTTGCATTGGCCTGCGCCGGCTAAAATCCCGATAATCGCCCTTCCCGATCATGAGCAATCTTCATGCTCGCCCGCTTTTGCACAGGAATTCTCCATGACCGTCTACTTCATCGGCGCCGGCCCCGGCGATCCGGAATTGATCACCGTCAAAGGCCAGCGCCTGATCCGCAGTTGCCCGGTGATCATCTATGCCGGCTCGCTGGTGCCAGCGGCGGTGCTGGAAGGCCATCAGGCGCAGCAGGTGGTCAACAGCGCCGAACTGCACCTGGAACAGATTATCGAACTGATCAAGACCGCCCACGCTAATGGCCAAGACGTGGCACGGGTGCACTCCGGCGATCCGAGCCTGTATGGCGCGATTGGCGAGCAGATCCGTTATTTGCGTGAGTTGGGCATCCCCTTTCAGATCATTCCCGGCGTCACCGCAGTGGCCGCCTGCGCAGCCTTGCTGGAGACCGAACTGACCCTGCCGGACATCGCCCAAAGCGTGATCCTGACCCGCTACGCCGATAAAACCCGCATGCCGGCCGGGGAAGACTTCGACAGCCTGGCCCGACATGGCACGACCATGGCGATTCACCTGGGGGTCAATCATTTGGAGAAGATCGTCGCCGAACTGCTGCCGCACTATGGCGCGGACTGCCCGATTGCCGTGGTGCACCGGGCGACATGGCCGGATCAGGATTGGGCGGTCGGCACGCTCAGCGATATTGCCGACAAAGTCGCCGCCAAGGGCTTTCGGCGTACGGCGTTGATTGTGGTGGGGCGAGTACTGGCGAGTGACAGTTTCAGTGAGTCGTCGTTGTATCGGGCGGGGCATGCGCACCTTTATCGGCCTTGATTATTTACTTTAAAAAATCAAATCAATCCATTGATTTTAATAGCTAAACACAAAAAAATGTGGGACGGGGCTTGCCCCCGATGACGGTGTGTCAGCCTGCTCATGAGTCGACTGAGGCACCGCTATCGGGGGCAAGCCCCCTCCCACATTTGACCTTACTTGTCAGGGAGATAGAGTCAACATTCGAAATTGATTTTTTAATTCACAAATCATCAGCAACACGCTGATTTAACTGAATAAATGCAAAAAAATGTGGGAGGGGGCTGGCCCCCGATGACGGTGTGTCAGCCTGCTCATGAGTCGACTGAGGCACCGCTATCGGGAGCAAGCCCCCTCCCACACTTGATCCTACTTGTTAGATAGATGGCATAACTGCTTGAATTTTAATAATAAAAAACGGCGCTCACGGGCGCCGTTTTTTGTTCGCAGTGAACGCCTTACTCAGTAGTAGGCGTTTTCTTTCTGCGTGTGGTCCGTCACATCACGGACGCCCTTGAGCTCCGGAATACGCTCGAGCAAGGTCCGCTCGATGCCCTCGCGCAGGGTCACGTCTGCCTGGCCGCAGCCCTGGCAGCCGCCGCCGAACTTCAATACGGCAATGCCGTCATCGACGACGTCGATCAGGCTGACCTGACCACCGTGGCTTGCGAGCCCCGGGTTGATCTCGGTTTGCAGGTAGTAGTTGATGCGCTCGTTGACCGGGCTGTCGGCATTGACATTAGGCACCTTGGCGTTGGGCGCCTTGATGGTCAATTGGCCGCCCATGCGGTCGGTGGCGTAGTCGACCACGGCATCGTCCAGGAAGGCTTCGCTGAAGTTGTCGATATACGCGGTGAAGCTTTTCAGCCCCAGGGCGGTGTCTTCAGGTTTCTCTTCACCGGGCTTGCAGTAGGCGATGCACGTCTCGGCGTACTGGGTGCCAGGCTGGGTGATAAAGACGCGGATGCCGATTCCCGGGGTGTTCTGCTTGGACAGCAGGTCAGCCAGGTAATCGTGGGCGGCGTCGGTAATGGTTATGGCAGTCATGGAAACTCCTCACAGGCTTGCCGGCAGTTTACGCCAAAATATTACGCAGGTACAAAGTCCGAGTAATTTTGTCGGAAAAGACGTTCGCCTCTGTCAGAGGTTTTCATAACGGTTCATATCCAGCACCCCTTCTTCCACCGGCGTCGTCTCGCGGATGTACTGGGACAAATCGTGGAAATACTGCCAGAACAACGGGTGGCTGCGGCGCACGCCCCAGCGGTCGACAATTTTCTCAAAGCGATTGGCGTCCTTGGCCCGCTCCATTTCGGCGACGAATTCGGGCACCTCCTGGGCAGGGATGTTGAACATGAAGTTCGGGTAACTGCTGAGCACTCCCGGGTAAAGGGTCAGTGTGTCCAGGCCCGGCTGATAGCGATAAGCCTCACCCAGCAGAAATGCCACGTTACTGTGGGCGCGATTGCGCAGCAGGCTGTAGACCACGCGCTTACCGCTGGCGGTTTCGACGCGCAGCATCGTCGCTTCAGGTAACTGGTCAATCACCTTGAGCCCCGCCGCCGGGCGTGAAGTCAGGCGGCTGAGCGCCTGTTCGGCGTCCTGCAGCGCCGGGTCGATACCGTCGCGCGAACAAAACGCGCCCCCGCAACGGTTGATCGGATCCGGGCTGGCATTCAGGTCACCGTAGCGGGCAAGCAACTGGTTGGCGAAGTCGCGCTTGGGGTCCTTTTTATCCAGGTGCAAGGCGGTAGGCGTGTCGTCGTCGATGGCTTCGTAATCCAGCCACAGCTTGATCTTGCCGCTGTTCTGGTACCAATCATCCATAAAGGCATCGCGGCTATTGGCTGGCATCAGGCGCAGGAAGTTCTGCTCCGCACCGTTGCGGATCAGGTCGAAGTACAGCCGGGTCTGGGCCTGGTGCGATACGTTGCCGAACACATCGAAATTGACCACCAGTTGGTAATAGGTGCGTTCGAGCAACGGATAGTCGAACAACCACAGTGTCTGCGGGACTTCACCGATCAGGCCCTTATTCACCGAGGCGCTGTCAAAGTGGCGGAAGATGCTTAGCAGGGCATTGTCATTGCCGGCCCACAAGGTCGACCAACTGGGCGCCGGCAGCTCGGCATAGCTGTCTCGCCGCAGGGCTTCGTACTGGTTGCGCTTATCGCGGTATTCGAGCCACAGGCTGAGCACACTGCCCACGTCGTCATTCTGCCCTGGCATCGCCAGCAACGGCGTGGCCTGGCCGCGATAGCGGGCATCGGTGATGTACAGGTCGTGGTCGGGCGCCTGGAACAACGCCCAGAAATTGTCGCGGATCACGTCCGTGGCAATTTGCCCGCGGCACACCGGCCCGCGAATAAACGTGCGCACAAAGTATTCGGCGTTATCCAGCATGAACTGGTAACGCGCCTGGGCCGGAATCGCCTCGAACGTCTCGAAAGGGTTGGCCCGCCGGCCAGGGCCGTAGCCGGGCAAGGCGCTGACCTGCCAGTCGCCGCTGTAGAACAGGGCTTTGACCCGCGCCATTTTTTCCGCGCTGAGGGGGTAAGTGATGTGGGTCTTGTGGACGATCACCCCTTCCACCGGCCACAGACGGTAGTACACGCGGGTGCCGGGATCGTCATTGGGGCGGCGGGTATTGATCAGGTCAATCGGCTGGCCGCTGGGGGTACGCGAGCGCACCCACTGGAAGAAATGCCCAGGCTCACCGTCTTCGAAATACAGATGCGCAATGAACAGATGCTCGAACAACCAACGGGCCACCAGGCTTTCCCGTGCGCCGGGGGCGTTGAGCAGGTTCTCCCATTGCAGCACCTGTGCGGCTTCACGGGCGCTGGGGGCCACGCCCTGCTGGTCAATCGGTGCACCGGAGGCCAGCCAGCGCTGCAGGGTCTGGTACTGCTGGTCGCTCAGGCCGGTGACCGCCAACGGCATGCCCTCCTTGGGATGAGCACCGGCATAGGCGTTGAACTCGCCGGGTGTGGCGCACATGTTTTCGCGGTTCAGGCCCAATACGATCTCTTCGGGCAACCTGGCATTGGGCTTCAGCGCTGCGGTATGCCCCAGCTCCAGCATGCGCGCCATCAACGCGGCCTGGCTGCCCTGGGCGTCGAGTACCGAATAAAAGCCCTTCTGCTGCCAGGCCTGCTTGCCGAAGGCATCATAGAACAAGCGCGTGGTGGGTGTGGCCTGGCTGCGCTCGCCGTCGTAGACCGGCACTTTGGTCGCACCGCGCGCCGCACCCTCGGCACTGCCCAGGTTGAGCTGGCACGCGGAGTCATAGCACGCATGGCAGGCCACGCATTTCTCGGTGAAGATCGGCTGGATGTCGCGGGTATACGAGATCGCCGGAGCGGGACCTTCTGCCAGAGCGCTGCTGGCTATCAATGCCAGGACGGCGCTGACGATAAGACGAAGTGACATGTATCCGGTCCCGATTCAATGCGTGCGGTTTAAAGTGGCGGTGATTCTACCGGGCCATGCACCCGCTCAACATGAGCGATATTCATGCAAAACCCCGGCATGCCGCAAATCCGCACAGGTTTGTTATGATCCACGCCCTCCGTAATGCCTGACCAGAGTAGTCCCATGTCCGATCGTAGCGCTCGTCTGCAAGCCCTTCACCACGCCCTCAAGGAACGCATCCTGGTCCTCGACGGCGGCATGGGCACGATGATCCAGAGCTATAAACTGGAAGAACACGACTACCGCGGCAAACGCTTCGCCGACTGGCCGAGCGACGTCAAGGGCAACAACGACCTGCTGGTGCTCACCCGCCCGGACGTGATCGGCGGGATCGAGAAGGCCTACCTGGATGCCGGTGCGGACATCCTCGAAACCAACACCTTCAACGCCACCCGCATCTCCATGGCCGACTACGGCATGGAAGAACTGGCCTATGAACTGAACGTCGAAGGCGCACGCCTGGCGCGCAGGATCGCCGATGCCAAGACCGCCGAGAACCCGGCCAAGCCGCGTTTCGTCGCCGGCGTCCTCGGCCCGACCAGCCGCACCTGCTCGCTGTCGCCCGATGTGAACAACCCTGGCTACCGCAACGTCACCTTCGATGAACTGGTGGAGAACTACACCGAGGCCACCAAGGGCCTGATCGAAGGCGGCGCCGACCTGATCCTGATCGAGACCATCTTCGACACCCTCAACGCCAAGGCCGCGATCTTCGCCGTGCAGGGTGTGTTCGAAGCACTCGGTATCGAATTGCCGATCATGATCTCCGGCACCATCACCGACGCCTCCGGCCGCACCCTGTCGGGCCAGACCACCGAAGCCTTCTGGAACTCGGTGGCCCACGCCAAGCCGATTTCCGTGGGCCTGAACTGCGCCCTCGGCGCCAGCGAGCTGCGCCCGTACCTGGAAGAGCTGTCCAACAAAGCCAACACCCATGTGTCCGCGCACCCCAACGCCGGGCTGCCCAATGAATTCGGCGAGTACGACGAACTGCCGTCGGAAACCGCCAAGGTCATCGAAGAATTCGCCCAGAGCGGCTTCCTCAATATCGTCGGCGGCTGCTGCGGCACCACCCCGGGCCATATCGAAGCCATCGCCAAGGCCGTGGCCGGCTACGCGCCGCGCCCGATCCCGGACATCCCCAAGGCTTGCCGCCTGTCGGGCCTGGAGCCGTTCACCATTGATCGCAGCTCGTTGTTCGTCAACGTCGGCGAGCGCACCAACATCACCGGTTCCGCGCGTTTCGCCCGCCTGATCCGTGAAGACAACTACACCGAAGCCCTGGAAGTCGCCCTGCAACAGGTGGAAGCCGGCGCCCAGGTGATCGACATCAACATGGACGAGGGCATGCTCGATTCGAAGAAGGCCATGGTGACCTTCCTCAATCTGATTGCCGGCGAGCCGGACATCTCCCGCGTACCGATCATGATCGACTCCTCCAAGTGGGAAGTGATCGAAGCCGGCCTCAAGTGCATCCAGGGCAAGGGCATCGTCAACTCCATCAGCATGAAGGAAGGCGTCGAGCAGTTCATTCATCACGCCAAGCTGTGCAAGCGCTACGGCGCCGCCGTGGTGGTGATGGCCTTCGACGAGGCCGGCCAGGCCGACACCGAAGCGCGCAAGAAGGAAATCTGCAAGCGCTCCTACGACATCCTGGTGGATGAAGTCGGCTTCCCACCGGAAGACATCATCTTCGACCCGAACATCTTCGCAGTCGCCACCGGCATCGAAGAGCACAACAACTACGCCGTCGATTTCATCAACGCCTGTGCCTATATCCGCGACGAGCTGCCGTATGCGCTGACCTCCGGTGGCGTGTCCAACGTGTCGTTCTCGTTCCGCGGCAACAACCCGGTGCGGGAGGCGATCCACTCGGTGTTCCTGCTGTATGCGATCCGCAACGGCCTGACCATGGGCATCGTCAACGCCGGCCAGCTGGAGATCTATGACCAGATCCCGGCCGAGCTGCGCGATGCCGTGGAAGACGTGGTGCTCAACCGCACCCCGGAAGGCACCGACGCCCTCCTCGCCATCGCCGACAAGTACAAGGGCGACGGCAGCGTAAAAGAAGCCGAGACCGAAGAGTGGCGCGGCTGGCCGGTCAACAAGCGCCTGGAACACGCGCTGGTCAAGGGCATCACCACCCACATCGTCGAAGACACCGAAGAATCGCGGCAGTCGTTCGCCCGCCCGATCGAAGTGATCGAAGGCCCGCTGATGTCCGGCATGAACATCGTTGGCGACCTGTTCGGCGCCGGCAAGATGTTCCTGCCCCAGGTGGTGAAATCCGCCCGCGTGATGAAGCAGGCCGTGGCCCACTTGATCCCGTTCATCGAGCTGGAAAAAGGCGACAAGCCGGAAGCCAAGGGCAAGATCCTGATGGCCACGGTGAAGGGCGACGTGCATGACATCGGCAAGAACATCGTCGGCGTGGTACTCGGCTGCAACGGCTATGACATCGTCGACCTCGGCGTGATGGTGCCGGCGGAGAAGATCCTGCAGGTGGCCAAGGAGCAGAAGTGCGACATTATCGGGCTGTCCGGCCTGATCACGCCGTCCCTGGACGAGATGGTGCATGTGGCCCGCGAGATGCAGCGCCAGGACTTCCACCTGCCGCTGATGATCGGCGGCGCGACCACCTCCAAGGCGCACACGGCGGTGAAGATCGAGCCCAAGTACAGCAACGACGCGGTGATCTACGTCACCGACGCCTCCCGTGCGGTGGGCGTGGCCACGCAGTTGCTGTCCAAGGAATTGAAGGCCGGCTTCGTCGAGAAGACCCGCCTGGAATACATCGACGTGCGTGAACGCACCTCCAACCGCAGCGCGCGCACCGAGCGCCTGAGCTATCCGGCGGCCATCGCCAAGAAGCCGCAGTTCGACTGGAACAGCTACACGCCGGTCAAGCCCACCTTCACCGGTTCCAGGGTGCTGGACAATATCGACCTCAACGTCCTGGCCGAGTACATCGACTGGACCCCGTTCTTTATTTCCTGGGACCTGGCCGGCAAGTTCCCGCGCATCCTGACCGATGAAGTGGTGGGTGAAGCGGCCACCGCGCTGTACGCCGACGCCCAGGAAATGCTCAGGAAGCTGATCGACGAAAAACTCATCAGCGCCCGCGCGGTATTCGGTTTCTGGCCGACCAACCAGGTGCAGGACGATGACCTGGAAGTCTACGGTGAAGACGGCCAGCCGATTGCCAGGCTGCACCACCTGCGCCAGCAGATCATCAAGACTGACGGCAAGCCGAACTTCTCCCTGGCCGACTTCGTCGCGCCCAAGGACAGCGGCGTGACCGACTACATCGGGGGCTTCATCACCACCGCCGGCATCGGCGCCGAGGAAGTGGCCAAGGCCTACCAGGACGCGGGCGACGACTACAACTCGATCATGGTCAAGGCCCTGGCCGACCGCCTGGCCGAGGCCTGTGCTGAGTGGCTGCACCAGCAGGTGCGCAAGGAACACTGGGGCTACGCCAAGGACGAGCAACTGGACAACGAAGCGCTGATCAAGGAGCAGTACAGCGGTATCCGCCCTGCCCCCGGTTACCCGGCGTGCCCGGACCACACCGAGAAAGCCCAGTTGTTCCAACTGCTCGACCCCGAGGCCCGCGAAATGCACGCTGGGCGCAGCGGCGTGTTCCTCACCGAGCACTACGCGATGTTCCCGGCGGCGGCGGTCAGCGGCTGGTACTTCGCCCACCCGCAGGCGCAGTACTTTGCCGTGGGCAAGGTCGACAAGGACCAGGTGACCAGCTACACCGCGCGCAAGGGCCAGGACCTGGCCGTGACCGAGCGCTGGCTGGCGCCGAACCTGGGCTACGACAACTAAGCCGGCCTGGATTGTCTATGCTGTCCCTCACACACCTTGTGTCGAGGGATGTATGGACGATCCGGTCAACAACAAGCCGCCGACCTTCTGGCAGATGCTCCACAGCGTCATGGCCGCCGCCTTTGGCGTGCAGAGCGGCAAGAATCGCGCCCGCGACTTCACCCACGGCAAGCCCAGCCACTTCGTGATCCTGGGCATTCTGTTCACAGCAGTATTCGCCTTGACGCTGTTCGGCATCGTCAAGCTGGTGCTGCACCTGGCCGGCGTCTAGCGCAGCAGCAGGTGCAGGCTGAACGGGTAACGATAGGACACGGGCTTGCCCTGGGCGGACAACGCGCGGAAATCCACCGAGGGTGTCGGCCCCAACAAGCGCCGCGCCTGGCCGGCATCGATCAATTGGAATAGCGCCAACTGCCGGTCGCGTCCGCCATAGGCGCCAATGTCCAGGCCCTTGGCATCGTCATGGACCAACACCATGGCCCAGCCGCCCACGGTGAAATGCCCGGCGACCAGGGACGACAAGCGTCCATCCAGGCGTGCCTGCAGGATCTCCGGCGAGCTGTTGAGCGCGCTGAACAGCACGTCCCTGCCCGGTAACCGCCCACTGCCCTGCAGCGCCTGCATGGCGCCCAGCGCCATCTGATCGTTGGCCGACCACACCAGCGCCGTCTGCGGGTAGCGCTTGAACAGTTGCTTCGCTTGTTCGAAGGCGCGTTCGCGGTTCCATTCGCCGTAGACCAACTGACGCAGGCGCACCTCGGGATGCTCCGCCAGCGCCCGACGCATGCCGCGCTCACGCAATTGCGCCCCCGGGGTGGACTTGGTCCCGGAAAACGCCAACAGGTCGAGGGGCTCGCCCGGCGCAACCGGACCGTGCTGGCGCAACAGATCACGGAGCATCAGGTAGCCAGCCTGTTCATCGTCAGCCACCAGGCTGCCGATCAAACGGATGCCACGGCGGGTTCCCAGCAATTGCGCCTGATCGGAGGTCAGCGCGCTGTTCACCAGCAGCAGCTTGACGCCACTTCCCTCGGCCATGCGCAGGATCTGCGGTGCAACGTACTGCTCATTCACCAGCACCAGGTAATCAGGCCGCTGGCTGCCTTGCAGCACCTCACGCGCCTGGGCCAGCGTGTTGTCGGCATCACGCTCGCCATAACGCACGCGCAAGTCCAGGCCGAGGTCCTTGGCGGCGGCCTGCATGAATTGCGCGTAGCTGACCCAGAAGGTTTCCGTCGACATGCCCGGATTGAGAAACACCACCGACGTTGCATGAGCCATCGCCCCACACGTCGATCCCAGCAACCAGACACACGTAATCAACACCTTCAACATGGATGCTTGAGCCTCGAAAATAGGCCGCCATGATAGTGGCAATGCCTGAACCAATCGAGGCTCAATCCACGTCCTTTATTGGTGGCTGACCCAGAATACGGCCGTTCCCACCACCAGAATGATCAGGAACAGAATGGCCCAGGCATCAACGGTACTGTCAGGTTTACGGGCTTTGGTCGGATTGCTCATTGCATCGCCTCTTGTCGGTTTTATAGGTGATTGCACTCAAACACGCTCACAGTAAAGTTCACGATTGCCCGCATGACAAATGTGGGTATCACGATAACCCTTCTCATTAGTCATTTTGGTTATGTGCATATACTCAAACATCACTTTTGCGCATAAACGCAAACTGGTATCGTGCGCCGGCTCCGTTGGGAGTGCGCGGCCGTGCGCGCAGATTTGCCGAGAACAGGACCTATATGTACGTATACGACGAATACGATCAGCGCATCATCGAGGACCGCGTCAAGCAGTTCCGTGATCAGACCCGACGCTACCTAGCAGGTGAACTGAGCGAAGAAGAGTTCCGCCCTCTGCGCCTGCAAAATGGCCTTTATGTCCAGCGCTTTGCGCCGATGCTGCGGGTGGCCGTGCCTTATGGCCAACTGACTTCGCGCCAGACCCGCATGATGGCCAAGATTGCCCGCGACTTCGACAAAGGCTATGCCCACATCAGTACCCGCCAGAACGTGCAGTTCAACTGGCCGGCCCTGGAAGATGTGCCGGATATCCTGGCTGAACTGGCCACCGTGCAGATGCACGCCATTCAGACCAGCGGTAACTGCCTGCGCAACGTGACCACCGACCAATTCGCCGGGGTTGCCGCCGACGAGCTGATCGACCCACGCCCGTGGTGTGAAATCGTCCGCCAGTGGACCACCTTCCACCCCGAATTCGCCTACCTGCCGCGCAAGTTCAAGATCGCCATCAATGGCTCGACCTCGGACCGTGCCGCCATCGAAGTACACGATATCGGCCTGGAGCCGGTGTACAACGCGGCCGGCGAGCTGGGTTTCCGTGTCCTGGTGGGGGGCGGCCTGGGCCGTACCCCGGTGGTGGGTGCGTTCATCAACGAGTTCCTGCCATGGCAGGACCTGCTGAGCTACCTCGACGCCATCCTGCGGGTCTACAACCGCTACGGCCGTCGTGACAACAAATACAAGGCGCGGATCAAGATCCTCGTCAAGGCGCTGACCCCTGAGGTGTTCGCCCAGAAAGTCGACGCCGAGATGGAGCACCTGCGCGGCGGCCAGACCACCCTGACCGAAGCCGAAGTGCACCGTGTGGCCAAGCACTTCGTCGATCCTGAGTACAAGGCCCTGGGCAACCAGGATGCCGAGCTCGCAGCGCTCGACCAGCAGCACCCGGGCTTCGCCCGCTGGCGCACCCGCAACACCCTGGCGCACAAAAAGCCGGGCTATGTGGCGGTGACCCTGTCACTGAAACCGACCGGTGTTGCACCGGGTGACATCACCGACAAGCAGCTGGACGCCGTCGCCGACCTGGCCGAGCGCTACAGCTTCGGCCAGCTGCGCACCTCCCACGAGCAGAACATCATCCTCGCGGACGTTGAGCAGAGCCAACTGTTCACCCTGTGGGGCGAGCTGCGCGAAGGCGGTTTCGCCACGCCGAACATCGGCCTGCTGACCGACATCATCTGCTGCCCGGGCGGCGATTTCTGCTCCCTGGCCAACGCCAAGTCGATCCCGATCGCCGAATCGATCCAGCGCCGTTTCGACGACCTGGACTACCTGTTCGACATCGGCGAGCTGGACCTGAACATCTCCGGTTGCATGAACGCCTGTGGTCACCACCACGTCGGCCACATCGGCATCCTGGGCGTGGACAAGAAAGGCGAAGAATTCTACCAAGTGTCCCTGGGTGGCAGCGCCAGCCGCGATGCGAGCCTGGGCAAGATCCTCGGCCCGTCCTTCGCCCAGGAAGCCATGCCGGAGGTGATCGGCAAGCTGATCGACGTGTACATCGAACAGCGCACCGAAGATGAGCGTTTCATCGACACCTACCAGCGCATCGGCATTGACCTGTTCAAGGAGCGCGTCTATGCAGCGAATCATTAAGAACAACGAAGTCCTCGACGAAACCTGGCACCTGCTGCCCAAGGATGCGAGCTTCGACGGCATCTCCAACTGCGACGACCTGATCGTGCCGCTGGCGCTGTGGCGCGAACACGGCCACGCGCTCAAGGCCCGCGACGGCGGCCTGGGTGTGTGGCTGGACGCCGATGAAGAAGCCGAAGAGATCGGCGCTGACGTGGAACACTTCCAGGTCATCGCCCTGAACTTCCCGGCCTTCACCGACGGTCGCAACTATTCCAACGCACGCCTGCTGCGTGACCGTTATGGTTACAAGGGCGAGCTGCGGGCGATTGGTGATGTGTTGCGCGACCAGTTGTTCTACCTGCGCCGCTGCGGGTTCGATGCCTTCGCCTTGCGCGCCGACAAAGACCCGTACGAAGCGCTGGAAAGCCTCAAGGACTTCTCGGTGACGTACCAGGCTGCAACGGATGAACCGCTGCCGCTGTTCCGTCGTCGCTGAGTCTGCACAAATGAAAAAGCCTTGGCATGCCAGGGCTTTTTTATGAGTTGAGCTTGATCGACGCTAGCACCTGCTTCTGCCCCATCGAACACGGCACACCTTCCGGTTGCGCGCGTACCGCGTCGATCACCCCGACTAACTGCGCCTTGCTGTGCGCCAGTTGCGCCTGCATCGCTTCAATCTGCTCGACCTTGCGCTTGAGCGCCTCGATCAGCTCGGCGCGCTTGTGCTCGCCGGGGGCCGGCATCAGCGCCTTGAGTTCCTGCAAGGTGAAACCGGCCTGCTGCGCGCTCTGAATCAAGCGCAGCGTCTGCAAGGCCTCCGGTGCATAACGGCGATAGCCATTGGCCTGACGCCCCACCTGACTGATCAGCCCTTCGGCTTCATAGAAGCGGATACGCGACGCCGCCAGCCCGCTCTGTTTTGCCAGCTCTCCAATATTCATCAAAACGCCTGCTTGACATTAAAGTTAACTTTAAGCTTAGCCTGAGGCCTCCCCTGCTCAGGAGTCAACCCATGTCACCCTTTGAACCCTTGCAACTGCCCAATGGCCAGGTCCTCGCCAACCGTATCGCCAAGGCGGCGATGGAAGAAAACATGGCGGATGCGCAACAGGCGCCCTCCCGCGAATTGAAGCAGTTGTACAAGACCTGGGCGGACGGCGAGCCCGGCCTGCTGCTGACCGGCAATGTGATGATCGACCGCCGCGCCATGACCGGTCCCGGCGGCGTTGCCCTCGAAGACGAACAGCACCTGGACAGCTTTCGCGAGTGGGCCGCCGTGGCCCGCGACAAGGGCGTGCACTTTTGGGTACAGCTCAGCCATCCGGGGCGCCAGACCATGGCCAACCTCGGCCAGCAGGCCCTGGCGCCCTCCGCGATTGCACTGGACCTCGGCGGCTTTTCGAAGATGTTCGCCAAGCCCAGGGCCATGACCGAAGACGACATTCAAGACGTGATCAAACGCTTCGCCACCAGCGCACGCCTGGCCGAGAAAGCCGGGTTCACCGGGGTGCAGATCCACGGCGCGCACGGCTACCTGCTCAGCCAGTTTCTCTCCCCACTCAGCAACCAACGCACTGACCGTTGGGGCGGCCCCCTGGAAAACCGCGCACGCCTGCTGCTGGAAGTGATCCACGCCGTGCGTGCCAGCGTCAGTCCTTCATTCTGTGTGGCGGTCAAACTCAACTCGGCCGACTTCCAGCGCGGCGGCTTCGACGCCAACGACGCGCGCGCCGTGGTCGAGCTGCTCAACCCGCTGCCCATCGACCTGCTGGAATTATCCGGCGGCAGCTACGAAGCCCCGGCCATGCAAGGCGAAGCACGGGACGGCCGCACCCTGGCCCGCGAAGCGTATTTCCTGGAGTTCGCCAAGGAACTGGCGACCATCGCCAAGATGCCGCTGATGGTCACCGGCGGCATTCGCCGCCTGCCCATCGTGCAACAAGTACTGGACAGCGGTATCGCCATGGCTGGCATCGCTACCGCCCTGACCCTGGAACCGCAACTGATCAAGCACTGGCACGAGGGTCGCGACCTCAACCCGCAACTCAAGCCGATCAGTTGGAAACGCAAACCCTTGGCCGCCCTCGCCACCCTGGCCGTGGTGCGGGACCAGATGCGCCGCCTGAGTCGTGGCCGACTGCCTAAACCCAATGTCGTGCCATGGCTGGCGCTGGCGTGTGACCAATGGTTTATCGCCCGGCGCACCCGGCAATACCGCGCGGCCATGACGCAATCTTCACATTAAAAGCGGAGCATTCGCCGTGATCGAACTGTCCCCTATTGATCAGCAACTTTTAACCTCACTGACGATTGGAGTTCTTCATGGCGAAAATCAACCTGGCCCAGCAATTGGCGACCACCCTTGAACAGGCGGGGATCAAGCGCATCTGGGGCCTGACCGGCGACAGCCTCAACGGCCTCACCGACGCCCTGCGCACCATGGACAGCATCGAGTGGATGCACGTGCGCCACGAAGAAGTCGCCGCCTTCGCCGCCGGTGCCGAAGCGGCGGCCACGGGTGAACTGACGGTGTGCGCCGGCAGTTGCGGGCCGGGCAACCTGCACTTGATCAATGGCCTGTTCGATTGCCATCGCAACCATGTGCCGGTGCTGGCGATTGCCGCACAAATCCCCTCCTCCGAGATCGGCCTGAATTACTTCCAGGAGACTCATCCCCAGGAACTGTTCAAGGAGTGCAGCCACTTTATCGAGCTGGTCACCAACCCCGAACAGATGCCGCACGTGCTGCACCGCGCCATGCGTTCGGCGATCCTCAACCGCGGCGTGGCGGTGGTGGTGATTCCGGGGGACGTATCGTTGCTGGAAGTCGAAGACAAGCTCAAGCCCTGGCCGGCCCTGCACACACCGCGTACCCTGCCGGCGGAACAGGACCTGCAACGACTGACCGAGATCCTTGAAAGCAGCAAGAAGGTCACCCTGCTGTGCGGCAGTGGCTGCGCCGGTGCCCACGATCAAGTGGTCGCCCTGGCCGACACGCTGGGGGCTCCGGTGGTGCACGCCCTGCGCGGCAAGGAGCATGTGGAATGGGACAACCCATTTGATGTGGGCATGACCGGCCTGATCGGCTTCAGCTCCGGTTACCACGCCATGCTCGACTGCGACACGCTGATCATGCTCGGCACGGACTTTCCGTACCGCCAGTTCTACCCTACCGATGCCAAAATCATCCAGGTTGACCGCAACCCGCAGGCGCTCGGCCGTCGCGCCACGCTGGACCTGGGCATCGCTGCCGATGTGAGCGAGACCCTCGACGCGCTGCTGCCGCGCCTGACCCGCAAGACCGACCGCAGCTTCCTCGAGACCTCTCTGAAGCACTACGAAAAAGCCCGCCAAGGCCTGGACGACCTGGCGCAACCGTCAAAGGCCAACCGGCCGATCCACCCGCAATACGTGGCGCGCCTGCTCAGCGAACTGGCGGACGACGATGCAATCTTCACCGCCGACGTGGGCTCGCCGACCGTGTGGGCGGCGCGCTACCTGAAGATGAATGGCAAGCGTCGCCTGATCGGTTCGTTCAACCACGGCTCCATGGCCAATGCCATGCCCCAGGCGATCGGTGCCCAGGCGGCCTTTCCTGGGCGCCAGGTGATCTCAATGTCCGGCGACGGCGGGTTTGCCATGCTGATGGGGGATTTCATTTCACTGGCGCAGTTGAACCTGCCCGTCAAAGTCATCGTGTTCGATAACTCGTCCCTGGGCTTTGTCGCCATGGAAATGAAGGCTGCGGGCTATCTGGATGCCGGCACCGAGCTGAAAAACCCGGACTTCGCCGCCATGTCCAACGCCATGGGCATCCTCGGCATTCGCGTGGAGCAATCCGAAGACCTGGAACCGGCCCTGCGCCGCGCCCTGGCCCACAATGGCCCGGTGCTGGTGGATGTGGTGACGGCCACCCAGGAATTGGTGATGCCGCCGAGCATCAAGCTGGAACAGGCCAAGGGGTTCAGCCTGTACATGCTCAAGGCGGTGATGAGTGGGCGTGGAGATGAAGTGATCGAGTTGGCGCGGACTAACTGGTTGCGCTGATCCAATACTGAGGGAGCGGGCAAGCCCTAACTCCAGTCAGTTAAACCTGTAGTGAGCGGGCTTGCCCCGCGCTGGGCTGCGCAGCAGCCCCGAAACACAGCCCCGGACCTGCCTGGCACACTGCAGCGCTCTTATTGGGGCTGCTGCGCAGCCCAGCGCGGGGCAAGCCCGCTCACCACAGTTACAGTGTTCATCCTTAACTGACTGGCTTCAGGGCTCGCCCCCTCCCACAGTGGACAATGGGCGCCGATTCAAGCTGTCTGTTTTTCTACCCATTTGCCGTAGGCATCAATAAATGCCTGCAGGAACGGCCTGGTCTTTTCCGACACCTTGCCGGCGTCGTCGAACACGCTGCCCGCTCCGCCCAGGTAGGCTTCCGGCTGCTGCATGCATGGCACATCGAGGAACACCAGGGACTGACGCAGATGGTGGTTGGCGCCAAAACCGCCAACGGCGCCCGGCGATACGCTGATGATCGCTCCCGGCTTGCCACTCCAGGCGCTTTGGCCATACGGACGGGAGCCGACGTCAATCGCATTCTTCAATGGCGCGGGTACGGAGCGGTTGTACTCCGGCGTCACAAACAACACCGCGTCGGATGAACGTACCTGCTGACGGAAAGTACTGTAGGCTGCGGGCGGTGATGCCCCATCGATGTCCTCGTTGTAGAGCGGCAAATCGCCAATTTCCACAATGTTCAACTTCAGGTTGGCGGGGGCCAGTTCGGCCAGTGCCAGGGCGACCTTGCGGTTGATCGAGTCTTTTCTCAGGCTGCCAACCAGGACGGCAATCGTGTAGACCTTGCTCATTGGGTTTCTCGACGTCTGACTAAGGGAGCTTGTAGTTATAAAGGCTTCGCAGTGCGTTCACCAGAAGGTTTTGATAATCCTCCAGACGTTTGGCCCGCGATTTGATGCGTAGGAACCGTCTGAAAATGTCAGCGAATAGTATTTTTTTTCAATAGGTAAACTCCCCCTCTTTATGACGGTCTACAGCACCGCGAATTGAGTGTTTATCTCCAGAGGTTCTAAACAGATGGCAGCAGTACTAGTCGGACAGTTTCATGCCAGAGACGCAGAAGGACGCGTGTATTCGGTGCATGAGTTCCAGGAATCCAACCCGGCGCAAGGCGACCTGGCTGGCTCGGCACCCACCACCACCTACAAGCTGGCCATTGGCGACCGGGTAGAAAAACTCGAAGGCGATGAGTTCAAACTGATTCAGTCGGGGACCATTATCGTCCGCGAATCGCAGACCACCCTCGCCTCATAAGCTTGATCGCCCAGGCGTACCTGCTCAGTCCCGGCCATTGACGGCATCGACTGGGCCGGGCGGTCACGGGCTGCGAATTTCCGTCACTTCAAGCCCCGACTCACCGTCCACTTGCTTGAGCGTCACCATCAACCGGCCCCGCTCGCCTTCCACCGCGTACATCACCCGCCTGTAGCCCGGCGAGTTGTACCCCGGATACGCCACCACCTGCTTGACCTGCGTCATGCCCAGCACCGTGCCGACCTGCGCGGCGACTTGCTCCTGGGCACGGATAAATGCCTCAAGCGTGAGGTTTTCCGGGGCCGATTCATCGTGATTGCTGAAGAGATAAGCAGCCACGCACCCTACGGTCACCAGGACCAGCAGTTGCTTGACCGTTACCCCGAGAACTGTCGAGGGCAGAGGCATATGAGACCAGACCTGTTTTTGTTGTATGTGCCGGTAATCGGCATTGGTCGTTGATGATCAGACTCGCCATTCTAGTGAGGTCCTGGCTGAACGCCAGCGACATACGCGACCCGCACTGTCTTTTTTGCGCACGACGGCATGCGCCATTGAATCCCCACTGCGCTGCACATAGACTCCGGCCATGCGTTTACGTCATATCGAAGTGATTCAGGCCATCCTGCAGACCGGACACCTCGGCACCGCCGCCGAATGGTTGCAACTTCCCGTGGGCGATGTAGACGCGGCCCTCAAGGAGGCCGAGCGGCAATTGGGCTTCATGCTGTTTGCCAGTGTGCGCGGGCGTTTGCAGGCGACACGGGAAACCCTGGAACTGCAGGCAGAAATGGCCCATGTGTACGAAGCCCTGGAACCGGTGCAACGCCTGGCCAGCCGCTTGAAACACCATCACGCCCCCACGTTGCGCGCCTTGTGCACGCCGCCCCTGGCCAATCAACTGCTGCCCCAGAGCATCGCGCTGCTGCGCCGGCGCTTCCAGGACACGCCGTGCAACCTGTCGAGCCAGCCAACCCGGGAAATCGTGCGCAGCCTGCTGCTGCACGAGGCCGAGGTGGGCCTGAGCCTGCATGACCCGGAACACCCGCAAATCCACAGCACGGTGCTGGCCCAAGGCAAATTGCAATTGCTGGCGCCCCACGGCTGGCTCAAGCCCAAGCAGAAGTACATTGCGCTGCAGGACCTGGCCGGGCAAGCGATGATCGGGCTCGAAGGACACGACCCGCTCAGCCGCCTGCTGGACGCCAAGCTGCAAGCATTGCGCCCGCTGCCGGTGGTGCAGACGCGGGTGCAGACCTACCAGATGATGCGCAGCATGGTGGAAGCCGGCGAAGGCCTGGCGATTGTCGACCCGTTCACCGCCTTTGGCGCACGCGAGGCGGGCCTGGATACATGCCCGGTGTCGCCGCCGATCCTGGTCAGCCTGTATGCGCTGACACTCAAGGATGGCGTGACCTCGCCTGCGCTGAATGCGTTACTGGAGATCGTCACGCAAAAGGCCCAGGGCCTGCTGGAAAGTTAACGCCGCTCGGCATCGGTCTTGAACAACCGATACCAGAAAATCGCCACTTCACGGGTTTGCGGGTCGATGCCGCGATAGCGCAGGTGGTCGATCCCGCCCATCACGTAGCCGCAACGCTCATACAGTCGGCAGGCGCCCAGGTTGTTATTCTGGGTCTCCAGCATCATGCCCGGCAGGTTTTTCTTGCGGCTCCAGAACTGCGCCACATCCAGCAGCGCCTTGGCCACCCCGTGCCGACGGGCAGGCAAGGCCACCGCCAGTTCGTCAACGTGGGCAAAGCCGTTCCAATTGGTGCTGACCACGATATGCCCGACCGCACGATCATCCAGGTAGGCCATGAAGATCGCACTGTCCGGCGCATCGCGAAAACTGGCGAATTCTTCCGGGTCGATGCCATAGCACTTGCGATACGGCACGATGCGCTCCACGGGCCATTGATCGACCCGCCTGCCCATCTCCGGTACGCCATAGGCACTGACCTCAAAGCTGAAATCATTGCCCCACACGTAGGCGTCGAAGCCCTCGTCGGCGACCCGCACACTGAGCCCTGGATACTTCGGGTTCATTACAGCTTGCATAAACATCCTTAACCCTTGATGCAATCGACGGTGTAACAACGACCACTGCCGTCATCTTCGTGTTGTAGCCCGTGAACATCGGCAACAAAACCGGGGAAACTGCTATCGAACGTCCGGGCAAACGCCAGGTAGTCGATGATCGACCGGGTCGACTCGGTAAAGCGCTCGCCCGGCATGATCAACGGAATGCCCGGCGGATAAGGCACCAGCATCACGGCTGCAATGCGTCCTGGCAAGGCATCAATGGACACGGCCTCCACTTCGCCCCTTACCAATTGGTCGTAGGCGTCGGCAGGTTTCATCGCGATTTCCGGCAACACCGTGTACATGCGCTTGAGGTGCCTGGCGGTAGCGTTGCTGCGGTAACAGCCGTGCAATTGATCGCACAGGTCGCGCAAACCCAGGCCCTGATAGCGAGCCGGGTCCTGGGCAAACACCGATGGCAAACAACTGGCGAGGCTGACATTCCCGTCGTAACTGCGCTTGAACTCCAGCAACTCGGTGAGCAAGGTACTCCATTTGCCCTTGGTGATGCCCATGGAAAACAACACGAGGAACGAATACAGCCCGGTCTTTTCCACCACCAGCCCACGCTCCCAGAGGAATTTGCTGACCACCGCGGCGGGAATCCCGCGCTCGCTCAAGGCGCCGCCGGCGGTGAGGCCGGGCATCACCAGGGTCACTTTGATCGGGTCCAGCAGCACGTAGTCTTCGGCCACGTCACCAAAGCCGTGCCAGTCATCCTGCGGCAGCAACAGCCAATCCGCGGTGGCGACGCGGTCGATGCCCGCCACCGACGGCGGCTGCCAGATGGAGAACCACCAGTCTTCGGCGGCAATGTGTTGGCGCAGGTTGGCCAGGGCGCGGCGAAAACTCAGGGCCTCGTCGAACATTTCCTGCAGCAGCGAGCGCCCGGCCGGACCTTCCATCATCGCCGAGGCGACGTCCAGGGAGGCGATGATGCTGTACTGCGGCGACGTGGAGATGTGCATCATGAAGGCTTCATTGAAACGGTCGCGGTCCAGTTGGCGCGCGCCGCCGTCCTGCACATGGATCATCGAGGCCTGGCTGAACGCCGCCAGCAGCTTGTGGGTGGAGTGGGTGGTGAACACCAGCGGGCTGTCCGGGGTACGGGAGGTGCCCATGCCGTAGCGCCCGGCAAAGAACTCGTGGAACGCCGCGTAGGCATACCAGGCTTCGTCGAAGTGCAGCACCTCGACACTGCTGCCCAATTGCTGCTTGATCAGCTCGGCGTTGTAGCACAGGCCGTCGTAGGTGGAGTTGGTGACCACGGCCAACTTCACCTTGGGGGGCCGGCCACGGGTCAAGGGGCTGGCGTCGATCTTGGCGCGGATCGATTCCGGGCTGAACTCGCTCAGGGGAATCGGACCGATGATGCCCAGTTCGTTGCGCTCCGGGCACAGGTACAGCGGGATGGCACCGGTCATGATGATCGAATGCAACACCGACTTGTGGCAGTTGCGGTCCACCAGCACCAGGTCATCGCGCCCGACCATGGAGTGCCAGACGATCTTGTTGGCGGTGGACGTGCCGTTGATCACGAAAAAGGTATGGTCGGCGCCGAAGTTGCGCGCGGCACGGGCTTCGGCTTCGGCCAGGGGGCCGGTGTGATCCAGCAGCGAGCCCAGTTCGGGCACCGAGACCGACAAGTCCGAGCGCAGGGTGTTTTCCCCGAAGAACTGATGAAACGCCTGCCCCACCGGACTTTTGCGATAGGCCACGCCACCGCCATGGCCGGGGGTGTGCCAGGAATAGTTGGAGTCGGCGGTGTGTTGCACCAGCGCCTTGAAGAATGGCGGCAACAGGCCATCCAGGTAAGTGCGGGCAGCACGGGCCACCTGGCGGGCGAGAAACGGTACGGTGTCTTCGAACAGGTAGAGAATGCCGCGCAGCTGGTTGAGTTCGCTCATGGCATCGGCCGGGGCGTTTTCCAGGGTGACCTGCTCGCCCAGGGCAAAGATCGGCAGGTTCGGCGCCCGCAGGCGCGCCAGGCGGATCAGCTCGACCATGTTTTGCAGCAGGTGGGTATTCTCACCGGCGCCTTCGGCGGCGATCAGCATGCACGCCAGGCCGTGATGGGTCGACGCCACCAGCCGGCCTTCGGCGTAGTCCACGGCGGAAAAGATACTGAAGCCCTCTTGTTCCAACTCCCGGGCGATGCCGCGAACCCGGTCGCCGGCAACGGTGTCGGCCTTGATGTCGCGGTGCACGATAAGCACGGGGAACTTCAGGTCTTTGTACATGAGGGCGTGTAGTCCTGAGGGCTATGCACTCAAGGGTAGAAGCTCGGGGACGATGACGCGAATGAAGATTCTGAAAGCAACGGAGATCAACTGTGGGAGGGGGCTTGCTCCCGATGACGGTATGCCAGCTCATATTTGATTGGCTGATACACCGCTTCGGGGGCAAGCCCCCTCCCACATTTTGATCATACCTACGCAGGGCTATTGTTGTGTTAGCTGGGTCCACAACGCCGGCGCACCCGCCGACTTGGCGATAGCCTCCAACCGCTCCGCATGCTCGGCCAGATCCTGCTCGCTGGCGCGAATGATGGTGGTGGGCTTGCGATCGGCTGGCAGGCGGCGGATTTCCGAAGGGCGGTTGCCGGAGCCTTCCGCCGAGCCACTGCCGTCGGAGGCGTTGCCGGCCAGGGACAGGCTGGTCTGCCCGCCGGTCATGGTCAGGTAAACGTCGGCGAGAATCTCGGAGTCGAGCAAGGCGCCGTGGAGTTCACGGCCGGAGTTGTCGACGCCATAACGCTTGCACAAGGCATCGAGGCTGTTGCGCTGGCCCGGGTGACGCTCACGGGCCATCATCAGGGTGTCGAGGATCGAGCAGTGCTGGGAAATGTCCGCGCGATCCATCTGCCCCATCAGGGCAAATTCGTTATTGATGAAGCCGACGTCGAACGCCGCGTTATGGATGATCAACTGGGCGCCGTTGATGAACTCGAAGAACTCATCGGCCACTTCGGCGAAACGCGGCTTGCCCTTGAGGAACTCGTCGGTGATGCCGTGGACGCCGATGGCGCCTTCGTCACTGTCGCGGTCCGGTTGCAGGTAGACGTGAAAGTGACGACCGGTGAGGCGCCGACCCATGAGTTCGACACAGCCGATTTCAATGATCCGGTGGCCGTCGGTCACCGGCATGCCGGTGGTTTCGGTATCGAGTACAACAGATCGGATCGCCATCAGGGTTCAGCTCTCAACGGTGTGGTGTGCAGTGTGGTGTGAGTCAAGGAGCGCGATGTTAACACGTCGGCCAGCATCAGCTCTGCTTGTAGCCCCGCACTTCGTCCACACCTCTATTGGCAAGCTGGTCGGCGCGCTCGTTCCCCGGATGGCCGATGTGCCCACGCACCCATTTCCAGGTGATGTCATGGCGGTTGCATTGCTCATCGAGCAATTGCCACAGGTCGGCATTCTTGACCGGCTCCTTGGCCGCGGTCTTCCAGCCGCGCTTCTTCCAGTTGACCATCCACTCGTTGATACCTTTCATCACGTATTGCGAGTCGGTGACCAGCAGCACGTTGCAGCGGCGCTTGAGTTCTTCCAGGCCGCGAATGGCGCCCATCAGCTCCATGCGGTTGTTGGTGGTGTTGGCTTCGCCGCCCCACAACTCCTTCTCTACGCCCTTGCACACCAGCAAGGCGCCCCAGCCGCCGGGGCCGGGGTTGCCCTTGCAGGCGCCATCGGTGAAGAGTTCTACGCTATCGGTCATCGGTTACATCCATCAAGACGGGCAGGTCTGAAATCAAAAAAGTTCTACGGTTCGCTTTGCGTGCGGTTGACCTTGGCCATCGGCATCGGCACCAGTTTGCCCATGGGCTGGCGCAGCACCTGGCGCACCGGCCGCAGCCCGACCACGATCTTGCGCGCCACTAATAAATAGAAGCCGCCACCCGACAGTTGCCAGGCGCCCGCGCGACGTTCCCAACCGGCCAGGCGGCCTTGCCACTTGGCCGAGGCAAGCGGCGGACGATAGCACCCGAAGCGGCGTTTCTCCAGCGCGAAGCCCAGCAGGTTCAGCCAGTCCCCGACCCGTGATGGCGAGATGCAGCGCGCCTGGCGCAGGCCATCATGGGCGAACACATGGCGCAGGCCCCAGCTGCTCCAAGGGTTGATGCCGATAATCAGCAAATGGCCACCAGGGCGCACGCTGCTCGCCGCTTCACGCAGCAGACCGTGGGGTGACAGGCAGAAATCCAGGCCATGCTGCAACACCACCACATCGGCGGCGTGCTCGCTCAATGGCCAGGCCTGTTCTTCGCAGACAATCTCCACCCCCGGCAACGGCGCGCCCAGGCGCACATTGCGTTGCACCTGGGGCGCGGCAGGCGGGGTCTGGGCCGACGGACCGTAATGCACCAGGTAGCCGCCAAAGAAACGACCCAACTCGTCTTCGAGCATGCGCCGTTCTTCATCCAGCAGAAATTGCCCGATGGGCCCGGACAGCCATTCACGGGCTGCGCCGATCAGGGCCAGCCACTCAGGATCGGCCTGGGCGAACGCTTTATCAGTCATTGCATTCTCCAACTCGCCTAGACGTTCTAAGATGCACCAATGTGTTCAGCTTGGCGAATCGAAGAATGATACAGATCAGTGCCCTGCCCGCCTTCACCGATAACTACATCTGGTTGCTGCAGGACCCGCAGACCCAACGTTGTGCCGTGGTCGATCCCGGCGATGCCGCGCCGGTACTGGCCTGGCTCGAGCAAAACCCGACGTGGACCCTCAGCGACATCCTGATTACCCACCATCACCACGACCATGTCGGCGGTGTCGAGCAACTCAAGCGGGTGACCGACGCCAAGGTGTATGGTCCGGCCAACGAGACGATCCCGGCGCGGGACATCGCGCTGCAGGATAACGACCGCATCAACGTGCTGGGCTGGGACTTCGACGTCTATGCCGTGCCCGGCCACACCCTGGGCCATATCGCCTTCTACCACCAGGGCATGCTGTTCTGTGGCGACACCCTGTTCGCCGCCGGTTGTGGCCGCCTGTTCGAAGGCACGCCGGAACAGATGCACACCTCCCTCGAGCGCCTGGTCGCCCTGCCCGCCGATACCCTGGTGTACTGCACCCACGAATACACACAAAGTAACCTCAAGTTTGCCCAGGCGGTGGAACCGCAGAATGCCGACATCTCCGAACGGGTGGAAAACGTCCGTCAACTGCGGGCCCGCGGCGAGATGACGCTGCCGTCCAACCTGGCCCTGGAAAAGCGCACCAACCCCTTCCTGCGTACCTCTGAAACATCCGTTAAACAAAAAGCGGACGAACGGAATGGCCGCGACAACCGCTCTGGGGCCGAGGTATTTGCTAGCTTGAGGGCGTGGAAAGATAAGTTCTAAAGGGACGCAATCTGATACGTAATTTCTGAATGGTTGACCGGAACCAAAGTGCTTTCTAGAATCGCCCGACATTTTTGCCCGGAACTTACTTCCAGCCAATGTCGTCATCTATTCGTAAAGCCAACCATTCAGACGCATTGACCCGCCTGGCTCAAGCTGTGGCGGTGGCTGTGTCCGCCACGCTGGCGGGCTGCCAATCGACAAATTTCGCCGCACAATCCACCGTGCAACCCAAGCCCAACCTTGCCGCCAAGATCAAACAGAAACCCGTCATCTGGCTTTCAGAGAAACCTGCTCCAGAAGTGCCCCAGGACGTGTGGGAACGCATGCGCCGGGGCTTTCAATTGCAGGACAACGTGGGTGTCAACCCGCGCATCGAGCAACAGCGCCTGTGGTTCGCCAGCAACCCGTCCTTCCTGGAGAACGCCGGTGAACGCGGCAGCCTCTACATTCATTACATCGTCGAACGCCTTGAAGAACGCAACATGCCCCTGGAGCTGGCGCTGCTGCCGGTGATTGAAAGTGCCTACAACCCGATGGCGTATTCGCGCAGCGATGCCGTCGGCCTGTGGCAGTTCATCCCCTCCACCGGGCGCTACTTCAACCTGCGCCAGACCCGCGCCTACGACGGCCGCCGCGACATCACCGCCTCCACCACAGCCGCCCTGGACTACCTGACCCGTCTGCACGACATGTTCAACGGCGACTGGCTGCTGGCCCTGGCCGCCTATAACGCCGGCGAAGGCACGGTGAGCCGGGCCATCGAGCGCAACGAGAAGCTTGGCCTGCCCACCGACTACTGGAACCTGCCCCTGCCCCAGGAAACCAAGGACTATGTGCCCAAGTTCCTGGCGCTGTCCCAGGTGGTGCTGGCCCCCGAGGCCTATGGCGTCAACCTGAACCCGATTGCCAATACGCCGTACTTCGAAGTGGTCGAGGTCAAGCAAAGCATGGACCTGTCGCGGGTTGCCGCGCTGGCCGAGATCGACGAAGACGAACTGTTCCAGCTCAACCCGGCGCTCAAGCAACGCACCACCCTGGATGGCCCGCAACACCTGCTGGTGCCGAGCTCCAAGGCACAATTGCTCACCAGCACCCTTTCGACGATGAAGCCGGAAGAATTGCTGGCGATGCGCCCGAAAAAGCAGGTGTTCGACGAAGTCGAGACCGCCCGGGTGGCCGGCCGCACCCGCAGCTACAAGGTGCGCAGTGGCGACAACCTCACGCTGATCGCCAAGGCGAACAAGGTCGACGTGCATGACCTGCAGCGCTGGAACAAACTCAACGGCCAGGCCCTCAAGGTCGGCCAGACCCTGGTGATGCAGGACACCCGCAAGCTGGTGGCCAAGGCCGACAGCAAGAAGCCGGTGCAGTACAAGGTCAAGAAAGGCGACTCGCTGTACATCGTCGCCAAGCGCTTCAACGTCGAGATGCAACATCTCAAGCGTTGGAACCCCCGTACTGGCCAGGCGCTGAAGCCGGGGCAGATGCTTGTAGTGTCTGGGCCGCGCTAAGGTTTTAAGAACACTGCAGAACCAATGTGGGAGGGGGCTTGCCCCCGATAGCAGTTTATAAGCCACCAGATTCATTGGCTGATCCACCGATATCGGGGCAAGCCCCCTCCCACACTGAATCTCCAGTGTTCCCAACTGGCTTTTTCCATCCGGAACAAGCTGTTACTGTACCGATCATAAAGCCCAAGCCGCCTGGATCGGATCCCTGACTTGAAGCGTCCCCTCCTTCTACTAATAAGTCTGGCCTTGAGCTTTGGTGCGAACGCGACAATAACCGAGAGCCACGGTTACACGCAGTTCGGCACGCTCAAGTACCCGGCCAAATTCACCCACTTCGATTGGGTAAACCCTGCAGCGCCGAAAGGCGGGACCTTGCGGGTCATGGCATTTGGCACCTTCGATACCCTCAACCCCTACACGTTCAAGGGTTCAAGCCCGGTTTCCACCCCCAACTTCCTGCAATACGGCGTCAATGAGCTGAACGAGCCGTTGATGGTCGGCACTGGTCAGTACGCGCCTTCCGGCGACGAGCCCACCTCCAGCTACGGGCTGATTGCCCAGTCGGTGGAATACAGCGAGGACCGCAGTTGGGTGGTGTTCAACCTGCGTCCGCAGGCGCGCTTCCACGATGGCAAGCCGATCACGGCCTATGACGTGGCATTTTCCTATCGCACCCTGCTGACCGAAGGCCATCCCCAGTACCGCACCAACCTGCAGGAAGTGGCGCGGGTGGACATCCTCAACCCTCACCGCATCCGCTTTGTGTTCAAGCGTGCCGGCAACCCATTGCTGATCCTGCGCCTGGGCGAGTTGCCGGTATTGCCCCAGCACTATTGGAAAAACCGCGACTTCAAGGCGACCACCTTCGAACCGCCCCTGGGCAGCGGGCCGTACCGTATCAGCAAGGTCACCCCTGGACGCCAGCTGGTGTTCGAACGGGTCAAGGATTACTGGGGCAAGGACTTGCCGGTCAACCAGGGTTTCTATAACTACGACAAGGTCGAAGTGGAGTTCTACCGTGACAGCGATGTGGCCTTCGAAGCGTTCAAGGCCGGCGAGTTCGACATTTATATCGAGCACCAGGCCAAGAACTGGGCCAATGGCTACAACTTCCCGGCGGTGAACCGTGGCGAAGTGATCAAGGCGCAGATCGCCCACCAGATCCCGACCCAAAGCCAGGGCCTGTTCATGAACACCCGGCGCCCGACCTTCAGCCAGACCAAGGTGCGCGAAGCCCTGGGGTTGATGTTCGACTTCGAGTGGACCAACCGCACCCTGTTCAGCAGCGCCTACAAACGCACGCTCAGCTATTACCCCAACAGCGAATTCGCCGCTACCGGGGTTCCAACCGGCCATGAATGGCTGATGCTCTCCCCCTACCGCGACCAGCTGCCGCCCAACCTGTTTACCCAAGCCTTCAGCCTGCCCCAGACCGACGGGCGCGGCATCCCCCGCGAAACCCTGCGCCGCGCCCTGGCGCTGCTGGGCGAAGCCGGCTGGAAGCTGTCGGGCCAACGCCTGCTCAACAAGGACGGGCAACCGCTGCGCTTCGAGATCCTGCTGGTCAACCCGAACCTGGAGCGCATCCTGCAGCCCTATGTCGAGAACCTGATCAGCATCGGCATCGACGCACGCCTGCGCACCGTCGACCGCGCCCAGTACAAGCAACGCCTGGATCAATTCGATTTCGACATGATCCTGATCACCCTCAACCAGACCTTGAGCCCCGGCCTCGAACAGTGGCAGTACTTCCACTCCAGCCAGGCTGCAATCAAGGGCAGCAAAAACTATGCGGGCATCGCCAACCCCGTTGTCGATCACCTGCTGGAACAACTGCTGGCGGCGCAGACCCGCGAAGAACAACTGGCCGCCGGCCGCGCCCTGGACCGGGTGCTGCTGTGGCAGCACTACAGCATTCCCAACTGGTACCTCAACTATCATCGCCTGGCGTACCGCAACCGGTTCGCCTTTGTCACCACGCCGCCCTACAGCCTGGGCCTGAGCGCGTGGTGGCTGAAAGCTTCGGAGAAAGCCCAATGATGTATTTGCGCAACGTACTGCTCGGCAGCCTGTTGCTGTGCACCACGGCCCACGCCGCGCCGCAACACGCGCTGACGCTGTACAACGAGCCGCCGAAATACCCCGCCGACTTCAAGCACTTCGACTACGTCAATCCGGATGCGCCCAAGGGCGGCACCTTCCGCGAGTCGAGCATGGGCGGCTTCGACAGCCTCAACCCGTTTATCAGCAAGGGCGTGCCGGCCGACAACATCAGCCTGATCTACGACACCCTGGCCATGCAGAGCCTGGACGAACCGATCACCGAATACGGCCTGGTCGCCGGCAAGATCGAAAAAGCCCCGGACAACAGCTGGGTGCGTTTCTACCTGCGCCCCGAAGCGCGGTTCCACGACGGCCACCCGATCCGCGCCGAGGACGTGGTGTTCACCTTCCAGGAACTGATGAAGGAAGGCTCGCCGATCTACCGCACCTACTACGCCGATGTCGATGAAGTGGTCGCCGAAGACCCATTGCGGGTGCTGTTCAAGTTCAAGCGCACCAACAACCGCGAACTGCCGCTGATCCTTGGGCAACTGCCGGTACTGCCCAAGCATTGGTGGGCCACGCGGGACTTTGCCAAGGGCAACCTCGAGGTGCCCCTGGGCAGCGGGCCGTACAAGGTGGCCGAGGTCAAGGCCGGGCGCATGATCCGCTACGAGCGGGTCAAGGACTACTGGGCCAAGGACCTGCCGATCACCAAGGGTTTCTACAATTTCGACAACCGCATCACCGACTACTACCGCGACAGCACCGTGTCCCTGGAAGCGTTGAAGGCCGGGCAGTTCGACTACTGGCTGGAATTCAGCGCCAAGAACTGGGCCAACGCCTACAACATTCCGGCCGTGACCGAGGGCCGGCTGATCAAGGAAGAAATCCCCAACGGCAATCCTACCGGCATGCAAGGTTTTGTGTTCAATACGCGCAAGCCGATGTTCCAGGATGTGCGCGTGCGCAAGGCCATCAGCCTGTTGCTGGACTTCGAGTGGAGCAACAAACAGCTGTTCAACGGCGCCTACACCCGCACCCGCAGCTACTTCGAAAACTCCGAAATGGCCGCCACCGGCCTGCCCGGCCCGGATGAGCTGAAGATCCTCGAGCCCCTGCGCGACAAGATCCCCGCCGAAGTCTTCACCCAGGCCTTCGAGCCGGCCAAAACCGACGGCAGCGGCATGATCCGCACCCAGCAACGCGAGGCCTACCAACTGCTGCAGGAGGCCGGCTGGCGCATCGTCGACGACAAGATGGTCGACACCACGGGCAAACCGGTGACCATCGAGTTCCTGCTGGCCCAGACCGAGTTCGAGCGCATCCTGCTGCCGTTCAAGCGCAACCTGGCGGACCTGGGCATCGACCTGGTGATCCGCCGGGTGGACGTTTCGCAGTTCGTCAACCGTGTGCGCTCCCGGGACTTCGACATGATGGTGGGCAGCTTCCCGCAATCCACCTCGCCGGGTAACGAACAACGGGAATTCTGGAAGTCCTCCAGTGCCGACAAACCCGGCAGCCGCAACTACATGGGCCTCAAGGACCCGGCGGTCGACCAGTTGGTGGAAGAACTGATCGACGCCGACTCGCGCAACAGCCTGATCGCCCATGCCAAGGCCCTGGACCGTGTGCTGCAGTTCGGTTACTACGTGATCCCCAATTGGCACATCAAGACCTTCCGCGTGGCGTATTGGGACCACCTCGGCCATCCGAAAACCCCGCCACGCTATGACGTGGGCACCGCCACCTGGTGGGCAAAACCCAACGTAAAACCTGCCGTCACCCTGGAAACGGCTACCGACACGAGCGCCGATGCGGCGAGCGGAGGCGATTAAATGCTGGCCTATATTGTTCGCCGCCTGTTGCTGATCATCCCGACGTTGTTCGGGATCCTGCTGATCAACTTCATTATTATCCAGGCCGCCCCCGGGGGGCCGGTGGAACAGATGATCGCCAAGCTCGAAGGCTTTGAAGGCGCCACCAGCCGCATTGCCGGCGGCGGTGCCGAAGTCTCGGTGGCCGGTTCCAGCAGCTACCGTGGCGCCCAGGGCCTGGACCCGGCGCTGATCAAGGAAATCGAAAAGATGTACGGCTTCGACAAGTCGGCGCCGGAACGCTTGTGGATCATGGTCAAGAACTACGCCCGGCTGGATTTCGGCGACAGCTTCTTCCGTGACGCCAAGGTCATCGACCTGATCAAGGAAAAGATGCCGGTATCGATCTCCCTGGGGTTATGGAGCACGCTGATCATGTACCTGGTGTCGATCCCCCTGGGGATCGCCAAGGCCACGCGACACGGCAGCCACTTCGATGTGTGGACCAGCTCGGCAATCATCGTCGGTTATGCGATCCCGGCGTTCCTGTTTGCGATCCTGCTGATCGTGGTGTTTGCCGGCGGCAGCTATTTCGACTGGTTCCCCTTGCGCGGGCTGACGTCCAACAACTTCGATGAGTTGAGCTGGGGCGGCAAGGTGCTCGACTATTTCTGGCACCTGGCGCTGCCGATCACCGCGCTGGTGATCGGCAACTTCGCGACCATGACCCTGCTGACCAAGAACAGCTTTCTCGACGAGATCAACAAGCAATACGTGATCACCGCCAAGGCCAAGGGCCTGACCAACCACCGCGTGCTCTACGGCCATGTGTTCCGTAACGCGATGCTGCTGGTGATCGCCGGCTTCCCGTCGGCGTTCATCGGGATTTTCTTCACCGGCTCGTTGCTGGTGGAAGTGATCTTCTCCCTCGACGGCCTGGGTCTGATGAGCTTTGAAGCGGCGATCAACCGCGACTATCCGGTGGTGTTCGGCACGCTGTTTATCTTCACCCTGCTGGGGCTGGTGGTGAAACTGATCGGCGACCTCACCTACACCCTGGTCGATCCGCGTATCGACTTCGCCAGCCGGGAGCATTGAGATGAAACTGTCCCCCCTCAATCGCCGCCGGTTCGAGCGGTTCAAGGCCAACAAGCGTGGCTGGTGGTCGCTGTGGCTGTTCCTGATCCTGTTCGGGCTGAGCCTGGGCGCGGAGCTGATCGCCAACGATAAGCCACTGGCGGTGCACTACGACGGCGACTGGTATTTCCCGGCGCTCAAGCGCTACCCGGAAACCACCTTCGGCGGCGAATTCCCCCTGGAAGCCAACTACAAGAGCCCGTATATCCAGGAACTGCTCAAGGCCAAGGACGCCTGGACCCTGTGGGCGCCGATCCCGTTCAGCTACCAGAGCATCAACTACGACCTGAAGGTACCTGCCCCGGCGCCGCCTTCGCGCGTCAACCTGCTGGGTACCGATGACCAGGGCCGCGATGTGCTCGCGCGGGTGATCTATGGCTTCCGTGTGTCGGTGCTGTTTGCCCTGACGTTGACGGTGCTCAGTTCGATCATCGGCGTGATCGCCGGCGCCTTGCAGGGCTTCTATGGCGGCTGGGTCGACCTGGCCGGGCAGCGTTTCCTGGAAATCTGGTCCGGTTTGCCGGTGCTCTACCTGCTGATCATCCTCGCCAGCTTCGTGCAGCCGAACTTCTGGTGGCTGCTGGGGATCATGCTGCTGTTTTCCTGGATGAGCCTGGTGGACGTGGTGCGCGCCGAGTTCCTGCGCGGGCGTAACCTCGAATACGTGCGTGCGGCGCGGGCACTGGGGATGCAGAACGGCGCGATCATGTTCCGCCATATCCTGCCCAATGCCATGGTCTCGACCATGACCTTCATGCCATTTATCCTCACTGGCGCCATCGGCACCCTGACCGCCCTGGACTTCCTCGGCTTTGGCCTCCCGGCCGGTTCGCCGTCCCTGGGCGAACTGGTGGCCCAGGGCAAATCCAACCTGCAGGCACCGTGGCTGGGCATGAGCGCGTTTGCCGTGCTGGCGATCATGTTGAGTTTGCTGGTGTTTATCGGCGAGTCCGCTCGCGATGCCTTCGACCCGAGGAAATGAGATGAATCAGGACAATCTGATCGAAATCCGCGACCTCTCCGTCGAGTTCGTCACGGGCGAGCATCACCACCGTGTGGTCAACAACGTCAGCTTCGATATCAAGCGCGGCGAAACCCTGGCCCTGGTCGGCGAAAGCGGCTCCGGCAAATCGGTGACCGCCCACTCGATCCTGCGCCTGCTGCCCTACCCGCTGGCCCGGCACCCGTCCGGCACCATCACCTATTCCGGCCAGGACCTGCTGACCCTGAAGGAAAAGACCCTGCGGCATATTCGCGGCAACCGCATCGCGATGATCTTCCAGGAGCCGATGACGTCGTTGAATCCGCTGCACTGCATCGAGAAGCAGATCAACGAAGTGCTCGGCCTGCACAAGGGCCTGACCGGCAAGGTCGCGACCCGGCGCACCCTGGAACTGCTGGAACTGGTGGGTATCCCCGAGCCGCACAAACGGCTCAAGGCCCTGCCCCATGAACTGTCGGGCGGCCAGCGCCAGCGGGTGATGATCGCCATGGCCCTGGCCAATGAGCCGGAGTTGTTGATCGCGGATGAACCGACCACGGCCCTCGACGTCACCGTGCAGTTGAAGATCCTGGAGTTGCTCAAGGAATTGCAGGCGCGTTTGGGCATGGCCTTGCTGTTGATCAGCCATGACTTGAACCTGGTGCGGCGCATTGCTCACCGCGTCTGCGTGATGCAGCAAGGCTGCATCGTCGAGCAGGCCGAGTGCGAGACGCTGTTCCAGTCGCCCCGACACCCTTACACCCAGGAACTGCTGGCGGCCGAGCCCAGCGGTGGCCCGGCCAGCAACGACGTCGGCCCGCCGTTGCTGGAAGTCGATGACCTGAAAGTCTGGTTCCCGATCAAGAAGGGCTTCTTGCGCAACACCGTCGATTACGTCAAGGCGGTGGACGGGATCAACTTCAGCCTGCCCCAGGGCCAGACCCTGGGCATCGTCGGCGAAAGCGGCTCGGGCAAATCCACCCTGGGCCTGGCGATCCTGCGCTTGATTGCCAGCAAGGGCGGGATTCGTTTCGAAGGCCAGCAGCTGGACACACTGACCCAGCAACAGGTACGCCCGTTGCGCCGGGAAATGCAGGTGGTGTTCCAGGACCCGTTCGGCAGCCTGAGCCCTCGCATGTGCGTCAGCGAGATCGTCGGCGAAGGCCTGCGCATCCACAGGATGGGCACGCCGGCCGAGCAGGAAGCGGCGATTATCGCGGCGCTCAAGGAGGTGGGCCTGGACCCTGAGTCCCGTCATCGCTACCCCCATGAGTTCTCCGGCGGCCAACGCCAACGCATCGCCATCGCCCGCGCACTGGTGCTCAAGCCGCGCCTGATCCTGCTGGACGAACCGACCTCGGCGCTGGATCGCACCGTGCAACGGCAAGTGGTGGAATTGCTGCGCAGCCTGCAGGCCAAGTACAACCTGACCTACCTGTTTATCAGCCATGACCTGGCGGTGGTGAAGGCGCTCAGTCACCAACTGATGGTGGTCAAGCAGGGGCAGGTGGTGGAGCAAGGCGATGCGCGAGCGATTTTCGCTGATCCGCAGCATGGGTATACGCGTCAACTGCTGGAAGCGGCCTTTCTGGTGCCCTGCCCGGAGCGCCTCTGAGCGATGAACACGCCCACCTCCTGCGTGGGCGTGCCTCGCCATTGGATCACCGTGGCCGCCTACTCGACCTACAGCAACTCGGGATGACGCAGGCTATCAAGCGCAGGTAAAAACCCCCGACCATGAAGTTCCGCTCAAGAGCGTTTTCTTGGGCAACCTTGAAACGGAACTTCATTCATGTACGAATTTGCCCCGCTGATTGCCGCTGCGGCGACCGAGCCACTGCCTGCCAGCCCCGTCTTGTTTGCCACCCAGGATGATCTGAAGCTGATCAACAGCCTGGTTGCACTGCTGTCACCCGCCGTACCGCACAATTGGACGCTGCTGGGGCCTCCCGCGTTGATCGCGGTCGACCGCAATTCCAGGCTTGGCCAATGGATGGTGCTGTTCGGCAAAGCTATCAACCAGAGCGTGTTCCTGGCATGGGCCGACGCGCAGCACCTGGAGTATCGAAGCATCAAGGTCATGGGAAGCTCCCTGCACGCCAATGTCATTCACGAGGACCAAATGACACCCAGGGCCTTTCATCTTCATGACGACCCAGGCTGGCTGGAAGTGTCCGCGCCGATCCTGGGCATCTCCGAGATCATTGATCCCAACCAGCTGGGCGTGCCCTATATCGACTTGCCAAACGGGCACAGTACGTTTGAATTGCCACTCGAGTTGACGCTGGCGTTCTACGGCTACACGTTGCCCAAAAACCAGATCCAGGCGCGGATGATTGTCGATGAGCTGCAGGCCTACCATGCCTTTCCAACGATGGGTGACAATGGCCGCGCGCAGTCGGCGACACGCCATGAAATGCACGCCCAGCACCTGGATTTGCTGCAACTGGCCGATAACCTCGAGCAATGCATGGCCAGCGCGGCAGCCACGGATGAACCCCATGACAGCTACCTCGCTTACCGCCAGCGCCTCACGCTGAGGTCTGACTCTTTCGTAGCGCACACCTTGAAAGAAGCCGCGCAATTACTGCAGAGCGTGATCAATTCGATCGAGTTCACGCAGACGTTCCCGACTGCGCTGGGTCCCGATGAATACTTTATTTATTCCGGCGAGGATCATTCCCTGCGGGCCTCATCCGCGCAGATCCAGGGGACCAGTATCAGCCTGCGTACGCACCTGGGCGGTGCGCCAGTGGCGGGTCGGCTGATTCGCCTGGCGCAATATGCGTCGTTGCTGGGAGAACAGGTGGCCTCCAATAACAGCCTGAGCCTGGCGCAGCTCATGCACTTCTACGCCATCGAGGTCCCCCTCCAGGCCAGCGAGGTGCACGCCCTGATCGCGCGCCTGCGCCAGTCATCCGTGCCTGGGCAGCCGTACTGCAGTGAAGCGGCCCAGGATGCGCAATGGCTCAAGCGCAAACAAAACAGCCTGAGCGCCCTGAATAACTTCAATCGGCTGCAGACAGAGCTGGAGCGAGTCAGCGCTGGCAAACAACCCGATGAAAAGGTTGAGCTCGACGATACGGTCGAGCTGGACACTGACTCGATGTTCTACCAGTTGCTGGAGGAGAGCGCCGAAAAACTGCTGATGATGATCAAGCACAGATCATTTGTCGCCATTTGCGTGAAACGCGGTATCGACGACGAAAAGGCGCTGGTACTGCTGACTGAAGAGGGGTACGTGGGCGCGGACGACAGGGACGGCAGGCGCAGAAACCTCACGGACGATATCGTCTCCAGTCCAGCGCTCAAGCGCTGTCTCACGCCCTTGCAGGAGCTGGCCAAACAATTGGGTGGCGAGCTGCGCAGTGATATGAAGGCCACCCTCAAGCAGTTGATGAAGTTCCTGCGCATGCCCGAAGTGAAGACAGCGGAGCAGGCCCGGCAGGCGGCGCACTACCTGAGGGCCGTCAGGGCTGCGACACCACGGCTGGGCAACTACTGGCAGGGCCTGGGCCAGCCGCAGCCGTCATTGCTGACCTTATCCAGCACACAACGCCGACAGGTATACGAAGCGCAACAGGCATTTGCACAGGCGCAGGGAGCGCCCCTGTTCAAGTGGCTCGGCGAACCTTGTTGGGCGGGCAAGAGTGCCCCCAGGATCCGTGCCGAAGCGGACATGCTGCTGAACCAGATGGTGCAGAGCCCGCGCAGCCAGCTATTGGTCGAGCGCCTGGACACCCTCGTCATCTGGTCCGATGCAGCACTGCATGGCACAACGCCGCAACAGCGCCGGCAGACGCTGCTGCTCAGCGCGCTGATCCTGAGCCTGGACGAACAGGCCGGCACACAACGCAACCTGGTCGGCGGGCTGGCCATCGACACCGATTACTACTGGGGTGACAACTGCGCACTGGTGCGCAGCAATCTGGAAGCCCTCCTGCGCCAGACCCTTCTGGAGGGTGCACCATTGGCCGCGCATTTGCTGCTCAGTGGCAGCGCGCCACAATTGCTCGTGCGCAACATCCCCGAAACCTTGCCTTACCTGTGTAACCAGAACTGGGTCGTGTTCAAGCAGTTCGTCGATTTCATCGAGCTGAAAACCCCTGGCGCCAGCCGGTACATGACACTTGAGAACATCATGACCCTGGTCCATAACCCTGCCACGACGCTCAACCGGGAATTCTGGGCGCTGCCTCCTACGGTCGATCCCGTCCTCGACTGGGCGCGTGCCAATGGCGTGGTGGATGCGACGGACACGGACCTGCCCTTTAAAGGCGAGCTCGCCGTGCGCACCTATGAGAAACAGAAGCGCACACTCAACGATGCCTTCGGATCGCTGCACACCCCCTATCCGGATCAGAAGGAGGCGGCATTGAGGTACCTGCGTGAGGTCTATCCGGATAACGCTCACCTGGACAAAACCGTGTTCATGCCGGCGCCCTTCCTTCCGCCCGGTATTCGCTATCCGCAAGTCAGCACCCAGGATATTTCCTTTTCCCTGGCCGAACTGTATCTGGCCGGTGAGTTAAAGCACATGGAACGCTGGAGGGCGATTCAGCCACAGGTACGTGTCAACAGGTTTTCGCCGCCCTTGAGAACGCTCAAGGACCACAACGCTGATGAAAACTTCCACGCCGCGCTCGAATCCATCCGTGAGAGTTATATCGTGTACATTGCCTACCTGCTGGCCTGCCTGCCGCTGCCCAGGCGTGTCAGCCTGGAGCAGGGAAACATCGCACTGTACCTGCTGCGCAAACCGTCCCCCGCTGCCCGGGACACGATGATCACCGCACATTTTGGATGCCTGTTGCGTGTTCGCTACCAGCGGGATCGCTACCTGCTGCAACTGCTGCCCAGGCAGATGCTGGTCACGCAGCTGGCCAACCCGCCATCCGGCTTGCTGAATGACCCGGTCGCCCCAGGCCCTGTTCAGTTGCAGATCGATTGGAGTGCTTATCTCACCGGTTCCGAACCCGTGGCGGGCGCCAGTTCGCAGGTCCTGCTCAATCCCCTGGACACCACCCTCATAACGGATACCCAGGGTGACCCCGCCCCCATACCGAAGTCCTGGCAATCGGCACGACTCGAAGCGATTGCCAGGATGGTCGTTGACCAGTGCCTGCTCAGTAACCACCGGGATCTGAGTGAGTCCACGCAGAACCTCAACAATGTGGAAAAGGTCCTGCTGATCAACAAACGCCGAAACGAGCGTTTGCACAATCTGAAACCCTATTAAGTCATCGGCTACCCAAACGCCAGGGTCTGTGCAACGATCCGTTTCTGATCTTGACTGCCCTGGAGTCGCGCCCATGACACCGCCCGCCCCTTTCCCCGCCGCACCGCGCTTCTGGCGCGACGAGCGCCTGCCGTTCATCGAAGCGCGCACCATCGCCGACGGGCGCAAGGTCACTTACACCCGTCACGCCCATGAGCATTTCTCCATCGGCGCGATCACCACCGGGCGCAGCTATTACCATTACGGCGCCGATACATTCCAGATCAGCGCCGGCACCGTGGTGTTGATGAACCCCGGCGATGTGCATGCCTGCAACCCTATCCACGACCAGCCCTGGTCCTATCACATGCTCTACCTCGATACGCCCTGGCTGACCGAATTACAGTACCAACTGGGCTTCAGCACCGACCAGGGTTATCGCGCTTTCAATACGCCGTATACCCGTGACCCGCTGTTGTACGGCGGCTTGCTGGCGTTGTACCGGATGCTGGTGAACGAGCAGGCCGAATTGCTGCAAAAGCAGAGCGCACTGGTGAGCTACTTCACTGAAGTCCAGCAGCGCCTGAACCCTTCACCCACACCGGTGCGCGAGGTCAACCACAAGCTGGAGCGGGCCGCCGATTACATCCGTGCGCACTGCACCGAGGCGTTGAAACTCGAAGACATCTGCCAGGCGGCCGAACTGTCGCCGTCCTACCTGATCCGCGCCTTCAAGCAGTACTACGGGCTGACGCCCCACGCGTTCCTGGTCAACCAGCGCATCCAGTTTGCCCGCACCCAGCTGCGCAAGGGCGAGTTGATCGCCGACGTGGCACTTGCTGCGGGCTTTGCCGACCAGGCGCACTTCCAGCGCACCTTCAAGCAACATTTCGCCGCCACCCCCGGGCAATACCGCGAGGTGCTCAAGCCATCAGCAAATAACCCACACTGGCCACCAGCAACGCGGCCATCGAGCGGTTGAACAGGCGCACGCCTTGGGGATTGTCCAGGTAACGGCGTAGAAAGGTCCCGGCATAGGCCCAGCACGCCACTGACAGGTAGCAGATCACCAGGTAGAGACTGGCAAACAGCCAGACTTGCCGCCCATCGCCGTCGGCCACAAACAGGCCCATTCCCGCCACACAGGCCAGCCAGGCCTTGGGGTTGAGCCACTGCATGATCGCGCCGTAGAGCATGGATGGCGCCGTCGCGCTGCCATCCGCGTCGAGCTGGCCGTCATCCACCGCCAGTTTCCAGGCCATGTACAGCAGGAACGCCACCCCGCCCCATTGGATCAACTGGGTCAGGATGGGCCAGCGCACCAGCACCTCGTGCAGCCCCAGGCCGATCAGCACCAACAGCAAGGTAAAGCCAACGGCAGCGCCGAACACATGCTTCTGGCTGGCGACAAAACCGAAGCGCGCGCCTGAACTCAGGGCGACCACGTTGACCGGTCCCGGCGTGATGGACGTGGCCAGGGCGAAGGCGGCCATGGAAATGATCAAGCTCATTGCGGTTCCCTTTTTATGATGAGGCGTAAACAGGGTTCCACGGTATAAGGCCGGGTCAAATCGGTATTGAACAAAATCACCCTGGGGCGTGGACCACACAGTCTTCGACGCCACACACCCGCCCATCCTCAGCCAGGATCTGGACCTAGTGCAGTGGCTTGGGCAAAGGTGTGTGGATGCCGGCGTTCAACGCTGCGTGGGGATGCGAATTTCGCCATCCCGGCATTGGGTTTTCACACTGCGCGGGCAACCGGCGAAGGCCAGGTCCTTGGTCAGGCACACACGCACCTCCGACAGCACCTTGCCTTTGCAGATCACCGCCAGCCCATGGTTGCCCATGCGCGGGTTGCTTTCGCGAAACAGCGCCTCGATCTCGCGGGCCGGTAACGACGGCGGCGTGTTGAACGGTTGCAGTTGCGCAGGGATGGCAACCACGCCCAGCGCCGCATCGGTTTTCTCCAGGTATGCCAAGGGATCCAGCCCGCTGCAGGTGCCGTGCTTGGCCCATTCGTGGGTGAGCAGCGAGCGCGTCGGGAACAGCGCCGCGCCTTTGTCCATCTCTTCGCGGCTCAAGCGCGATTGCGGCGCGCAGGTCGCCGGCCACCCTCCCCGCGCGTATTGCGGCCACAAGCCGTGCAGCACAAAGCCGTAGCCCTTGCCCGAACACTGCTCGTTGTCCGGGTGCGTCAGGCAGAAGGTCGGCGACCATGACAGCGACAACACATAAAAATCAAATTCCCCAGGCGTCCCTTGGCTACGCGGGGCCGCCATCGCCGTTGTGGCAAGTGCCAGCCACAGGATCATCCAGTATTTCATTGAGCTATTCCTTGGAAAATCATCCCGGCAGATTGGGATTTCGTTGCAGGACCTTGTCCAGGATCCGATCGGTCTTCAACGCCTCGATGGCCAGCGACGGATGCTCGGCTTCGCCGCGAATATGCGCGTTCATGGCCACTACGTGGTGCCATTGGATATGCGGGTGGCATGGCACTTCCAGCACCTCGTTGGTCTCGCCCTCCAGGTGCAGCGGCTGGTCTTCGAAGACCGAGAACTGGATGCGCCCACGGCTGCCGATCAACTCGACCCGGTCCTCACGGCGGTCGGCGACGAAGTTCCAGCAGCCCATGCCCAGCGCGCCCGAACTGAAGGTCCAGCAGGCCGTCACGGCGTCCTCGGCGGCATAGTGCCCGGCCTGTCGTGCCGTAAAGCCCGCGACCTCGACAATATCCCCGGCCAGGTACTGGAACAGGTCGAAACCGTGGCTGGCCAGATCGGCAAAGTAGCCACCACCGGCAATGCTCGGGTCGGTGCGCCAGTTGGCGGCGCTGGCGTCCTCGGCGGCCGGCGGTTTGCACAGGGTCCAGGTCAGCTGGCGTAACGTGCCGATGCGACCGTCCTGCAGCCACGCGCGCACTTGCTGGAAGCGTGGCAGCGAGCGCCGGTAGTAGGAAACAAACAGGTGCAGCCCGGCACGCTCGAAAGTGCGCTGCATCAGCGCGCTCTGTTCGGCGTTCAGCGCCATCGGCTTCTCGACGCAGCAATGCTTGCCGGCCGCCGCCACCATCAGGCTGTATTCCAGATGGCTGTCGGGCGGCGTGGCGATGTACACCGCGTCCACTTCGGGGTCGTTGATCAGTGCCTGGGCGTCGGTGTAGTAACGGGCAATCCCATGGCGCGATGCATAATCGCGCACCGCCTCCTCGCGCCGCCCCATCACGGCCACCAGCGCCGAACCTGGCGCTTTGTAGAAAGCGGGTCCACTCTTCAATTCAGTGACACTGCCACACCCGATCATGCCCCAACGTACGCTGCTCATCTGTTTTCCTCGTCCGTTTTCATCAATCGGGCAGTATCCACATCCCCACCGCGGCGCGCCATCACCACTTAGCATGACAATTGCATTACACTTTTATGACACTCATCCCGCTGCGGGGGCACAGACGATGAAAATACGCGCAACGGTCATTTGCGAACACGAGGGGCATATCCTCTTCGTGCGCAAGGCCAGGTCAAAATGGGCCTTGCCGGGCGGCAAGGTGGAACGGGACGAGCGCCCGGTCGGTGCGGCCGAACGGGAGCTGGAAGAAGAAACCGGATTGAACGTGGACGGGCTGCTGTACTTGCAGGAGCTGAAGGCCCGCGACACCGTGCACCATGTATTTGAAGCCTCGGTGGTGAATATCGCGGATGCGCGGCCGCTGAACGAGATCGTCGACTGCCAGTGGCACGCCTATGGCGCCGTGGACCAACTGGACACCACCGACGCCACGCGGCACATCGTCAAAGCCTTTCTCCGGCGTCTGTAATACAGCGCCCAACCTGCTATCCAGCCCCCTTCGTTAGACCAGGCCATTTGCTCTCTGCCGTTCGACAAAGGATCTGTCGAGCGGCAGCCGCTGTGTATGTCAAAGGCACCCACATGGCCTGGTGAAGGGCGGCAGGCGGAGGTATCAGTGGCGAGGGCGCTTCCCCTCACCGCTGGGGGCTAAGACTCAAAAACCGATCTGGGACGGGCCATTTCCTGCCGCCGGTTCTTCTCCCGGGCGTTTCACCCGCGTTTGCTCTGCCATGTCCTCCGGTTGTACGCCGCCGAAATTGGTGATCGCATCCAAAGAGTTGGGTTGAGCAGCAGTCTGCGCGGGACCTACGATGTTAGAGCTATCGATCATCGTTCTTTACCTTCTTGCTCTACCCAACGGAATGTCGGGTTTCTCTGAGCTCTACCTTCGTGGCACTTTGAGATTTCCAGTTCCATCAGCCTGCTCACGACCGAGGTTCTTTGCCTGCCAACTTTGCTTGGGCCTTTGCCTGCCCGCGCCTGTACAAGGCCTCCACCAGCTGCTGCCGTTCATCCTGGGGCAAGGTATTGGCGAACTGCGCCAGGGTAACGTCCACCAACGCCCGCAGCGCCATATCGGCCTCCCGTGCCTTGGCCAGTTCCGCTAGCAACGCCTCACGATCCAGGCTCGGCGCTTCCAATTGCTTGATCACCCCCAGCCGCGCCTCACGCCCGGCCATGATCAGCGGCTGGCTGTCGTCGCGATTGCGGCGCAGCAGTTGGCGCAGTTCCCTGCGCCGCTCCGGCGGCAACTTGACCATCGCCTGGCGCAGGCCGTGCTGGTTGACCACCACTTCGGCAGGCCGGGCGTTGGCCATCCAATGGTAAAGACCGCCGCCCACCCCACCGATCAAAAATACGTTGAGCAGGATCGAGACAAACAACCACGGCTTCAGGGATCTGGTGGTCATTGTTCGGTTTCCTCGGCATTGACGCTGAAGACGACTTCCGCGTCGCCCTGATCAAAGACACTGGGCAGCACGTCGGAGGACAACATCGGCAGCGGCACGCTCATGGACGCCACCAGCATCCCGGTGACGATGCCGGCAATGCCCGCACCGACAAGGCCGGCGGGCGATAACCAGTTGGCATGGCGTGACCAGAATGAGCGTGGGGCGGATTGGCGTATCTGCCGGACCAACGCCGGGTCGGGGAAGGCCAGTTGATGGCTGTCCAACTGGCTGTCAAGCCAACGCGCCTGCTGCAAGGCTACACGGGCATGTACGTTGCCGTTGTCGAGCAACGCCTGGGCCGTTGCCCGTTCTGCCGCGGGCCAGCGACGCAGGTCCGCCCCATAGACGTCGGCCAGGTACACAAAGCGTTCGGGTGTCATGATTTTCCCCTTCCTGGGCGGGCAAGCCCGGGTGTATCGGCAAGTTGGCTGCGCAACTGGCGTCGGGCCCGCGACAGCAGGCTCTCCAGTGCCTCGACGCTGATATTCATCAGGGCCGCGGCGTCGATGTTCGACAGCTCCTGGTAGTACTGCAACACGATGGCTTCGCGCTGGCGTTCGGGCAAGGCCGCCAACGCGGCGGCCATGCGTGTACTGCGGTCCTGGGTCTCCAGCTGCTCTTCAGGCGATGGCGAGCTGTCTGCCACCTCCACCGCCGCCTCATCGCTCAGCGGGCGCTCCTTGCGTCGCCGCAAGCGGTCGTGGCACAGGTTCAGCGCGACCCGATGCAACCAGGTGTCGAAACGCGCCTCGCCACTGCGCCAGTGGGCGGCCTGGCGCCAGATGCGCAGGAAACTTTCCTGGGCCACGTCCTTGGCCTCGTCGGCGTCCCCGAGGATCCGACTGGCGAGCGCCAGCAAACGCGGGAGCTTGCGCATCACCATCTCGTTGACGGCGGCAGGTTCGTTATTGCCGATACGCGCCAGCAGCTCAACGTCCGGATCAGTGTCTTTCAATCGGGCAGTTCTCAGGGCCAAGGGTCAGGGTTCAGCGGATCCAATGCCCTTCGCGCCAGTACCAGTTCGGGCCATGGGCTTCCCAATGGCCAGGCTCCCAGCGCCCATGACGCATCACGGGCTGCCAGTGGCCCGGCACCCAGCCGTAACCGCGCCCTTCCCAACGCCAGTGGCCAGGGTCCCAGGCATAGCCGGGGCGCTCGGCCGGGATCATTTCCACACGTTGAGGCGGCGGCGCCTGCTGGAGGATGATGTCGGTCTGGGCAAACGTCGGGGTGCTGACAAACGCGGCGAGGGCCAGCGGAGCAAGCAAGGCAAAACGCAATGTGGCCTGGGGTCTCATGGCAACTCCTCCATGCAACCCGCGAAAGTGCAGGTTGCTGATGGGTTGAACGGCGCGTGCGCAAAAATCCGTCGCGGGCTGCGCAGATTTTTCAGCAGGGGGCGAGACCAGTATTGCTCAGGGGCTGGCGGGGCTTGATGAAATGTTTGAAAGGCGTGCGACGGATTTTCGCCGGTCGCCGCGTTGAAGGATTAACCCCGGCCAACCCAAGAGGAAACACCATGTACCGTCGACTTACCCTGCTGGTTGCCGCTGTGCTGATCGTCAGCCTCAGCGGCTGCGTGATCGTGCCGGAACACCGTCATTGCTGCTGGCGTTACTACGGCGCAGTGGATGCGCCCAGCCATGCTGTTATTGGCTAGCTGGCCGCCGCCATGCCCGTCACACGACCTCTCGTCTGCTGCCTCGGCAAGCGCTTGACTCCCAGCGTCGATCACACGACGCTCTGGGCACTTAGCCATCATTCGAGCCGTCCACCATGAGCATTGCCCCTCCGAGCCAGCCCGACAGCGACGTATACCGCACGCTGCTGGAGTCGACCAAGGCCATCCCGTGGCGTATCGACTGGCAGAGCATGACCTTCAGCTATATCGGCCCGCAGATCGAAACGCTGTTGGGCTGGACCCCGCAAAGCTGGGTCAGCGTCGACGACTGGGTCTCGCGCATGCACCCCGATGACCGCGAATACGTGGTGAATTTCTGCGTGTCGCAATCCCGTGCCGGGGTAGACCATGAAGCGGATTACCGGGCCCTGACGGTGAACGGCGACTATGTATGGATCCGCGACGTGGTGCATGTGGTGCGCAAGGACGGTGAAGTCGAGGCGCTGATCGGCTTTATGTTCGATATCAGCGAACGCAAGAAGACCGAAGAACACCTGGTGCGCCTGCAAAAGCAACTCGAGGAATATTCCTACCAGGATGGCCTGACCGGCATCGCCAACCGACGCATGTTCGACACCGTGCTCGAGCGCGAATGGGCCAGCGCCCAGCGCAGCCAGTTGCCGCTGTCGTTGATCATCCTGGATATCGATTTTTTCAAGCAGTACAACGACCACTATGGCCACATCAAGGGCGACGAGTGCCTGCGCCAGGTCGCGCATACCCTGTCACTGGCCGCCAACCGGCCCCGGGACTTCATCGCCCGTATCGGCGGTGAGGAGTTTGTGTGGTTGCTGCCGGAAACCGACGCGGCATCGGCGAAACAGGTGGCACAGCGCTGCCTGCACCTGATCTGCCAGCAACAGATCGAACATGGCTTTTCAGCGGTGTCGAACCTGCTGACCCTGAGCCTGGGCGTAGGTACGCGCATCGTCAAACCCGACAGCCCGATGCTGGGTTTTGTCGAAGATGTCGACAAGTTGCTCTACCGGGCCAAACGCAATGGGCGGATGCGTGCGGAGTATGCAGAAGGTGAAGTTTGACCCCGGGGGTTAAATCCCAGGCAAAAAAAATCCCAAGTAGCTGATGGAAACTTGGGATTTAAAATGCATAAACCGTGGGAGGTGAACGCCCGGCTATAGTAACCAGTGTAAAAAGCTGTAACAAGAAAATTTTATATCCTTTCGTCGGATTAAAAGCATTGTAAGTCCTTCAATAACCACATGTTTTTTAAGGTAGAGAGACATATAAGTGCCACTTTTTGGTGCAACTACTGTCGATATTTCCACTTATAAAAAAGGGTTATTAGTTAAGGCGGCGTAACACTCTTCGACCCGCTCTCCTCCAATTGCTGGCAGGTATCGCGAAGTTCGAGACCCGCGGAGGTGGCCACACTGGCGACCCGCTCAACCTGCCGGCAAAGTGCCAAACGCTCGGCCGCTTGTTCGCGCTGGCGATCCTCCTTGGCGTTGAGTTGCATGAAATAGCCCCCGAGCAACATCGCGACACACAGCACGCCAAGCGCAAAATAGCGCAGGCTGTTGGCTGAAGGGGGGGTTGCCGGGGTCACGGGCTTACCCTGCCCGGCTCTGTTTTGACAGCAAACCTGGAGCGCCTCGGGCAGCCCCGTCCCGGGACCGGCATCGCGGCGCGAATAAGCGTGTGCATACCTGTCTCCTCTACCAAGGGAGCAATTGTATGCAAATACAAACATCGGTTTGTCGTGGTTTTGTAAAGCCTGCACTCGATTACTTGCGTGCCACTTTGTAACGCACGCAATCCTGGTAGAAACTCTGGCGAATCGCTTCGGGCTTGAGCCGTGAACGACTGTCATAGGTCTGTTCGGTGATGCCCATGGCCATCATGCGCATCCAGGATTTACTGAACTTGATGGTCTGGATCTTCTGCCGCGCGGCGTACAGCGACACCCCCGACAGCTTGAGCTCCTGGGCCCTGGCGGCCGTGCCGGCGCCCCAACTGCACATGTACTTGTCACCCTCGCGCAGCTCCCGTGCCTGCACGGCAGCCGCGCCGCCGGCCAGGGAGCAGGCGATCAGCATGATTCCAACAGTGCGCATTTGCTTCCTCACCTAACCACCTGAAAATAAAAGCGATTCTGGCGAGAATTTTGTTACAAAGGGGCCATTAAATTGCCTTATCGTCGTGCCATCACCATTGGTAGGTCGCACTCGCCTGGACCGTGCGCTGCGAGCCGTACCAGCACCACGAGTAGGAATAGCACGACGCGACGTACTCTTTGTTCGCCAGGTTGGTGGCGTTCAGGGCCAGGCGCAGGTTGTCCTTGAGGTTGGCGATGTTCGGAATGTCGTAGTGCACCGCCGCATCGAACAGGGTGTAGCCCGGCACCTTCAGGGTGTTGGCGGTATCGCCCCAGGACGAACCGACATACCGCGCACCCGCGCCGGCGCCGAAGCCCTTGAGGTTGCCATCATGGAAGGTGTAGTCGGCCCACGCCGACGCCGTGTGGCGCGGTACCGCATAGGTGGTGGTGCCCTCGGCGTTGATGGCCGGGCCTACGCCGATATCGCTGATGGGGGCGTAACGCACGGTGTTATTGGACTTGCTGATGCGGTTATCCAGGTAGGCATAGGCCGCCGTGATGTCCAGGTTGTCATTAAGGCTGGCCTTGCCTTCCAGTTCAAAACCACGGGATTGCACTTCGCCGTCCTGGCTCTGGCAGCGACCGCTGCCGCACAGGTGGGTGGGGTCCGGGTCGGTGGTGAGGACGTTGGTCTGGCGCAGGTCGAAGATCGCCGCTGTGATAAAGCTGTTGCTGCCCGGCGGCTGGTACTTGATACCGATTTCATACTGCTTGCCTTCGGTCGGTTTGAATACCGATCCGCCGTAACCGGTGCCCGACTGCGGGTTGAACGACTCCGCATAGCTGGCATAGGGCGCCAGGCCGTTATCGAAGAGATAGACCAGGCCAATACGCCCGGTAAAGGCCTTGCTGTCCAGGGAGGACTGGCTCTTGGCCCCGGTGCGCAAGGTCTTGGTGGTGCTGTCGGTGCTGGCCCAGTCATAACGACCGCCGAGCAACAACACCCATTTGTCCCACTTCATCTGCTCTTGCAGATAGACGCCGGTCTGTTCGCTGCGCGACGTACCGTCGGTGGTGTACGCCGGTACCGGCACGGCCGCGCCATAGACCGGGTTGAAAATATCCAGGGTCGGCCCGGCGGTATACGTCCCTGAGCCCAACAGGGTGTCGGTGCTGGTGTTCTGGTAGTCGAGCCCCATCAGCAGGGTGTGTTGCAGTGGGCCCGTGTCGAATTTGGCCTGCACCTGGTTATCGAGGGTGTAGGCATCCATGTCGACGTCACTGGCAATGGTGGAACGTCGAATGGTGCGGTAATCCGCCATCAGGTAGTTGCTGTAGAGGCTGCGATAACGCCCTTCGCTGCGCAGGTAACGCGCGTTCTGGCGCACCGTCCACACATCGTTGACGTGATGCTCGAAGGCCCAGCCAATGGAGTAGTACTCGCGATCGCTTTTCTCGAAGTTCTTTTCGCCGTCGTAGAAGTCCACGTCGATGCTGCGCCCGGTCGGGCTGTGCAATACCGAGCCCCAGGCCGGCACCGAACCGTAGGACGCGCCCTTGGGGTCCTTCTGGAAATGCCCGAGCAAGGTCAGCGAGGTGTCTTCGTCCGGCCGCCAGGTAAACGCGCTGGACAACGATTGGCGACGGGTTTCGGTGTGTTCGACCTGGCCATCGGCATCGTCGAACAGCCCCGCCACGCGGTAGGAATACACGCCTTGATCGTCAATCGGCCCGCTCAAATCGAAGGTGGTGCGCTTTTTGTTAAAGGTGCCGTATTCGACGCCCACTTCATGGAACGGCGTATCCAGCGGGCGCTTGCTGACCATATTGATCACCCCGCTCGGCGTGCCCTGCCCGTACAGCACCGACGCCGGGCCGCGCAGCACTTCGACGCGCTCCAGGTCGAAGGCATCCTTTTGCGGCAAGGCATCACGGCTCGACGGCATGCGCAGGCCGTCGAGGTAAGTGGCCGGGGCAAACCCACGGATGGTCAATTGGTCGAGACGCGAAGCCGTGGCACCGCGGGTTTCCGGGATGACCGCGGCGCTGTAGCGCAGGATCTGGTTGAGGCTCTCGGCGTTCTGCGCACGCATCTGGTCTTTGGTGACGATGGAGATCGACTGCGGGGTTTCGATCAGCGCGGTATCGGTCTTGGTGCCCGACAAACTGCGCGTAGCCACATAACCGGACACCGGCCCGGTAGGGCTTTCGGCCTGGTACGCGCCGCTGATGGTGGTGGCCTGCAGCTCCATGGCACCGCCGTTATCCGGGATGGCTTCCAGGCGGTAGCGGTCGGCAGAGAGCTTCAGCGCCTGCAGGCCGCTGCCGGCGAGCAACTGGGCCAGCGCCACGTCGGTGGCGTACTGCCCGCTCAAGCCGTTGCTGCGTTTGCCGCGTGTCAGGCTCGCATCAAACGCCAATACCAGGCCCGCCTGCTCGGCCAGGCTATTGAGCGCCTGGCTCAAGTCACCGGCCGGAATCTGAAAGCCACGTACAGTGCTGCGGCTTTCTTCGGCGAAGGCGGATTGGAGATTCAGCAACGGCACGGCGGCGAAAGCCAACGCCACTGACAGGGCCAGTGGGTGCAAGGGGCGAGCAAGGCGCGACATGGGAAATCCTGGGTAATAGAGGTTCTATTAACCATGACGGCCAGGTCGGCAAATCGGGCAAGGATGAGAGCAGTTTTTATTTGAGCGGCGTAGATCGGTGTGTTGTGTCTCCCTCATTAACCCCACGCCACCACCAACAATCCCACCCCCAACGCCAGGCACAACGGCGAATAGAACCACGTATCCCACCGCGCAAACCGTGACCCGCCGACCTTCTTGAAAAACCCCACCAACTCCGAATCCCCAATCGCCCTGGCAAACATCAGCAGGGCAATCGCGCTGATTCCCCATTGCAGCGCCGCATGGGAGACCGCCGAAAAGTACAGCCCGGCCCGCAGGCACACCAGCAGCGCAATGCCGACCAAGCCCATCGCCACCAGAAAGGTACCCAGCGCCGAGGGCTTGAATGCAGGGCGAGGGCCGCTGGCGAATTCGCCGGGCAGTTGGGGGATGGCGGCGAGGCTGCCGAGTTTGCCGCCGGCAGCCCAGTACAGGTGCACCATGCTGATGCACGTAAAAACACCGACGATCCAGCGTGCGATGACAAAGCTCATGGCGGGCGCTTCCAGAAAAGGTGCGAAACAGGATAGTCGCCCTGGGATTTTTTGCAGGCATTTCGTCGGCGGCTGATGGTAAAGTGCCGCCCCATGAAACTCGCCCGCGCCGACCGCTCGCTTATTGCCTGGATGCTCTATTGCTGCGTCCTGTTCAATGTGTTCGCCTGCAGTATCGGTCACGGGCAAATGGTGGGGATGCAGCTCAATGGCATCGGCGGGCAGTTCTGTACGGTCGACCCGCGTACCCAGGCGCCCACGCCGTCCAACTCCACCGATGAGAGCCTGCCGACGCTGGCCAAGGCGTTCGGTTGCCCGCTGTGCTCCACCGGCGGCATGGGCCCGGCGCTCAGTTCCAGCCTGAATGTGGCGGTGTTGCCACAACCCCATGCACCACCGCCGGCCGTGGTGTTGGCTGCTGACATCCCTGCCCGCTTCACCTGGCCCACGGCTAACCCGCGCGCGCCGCCCGCCTTCGCCTGATCCCTTTGCTTTCCCATCTGCACTGACCGCCGGTTCCACACGGAATGACGGACGGCCGTGCGTTGTTTTCAAGCCAAGTTTTTCAGGATTCAACCATGAAACATCTACCCCTGTTGGCGGGCCTGTTCGGCTGCCTGCCTGTCTGCGCCTGGGCCCTCGAATTGGCTCCGACCACCATTGATGGCGAATCAACTGCCGAACCCGGCCTTACCCTGGATCAATCCAGCGGCGTCGCTTCGCGGCTGGGACTGAGCGTGCGGGAAACCCCAGCGTCGGTTGCCATTGCCAACCGCAATGACATCGAACGCCATGGCGCCAAGACGTTTCGCGATGCCGCCAACACCCTGCCCGGCGTCAACGCCAGCGCGCCGCCGGGTTTTGGCGGGTTTGTCTCTTACCGTGGGTTTACCAGCAGCCAGATCACCCAGATGTTCAACGGTATCAACGTCGCCACCGGCCTGGCCCGGCCAGTGGACGCCTGGATCTATGACCGCGTGGAGCTGGTGGGTGGCCCCTCCTCCTTGATCAACGGTGCCGGCTCCGTCGGCGGCTCGCTCAACTATGTGACGAAGCTGGCCACCCGTGAGGAGCAGGCCGCCGAAGGTCAGCTCACCTATGGCAGCTACGACACCACCGGCATGGCATTCGGCGTCAATCACGCGCTGACCGAGCCCGGCGCCGAAGTGCAGCATTACGCGCGCCTGGATGTGAGCCGCAACACCAACCACAGCTACATCGACCGCGACCAGCGTGAGGCCTGGAGCCTGGCGTTTTCCCTGCTCAGCGACCTCACCCCCGACCTGTCCCATACCCTGGCCCTGGAATACCAGGATGAACAGGAAGACAGCCCTTACTGGGGCACGCCGGTGCTCAATCCCAAGGCCGGCGAGCTGAAGATCGACAAACACAACCGTTTCAACAACTACAACGTCGCCGACGGCCGCTACGAGCAGCGTACGATCTGGGCGCGCTCGATCATCGACTACCGGATCAACGACAGCACGACGCTGAAAAATACGCTCTACCACCTCGACAGCCAGCGTGATTACCGCAACCTCGAAACCTACCAATACAACGCCGGCAACAGTGCGGTAAACCGCTCGACCGCCTACCAGGTGCGCCACCAGGGCGAACAGCACGGCAACCAGTTCGAACTGCGCCATGACGACCGTCTGTTCGGCCTGTCGACCACCTGGTCCGGCGGTTTTGAGTACAAGGTCAACAGCACCACCAACACGCCGCTGAATGTGCCGGGTAACAGCACCGTGGACCCGAACGGCTTCAACCCCGGGCACTTCTACGACATCCCGCGTACCCGGGAGAATTTTGGCAAGGACAAGACCAATGAGGTCACCACCAAGGCGCTTTTCGTGGAAAACCGCCTGGGCCTTACCGAAAAACTCTCGCTGCTGAGCGGCCTGCGTTACGACGCCATCGACCTGGATGTGACCAACCACCGCGCGATCACGGCCACCAACCCACGGCACTTCAAGCGCCATTGGGAACCGGTGACCGGTCGCGTCGGCCTGACTTACCAGTTCATCCCATCGGCCAATGTCTACCTGCAATACAGCACCGCCGCCGAACAACCGAGTACAACCACCCAGGTGTTCGATGTGTCGACCGGCAAACAATGGGAGGTGGGCAGCAAGTTCGACTACCTGGACGGCCGTGGCTCGGCCACCGTTGCTGTCTATAAGATCGAACGCAAGGACTTTGCCGTAACCGACCCGCAGGACCCGACCACGAGCATCCCGGTCGGCGCGCAGTCATCGAAGGGCATCGAGCTGGCCAGTTCATTGCGCATCACGCCCAGGCTGCTGGCGGAAGGCAACGTCGCCTGGGTGGATGCCGAATACGATGAGTTCAACGAGAAAATAGCCAGTGGCGCGGTGGTGTCGCGCAAGGGTAATACACCGACCAACGTGCCCAGGCGCGTCGGCAACCTGTGGTTGACCTATGACTTTGCCGAGGATTGGCAAGGCGGCGTGGATGCGCGCTACGTCGCCGAGGTGTATGCGGACAATGCCAACACCCAGACGGTACCGGCCTACACGCTGTTCGGGACGTTCCTGCGCTACCAGGTGGATTCACACACCTCGGTGACCGGCCGGGTGCGCAACCTGACCAATGAGGTGTATGCCGAGTTTGCCCATGTGTCCCCGGCGTATTACCTGGGGGCGCCACGGACATTCGAGCTGGCGGTGCAAACCAGATTCTGAAGCGACACTGCAAACAACATGTGGGAGGGGGCAAGCCCTCTCCCACATTATTTTTGATCTCCGCTCGGCAATAAGCGCGTGCTTACTTCAAGCTGGCTTCGACCTTCTGCGCCACATCCTCGGTCAACCAGGCCTTCCACACCTCCGGATGCTCCTTGAGGAATGCCTGGGCCACCTCCCGAGGCGCGGTGTGATTCTCGCTCATGGTCGCGAGGGCTTGGTTCAGCGGCCCAATCGGCAACTCGACCTTCTCGAAAAACCCGGCAATCTGCGGATGCTCCTTCTGGAACGGCGTGGACACGCCAATACTCAGCTTGGATGCCAACGACCGAGTGGGCTTCGGGTCGGGGTTATCCGCATCCGTCAGGGTCTTCCAGGCCTCGGCATCGAACGGTGGCTCCTCCAGCTGGATCAGCTTGTAGCGCCCCATCAACGGCGTCGGTGACCAGTAGTAGAACAACACCGGTTTGCCGCGACGGATGGACGAGGCAATTTCGGCATCCAGGGCAGCTCCCGAACCGCTGCGAAAGTTCACGTAGCTGTCATCCAGGCCATAGGCCTTGAGCTTCTGTTTGTTGACCACTTCCGAGGTCCAGCCGATGGGACTGTTGAGGAAGCGCCCCTTGCCGGGAGACTCCGGGTCCTTGAACACGTCCTTGTAGCGCGCAAGGTCTTTCACGCTCTTGAGGTCCGGTGCCAGGGGCTTGATACCTTTGGACGGATCACCCTTGACCACGTATTCCGGCACCCACCACCCCTCGGTGGCCCCCTTGACCGTATCCCCCAGGCCCACCACTTTGCCTTCGGCCTCGGCCTTGACCCATACCGGGCTGCGGCCGGCCCACTCTTCACCGATGACCTGGATGTCGTTCTTGGCCAGGGCGGTTTCCAGGGTGATGGTGGTACCGGGCAAGGTGTCGGTGGGCAAGTCGTAGCCCTTCTCGACGATGACCCGCAGTATTTCGGTGATCAGGCTGCCGCTTTCCCAGTTCAGGTCGGCAAAGTGCACCGGCGCTGGCGCGGCCGAAACGGGCAGCGAAGCCACTGCTAGACCCAGGGTCGTCAGCGATGCAGCCAACAGCGTTCTCAATCCTTTCATGCCCTTGCACCTCGCGATGTCGCAGCAAACAACGAACGGCTTTGCTGTCTATGCGCGAAGCCTCTGAATAGTTAAGTCAACTCAACTGTAGTAGAGGTTCCGGGAGATAGGAGATGTTCGCAGTATTTACCGATTATTCACTGGCCTTGAACGTCACCAGCTCACCCTTGCGCCATTTGGCGGCCTTGCCGGTCACGGCCTTGAGGGTCTTGGTCAGGCCTTCCTGCAGTTGTTCATGGGCCGCAAACACCAGCATCACACTGTGGCCTTCCTTGAAGACGATGCCCTGGCCTTCGGGCGAGGACACAAAGGCATAGTCGCCCAAGCCATACACCGTCAACTTGATGTCGCGGAACTTGAGTTCGAACTTGCCACCTTCGCGACTGGGCAATACCGCAGCACGGAAGTGGTCGCCCACCTTGAGTTCCAGACGGGGTTTGTCATCCACAACCATTGCCGCTTCGGTATCGATTTCGGCGATGTAGATGCCTTCCGGCGTCTGCTCAGTGATGTAAACAAAACGGGATTGAAACTGCTTGACCAACTTTGCGCGCAAATCACCCAGCACGAACAACGCGTGCATATCCAGATTACTGACTGCCAAGGAAACGCCCCCACATCGAAAAGAGCACTGTCCGCCGGAGCGGGCAGCACAAAGAAACGGCCATCTCGGCACGATCACACAACACATTCATGGAAAACTGAATAAGACCCCGTTGCTGCGCCCAAAGCCCCGGACAGGCATGCACGATGGGCCTTGCGCAGGGACATCAGGCATCGCAGGAGATCACAGGTTCAATAACCAGAGAATACCGGTCGACCCGCTTCAGAGAATAACACTATTAAAAACGCAGTTTCCGACAGCTCATACAAACAAAAACACCTCGGCGTGGAACCAGACGCCGACTGCCGACGACAATACTAAAACAGCAACACGGGTCAAAACCACCTGTAACGCCGCTGGTGGGTCAACAAGATCGATCGACAGGAGCTGACCATGCAACGACGCCAATACGACGCTATGTCTTCCCGCACTCGTTCATCATGTCAGGACGAACAGCAATACTACTGCTTACGCAGTCCCAACGGGTACCCCGATTCCGTTCTTTACCAGGTTGTACCCGCCGGAAGAAACTTCTTCCATATCCGCGAAGTCACCAGTGGCAGGATCAGAGGCTTTCGCAGCGACCACATCGAGGCCTGTGAACTGGCCAAGCGGCTGGAGGCCTCACTGCACGGCGGAATCGTTTCATCACCCGGATGACTTTACTGCGCCGCCGCCCTTCAACAACTGCCATACTGGCCTGTCCATTGGAATTTGCTCCCTCACGGGCCAGGTTTCATCAGTGCTGTTGGTTACCTCGAAGGGAAGGCGATACGTGACGGAATTTGATATTGGCGAATTTTTCATCCATGGCGACGCAAGGGAAGTCGACGGGGAGTTTCAAGCAGTGATCGTGATGCGCGCCAAGCCGCCGTTGACCACCGTCACCACGCATCAGGTCGAAAAAGACCGGTGGTTCAAGACCTTCGATACCGCCGCCAGCGCCGGAAAAGAATCCGCCCAGGCACTCAAGGCTGCAGTGGATTCAGGGGCACTGACCTCCTGACAATCCGATCGAACTCTACCGCGCCACAAGCCTCCCATGCATAACGATCCCGAAACCCGCACGGAGACTGACATGGACGCGCCAATACCGACACTCGAAACGTTATTTGAACAACTGGGCCTGGACTCAACCCCCGAAGCCATCGACGCCTTCATTGTCGCGCACCCGCTGAGTGACGACGTCAAGTTGATCGACGCGCCGTTCTGGACGCCGCAACAGGCACAGTTCCTCAAGGAAGAACTGCGTGAAGACGCCGATTGGGCCATGGCGGTGGATGAGCTGAACCAGCGCCTGCATCAACCGCAGTAATCCACGCAATACCGGCTGCCTGGGCGCAATAGCGCTTGCCAGGCAGCTGGTATTTCCCCGTCTCACAGACGACAACAATCCCTAGCGCGCAGCCTTCGCCCCCTCCGGCTTATACCCCAGGCGCAAGCCCCCCCAATGCCGCCCCCGGACCATGATCGGCACCGACAAGTCGTGCATCAACTCGCCGGTATCGCGGGTGTAGGTCTGCAATAGCACCGCTTGCTGGTGGCTGCCGCAGCGGATGCCGGTGCGGTCTTCGAACTTGCGCTTGGTGCGGTTCTGCACCGCATCGACCTGGGCATCGCCGGTCAGCGCCTGGGAAAACGCCTTGTTGTGCGTCGGCACATAACCCTGGGGCGTGCAGGCAATGGCAAATACCAAGCCTTCATGGCGTGGCAGCAGTGCTTCCTGGATGGCCGGCAGCACCTGGTCGGTGTAGCCATCGAACCGGCTGTGGTACTTGCTCGGGCTGGTGTTGGGGATCAAGGTGTAGCTGCGGTCGAACAAGTCATCCAGGCTGATGCGGTTCTGCTGTACATCGGCTTCGAATTGCGCGGCAATCCGGCTCGCGCCTTCGCGCGCCAGGTCGTAGATGCGTTGGTGATAGTCATCGAGCCCGACTTCCGCCAGGCGCTCGCTGATCGTTTCGGCCTGCCCTTCCATCTGCACAGCGGCATCGGCCAACTGGCGGGTCTGCTGGTCGCTCACGATAAGATCGCTGCGCATTTGCTCCACGGCGTGGAACAGGCTGTCAAGTTGGGCGCGGTTGGTGTCGGTGCCCTGGGCGATTTCATTGACCTGGCCTTCCACGCCCGCCGCCAGGCCGGCAATGTTCTCCAGGTGCTCGCCGGCGTGCTCCACCTGCTCGACACCGGTGTGCAAGTCTGCCGAGAGCTGGCGAATCTGCTCAACCACCTGGGCAGTGCGTTGCTGGATATCCGCCACCATCACCCCGACTTCATCGGTGGCCGTGGCTGTGCGGCCCGCCAGCCCACGTACTTCATCCGCCACCACGGCGAACCCGCGACCGTGCTCACCAGCCCGCGCCGCTTCAATCGCGGCGTTGAGCGCCAACAGGTTGGTCTGGCTGGCGATGGACTGAATCACCAGGGTCACCCGCTGGATTTCTTCACTGCGTTGGCTCAGGGCTTCAATCAACTCCCGACTGGCATTGGCGCGCTGGCTGAGCTGGTGCATACGAATGATCGACTGGGCCAGCACTTCACGGCCTTCAGTGCTGCGCTGATGGGCCTGGCTGGCCGCCTGCAGGGCCTCGCGACTGAGTTGGGAGGTGACCTTTTCGGTGCTGATCATCACTTCGGCACTGCTGACGATCTGCTTGGCCGCGCCCAATTGCGATTGCACTCGAGCCGCCAGTTGCTTGACCGAGTAGGCAACGCCGGCAGCGGACAGTGCGTTGTGGCTGGTGGTATAGGACAGATCGCGGGTCAGCTCGCCAATGGCATCGGCAGTGGCGGGCGGTGCCGTGCGGGAGGTGCGGTTCATCAGGCCTGGCAGCCAGATCACCAGCAAGGCAATGGGCAGGCAGAGGTAGATCGGCAGGCTGGCAAACGCCAGGCCCAGCAGTACCAGCACCAGGGCGGCGCTCTGCAGGAGCGGCATCAACCAGCCGGGCAACCCGCGCACCACCGGTTGCGGTGGCACTGCTGTGCCCATCAGAGCTCCGTCTCCAGCCATTGTCGTTACCCCACTGTTTGTCATTTTTGTCCCTGCATTAAACGCCACTATCCAGCCATTATCCATGGGCCTTTAGTGGGGTAGCCTGCAGCAGATCAATAGACGGGGCGTAACGGGTCTTTCTCCGGGGAACCGCCCAGGCGATCCCCCAGCTTCAGCGCATCAGGCCTGGCGCTGGTGCTTGTCGATCTGCTCGTGGCGCTCTTGCGCTTCGATGCAGTACTTGGTGGTCGGGCTGATCAGCAGGCGCTTGAGGCCGATAGGCTCGCCGCTGTCATCGCACCAGCCGAAGGAATCTTCCTTGATGCGTTCCAGTGCACGCTCGAGCTGCGGCAGCATGCGCTGGTCGCGGTCGATGGCGTTGACCAGCCAGGTGCGCTCTTCTTCAACGGAAGCGGCGTCGGCCGGGTCGGCCGGGGTGTCCAGGCTTTCAATGGCGATGCGGTTCTGCTCAATGCGCTCGTGGTGTTCCACCTTCATGTCCTGCAGCAACTTCTCGAAAAAAGCGTGCTGTTCGGCATTCATGTAGTCATCCGCCGGCATGGCCAGCAACTTTTCCTTTGTCATTGATTTCTCTATAAAAAATACGTGCATTAAGGCGAATAAGGGAGCGTTCCGGTCGACCTCTGCAGGTCTCGGAAAGGCGCCATCCATTCCAAGCGCCACCCGGCACTCAATTTACGAGGGGCGGCAGTCTAAGGCCGACTTGAGGGCACAGCAACTGAAATGACAGGCATTTTTACCGATATAACCCCCAAAGGCACCAGGACGGGCTTGGCGAATGGTTATCGGAGTGCGTTTATAGCAGGAAAGTTCGTACAGCAGCTATAAGCCGCAGGCTGCAAGCGACAAGCTGTAGAGCTCATCGGACTTGCAGCTTGCAGCTTGAAGCTCAGCGCTTGAGCTTGCGCTTGTTGCGGTACTGGTCGATCACCACCGCCACCACAATGATCAGGCCCTTGATGATGTCCTGGATATACGCATCCACCCCGACAAAGGTAAACCCGCTGGCCATCACCCCAAGGATCAGTGCGCCGATCACGGTACCGGTGATACGCCCTACCCCGCCCGCCAGGCTGGTGCCGCCGATCACCGCGGCGGCAATCGCATCCAGCTCATAGGACATGCCCATGCCCGCCTGGCCGGTGGCGGCGCGTGCCGAAGCCACCACACCCGCCAGACCTGCCAGGAGACCGGCAATGCTGTAGACGATGATCAGGTGGCGCTTGACGTTGATCCCCGACGTCCGCGCCGCCTGCATATTGCCGCCGATGGCGTAGGTGTACTTGCCGTACTTGGTGTAGCGCAGGGCGATATGGAAGATCACCGCCACCACCAGGAAGATGATCACCGGCATCGCGCCATGGCCGATGGCCGTGTACGAATCCGAGAGCATGCTCACCGGCTGGCCTTCGGTGTAGTAACGCGCCAGGCCACGGGCCGAGACCATCATGCCCAGGGTCGCGATAAACGGCGGGATACCGGTGACGGCGATGATGCTGCCGTTGATCGCCCCCGCCAGCAGCCCCACACCCAACCCCATCGCCACCGGAATCCACACCGGCAAGTCTGTCAGCGAAGGGAACACCGCCCGGGAAAAGTCGGAGGTTTGCGCCAAACTGGCGGCAATCATCGCCGACAGCGCCAGTACCGACCCCGAAGACAAGTCGATCCCCGTGGTGATGATCACCTGGGTCACCCCGATCGCCAGCAAGCCGATGATGGACACTTGCAGGATCATCAGCACCAGGCGCTGGGAGTTCATCAGGAAGCTCTGGTCCCGCACGATCCAGCCAAACAGCTCAAACACCAGGCCGATGCCGATCAGCACCAGGAAGATGCTCAGCTCGGTGGGCAAGCGCCGACGGTGCTTGACCGGGGCCGTGGCAGGCTTGTTGTCCGTTATTGCGTTCATAGCCAATCACCTTCTTATTCTATGGCGCGGGCCAACCGCAGGCCCGCGCAGCCGTTCGTCAGTGGACCGCGGTCATACCGGAGGCCAGCTGCATGACTTTTTCCTGGGTCGCATCGGCGCGGTCCAAGGTACCCATCAGTTCGCCTTCGTGCATCACCATCACCCGGTCGCTCATGCCCAGCACTTCAGGCAACTCGGAGGAAATCATGATCACCGCCATGCCTTCGCTGGCGAGGAAGGCGATCAGGCGATAGATCTCGGCCTTGGCCCCCACGTCGATGCCCCGGGTCGGTTCATCGAGGATCAGCAAGCGTGGGTTGGTCATCAACCAGCGCGCCAGCAAGGCTTTCTGCTGGTTGCCGCCGGACAGGGTGTCGATGCACTGCTCCAGGGACGGCGTCTTCACCCGCAGTTTCTTGCACATGTCCTCGCACAGGGCGCGCAGGGCTTTCTGCTGGATAAACCCGTTGCCCGAATAATGCGGCAGCACGGCCATTTCCATGTTTTCCAGCACCGACAGGCAGGGGAACAGGCCACTGAGCTTGCGGTCCTCGGTCAACAGCGCAAAGCCTTTTTCGATGGCCATGTGCGGGTCGCTGATGCGCACCGCCTCGCCATCCAGGGTGATCTGCCCACCGCTGCTGGGGGTGATGCCGAAAATGGTTTCCGCCACATTGGTGCGCCCCGAGCCCATCAGCCCGGCGATGCCGAGGATCTCACCGGCATGCAGGTCGAACGACACGCCCTGGAACACCCCGTCCAGGCGCAGGTCGCGCACCGACAGCAGCAGCTCGCCAATGGGCGTCTCGCGCACCGGGAACAACTGGCTCAGCTCGCGACCTACCATCATCGAGATCAGGCTGTCGCTGTTCATGCTGTCGGCGCGTTGCAGGCCGATGTACTGGCCGTCGCGGAACACCGCCACTTCATCGGCAATGGCGAACACTTCGTTCATTTTGTGCGTGATGTAGACGATGCCTTTGCCCTGGGCCTTGAGGTCGGCAATGATCGAAAACAGGTGGGCCACTTCCTTCTCGGTAATGGCCGATGTCGGTTCATCCATGATCAGGATGTCGGAGTCGTAGGACACAGCCTTGGCAATCTCGACCATCTGCCGCTCGGCGATGCTCAGGTTGCCCACGTGCTCCTCGGGGTCCAGGTTGATGCGCAGGCGCGCCAGCAACTCGGCGGTGCAGCGATGCATTTCGCGGTGGTTGACCATGTGCAGGCTGTTGAGCTGCTCGCGGCCGATCCAGATATTCTCGGCGATGCTCATGTGCGGCATCAGGTTGAGTTCCTGGTGGATCATCGCGATCCCCGCTTTCTGCGCAGCCAGCGGCGTGTCAAACACGATGGGCTTGCCGCGCAGGCGGATTTCACCGGCGTCGGGCTGGTAGATGCCGGCGATGATCTTCATCAAGGTCGACTTGCCCGCACCGTTCTCGCCCATCAGCGCCAGCACCGTACCGGGGCGTACACGCAGTTGTACGTCGGCCAGGGCCACGACGCCGGGAAAGCCTTTGCTGATGTTGACGATTTCCAACAGGTAGGGTTCGTCCAGCGGCAACGGCTGGATCCCGGGAGGCTGCGAGACAGTGGCTTGAGCGAGCATAAGACGGTACTCCATCAGCAGGGCGGGCACGACCGCCCTGCCGGTTCATTGTTGTTATGTCAGGGCTACTTGAACGTGGCGACGTTTTCCGGGGTGATCAGCTGGAACGGGATGATCACGTTCTGCTCGACCGGTTCCTTCCTGGCCATCTTGCGCGCCGCTTCCACCGAACCCACTGCCTGACCCTTGGCGTCCTGGAACGCGGAGGCGGCCATGTCACCCTTGGTGATCGCATTCAAGCCATCCGGCGTACCGTCGACCCCCGCGATCAGCACACTGCCCTTTTCCTTGCCGGCCGATTTCAGCGCCATGGACGCGCCGATGGCCATCTCATCGTTGTTGGCCAGCACCGCATTGAACTCGCGGCCCTGGGTCAGCCAATCGTTGACCAGGGTCATGCCCTTGTCCCGCAGCCAGATACCGGTCTGTTCCTGTTCGATCTTGATGTCCGGGTACTTGGCCAACACTTCCTTCACGCCCTTGGTGCGGTTGGTGGTGGAGTTGTTCGCCAGGTCGCCCAGCAGGATCACGATCTTGCCCTTGCCGCCGAGCTTCTCAGCGATGTATTGCATTTGCAGCTTGCCGGCCTCGACGTCATCGGAGGTCACGGCCACCACGTCCTTGGGCAAGTCCTTCTGGTCGGGACGGCGGTTGACGAACACCAGCGGGATGCCGGCCTTGGTCGCGGCATTGATGATGTTCTTGGTAGAGGCCGTGTCGACCGGGTTGACGATAATGGCGTCGACTTTCTGGCTGATGAAGTTCTCCACCTGGCTCAGCTGCTTGACCACATCGGCACGGGCGTCTTCGAACTGCAGCTGCACGCCGTCACCCTTGGGATAGGACTTGGCCTGCTTGTCCATGTCTTCGCGCAGGTAAGTGAGGAAGGTGTCATCGAAGGCGGACATGCTCACGCCGACCTTGATGTCGGCGGCACTGGCAACACCGCTGGCCAGCAGCATGGATAAAGCCAGCGCGGTAAAACGGATCGGGGTCTTCATGAACGGTCTGTCTCCACTTTCTTGTTGGTTTTTTGGACGTTGCGTTTATCAGAGCTCGGCAGGCACGCGTACGACCGGTGCGCCTGGAATGCAGCAGACCAGCGCGCCCTGGTTTTCGACGCACAGCACATTAAGGAAGGAGAAGTAGAACGGCCGGGCGCGGGGCAGGCCGCGGGGCGTGTGGGCAGGGCGTAAAACTCGCAGTACAGCGTTGAAGATTTTCATCTGACGGTACCTGGTTGTTTTTGATCTTGTTTTTGTTGAGTCGTGCGAATCGAGTCCGAACGTACTTTATGCAACCTGGAAAAGACTTTATTGGAAAATAATTTCCATATCAACCTGTTTTAGAATTTTATTCTATTTTTGTTGAAACCACCTGCTGGCGCTCGGCGCTGAGGCGTGCGGCGTCCAATATACGCGTGGTTTCCAGCGCTTCATAAGCGTCCACGGGCAACGGGTCCTGCCCGTTTACCGCCGCTTGCAACTGGCGATAGAACTGGGTCCAGCAGCCCTTCTCCGACGGCACTCGCTCACGTTCCGGCCCCTGTTCGAACCAGCCCCAGCGGCGATGTTCTTCTGCGCCCCAGTGCTCGCCCTCGGTTTTCGGCGACTTGCCGGCCATCAGCGCCTCTTCCTGGCCATCCAGCCCGTCCACGGTGTAGCAACCCAAGGTGCCACTGACGCGAAAACGCGGGGCCTGGCTGTTCTGCAGGGCATTGCCCCACAAATGGGAAACCACCCCGTTAGCGTGGGTCAGGGAGACGAAGAAGCCGTGGTCGACAGTGGGGTATTCAGGGGTGAACTGTAACTGCGCAAAGACCCGGTCCACCGGACCGAACAGTTGCAGCGCCTGGTCCACCAGATGGCTGCCCAGATCGCGCAACCAGCCGCCGCCGCTGGCATTGCCCACGGCCTGCGGGCTGTAGCGCTCGACGCGGGATTCAAAACGGGTGATCTCGCCCAGGGCACCGGCGTCGATCAATTTGCGCAGGGTCAGGTAGTCCGAGTCCCAGCGCCGGTTCTGGTAGACGCTGAGCAACACCTCATGGCGCTCGGCAGCCGTGATCAGCGCCTGGGCCTGTTCGGCGTTGGCGGCAAAGGGTTTGTCGCTGACCACCGCCACGCCGTGCTCGATGGCTTCCAGCACCAGCGCCGGACGGCCCTTGAGGGTGGTGGAAATCACCAGGGCATCGACGCCGGCTTCGACGATCTGGCCGATGCTGTCAAAGGCCTGGACGCCGGGGTGGTCGGTTGCCAGTTGCTGGCGACGTTCGGGTGAGCGGGTGACGACACCGACAAACGTTGCGCCGGGCAAGGTCGCAATCAGCGGCGCATGAAAGAAGCGCCCTCCGTGGCCATAGCCGACAAGTCCGATTCTCATGATCAACTCCTGAATTGAATTGGAAACCAATCAACTGTGGGAGGGGGCAAGCCCCCTCCCACATTTTTGACAGAGTTCCTTCAGTGATTTAGCCGTAGAAGTGTGGGCGATCCGGCAGGCTGACCTTGACGATCTGCTCACTGCCCTGGGCCTCGATGCACGCATCCGCCGCCACCGCCGCCGCAAAGCCATCCCACGCCGACGGCCCACCGACCTGACCGGCGCGCACGCTATCGATGAAGGCCTGCAACTCCACGTCATAGGCCCCGATAAAACGGTCCTTCCAATCCATCAGGATCGCGTTCGACAGCTTGGCCCCACTGCGCAACTGCACCTGGGACGGCTCCGGCAGTTTGGCGATGCCGGTCTCCCCCACCACTTCGCACTGGATGTCGTAGCCGTACTGGCAGTTCACAAACACTTCCACATCGATACGGGTGCCCTTGGCGGTTTCCAGCAGCACGATCTGCGGGTCGCGCAGATGGGCCAGGGCCTTGCTGGTCTTGCGCGGGAACACCACCTGCACCGACACGTAGTCGTCGTTGAGCAGCCAGCGCAGGACATCCAGCTCGTGAATCAGGGTGTCGGTAATCGCCATGTCGGTCTTGTAGTTCTCGCCCACCGTCGGGTTGCGGTGCGCGCAGTGCAGCATCAACGGCTCGCCGATCTGGCCGCTGTCGATCACCGCCTTGAGGGCGCGATAACCTTCGTCATAGGGGCGCATAAAGCCCACTTGCACCAGGCGCTTGCCGTAGGCCACTTCGGCGTCGACGATCCTGCGGCAGCCTTCAGCCGTCACCGCCAGGGGCTTCTCACAGAACACTGGTTTGCCGGCGGCGATGGCGGCGAGCACGAATTCCTCGTGGCTCGGGCCCCAGGACGTGACCAGGATCGCCTCGACCTGCGGCGAGTTGATCAGCCCATGGCCATCCGCGTACACCTCGGCGTCCAGCTTCAACTCCGCGACCACCTTGGCGGCCTGCTCAAGGTTGATGTCGGTCACCGCCACCACCTGGCTGTTGAGCAGGGTCTGGCTGCAACGACGAATATGATCGCGGCCGATGGCGCCGGTACCGATTACACCAAGCTTCAAAGACATACAAACGCTCCTCTTGTTATTAGTACTGCCGGGCCTTGGCCAGGTGTTCATTGAGTTTTTTCGCCGCCGCGTTGGTGCGCTCGCTGGTGGACACCTGCGCCACCCCCACCCGCCACCACGACAGGTAGCCGTGGACCATGGTCTTGGGCAGCACCTTGACGTCGATCAGGGTCGAGACGCTTTGCGTGCGCGCATCGGCCAGGGCCGCTTCCAGCTGCTCCACCGTGCTGACCTTGTAGGTCTTGCAGCCATAGGCCGCCGCACTCATGGCGAAATCCACCGGCACCAGGCCGCCGTCGAGCTTGCCGCTCTCGGGGTTGCGGTAGCGGAACTCGGTGCCGAAGCTGTCCATGCCGTTGCCGATCTGCAGGTTGTTGATGCAACCGAAGGCCATGTTGTCGAGCAGCACCACGTTGATCTTGCGGCGTTCCTGGATCGAGGTGGCCAGCTCCGAGTGCAGCATCATGTAGGAGCCATCGCCGACCAGGGCATAGACCTCCTTGGTCGGTTCGGCGAGCTTCACGCCGAGGGCGGCGTTGATCTCATAGCCCATGCACGAATAACCGTACTCGACGTGGTAGGTGTTGACGCCCTTGCTGCGCCAGGCACGCTGCAGGTCGCCGGGCAGGCTGCCGGCCGCGGCGACAATGATCGCGTCGTCGGCCAGGGTCTGGTTGAGGACGCCGAGCACCCGGCTCTGGGTCAGGCACGAGCCGGTCAGTTCGATAAATTCACGCAGCACGGCGCGGTCCAGGTGGTCGTCGACTTCCGGTACGAAATCATCGCCGTGGTACTCGACCTGATGCACACGGTCCACTTCGGCGTCCAGCTGCGCCTTGGCGTCGGCGATCTGCTCGCCCCAGCCGGAACGGTAATCACCAAGGGCATCGGCCAGCGCTTCGAGGGCGACCTTGGCGTCGGCCAGCACCTGCACGCCGTCGAGTTTCAAGGCGTCGCAGGGGCTGATATTGAGGTTGAGAAACTTCACCTCGGCATGCTTGAACAGCGACTTCGACGAGGTGGTGAAGTCGGTGTAACGGGTGCCGATGCCGATGATCAGGTCGGCCTCGGGCGCCAACAGGTTGGCGGCCAGGCAGCCGGTTTCGCCGATGCCGCCCACGTTCAGTGGATGGCTGGAGACCACCGCGCTCTTGCCCGCCTGGGTTTCGGCGAAAGGAATATCAAAGCGCTCGGCAAAGGCTTGCAAGGCAGCATTCGCACCAGAGTACTTCACGCCGCCACCGCAGATGATCAGCGGCTTGCGCTTGCCCCGGAAAGCCGCCACCCCATCGCTGGTCATCGCGGCGGTGGCCGGGCGGCGGTCGATACGGTGCACGCGTTTTTGCAGGAAGTAATCGGGGTAGTCCCAGGCCTCGGCCTGCACGTCCTGGGGCAGCGCCAGGGTCACCGCGCCGGTTTCGGCGGGGTCGGTGAGCACGCGCATGGCATGAATCGCCGCCGTCATCAGTTGCTCGGGGCGGTTGATGCGGTCCCAGTATTTGCTCACGGAACGGAAGGCATCGTTGGTGCTGATGCTCAAGTCGTGGAACTGCTCGATCTGTTGCAGCACCGGGTCGGGCTGGCGGCTGGCGTAGACATCGCCGGGCAGCAACAGCAACGGGATACGGTTGGCGGTGGCGGTCGCCGCAGCGGTGAGCATATTCGCCGCACCCGGGCCGACGGAGGCAGTGCAGGCGTAGATCTTGCGGCGCAGGTGCTGCTTGGCAAAACCGATGGCGGCATGGGCCATGCCCTGCTCGTTACGACCCTGATGCACCACCAGGTCGCCGCTGTCCTGCTCCAGGGCCTGGCCCAGGCCCAGCACGTTGCCGTGGCCGAAAATGGTGAACACGCCGGCGACGAACTTGCTCTGCACGCCATCGACTTCGATGTACTGGTTGTCCAAAAACTTTACCAGGGCCTGGGCCATGGTCAGTCGGGTGGTGGTCATGTCGCGCCCCTTATCGTTTCTGCAGGTGGGCGATGCTTGCCCCCAAGGCCTGCTGGATATCCGCCAGCTCGTGCACGCTTGTCGCAAACGGTTCGAACGACAGGTAGCCGCTGTAACCGCTGCTGAGCAAGGTGTCGATCTGCGCGGTATTGCCGAGGATATCGCCCTCGCCCACCAGCACGCGGTGGCCGTCGCGGATCGAATTGAGCGGCGCCTGGGCGTCTTCCACGCCGGAGATATGCACCAGCCCGGTCAGCTCCGGGAAGAACTCATGCTCGCTGGCCAGGTGGTGGTGGAAGGTGTCGTGCACCAGGCGGAATACATCCAGGCCGCCGATGGACTGGATCGCATCCACCGCCACGCGCTTGCGGCGCATGGCACATTCTTCAAAGCCCAGGGGCTCGATAAACCCGAGAATCCCGTACTCGCGCAGGATCGGCGCCAGTTGGCTCAACGCGGTGCGCAAACCGGCGGCGCGCTGGGCTTCGTTGCGGGTGTCGCCGGGTTCGTTGAACGGGCACATCACCAAGCCTTGCGCACCACATTCGCGGGCATAGGTGGCGAGCGCTATCGCCTGGGCGCGGCGCTCGTCATTCCACACGTCAAAGGGGTACAGCGCGTTGATCGACAGCACCGTGATGCCCTGGGCCACGCACAATTCGCGCACGCGGCCGGCCGGGGCGCCGTATTCGATCTGGCGATCCTTGAGGTCGTTGCGAATCTCGATGGCATCGCATTTCAAGGCCACGGCCAGCTGGATGAAATCCGGCAGGGACAGGTTGGGCGCGACCATACGGTTGAGGGCAAAGCGTAGAGGCGACTTCATTGTTGTTCTCCGTCCAACACCGTTCAAAGGTCCAGCAGCCAACTGTGCTGCGGGTCGTTGTGGAAATGCCAGGCGCGTTTGGGGCCGGCCATCACGTTCAGGTAGTAAGACTCGTAGCCATACGGCACGCTGACCGGGTGATAGCCCTTGGGCACCACCACCAGGTCGCTGTTTTCCACGGCCATGGCCTGGTCGATGCTGCGGTCGTCGGTGTACACCCGCTGGAACACAAAGCCCTGGGGCGGGTTGATCTGGTGGTAGTAGGTCTCTTCGAGAAAGCTCTGGTGCGGCAGGTCGTCGGTGTCGTGCTTGTGCGGCGGGTAGCTCGACGAATGCCCGGACGGAGTGCGCACCTCCACCACCAGCAGCGAATGGGCCGGGTCGGTATCCGGCAGGATGTCGCACACGTAACGGGTATTGGCGCCTTTGCCGCGGACGCTGCGCTTGCACTGTTCGGGGCGGATCAGGCGTGGCTCGAAACCCGGCGCACCCGGTGCGGCGCACACGGCAATCTGCACGTCGCTCAACGCGGTGACCTGGGCATCGGTACCCGGCGGCAGATAGGCGGCGAACGGCGATTTGTCCTCGAACACCGACTGGCGATCACCGAGGTTCTGCCAGTTGAAGCCCTCGCCTTCGATAGTCACCCGGCCGCTGAGCAGCACCAGGCACAGCTCTTTATCGCCGGCGGTGACCGGCAGGGTTTCACCCAGGCTCAAACGGTAGGCGGCAAAGCCTACGTATTCCAGGCGGCCCTCTTCCAGGGCGACCATGGTCTGCCCACGTTTATTGCTTTTTACCAGCAAGCTCATGGTTGGGTCCTCTCATCGAGAAGCGCACGCAATGTGTCATAGCCCTTTTTCGCATAGACGTAGCTGGGCGCCACGGCCGGGTCCTGCTCGGCTTCCACCACCAGCCAGCCCGCGTATTTCGCGGCCAGCAGCACATCGAGCAACTCGGCAAAATCGATATCGCCGTCACCGGGCACGGTGAAGGTGCCGTTGACGATGCAATCGGGGAAGCTCCACATCTGGTTGCGTGCCAGTTGCACCACGGCTTTGCGCACGTCCTTGAAATGCACGTGGCAGACGCGGTCGATATGCTTGCGCAGCACCTCGATGGGTTCGCCGCCGCCCATGTAGCAGTGGCCCGAATCGAACAGCAGGCCGACTTCCGGCCCGGTACGGCCCATCAACTGATCGATGTCTTCAGGCGATTCGACGTACGCCCCCATATGGTGGTGGTAGGCCAGGCGCACGCCCTGGGACAGGGTAAAACGCGCCAGCTCGGTAAGTTTGTCGGCGTAGTCCTGCCAGGCCTGTTCACTGTGGAACCGAGGACGTTCGATCAGGCGAATGCGCGAGCCCTGGATCGAATCGGCCACCTCGCCGTACACCAGCACCTTGGCGCCGTTTTGTTTCAGCAGTTCGACGTGACCGGCGATGGCCTCGATTTCTTCGGCCACCGAGCGACGGGCCAGGCGACTGGAGTACCAGCCGGAGACCAGCGCCAGGTCATAGGGGCGCAGGACGTCGCCGACGCCCTTGGCGTCCTTGGGGAATTTGCCGTTGAGCTCGAAACCTTCGTAGCCGATTTCCTTGCCTTCGCTCAGGGCGGTGCTCAGCGGGGTTTCACCGCCGAGGGCCGGAAGGTCGTCGTTGCTCCAGGAGATCGGGTTGATGCCAATTCGGATTGCGGGCATGGCTGCACCTTTATTATTTTCAGGTATCACTGAGATCTGCTTTCTGCTTTCTGTGGGAGGGGGCTTGCCCCCGATAGCGAAGTGTCAGGCAACACTGTTGTAACTGCACCACCGCCATCGGGGGCGAGTCGAATAGTCGCACCGCCCCTCCCACATTAGATTGCATTGCACATTTAGGACTGGGTTCAGCCTCGGGCACTGCGCCAGGCGTTGATCAACTGCTCAAAGGTCGCTTGGACCTGCTGGATCAACGTCTCGTCATCGATCTCCCCCGCCATCCACAAACGGCTCGGTTCCTGGAAGATCGTGCGGCCCACGGCAAACCCACGGCAGGTGCTGCTCTGGCTGGCTTGCTGGAAGCCGGCGGCCAGGCATTCGGCCGAGGCATTCAGGCCCAGCAACACCACGCCACGGCAGTACGGGTCGCGTTCCTGGATCAGTTCGTCGAGCTTTTTCCAGTCCTCGGCCGACTGTGCCTCGATCTTCCACCACGCCGGGTAGATGCCCAGGTTGTACAGGCGCTTGAGGCTGCGGTAGAGCACGTCCGGGTAAGTGGACGGATGATCCTTGGGCGGGATGACCTCCAGCAGCAGTTCATGGCCGCTGGTCACCGACGCCTCGTACACCGCCTTGAGCTGCGCTTCCTGTTCCAGGCGCAGCATGGGCTCGTCGTCGGGGTGGTATTGCACCAGGCACTTGATGATCTGTTCCTGGGGCCAGGCAATCAGGTTGCTGCCGATCGAGCGGCCATGTTCGAACGCCAGGGGCCGCGAGTTCTGCACTTCCACCGGACGCGCGATCCACCAGCCGCGCCCACTGGCGGCATTGAGCGCGTCCTGGCCGAAGCGCTGGTCGGCCAACAGGCCCACATCGGCCTCGACGCCCTGCTCGGCGAGCTTTTTCTCCACGCGTTCGATGGCCTGGATAAACAGCTGCTTGATCTCGCTGATGCGGGTCAGGTCCTGGCCGCCGCGTTGCGCCAGGTCCACCAGTTGCCAGCGGTGATCGAAGGCAAAGATGAACAGCTGCTTCCAGGCCTTGCGCGGCACGGTGACGCGGTGCAGGCGTTGCAGGGTCGCGTCCTGGTCAGGCCGGGTGATCGGCACCGGGCTGTTGAACAGGTAATCCAGTTCGGCCGGGGTCGGCATGGCCGGTGCACAGGCGTGGCGCGAGACCACGAGACCACCGCAGGCATTGGCCAACTGGCTGCACCGCTCATCGCTGGCGTCATTGATCCAGCCGCTGAGGAAGCCCGACATAAAGGCATCGCCGGCGCCCAGCACGTTAAGCACTTCAACCCGCACGCCAGGGTAGATGGCGCCCTCTTCCAGGCGCGCCGGAATCGCGCCGTGGATCACCGTGCAGCCTTGCGGGCCGAGCTTGACCACCAGGGTCGCCGGGGTCAGGTCACGCACGGTGCGCAGGGCGGTGAGCAGATCTTCGCTGCCGCCGGCGATCAGGAATTCTTCTTCGGTGCCGACGATCAGGTCGAAACGCGGCAGGATTTTCTGCACATGCTGGCTGACGTTCTGGTCGGCGACAAACCGGGTTTCGCCGTCGGCCTTGCCCGCCAGGCCCCACAACACGGGGCGGTAGTCGATATCCAGCACGCGCTTGACGTTGTGCTTGGCCGCATAGTCCAGGGCCTGGAGGCTGGCCTTGTACACGCCGTCGGTGGAGAAATGCGTGCCGGTGATCAGCAAGGCTTTGCTCGAGGCAATAAAGGCTTCGTTGACGTCTTCGGCGCGCAGGGCCATGTCGGCGCAGTTTTCGCGGTAGAACACCAGCGGGAAGGTTTCGCGGTCCTTGAGGCCCAGCAGCACCATGGCGGTGAGGCGTTCCGGGTCGACCTTGATGCCGCTGACATCGCAGCCTTCGCGGGCCAGGGATTCCACCAGGAAACGGCCCATATGGTCGTCCCCCACCCGGCTCAACATCGCCGACTTGAGCCCCAGCCGGGCAGTGCCGAACGCGATATTGGCGGACGAACCGCCGAGGTATTTGGCGAAGCTGGACACGTCCTCAAGCCGCGCACCTACTTGCTGTGCGTAGAGGTCGACGCCCAGGCGCCCGAGGCAAATCAGATCCAATTGACGCCCACTGGCAAAACGAGTCTGGCCCATGCTGGCTCCTGTTATTTTTATCAGCCTGCGTTGTGCCGCCGTGGCGACGGCAAACGCTCTTGGTGGGAGCAGACTAGAACGTCCGGCGGCAGCAATCAATATTTATTCCATAATTATTTTTAGTGGAATATTTTTTCCAATACGTCAGCATAGGCGCACGCCAGCCGCCGTGCATCGTTTCAGCAGGCCACGCGGGCCGTGATGCCGGGGTATTTTTTTGCGCCTACCCTGTAGACTTGCGCCACCCATCAGCGCATCAGAAGAACACGCCAGAAGGATTGCCCATGTCCCGCACCGATCCCGAGACCACCCTGGAAGACACCATCGCCAGCCCTCCGATCAACGCCGAACGCCTGTTGCAGCTGATCACCGACGAATACGAAAGCCTGCCGCGCCAGCTCAAGCGCATCGCCAGCTACATGAGCCAGCAGAGCGACCGGATCATGGTCGACCGCATCAGCGACATCGCCCGCGAATGCGAAGTGCACCCTTCGGCGATCGTGCGGTTTTCCCAGCGTTTCGGCTTCAGTGGGTTCAGTGAGATGCAGGCGCTGTTTCGCGAGGCCTACACCCACAAGACCACACCGGTGCAGAACTACCAGCAGCGCATCCGCAGCATGATCGCCAACAAGTCGCAGAAAGCCAGCGGCGGCGACCTGGCCCGCGAGTGCGTCAATGCAACCCTGTCGGGTATCGAGCGCCTGGGGCTGGAGCTCGATGACGTGGCTTTCGACAAGGCCGTGGACCTGGTGGTCAACGCCGACAACATCTACGTGGTCGGCGTGCGCCGTTCATTCGCGGTGGCCGATTACCTGGTCTACAACCTGCAGCACACCAACAAGCGTATTCACCTGATCTCCGGCCTGGGCGGCAGCTATCGCGAGCAGATGCGCAGCGTGCGTGCCAATGACCTGGTGATCGCCATCAGCTTCACGCCCTACGGCAAAGAGACCCAGCACTGCCTGCGGATCGCCCAGCACCATCAGGCCAAGACCCTGATCATCACCGACAGCAACCTGTCGCCCCTGGCCAAGCGGGCCAACGCGGTGCTGCTGGTGAATGAAGGCTCGTCGTTTGCCTTCCGTTCGTTGAGCGCCACCTTGTGCCTGTGCCAGGCGTTGTTTATTGCCGTGGCGTACCGGCTGGAGTTGAAGGTGGATGAGATTCACGAGCAGGTCGGGTTTGATGACTGACCGGCAGTAATTGGGCTAACGCGCGCCCATGAAAGCGGATCTGCGCCAGGGTCAACGCGGTGTAGCCGATGATGACCGCCGGCGGCAGGATCGCCTCGACGCAGAACGTGCCCAGGGGCTGTAACGTCAACCCGACGGCAGCAGCACGGGAACAGAACTCGCCCTCCTCGACACCGCTCGGCAACCACAATACAAAGTGCAGGCCAGCCTGTTGCCCACTGATCGTACAGTGCGCTCCAAGGCAGTCGAGCAACACATCGCGCCGCGCCTGATAGGCCTGGCGCGAAGCCCGCAAGTGGCGCACGAAAGCGCCGCTGCCGAGAAACTCCAGCAACCCCGACTGATCGCTGGCGCCCACCGACTGCCCGGTGAGTTGCAGGGTGCGCAGCAAGGCCGCGCGCAGTGCCTTGGGCACCACCATGAAGCCGACGCGCAAACCGGGGAACAGGTTTTTGTTGAAGCTGCCGCAGTAGATCACCCGGTCATGGGCGTCCAGGGATTTGAGCGCCGCCAGCGGTGCGCTGTGGTAGTTGTATTCGCTGTCGTAGTCGTCTTCCACCACCCAGGCCTCGGCACGGGCAGCCCAGTCCAGCAGCGCCAGGCGGCGCGACACCGACAGGGTCATGCCCAGCGGTGCCTGGTGGGCCGGGGTGACGTAGGCCAGGCGCGCCGTGTCAGGGAGTTGCGCGGTATCCAGCCCTTCGGCCGTGACCGCAATCGCCTGGACCTGCGCCCCCGCCAGCCCGAACAGGCGGCGCGCGGGTGGATAGCCTGGATCTTCGACGCAGGCGGTGTCACCGGGCTTGAGCAGCGTGCGCGCGATCAGGTCAAGGGCGTGACGAATGCCGCTGGTGACGATCACTTCATCCGCCTCGCAGTGCATGCCGCGATAGCTGCGCAGGTAGTCGGCGATGTGCGCGCGCAGTTCCGGCAGCCCGGCGGGATGGCCCGCTTCCAGCGCCCCCGGCCCTGCCGATAGCAGTCCCCGGGAAATACAGCGTGCCCAAGCCTTCAGATCAAACAGGCTGGCGTCCGGGCGCCGCGCGACAAAAGGCACATGGCTCTGCACGCCGGACTCGGGGCGATCAACCGCCACTTCGCGACGAGGCATCGCGCGCGGTGCAGGTGCGGCAATGAATTGCTCGGGGATCACCGCACACACCCGCGTACCGGAGCCGGCCACGCGTTGCACATAGCCCTCGCCGTGCAGGCGGTCGAATGCCGCCTCCAGGGTGCCACGGGATAATTGCCAGCGTTCGGCGAGGCTGCGGGTGGACGGCAAGCGACTGCCCGCCGGCAGCTGTCGGTTCAGGATCGCTGCGCGCAGGGCCTCGTAGGCCCCTTGCTGCTTTCCCATGTCCAAGCTGTCGGGGCGCGGCAGGTCCAGGGCGGAAGGAGTTTTTCCTCGGCTCATAGTGGTCCAATCATTTTTGCCACAAGCGGCCCTGAGGATTAAACCACAAAGCCGCTAGAGTCCGGGCTCTACTCCTTGCACAGAAGCCTCCCATGACGCAACGCGCCCTCTCCCCGTGGTTCTGGCTGATACTGCTGACCGTGCTGATCGGCCTGCCACGTATCACCCTGGACATGCACCTGCCTGCCCTGCCCGCCATGGCCGACTACTTCCAGACCAGCGACAGCCAGTTGCAACTGACCCTCACGCTGTACACCTTCGGTTCAGCGATCTCCCTGCTGATCAGCGGCCCGTTGACCGACCGTTTCGGCCGCCGTCCCGTATTGCTGGCGGGGCTGTTTCTGTACGTGCTGGCTACCGTGGCCTGCGCCCTCGCCGACAGCATCACCGTGCTGATCATCGCCCGCCTGTTCCAGGCCCTGGGCGGATGCTGCACCACGGTGATCGGTCGGGTGATCGTGCGCGACTATTTCGACCGCGATGAACAGGCGCGCCTGCTCGGCCTGATTTCCATGGCCATGGCCGTGTCCCCGATGGCCGCGCCGGTGCTGGGCAGCCTGATGTTGCCCTTCATCGACTGGCGCGGCCTGTTTGTACTGCTCGGCGTGATCGGTGCAGTGCTCTACCTGGTGGTGTACCGCCGCCTGCCCGAAACCCGCCCGGCCGATGTCGCCGCCGCGCCGCCGGGCAACCTGCTGCGCCTCTACGGTCAGTTACTGCGCGACCGCTATTTCCTGCGCTATTCCCTGGCGATCGGCTGCGTGTACAGCACCTATTTCCCGTTTATCAGTGAGTCTTCGGCGCTGCTGCAGCGGGGCTTTCACTTGTCGGCCACGGCCTATGCACTGGTGTTCGCGGCCACCATCAGCGGCTACATGCTCGGCGCGAACCTGTTCCGCAGGCTGGTGCGGCGCTTCGAGCCGGACCGTTTGATCCATGCCGCTATCGGCTTGAACGTGCTGGGCAGTGTGATACTTGCGGCGGCCACTACCGCCATGCCGGGGCAATGGCTGGCGATCGTGCTGCCGATGGTGGTGATCATGGTGTCGGTGGGGATGGTGATTCCGGCGTGCCAACTGTCGGTGTTGCAGCCGTACGGTGCGATTGCTGGAACCGCATCGGGGTTGTTCTTCTTTACCCAGATGTTCCTCACTGCCGTGAGCAGTTGGGCCACCGGGCTGCTGTCCGACGGTACGTCGCAGCCGCTGGTGATCATGACCGCCGTTGCCAGCGCACTGTTGGCAGCAACCTGGCTGACACTCCACAAACCCAAATGTGGGAAGGAACTTGTCCCCTCCCACATCAGGCCGAGCTGAGCTCGGGATCAGTGCATGAAAATTGCGATCAGGATGATCACCGGGATCGGCACGCCGAGGAACCACAGAAGTAATGAGCGCATGGTGTTCTCCTTGAATTAACGAACGTAGGTTTCGGTTTCGACGTACACCACGGCATCGCGGCGACGGCCACCAAAGGTTGCAGCGAAACTGGCAAAGAAAGCGCCGATCAACAGGGCGACAAAGGTCCACAGCGAGGTATAGGCGGCGACTTTCGCGGCCGTTTCTGCAGCTTGCTTGGCCTTGAGCTTGGCGTCTTCCACCGCTTTACGCGCATCGCCGTAGACTTTGTCGATACGCGCTTCGGCATCGGCCTGGCTGAGGTTGGTGCGCTGGCTGATCAACTGGGCCAGGTAGGCACGGTCTTCAGCGGCGAGTTGGCCGTCATTGCTCAGGGTGCGGGTGAAAATGCGCGCAACCACGCCATGGGCAGCGTCATCACTGACGGCAACCGGGCGATCATCACGAAACAGGCTGTCGACGTAGTAGTCAAAATCGCCACCGTTGGCGCCTTTGGCTGCGCTGCCTGCGGCCTGGGTGATACCGCTGGCCGCACCGGCTGCCACGCTGGCACCGGCTTTCACGCCGCCGGTGACGACACTGCTGACCGAACCGACCACCAGCACGGCAGTGATCAGCGTGGCGACGGCCCAGGCCAGGAAACCATGGGCGGTGTCGCGAAAGTACACCTCATCGCTATGCATATTGGCCCACTTCACCCGCAACCGGCCGGCGATATAACCACCCAATCCGGACGCGACGATCTGGGTAAAGGCCAGCCAGACAATCGTGGAAATGCCAAGCCCCTTGGCGCTGATGCCGCTGTCGGCCCACGGCGACACCGCCGAGAAACCCAGGCCGAAGCCCAGCAATACCAGAATCAGGGATAACGCAGCCGCCGCAGCGGCCCCGGCAAAGATAGCCCCCCAGGAAACCCCGGAGCGCGCGCTCGACTCTTGCAGCGTGGATGACGATGTGATCATTGTTATGGTGCTCCCGGCAGGAAAAATAGTGTTACAAGTCTCAAAAGGGACAGTGCAGGCAGCATGCCAGTCGCGCTGAAAATTAAATCCTTTGAATTTCAACAGGTTAAGTAAATTGAACTTGCCTGAACCATGCAACTTGCAAGAAATGGCTGGTGCAGGCGGGCGTAATGCATTCCCTGGGGGAGGAGATTGCTCCCCGGCCGGTACTCGCCATGAAAGTTGTGTCAGTTTTGCCAACATGAAGTTTTATTTAGGAAGCGTTCAGCCATTTCTTGGCAAAATGCCCTCACTTCTAGTGTGAATCGCTCACCAGGTAATCCTATGACCCGCATTTTGACCATCGAGGATGACGCCGTAACGGCCCGCGAGATCGTCGCCGAGCTGAGTAGCCATGGACTGGACGTAGATTGGGTGGACAACGGCCGCGAAGGCCTGGTCCGTGCCGTGAGTGGTGATTACGATCTGATCACCCTCGACCGCATGCTGCCGGAACTCGATGGCCTGGCCATCGTCACCACCCTGCGCACCATCGGCGTATCGACGCCGATCCTGATGATCAGTGCCCTCTCCGACGTCGACGAGCGCGTGCGTGGCCTGCGCGCCGGCGGTGATGACTACCTGACCAAGCCTTTCGCCTCGGACGAAATGGCCGCGCGCGTCGAAGTGCTGCTGCGCCGCAAAAGCACGGTCAAGGAATTCGAAACCGCCCTGCGCGTGGCCGACCTGGAACTGAACCTGATCAGCCGCGAAGCCAGCCGCGCCGACCAGCCCCTAAGCCTGCTGCCCACCGAATACAAACTGCTGGAATTCCTGATGCGCAACACCGGCCAGATCCTGTCGCGGATGATGATCTTCGAGGAAGTCTGGGGTTATCACTTCGACCCGGGCACCAACCTGATCGACGTGCACATCGGCCGCCTGCGCAAGAAAATCGATCCACCGGGCCTCCCGCCGCTGATCCGCACGGTACGAGGTTCCGGTTATGTCATTGCTGAACCCCTCTAAGGGCTGGCGTTCATCCAGCAGCCGCTTGCTGGCGCTCTACAGTTCGTTGTTCGTGGCCTGGAGCTGCATCCTCATGGGGGTGCTGTATTACGAGGTCTCGGGTTACCTGAGTGACCTGTCGCGCCATTCGCTGATGCAACGCCAGCACCTGTTCCAGCGCTTCGACGGCGAAGAACTGGTGGAAGCGTTGACCACCAGCATGACCTTCGACATGAAAGGCGTGGACGCCTACGGCCTGTTCGATGAGCAGTTCCGCCCCTTGAGCGGGCCGATCCGCGCGATTCCCTCCGACCTGCCGCTGGACGGCAAGATCCACACCCTGGCCAATTGCGTCGACTCCGACGACCCCAAACTGCCCAAGGACAGCTGCGACGCCGTCGCCAGCCATACCGACGACGGCCGCTGGCTGGTACTGGTGCGCGCCAATGGCTCGCTGTTCGGTGTGACACGGATCATCTGGCATGCCCTGCTGTGGGCGCTGTCCCTGACCATTATCCCCGGCGCCGCCGGCTGGCATCTGTTGCGCCGCCGCCCGCTGCGCCGGATCCGCGGGATCCAGGCCAGCGCCGAAGCCATCGTCGCCGGCGACCTCACCCACCGCTTGCCGCTGTCCAACCGGCGTGACGAACTGGACATGCTCGCGGCCATCGTCAACGCCATGCTCGACCGCATCGAGAAACTGATGAACGAGGTCAAGGGCGTGTGCGACAACATCGCCCACGACCTGCGCACCCCATTGACCCGCCTGCGCGCGCAGCTCTACCGCATCCGCCAGGAGGCCGAGCAGGACTCCGGCTACGCGGTGAAACTGGACGATGCCATCGCCGAGACCGACACCCTGATGGCGCGCTTTCGCGGGCTGCTGCGTATCTCTGAGCTGGAAGACCACCAGCGCCGTTCCGGTTTCCTGGTGATGGACCCGCTGCCGCTGCTGCGCGAGTTGCATGACTTCTACCTGCCCCTGGCCGAGGAAGGCGAATTGCAGTTGCGACTCGAAGTCCCCGAGTCCCTGCCATGGATCACCGGCGACCGCGCCCTGTTGTTTGAAGCCCTGGCCAACCTGCTGAGCAACTCCATCAAGTTCTCTCCAGCGGGCGGCGCAGTGATCCTGCGGGGACTCAACGATGCCGGCAGCACGCGCATCGAAGTACACGACTCCGGGCCCGGCATACCGGCGGCGGAACGCGATGCGGTGTTCCAGCGGTTTTATCGGGTGGATGAAGGCGACCAGCAAGGCGGGTTTGGGTTGGGCCTGTCGATCGTGGCGGCGATCATCAACCTGCATGGGTTCAAGCTGGAAGTGGGCACCAGCGAGCAAGGCGGCGCGCGCCTGGTGCTGGAGTGTCGCCAGCAACTGATGCCCGAAGCCTGAGTTCACCTCGGTCAATCTGGGAGGGGCTTGCCCCCTCCCACATGAGTCTTGCATTGCCGGGTAGATCGTCTCAGAAGTTGGCGCGCAACGCCTCGACCCCGCCTTTGTAAACCCCGGCAAACAGCTCTTCCACCGCCGCCTCCGTGGTACCCGCCGCCGGGGTAAACACACCGGACCACGTCACCTTCGCCGACGACTCCGTCAGCGCCTCAACCTGCAACGTCGCCAGGTAAGCACTCACCGGAAACGGCGACTCTTCAATGGTGTAGCTGTAAGTACGCCCGACGTTATCGAAGGTCTGCAAACGCTCGACGATCACACCGCCGTCGGCGGTCGTCAGATGGCGCACGCGGCCACCTTCACCGGGCTCGCTCTTGGCGATAAACGGAAGCCAGTCCGGCAGGCTGTTGAAGCCACCCACCAAGTGCCAGACCGTCTCGGCCGATACCGGGATTTCAATCACTGCAGATGCTGTTGGCACGCTAAATCTCCAAAAGTCGTAGGAAAACGTCGCGCACAGCCTGCCACGCCCCGGGCTTCAATGCATCAATTCCCGCAAGCGATGCCACGCCATTCCCAACGCCAGCAGCGGCGAGCGCAACGCCTTGCCGCCGGGAAAGGTCATGTGCGGCACCTGGCTGAACACATCCAGGCCCTGGCTGTGGCCCGCGTGTATGCCTTCGGCCAACAGCCGCGCGCACCAGTGAGTCACGTTGAGCCCATGCCCGGAATAGCCCTGGGCGTAGAACACATTCGGGTATTGCTTGAGCCGCCCGACCTGGGGGAAGCGATTGGCGGTGATGCCGATCCTGCCGCCCCACTGGAACGCGATGGCGGTGTCAGCCAATTGCGGGAACACCTTGAGCATCTTGGGCTGCATATAGGCCGCGATATCTTTGGGATCGCGCCCCGAGTAATGGCAGGCGCCGCCGAACAACAGGCGACGGTCGGCGGACAACCGGTAGTAATCCAGGCCGACTTTCTGGTCGCACAGCGCCAGGTTCTGCGGGATCAACTGATTGGCCTGTGCAACCGACAGCGGCTCGGTGGCGATGATGTAGCTGCCCGCCGGCAGCACCTTGCCGCTCAGGCGCGGTTCCAGTTCTTCCAGGTGCGCATTGCAGGCCAGTACCAGGCTGGCGGCCCGTACCGTGCCGCCAGCGCAACGCACCTGCACCGTGTCGCCGTGGATCAGTTCCAGCACTTCGGTGTGCTCAAAGATCCGCACCCCAAGGGACTCGGCCACCTGCGCCTCGCCGAGCACCAGGTTCAGCGGGTGCAGGTGCCCGGAGCCCATGTCCACCAAGGCGCCGGCATACTGCGTCGAATCCACCACGTCGCGGATGTCCTGCGGCCCCACCAGGCGGGTTTCATGCACATAACCCAGGCGCGCCAGGCTGTCCTGCTCGCCCTTGAACGCAGCGAACTGTGCCGGGGTGTTGGCCAGCTCGGCAAACCCCCAGCGCAAGTCGCAGTCGATCCCGTGCTCGCGAATGCGCTCGCCCACCAGGGCCACCGACTCGATCCCGGCCCGTTCCAGGTAACGCACGCCCTCCTCGCCCACGTACTTGGCGAACCCCGACACATCGTGGCCGATCCCGCGAATCAACTGCCCGCCGTTGCGCCCGCTGGCGCCCCAGCCGATACGCCGGGCCTCCAGCAGGATCACCGAGAGCCCGCGTTGGGCCAGTTCGATAGCGGTGTTGACCCCGGTAAAACCAGCGCCGATCACACACACATCGGCGCTCAGGTCGGCGCCCAGTGCCGGGCGCTCCGGCATGGCATTCGCCGAGGCAAGGTAGTAGGAACGGGCGTGGTCGCTGGATGGGGTCATTTGTTGGTCTTCACTTTGCTCCAGGCGCGCGTCATCAGGCGCATGGTCGCCGGGGTCGGCGTGGTGGAAATATAGAGTTTGTCGAGCACGGCCTGGGACGGGTACACCTCGGGGTTGTTCACCAGTTCCGGGGCCATGAACGCCTTCGCCGCCGGGTTGGAATTGGCGTAGCCGACCGAGGCGCTGACCTTGGCGATCACTTCAGGGTCGAGCAGGTAGTTAATGAAGGCATGGGCCTCTTTCGGGTGACTCGCATCGGCCGGGATGGCCAGCAGGTCGAACCACAGGTTGGAGCCTTCCTTGGGAATCGAGTAGGCGATATTCACGCCGTTCTTGGCTTCCTTGGCGCGGTTGGCCGCCTGGAATACATCGCCGGAATAGCCGAACGCCACGCAGATATCGCCGTTGGCCAGGTCCGAAATGTACTTGGAGGAATGGAAGTAGGTGATGTACGGCCGCAGCGTCAACAGCTTGGCCTCGGCCTGCTGGTAGTCCTCGGGGTTCTCGCTGCGCGGGTCCTTGCCCATGTAGTTGAGGATCGCCGGGAACAGCTCATCCGCCGAGTCGAGGAAGGCCACGCCGCACTGGTTGAGCTTCTTGAGATTTTCTGGCTCGAACAGCACCGCCCATGAATCGATATGGTCGATGCCCAACACCTGCTTGACCTTGTCGACGTTGTAGCCGATGCCGTTGGTACCCCACAGGTACGGCACCGAGTGCGCATTGCCCGGGTCGTTTTTCTCCAGCAGCTTGAGCAGCTTGGGGTCGAGGTTCTTGAAGTTGGGTAACTGCGAACGGTCGAGCTTGAGGAACGCGCCGGCCTTTACCTGGCGCGCCAGGAAGTGGTTGGACGGCACCACCACGTCATAGCCGGTGCGACCGGCGAGCAACTTGCCCTCCAGGGTTTCGTTGGAATCGAACACGTCGTAGATCACCTTGATGCCGGTTTTGGCCTGGAAATCCGCCAGGGTGGTCTCGCCGATGTAGTCGGTCCAGTTGTAGACGCTCACCGTCGGCGCGGCTTGGCCGGCACCGCTGAACGCGGCCACCAGGGCCAGCGGAAGAAGCTTGTTCACAAGACGCATATCGACACCCCTTTTGTGTTTTTTAGACGCTCAACAGCAGGAACTCGCGCTCCCAGGAACTGATCACCCGCTTGAAATTCTCGTGCTCGGCGCGCTTGACCGCGACGTAGCCGCGCACGAACTTGTCGCCCAGGTACTGCTTGACCGTGTCGCAGTCCTCCATCCGCGCCAGGGCGTCTTCGAGGGTGAACGGCAGGCGCAGGTTGCGGCGCTCATAGGCGCGGCCTTCTACCGGGGCGCTGGGTTCGATCTGTTCGATCATCCCCAGGTAGCCACACAGCAGGCTGGCGGCAATGGCCAGGTAGGGATTGGCATCGGCGCCCGGCAGGCGGTTTTCCACGCGCATCGCATCCGGGCTCGAGGTGGGCACGCGCAGGCCAACCGTGCGGTTTTCTTCGCCCCACTCCACATTGACCGGCGCCGAGGTGTCCGGCAGGAAGCGGCGGAACGAATTCACGTTGGGCGCGAACATCGGCAACAGCTTGGGGATGTACTTCTGCAGGCCGCCGATATGGTGCAGGAACAGCGGGCTCATGTTGCCGTCGGCGTCGACGAACACCGGCTTGCCCGTGGCGATCTCCACCACGCTCTGGTGCAGGTGCATGGCGCTGCCTGGCTCGTCGGCCACCGGCTTGGCCATGAAGGTGGCGGCCACATTGTGCTTGAGCGCGGCTTCGCGCAGGGTGCGCTTGAACACGGTGATCTGGTCGGCCAGGTCGAGGGCATCGCCGTGGCGGAAGTTGATTTCCATCTGCGCCGGGCCGTCTTCATGGATCAGCGTATCGAGGTCCAGGCCCTGGGCTTCGCACCAGTCGTAGACGTCTTCGAACAGCGGGTCGAACTCGTTGGCCGCATCGATGGAGAACGACTGGCGCCCGGTTTCCGCACGGCCGGAGCGGCCAATCGGGGTTTTCAGCGGCAGGTCCGGGTCTTCGCAGCGCTGGGTCAGGTAGAACTCCATTTCCGGCGCGACAATCGGCTGCCAGCCCCGGTCGGTGTAAAGCTGCAGGACTTTTTTCAGCACGTTGCGCGGCGACAGTTCGATGGGGTTGCCATGCTTGTCGAAGGTGTCGTGGATCACAATCGCGGTAGGCTCGATGGCCCACGGCACCACGTAGGTCGCGTTGGCCACCGGGCGGCAGACCATATCGATATCGGCCGGGTCCAGCAGGTCGTAGTAGATCTCGTCGTCGACAAAGTCCCCGGTTACCGTTTGCAGCAACACACTTTCCGGCAGGCGCATGCCTCGCTCATGCAGGAACTTGTTGGTGGGCGCAATCTTGCCGCGTGCGATGCCAGTCAAATCACTGATCACGCATTCGACTTCGGTAATCTTGTGTTCTTTCAGCCAGGTGTACAGCTGATCGAAGGGGGCGTTCATAAGGACCTCGTCATGGGGTGGGTGCTGCGCCGCCTTGTACTCGCGGCGCATTGAGGTCTATCTTGGGCCAGCCTTCACAGGCCATCTATCCACTTTGCACGCCCCACAGCGCACCAATAGAGTGCGCACGGATCCCCCATGACCCAGGCAACCGCTTTGCGCGTACAGGCCTTCACCACCGCTGATGTGGCCACCCAATGCCGTGCGACACCCGGCTGGGTGCAGCAATACCAGCAGATGTCCCCGGGGCATTTCGCCGGGCGCGTCCGCTACCTCGACCTGCACGGTGTGCAGGTGTACGAAGAGAGCATGAACACCCGTGTGGAGCAGCACTTCAACGCACCGCCGGGCGCGCTGGCGTTCTGTTTCGATGGCAGCGACAACGCGCTGTATCTGCTCAATGGCGAAAGCCGCAACACCTGGATCACCCCGGAAAACTACCGCGAAGTGGCGGTGGTGTTCGGCCCGCAGTTCGTGCAGCACCACGGCCTTGACGTGGCCACACTGGAAGGCCTGTTCATGGCGCCGCTGGCCTGCCAGCAGAACGCGCTGTTCAGCCGTTGGCTCAGTGGCACCCTGACGCGCTTGTCCACGGACATCGACCCGGTGTCCCTCACCCGGCAGTTGCTCGACGACTGCCTGTTCATCCTCGACAACGCCTGCGTGTGCCTGGACCGAAGCTCATTGCAAAAGCGCAGTGAAGAACGCCGATTGATGGCGCGCATAGGCGAGTGGGCGGCGGATGCGCCGGACGAAACCGTCAACCTGTTGGAACTGGCGCGGATTGCCGGCGTACCGCTGCGCCAGTTGCAGCAAGGGTTCAAGACCTACACCGGGATGAGCCCGGCGCAGTGGTTGCGCCTGCGCCGGTTGAACGGGGCACGGCGGGAATTGTTGAGCGGTGCCGGAACGACCGTGGCCGAGGTGGCGATGAACTGGTCGTTCTGGCATTTGGGGCGGTTCTCCAACAGCTATCGAGCGTTGTTCAAGGAACTGCCCAGCGAAACCCTGAAGCGCTCAATCTGAAATGCATCTGAAAATGTGGGAGGGGCTTGCCCCCGATGGCGATGGCTCAGTCAACATCTCTGTATCTGAACTACCGCAATCGGGGGCAAGCCCCCTCCCACATTGAATTGCATTTCAAGGCTGGGATTTCAGGAAGGTTGAGATTAGTTGGTTAACCCGTTCCGCCGCCTCCAACTGCACCATATGCCCCTGCCCCGGCAGAATCTCCACCTGGGCCTCCAGCCCCTGGGCATGGTCGGCCGGGATGATTGCATCGTCACTGCCCCAGATCACCAGGCTCGGTTGCTCCCCCACTACGTTGCGCAAATCCAGGCGCTGGCGCCCACCCTCAAACAACTGGGCATTGAGCTGACGAAGCGCCTGGTCCACCCCTTCCAACCGCTTGAACTTGAGCATGTCCTCCAGCATCTGCCGCGTCACCAGCGCCGGGTCGCTGAACAGTTGCACCAGTTGCGGCTTGAGCGCGTTGCGGTTGTTGGCTTCGGTGAAACCTTGCAGATAATCGCCGTTGATGTCCGCCCCCAGCCCGGCGCTGGCGATCAGGGTCAGCGAGGCAACGCGCGCCGGAGCCTGACGGGCGACCGTCAGGCTGACCAAGCCGCCCATGGAGTGCCCGGCCAGGTGCACGCGGTCGAGCTTGAGGTGATCGAGCAAGGCCAGCACGGCCTGGCTCAGCTCTTCGGCGTCACCGGTTTGCAGATGCTTGCCCGACTCGCCATGCCCCGGCAGGTCCAGGGCGATCACCCGGCGCTCGGCGGCCAGGGCCGGTTGGTTGAACAGCCAGTTGTTCAAGTCGCCGCCAAAGCCATGCACCAGCATCAGCGGCGTGCCGCCCTCGCCCAGGTCGAGATAGCGCAGCAAACGCCCGCCCACCTCGACCTTCTGCGCACTCGGCCCGGTGGCTTCGGCTTCGGCGCTGCTTGAGACGAACCCGGCGTTGAAGCTTTCGATCACCGCATCGATCTCCGCCTCGCTGGCCTCGCCTTCCACCACGACCCCCAGCAGCGCGCCCACCGGCAAGGTCTCGTCGCTCAGCGCCAGCACGCGGCGCAACACACCGCTGAACGGCGCCTCGACGCTGCTGGAGATCTTGTCGGTCTCGACGTCCAGCACTTCCTCGCCCTTCTCCACCCGGTCGCCGGGCTGCTTGAGCCAGACGTCGATGCGGCCTTCGGTCATCGACAGCCCCCACTTGGGCATGGTCAAGGTATGGATCATGCGGCGTTCCTCTTGTCGGCGATCTTCAGCACGGCGGCCTCGATCTTCGCGGCGTTGGGGATGTACAGGTCTTCCAGCGCATCGGAAAACGGCACCGGCGTGTGCGGCGCGGTGACCATCTCGATCGGCGCACGCAGGAACGAGAAGCCCTGCTGGGCTACCAACGCACTGATGTCGGTGGCGATGGAACAGCGCGGGTTGGACTCATCGATCACCACCAGGCGCCCGGTTTTCTCCACGCTCTCGAGGATGCTGTCTTCGTCCAGCGGGCTGGTGGTGCGCAGGTCCAGCACTTCGCAGTCGATGCCCTGGCGTGCCAGGTTGGCCGCGGCTTCCAGGGCGATATGCACCATGCGGCCGTAGGTCACCAGGGTCACGTCGCGGCCTTCGCGCACAAAGTTGGCTTCGCCGAAGGGCACGGTGTACAGCTCTTCCGGCACCTCACCTTGGAGGCTGTAGAGCATCTTGTGTTCGAGGAAGATCACCGGGTCGTTGTCGCGGATCGCCTGGATCAGCATGCCCTTGGCGTCATAGGGCGTGGCCGGGCACACCACCTTGAGCCCGGGAATGTGCGTCCACATCGAGGTGAGCATCTGCGAATGCTGGGCGGCGGCGCGCAGGCCGGCACCGTACATGGCGCGCACCACCAGCGGCGTGGTGGTCTTGCCGCCGAACATGTAGCGAAACTTGGCGGCCTGGTTGAGCAACTGGTCGAGGCAGCAGCCGATAAAGTCGACGAACATCAATTCGCACACCGGGCGCATGCCACGGGTGGCGGCGCCGACGGCCATGCCGACGTAGCCGACTTCGGACAACGGCGCATCGAGTACCCGGTCCGGAAACTCCGGGTACAGGCCCTTGGTCACCCCCAGCACACCGCCCCAGGCGTCCTGCTCGCCGGGGGAGCCGGTGCCGCCGGAGACATCCTGGCCGATAATGAACACGCTCTGGTCCCGGCGCATTTCCTGGGCCAGGGCTTCGTTGATTGCCTGCTGATAGCTGATTTTGCGAGCCATGAAATTCTCTCCGAGTCTTGTAGTTATTAGCGGTAGGCGACGTAGACATCACTGAGCAGGTCGGCGGCCTGGGGCTTGGGATCGGACTTGGCCAGGCGCACGGCGTCGTCGATCAACTGCGCGACCTCACCGTCGATACGTTCGAACTGCGCGGCATCGAGCCAGCCTTCGGCATTGCAGCGCTGGCGGAACAGTGCGAGGCAGTCGTGGGATTCGCGCAGGTTCTTCACCTCGTCCGGGCCACGATAGGTTTGTGCATCGCCTTCGAAGTGGCCGTAGAAGCGACTCAGCTTGACTTCCACCAAGGTCGGCCCGTCGCCCTGGCGCGCGCGCTCCACCGCCGCGCCCAGCGCCGCGTGTACGGCAAAGAAGTCATTGCCATCGACAATCACCCCCGGCATGCCGAAGCCCTCCGCCCGCTCGGCAATGTCCTTGCACGCCACCGACCAGCCGGAACCGGTGGCCTCGGCATAGCCGTTGTTCTCGGCGACGAACAGGCACGGCAGTTTCATGATCGACGCCAGGTTCATCGCCTCGAACACCGCGCCCTCGTTGGAGCCGCCGTCGCCGAAAAATGCGACCGCCATGCCCTGGCTGCCCTTGAGCTTGGAGGCCAGCGCAGCGCCCGCCGCCAACGGCGCACCGGCCCCGACAATGCCGTTGGCGCCGAGCATGCCCTTCTCCTGGTCGGCGATGTGCATGGAGCCGCCCTTGCCGCCGCACACCCCGGTTTTCTTGCCGTAGATCTCGGCCATCATGCCGAACACATCCACGCCCTTGGCGATGCAATGGCCGTGGCCACGGTGGTTGGAGGCGATGCAATCTTCATCGTTGAGGTGGGCCATGACTCCCGCTGCGCTGGCTTCCTGGCCGGCATACAGGTGCACGAAACCGGGGATCTCGCCGGTGGCGAATTCCACATGCAGGCGTTCTTCGAAATCACGGATGGTGCGCATCACGGTGTAGGCATGCAGCAATTGATCGGTGGACAGGTGGGTGGACATCTTGTTGTTCTCCAGGTTGTCTCGACACACAAAAGGCTGGCTGCGGCCAGCTGCAAGTGGTTCAGCACAGGCTGTGCCAAGGTGCGATGAAACCTGGCAAAGCCTTGATCCAGAGCAGTGCCGTGCGGTTGTGCCGGGACGGTATGCCTGTGCAGAATGAGACGGTGCATTGCACTGTGCAGGCGGCGTCTCGGCCGGAATGAGACGCTGCGTCTCACGCGGGGCTGTTGGTCAGGTCGCCCTTGTCCCCTCGCGCCCACGGGCGCTTAATGGCGGGCATAACAACAAAGATCGAGAACCGGAGGCCTTATGCTCGCCGCGAACTCCAGGGAACACGTCGACTGCGTCAGTCGCGTGGTCCGCAATGCCGATCGCCTGCCCCAGGCGCCGGTGCCGTCGCTGATTTTCGATTCCTGGCGGCGCTCCATGGAACAACACCACCTCGACCCCGGCTCGCTGCAGGGGCCCCGTATCCTTACCGAACCCTTGCTCAAGGAATGCCGCGAACGCGCCGAGCTGTTCATGCGCATCGCCGGCGAAGAAGTCGGGCAACTGCACCACCGGGTGCGCCACGCCGACTACTGCGTGATGCTCACCGACGCCCAGGGCCAGACCATCGACCACCGCGTCGACAGCACCATTCGCAGCGACTGCCGCAAAGCCGGCCTGTACCTCGGCACCTGCTGGTCGGAAGCCGAGGAAGGCACCTGCGGCGTGGCCACGGTGCTGACCAGCAAAGCCGCAGTGACCGTGCACAAGCGCGACCACTTCCGCGCCGCCTTCATCAGTTTGACCTGCTCCGCCGCACCGATCTTCGACCCCCAGGGCAACCTGCTGGGGGTGATGGATGCCTCGGCGCTCAAATCCCCGGATGACCGGCGCAGCCAGCACCTGGTGCGGCAGATGGTGGCCCAGAGTGCCCAGGCCATCGAAAACGCCTTCTTCATGCACAGCGCCCGCGAGCATTGGGTACTCCAGGCCCACAGCACACCGGGCTATGTGGACAGCCAGCCCGACCTGCTGCTGGCCTGGGACCAGGATGGGCGCCTGCACGCGCTGAACAGCAAGGCGCGCCAGGCACTGCGCCGGCGTTTCGGCCAGGTGCCGGCGCATATCGGCGAGGTGTTCGACCTGGATGCATTGCGCGCGGCCACCGATCAATCGACCCAACATCTGCAATGGCTGGGCGAGCCTGGCGTGCTGCACGTGCGGGTCAACGCCCCGCGCCGCAAACCGGCACGGCCCGTTGCGCACACCCAGGTCGACCCACGGGTGGAAGAACACCTGCGCCTGGCCGTGCGCGTCAAGGACCGCAACCTGCCGGTGCTGGTGCAGGGTGAAACCGGCGCCGGCAAGGAAGTTTTCGCCCGCCAACTGCACGAACGCAGCGCCCGGCGAACAGGCCCCTTTGTCGCGGTGAACTGCGCGGCGATCCCCGAAAACCTGATTGAAAGCGAGCTGTTCGGCTACGTGGCCGGAGCCTTTACCGGTGCCTCCAGCAAAGGCATGCCGGGGCTGTTGGTGCAGGCCGATGGCGGCACCCTGTTCCTCGATGAAATCGGCGATATGCCGCTGGCGTTGCAGACGCGCCTGCTGCGGGTGATGGCCGAGGGTGAAGTCGCGCCCCTGGGCGGGGCCAAGACCCGCACGGTGGACATTCAGGTGATCTGCGCCAGCCACCGCGACCTGGCCGTGCTGGTCAGCGACGGGCGCTTTCGCGAAGACCTGTACTTCCGCCTCGGCTGCGCACGCTTCTGCCTGCCGCCGCTGCGCGAGCGCAGCGACAAGCTGGCATTGATCAACCGGCTGGTGGAGCAGCAAGCACGCGGCAGCGGCATCTCGGTCGGCATCGGCCAGGCCGCGCTGGAACGCCTGCTGGGCTATGCCTGGCCGGGCAATGTGCGCCAGCTGCACCATGTGCTGGCGTATGCCTGTGCGGTGTGTGAAGGCGGCACCATCCAGTTGGCGGACTTGCCGGTGGAAGTGCGTGGGGAGCAGGTCGAGACGCTGGTCGAACACAGCGTCAGCCCGGAACGCCAAGTGGTACTGGATGCCTTGATCCGGCATCGCTGGAAGCCGTTGCCGACGGCGCAGGCGCTGGGGATTTCCCGGGCCACCCTGTACCGCCGAGTCAACCGGTTGGGCATCGACATGCCCGGCAAGCACTGACACAACAGGGTCACCCATGTGGGAGGGGCTTGCCCCCTCCCACATTTCACACCCTAGGCCTTGGGAGATCAGCGATAAACCAGCCCACCGTCGATCAACGGCGCCTGCCCGGTCATGTAATCCGCGTCCGGCCCGGCCAGGTAGGCCACCAACCCCGCCACATCCTCCGGCGTTTCCGCACGGCCCAAGGCAATCCCATCCACATACTGCTTGTAGGTCGCCCCCACTTCGGCGCCGGTAATCTCGGCCATGCGCTTGTCGATCTCCACCCACATATCGGTGCCCACTACGCCCGGGCAGTAGGCGTTGACCGTGATCCCGGCGCTCGCCAGTTCCTTGGCCGCCGCCTGGGTCAAGGCGCGCACGGCGAACTTGGTGGCCGAGTACACGCCCAGCAGCGCGAAGCCTTCGTGGCCGGCGATGGAACAGGCATTGATGATCTTGCCCTTCTGCTTGAGCGCCTTGAATTTCCTGCCTGCAGCCTGGATACCCCACAACACGCCCTGCACGTTGATGCCCAGGGTGCGCTCGACCTGTTCCGGGCTGACGTCCAGCAGCGCGTCGATCTGCGCGACCCCGGCGTTGTTGACGATAATGTCGAAGCCGCCGAGGGCCTGGTGTGCGTGTTCGACCGCCGCCACCACCTGGTCGCGCTTGGACACGTCGGCGATAAACACCGAGGCCTTGCGCCCCAGGGCCACGACTTCGGCGGCCACGGCTTCGAGCTTGGCGCCATTGATGTCGACCAGGGCGATGTCGGCACCGTCCTGTGCCAGGCGCAGGGCGATGGCCCGACCAATGCCCTGCCCGGCGCCGGTCACCAGTGCAACTTTTCCAGCGATACCCATGATGATCTCCTGCAAGGGTTAGAGAAGTCCTGTCTATCGCAGGTGGGCACGCAGGCTGTCGAGAGGCACGTCATTCAGTGGGCGGGCTGAGACGGGACGTCTCACTTGTAAAACCGGGCGGTTATGCCTAGCTTATGCGCCCCCCGCCCTGCGCTTTAAGGCCCTCCCCCATGGTTTTGCGTTTTCGTCCTGTCGTCAGTACACGTTTCGCCCTCGGCCTGCTGCTCAGCGGCGGGATCGGCAACAGTTGGGCGGCACAACTCGAGCTGCCGGCGTTGCAAGTCCAGGGCGAGGACACGTCAGGCTATCGCGCAGACACCGCCTCGGTCGGCGGCTTCAACGAGGCGCCGCTGCTGGACACTCCTGCCTCGATCACGGTGATCAATGCGGCGCTGATCAAGGACCAGCAAGCGCGCCTGCTCAGTGAAGTGCTGCGCAACGACGCTTCGGTGGGCGATAGCTACGCCCCCATCGGCTACTACGAAAATTTCGTGGTGCGCGGTTTCTCGCTGAATGCGGCGAGCAGCTACAAGATCAACGGGCGCACCATCACCGGCGAGCAGAACGTCGCCCTGGAAAACAAGCAGCAGGTGGAAGTGCTCAAGGGCCTGGCCGGTTTGCAGAGCGGGATTTCCGAGCCCAGCGGCGTGATCAACTACGTGACCAAGCGTCCGGAAGACGTGCGCCAGGTGACGGTGTCCACCGATGACCGCGGCAGTGGCTATATCGCCACCGATGTGGGTGGCTGGTTTGGCAGCGAGCAGCAATTCGGCCTGCGGGCCAACGTCACCCATGAAGACCTCAATGCCTATGTGGAGCACGCCAACGGCCAGCGCGACTTCGTGTCCCTGGCCTTCGACTGGAACATCAGCCCCGACGCGGTGCTGCAACTGGACGCGGAATACCAGAACAAACAACAGCGCTCGGTACCGGGCTACCAGTTGCTGGGCGGCACCGAGGTGCCCCACGACGCCTCGCCGAAAAAACTGTTGGGCCACCAGAGCGGTTCCAGGCAGGTCGGCATCGATTCGCTGAACCTCAACGGCACGTTCGAATACCGCTTCAGCGACCAGTGGAAAGGCAGCGTCAGCGCCGCGCGCAGCAAGGTGGTGATCGATGACTACAGTTCGTTTGCCTGGGGCGGCGACACCAACGGTGTCGGCAACCACTTCACGCCCGAAGGCAACTACGACGTCTACGACTACCGCAGCCCCGACGACACCCGCCGTGACGATGAAGTCCAGGCGGCGATGACCAGCCTGTTCGACACCGCAGGCATCGGCCATGAACTGACCTTCGGCACCAGCGCGTTTCGCCGGGTGATCGACAAGCGCAAGTCCGTCAACGAGTACATCGGCACGGCCAATATCGACGCTGACGCGCCGACGTTCACGCCCACCGACAAGCCGTTGAACGACAGCCATCGCACCCTCGACAGCCGCCAGTATGGCCTGTTCATCACCGACCGCATCCGCCTCAACGAGCACTGGCAAACCCTCCTCGGTGGCCGCGAAGTGCGCCTGGATGAAAAAGCTTTCGACGGCGTCACTGGCAACCAGGCCCGCCACACCCAGCAATACGTGTTCCTGCCCCAGGCATCGTTGATCTACAAACCGGTGGAAAACATCTCGCTGTACACCAGCTACAGCAAAGGCCTGTCCCTGGGCGGCACCGCCCCCTGGTTTGCCAGCAACGCCGATGAAACCCTGGCCCCGACCACCTCGCGGCAAATCGAGGCCGGGGTGAAATACGACTGGCGTCGCATCAGCTTCGCCGCCGCTGTGTTCCAGACGCGCCAGGCCTACCAGTACGCCAAGCCGGATGGCGCCGGCCAGTTCACCTACGTGCAGCAGGGCGAACAGAAAAACACCGGCGTGGAACTGTCGGCCAACGGCTGGGCCACCGAGCGCCTGCAGATTTCCACCAGCGTGGCGGCGATTCGTGCACGGGTCAGCGGCAGCGGCACACCGGCATACGAAGACCACCAGGCGATCAACGTGCCCAAGCTGCGCGCCAGTGTGTACGCCGATTATGCGTTGCCGTGGGTCAATGGCCTGGCGGTGCTCGGCGGCGTGCAATACAGCGCCAAGAAGTACGCCAATCGCAGCGGCAATGTGGAGGTGGGGGATTACGCGGTGGTCAACGTCGGCAGCCGCTACACCACCCGGGTCGACGGCTACGAGACGGTGTTCCGCCTGAGCGTCGACAACCTGTTCGACAAGCGCTACTGGCGCGACGCGGGCGAGTACATGGGCGATGACTATCTGTTCCAGGGCGCGCCGCTGACGGCGCGCCTGAGTGCTTCGGTGAACTTCTGACACTTACTGCTGTGGCGAGCGGGCTTGCGAATCGTCGCACCGCCCGCGCTGGGGTGCGAAGCGCCCCTGATGAAGACGAATGGGGTATATCAGGCACTCCTCTGCGCCTGGTTTTGGGGCTGCTGCGCAGCCCAGCGCGGGACAAGCCCGCTCACCACAAAAGAGCCGTCTTCAACCGCCTTATTCAGGCATCTTGCGGAAACCTACCGCGAGGCGGTTCCAGCTGTTGATGGTGGCGATGGCCACGCTCAGGTCGACTTGCTCCCGGGGGCTGAACTCGGCGGCGAGCGCGGTGAAGTCTGAGTCCGGGGCGTGGGTCTGGCTCAGCAGCGTCAGGCTCTCGGCCCAGGCCAATGCCGCGCGTTCACGCGGGGTGAAGAATGGCGTTTCGCGCCAGGCCGACAAGGTGTACAGGCGACGCTCGGTCTCGCCACCCTTGCGGGCATCGGCGGTGTGCATGTCCAGGCAAAAGGCACAGCCGTTGATCTGTGAGACCCGCAGGCGGATCAGCTCCAGCAATGGCAGTTCGATGGAGAGTTTGCCGACGGCGGCTTCCAGGGCGAGCATGGCTTTCATGGCGTCTGGGGAAGCGGTGTAGAAATCGGTACGGGCTTGCATGGGGAACTCCGGAACGGTGGGAAGTGGTGGCTAGGTTAGCCACCGGGCCGTAGGGGAGAAATAGCCAATTACGGGGAAGAACAGGTGACCAATGGCGCGATCAACCTGGTAATGGAATTACCCGCAACGGTCGCACCGACTTATAGGAAAAACTCGAATAGATCTCCTTGACGCACGGCAGCGTCTGCAACACCTCCCGCGCAAACTCGCCGAACGACTCCAGGTCCCTGGCCACCACCTCGAGCAAAAAGTCATAGCGTCCCGACACGTTATGACAGGCCACGATTTCCGGAATATCCAACAGGCGTTGCTCGAACGCCCGGGCGATTTCCTGGGTGTGGCTCTCCATCATGATGCTGACAAACGCCGTCACCCCATACCCCAGCGCCTTGGGCGAGAGGATCGCCTGGTAGCCGCTGATCACCCCGCTTTCCTCCAGGTTCCTGACCCGTCGCCAGCACGGTGAAGTGGTCAGGGACACGCGGTCGGCCAGCTCGGCCACGGTTAAACGGGCATTACCCTGCAGGGCGTTTAATAACGCTTTGTCGGTGCGATCCAGCGTGATGGGCATGACGTGCCTCTGTTTATTGTTTTTAGCGAGTTTTCATCCCAGGACAAGGGATTTGTCGGCAAAGTTTGGAAAATACGGCCGTGGTTATAAGCATAGCATTGTAGGAAATAAGGAGCGCCCGACATGAATACTAAACACAATGCATTCGGCTTTTCCACCCGTGCCATCCACCACGGCTACGACCCCAAGGACCACCACGGCGCACTCGTGCCGCCGATCTACCTGTCGGCCACGTTTGCCTTTCCCACCGCCGAATACGGCGCCGCCTGTTTCGCCGGCGAGGCCGGCGGCCATTTCTATACGCGCATTTCCAACCCGACCCTGGCGCTGCTGGAGTCCCGCATGGCCAGCCTGGAAAACGGCGAGGCGGCGGTGGCGTTCAGTTCGGGCATGGGCGCGATTGCCGCGACGTTCTGGACCCTGCTGCGCCCAGGCGATGAGGTGATCGTCAGCCAGACGCTCTACGGCTGCACCTTCGCCCTGCTGCATCACGGTATCGGCGAATTCGGCATCAAGGTGCGCCACGTGGACCTCACCGACCTGGCGGCCCTGCAAGCGGCACTCAGCCCCGCCACCCGCATGATCTACTGCGAAACCCCGGCCAACCCCACCCTGCAACTGGTGGACATCGCCGCCGTGGCCGCCCTCGCCCATCAACAGCCGAACGTGACCGTGGTGGTGGATAACACCTACTGCACGCCGTACCTGCAACGCCCCCTGGAACTGGGCGCCGATGTGGTGGTGCACTCGGCCACCAAGTACCTCAGCGGCCATGGCGACATCACCGCCGGCATCGCCGTGAGCAACCAGGCCCTGGCCCAGCGCATTCGCCTGCAAGGCCTCAAGGACTTGACCGGCGCGGTGATGTCGCCCCAGGACGCTTCGCTGTTAATGCGCGGCCTCAAGACGTTGGCCCTGCGCATGGACCGCCATTGCAGCAACGCCCAGGCCGTGGCCGAAGCCTTGCAGGCGCATCCCGCCGTGGAGTGGGTGACGTATCCGGGGCTGCGCGGCTTCGCGCAACACGCATTGGCGGCGCGGCAGATGAGCCAGGCCGGCGGCATGATCGCCTTCGAACTCAAGGGCGGGATCGACAGCGGACGACGCTTCATGAATGCCCTCAAGCTGTTCACCCGCGCGGTCAGCCTGGGCGACGCCGAGTCACTGGCCCAGCACCCGGCGAGCATGACCCATAGCACCTACACCCCTGAAGAACGCGCGCACCACGGCATCAGCGAAGGCCTGGTGCGTTTATCGGTGGGGCTTGAGGACGTTGCCGACCTGTTGGCGGACGTGCAGCGGGCGCTGGCCAAGTGCACCCGCGCCGTGCCACGCCAAGCGCTCAAGCCTCTCGCGCCTTCACCTTCAAATGCCGCGCATACCAAGGCCGCTGCGGCACGCGCTTGAACAGGCCCTGCAACAGGTGCTCGTCCTCGCCAAAGGTAATGCGCAAGGCGAGCTTCATGGTCTCCGGGTCCATCTCCATCGACTTGCCCATCTGCAACCCCGGGGTGGTGCTGCAGCCATGGGTGTCCGGGCCCAGCCACGGGTCGTCGACTTCGACCCAACGCCCCGGGGCGAACCAGGCCACGCCGTTGACGTCCAGGCGCCTGACTTCGCCGGGGTTGAAGCGTTCGTGGGCGCGGTACCAGTCCTCGATACGGTCGTCGATCCAGCCGTGGAAGTGCCAGAACACCGGGTTCACATGGGATGAAAACGGGTCGCCGAGGAAGTCGTTTTCTGCCGCGTACCAGCGCGGGGCAAAGTCTGCCGGGTCGCGGGCCAGGGGGACCGGCGCGCCGTTGGACGGGTCGCGGGGCACCGAGGCCCAGCGCATGTGCAGCCAGTCGTGCAGGCCCAGTTCCATTTCGGAGCCGAGCTGGCCCAAGGTCAGTCTGGCCAGGTAGCGCGGGTCGCGGTACTGCGATTCCCAGACCTGGAAGTTGCTGTGGTAGGTCTCGGCGGCCTTGATGTCGCTGACCCACTGGGTGTATTCGCTGTCGTCCGGGGCTGACCAGGTGGGCGGCAGCGCGAAGCCGTCGTGGTTGTCGAAGTAACGCAGGAAGCCTAGGCGGTCGCGCTCCAGCGCCGGTTGCGGTTCGGGGAATACGGGCCACGAGGGCAGATCCTGCATGGAACGCGCGGTGCCGAGCATATGCCGGTGCATGAAGAAAAAATCGATGCCCGAGCCGTTGCGGTCTTTGTGTTTGCCACGGGCGTCACGCTCCTTGCCGCGCGGGCCGGGTTGCCAGCCGATGCCGCGCAGGGCGTCGCGTTTTTCTTCGGAGAGTTTGTGCCACTGGTCACGGGTGGCGTGCCACAGCTGGTGAAACAGGCGGTGCTCCGGGGCAATCAGCCAGGCCAGCAGGGTCGGGTTGAGGCCGATGCGTTGGCGGGCTTCGGGAAACAGCTGTTTGTGGGCGATAAAGCGGTTGTCACGTTCGGTCAAGGCCAGGGGGCGATCCAGGTCGAGGATGTGCCCGCTGAGGGTGCTGCTGCCGGCGTTGGCGAAGTCGGCCCAGACTTCATCGAGGGTCATCTTGAACTCATAGGCGGGCCTGCCGTCGAGGGCATCGCGGTCGATCAGGCGCCAGTAGAGCAAGGCGCCCTCGCCCGTCAGCAGGTCACCGAGCACGCGGTAGCGCGGTTCGCCGTCGGCGCGCAGGTTGGCGGCGGTGTCCAGGTAGCCGCGCAGGCCACGGCCACGGGGGGCTATGTCGAGCAGCAGTTCCAGGCCTTGCAGCGGCAGGCCCTTGAGGCCGGCGTCGCGGCCTTCCAGGCGCAGGCGCCACACCCCGCGCAAGGTGTTGGCCAGGTGCTGCCCGGCGGTGTCGGCCAGGTCCACGGTGGCTTCGCCGGGGGTGATGGGGAATTCTTCTTCGCGCGTCAACTCGCGATGGGCATAGAAAGCGGCCGGCACAGCCGCGCCGGTCAGCGCCAGGCCTGCGATGAACCCACGTCGAGAGATGGTCATTGTCTACCTTAGGAAACGGCTTTATCAGAGCTAGAACGTTTGCAGGCCGGGGAAATTTACCGCCCTGCCCGTGCCGCCTAAATTTCCCCGCGCACCACTCGTTCTCCCCTGATAGCGAAGGCCTCAACTGACTGAGATGGCAATGACAAAACCACGTTCGAAAAAGGCGCTGTACATCGGCGTGCCGCTGGCACTGGCCATCGGTGCCGGCGCAGGCTTCCTGGCCTGGGATCACTGGTTCAAGGGCAATGCCGGCTACCCGCTCGCCGTGATCAAGCAGGCCAATGAACTGCAGGACCGCCTGCTGTCGTTCGACAGCCACATCACCGTGCCCATGGACTTTGGCACCGCCGGCAACGAGGCGGACAAGGACGGCAGCGGCCAGTTCGACCTGGCCAAGGCGGCACGCGGTCGCTTGTCCGGCGCAGCCCTGACGATCTTCGGCTGGCCGGAAATCTGGAATGGCCCCAATGCCCCGCACAGGCCTACTGACGGCTTTGTCGAGGAAGCCCGCCACGAGCAGGAGGTGCGCTACAAGATCATCTCCGGCATGGTGCGTGACTTCCCCAATCAGGTCGGCATCGCCTATACCCCGGATGACTTTCGACGCCTGCATGGCGAAGGCAAGTTCGCGATTTTTATCAGCATGCTCAACGCCTACCCGCTGGGCAATGACCTGAACCAGCTGGACCTGTGGGCCGCCCGTGGCATGCGCATGTTCGGCTTCAGTTATATCGGCAATAACGCCTGGTCCGACTCATCGCGCCCACTGCCGTTTTTCAATGATTCCGTCGATGCCCTCGAAGGCCTGTCGGACATCGGCAAGCAAGCAGTGCAGCGCCTCAATGACCTGGGGGTGATCATTGACGTGTCGCAGATGTCGACCAAGGCCCTGGAGCAAGTCGCGCAGCTGAGTCGCACGCCGATGGTGGCGTCCCACTCGGCACCGCGCGCGTCGGTGGACATCCCGCGCAACCTCAGCGACAAGGAACTGCAACTGATCAAGAACAGTGGCGGCGTGGTGCAGGTGGTGGGCTTCCCGGCCTACATACGCCCCCTGAGCCAGCCGACCCAGGACAAACTCAACACCCTGCGCGCGCGTTTCGACCTGCCGCCGCTGCCCAACCTGGCCATGGCCCTGATGCCGGGGGACGCGATCATCGCGGCATGGCCGGAGCAGAAGTTCGGCCAGTACGCCCAAGGGCTGTACGGGATTCTTGAGGAAGAACCCAAGGCCACGCTCAAGGACTGGGGCGACGCCGTCGACTACACCGTGCGCAAGATCGGGATCGATCACGTCGGCATCGCTTCGGACTTCAACGACGGCGGCGGTATCGACGGCTGGAACAACGTCGGCGAAATCCGCAACGTCACCGCCGAACTGATCCAGCGCGGCTACTCCGAAGCAGACATCGCCAAGCTGTGGGGAGGCAACTTCCTGCGGGTGTGGGACCAGGTACAAAAAGCCGCCAGACCCTTGGCCAACCGCTAATCACCTAGAAGCAAGTCCATGACTGACCGCCGTACGTTTCTCAAGCAGGCCGGGGTATTCGCCGCCAGCCTGCCATTGGGCGCTGCACTCATCCCGCAGGCACTGGCTGCCACCACCACGGATGACCCATGGACGGGGTTCAAGCAGCTATTCAACCAGGACCCGGATTACCTGCACTTCTCCAACTTCCTGGTGGCCTCGCACCCCAGGCCGGTACGCGAGGCCATCGAGCGTTACCGCGCCCAGATCGACCGCAACCCAGGGCTCGCCATGGACTGGGACCTGGAGGAAACCTGGAAGCGCGAAGGCCAGGTACGCGAATGGGCCGGCCGCTACCTCAAGGCCACCCCGGCGCAGATCGCCCTGACCGGCAGCACCTCCGAAGGCCTGGCGATGATCTATGGCGGCATCAAGGTGCGCCCGGACCAGGAAATCCTCACCACCGTGCATGAGCATTACGCGACCCAGAACGTGCTGGATTTTCGCGTACTCAAGGAAGGCACCCAGGTGCGCCGGATCAAGCTGTTCGAGCGGGCCAGCCAGGTCTCTGCCGATGAAGTGCTGGGGAATATCCAGCGCAATATCCGACCCAACACCCGCGTGCTGGGCATGACCTGGGTACAGTCCGGCAGCGGCGTGAAACTGCCCATCGGCGAGATCGGCAAGCTGGTGGCGGCGCACAACCGCAACCGCGACGACAAGGACCGCCTCCTCTATGTGGTGGATGGTGTGCATGGTTTCGGCGTGGAAAACCTCGATTTCCCCGACATGCATTGCGACTTCTTTATCGCCGGTACCCATAAATGGATGTTCGGTCCGCGGGGTACCGGGCTGGTGTGCGCGCGCAACCCTGAAAACACCTACGTCACGCCCATGGTGCCGACCTTCTCCGAAGACAAGGACTTCGCCACCATCATGACCCCCGGCGGCTATCACGCCTTCGAGCATCGCTGGGCCGCGGATGAGGCCTTCAAGCTGCACCTGCAACTGGGCAAGGCGCCGGTCCAGGCGCGCATCCATGGGCTGAACGCCGAACTCAAGGAGCAATTGCTGGCACACCCGCAGATCGAACTGGTCACGCCGCGCAGCCCCGAACTGTCTGCCGGCTTTACCTTCTTCCGGGTCAAGGGCCAGGACAGTGATCGGGTGGCGGCCTACATGCAGAAGAACCGCGTGGTGATCGACGCGGTGGACCGCGACGTCGGCCCGGTGATCCGCACGGCGCCCGGCCTGCTCAACAACTCCGACGAAATCCAGCGCTTCATGACCCTGCTCAGCCAGCGGTTGTGACGCGCCTTTTTCCCTTTGCACGAGAGGCCCCTATGACGCCACTGCGACTCAACCCCCTGACGACCCTGGCACTGACCGCCCTGTGCGGCGCGCTGCTGCCGGGCCTGGCCCAGGCTGCCACGCCGCAACCGGGCAAAGTGTTCAAGGACTGCAAGGACTGCCCGGAAATGGTGGTACTGCCCGCCGGCACCTTCACCATGGGGACGCCGGAAGACGAAGTCGGCCGCGAGCCGGACGAAGGCCCGATGCATGAAGTGACCTTCGCCAAGCCGTTCGCCATGAGCCGCTTCCACATCACCGCCGGCGAATGGGACAGCTATATCCGCCAGACCGGGGTGAAGATCGCCGACGGCGACACCCGCCCCGGCCGCGAATGCATCGCCAGCAAGCCACGCTACCCCCAGGGCCAGCGCCAGCCGGCGGTGTGCATGGACATGGACGACATCAAGCACTATGTGGCCTGGCTGTCGAAAAAGACCGGCCAGCAGTACCACATGGTCAGCGAAGCCCAGCGCGAATACGCCGCACGCGCCGGCTCCACCGGGCCATTCCCGTTCCCGTTCGACGAGGGCAAGGGCTACAGCATCGCCAAGCATGCCAACACCTACGGCCCGGCGGACGGCTACAGCTATTCCTCGCCCGTGGGCAGCTACCCGCCGAATGCGTTTGGCATGTACGACATGCATGGCAATGTCTATGAGCGGGTGGCCGACTGCGAGCACTCCAGCTACATCGGCGCGCCCACCGACGGCAGCGCATGGATGGAGCCAAACTGCGAGGGCTACATGATTCGCGGCAATGACTGGGGCGAGGCGCCGGTGTTTTCGCGCTCGGGCAACCGCAACAACATCTATCCGCAGACACGGGGGGATTGGATTGGCTTCAGGGTCGTGCGCGATCTCTGAAGCTGACGGGATTTAATCTGGGAGGGGGCTTGCTCCCGATGGGGTGCGGCAGTCGACATCGCCATTGACCGATACTCCGCCATCGGGAGCAAGCTCCCTCCCACAGTCAGATCGTGCGCGGCTTAGACCCCCTTCTGCGCCAGCAACTCCAGGCCTTCATGCAACGCCGGGAACAGGCTGTTATTGAAGTTGTTCCAGCGCAGTTCGAGGATGGTGTCGTCCGGCGAAATTTCGGTCTTGAGCACGTCGTGGAACACTTCGCCGGAGTCGATGCCGTTGTCCACGTAGTGGAACGAGGCGCCAGTCAGGTACAGCGGTTCACACGGCTGCGTCTGCTTGGTCGCCCAATCCACCACGGCTTGTCCGCGGGCACCGTACAAGGCATTCCAGGTGGCGTAGGCACCCCGGCGCTCATAGGGCGATTCGATACGGGTGATACCGGGGTGGATGTTCATGATGCGACGGGCAAACGGCGCACCGGGGCGCACCAGCTCGTCCAGGATCACCAGCAGGCCGTCGAGCACCACGATATCGGCCTTCAATTCCACCAGGGTGTCATGCAGGCGACGTTCGAAATCCTGCTTGCCGGCAACGTGTTCCGCGCTGCCCCGAGGCAGGCGCCGATAGGTGGACGGCACGCTCAGCAGCAGATCGTTGACCAGGCGCCCCTGCACCCGCAGGTCGGCCGGGTACAGCCACTGGCGGCCGGGCTTATAGGCAAAGCCGTAGTCGGCCACCAACTGCTGGTCCCGCGGGTTCTGCTCATCGTCGTCATATATCACGCCCACCAGGTTGTAGGCCTCGCCCAGTGACGTGTCGTTGAGCGACCCCACCAGAAACTCCAGCACCGACTTCATGTAGCGCTCGTGGTCCTTGTAGGCCACCGGCTGGCCGGCCTTGTCGGCAGCGGCATTGCGCAGGGACCACACGTACACCAGGTTCTTTTTCGTCATTGTTTCGCTCTCGCTGGAAAGATCAGGCACGCGCCGATACGCGTGCGCCTACACCACAAGAACGAACCAGCCCACGCGCAATTTATCCGCCACCACCACCGCCGGGCACGCCGAGCTAAATAGTCGCGCCAATCCTTCGTTTGTCATGGGTAAGGGTCTGTGTGCCCAGCCCCCTCTTTTTCACTTTCCGGGAAGTACTTATGACCGACCCCAAGCGCGGCGCCTTCACAGGTTTGCTTGCATTGCTCAGGCCGTTTCGCACCATCGTGACCGTATCCGTCGCCCTGGGCATGGCCGGCGGCCTGGCCATCACGCTGTTGCTGGCGACCATCAATAACGCGCTGCATTCTTCCACGGGTATGACCCAGGGCGTGATCCTGAGCTTTGCGGCGCTGTGTGTGCTGGCGCTGACCAGTTCGATCGTCTCCGATATCGGCACCAACTACGTGGGCCAGCGGATCATTGCCGCCCTGCGCAAGGATCTCGGCGAAAAGGTGCTGTCGGCGCCCATCGAACAGATCGAACAGTATCGCTCCCACCGCCTGATCCCGGTGCTGACCCATGACGTCGACACCATCAGCGACTTCTCCTTTGCCTTCACCCCGCTGGCCATCGCCACCACCGTGACCCTGGGCTGCCTGGGGTACCTGGCGTACCTGTCGGTGCCGATGTTCCTGATGATGGTGGTGGCGATCGTCATCGGCAGCAGCGTGCAGTTCATCGCCGGCGCCAAGGGCATTCGTGGCTTCGACGAAGCCCGCGACCAGGAAGACGAGTTGCAACGCTACTACTCGGCAATCGCTTCCGGCGCCAAGGAGTTGCGCATCCACCGACCCCGCCGCTACCGCATGAACACCCACCGCATCCAGGAAACCGCCGACCGTATCAGCGATATCCAGGTGCGTTCGGTGAACATCTATATCGTCGCCAAGACCTTCGGCTCGATGCTGTTCTTTGTGGTCATCGGCCTGGCGCTGGCGATGCAGGCCTACAACCCGAACCCGGACCCGGCGGTGATCACCGGTTTTGTGCTGGTGCTGCTGTACATGAAGGGCCCGCTGGAACACGTGGTGGGTTACCTGCCGATCATCGGCAAGGCGCGCATTGCGTTTGCGCGCATCACCGAACTGTCCGAACGCTTCTCTTCCCCCGAACCGCACCTGCTGATGGACGGCAGCGAAGCGCCGACACCGGTGGTGCACAGCCTGGAGCTGCGCGGCGTGAGCTACAGCCCGCCGCCGGTGGAAGGCAGCCAGCCGTTCCACCTGGGGCCGATCAACCTGAGCATCAAGCAGGGTGATATCGTGTTTATCGTCGGCGAGAACGGCTGCGGCAAGACCACCCTGATCAAGCTGCTGCTGGGCCTGTATCAACCCGAGGCCGGGGAAATCCGCCTCAATGGCGAAACGGTGACCGACCCGGCGCGCGATGACTATCGCCAGCTGTTCACCACAGTGTTCGCCGACTACTACCTGTTCGACGACCTGGTCCAGGGCAGCGCCACCCAATCGCTGGACAGCGCCGCCAAGTACCTGGAGCGCCTGGAAATCGCGCACAAGGTCAGCGTCAAGGACGGCGTATTCAGCACCACCGACCTGTCCACCGGCCAGCGCAAGCGCCTGGCACTGGTCAACGCCTGGCTGGAAGAGCGCCCGGTGCTGGTGTTCGACGAATGGGCCGCCGACCAGGACCCGGCCTTCCGCCGCGTGTTCTATACCGAACTGCTGCCGGACCTCAAGCGCCTGGGCAAGACCATCATTGTGATCAGCCATGACGACCGCTATTTCGATATTGCCGACCAGTTGGTGCGCTTGAGTGCAGGGAAAGTCGTTGCGGAGTTGGAGCCCGCATAATTTTTTCCGGTTTATGCGAGTGCGAACGTCTCATATGCAGCAATGAGAATTAACCGCATTAAGTACCCATCTGCCAACACTTAAAAAAGAGAAACAACACCATGCCAGTACGGCTTGCCCTCAGCCCATTGAGCACCGCACTTTCCATGCGGCGGGCCCTGAAATTCAACGCTCTGCCCAATAGCCTGGCCCTGGCGGCCAGCCTGTCGATGGCGGGTTATGTGCAGGCGCAAGAGTTCGAATTGAACATCCCCGCGCAGCCGTTGAGTACTGCGCTGCAGGTATTTGGCCAACAGACCGACCTGCAAATCCTGTACAGCCCGGAAACCGTGCAAAACAAGCACAGCGTGGCGGTCAGCGGCAAGATGGACCCGGTACGGGCGATCGAGCAAATGCTGGGAGGGACCGGCGTCAGCTACAGCCTGCAAGGCAGCTCGATGATCATCAACGCGCCCGGCTCCGGTAGCGGCGCCCTCGAGCTTGGCGCCACCCAGATCAACGCCAACCAACTGGGTACCATAACCGAAGGTTCCGGTTCCTACACGCCAGGCACCATCGCCACCGCCACCAAGATGGTGCTGACACCGCGCGAGACGCCCCAGTCGATTTCCGTGGTCACCCGCCAGACCATGGACGACTTCGGCCTGAACGGCATCGACGACGTGATGCGCCACACACCGGGCATCACCGTCTCGACCTTCGACAGCGAGCGCACCAACTATTATTCCCGGGGCTTCCCGATCCAGAATTTCCAGTACGACGGCGTGCCGACCACCCGCAACGAAGGTTACTCGGCCGGCCAGACCCTGAGCGACATGGCGATCTACGACCGCGTCGAAATCCTCAAGGGCACCACCGGCCTGATGACCGGCGCCGGCGGCCCGGGCGGCACCATCAACCTGGTGCGCAAGAAGCCGACCGCCGAGTTCCAGGGGCATGTGGGCCTGGGCGCCGGCTCGTGGGACAACTACCGCTCGGAGCTGGACGTGAGCGGCCCGCTGACCGAAAGCGGCAACGTGCGCGGGCGTGCCGTGGCGGTGTACCAGGACAAGCATTCGTTCATCGACCACTATGAACGCAAGACCAATGTCTACTACGGCATTCTCGAATTCGACCTGTCACCGGACACCCTGCTGACCGTCGGTGCCGACTATCAGGACACCGATCCCAAGGGGTCGAGCTGGTCCGGCAGCCGCTCGTTGTTCGATGGTGCAGGTAACGAGATCAGCTTTGACCGTGGCTACAACAATGGCCCGAAGTGGAGCAGCTGGGGGCAATACAGCCGCAGCGTTTTCGCCACCCTGGAACACGCGCTGGATAACGGCTGGATCGCCAAGGCCAACTACAGCAACCAGCTCAATGGCTACAACGCGCCACTGGGTTACGCTTCTCCAATAGATAAATCCACCGACAGAGCCTCGGTCTATGGCTCCAAGTTCACCGGCAAGACCATCAGCAACAACGGTGACTTCTACCTCTCCGGGCCATTCAGCCTGGGCGGTCGCGAGCATCAACTGGTCGTCGGTTCTTCGGTTTCGCGCTCGCACTGGGAAGGCAACGACTATTACGGTTACGAAGCGACCTACAGGGACAGCAATAACTTCCCGCTCTATGAGTGGAACGGCGACAGCCTCGAACCGCAATGGGGCCCGGCCCACGAGAAAGACGACATCACCCGCCAGGCAGCGGTCTACTTCTCGACACGCCTGAGCCTCACTGACGACCTGTCCCTGTTGCTTGGTTCGCGCCTGACCGACTACCGGCTGACCGGCACCAACGACTCGCGCGAGACCGGCAAACTCATCCCGTATGCGGGCGTGGTGTACGACCTTAATAAAAACTTCTCGGTGTACGGCAGCTATACCTCGATCTTCATGCCGCAGCAGCTGCGGCCCGACCGCAACAACAAGATGGTCGAGCCTGACGAAGGCGAAAACTATGAACTGGGTGTGAAGGGTGAGTTCTATGACGGCCGCCTGAATGCCAGCCTTGCCTACTTCGAGATTCATGAGTCCAATCGCGCCGAGGAAGACACCGAGTACAACAACAATATGCCGGCCAACTCGCCTGTCGAGTGGGCCTACATGGGCGTCCAGGCCAAGACCAAGGGCTATGAAGCCGAGATTTCCGGTGAGCTGCTGCCAGGCTGGCAGGTGCAGGCGGGCTACACCCACAAGGTGATCCGCGATGACGATGGCAAGAAGTTCTCCACCTGGGAACCTCAGGACCAGCTCAATTTCTACACCAGCTACAAGCTGACCGGCGCCCTCGACAAGCTCACCCTCGGCGGCGGTGCGCGCTGGCAAGGTGAGGCGTGGCAGGATGTCTACAATCGCGGCAAGAGTGTCACCCAGCGGTTCTCCCAAGACCCGTACTGGCTGGTCGACGCCATGGCGCGCTACCAGATCAGCAAGAACCTCTCCGCCTCGATCAACGTCAACAACGTGTTCGACAAGCGCTACTACACCAACATCGGCTTCTACACGTCGTCCTACTCGGGCGACCCGCGCAACGTGATGCTGTCGACCCGCTGGGACTTCTGATCTAACCCCGGCAACCTCCAGACACCCTGCGCAGCCCGCCTGCCCGGGGTGTTTTTTATGGGCGATGCTTCACTGCCCCTCCCCCCAGAGCCCACCCACAAAAAAGCCCCGGTTCACACCACGTGAGCCGGGGCTTTCTGCCCAATTGACGGTTACGCCATGGCCGTCACCAGGCTGCGTACAAATTCGGCGTTGTCGATGATGCGCTCATGGTCCACCTCAATCACCACCGACCGCACCACACAGCCCTCGCCAATCACCCGCTGCATGCTGGCTTCGATCAACGCCCGGTGCTGACCGGCCCGGCTCATGGCGGCCCACCAGCAACTGACAGGCGCCTTGAGTGGCTTGAAGTCAGCCTGCTCCATGCGCTTGACCAACGTTCGGTCGACGTCCCAGGACACCTGCGCTTCGTTGCCCTCCAACAGCGCTTGCCTGATGTCGAGGAAGGCGTCACCCAGGGTGGCCTCGGCCCATTCGACGAAGCGTGCCCATTGCGTGCCTGCATCGGCGTGGGTGGCCTGCACGTCCTGCCAGGTGGCATGGACAGCCTCTGCAAACGCCGGGAACATCACCCCGAGCAAGTCCACGCGCCGTTCGTTGTCGGATATCTCGCTGTCGTCGGTCACGATTGCCGCTTCCCAGTACGGGGTGAGCCAGCGCGGCGGCGACGAATCGATCCAGCCGACAAACTCCACCTGTCGGCCCGCCTGTTCCAGGTGATAGGCAACCTCTACCGCCAGGTTGCCGCCCAACGACCAGCCCGCCAGGCGGAAGGCCCCTTCGGGCTGGGCTTCCAGCAATTGCGCGGAGTAATCCTCGACCATGCTGGACCAGGCCGGCACTTCGGTGCCCTCCTCGGCCAACGCACGGCAGATCACCCCGACGACCGGCCGCTGCTCACGCAACGCCAGGGCGATGGCCTTGTAGCAATGCACCGAACCGTAGCTGGGGTGGAACAGATAGAGCGGCGTGCCTTCGGTGCGGCTGTTAAGCGGCACCAGCAGCGAGCGGCGAGTGATGCCTGCGAGACAGCCGACCTGCGCGCGTACGGTCGGGTTGAGCATCAACTGGCTGACCGAAAGGCCGATGCCGCTGGCCTTGCGAATCCGTTCCTTGAGCATCAGCACCAACAGCGAATGGCCGCCCAATTCAAAGAAGTTGTCATTCAACCCGACGTGTTCCACACCGAGCACATCGGCCCAGATCGCGGCGACTTTCTGTTCAAGCTCGGTCCGTGGTGCTTCAAACCGCTGGGTCGACTGCGTGTCCGGTTTCGGCAATGCCTTGCGGTCCAGCTTGCCGTTGGGGCTCAGGGGCATCTGTTCCAGCAGCAACCATTGCGTCGGTACCATGTAATCCGGCAACTGCACAGCCAAGTGTGCACTGAGGGTTTCACGCCAGCCCTCGCCCTGCTCCTGCAAGACCAGGTAACCCACCAGGTGCTTGCCGTCCACCGCCAGCACCGCCGCCTCGCGCACCGATTCGTGCTCCAGCAGGCGTGCTTCGATTTCACCCAGCTCGATACGCAAGCCGCGCAGTTTGATCTGATGGTCGATACGCCCGGCGTATTCGATCACACCGTCAGGGCGGTAGCGCGCCAGGTCTCCAGTACGGTAGAGGCGCTCGCCCTTGATGAACGGATGCGCGATGAAGCGCTCGGCGGTCAAGCCCGGGCGCCGGTGATAACCGCGCGCCAGGCCCACGCCGCCCAGGAACAGCTCACCCAGCACGCCGGCCGGCACCGGCTCGAAATGGCTGTCCAGGACATAGCAGCCCAGGTTGGCAATCGGCTTGCCGATCGGCACTGCGTCGCGGCCTTCATCCACGCACGTCCAGTGGGTCACGTCGATGGCCGCTTCGGTCGGGCCGTACAGGTTGTAAAGCGCGGTGTGCGGCAGTTTGGCGAACACTTGCTGTTGCGCATCCACCGGCAACGCCTCGCCACTGCACACAATGCGCTGCAGGCTGGCGCAGGAAGACACGTTCGAATCCTGCAGGAACGCTTGCAGCATCGACGGCACAAAATGCAGTGTGGTGACCTGTTCACGCGTGATCAGGCCGACCAGTTTTTCAGGGTCGCGATGGTCCCCCGGTGCGGCGACCACCAGGCGTGCGCCGGTCATCAGCGGCCAGAAGAACTCCCACACCGAGACGTCGAAACTGAACGGGGTTTTCTGCAACACGGTATCGCGGGCATCCAGCGCGTAGGCCTCCTGCATCCAGCACAGGCGGTTGGTCAGTGCGCAATGGCGGTTGCCCGCGCCTTTGGGTTGCCCGGTGGAACCCGAGGTGTAGATCACGTAGGCGAGGTTTTCGCCGTCCAGGGCGATGCCTGGGTTGGCGTCGCTGTAGCCCTCGAAGGCAGACTCGCCCAGCACCAGGGTTTCCAGGCCTTGGGTAATCGGTAATTGCTCAAGCAAATGGGCTTGGGTCAGCAGCAGTTTCACGCCGCTGTCGTCCAGCATGTAGGCCAGGCGCTCACGCGGGTATTCCGGGTCCAGCGGCACATAGGCGCCACCGGCCTTGAGCACCGCGAGCAGGCCCACGACCATTTCGATGGAGCGCTCCAGCGCCAGGCCGACCTGCACGTCCGGGCCTACGCCGGCTTCGAGCAAACGATGGGCCAGGCGGTTGGCGCGGCGGTTCAACTCGGCGTAGCTCAGCCGCTGCGTGCCAAATGCCAGGGCGGGAGCCTGCGGCGTCAGGGCGACCTGATCTTCGATCAATTGGTGCACACCGCGCGGCAGCGGGTACTCGCGCGCCGTCGCATTCCAGTCCTCGACGATCACCTTGCGCTGTGCCTGAGGCAGGGATGGCAGGTCCGCCAGGCGCTCCACCTGCGCAAGAGTGAGTGCCTGCAACACCTGCTCGAAGTGCTCGGCCAGATGGACGATGTCCTGCTCGCCGAACGCAGCCGGGTCGTAGTTGAACTCCACGGCCAGGCGTTCACCCATGGCCAGCAATACGGTCAAGGGATAGTGCGTCTGTTCCAGGCTGTCCATCGCGCCGAAACGCAGGCCCGCCGGGGCGCCCTGCTCCAACGCCGCCGACACCGGGTAGTTCTCGAACACCAGGATGCTGTCGAACAGCGCTTCACCACCGAGCCCGGCCCATCGCTGGATGTCGAACAACGGCGTGTGCTCTTGCTCGCGCAGACGCAGGTTTTGCCCCTGCACCTGCTGCAGCCAGGCGTCCACGCTCAACTGCGGGCTCGGCGTCGCCACCACTGGCAAGGTGTTGATAAACAAACCGACCTGCTGCTCGATGCCCGGCAACTCGGTCGGACGTCCCGCCACCGTCGCACCGAACGCTACGGTGTCCAGGCCGGTATGCCGTTGCAACAGCAGGAGCCAGGCACTTTGCACCAGGGTATTGAAGGTGACCTTGTGCCGCTGGGCAAAGGCCTTGAGCTGCTCGGTGGCCGACTGCTCCAGTACCAGCCGGTGAATGCCGTTGACCTGGGACACACCCTGCTCGCGCCTGGCACCGCGCGACAGCCGGGTAGGTTCCTGCAGCCCCGCCAGCTGCGCCTTCCAGAAGGTTTCGCTGGTGACCGGGTCCTGTGCCTGCAGCCAGGCGATGTAGTCACGGTAACGCCCGTTCGGCGCGCGCAACACCTCACCGGCGTACTGCTGCAGGACCTCGCCGAACAACTGCGATGAACTCCAGCCATCCATCAGGATGTGGTGGTTGGTGTAAATCAGATGATGGCTGTCGGCACCGGTACGCACCACCACCAGGCTCAACAATGGGGCCTGCTCAAGCACAAAGCCTTCGGCCCGGGCGGCTTCGGCCAGTGCGTCGAGTGCTTCGGCGCGGTCCGTGCGGTGCTGCCAGTCGTGTTCGAGCAAAGGCACCCGCACCGTCTTGTAGACCACTTGCAACGGCTGCTCCAGCTCGGTCTGCCAGAGAAACGCCGTGCGCAGGATATCGTGATGTTCCACGGCAACCTGCCAGGCCGCCTGGAACCTGCTTACATCCAGCCCTTGCACATCGACGCGCATCTGGTTGATGTAGTCGCCGGAACCCTGTCCATACAAGGATTGGAACAGCATGCCCTGTTGCATCGGTGACAACGGGTAGATGTCCTCGACCCGGTTCAACGGCAACGACAGGCCATCCAACTGTGCCTGGCTCAAGCGCGCCAATGGGAAGTCCGACGGCGTGGCACCGGTGTTTTCAGGCTGGCAGCAATGCGCGATCAGTGCCTTGAGTTCCTGGGCATAGTCATCGGCCAATTGCTGGATGCTGGCCGGATCGAACATCTGCTGGCTGAAGCTCCAGGTCAGGTTCAATTCGCCGCCATACACCTGGCCGTTGATTTCCAACCAATTGCCCAAGGATGCCTCAGGGCTTTGATCGGCCCCTGCAGCGTCACCGGAAGGCGCAAACAGGCCCGGCTCCTCGCTGTCATCAAAACTGGCATCGAACTGGCCCAGGTAGTTGAAGGTAATGCGTGGCTGCGGCAAGCGCGCCAGGGCTTCGCGAACCTGCGGTTGCCCTAGGTAACGCAAGGCACCAAAGCCGATGCCTTTGTCGGGAATGGCGCGCAGTTGCTCCTTGATCCCCTTCAACGAGTCCGTCGGGGTCAGGGCCGGCGTCAGTTTGACCGGGTAGAGACTGGTGAACCAACCGACGGTACGGGTCAGGTCGATATCGTCGAACAGGTCTTCGCGGCCATGGCCTTCCAAACGGATCAGGGTCGACGCGTGCCCGGTCCAGCGCCCGATCACCCGGGCCAGGGCGGTCAGCAACACATCGTTGATCTGGGTGCGATAGGCCGCCGGTGCATCCTGCAACAGACGCCGGGTGTGAGTGCTGTCCAGGTGCGTGGTCGCACTGCCGGCATGCCGGTTGCTCAAGCTGGCACCCGGTCTGGCAGCTGGCAGGTCGACCTCGGCGTCGTGCAACTGCGCTTGCCACCATGCCAGTTCGCCGGTCAGCGCATCGCCCTGGGCGTACTGCTGCAGTCGGTGTGCCCAATCGCGGGTGGAACTGGTCTTGACCGGCAATACCACGGCAACGCCACGGGCGAGCTGACGGTAAGCCGTTTGCAGGTCCTCCAGCAGGATCCGCCACGACACACCATCCACCACCAGGTGGTGGATCACCAACAGCAAGCGCTGTGCACCACCGTCCAACTCGACCAGTACCGCCCGTATCAGCGGGCCGTGGCCCAGGTCCAGGCTGCGTTGTGCCTCTTCACCCAAGGCCGCGAGTTCGTCGATGTCCTGCAGCGTGCGGTGCCACAGCACGGCGTCGGCCTGGTGCTGTTCGGCACCGCGATAGAAGCCCTGCCAGCCACCCGCACCGTCAACGAACTGCGAACGCAACGCATCGTGATGCACGATCAACGCCTGCAAGGCCTGGGTCAGCGTCGTGGCGTCGAGGTGTTCATGGGGTTGCAATACCACCGATTGGTTCCAGTGATGACGCTCGGCGATCTCATCGGCGAAGAACGCTTGCTGGATAGGCAGCAGCAAGGTTTCGCCACTGAGCGCGGCCTGGCTGATCGTCACGCCTTCGACGCCTTGGCGCGCGACACCGGCCAGGCTTTGTACGGTCTGGTGCTGGAACAGGTCCTTGGGCGTGAACCGAATACCCGCCTGGCGAGCACGGCTGACCACCTGGATCGAGATGATCGAATCACCACCCAGCTCAAAGAAGTTATCGTTCAGGCCCACTTGCGGCAGGCGCAGCACCTCGGCCCAGATCGTCGCGAGCTGTTGTTCCAGCTCGCTCTGCGGGGCCACGTAAGCCTGTTGCAACAGGCTCGCATCCGGTTGCGGCAGGCCCTTGCGGTCGAGCTTGCCGTTGGGGGTCAGCGGCATTTGCGCCAGGAACATGAAGTACGTTGGTACCATGTAATCCGGCAGGCGGGTTTTCAGGGCACGGCGCAGGTGGTCGCGGAATTCGGCTTCGTTGACCAGGCTGGCGTCGGCCGGCACCACGTAGGCCACCAGCTGTTTGCCGGTCGGGCCTTCCTGGGCCACCACCACGGTTTCACCGACGTTGTCCTGCTCACGCAGGCGCGCTTCGATCTCCCCCAGTTCGATACGGAAACCACGGATCTTCACCTGGTGGTCGACACGCCCGAGGTAATCCACCACGCCATCCGGGCGGCCACGGGTCAGGTCGCCGCTGCGATACACGCGGCTGCCCGGTTTGCCGAACGGGTCCGGCACGAAGCGTTCGGCGGTCAGCGCCGGGCGTTCCAGGTAACCACGGGCCACGCCCTCGCCGCCCAGGTACAGCTCACCGGCGACGCCGATGGGTTGCAGGTTGAGCTGCGCGTCCAGCACGTAGCCGCTGCGATTGCCCAGCAGCGTGCCGATTGGCGCGTAGACGGCGCCGCAGGGGTCGCCCTTGCGCGCCTTCCACAGCAACGGCGTGACCACGGTTTCGGTGGGGCCGTAGCCGTTGAACAGGTAGGTCGGTTTGAGCGCGCGCCAGGCCAGGTCATAGCTGGCCTGGGCCACCGCATCGCCGCCAAAGCAGTACACACGCACCTTCGGTGGATTACCGTCGCGCTCGGCATGCTCGGCCAGTTGTTGCAGGTACACCGGCGGGAACACCGCCATGGTCACGTTGTGACGGTGCATCTGCGCGTAGGTGTACTCGGGCAGCCACAGGCTGTCGTCACGGACCAGCACGCTGGCGCCGTTGATCAGCGGGTGCATCCAGCCTTCGTGGGAACCGTCGAAAGCGAAGGACATAAAGTGCAGTTCGCAGTCGGCCGGCGATGTTTCATAACGCTCGCCGGTGGCGATGATGTGCGCCACCAACGGGCCGTGGGACACCGCCACGCCCTTGGGCAGGCCGGTGGAGCCGGAGGTGTAGATCACGTAGGCGAGGTTGTCGCCGTGCAGTTTTACCTCCGGCGCGGTGTCGCTGTAGTCGGCCCACGCCTCGGTGCGATCGATGGCCAGCGTCTGCATGCCGTCGGGAATCGGCAGTTGCGGCAACGCACTGGAATGGGTCAGCAGCAGTTGCGCGCGGCTGTCCTGCATCATGTACAGCAGGCGATCACGCGGGTATTCGATATCCAGCGGCACATACACGCCGCCGGCTTTCATCACCGCGAGGAACGCCACCAGGCTCTCGGCACTGCGCGGCATGGCAATCGCCACCCGTACTTCGGGGCCGATGCCACGGGCGATCAAGGCATGGGCCAGGCGGTTGGCCTGGCGGTCCAGCTCGCCATAACTCAGGGTTTGCGCATCGAACTTGACCGCCACCGCAGCGGGGTTTTCGGCGGCGCGGTCGGCAACCATTTCGTGTACCAGACGCTCGGCCGAGAAGCCGGCGTCGGTCTGGTTCCACAGCTGCAGGATATGTCGTTGCTCATCCTGGCCCAGCAGGTTGAGTTGACTGATGGATTGCTGTTGATCGGCAACCATCGCCTGCAACAGGTTCTGCCAATGGCAGGCCATGCGCTTGATGGTCGAGGCGTTGAACAGGTCGATCGCGTAACCCAAGGTGGCCCAGATGCTGTCCGTGCCTTCATGCACATCCAGGTCCAGGTCGAAATGGGCGGTCTGGCTCTCCCATTCCAGGCCTTCGACGCGCAGTGTGGACAGCGCGTGTTCGACGCCGCCCAGGCGCGCTTCGGTCTGGTGGTTGAACATCACCTGGAACAACGGGTTAAGACTCAAACTGCGCTCGGGTTGCAGCGCCTCCACCAGTTGTTCGAACGGCAGGTCCTGATGGTCCTGGGCCTCCAGCGCACGCTGGCGGACCTGCCGCAACAGTTGCGTGACCGAAGTCTGCTCATCGATATCGGCCTTGAGCACCTGGGTGTTGACGAAGAAGCCGATCAGCCGCTCGGTCTCGACCCGGTTGCGGTTGGCAATCGGCACCCCGACGCGCACGTCTTCCTGGCCGCTGTAACGATGCATCAGCGCCTGGAACGAGGCCAGCAACAGCATGAACAGGGTCACGCCTTCGCGTTGCGCCAGGCCCTTGAGGTCGGCAACCAGCGCGGGCGGCAGCTCGACAAACAGGCGCGCACCACGATGGCTTTGCTCGGCCGGGCGCTGGTGGTCGAAAGGCAATTCCAGCACCGGTTGCTCGCCGCCCAGCAAACCTTGCCAGTACGCAAGCTGCCGGGCTTTTTCGCCCGCGTCCATCCACTCGCGCTGCCAGCGGGCATAGTCGGCGTACTGGATCGGCAAGGCCGGCAGTTGCAGATCCAGGCCCTGGCTGTAGGCGCTGTACAACTGCACCAGCTCATCGACCATGATTTGCATCGACCAGCCGTCGGAGACGATATGGTGCAGCACCAGCACCAGTACATGCTCGTCCTCGCCCTGGCGCAGCAACGTGGCCCTGAGCAATGGCCCGGCCTGCAGGTCGAACGGGCGGGCGATCTCGGCTTGCACCTGGGCCTTGAGCCGGCTCGGGTCGCTCTCGACCAGAACGATGTCGACCTTGGCCTGCGGCGCAATCACCTGCACGGTCTGCTCATCACCCTGATGCAAATGGGTGCGCAGACTTTCATGGCGCGCTACCAACGTGTCGAAGCTGCGTTGCAGCGCGTTCAGGTCCAGCTGGCCCTTGAGGCGCAACGCGCTGGGCACATGGTAGGCGGCGCTGTCGGGCTCCAGCAGCCAGAGGAACCACTGGCGCTCCTGGGCGTACGACAACACCAAGGGCACATCGCGGGAAGACGGCACCAACGCCGGCGCCGTCGAACCGCCCTGCTTGCCCTCGCTGTGCAGGGCCGCGACAAAGCCGTCGAGGCGCGGTTGTTCGAACAGCACGCGCAGCGGCAACTCGATCCCCAGGTTATGCCGCAGGCGCGACGCCACTTGCATGGCCAGCAAGGAATGCCCGCCCATCTCAAAGAAATGATCGGTCAGGCCAATACGTTCAGCACCGAGGATATCCGCCCAGATCGCGGCAACCTGCTGCTCCAGCACACTGACCGGCGCCACCCAACTGTGCAGCGCCTGGCTCGTATCCGGGCGTGGCAAGGCATGGCGATCCAACTTGCCATTGGGGCTCAACGGCAGTGCCTTCAGGAACATGAAGTGCGCCGGCACCATGTAGTCCGGCAGCTCATCGCGCAAAGCCGTGCGAAGCTGCTCACGCAGTGCGTCCTGCCCGGACTCGGCCATGGGGGTAACCAGGTAGGCGATCAGTTGCTGGTCGGCAGCAATCACCAGCGCTTCGCGCACCGCATCCTGGGCCAGCAGGCGCGATTCGATTTCACCCAGTTCGATACGGAAGCCACGCACCTTGACCTGATGGTCGATGCGCCCGATGTACTCGATCACACCATCGGCACGGTAGCGCGCCAGGTCGCCGGTGCGGTACAGGCGACCGCCGCCAGCGGGGTCGAAGGGGTCGGGAATAAAGCGTTCGGCGGTCAGCGCCGCGCGGTTGAAGTACCCCCGCGCCAGCAATGGCCCGCCGATCACCAGTTCGCCGGCCACGCCCACAGGCACCGGGTTGAGGCTGGCATCCAGCAGGTAGATGGCGCGGCCGTCCAGTACGCGACCAATCGGCATCATTTGCGTGACGGCTTCGCGGCCATCGACATAACCCGCACAATCGAGGGCCGTGACCGTAACGGTCGCCTCGGTGGGGCCGTAGGTGTTGAGCAGGCGCACATGGCCCAGGCCGGCATCGCGCCAGGAAGCCAAACCTTCCGGCGGCATGGCTTCGCCGCCCGCATGCACCTGGCGCAACCGCCCATAGTCCCGCACACCTCGCTCGGCAAAGTCCCGGGCAATCAGGTGCCAGTAGGCGGTGGTGAGGTCGACCACCGAAATCTCATGTTCGATCAGTTGGGTGTAGAAGGTGTCGCTGTCCCACAGCTCGCCGCCACGCACCACCACCGCGGCCCCGCAGCATAGCGCCGGGTAGAGTTGCTCGACGAAGCCGTCGAAGTTGAATGTACCGAATTGCAGCACGCAGTCAGCGGCGGTCAGCGCAAACACCTCGGTAAACACCTCGACGTGGCGTGCCAACGAAGCCTGGTCGATGCCCACGCCCTTGGGCCGCCCGGTCGAACCCGAGGTGAACATCAGGTAGGCCAGGTTGGCCGGGAACGCGCGCACCTCGGGGTTACTCGACGGGTACTCGGCCAACCACTGCGGATCGGACTCCAGGCAGATCAACGCCAGGTCGGCACTGATCGGCAGGCGCTCCAGCAAGGGATGCTGGGTCAGCAACAGCTGCAAGCCGCTGTCTTCAATCATGCATTGCAGGCGGTCGCAGGGGTATTGCGGGTCCAGCGGTACATAGGCGCCGCCGGCCTTGAGCACAGCCAGCAGGGCCACGATCATTTCCAGCGAACGGTCCACGGCAACGCCGACCAGGCTGTCGGCGCCCACGCCCTGTTCGATCAGGGCGTGGGCCAGGTGGTTGGCGCGCTGGTTGAGGTCAGCGTAACTCATGCGCCGCTGATCCATGATCAGGGCGACGGCGTCGGGCCGGCTCGCCACCTGCTGCTCGAATTTAACCAGCACGCTGCTGTGGGCGGCACGCGCGGGTTGCGGCGGGTTCCACGCATAGAGCATCTGCGCTTGCTCATCGCGGCCCAGCATCGGCAAGTCGGCGACACACTGCCGGGCCGTGCCTACCACGCTCTTCAGCAGGTTTTGCCAATGCGCGGCGAAGCGCTGCAGGGTACTGGCGTCGAACAATGCGGTCGCGTAGGTCAACGAAGCGTGCAGGCCCTCGGCAGACTCCTGGGTGTCCAGGCTCAGGTCGAAATGCGCCGTATGACTGTCCCACTCCAGCCCCTGCACCTGCAGCCCCGGCAATTGCTGGCTGCCACGGTTGGCATGGGCGTCGGACTGGTGATTGAACATCACTTGGAACAGCGGGTTGTGGCTCAGGCTGCGCTCGGGTTGCAGGGCCTCGACCAACTGTTCGAAAGGCAGGTCCTGATGGGCCTGCGCCCCCAACGCGTGCTCCTTGACCTGCTGCAACAGCTGGGCAAAGGTCATGTGCCCGTCGATCTCGGCCTTGAGCACCTGGGTATTGACGAAGAAGCCGATCAGTTGTTCGGTTTCCAGGCGGTTACGGTTGGCGATAGGCACGCCGACACGGATATCCGACTGGCCGCTGTAGCGGTACAACATCGACTGGAAAGACGCGAGCAGCAGCATGAACATGGTCACGCCTTCGCGCTGCGCCAGGGCGCGCAAGCCCTCGACCACGGCAGGTTCGACCAGCACATCCAGGCGCGCACCTTCGTAACGTTGTATCGCCGGGCGCGGGCGGTCCAGCGGCAGCTCCAGTACCGGCTGCACATCCCCCAGGCGGGCCCGCCAATAGGCCAATTGCCGGGCTTTTTCGCCCGCCTCCATCCAGCCACGCTGCCACTGGGCGTAGTCGGCGTATTGAATCGGCAGTGCCGGCAGCACTGGCTCGAGCCCCTGGCTGTAACCGGCATACAAACTCACCAATTCATCGACCATGACCTGCATCGACCAGGCATCCGACACGATGTGGTGCTGGACCAGTATCAGCACATGCTCGTGCTCGCTCAGTTGCAGCAGCTTGATGCGCAGTAACGGGCCGGCCTGCAGGTCGAATGGCCGGGCGATTTCGCGCTCCACCCACCCCTGCAATTCGCCGGAGGTGGCTGCGCCCACAACCTGGTGTTCAATGACCGGCGCAGCCTGTTCGAGCACACGCTGAACGGTCTGGCTAACGTCGGAAAAAAACACCGTGCGCAAGGTTTCATGGCGCTGCACCAGAGTGTCGAACGCACGTTGCAGGGCCACACGGTCAAGCGCACCCGACAGGCGCAGCGCGGCAGGAATGTGATAGGCCGCGCTGTCGGGTTCCAGCTGCCAGAGGAACCACTGGCGCTCCTGGGCGTACGACAGGGCCAGCGGCTGTGCGCGATCGGCGCGGGTGATCTGCGCGACCTCGGCGCCTGCATCCCCCAATGACGCCACGAAGGCGCCCAGCACCGGCTGCTCAAACAGGCTTTTGAGTGCCACCTCGATACCCAGCGCCTGGCGCACACGGGACACCATGCGGGTCGCCAGCAGCGAATGACCGCCGAGCTCGAAGAAATGGTCCTCCAGGCCCACCTGTGGCACACCCAGCACCTCGGCCCAGATCGCGGCCACCTGCCGGGCTTTCTCACCGACCGGCGCCACATAGCGTTTTTGCAGCAGGCTGGCGTCTGGCTTGGGCAGCGCCTTGCGATCCAGCTTACCGTTCGGTGTCAGCGGCAGGCGGGCCAGGAACAGCATGTGCGCCGGCACCATATAATCCGGCAGCACCTCGCGCAGTGCGGCCTTGAACGCTTCGCGCAAGGCGCCCTGATCGGCTTCCGGCGTCAAGGTGTCGGTCACCAGATAGGCCAGCAACTGGTCATGCTCGGCCACCACCACGGCTTCGCGGATCGCACGCTGCTCACGCAGGCACGCCTCAATCTCTCCCAGTTCGATACGGAACCCACGCACCTTGACCTGATGGTCGACGCGGCCGATGTACTCGACCACGCCATCCGCGCGATAGCGCGCCAGGTCGCCTGTGCGATAAAGCCGCTCGCCGTTGCGCGCAAACGGGTTGGGCACAAAACGCTCGGCGGTCAACGCAGCCCGGCCGTGATACCCCCGGGCCAGGCCGACACCGCCGATCAGCAGCTCGCCTGCAGCGCCTACCGGGCACGGCACGAGATCGGCATTAAGAATGAACAATGAGGTGTTGGCGATCGGCCGCCCGACAAAGGGCACCGGCTCGACCAACTCATGGGCCGCCGACCAAATAGTGGTTTCGGTCGGGCCATACAGGTTCCACACCGTGCCCTGCTGGGCCAGCATGCGCTGGGCCAGGTCGGCCGGCAACGCTTCGCCACCGCACAGGCACTTGACCCCGTGCAGCAAGGCACGGCGTTCGCTGTCCAGAAGCATGCGCCAGGTCGAGGGTGTGGCTTGCACCACACTGATCGCATCGCGCTGCACCAGACCCAGAATCGCCTCGGGGTCCAGGGACACTTCCTTGTCGGCCAGCACCACCGTCGCTCCCGTCGCCAGTGGCACGTAGAGTTCCAGGGCAAAGATATCGAACGAGAACGTGGTCAACGACAACAGCCGCGCGTCAGCGCCAATTGCCAGGGTGCTGGCCATGCCATGGGTGAAGCTGCTCAGTGCGCCATGACGCACCATCACGCCCTTGGGCTTGCCGGTGGAACCGGAGGTGTAGATCACATAGGCCAGGTGCTCGCCCGTCAGTGCCACCTCGGGGTTGGCGCTGCTGTAGCGTGCGTCTTGCTGCGCGTCCATGAACAACACCTGCTGGTCGGCCGCCAGGGGCAGGCGTTGGTGCAGGTCGCCGGCAGTCAATAGCACGCGAGCGCGGCTGTCTTCCAGCATGAAGGCCAGCCGGTCCGCCGGGAATTGCGGATCGAGCGGCACGTAGGCGCCACCGGCCTTCAGCGTCGCCAGCAGGGCCAAGACCATGTCCACCGAGCGGTCGAGGGCCACCGCCACCAGCACGTCCGGCCCGACACCCGCAGCGCGCAGGCGATGGGCCAGGCGGTTGGCGCAACAGTTCAGCTCGCCGTAACTCAGCGCCTGGCCGTTGCACACCAGGGCAATGGCGTCGGGGCGCGCTTGCGCCTGGGCCTCCAGCAACCGATGCACGCCCTCGTCCTGCGCAAACGCCATGGGCGTGTGGTTCCAGCCGTGCACCTGTTGCTGCCACTGGGCATCATCCAACAGGGGCAATTCACCGATACGGCCACCGCAATCCTGGGCCACCCGGTGCAACAGGCGATGCCAATGGGCAAGGAAGCGCTCCAGGCCCGGGGCGTCGAACAAGTCAGTGGCATAGGTCAGCGACGCCTGGATACCGTCAGCCGACTCCTGAGTGTCGAGGCTGAGGTCGAACTGCGACGTCTTGCTGTCCCACTCCAGCCCTTGCACTTGCAACCCCGTTACGCTGCCGCCACCGCGCTGAGTGTCGGTCTGGTGGTTGAACATCACTTGGAACAACGGGTTGTAGCTCAGGCTGCGCTCGGGCTGCAGCGCTTCCACCAGCTGTTCGAACGGCAGGTCCTGATGGGCCTGGGCCTCGACCGCGCGTTGGCGGGTCTGCTGCAGCAGTTCACGGAAGGTCATCTGGCCGTCGATATCGGCCTTGAGGATTTGCGTGTTGACGAAAAAGCCGATCAGGCGCTCGGTCTCCACCCGATTACGGTTGGCCACCGGCACGCCGATGCGGATGTCACCCTGGCCGCTGTAGCGGTGCAGCACAGCCTGGAACGACGCCAGCAACAGCATGAAGATCGTCACACCTTCACGCTGCGCCAAGGTCTTGAGGCCTGCCACCAGAGAGGCTTCCAGGGTCAGGTCCAGCCTGGCCCCGCGGTAGCTCTGTAGCGCTGGCCGTGGACGGTCCATGGGCATTTCGAGGACCGGTTGATCGCCGCCGAGCATGCCTTTCCAGTAACCCAATTGGCGCTCACGCTCGCCCGCCTCCATCCAGCTGCGCTGCCATAGCGCGTAGTCGGCGTACTGGATCGGCAAGGCCGGCAGTTGCAGGTCCTGGCCCTGCACATAGGCGGCGTACAGTTGCACCAGCTCGTCGACCATCACCTGCATCGACCAGCCATCGGAGACGATGTGATGCTGCACCAGCACCAGCACATGCTCCTGGGGCGCCAGGCGCAGCAGCTTGACCCGCAACAGCGGGCCTTGTTGCAAATCGAATGGCTGGGCGATCTCGGCTTCCACCAGCGCCTTGAGTTCGGATTCCTCGGCGTCGACCAGGGCGATCTCCACCCGTACCTGATCGGCAATCACCTGCAAGGCACTGTCGCCGTCCTCCTGCAAATGCGTGCGCAGGCTTTCATGGCGCAGCACCAGTGTGTCAAAGCTGCGCTGCAACGCGGCCACGTCCAGTTCGCCGGTAAGGCGCAAGGCCCTTGGCACATGATAGGCGGTGCTCTGCGGCTCCAACTGCCACAAAAACCACTGCCGCTCCTGGGCATAAGAGAGCCGAAGAGGCTCACCTTCCTGGCGCTTGAAAACCGGGGCAATCTCAAACAGGTTGATGCCTTGCTGCTTGAGCATTACCGCCAACGCTTTCTTTTGCTGCGCCGAAAGTGACCCTACCGACTCGATTAATGCTTGCACGCCACGCCCCTCAGGAAGTCAATTTATCCAAATCTTCTGCTGATAGACGTTTGAGAGCCTCCAAGGATTTAGCCAATGCGTCCTGCACCGGCGAATTATTTGTCTGCTGGCCTGCCACATAGGCGCTGAAATCGGCCAGGGTCGGGGTGGTGAAGATCGATTTGACGTCGAATTCGGCATGCAGCTGCTCGCGCAGGCGCACCACCACCTGGGTCGCCAGCAGCGAGTGCCCGCCCAGTTCGAAGAAGTTGTCGTTCAACCCCACGCGCGGTACCGCCAGGACTTCGGCCCAGATCGCGGCGATCTGCTGTTCCAGCTCGCTCTGCGGCGCGACGTACGCCCGCGCGTGCAAGCTGGCGTCCGCCTTGGGCAAAGCCTTGCGATCCAGTTTGCCGTTGGGGCTCAGAGGCATCTGCTCCAGCAGCACCCATTGGGCGGGCACCATGTAGTCCGGCAACTGCTGGGCAAGATGGGCGCTGAGCACATCGCGCCAGTCGTCCCCGGCGTTTTGCAGCACCAGGTAGCCCACCAGGTATTTACCGTCGACCGCCAGCACGGCGGTCTCGCGCACCCACGCGTGTTCCAGCAGGCGCGCTTCGATTTCCCCCAGTTCGATGCGCAGGCCGCGCAGCTTGACTTGATGGTCGATACGCCCGGCGTATTCGATCACGCCGTCTGCGCGGTAACGTGCCAGGTCGCCGGTACGGTAAAGGCGCTCGCCCTGGATGAACGGGTGGGCGACAAAACGTTCGGCAGTGAGTGCCGGGCGGCGGTGGTAACCCCGGGCCAGGCCGATGCCGCCGAGGTACAACTCGCCGAGCACGCCGACCGGTACAGGTTCAAAGTGGCTGTCGAGGATGTAGCAGCCGAGGTTGGCGATCGGGCGGCCAATTGGCACCGCATCGCGGCCTTCGTCCACGCAGGTCCAGTGGGTCACGTCGATGGCGGCTTCGGTCGGGCCGTACAGGTTGTAGAGCCCGGCCTGGGGCAGCTTGGCGAAGACCTGCTGCTGGGCATCCACCGGCAGGGCCTCACCGCTGCATACGATGCGCTGCAGGCTTTGGCAGGTCGACACCGCCGGATCCTGCAGGAAAGCTTGCAGCATCGACGGCACGAAGTGCAGCGTGGTGACCTGCTGTTGATTGATCAGGTTGATCAGCCTGGCCGGATCACGGTGATCACCGGGCGCTGCAACCACCAGGCGCGAACCGGTCATCAGCGGCCAGAAGAACTCCCACACCGACACGTCAAAGCTGAACGGGGTCTTTTGCAGCACCGTGTCGCTGACGTCAAGGCCGTAGGCTTCCTGCATCCATTGCAGGCGGTTGGCCAGGGCTGAATGGCGGTTGCCGGCGCCTTTGGGTTGGCCGGTGGAACCCGAGGTGTAGATCACGTAGGCCAGGTTTTCGCCGTCCAGGGCGATGCCTGGGTTGGCGTCGCTGTAGCCCTCGAAGGCAGACTCACCCAGCACCAGGGTTTCCAGGCCTTGGGGAATCGGCAGCTGCTCACGCAAATGCGCCTGGGTCAACAGCAGCTTCACACCGCTGTCTTCCAGCATGTAGGCCAGGCGTTCGCGCGGGTATTCCGGGTCCAGCGGCACGTAGGCGCCACCGGCCTTGAGCACCGCGAGCAGGCCGACGACCATTTCGATGGAACGCTCCACCGCCAGGCCCACCAGCACGTCCGGCCCTACGCCGGCTTCGATCAGGCGGTGGGCCAGGCGGTTGGCGCGGCGGTTCAGCTCGGCGTAGCTCAAGCGCTGCTCGGCAAATACCAGTGCCGTGGCGCCTGGCGTGCGCGTCACCTGCTGTTCAATCAGCTGATGCACGCCGTGCTGCAACGGGTAGTCCCGCGCCGTGGCGTTCCAGTCCTGTACCACTTGCCGGCGTTCGGCCACATCGAGCATCGCCAGTTCGCCGAGGCGCTGCTGGCCGCCCTCGAGCATGGCTTGCAGCAGGTTGAGCAGATGGCGGCCGTAGGTTTGCACCGTGTCCGGGTCGAAGTGCGCACGCGCAAAGCTGAACTGCACCGACAGCGTGTCACCGACGTCCACCAGCACCGTCAGCGGGAAGTTGGTCTGCTCGCGGGACTCCGGCAGGCCAAAACGGATACCGCTGCCGCCACTCTGTTCCAGGGCCTTGGACACCGGGTAGTTCTCGAACACCAGGATATTGTCGAACAGGGCTTCACCGCCCTGCCCGGCCCAGCGCTGGATATCGTACAGCCCGGTGTGTTCATGCTCGCGCAGGGCCAGGTTCTGCGCCTGCACCCTTTGCAACCAGTCGGCCACGGTTTGCTCGCCCTCCACTGCGCAGATCACCGGCAGGGTATTGATGAACAGGCCAATCTGCTGCTCCACCCCCACCAGGTCTGCCGGGCGCCCGGCCACGGTGGCGCCGAACGACACCACCGCCTGCCCGCTATGGCGCTGCAACAGGACCAGCCACGCCGCCTGGACCAAGGTGTTGAGCGTGACTTTATGGCGGCGGGCGAAGGCCTCGAGGCGACCCGTCAGCGGGCGATCCAGGCTCAGCGCGTGCTCGCCATGCCCGTCCGTCGCCATGGGCTGGCTGCGGCCCAGGCGAGTCGGCGCTTGCAGTGCACTCAACTGCTCGCGCCAGAAGGTTTCGGTCGCACCGGCATCACGCTGCTGCAACCAACCGATGTAATCGCGATAGCGCCCGGCCGCTTCGGGCACCGCCACGCCGGCGTAACGTTGCAGCACTTCACCGAACAGGCGCGAATTGCTCCAACCGTCCATCAGGATGTGATGGCTTGTGTAGATCAGCTCATGGCGTTGCTCGTCGGTACGCACCAGCACCAGACGGACCAGGGGCGCCTTGGCCAGCTCAAAGCCCTGGCGACGCTGGGCTTGCTGCAGGTCTTGCAACGCCAGCTCAGGCTCCGGCATGGCGCGCCAGTCGAGAAGCTCGATGGGCAGCCGGGCCTCGCGGTACACCACCTGGCATGGCCACTCCAGCTGGCCCTCCCAGAAAAACCCGCTGCGCAGCACGTCATGGGCCTGCACCGTGGCATCCCAGGCCTGCTGGAAGCGCGCCACATCCAGGCCCTCGGCCGTCACGCGGATCTGGTTGATGTAGTCGCCGGCGGCCTGTTCGTACAGGGTGTGGAACAGCATGCCCTGCTGCATGGGCGACAAGGTGTAGATGTCGTCAATCCCATCGGCGGCCAGCGGCACGGACTCAAGCTGATGCTGGTTCAGGCGTGACAACGGGAAGTCGGAAGCCGTCACGCCGTGATTGCCGGGGGTGCAGCAATGTTCCACCAATGCCGTCAGCTCACGGCTGAAGGCCTGGCTCAAGGCGTCGATCTGCGCGGCCTCGAACATCAGCGGGCTGAAGGTCCAGCCCATGTGCAGTTCACCGCCGAATACCTGGCCGTTGAGGGTCAGCCAGTTGCCCAGCGGCGCCTCCGGGCTCTGCTCGGCTCCGGCGCTTTCCGCTGCGAGTACAAACAAACCGTCCGGCTGGTCAAAGCTGGCGTCGATCTGGCCCAGGTAATTGAAGGTGATGCGCGGCACCGGCAACGCGCTGAATGCCTGGCGCGTGGCCTCGTCGCCGAGGTAGCGCAGCGCGCCGAAGCCCAGGCCCTTGTCCGGCACGGCGCGCAGTTGCTCCTTGATCTGCTTGATCGAGGCGCCAAGGGATTCGGCCGGGGTCAGGCGCACCGGGAACAGGCTGGTGAACCAGCCCAGGGTGCGGGTCAGGTCGATATCCTCGAACAGGTCTTCACGGCCGTGGCCTTCCAGTTGGATCAGGCTGGAAGCCTGCCCGGTCCACTGGCAGATGACACGCGCCAGGGCGGTCAGCAGCAGATCGTTGATCTGGGTGCGATAGGCCGCAGGCGCCTGTTGCAGTAATTGCCGGGTGTGCTCGGCGTCCAGTCGGCTGACCACTGTCTGCGCCAGGCGGCCAGGACGCGCGCCATGGGGATCACGGCAGGGCAGATCGGTAGGCACGTCCTGGAGCTGTTGCAGCCAGAAGTGTTTTTGCGGCTGTACCGCTTCGCTGCGGGCATGGGCCTGCAAACGCTCGGCCCAGGCCTTGAACGACGAGGTCTTGGCCGGCAACGGCTGTTGGCGGTAGAGGCTTTGCAGGTCCTCGAGGAACACCCGCCAGGACACGCCATCCACCACCAGGTGGTGCATGACCAGCAACAGGCGCTGGGAACCATCGGCCAGTTCAGCAAGCACCGCACGCAACAAGGGCCCCTGTTGCAGGTCGAGGCTGCGCTGGGCTTTTTCGCACAGCGCGGCCAGCTCGTCGGCATCCGCCACCGTGGCCTGCCACAACACCTCAGGGGTGGCGGCTGCATGCTCGGCCCGCCACCCTTCGGCGGGCTGGCTGAAGCTCAGGCGCAGCCCATCGTGGTGGTGGACGATGGCGTGCAAGGCCGCTTGCAGTCGATCTGCCCGCACCGGCTCGCGTGGCACCAGCAGCAAGGACTGGTTCCAGTGGTGGCGCTCCGGCAGGTCCATCTCGAAGAACAGCTGCTGGAACGGCAGCAACGGCGTCTCGCCCTGCACCGGGCCCTGGTCAAACACCTGGGCAACCTGCAACTGCGCCACCCGCGCCAGGCTGCGCACGGTCTGGTGCTGGAACAACGCCTTGGCGGTGAAATGGATACCGGCGGCGCGGGCGCGGCTGACCACTTGGATCGAAATGATCGAGTCACCGCCGCGCTCGAAGAAGTTGTCGTTCAAGCCCACCTGTTCGACACCCAGCACCTCGGCCCAGATCGCCGCGATCTGCTGCTCCAGGGCACTTTGCGGGGCTTCGTAGTGATGGGTGGCTTCGGGTTTGGGCAGGGCCTTGCGGTCGAGTTTGCCGTTGGGGCTCAGGGGCATTTGCTCCAGCAGCACCCACTGTGCCGGGACCATGTAGTCCGGCAGGTGCTGGGCCAGGTGGGCGCCGAGGACTTCGCGCCAATCATCGGCAGCGTCCTGCAGCACCAGGTAGCCCACCAGGTATTTACCGTCGACCGCCAGCACGGCAGCCTCACGGACCCACGCGTGTTCCAGCAGGCGCGCTTCGATTTCTCCCAGCTCGATGCGCAGGCCGCGCAGCTTGACTTGATGGTCGATACGCCCGGCATATTCGATCACGCCGTCTGCGCGGTAGCGTGCCAGGTCGCCGGTGCGGTACAGGCGCTGGCCCTGGATGAACGGGTGGGCGACAAAACGTTCGGCAGTGAGTGCCGGGCGGCGGTGGTAACCCCGGGCCAGGCCGATGCCGCCGAGGTACAACTCGCCGAGCACGCCGACTGGTACGGGCTCGAAGTGGCTGTCGAGGATGTAGCAGCCGAGGTTGGCGATCGGGCGGCCAATTGGCACCGCATCGCGGCCTTCGTCCACGCAGGTCCAGTGGGTTACGTCGATGGCGGCTTCGGTCGGGCCGTACAGGTTGTAGAGCCCGGCCTGGGGCAGCTTGGCGAAGACCTGCTGCTGGGCATCTACCGGCAACGCTTCACCGCTGCACACGATGCGCTGCAGGCTTTGGCAGGTCGACACCGCCGGATCCTGCAGGAAGGCCTGCAGCATCGACGGCACGAAGTGCAGCGTGGTGACCTGCTGTTGATTGATCAGGTTGATCAGCCTGGCCGGATCACGGTGATCACCGGGCGCTGCAACCACCAGGCGCGAACCGGTCATCAGCGGCCAGAAGAACTCCCACACCGACACGTCGAAGCTGAACGGGGTCTTTTGCAGCACCGCGTCGCTGGCGTCCAGGGCATAGGCTTCCTGCATCCAGTGCAGACGGTTCAGCAATGCCGAATGACGGTTGCCGGCGCCTTTGGGCTGGCCGGTGGAGCCCGAGGTGTAGATCACGTAGGCGAGGTTTTCGCCGTCCAGGGCGATGCCTGGGTTGGCGTCGCTGTAGCCCTCGAAGGCAGACTCGCCCAGCACCAGGGTTTCCAGGCCTTGGGGAATGGGCAGCTGTTCACGCAAATGCGCCTGGGTCAAAAGCAGTTTCACCCCGCTGTCGTCCAGCATGTAGGCCAGGCGTTCGCGCGGGTATTCCGGGTCCAGCGGCACGTAGGCGCCACCGGCCTTGAGCACCGCGAGCAGGCCCACGACCATTTCAATGGAGCGCTCCAGCGCCAGGCCGACCAGCACGTCCGGTCCTACGCCGGCTTCGATCAGGCGATGGGCCAGGCGGTTGGCGCGGCGGTTCAGCTCGGCATAACTGAGCGACACCTCATTGAAACGCAACGCCGGTGCATCCGGCTGCGCCTGCACCTGGGCCTCGATCATCTGATGCACCCACTGCCCTTGGGGGTAGTCGCGCGCGGTGGCGTTCCATTGAGCGAGTATCTGCTCGCGCTCAGCGGCGTTGAGTGTCGCCAGGTCGTGCAAGGGCAATGCAGGATTCGCCACGGCCGCCCGCAACAGGCTCAGCCAATGTTCGGCCATGCGCGCGACGGTGGCGGCGCCGAACAGGTCGGTGGCGTAGGTCAGGGACGCCCAGATCGCGTCGCCGCTTTCCTGGGTGTCCAGGCTCAGGTCGAACTGGGCGCTGTGGCTGTCCCATTCCAGGTTGGCCACGCGCAGGCCCGGCAATTGCTGCGCGGCGGCGGGTGAATTGGCCTGGTGGTTGAACATCACCTGGAACAGCGGGTTATGGCTCAGGCTGCGCTCCGGTTGCAGGGCTTCCACCAACTGCTCGAACGGCAAGTCCTGATGGGCCTGGGCCTCCAGCGCACGGCGCTTGGTCTGCTGCAGCAGCTGGGCGAAGCTCATGTGGCCATCGAGGTCGGCCTTGAGCACTTGGGTATTGACGAAGAAGCCGATCAGCGATTCGGTCTCGACCCGGTTGCGGTTGGCAATTGGCACGCCGATGCGGATGTCCTGCTGGCCGCTGTAGCGGTACAGAAACGCCTGGAACGAGGCCAGCAACAGCATGAACATCGTCACGCCTTCGCCCTGGGCCAGGGCTTTCAATCCTGCCACCAGTACCGGTTCCAGCGCGATGTCCAGACGCGCGCCACGGAAGCTCTGTTGCGCCGGGCGGGGCTGGTCGAACGGCAATTCCAGCACCGGCTGCGTGCCGCTGAGCAATTCGCGCCAGTACGCCAGTTGACGGGCCTTCTCCCCCGCTTCCATCCAGCTGCGTTGCCACAGTGCGTAGTCGGCGTACTGGATCGGCAGCGGCGCCAATGCACAGTCCTGGCCCTGGCTGTAGGCGGCATAGAGTTGCATCAACTCCTGAACCATCACACCCATCGACCAGCCATCGGAGACGATATGGTGCTGCACCAGCACCAGCACGTGCTCGTTTTCAGCGACGGTAAGCAGGCTGACGCGCAGTAGCGGGCCTTGCTGCAAATCGAACGGGCGGGCGATTTCGGCTTCGACGCGGGCCTTGAGCAGGGCCTCGTCGACCGAGCTTTCAGCGATCTCGATCACGCCGTGGGCCAGTACTTCCTGGGAGCGCTGTTCATCATCCAGGTGCAGGCGCGTGCGCAGGCTTTCATGGCGCACCGCGAGGGTGTCGAAACTCTTTTGCAGCGCAACCTTGTCCAGGCGCCCGCTCAGGCGCAGGGCGCCCGGTACGTGATAGGCGGCGCTGTCCGGGTCCAGTTGCCAGAGAAACCACTGCCGTTCCTGGGCGTAGGACAACGGCAGCTTCCGGCCGTCCTCGCGGATCGAGGCAATCGGCAGCTGGGCGAAGCTCATGCCCCGGCTTTGCAGGCGCTGGTAGAACTGCTGGCGCTGCTCCAGAGGCAGGCGAAGAAAGCGCGAAACCAGATCGATATTAGGGTTGGAAAGCATGGGTCAAATCGCCTCTAGTTCGCTCAAAAAGTCACGAAGATCATCAAAGTCTTCCGCGCTGCCGGCGCGGAAGGTGGCAGCCGCCTGCACATAGGCGCGCAGCGTTTCAGTCTGGAACACTTCCACCAGCGGCACTTCCAGGCCCAGCTCGGCCTGGACCCTGGAGGTGATCTGGATGGCCAGCAGGGAGTGGCCGCCCACTTCGAAGAAGTTGTCGTTCAAGCCGACCTGCGGCAGGCGCAGCACCTCGGCCCAGATCGTGGCGATCTGCTGTTCCAGCTCCGTCTCGGGCGCCACATAGGCCTGTTGCATAAGGCTCGCATCCGGTTGCGGCAGGCCCTTGCGGTCGAGCTTGCCGTTGGGGGTCAACGGCATTTGCGCCAGGAAGATGAAATGCGCCGGGATCATGTAGTCCGGCAGGCGGGTCTTGAGTGCGCGGCGCAACGCGTCACGGAACTCGGCTTCGTTGGACGGGGCGGACACCGGAACCACATAGGCCGCCAGCTGTTTTCCGGTCGGGCCGTCCTGGGCCACGACCACCGTTTCACCGACGCTGTCCTGCTCACGCAGGCGCGCTTCGATTTCCCCCAGTTCGATGCGGAAACCACGGATCTTCACCTGATGGTCGACACGCCCGAGGTAATCCACCACGCCATCCGGACGACCACGGGTCAGGTCGCCGCTGCGATACACGCGACTGCCCGGCGTGCCGAACGGGTCCGGCACGAAACGTTCGGCGGTCAGCGCCGGACGTTCCAGGTATCCACGGGCTACACCCTCGCCGCCCAGGTACAGCTCACCGGCGACGCCGATGGGTTGCAGGTTGAGTTGCGCGTCCAGCACGTAGCCGCTGCGGTTGCCCAGCAGCGTGCCGATTGGCGCGTAGACGGCGCCGCAAGGGTCGCCCTTGCGCGCCTTCCACAGCAACGGCGTGACCACGGTTTCGGTCGGGCCGTAGCCGTTGAACAGGTAGGTCGGCTTGAGCGCGCGCCAGGCCAGGTCATAGCTGGCCTGGGCCACGGCATCACCACCGAAGCAGTACACCCGCACTTTCGGTGGATTACCGTCGCGCTCGGCATGCTCGGCCAGTTGTTGCAGGTACACCGGCGGGAACACCGCCATGGTCACGTTGTGACGGTGCATCTGCGCGTAGGTGTACTCGGGCAGCCACAGGCTGTCGTCACGGATCAATACGCTGGCGCCGTTGATCAGCGGGTGCATCCAGCCTTCGTGGGAACCGTCGAAAGCGAAGGACATAAAGTGCAGTTCGCAGTCGGCCGGCGATGTTTCATAACGCTCGCCGGTAGCGATGATGTGCGCCACCAACGGCCCATGGGACACCGCCACGCCCTTGGGCAGGCCGGTGGAGCCGGAGGTGTAGATCACGTAGGCGAGGTTGTCGCCGTGCAGTTTTACCGCCGGCGCGGTGTCGCTGTAGTCGGCCCACGCCTCGGTGCGATCGATGGCCAGGCTGTCCAGGCCCTCGGGAATCGGCAGTTGCGGCAACGCACTGGTGTGGGTCAGCAGCAGTTGCGCGCGGCTGTCCTGCATCATGTACAGCAGGCGATCACGCGGGTACTCGATATCCAGCGGCACATACACGCCGCCGGCTTTCATCACCGCGAGGAACGCCACCAGGCTCTCGGCACTGCGCGGCATGGCAATCGCTACCCGTACTTCGGGGCCGATGCCACGGGCGATCAAGGCATGGGCCAGGCGGTTGGCCTGGCGGTCCAGCTCGCCATAACTCAGGGTTTGCGCATCGAACTTGACCGCCACCGCAGTGGGGTTTTCCTCGGCGCGGTCGGCAACCATTTCGTGTACCAGACGCTCGGCCGAGAAGCCGGCGTCAGTCTGGTTCCACAGCTGCAGGATATGTCGTTGCTCATCCTGGCCCAGCAGGTTGAGTTGGCTGATGGGTTGCTGTTGGTCGGCAACCATCGCCTGCAACAGGTTCTGCCAGTGGTCGGCCATACGCTCGATGGTCGCTGGGGCAAACAGATCGGTGGCGTAGCTCAGGGAGGCACGCAGGGTCGCCTGGCTTTCCTCCACGTCCAGTGCCAGGTCGAACTGGGCCACGCCTTCATCCCAGCTCAGCACTTCGACGTCCAGTTCGGTGAGGCGTTGCAGGTGATTGGCTGCCGAGGTCACGCGATGGTTGAACATCACCTGGAACAGTGGGCTCAGGCTCATGCTGCGCTCGGGCTGCAGCGCTTCGACCAGCTGCTCGAACGGCAGGTCCTGGTGGGCCTGGGCTTCGAGGGAACGTTGGCGTACCTGTTGCAGCAGTTGCACAACGCTCATCTGCCCGTGGATATCGGCCTTGAGCACCTGGGTATTGACGAAGAAACCGATCAGCCCCTCGGTTTCCAGGCGATTGCGGTTGGCGATCGGCACCCCGACACGCACGTCTTCCTGGCCGCTGTAGCGGTGCAGCAACGCCTGGTAGGACGCCAGCAGCACCATCGGCAACGTCACTCCGGCGCTCTGCGCCAGGCGACGCAAACCGGCCAGCAGCTGCGGTTGCAACTCGATGCCCAGGCGAGCGCCGCGATGGCTTTGCACGGCCGGGCGCAGGTAGTCGAAAGGCAATTCCAGCACAGGCTGCACACCGCCCAACTGCTCATGCCAGTAGGCCAGTTGACGGGCCTTCTCTCCCGCCTCCATCCATTGGCGCTGCCACACGGCATAGTCGGCGTACTGGATCGGCAAGGCCGGCACGGCTGGCGTCTGCCCGTGGCTGAAGGCGGCGTACAGTTGCACCAGCTCCTCGACCATCAGTTGCATCGACCAGCCATCGGAGACGATATGGTGCTGCACCAGCACCAGCACATGTTCGTCCTCGGCCAGGCGCAGCAACCGGGCCCGCAGCAACGGCCCGCGCAGCAGGTCGAATGGCTGCGCAACGACGTCAGCCACCCGTGCCTTGAGGCCGGCTTCATCGGTGTCGACCAAATCGATTTCAATCAGGCCCGAGTCTTCAATCACTTGGACCGTACCGGCGGCGTCCTGGCGCAAATGGGTGCGCAGGCTTTCATGGCGTGCCAGCAAGGTGTCGACGCTGCGTTGCAGCGCCGCCAGGTCCAACGGGCCTGTCAAACGCAGGGCGCTGGGGATGTGGTACGCGGCGCTTTCGGGGTCGAGTTGCCAGAGGAACCATTGACGTTCCTGGGCATACGACAGCGGCAACGGCTGGCTGCGATCGGCCTTGAGCAGCGCCGGCGCGAGCACGCCCTCCTCACCCAGGGCCATCACGAAGTCACCCAGCAACGGGTGTTCGAACAGGGTCTTGAGCGCCACTTCCAGCGCCAGTGCCTGGCGCACCCGCGATACCACCCGCGTGGCCAGCAGCGAATGCCCGCCCAGCTCGAAGAAATGGTCGTCAAGACCGACCTGGGGCACGCCCAGCACCTCGGCCCAGATCGCCGCGACCTGTTGTTCGCGCGGGGTGACGGCGGCCACATGGCTCTTCAGCAACAGGCGGGTATCGACCTTGGGCAAGGCCTTGCGGTCGAGCTTGCCGTTGGGGGTCAAGGGCAGGCTGTCGAGGAACATCAGGTGCGCCGGCACCATGTAGTCCGGCAGGCGCTCACGCAATGCCGCTGTGTAGGCTTGCGCCGGCTGTGCCGCAGACGTCACCAGGTAGGCGATCAAGCGGTCGTTGTCGGCCAGCACCACGGCTTCGCGAACGCCTTCATGCTCGCGCAGGCAAGCTTCGATTTCGCCCAGTTCGATACGAAAACCGCGTACCTTGACCTGATGGTCGACCCGGCCGATGTACTCCACCACGCCGTCGGCACAGTAGCGTGCCAGGTCGCCGGTGCGGTACAGGCGCTCGCCCGGCGCGCCGTACGGGTTGGGCACGAAACGTTCGGCGGTGAGGGCTGGCCGCGCGTGGTAGCCGCGTGCCAGGCCGACGCCGCCGATCAGCAGTTCGCCGGCCGCACCCACCGGGCATGGACTGAGTCCGGCATTGAGGATGAACAACGCGGTGTTGGCGATCGGGCGCCCGACCAAAGGTTGCGCCTCCAGCAGGCGATGGGCCGCCGACCAAATGGTGGTTTCGGTGGGACCATAGAGGTTCCATACCGGGCCTTGCAGGTCGAGCATGCGCTGGGCCAGATCGGCCGGCAGCGCTTCGCCGCCGCACAGGCACTTGATACCGCGCAGCACGTCGGCACGTGGGCTTTCCAGCAGCATGCGCCAGGTGGACGGCGTGGCTTGCAGTACGCTGGCGGATTGGGCGGTGACCAGATCGATTATCGCCTCCGGGTCGAGCGCCAGTTCCTGACCGCTCAGCAGCACCGTGGCGCCGACTGTCAGCGGCACGTATAGCTCCAGGGCAAAGATGTCGAACGAGAACGTCGTCAGCGACAGCACCCGCGCCTGCGCGCCGATGTCCAGGGTGCCGACCATGCCGCAGGTAAAGCTGCACAGCGCCTGGTGCGGCACCATCACGCCCTTGGGCTTGCCGGTGGAGCCGGAGGTGTAGATCACATAGGCCAGGTGTTGTGGCGTGACGCTGACCTGCGGGTTGTGTTCGTCACCGCCGGCGTCCTCGACCAAAAGCACCTGCAGGCCTTGCGGTTGCACCAGGCGCCCAATCAGCGGCGACTGAGTCAGCAGCACCTGGGCGCGGCTGTCTTCGAGCATGAAGGCCAGGCGCTCCGCCGGGAATTGCGGGTCCAGCGGCACATAGGCGCCACCGGCCTTGAGGGTCGCAAGCAGGCCGACCACCATGTGCAGGGAACGCTCCACATGCACCGCCACCCGCACGTCCGGGCCGACGCCCGCCGCGATCAGGCGATGGGCCAGGCGGTTGGCGCGGCGGTTGAGTTCGCTGTAGCTCACGGCCTCGCCATTAAATTGCAGCGCGATGGCGTGCGGCTGTGTCAGGGCTTGTGCTTCGAACAACTGGTGGACACAGCGCTCGCGTGGGTAGTCGACGCTCGTGTGGTTCCAGTCTTCGACCATCTGCTGCCATTGCGATGGGCTGAGCATCGCCAGTTCGTCCAGGGCCTGGGAGGCATCGTTGACCACTGCGCGCAGCAGGTTCTGCCAGTGCACGGCCAGGCGCTCCAGGGTGGCGGCGTCGAACAGGTCGGTGGCGTAGGTCAGGGATGCCCAAAGGCCGTCGACGGACTCCTCGGTTTCCAGATTGAGGTCGAACTGGGTCGTGTGACCGGCCCAATCCACCGGCTGCAGAGCCAGGCCAGGCAGTTGCACCGGGCCGGCGCGCAGGTTGTCCTGGTGATTGAACATCACCTGGAACAACGGGTTATGGCTGAGGCTGCGTTCCGGTTGCAGCGCTTCTACCAGTTGTTCGAACGGCAAGTCCTGATGGGCCTGGGCTTCCAGGGCACGTTGCTTGACCTGGGCCAGCAACTGCTCGAAGGCCATCTGCCCGTGCAGGTCGGCCTTGAGCACCTGGGTGTTGACGAAGAAGCCAACCAGACGCTCGGTTTCCAGGCGATTGCGGTTGGCGATCGGCACCCCGACACGGATCTCGGCCTGGCCGCTGTAGCGGTGCAGCAACGTCTGGAACGACGCCAGCAGAAGCATGAACAAAGTCACGTCCTGGCGCTGGGCAAGTGCCTTGAGCTCGGCCACCAGGGCGTTGTCCAGATGTACCCGCCGACGCGCACCGCGATGGCTTTGCACCGCCGGGCGCGGGTGGTCCAGGGGCAGTTCCAGCACCGCGTGTTCGGTGCCCAGGCGTGCACGCCAGTAATCGAGTTGGCGTTGTTTCTCCCCGGCCGCCATCCAATCGCGCTGCCACACGGCATAGTCGGCGTACTGGATCGGTAAGGCCGGCAACGGCGCCTGGCCTTGATACAGCGCCAGCAGTTCGTCGACCATCACTTGCATCGACCAGCCGTCGGAGATGATGTGGTGCTGGGTGATCACCAGCACATGGTGCGCGGCCGTGATCTCCAGCAGCATGACGCGCATCAGCGGACCGTTGAGCAGGTCGAACGGGCGTTGGATCTCTTGCGCGACCGCCTGCTCGATGGCCGAGTCTTGCACCTGCTGGCGTTGGATCACCATCGCCAGGTTGGGCTGGATGACCTGCCAGGTGTGCTCAGCCTCTTCCACGAAGGTGGTACGCAGCGGTTCATGACGCTGCACCAGGGCCTGGAACGCGTGCTCCAGTGCCGGGATATCCAGCTCACCGCGCAGGTGCAATGCGGTCGGTACGTGGTAGGCGGTGCTGCAGGGATCCAGTTGCCAAAGGAACCATTGGCGTTCCTGGGCGAAGGACAGTGCCAACGGCCGGTCGCGCCCCAGCGCCACCATCGAGCTGGCAGTGCCGGCCTGCAACCCTGCGCAGGCCGCCGCGAACGCTTCCAGCGTAGGCTGCTCGAACAACGCTCGCAACGGCACGTCCAGCTTGAGGTCGTGACGCACGCGGGAGATCACCTGAGTGGCCAGCAACGAATGGCCACCGCGTTCGAAGAAATGGTCATCGAGCCCCACCTGCTCGACGTGCAACACCGTTTGCCAGATCGCCGCCAATTGCATGTGCAGCGGGCTTTGCGGAGCGCGGTAGGCGTGTCGCGCCTGGCTCAGGTCCGGCAGCGGCAGTGCGCGGCGGTCAAGCTTGCCGTTGTTGTTCAACGGCAGGGCATCGAGCACCAGCCAATGCCCCGGCACCATGTAATCCGGCAAGGACTGGCGCAAGACCGCCGCCAGCGCCTGGGTATCCAGTGGTTGGCCGTGGGCCGCGACCACGTACGCGACCAACTGCGTACCGGTGGCACTCGGCTGCGCAACGACGGCAGCTTCGCGCACCCACGGCAGGGCTTGCAGGCTGGCCTCGATTTCGCCCATTTCGATACGGAACCCGCGGATCTTCACCTGATGGTCGATACGCCCCACGTACTCCAAGGCGCCCGCCTCGTTGTAACGGGCCAGGTCGCCACTGCGGTAGAGTCGCGCACCGGGAACCGTCGAAAACGGATCCGGGAGGAAGCGCTCGGCGGTCAACGCCGGGCGGTCGAAGTAACGCTGGGCCAGGCCGAACTCGGCACCGATGCACAGCTCGCCGACGCCATCGGTGGCCAACAGCTCGAAACCGCTGTCGAGTACATACAGCGAGCGACCATCGCTCGCCCGGCCAATCGGCACACCGAACGCATCACTGGCATCCGCCAGTTGGCACTCATGCACGCTGGACACCACGGTGGCCTCGGTCGGCCCGTAGGTGTTGACCAGGCGCACGCCGTCCAGGCCGGCCGCGTGCCAGGCGCGCAGCCCTTCCACCGACATGGCCTCGCCGCCCACATGCACCTGGCGCAGGTTACCCAGGGCGCGACCATCGGCCGCGCACTCCTTGGCCAACAGGTACCAGTAGGCCGCCGGCAAGTCAGCCAGGGTCACGCCCTGCTCGACGATTTCCCGTGCCAGTTGCCCGGCATCCCACAGTTCATCGCCACGCATGATCAGCGCGGCGCCCACACACAGCGGCGGGTAGCACTGTTCGACAAAGCCGTCGAAACTGAAGGTCGCGAACTGCAGCACGCGGTCCTCTGCACACAGTTGGCTGTAGACCTCGGCGCTGTCGCAGAATTGGCCGAGGGCCGCATGGTCGATGGCCACGCCCTTGGGTTGGCCGGTGGAGCCCGAGGTGTAGATTACGTACGCCAGATCGGCAGCGGCAGCGTGGGTGAGTGGGTTGCTGACAGGGTAGCCGGCCAGCTCGGTACCGGAGACGGTGAAGTCCAGACGGGCCAGCCCTTGCGGCAGCGGCAGGTCGGCCAGCAACCCGGCTTCGCTGAGCAACAGGTCCAGGCGGCTGTCCGCCAGCATGTAGGCCAGGCGGTCGGCGGGATAGTTCGGGTCCAGGGGCACATAGGCCGCACCGCTTTTGAGCACGGCCAGCAGGCTGACGATCAGTTGCGGGCCGCGCCGCGACGCCAGGCCCACGCGCTGGCCCGGGCCCGCGCCCAGTTCCAGCAGGCGATGGGAGAGCCGGTTGGCATGGGCATTGAGCTGGGCATAGCTCAAGCGCGCTTCGCCAGCCTGTACCGCCAGCGCGTCCGGTGTGGCAGCAGCCTGGGCCGCAATGCGTTCGTGCACGCGCAGCTGGCGTTGGGCAGCGCCCGGCGACTGGCTCAGGGCAAGCACGTCGCGCTGTGCGGTGGCGTCAAGCAATTGCAGGTTGCCAAGGGGCGCCTGGGCATCCGCGAGCAACTGCACCAGCAGGTGGTGCAGGTTGGCGCTCAAGCGTGCGACCTGTTCAGCGCTGAACCGCGCCCGGTCGTAACTGAACTCCAGGCGCAGGCTGGCCCCCAACTCAATGCCCAAGGTCAAAGGGTAATGGGTGCGTTCATGGTTGTGAATATGGCCAAACGCCAGGCCTGCGGGTGCGCCCTGCTTCAGGGCCTCGGCCACAGGGAAGTTTTCGAACACCAGCAAAGTGTCGAACAATGCGCCCTGCTGGCCGGCCCAGCCTTGTATGTCGTACAGCGGCACATGCTCGTGGTCACGCAGGCTGAGATTCAGGGTTTGCAACTCGTTGAGCCATTGGGCGGCCGGTTGGGCTGGCGAAGGCGTACTGACGATAGGCAGCGTGTTGATGAACAGGCCCAGTTGCTGCTCGATCCCCGGCAGCGGTGCCGAACGCCCGGCGACAGTCGCGCCAAAGGCCACGCAATCCTGACCGGTGTAGCGCTGCAGCAACAGGCTCCACGCTCCTTGCAGCACCGTATTGAGAGTGATTTTCTGGCGACGGGCGAACTCGCCGAGGGCCTGTGTGAACTCGCCCTCAAGGATCAATTGATGCTCAGCCGTGCCCAGGCCATCGACCGGCGCGCGCAGCGCTTGCGCGAGCAAGGTGGGTGTTTGCAACGGCGCCAGGGCGGCTTTCCAGAACGTCTCACCCGACGCTTGCTGTTGCAGCCAGCCGAGGTAATCGCGGAACTGCCCCAGCGGCGCGGGCAAGGCCTGGCCGGCATAGTGGGCGATGACTTCACCCAGCAACTGGGCGTTACTCCAACCGTCCATGAGGATGTGGTGGCTGGTGAAGATCAGATGCCAGGCGTTACCGGCGCCCCGCACCAGCATCAGGCGAAACAGCGGCGCAGCATTAAGCGCGAAGCCCTTCTCGCGTTCAGCCTCGGCAAGCGCATCGAAGTCGGCATCGATGTCTTCGATCACGTGCAACTGCACGTCGACCTGACGCTGGATGACTTGATGGGCACTGTCCAGGCCCAGCCAGTGGAAGCTGCTGCGCAGAATGTCATGGCGGTCCAGTGCCGCCTGCCAGGCGCGGCCGAACGCCAGCAGGTCGAGGCCGTCGATATCCACGCGCAACTGGTTGATGTACGCCTGGGCTTCTGGCGCGTAGAGGGTATGGAACAACATGCCCTGCTGCATCGGCGACAGCGGATAAAGGTCGGCAATCGCCGGCCCCGCCACGGGCAACGCGTCCAGTTGCTGTTGGGTCAAGCACGCCAGTGGGAAGTCCGAAGGGGTAACCTGCCCTGCCGGGGTGGCTCGGCAATGCTCGATCAAGGCCTTGAGCTCTGCCGCGTAGTCATCCGCCAACTGCTGCACAGTCGACACCTCGAACATCTCGCGACTGAACCCCCATTGCAGCGCCAGCTCACCGCCGTACACCTGCCCTTCCACCGTCAGCCAATTGGCCAACGGTGCCTCGGCATCCTGGGCCTGGCCGCTGCCCTGGGTAGACGGTACAAACAACGCGGATTCGTTGAACTGGCGGTCGAACTGGCCCAGGTAGTTGAAGGTAATGCGTGGCGCGGCCAGGTTCGCCAGGGCTTCGCGGGCCGCAGGCGGGCCGAGGTAGCGCAGCAGACCGTAGCCGATGCCTTTGGCGGGCACGGCGCGCAGCTGCTCCTTGACCGACTTGATCGCGGCCGACAGCTCGCCGTCGGCTTGCAAGCGTACCGGGAACAGGCTGGTGAACCAGCCCACGGTGCGGGTCAGGTCGACACTGTCGAACAGGTCTTCGCGGCCATGGCCTTCCAGCTGGATCAGTGCGGCGGCCTGGCCGCTCCAACGGCTGACCACCCGCGCCAGGGCGGTGAGCAACAGGTCGTTGACCTGAGTACGGTAGGCCGCTGGCGCGTCCTGGAGCAGTTGACGGGTGTGTTCGGCGTCAAGGCGTATTTCGAGCTTGCTGCCCACGCGGTTTTGCAGGCCGCCCTGGAGGTTGTCGCACGGCAAGTCCGCGTCCGCCGTCTGCGCCTGCCAGTACGCCAACTGGTGGTCCAGCGTAAGGGCATGGGCTTGCAACTGTTCGGCCCACAGCTGGTAGGCGCTGGTCTTGGTCGGCAACGCTGCCTGGCGGTAAGCCTGTTGCAGGTCTTCCAGGACGATGCGCCAGGACACGCCATCGACCGCCAGGTGATGGATCACCAGCAGCAGGCGCTGGCTGCCATCGGCCATGCTCACCAAAGCGGCACGCAGCAGCGGGCCTTGCGTCAGGTCGAGGCTGCGCTGGGCCTCATCGCACAGCGCCGACAGCTCATCGTCGCTGCTGGCTTGTTCTTGCCACAGGCCCGGCGCGGTGACCGGCGCGGCATAGGCTTGCTGCCAGGTGTCGGCCTGTTGCACAAAACGCAGGCGCAAGGCGTCGTGATGGTTGATCACCTGGGTCAGGGCGGCTTCCAGGCGCGCCGGTTCCAAGCGCTCGCGCGGGGTCAACAACAACGATTGGTTCCAGTGGTGACGCGCGGGGATCGCCTGGGCGAAAAAGCCTTGCTGCACCGGGGTGAGGATCACCTCGCCGCGGGCGGGACCTTGGTCGATCACGGCGGTGTGCTCGAAGCCGGCCACCAACGCCAGGCTGCGCACGCTCTGGTACTGGAACAGGTCGCGCGGGCTGAGGCGAATCCCCGCCTGGCGCGCGCGACTGACCACCTGGATGGAGATGATCGAATCGCCGCCCAGTTCAAAAAAGTTGTCGTCCAGGCCCACCTGCTCGACGCCGAGCACATCGCTCCAGATCGCCGCCAGGGCTTTTTGCAGGTCGTCTTGCGGCGCGATATAGGCCTGTTGTGGCGTTGCATCCGGTAACGGCAGGGCCTTGCGGTCGAGCTTGCCGTTAGCGGTCACCGGCAGCTTGGCCAGGGGCACCATATGGGTCGGTACCATGTATTCCGGCAGGCTGCCGAGCAGCCAGGCCTTGAGGTCGTTGGGCGTCTCGCCCTCCAGCACCAGGTAGGCCACCAGTTGTTTGCCGCCGTGTACCAGCACCACCGCCTCACGCACCGCCGGGTGTTGCATCAGGCGTGTCTCGATTTCACCCAATTCGATGCGCAAGCCGCGCAGCTTGACTTGGTGGTCGAGACGGCCAAGGTATTCGATCACACCGTCGTCACGCTGGCGCACCCGGTCGCCGGTACGGTACAGGCGCGCGCCGTCACCAAAGGGGCTGGGCACAAAACGTTCGGCGGTCAGCGCCGGACGGCGGTGGTAGCTGCGCGCCAGGCCGGTACCGCCCAGGTACAGCTCGCCGGCCACGCCGGCAGGCACCGGGTTGAGCTGCGCATCGAGCACGTAGGTGCCGAGGTTGGCAATCGGACGGCCGATGGGCACGGCGTCACGGCCTTCGTCGATGCAGGTCCAGTGGGTCACGTCGATGGCCGCTTCCGTCGGACCATAGAGGTTGAACAAACCGGCCTGGGGCAGCTTGGCGAACACCTGCAGTTGCGCGTCCAGGGGCAAGGCTTCGCCGCTGCAGACAATGCGCTTGAGGCTTATGCAGGCCTGCACGCCCGGCTCATGGATAAACGCCTGGAGCATGGACGGCACGAAGTGCAAGGTGGTGATCCCGTGCTCGCCGATGGTCTCGATCAGGCGCGCCGGCTCGCGGTGTTCGCCAGGGGCGGCGACCACCAGGCGGGCGCCGGTCATCAGCGGCCAGAAGAACTCCCACACCGACACATCAAAGCTGAACGGGGTTTTCTGCAGCACCGCGTCACTGGCATCCAGGCCGTAGGCCTGCTGCATCCAGCACAGGCGGTTGACCAGTGCGCGATGGCTGTTGCCGGCGCCCTTGGGCTTGCCGGTGGAACCGGAGGTGTAGATCACATAGGCCAGGTTCAGCGCGTGGATGTCGACGGCGGGCGCTGCGACGCTGTAAGCGTCGAGCCAGCCGGGCGCCTGGTCGAGGCGCATCACCCGAATGCCTTCGACAGGCAGCAGTGGCAGCAGGCTGTGCTGGCTGAGCAGCAGCTGGATGCCGCTGTCTTCGATCATGTAGGCCAGGCGTTCCTGGGGATATTCGGGATCGAGGGGGACGTAGGCGCCGCCGGCCTTGAGCACGGCCAGCAGGCCGATGACCATCTCGATGGAACGCTCAACGCAGATACCCACCAGCGCATCAGGACCGACCCCGTGGTCGCGCAAGGCATGGGCCAGCTGGTTGGCACGGGCGTCGAGTTGCGCGTAAGTCAGCGTGGTCGCGCCGAACACCAGCGCCGGCGCATCCGGCGTGCGCTGTACCTGGTCTTCGATCAGGTGATGAATGCCACGTTCGGTGGGATACGCTTGTGCGGTCTGGTTCCAGGCGTGCACCTGCCTCTGTTGCTCATCGACGGCCAGCATCGGCAACTCGCCGATGCGCTGTTCGCCATCGGCCACCATGGCCTGCAACAGGCTGATCCAGTGGCGTGCCATCCGCGCGATGGACGGCGCGTCGAACAGGTCATTGGCGTAGGTCAGCGCAGCGTGCAGGGTGCCGGACTTTTCATAGGTGTCGAGGGTCAGGTCGAACTGGGTGGTGCGGCCTTGCCACTCCACCAGGGCCAGTTCCAGGCCGGAGGCGGTGCTGACCGAAGCGATGTCGGCCACCACCGGCTGATGGTTGTACATCACCTGGAACAGCGGCGTATGGCTGAGGCTGCGCTCGACCTTCAGGGCTTCCACCAGGCGCTCGAAGGGCAATTCCTGGTGCGCCTGGGCGCCAAGGGCGTGCTCCTTGATACCTTGCAGCAACTCGGCGACCCGGGTTTGCCCGCTCAGCTCAGTGCGCAGGACTTGTGTGTTGACGAAGAAGCCGATCAACCCTTCGACTTCCGTACGGTTGCGGTTGGCGATCGGCACCCCGACGCGAATATCGCCCTGGCCGGTGTAGCGATGCAGCAACACATTGAAGGCGCCGAGCAGCAGCATGAACAGGGTGACGTTGTGCTGTTGCGCGCAGGTGCGCAACTGCGCGGCCAGCGCCGGCTCAATCGCGAAGGTGTGGCGGGTGCCCTGATAGCTGGGCATGGCCGGGCGCGGGCGGTCCGTCGGCAGTTCCAGCACCGGGTGCTCGTCGCCCAGGCGCGCCTGCCAGTAGTCCAATTGACGAGCCTGCTCCCCGGCTTCCAGCCAGCGGCGCTGCCACAGGGCGTAGTCGCTGTACTGGATCGGCAGCGCCGGCAATGGCGGCGCTTCGTTGCGCTCATGGGCGTCGTAGAAACGAATGAACTCGTCGATCAACACGTTCATCGACCAGCCATCGGAGACGATATGGTGCAGGGTCAGCAGCAGTACGTGCTCCTGGGCATCGAGCTTGAGCAGTTGCACACGCAGCAGCGGGCCGTGTTCCAGGTCGAACGGCAGCAGCGATTGGCGGGTGGCCGCATCGTTGACGGCGTGTTCGCGTTCGGCCGCGGCCAACGCCGTCAGGTCCAGTTGCTCAATGGCCAGCGACGGCTGTACGGCCACCTGCATCAGGCGCTCATCGGCCTGGCGCTGGAACACCGTGCGCAGGGTTTCGTGCCGGTCCACCAGGCTGGCAAACGCCTGCTCCATGGCGCCCAGGTTCAGCGCACCCTTGAGGCGCACCGCGCCCGGCAGGTTGTAGGCGCCACTGCTCGGGTCCAGTTGCCAGAGAAACCACATGCGCTGTTGCGCATAGGACAGCGCCTGGCGGTCCTCTGCCTCCACGCCGGCCGGAATCGGAAACCGCGAAAAATCCACCCCTTCTTTCTGCAGTGCCTGCAGGAACAGCTGGCGCTTTTCCAGGGGCAACCCGATAAACCGGCGAGCAAGTTTCAAGGAGTCTTCAGCATTCATTTGTTGGAGTCCGGAGCAATAGGCAGGAAGCACAAAGGCACGTCGTCCCTATAAAACGAACCGGACAGGGAAAAATTAGCGGGGGATGGGAGGCGTAGAGCGAGCTGTCATCAGGGGTTACATCAATCCTCGGGAAAGACCCACGAACCCCAGCTAGCATTGACGAATACCACTTTTTGCAACTACATTTAGTTACACGCAGGGAACGCCGTGTCCAAAAATGAAAAGCTGCTCGCCAAATTGCTCAACGAGCAGATGGCATTTACCTGGCCAGAGCTCGTCACGCTGCTGCGTCGTCTCGGCTACACACAGATTGAGGGGGCTGGAAGCCGGGTCAAGTTCGACATCGGCGATCCGAGCGCAATGATCTCCTTGCACAAGCCTCATCCCGGCAACGAACTGAAACACTACATTCGACGCCAGATCATCGAACAATTGAAATCAGGAGAACTGATTCAGTGAACAACCAACTGAAACACAATGGCTACATCGGCTCTATCGAAGCCAGCCTCGAAGACAATTGCCTGTTCGGCAAGATCCTGTTCATCAAGGCACTGGTGAGTTACGAAGGCAAAACCGTCGCGGAACTGGACGCCGCGTTTCGCGAGGCGGTGGACGACTACCTCACTACCTGCCAGGCCCTTGGGCAAACACCGGAGAAGCCGTGCAAAGGCTCTTTCAACGTGCGCGTCGGCCACGACCTTCATCTTGCCGCCGCCCTTGAAGCGACACGTAAAAAGGTGACCCTGAATGACCTGACGCGCCAGGCGCTGAACGAATTCCTGCAACACCACCGAGGGGATTCCTGCCCCGTGACTGGCTGACGTTTCATTGCCAGGATGACGCTCAACCCAACCGCCGATACCCCAACACCGCTGACCCCATCACCACCGCCCCCGCCGCCAGCGCGACCCAGAACCCGCTGGCTGCCCCGAAGTGATCGATCATCCAGCCGGAGCTGGCGGCACCGATGGCCACGCCGATGCTCAGGCCGGTGATCAGCCAGGTCATGCCCTCGGTCAGGCGGCTCGCGGGCACGCTCTTTTCCACCAGGGCCATGGACACGATCAGGGTCGGGGCAAAGAACAGTCCGGAAATGAAGATGGCCACTGCCAGGCCCGGAATGTGGGTGACCAGCAGCAACGGCAAGGTGGTCAACGCCGTGGCCGCGCCGCAGAACAGGAACTGCCGGGGCAGCGGCGCCTTGAGTTTTAGGGTGCCAAAGGCCAACCCCGCCAGGCACGAGCCGATGGCGTACACCGAGAGCACGATGCTTGCAGCCGCCGGCTGGCCCTGGTGCTGGGCAAAGGCCACGCTGACCACATCCACCACGCCCACGATCACCCCCATGGCCAGCAGCAGGATCATCAGGATCAGCACCGACGGTGAGGCGATCAGCCAGCCCCGATGGTGAGCGTGGTGTTCATGTACCGGAGGTTCGGTCGCGCGTTGCAGCACAAACGTGGTAACCCCAACCGCCAGCAGCAACGCGGCCACCAGAGGCCCGGCTTCGGGGAACAGCACCACGCTCAAGCCCACCGAAATCGGTGGGCCGATGATGAAGCACACCTCATCCAGCACCGATTCCAGGGCAAAGGCGGTTTGCAGCCTGGGCTGGCCGCGGTACAGCTCGGTCCAGCGCGCCCGCACCATGGCCGACATATTCGGCATGCAGCCCGCCAGGGCAGCAAACAGGAACAGCGTCCAGGTCGGCGCCTGCAACCGCGTGCACAGCAACAGCAGCAACAGCGCCCCGCCGCCGATCAAGGCGGCAATCGGCAGCACCCGGCCCTGGCTGTACCGGTCCACCAACCGTGACACCTGCGGCGCGCAAAACGCTGTGGCCAGGGCGAACACCGCCGCCACCGAACCGGCCAGGCCATAGCCCCCGTGCACCTGGGAAAGCATGGTGATCAAGCCAATACCTGCCATGGACACCGGCATACGTGCCAGCATGCCGGCCAATACGAAGGCCCGCGAGCCGGGAACCTGGAACAACTCGGCGTAAGGGTTTGCCATCCTGCTCAACCTCTTCCTGATGCCCTGGAACTTGCTATCCGCAGTGATCAAGGCAAAATACATACGGTGCGTATGTGGCGAATCATGCGTAACATACGCGGCGTATGTCAATCTTTCACTTGCCCATTGTGAGTCCTGCCCATGAGCCGAGCCCGTGCCGAAATGATCGAAGACACCCGCGCCCGGCTGCTTGCCAGTGCACGGCAGGCCTTCGCCACGCAAGGCTATGCCAACACATCGATGGACGATTTCACGGCCCACGCCGGCCTGACACGCGGCGCGCTGTACCATCACTTTGGTGACAAAAAGGGGCTGCTGGCCGCCGTGGTTGCTCAACTCGATCGTGAGATGGACGCATGTTTGCAGCGTATCTCAGACGAAGCCCAAGACCCCTGGAGCGGTTTTTGCGAACGCTGCCGCGCTTATTTGCGCATGGCCCAGGACGGCGAAATCCAACGCGTTGTGCTGCAGGATGCGCCGGCTGTATTGGGCGATACCGGCTCCCAGCAACACTGTGTCGAGTCGTTGCGCCAACAGCTGGAAGCCCTGATGCACGCGGGCGTCGTCCCTGACGCACCGAGCCTGGCGCTGGCGCAGTTGATCAATGGCAGCCTGGTCAACACCGCCCTGTGGATCGCCCGGTCAGAACATCCGCAGGAGCGTCTGGAGCAAGGTTTGCAGGGCCTGGAAATCCTGCTGCGCGGCCTGAAACTCATACCAACCGCTTGATCTGCTTATGCCGCCACACCAGCCGGTAGTACGCGGCCTGCAACCCCAGCATCGCCAGGTACGTCACCGGGAACGCCATCCAGACGCCTTCCAGGCCGAAGTGCGCATTCAGCAGGTACGCCATCGGTAGCTCGACACACAGCACGCAGAAGATCGAGATCGCCACCGGCATCAGCACCACGCCGCTGGCGCGCATGATCCCGCCGATCACGGCCTGGAAGCCGAACACGAGGATGCTCCACAGCATGATGTGCAGCAGGTGCTCGGCATTCACGCGTGCGGCGTCATCGGTGATGAACAACCCGAGCAACCAGTGCGACAACAGATAGCCCAGCACGATCAGGCCACCGGTCAGGCACGTATTGATCAACAGCCCGGTACGCAGGATCGGCCCGATACGCTCCAGCCGCCCTGCCCCAATCGCCTGGGCCCCAAGGATCGAAGCAGTGATGGCAATCGACAGGGCCGGAAACTGCACGTAGTTGACGATCTGCGTCACCGCCCCATAGGCCGCCGTGGCCTGGGACCCATGGCCATTGACCAAGGCGAGGATGACCAACTCCGACAGCGACAACACCACCATCTGCAAGCCTGTAGGCAAGCCGATGCGCAGGACTTTGCCGAGAATGACGCGGTCCAGGCGCAAGGCCGCGAGCAGTTCGCGGTCCGGCGCCATCACATGGTTTTTATGGCGCAGGCGCAGGATCAGAAACAGCATCGCCGAGGCATTCCCCACCAGGCCTGCGTACACCGCGCTCTGGATCCCCAGGGGCGGCAGGCCGATCCAGCCGCGAATCAGCGCCGGGGTCAACAGCAGGCCGACCAGGGTCGAGACCATCAGCGCCAGAAGCGGCGAGATCGTGTCGCTGACCCCGCGCAACAGCTGGGTGTAGAGGATAAATACCAGCAGCAGCGGCATGATCAGCATCATCATCTGGGCATAGCCCACGGCATCGTCGAGCACATCCGCAGGCGTACCCAATGCCTGCAACGCCGGGCGCGCAAACAGGCTGCCCAGCACCGCTGCGATCAGGCCCACCAGTGCACCGAGGGTCAGGGTGGCACCGGTAATCGCCTTGACCATCCCGGTTTCCTGGGCACCCCAGGCCTGGCCAATCAGCACCGAAGCGCCCGCCCCCAGGCCGATCACCAGGGCAATGAAGAAGAACACGATGGGGAACATCCCCGACACCGCCGCCAGCGCCTGGGTACCGAGCATCTGCCCGACATAAATACCGTTGAGGGTGCCGGAAAAACTTTGCAGGAAATTGGACAGCACCATCGGTGCCAGAAAGATCAGGTAGACCTGCCACAGCGGGCGTTGCAAAGGGCTTTGCATGAAAAACGGGGCCTCGGAAAACTAAAGCATCCGAGGGTTATACCGTAATTGGATCCGATCTTCCTGTGCTTTGCATGATGGATGGATCGCCAACACTCGCTGGTTCCGATGCCCACATTGGATCTTCAGCGTCACCCCGACTCAGGTCGCCGTTCAGAAACGGCTCGGCGTGCCGATGGAATATGCACAGTCCAAGAAAGGCGCGGTGAGTCGGTCGATTGAGCGGTAGGGCCTTATAACCGCGCCTAGCGCCGGACTCGTTGGCGCTGGGTGCGGATTATTCTGCCGATGCGCTGGCGCTTTTCGCGCAGTTTTACCCACTCATTGCGAGCTTCGCGGTGGCGCTTGCTGTTGAGCAGTAATAGGGCAAGCAATGGAAACAGAATGCCTGACACATAGAAAACCTTATGAGGGCGATAGGCGATGGTGGGTAGAACACCAACCAAGCACAAGAACATCAAGATAACTGGGACCCATATCCATCCTGGATAGCCACGGACAACCATGAAATTGCAGTGGGCAATAAGAAAAGACGCACCGAGTACCGAAAAATAGGAATACCTGAGGTTCTCACCGGCGGGTAGCACTTCAAAGTAACTGCCAATCATCATCGGAACACCGATGGCAATCGTAAAACCTTGAGCAAAAAGTGCCCCCGTAGAAACAGGAAAATAGCGTTTCAAATAACGCAGAAGTTCCTTGTAAGTCATCAGAAATATCATTCTTCAAACGCCTCATATAACCCCACGGCAATCGTTCGAAAATTGCCATTTACAACGCTACCTCCCACAGTCATTGAAGCGCCTACGACATCCTTGATCTGAGTAACCGTGGCATGACGAAGCTTCGCAGGGGTCAGTCGCTTAGGTAAATCACCTGCCAGCTGTTTCAACTTGATCATTTTCGAAGTCAACCGCGGATGTTGAATACTCAACAACTCCTTCGTCAATTTTGCTCTTTCCTGTCGAGTAAGCCCCTTGAGTACTGGGTACCAACCCTTGCCGGTGGTTGCCTTCGTCAAACTGACTAGCTTTACAGTCGTTAGGAAGGAGGTGCCGGCCCCCACAAGCGCAACAGCGTCCAGAGCAGCGGTTGCATGTTGATACCAAGGATCACTGTCCAGCAGTTGATTTTTCGAGGGATCGGTCAATTCGTTGTACACACGATACCCGCCAACAATGCACTGAGCGAAACTGGCCGTAGCAGACGTATAGCCAACAACTGCAACCACTGAGCCGATACCGCCAGTAAATGGGATTGCAGCAGTACCACTGACTGCCACAAGCCAACCTAAAATCGCACTGCCGCATGCAAGCCCCATCCCGAGCGCCTCAAACACGAGTTGCGATTCCACCGGCTCATGCTCCAACCGCCGCACAAAATCCAACCGCGCCACCGACCTCGGCATCTCCCGCAAGATCACGCGCTTGGGCAACACACTGCAAATCGGCTGAAACTCACGCAACGTCACCGGCCACAGTTGGGCGTCGAGGTAAACCACCCCTGCCCCGGCAATTGCAGGATCGGCGTCGATCACAGCAAACAGTCGACGCAGGTCAATGCTGCTTTCTACCCGCTCACGGGTGGTGAGGTGAGCCTTCGGGAAACCGTCCTTCAATAAGCTGGTGGCCATTCCTTTACTCCTGAATCCACAAGAGCGCAGAGCGTAAAGAATCAATATCTGCCAGAAATGTAGGAAGGTTTCCTTTTTTAAGACAGGCACTTCCCGATCTGGCCTCAGCGTCTTGTAGTCAATCCTGGGAATAGGAAAAGTACGCCCCGCGCCACCACCGGCGAACGATCAGACAAGGAGCGAACATGGCGACCGATATGTTTTTGAAGCTGGGAGACATCAAGGGCGAGTCCAGGGACCAGGTGCATCGTGATGAAATCGATATCACCCGTTGGGGTTGGAGCCTGTCCCAATCCGGCTCCATGCATAGCGGTACGGGCGGCGGCGCGGGCAAGGTCAATATGGCGAATATCGCGATTGAGAAGACACTGGATAAATCCACCCCAAACCTGATGATGGCCTGTGCCACCGGCAAGCATTACCCCGAAGCACGCATTGTGGTGCGCAAGGCTGGAGGCGACAGCAGCGTGGAGTATCTGGTGATCACGTTGAAGGAGGTCATGGTTGCCACTTACGACACGCGTGCAGCGGCAACCAATGACGTACTGACGGAAGAAATCAGCCTTAACTTCGCCAAGGTGGAAGTCAGTTACCAGCCACAGAAAGCCGATGGCGGCAAGGATGGCGGGGCCATCCGGTTCGGCTGGAACATTCGCGAAAATATCAAGGTGTAGGCACGACAGGCAGCGCGCGCTTGTGCGCTGTCTTGCTATACGCCCCCTCGACAATCGCCCGTACCCGCTCACTCACTGGCTCACCCATCAGGTACGCATCGATCTCCTCGTACGTGCAGCCATAGGCGTGCTCATCCAGCTTGCCCGGCGCCAACTCTTCGAGGTCGGCAGTGGGCTGCTTGTGCACCAGCTTCGCCGGGGCACCAAGGGCACCGGCCAACAGGCGCACCTGGGTCTTGGTCAGGCCCGACAATGGCGCCAGGTCGCACGCGCCGTCGCCGAATTTGGTGAAGAAGCCCATCAATGCTTCGGCGCCATGGTCGGTGCCGACCACCAGGCCGTTGTGCAGGTTGGCCACGGCGTACTGGGCGATCATGCGGGTGCGGGCCTTGACGTTGCCCTTGATGAAATCCACCTGCGAGGCACTGGCTTCGGTGGCGCCGAGGCTGGCCATCAGGCCGTCGACGCTGGCGGCGATGTTCAGGGTGTCGATGTGGTCCGGGGTGATGAAATCCAGCGAGGCCTGGGCATCGCTCTCATCGGCCTGGGTCTTGTAGGGCAGGCGCATGGCGATAAAGCGCGCGGCGTAGCCCTCGCTGCGTAATTGCTCCGCCGCCAATTGGCACAGGCGCCCAGCGGTGAGGGAGTCGACGCCACCGCTGATGCCCAGTACCAGGGCCTTGCAGCCTGAATGGCGCAAGGTGGTCTTGATGAAGTCGAGGCGCCGTTGGATTTCCTGGGCTTCACCGCCCTTCACCAATGTGCGATCGATATTGAGTTCCTGCGCGATACGTTCCTGCATGTCACACCTCCACGTTGCCGACATTGAATACCTTCGCTGCGTACTGCAAAAACGAGGGGTCTTCGCAGACGTTCTTCACCGGGTCATCGGAGAACTTCACCACCGGTTCGCCGTGCACGCGCACCAGTTTCATGACGATGCTCAGCGGCTCGACGCCTTCCACATCGCAAGCCAGGCTGGTGCCCATGCCGAAACCGAACTTGGCCTTGCCACGCACGTGCCGCAGGATCGGCAGGCTTTTTTCGAAGTTCAGGCCGTCGGAGAACATCAGGTCCTTGGTCATCGGGTCGATACCCAGCTGTTTGTAGCGGGCCAGCACCTTGTCGGCCCAGGCGATGGGGTCACCGGAGTCCTGGCGCAGGCCGTCGTAGAGCTTGGCGAAGTACAGGTCGAAATCCTTGAGGAAAAAGTCGGTGCTGATGGTGTCGGTCAAGGCAATGCCCAGGCGGCCGCGGTATTCACGCACCCAGTTTTCCAGGCCGGCGTTCTGGCTTTCGCGCAACCGCCCCAGTTGCTGGTGCACCATCATCCACTGGTGAGCCATGGTGCCGATCAGTGGCAGGTCGAATTCGTAAGCCAGGTGCGCATTGCTGGTGCCGACGAACTGGCCGGGAAAGTCGCGGCGCATGATGTCCACCACTTCGCGCTGGGCCTTGAACGACAGGCGCCGGCGCGTGGAGAAATCGGAGACCCTCAGGTCGGCCAACTCGTCGCGACTGAGGTTTCTCTCCAGCCAGTCGAACTTCTGGTAGAGCTTGCGGGTGACGTCTTCCAGGGTCACGTCGGGGTATTTGGCGCGGTTGCGCAGCTCGCTGACCAGCGCCAGCAGCGGTTGTTCGAACATGATGCAGTGCAGCATCGGCCCGACCACGCGGATGTTCAGTTGGCCGTCGACTTCACTGACGTGGATGTAGCGCAGGTTGAAGCGGAACAGGCCGAGGAAGCGTTCGTAGTCGGGGGTCAGGTATTCGCGAAAGCGTGGGTTGAACAGAAAGCGCAGCTCGCCCTCACGCATCTGCAGGCCAGCCATGTTCTCAAGCTCGGCGCGTAACTCGGGGATCAGGTGGCCGAGCTTTTCCTTGGCGCGCACGATGAAGTTGTATTCCACATCGACATTCGGGTGCTGGTGCAACACCGCCTGCATCATGGTGAAGGTGTAGTAGTCGGTGTCGAGCAAGCCCTGGATCACCGGGGCTTCGTAGTCGTAGGCACTTTCCATGGTGTATCTCCTTAACGCGTGGCCATCGCGGCCAGTTCTTCGCGGGTGCTGCTGATGACGGCACCGGCCTTGAGCAACTCATTGACGGCCTGTACGCCGCCCTCCTCGCTGATCCCCCGGCACGCCGGCAGGTGCAGGACCACCTCCAGGCCGGCCTTGAGCAGTTGCAAGGCGGTAGTCTTGACGCAGTAGTCCAGGGCCAGGCCGCCGACGATCACGCGAGTGACGCCCTGGGCCCTGAGGTACTCGATCACGCCGGTGGAGAGTTTGTCGTGCAGGTCGTGGTAGCAGGCGCCATAGGGGTGCAGGTCAGGTTCGACGCCCTTCCAGATGAAGTAGTCGTAGTCATAGGGCGTGGGCAACTCGTCGAGCAAGGTAAAGCCTTCGGTGCCCGGTACGCAGTGGCTGACCCAGGTCACGTCGGCGTGTACCAGGCCAGTGGGCTGGAGCATCTCGCTGTGCTGGGCGACCACCCAGGGTGCGTGCGGGGTGTGGGCGTCCTTGCTGCCGACGCGGTGGCCGGCAAGGCTGGCCATGTAGTTGAGTTCGGCACCGATCCGGTCACCGCCGGCCACCGGCAACTCGTTGGGGCACAACGGCGTGAAGCTCTTCTGGGCATCGACGTCGAATGAAGCAATGGCAGTTTTCGCAAGGGTCATGGCGGTTCTCCTGTGGCCTGGAAACAAAAGTACACGTCATGTACTTTCATTGCAAGAAACATTTATTTATCTATCCTGAACCAGGTACATGACATATCTGTTCGATCCGTTAGACTGTGCCCCACCGCTGTTCAGAAGGACGTCACATGCCCCTTAGCCCCTACCTCCATACCGTCGACCTATGCGTGCTGTGCTACTGCCGCGCCGCCGGGGAACTCAAGTTGTTGCTGAACAAGCGCGAAGCCGAACCCTTCGCCGGGCATTGGGCGTTGCCGGGGGTGGTGGTGAATGGCGGCGTGCAAGATCTGAGCCTCCAGGATGCGGTGGAACGCTTGCGCGCCAGCAGCAAGGTCGGCCTGGAGCTGGCCTGGAGCGAGCAAGTGGGCACGGTGGGCGATGCGTTTCGCGATCCGCGTTGCTGGTCGTCGTCCACGTACTACCTGGCGATCGTCGCGGATGAGGTGGCGCCGAGTGCGCATCAAGGCTGGTTCGCGCTGAAGGCGGTGGCTGATGGCAGCATCAAGTTGCCGTTCGATCACAACAGCATCGCCGCGGCCGTGCAGGAGCGGTTGTTCTCCAAGTCGCTGTACAGCAACCTGCCGCTGATGTTCCTGGGCAATGAATTCAGCGCGCCGGAGGCGACCACGATCTTTTCCCTGGTGCTGGAACGGCCGGTGCTCAAGACCAGTATTCGCCAGCGCCTGTTGAAGCTGACGGAGGCGGGATATTTGCGCGAGACGGGGCGCAAGAAACAGGGTGAAGGCGGCAGGCCCCAGGCGACGGTGGAGAATCTGAAGCCTGGGGCGGTTTACTTCTTTGATCGCAGTTTTGCCGACTAGGCACCCTTTTCAAGAACGATGACCTTCAAATGTGGGAGGGGGCTTGCTCCCTCCCACATTTTGAGCGGTGTATGGCTTAGTTCATCCAATTACCGCCATCCACGTTATAGGTTTGCGCCACTACGTAGTCAGCCTCTTTGGACGCCAGGAAGATCGCCATCCCGGTCAAATCCTCGGCCGTCCCCATCCGCCCGAACGGCACCTCGGCCCCCACCCGCCGCTTCTTCTCGCCAGGCGCCAGCCCTTCATGCCTGGCGAACAACGCATCCACCCCGTCCCAATGCTCGCCATCCACCACGCCCGGGGCGATGGCGTTGACGTTGATGCCCTGCTTGATCAGGTTGAGCCCCGCCGATTGCGTGAGGCTGATCACTGCCGCCTTGGTCGCGCAGTAGATCGCCACCAACGGCTCGCCACGCCGCCCGGCCTGGCTGGCCATGTTGATGATCTTGCCGCCATGGCCCTGGCGGATCATCTGCCGGGCAGCGGCCTGCAAGGTGAACAGCGTGCCGGCGACGTTGATCGAGAACAGCCGATCAAAGCTGTCGCGGGTGATATCGACGATAGGCGCCAGGTCGAACAGCGCCGCGTTGTTGACCAGGATGTCGAGCTTGCCGGCCTGGGCGACCACGGCGGCAATCGCGCTGTCGATGGAAGCCTGGTCGGTGACGTCCATCGCTACCGCGTAGGCCTGCGGACCAAGTTCGGCGGCGGTGTCCCGGGCCCGCTGCAGGTTGATGTCGGCGATGGCGACGGTCGCGCCTTCAGCGATATAGGCCTGGGCAAACGCGCGGCCAATCCCGCGCGCCGAGCCGGTGATCAGCGCGCTCTTACCTTCGAGTCGTTTCATAAGGCATCTGTCCTTTGAACATTATTTGGGATAGCCGGCGCGTTTCATTTCGCGCTCGGTGGTGGACTGCGCCTGGAGCAACGCCTGCTCGACCGACATGCCCCCCGTCAGCGCCGCCGAGAACAGCTTGCCGACGGACGTGCCGATGGCCTGGAACTCGGGAATGGTCACGTACTGGATGCCCACGTACGGCACGGGTTTGGCCGACGGGTGCGCGGGGTCGGCATGCCGCATCATCTCCAGGGTCACCTGGGCAAACGGTGCGGCCTGGAGGTACCCCGCGTTGTAGGTGGACTGGCGGGTGCCAGGCGGTACGTTGGTGATGCCTTCTTTATCGGCGACCAGCTGGATGTAGTCCTTGGACGTGGCCCAGGCGATAAAGGCCTTGGCGGCGTCCTTGTGCTTGGACGTGGCCGGGATGGCCAGCGACCAGGCGTACAGCCAGGAGGATCCCTTGTCGGTGACTTCGGTGGGGGCCGCGGCGAAGCCTACGCTGTCGGCGACTTTGCTCTGGCTCTTGTCGGTGGTGAAGGAGCCGGCGACGCTGGCATCGACCCAGATCGCGCACTTGCCGCTGTTGAACAGCGCCAGGGTTTCGTTGAAACCGTTGCTGGACACGCCGGGCGGGCCGTATTGCTTGAGGGTGTTGACGTAGAAGTTGGCGGCGGCGGTCCATTCGGGACTGGTCAGCTCAGGCTTCCACTGCTCATCGAACCAACGCGCACCGAAGGCGTTGGCCATGGTGCTCAGCAGCGCGATGTTCTCGCCCCAACCGGCCTTGCCGCGCAGGCACATGCCGTATTGGCCGTTGTTCTTGTCCGTGAGCTTGGCGGCGAATTCACCCAACTGGGTCCAGGTCGGGTGCGCAGGCATGCTCAGACCGGCCTGCTTGAACAGGTCGGTGCGGTAGTAGGTGACGGTGCTTTCCCCGTAGAACGGCAAGGCATACAGGGTGTCGTTGACCGACAGGCCCTGGCGGACCGAGGGGAAGATATCGTCGGCGTCGTAATCGGCCGGCAATTGGGTCAGCGGTTCCAGCCAGTGCTTGGCGCCCCACAGCGGGGTTTCGTAGGTGCCGATGGTGAGCACATCGAACTGGCCGCCCTGGGTGGCGATATCGGTGGTGAGGCGCTGGCGCAGCACGTTTTCTTCCAGCACCACCCAGTTGAGCTGGATGTCCGGATGCTGCTGCTCGAACACTTTGGACAGGCGCTGCATGCGGATCATGTCGCTGTTATTGACGGTAGCGATGGTCACGGTGTCGGCTGCCTGGCTGGGCATAGCCAAGGCCAGGCCGGAAAGCAGGAACAACGCTTGCGGAATCTTGGACATAGCGGTTTCCACCTGTTGTTTTTGTTGTTGAGGGCCGATTACAGCAGCTTGGGCCTAGCCCTCACAAACGCATGGCGCATGCGCGGCTGATACTTTTTTAACCGCTGGCTCAGGATCAAAAAAGTATCAGTGCCGGGCGAAACCGGGGGTAGCGCAGGGATTGCCAACCCGCGTATTTTTAGGCGATTCCACAACTAAAAGAGGCATGACCATGCCCATCAGCCGCGCCAAGCTGTTCGAACATCGCCCTGCCGAACTCGAAGTGATCCTGCCCGAACCGCAGCACTGCTTTCGCTGGTTCGAACATGACTACCCTTACGATCTGGCGCGCTGGAATCACCATCCCGAATTTGAAATCCACCTGATCCGCCAGGGCAGCGGCAAGTTGGTGGCGGGCGACTATATCGGTGCGTTCAGTGCCGGGCATGTGGCGCTGATCGGCCCGGACCTGCCCCATGACTGGATCGGCGAACTGGCCCCCGGCGAACACCTGGCCGGCCGCGACGTGGTGCTGCAATTCGACGGCGCCGCCCTCCTCGCCCTGCGCAACACCCTGCCGGAACTCGGCGACTTGCAGCCGTTGTTCGAACAGGCCCGGCGCGGCCTGGAGTTCAGCGGCGACACCGCCGTACAGGCTGCGAGGTTGATGGAAGCTATCGGCAACGCCCACGGCCTGCAACGGCTGACCCTGTTCCTGCAACTGCTCGACAGCCTGAAAAACGCCCCGGCCCAGCAGGTAAAGGCCCTGGCCAGCCCCTGTTACGCCCCGACCCTGGACGCACGCAGCGCCGAGCGCATCAACAAGGCCTTCGACTACCTGATGCGCGAACTCACCGGCGACGTGCGCCTCTCGGTCATCGCCCAACAGTTGGACATGAGCGAACCGGGCTTCTCACGTTTCTTCAAGCGCAACACGGGCCATGGGTTTATCGACCTGATGCGCAAATTCCGCGTGCAACGCGCCTGTCGGTTATTGCTGCAAAGCGAGATGTCGGTGGCGGATATCTGTTTTGAAGTGGGCTACGCCAACCTGTCCAACTTCAACCGGCACTTCCGGATCGAGATGCACCAGACGCCCAGTGAATATCGCCGCGAACCGCCGATACACCTGTTCAACCCCATCGAGAAAATGACACCCAGTCATTTCTGATCAAAAGGTCGAGTAATTCTGCTTTTTTCCATGACATTCAAGCCATTAAGAAAAGTTGGTACAGCCTGTGCAACCGTTTGCGGTACGAACTTGACTGCCAAGTTCACCACGACCCGATGAATCGGGTTCAAACCGCGTACGAATAGGGACTTTCAATGCACCCCACCTCAAGGCCCCGTGTCTGCTTTGGTGTTTCCTTGCTACTGGCCGCCGTAACGGGAGTACTCAGCGCGCCCATTTTGGCGCAGGAAAAACCCGTGGATGACTCAGCACAGGGCGAAACCCTGAGCCCTGAGGCCAGCCCGGCAAAAAAAGGCGTCTATCTGTCGGAATGGTTCAACCAGGACCTGACGCTGATCGGCAGTAAAGACATCAGCTTCGGCCCCAAGCCCCAGGATGATGTGTACCTGGAATACGAGTACTTCGGCCGCAAGGGGCCCTTCGAGTTGTACGGCTACATCGACGTGCCGAAGATCCTCGGCATCGGCAACAGTAACGACAAAGGCGCGTGGGACCATGGCTCGCCGGTATTCATGGAGCACGAGCCGCGTATCTCCATCGACTACCTGGCCGGACGCAGCCTGGCCATCGGCCCGTTCAAGGAATGGTATGTGGCGTTCGACTGGATCTACGACCACGGCAGCAACAAAGCCAACCGTGCCAACACCCTGTACAGCGGCCTCGGCACCGATATCGACACCCACTCGCGGGTCAACTTGTCGGCGAACTTCTACGGGCGTTACCAGTGGGAAAACTACGGCGCCAGCAATGAGTATTCCTGGGATGGCTACCGCGCACAGATGAAATACATCGTGCCCATCGGCAAGTTCGATAACGGTGCGTCGCTGACCTATATCGGTTTCACCAACTACGATTTCGGCTCGGACCTGCACAAGGACAACCCGGCGCGCACCGCCAACGCCCTGGTGGCGACCAACGTGCTGCTGTATTCCTTCACCCACCTGCGCTTCACCCTGGTCGGTCGTTATTTTCATAACGGCGGCAACTGGGAAGATGGCAGTGAGTTGAACTTCGGCGAGGGTAACTTCCGCGCCCGCTCCGACGGCTGGGGTTATTACGCTGGCGTGGGCTACCAATTCTGATCAAGGAGTATTAGATGAATACATTTACCCGTCTTTCGCTGGCCGTCGGCCTTGCCCTGCTGCCCCATGTGGTGCTGGCTGATTCTGCTGCCCCCATCAAGCCCAAGGTGATGCTGATCACCATGTTCGCCCCCGAGGCGCAAACCTGGATCGACCGCCTGGAACTCAAGCAGGAAGTGCGCGTGCCGGGCCTGTCTGCCGAATACCCGGTGATCCGCTGCAACACCCGGGACGTGTGCCTGCTGGTGACCGGCATGGGCCAGACCAACGCCGCCGCGTCCACCCTGGCCCTGGCGTTGTCGCCCAAGTTCGACCTGCGCCAGAGCTATTTCCTGATCGCCGGGATTGCCGGGATCAGCCCGAAACACGGCACCATCGGCACTGCCGCCTGGGCCCACTACCTGGTGGAGTTCGGCACCCAGTGGGAGCTGGATTCGCGGGATGCGCCCAAGGATTGGCCGACCGGCTACCTTGGCATCAACACCAAGGGGCCCAACGAAAAGCCGCCGCTGGACTACAAGACCGAAGTGTTTGAGCTGAACCCCAAGCTGCAGGCCAAGGCGTTCGCCCTGTCGCACACCGTCGAACTTACGGAAAGCAAAGAGTCCGCCGCCTGGCGCAAACACTACCCCGCCGCCCCCGCCAACCAGCCGCCGCGAGTCACCCGCTGCGACACCCTGGCGGGCAACACCTGGTTCTCCGGTACGCGCCTGAGCGAACGCGCCGAGGTGTGGACCAAGCTGCTCACGGATAACAAAGGCGAGTACTGCACCACCCAACAGGAAGACAACTCCACCTACGAAGCCTTGCTGCGCGCCAGCCGCGAGGGGTTGGTGGACATCCAGCGCCTGGCCGTCGTACGTGCCGGTTCGGACTTCGACCGCCCATACCCCGGCTACAGCGAAGTCGACAACCTGCTCAAGTACGCCGACCAGGGCGGGTTCGTACCGGCGCTGGAAAACCTGTACCGCACGGGGAACCCGCTGGTACAGGCGATCCTCAAGAACTGGCAGGCGTGGGAAAAAGGCGTCCCAGAAGCCTAGTGCGGAGCGACATGGGTCAAGGCAGCAAGATGATCTTGTCCGCACAGCCTTGATTCACGTCCTCATAGCACTGCACGCCATCGGCCAGCGCCACCTCGCGCAGGCCGGTGGGCAGCGGCAACAAGCCTTCGTCGAAAAAACGTCCGAACTGCTCCAGCATCACCGCGCACTGCTCACAGTTGTAGAGCAATGAATTGACCCCCACCACCGAGCCGCCCTTGCGATACAGGGCCAGGGCCGGCAGTTGTACGTGACCGTCCACCGGCGCGGCAATGATCGCGATGCGACCGAACGGCGCCAGGCCTGCCACGGCCGCCGGCAGCCAGAAACCGGTGGTGTCGAAGATCACATCGGCGCCGCCCTTGAACACCGCATTCACCTGCGCGCCCAGCGCTTCGGGCTTGCCCAACGCAATCGCGTCGAACCCTTGCGCCTGCAATACCTCGACCTGGTCAGCCTTGCGCACCGCCGCCAACACCTGGGCACCCAGGACCCTCCCCAAGGCTAATGCCGCGCTGCCCACCGCCCCATTGGCGCCGATCACCAGCAAGCGCGTGCCTTTGCCCACGCCACTGCGCTGCAGCGCATCCCAGGCCGTGGTGTAGGGCACACCCAGGCTGGCGGCCTGGGCAAAACTCAGGTGGGCAGGTTTATGCGCCACGCCTTTGGCCGACACGGTGAGGTATTGGGCGTGGGAACCGTCGGCGAAAAAGCCCAGGTCGCGACCGGTGCCCCAGACCTCCTGCCCCACCAGCGCCTGGGGCCCCTGCACGACCACGCCGGCGAAGTCGCGGCCAGGTATGCGCGGCACGGTGGTGTAGGGGAAACGCCCGAGTACGTTCTTCACGTCGCTGGGGTTGAGGCCCGCCGCCTTGATCTGTACCAGCACTTCATCGGCGGCCGGTACCGGCGTGGCGACGTCGACGAAGCTCAGGGCGCCGAGGTCGCCAGTAGCGGAAAATTGCAGTGCTTTCATTGCCAGTATCCATCGAAGGGAGAAGAGGAATCAGGACCACCAACCGCTGAGCAACTGCCGCCCCATGGGCCAGAGTTTTTCGCCGAGCAGCATGCCCATCAGGCCCACCAGCGCAATGGCAGGCGGTGCGGGCGAACGGAAGTCCAGCGCGCCGTAGATCACGCCGACAAAGAGGCCAATGGCAAGGGAGATCAGGTAACTCATGGGGGCGACGCCTGGTGGTTTGATGGGCTTAGTGTAGGAAGCCCATCCCGGCAGCATCGGCCAAACGCTTCAGGATTTCGGCCAACTCACATACTGGGAAGGCGCCATCCCCAGTTCACGCCGGAACATGTCGCTGAAACTGCTCGGCGAATAGCCCAGGGAACGCGCGATAGCGCTGACCGACTGACCCTGGATCAACTCGGCCACCGCCGTGGCCAATTGCACCTGGCGGCGCCATTCGGCAAAGCCCATGCCCAGGTGGTGCTGGAACAGCCGCGCCAAGGTGCGCACGCTGGCACCGGCCGCTTCCGCATGCTGCTCGAAAGGAATCTCCAGGGACGGCGCCGCCATGACCGCCTGGCACGCGCTGATCAGCCGGCGATCGGCCTCCACCGGCATGGCGATACGAATCTGCGAGCGGCATGCCCGGCGCAACTCCAGCAGGGCCAGGCCGACCACCGCGTCGTAATACCCCGCGTCATCGCGGTCGCCCTGCTCCACCAGCGTGACGATCAACTCACGCAGCAGCCCACCGACTTCAATCACCTGCACCTGGCGGTCCAATGTCGCCGCCAAGGCCGGGCGCAAGTAGATATTGCGCATCTGCAAATCCGACACCACCCGGATGCCGTGCTCCACGCCCGGCGGCAGCCAGACTGCGCGCTGGGGCGGTACCACCAGGGCCTCCCGAGGGGTCTCGACCCACATCACGCCGCTCATGGCATAGAGCAATTGGCCCCAGTCGTGGCGATGGGGCTCCACGTACAGGCCACGCGGGTAAGTACGCGCCAAGGGTTGCACGGGGACGGCGTGATCACTGAGGTCAGGGGGTGCGGCCAGGGCCATGGGGAGCACATCTATCGGGAGTCAGCCGCCATGGTAATGACCACCGCCGGACAATCCGAGTGAATTTTTGCCGCCGAGGGCGATCACTTGCTTACACCACCAGGGTTGAGGGGCCAATGAATAACGCAAAACTGTTTGTGATCGACTACACCCTTCATGGCGAAGCCAAGTCCTTCATTATTCGTCTGGAAAAGCTGGATACCTTGGAGGCCTGGCATTGGGCAAGCTGTGACGCTGGCGTGGGCCGTATCGGCCGTTTCGCCCGCGAGCGGGTGAAGAAAACCAGCCAGGAACAGGCCGAGAAATTCGGCATAAAAAACGTGCAATGGCGCCGCTCGGATGCGCGCGCCCAGGCTTGATCAAGGAGAAATGAGCATGGATTCAATCAACGGCAAGGCACGCATCGATTACACCCGGGACACATTGTTCGGGCCACTGGCCAAGCATGTCGAGTGCCAGGTGAGCGTGCAGCATAAGCCCGGCTGGCTGGTGCTGAAGGTGTTCCAGCCGCTGCCGGACGATTTGCATGATGCGCAGACCCTGGTGCTGGCCCTCGAAGGTCGACGAACCAGCGGCGTGGTAAAAGACAGCCGGCGCTTGTCCGACCACAGCCTGCGCCTGGAGCTGGAACCCCAGTAAGGGATACGCAGGGAGCCCACTATCGACGCTCCCTGCGAACGTATTCAGCCTTTAGCCGACTTGGCGCACTCGCACCCCGTCGCCGCCGCACAAGGCTCGCCATGGGCATGATGCTCGGCGCAGCCCTGGCAGCAATAGCCCTTACCGTCCTTCATTACCGCATCGACGCCCAGCACACACTTGCAATGCGGGCAGGCACAGGTTTGATCAGGCATGGCCAGACTCCTTCTTCATGGTCGTCCGGTGCGGCGGTTGCCGGCACCTTAAGCAGTGACTGCCAGGCGTCGGCGATGGTTCAAACCATCAGTCGGTGCGCGTATTGCTGCGGTACATGAACACCAAGGCCAGAGCTAGGCATACCATCGCCAGGATGCGGCTGCTCGACAGTTCGACGGCCGGGTTGCCCAGCCACCCGAAGTTATCGATCAGCATGCCCATGCCCAATTGCCCGGTAATCACGGCCACGGTCGCCACTGCAGTACCGACCACCGGCACGGCCCCGACCATCACCATCATGTACACCACGCCGAACAGGGCGCCGGTCAATTGCCATTTGGGTACGTCGAGCAGGCTCACGGACTGGGCCGGCTCAAAGAAGAAAATCAACAGCGCGGTGGTCAGCGCGCCGACCGCAAAGGTCAACAGACTGCTGCGCAACACACCCACCGCCTGGCCCAGGCGACCATTGATCGCCGCCTGCACACTCAGCACCGCACCCGCCGCGATCACCAGCACCAATAACAGAATCAGATTCATCGCCTTACCCTCGTGCAATCAGAACAAGTGCCGCCACAATCAACGCAAGGGCTATCCAGCGCTCGCCATTGACCCGTTTGCGTGCGGTGCCGAACCAGCCGAAATGGTCGATCAGCACGCTCTTGCCCACCTGGCCGGACAAAATCGCGATCATGGTCATGGCAATACCGATGTGCGGCGTGGCCAGGGTCAGCACCACCACATACATCGGCCCCAGGAACCCACCGATCAGTTGCCAGCGCGGCAACTCGGACAACGCCGGGCCCTTTTGCGGGCCGCTGAACAGCAGCAGCAAAAACAGAATCGCGGAGCCGACGCCGAAGATGCTCAAGGTTGCCCATAAATGCCCAACCTGCACGCCCAATGGCCCGAGCAACCCGGCCTCCACCGACAGCCCCATGCCTGCCAGGATCACCAGCGGCAACAACAGCAACCGTAAAAGGCTGTTTTTTGGCCTGGCTTGCGCCACACCCTCGATAGAACTGGCCTGCATACATCACCTGCGCGTCAATAAAGGAAACATGGCGCGCATTATCCGGTGGCCTGCCTGTGCGATAAATGGGAGCATGCCGACAACACCTTTGCGCAATACGCACAACCCGGAGGCCTGATGCAGGGCTTGAATGAATTGAGTTTCAAGGCGCTGCGCCTGTTCGTCGCGGTGCTGGACCACGGCAGCTTTTCCGAAGTGGCCCGCCGCGAAGGCCTGGCGCCCTCCTCCATCTCCCGGCAGATCCAACTGATGGAGCAGGCCCTCGGCCAGCAGTTGCTCTACCGCCACACCCGCGCAGTGAGCCCCACCGAGGCCGGGCGCCTGCTGGGGCGACACGCGCGCTTGCTGCTCGAACAGCTGGAAGCTGCCGGCCAGGCCCTGCAGGAACAGGAAAGCGAACCCAGCGGCCTGGTGCGCATCAACGCGCCGATGGTGTTCGGCCAGCGTCACCTGTCACCGTGGCTGGGCGAGTTATGCCGGCGCTACCCGAAGCTGCAATTGGACATCCAGCAAACCGATACATACGTCGACCCGCTGCAAGACGGCACCGACCTGCTGTTCCGTATCGGCGTGCTCAACGATTCCAGCATGCAGGCACGCATCTTCGCCCCCCAGCGCTTTCGCCTCGCCGCCAGCCCAGCCTACCTGGCCCGCCAGGGCACGCCCCAGCACCCCGAGGAACTGCTCCATCATCAGTGCCTGGCCTACAAGGGCATCACCGGCCAGCAACGCTGGTTCTTCCGCAAAGGCCAGGACGACTGGACGCCCTACAGCGTCAAGGGCCCGATCACCGGCAACCACGCCGACACCCTCACCCACGCCGCTGAACAAGGCCTGGGCCTGGTGGTGTTTCCGTCCTGGCTGATCGGCGAAGGCCTGCGCGCTGGCACCCTGCAAGCAGTACTGACGGAATATGAAGTGGCGACCACGCTGGAGCCGCAGCAGATCGCGGCGCTGTGGCCGGGGAGCCGCAGGCTGTCGCTGAAGGTGCGCACGGTGATCGATTATTTCGTGGAGTGTTTTGGGACGGTGCCGTATTGGGATCGATAAACGGTTGAGGAATTTTCCGAGTAGTAAAAGTAGGTTCGGTCTGATTTAACGGGCCACCCTATTTTGGACCGGGTGCATTGGGGCAGACTTTGGCGATGTCCTTTTTGGAGAGATGCCATGGTTTTCATGTACCCAAAGCCGTCACGCGCTGAACGTGAGGCGGCAACCAGCGGTCGGCTCGTCTTGGATAGCTCACCCAGTTTTGGCTATATTTGGCCAAAATACGCGGAGCACCTCATGATTACCGTACCCTTGGGCGAAGCAAAAAATAACCTGTCAAAACTGGTGGATGACGCCGCCGCCGGCAAAATTATCACCATTGCCAAGCATGGGCGTGCGATGGCACAACTTGTTCCCGTGGGGAAATCCAACGGTCAGCGAATTGGCGCGATGAAAGGAAAGCTCGTTGTCCCCGAGGACTTTGATGCGCCCCTGCCAGGCGATCTGCTGGATGCGTTTGAGAGCAGCCATCCATGAGGGTGCTGCTGGATACCCATGTTCTGCTCTGGGCACTGAGTGACGACCCGAAGCTATCCAGCAAAGCCCGACGACTGATCGAGAATGCCGCAGAGATCTACGTCAGCGCGGCAACCTTCTGGGAAATGGCGATCAAGGTCGGCCTTGGAAAACTCGATGCAGACCTGGACGAAATCCGGGGATACTGCCTTGAAAGCGGTTTCGTCGAACTGCCCATCACCTCGGAACACGCGATTGCCGTCAAGGAGCTTGAGCCTCATCACAAAGACCCTTTTGATCGGCTCATCGTAGCGACAGCCATCAGTGAACCGATGAGGCTATTGACCGCCGACACGCAGATTGCCCAGTACACATCCTTGGCAATCCTGGTATAGCCCGCACCTACGGCCTGGAACTCAGAACACCCACTGCCCGATCAACCACGCATTGGCGCCACTGATCAGCGCAAACAGAAACCATGCCAGCACCCGGGTGTGCAGGCGATTGACGAACGGCCCCATCAGCTGCTTGTCGCCGGTCATGCGGATCAACGGGTACAACGCAAACGGCAACTGCAGGCTGAGCACCACCTGGCTTAGGATCAGCAGCTTGCCAATGGCCTGGTCGCCCATCAACCACACCCCGAGAAACGCCGGGATCAGCGCCAGCCCACGGGTGATCAGGCGGCGTTGCCAGCAGGGAATGCGCAGGTTGAGATACCCCTCCATGATCACTTGCCCGGCGATGGTGCCGGTAAAGGTCGAGCTTTGCCCGGACGCCAGCAAGGCGATGCCGAACAGGATGCTGGCAAAGGCGCCGCCCACCAACGGGTCAAGCAAGCGGTAGGCGTCCTGGATCTCCACCACCTCAGTGTGCCCGGTCTTGTAGAAGGCGGAGGCCGCGAGTATCAGGATGGCGGCGTTGACCAGCAGTGCCAGGGCCAGGGAGCCAATGGTGTCGATCCGGGCCAGCTTGACCGCGTCCTGTTTGCTGGCGAGGTCTTTGCCGATCAGGCGGGTTTGCACGACCGAGCTGTGCAGGTAGAGGTTATGGGGCATCACCGTGGCGCCGAGAATACCGATGGCCAGGTACAACGGCGCGGCATCGCTGATGGCCGACAGTGATGGGGTGAAGCCGCTGAACACATCCGGCCAATACGGTTTGATCAGCACCAGCTCAATGAAGAAACACACGCCGATGGTCGCCACCAGCGCCAGCATGATCGCTTCCAGGCGGCGGAACCCCCGGTTTTGCAGGGCCAGGACCAACAGCGTATCGAAGGCGGTGATGACAATGCCGGTGGTCAGGGAAACGCCCAGCAACAGGTGAAACGCCAGGGCGCAGCCGAGTACTTCGGCGAGGTCGGTGGCGATGATGGAGATTTCCGCCAGCACCCACTGGGTGCGTGCCGAGCGTTTGCTGTAGCGCTCACGGCACAGTTGCGCCAAGTCCTTGCCGGTAGCGATACCCAAGCGCGAGCACAGGCACTGCACCGCCATCCCCGCCAGGCTGGCGAGCAATACCACGAACAACAGGCTGTAGCCGTAGCGCGACCCGGCTTCGATGGCCGTGGCCCAGTTGCCCGGGTCCATGTAGCCGATGGAGATCAGCAGGCCGGGGCCGGCGAACATCAGGATGCGCTTGAAGAAGGACGCCTTGGGGTCAACGGCAACGGAGCCGGCCACTTCCGGCGGGCAGAATGGAGCGGTAGCGATTTTCGGCAGGCTGAATTTCACGCGGTATCCCAGGCAAACACACTCGACAGGGGCTCAGCTTATCAGTCGGAAGCAACCGTGCGCATCACCGTCTCCCGAGGCAGGTCAAACGCCTCCACGACCTGTACCACCAGGTCCATCTCCTGATTCAAGGCTTCACGCTCCATGCGCTGGCGAATCACCCCGATCACCAGCACGGCCAGGGTGGTGATCGAGTAAGCCGGGCCGGAAAACGCCCGTACACCGCTCACCAGCAGCATCGCCGCCGCCAACGCCTGGCCGACCACCGGGATCGCAGAGGCCGCACCCCGACGCAGGATAAACCCGGTCAACCCGGCCAGCGCCGTGCCGCTCAACGCCGTAGTGGCTGTTCGGCCGACATCGAAACGGCTGAACAGACCCTGCTCCTTTTGCGCGGCCGTCTTGAGTTCAGCATCGAATACCTGGCGGTCGGCGTGGCCGAGTTTGTCCTTGTACTGCTCGAGCAGTTTTTCCGCGACCCGGGCTTCGAGGTCAGCCAATGCCACCGTTTCAACGGGCTCGGCAAACTTGATTCCCAGTCGCTGCGCCACCTCTTCGGCAATCTGCCGATAGTTCACGCCATGGCCACGGGCCAGGTTCATAAAGCTGTCGCCGCCCATGCGCTGCAACTCGATGGCCAGCTTGAGCGGCTCGCGCACCGTGGCGTCGATCGATGCACTGCGCTTTTGCGCCATCAATTCGGCCAGGAACGCCAGCTCCTCCGGCCGCGCCTGCACCAGGGCCGCTAACAAGTCGGTGTCCTCTTCGGCAAAGCGTACCTCGCTGCTGCGCTGGTCGGCGCGGATCAGGCCGCGCCGCTCGTGCAACAGGTCGGTGTACTGCACCACGGTCTGCAACTGCGGCCAGTAGGCAGCGTGATCGAAGGTGGCCAGGTGCACATTGGTGACCTTGGCCTTGAGCGCCGGCGTCACCGGGATCGCATACCGGCCGATGCACCGCTCGGTGTCCGGCTTCATGGCCAGGGCCCAGTCCTTGCTGGAGTGGCAATTGATCACCCGCCCCTTGAGCGGCGCGCACACCTCATCCCAAGGGCTGGACGTACAGATCGCCCCGCCCATCAACAGCAGGTTGTCCAACGGCAGTTCCCGGGCGGTATCCGGGCTGGCCAGCAGGCTCTTGACCAGAATCCGCGCCCCCAGGGAATGCCCGATCAGGTTGATACGCCGCACAGGCAGCGCCTCGCCATGCAGGTAGCTGGCCAGCTCCGGCAGCAAGCTCCTGGCCACTTCGTCCACCCGCGCCTCGACGCTTTTGTAGTGGTCGAGAAAATAGGCAATCGCCTTGCCCACGCCGACAGTCGCGGCACCGATGCTGCCGCCCCCCAGCATCGCGGCGATCACCTCCTTGAAGGGCGCAAACAGGTTTTCCAGGAAATGCCCCGCCGGCCAGAACAGCATCAGGTTGGTCGAACCCTCGATACCCGCCAGCTGTTGCTTGAAATTGCCCAGCTGTTGCCGGTTAAAGAACGCCGAGTAACCGTGAACATAGAGATTGAGCACATCGCCCTGAGGCTCGCCGCACAATACGAACGTGGGCTTGCGGGTGCGGTGCATTTCATCCCACTGGTGCTGCATGGGCCGGTGACTCCTGGTGACGAGGGACGGCGATAATAACAAAGGGAGGCCTGCAGAACGGTGAATCCTGACCGGCGTGGCGGTCGCGAAGGCTCAGAACTGCGCCGCAGCCTTTGATTTGGCCAGGTAGCGCGCCGGCGAATCCCCCAGGTTGCGCCGGAACACGGAGGTGAATGCACTGGAACTGCTGAACCCCAATTCGAACGCGACATCGGTGATGGACGTGCCATGGCTTAGCCGTGCGGTGGCTTCCAATAGGCACACCTGTTGGCGCCAGGACACGAACGTCATCCCCGTGCCCTCGTAGAAATGGCGGGTGAAGGTGCGCCGGCTCATGTTCGACCAATCAGCCATCTCATCGAGGGTGATTTTCTGCGTGGGCGCATCCAGGAAGCGCTGACATGCTCGCGCCAGCCGCGGCTCGCGCGGCAATGGCGCGCTGAGTGGCAGCTCGGGCATGGCTGCGATTTCATCAATCAACAGCGTCAGCACGCAGTGATGCCTCACGCTGGGTAATGCCGAGGAGTCGATAGCCAGCGCCGCCTCCAGTAAATGCCTGAGCAGGGGCGACACTTCAAACACCTGGCAGCGCTCCTGCAACCGCGCCCGCTTAGCGGCATCGGCGTCCAGGTAGGTATTGAGCATCACCACATCCCCGCGCATATGCATTTCATGGGGCACACCACCCGGCACCCAGATCGCCCGTTGCGGCGGTACCACCCAGTTGCCGAGATCGGTGAACATTTTCAGCGCGCCGGTGGAGGCATAGGCGAACTGCCCACGTGAGTGCGTGTGCCGCTCAAAGACGGTGCCGCAAGGGTATTCGCGCAGCGTTACCACGGCTTCTGGGCTGGCGGAATCAAAGGTCGGAATCATGGCCCGATTCTGTCAAAAGATGGCCTTGTATAGCAAGCGGGCCAACCCGCCCCTCCCTAACATCAACGCCCTCGAAAAGCGTCATGACCAAGGGAACATTCCATGCTGAAAAAACACCTGGCGTTAGCCGTGCTCGTCACCCTGGTATGGGGGGTGAATTTCCCCATCACCAAACTCGGCCTGCGCTCGGTCGACCCTTTTGTCCTCACGGGCATCCGCTTTTCCCTCGCCGCCCTGCCGCTGGTGTTCTTCATCAAGCGCCCCGCCGTCAAATTCAGCTACGTGGCCGCCTACGGCGTCATCTTCGGGCTGGGCATGTGGGGCGTGATCAACTATGGCATCGAGAGGGGTGTGAGCCCCGGCATCGCGTCATTGATCATTCAACTCAGCGTATTTTTCACCATGGGCTGGGGTTGCGTGTTGTTCAGGGAAACACTCCGCGGGACGCAAATGGCGGGTGCATTTATGGCCCTGATCGGCCTGGCAGCTATCATCTCCACCCGAGAAGGCAGCCACGCAGTGCTGGGCGTGATGTTGATCGTACTCAGTGCGCTGGCCTGGAGCGTGGGTAACGTCATCGTCAAGAAGTCGGGGGTCACTGAGGTCTTCTCGTTCATGGTGTGGGCCAGCCTGTTTCCGCCGATCCCGTTATTTCTCATGGCTTGGCTGATGCATGGCAGCGCGCCGTTCGAAGGCTTGCAATCCAGCCTCGACATTATTGCGATCCTGTCCATTCTGTTTCAGGTGTACCTGGCGACGCACTTTGCCTACTGGGGCTGGAACTCGCTGCTCAAGCTGTACCCGGTGTCCACGGTGGCGCCACTGTCGTTGTTGATTCCGGTGTTCGGGATCAGCAGTTCGATGCTGCTGATTGGCGAGCGCGTTCCCGCGCCAGACCTGATCTCGATTGCGATCATCGTCGTCGGCCTGGCCGTGGGTTTGTACCGCAAGCCGGCGTGAACCGCCCGCCGCCAGACACACACTGGCGTGTTGTCCCCTCAAACGCAGCAAAAACACAATTTTCGAAAGGTAAAAAGCGCTCTAATACCCTCCTGTCGATTGGTTTTAAAGATCCTGGAGTTCGCAATGCCCCATGAAGGCAATCTGTTACAAGCAGCCGTGGTGTTCCTGCTCGCCGCCGTGCTGACCGTGCCCCTGGCCAAGCGCCTGCAATTGGGCGCGGTGCTGGGCTATCTGTTTGCCGGTGTGATCATCGGCCCGTCGGTATTGGGCCTGATCGGTAACCCGCAAAGCGTCGCGCAGTTCTCCGAACTGGGCGTGGTGTTGCTGCTGTTTATCATCGGCCTGGAGCTGTCGCCCAAGCGTTTATGGGTGATGCGCAAGGCGGTATTTGGCGTCGGCCTGGCCCAGGTGCTGCTCACCGGCCTGGTCATGGGCGCGGTGGCGTTATGGCTGTTTGGCCAGTCGTGGAACAGCGCCATCGTGCTCGGCCTTGGCCTGGCGCTGTCGTCCACCGCGTTCGGCCTGCAAAGCCTGGCCGAGCGCAAGGAGCTGAACCAGCCCCACGGGCGCCTGGCGTTTGCGATCCTGCTGTTCCAGGACATCGCCGCGATCCCGTTGATTGCCATGGTGCCGCTGCTGGCCGGCAGCGATCATCCGGCCACCGAAGCCCAGGGCCTGCAACACGTCCTGCAGATCCTCGGCAGTATTGCCGTGGTGATCATCGGCGGGCGCTACCTGCTGCGGCCGGTGTTTCGCATCGTCGCCAAGACCGGCCTGCGCGAAGTGTCCACCGCCACCGCCTTGCTGGTGGTGATCGGCACCGCCTGGCTGATGGAACTGGTGGGTGTGTCCATGGCCCTCGGTGCCTTCCTCGCCGGCCTGCTGCTGGCGGACTCGGAGTATCGCCACGAACTGGAATCCCAGATCGAGCCGTTCAAGGGCCTGCTGCTGGGGCTGTTCTTTATCAGCGTGGGCATGGGCGCCAACCTCAGCCTGCTGCTCAGCTCGCCGCTGGTGGTGATCGGCCTGACCCTGCTGTTGATCGGTTTGAAGCTGCCGCTGCTGTACGCCGTGGGCCGCATGGTAGGTGATCTCAACCGCGAAAGCGCCCTGCGCCTGGGTGTGGTGCTGGCGGCGGGCGGTGAGTTCGCCTTTGTGGTGTTCAAGATCGGCCGCGACCAGGGCCTGTTCGAACCGCACCTCTACGACGTGCTGGTGCTGACCATCACCCTGTCCATGGCCGTCACCCCGCTGTTGCTGCTGGTCTGCCCCAAGCTGTTCAAGCCCAAGGTCAAGCCGGTGGAAGTACCGGAGGAATACCGCACCATCGAAAGCGATGCGCCGCGCGTGGTGATCGCCGGCATGGGCCGTATGGGCCAGATCGTCGCGCGGATCCTGCGCGCGCAGAACATCTCCTTCATCGCCCTCGACACCTCGGTGGAAACCATCGAACTGACCCGCAGTTTCGGCGGCATGCCGGTGTTCTACGGTGATCCGCAACGTCCGGAGATCCTGCACGCCGCCAAGGTCGACCAGGCCGAGTTCTTCGTGATCGCCATGGACGACCCGGAGATCAACATCAAGACCGCCGAACTGGTGCGCAACCTCTACCCGCACATGCAGATCATCGCCCGTGCGCGTAACCGCCAGCACGTGCACCGCCTGGTGGACCTCGACGCCTCGCCGGTTCGCGAGACCTTCTACTCCAGCCTGGAAATGAGCCGCCGTACCCTGGTGGGCCTCGGGTTGACCCAGGCCCAGGCCGATGCCCGCATCACCCGCTTCAAGAACCACGACCTGCAAGTGCTCGCCGCCCAGCACGCGGTGTACGACGATGCGGCCAAGGTGATGCAGACCGCCCAGGAAGCCCGGGCGGAACTGGCGCGACTGTTTGAAATGGATCGGCTTGAGGAAGAGTCCGACAAGGTGTGAGGCTAAGGGCGAACGATATTGCGAATTTTCTGACAGAATGTGCCGCAATCTCGTTCACCCCTGGAGCGCTTCATGGCCACGTTCACCAAGACCGCTATCCTGCTGGCCCTCGCGCTGACCGCCGGCAGCGTCTTCGCCGCCGCCAAGCCGGCCACGCAAACCATCTCCACCCTGGGCGGTAAGTTCAACTTCAACCTGCCCAAGGGATATGCCGCCGACACCCTCCCGGCCGGCAAGGCCGAGGACGGCAGCGCCAATACCCAAGGCACGATGTACGCCAACCAGAGCACGAAAAGCGTGGTGATCGTCGCCGAAACCGTGCGTAACGACGGGGTGAGCATCAAGGACAACGACCCGCAGTTCCTCGATGGTGCCGTGGCCGGTTTCGTCAAGGACCAGAGTGCTGCCCTGCCCGACTTCAAGAAGCTGAGCGAGAAGAAACTGACCTTCAAGGGCCTCGGCCTGCGCCAGGTGGACAGCACCGCCACCCAGGGCGGCGGCAAGACCTTGAACTCCACGTTCCTCGGCGGCTCCGGCAACCACTTGCTGGTAATCCAGGCGATCTCGCGGGCCGATGATGCGAAGGGGCATGCAGAGCTGGTGAAGCAGATTACCGGCGGCAAATAACAAAGAGTCCTGACAACACCCATCAAAGGTGGGAGGGAGCTTGCCCCCTCCCACCTTTGTTCAGCGCGCTCACTTCAAACTCGTTTCCAGCCAGGCCTTCAGATCCTGCACCTCCGCCTCACTGACCGTGTGGTTCATCCCCGGATAGCCATGAAACTCCGGCTTCAACCCAAGCCCCACCAACACCTCATTCGCCCGCGTCGCCGAGGCATAGGGCAGTGCCTGGTCCAGGGTGCCATGGCCAATAAAGATCGCCAGGTTGTTCAAGCGTTGATCCGGCTTGAGCTCAGCCTTGAGCACCGGCAGCACGCTGCCACTCAGCGCCGCAATGCCACGCACCAGCTGCGGGTCACGTAAAGCCACCTCATACGCCATGATCGCGCCCTGGCTGAACCCCACCAGGAATACGCGGTCAGGCTGGGTGTGATACTTCGCGGTGGCTTGGCCGACAAAATCCTTGATCAGTTGGGCGCTGCTGTGCAAATCGGCGGTCACACCATCGTAATCGCCGTCACCCGGGGTCTTGGTAAACCAGCGAAAGCCATTCGGTTGCACCGGCGTCGGCGCACGGGCCGAGAGGTAGGTCCAGGTGGACGGCAGTGCGTCCTTGATGCCGAACAGGTCTTCCTCATTACTGCCGAACCCGTGCAGGAAAATCACCAGCGGCTCGTTGCGCGCATCGCCCTGGGTCTGTTCCAGGTACGCCAGCGGCAAATCGGTGTGCAACTCGGAATCGGCGTGGGCAACGCCGGCCATCAGGGTCAGCGCCAAGGCAAACAGTTTGAGCATGGGAAATGACCTCAGGGTTTGCGCAATAAATAGGTGTCCATGATCCAGCCATTCTCAAGGCGCGCCGCCTTGCGCACCCGTTCGATCTGTTCCGCCACGTCACTGACCTTGCCGCTGATCAATATCTCATCCGGCGTGCCCAGGTAGGCCCCCCAGTAAATCTCCAGGTCCTGATCAGCCACCGTGCGGTAGGAATCTTCTGCGTCGAGCATGACCACCAGGGTATCGGCCTCGCTGGCCTGCCCCGCCGCCAGGCGACGCCCCGTGGTGATCTCGATGGACTTGCCGATACGGTTCAAGGGCACCTTATGCTGGGCCGCCAGGGCCTGCACACTGGTGATGCCGGGAATCACCTCGAATTCAAAGGCGCAGCGGCCACTGGCCAGGATCGCCTGCAGGATCCGGATGGTGCTGTCGTACAGTGCCGGGTCGCCCCAGGCCAGGAAGGCGCCCACTTCACCGTCGGCCATTTCTTCGTTGATCATGCGCTCGAAGGTGGCCTGCTTGTCGCGGTTGAGGTCCTGCACGGCGGTGGTGTAGTCGACGTCGCCGCGTACGCGCTCGGGGCATTCGGCCTCGACAAAGCGGTAGCCGGGTTCGGTGATATAGGTCTCGCAGATCTCACGGCGCAGGTCGATCAGCTTGTCCTTGCTCTGGCCCTTGTCCATCAGGAAAAACACGTCGGTGCGGTTCAGCGCCTTCACGGCCTGCATCGTGATGTAGTCAGGGTTGCCGGCGCCAATGCCGATGATCTGGATGAGTTTCATGGGGTGCTCTCATTGCGGGGCGTGGATTTTGCCATGTTCACGCCCTCAGGCGTGAGTTTCCAGGCGCAGGCGCCACACCGTGTTGAAGCGCAGCTCGGTGGCGGACAGCGGCTCGACGTCGATCCGGTAGAACATCGACACCGGGCACTGCATGACATGCAGCAACGCGGCGCGGACGACAAAGGGATGGGTGATGGCCACGATGTGCCCGGGCTGGGCCTCCAGGGTTTGCATCCACTGCGCCACCCGCCTGCACACCTGATCGACCGACTCGCCGCCATGGGGCGCGCTGGCGCTGTCAGCGAGCCAGGCCTGCAACTCATCGGCGTGCAGGCGACCAATGTCCACACCTTTCCATCGTCCGAAATCGCCATCGCGCAGGGCATCCTCAATCACCGCGTCACTGCCGAACAGTCCTGCAGTCTGCCTGGCGCGTGCCTCGGGCGCACACACCAGGCGCGGGGTTTTCTTATAGCGCCCGGCCAGGGACAGCGCGGCGGCTTGCCAATCCATCGCCACGGACTCGTTATCGGGAAAACGCCCGTACTGTTGAGCAGGCGTGGCGGCGTGGCAAATGAGGGTCAAGCGGGTGGCCTGCATCACTGCTCGCTCTGCATCGGGATAGGGCTCCGTATACACCAGAAACACATGGGCGGAACTGCCGAGTTTAGACATGCCACTCCCTACAAGCCACAGGTCGCAGGCAACAAAACGCGATTACGGTGTCGTCTTTTCCCTGACCATTACGAGAAAATCCTATGACCATCATGTCCCAGCCGGTAACCGTACAACCACAGCCAGCCACAACCCGATCATCGGCGAGCGCTCAGGACGGCGAACCGTCAGTACAGGGCAGGACCAAACGGTCACTGATTCAAACCGTCACACAGTGGCCTGTGAATCCACCGCCCAGCCCCAGGGATCCCCATTTTCAACACACCCTGGAACAAAGCAAGCAACTGCTGCACAAGAGCGATAAGGAAATGGCGTTCCAGTATTGCGCCGCATTGATGCTGCTGGAAAGTCGCAAAGGTTCTGTTCCGAAAACCGCCGACCAGCCTCCCACGGTCACTGACATTCCACCGTTTTCCACCTTCGGCCAGGCTTGGGCACTCTTCACACTGGCACTCAAACAAGAGCCGTTCGCAAGCTATGCCAAGAACCACAACATCGATATTTCCAGCCTCAGGTGGTTCCCCCATGCGGACTCGATGGAATGCACTATCAATGGCAAGACTCAACTTTTCTCCCACGCGACACCTGGCTGGCGAGAAGCCAGCGCCGCTGTCGCAGCCGCGGCAAAAGAGGTGGCTGCCGGTCGAGTTGAATCGTTCCAGTACACCGGCGAACACAGTGCCCCGATTGACGTAGTGGGTAACTTCTATGGCGAAGAGCCCGCGAGCCGTCAGATCAACCTGCTCAGTTCAATCCGCAGCCTCCGGGGCGGCACCTTCAAATCCCTGATGCCCCACAACGGTCCGCTGGCGCCGCAATTCATGCGCGTCAGGAAGGCACAAGGCGAAGTCGAGAACGCCATCGCCACGGCGACCTACAACGAAACCCGGGGTGTAGCAGATGCCAACCGCACGCCGACAATCTCGCAACGTGTCGAGGAGGCCGACCGGGAACTTGCCCGTGATGTCAGCAGATGGGTGGGAGTCAAAGCCACAGGCGGCCAGAACGAAGCGACTGAATTGACGGTCTCCGACCTTCCTAAGGATTCATCCTATATGCAGGCAGTGCAAGCCTATAAAGAGGCTCTCTCCAGCGATACTTTCAAGAAGTTCATGCAAACACACTGCGTAGATCCAAGAACTGTAGAAATCGATAATAAAGGGACTCTGTTTTGCAAGATAAGGAGCTCGGACGGCAGCTTCAAATGGATCCATTTCCCGGTTAAAAATCGACATTGGAAACCCATTCAAGATGACATTTTGAAAGCGGCGCGCGAGATAAGGGGTAGCAGTTCGCAGAGATTGCAGAACTATAACTACGTTAGGGAAAATCTCCCCATGGCGGGCATTCTGGATTTTTACGGAGTCCGCGAGCATTACGGCTCACCGCAGTGGCTCGAACAAAGCGCAGCACTCATTCGCGATGGGTTCCCTGCCCTGGACAAAGACAATCCTCCAAACGACCCACTCTCCCTTGCTGTGCGCGAACACCAACAGGCAGCCAAACAGCGCCTGGCGCGTACAGAAGGACTCCCCCCACCAAGCTTCCCCGTTCCCACAACGCCGTTCAGACGCAACCAGATCGACGCGGCCATACCTACGCCGGCCAAGCCATCCGCCCAGCCTGTAACGCCAGCGGATATCATCGGACAGCGTCTGTTTGGGGGCGAACCGAACCGTCAAACAGTGGTAGCCGGATTGCTAAAGGATGCCATCAGCACGGCATCTCCCTCTCTGAACGTCGATGTCCAGCAGTTGGCCTTCGCCGCCCCGGACCCGCAGAATCCGGGCCAGTTCCTGGAAACACCCCTTATGGAACTCGCCCTTAACCATATTGCCGGTGCCGATGCACCGGTGTTCAGCCATGACGGCAAGTTTGTCGACACGCGTGCGAACGCGCAGGCACTTACGGGCAATCCGCCGGGCACCGCGCTGAACATCGATAGATCGGCGCTGCAAACGGCTATCAGTCAGTTGCCAGGCAAGCTGGACGAAGCCATGCAAGCAGCCAGGCTCGATTATTGGGGCAAGCCACCTTTCAATGAACCCGCCCCTGGTGTCGGTGCCGACGCGTCCATTTTCGGCGGAGATCGCCGATTGATGCTCGGTGAACTGATGCGCAGCAACCTGCTCCTGGCCAGTATGAAACACCCTGGGTTGAATGACATGCAACGGGAAACCCTCGACCTGGTGGCCAGGTACCCCCACGGCTCGACACGCCCCAAATTGGCGGATAGCTCCGTAACCGTGTTCGCTTTCTCCAGCACCGACAATGCCCGCCCCGATACCCCGCAATCCCTGACCCCCAACCTGGTCATAGAACGTATGTACCCGGGGCGTACGCTCGTGCTGGTGTGCGAGCCGAGCGGCAAGGTGACCCCCTACAACTCGTTGAATGCAGCCAAACAGGCGTGGGAAGGGAACCTGAAAATACAACAACCGAACGCAACGTTCAGCACTGAAGTGACCAAAGTGGATGCCGATGCGTTCTATATCCAGGCAAGCAATCTTATCAACAGAAACAACGCGGATGCAGTCACCACCTACCCTGCACTGCTCGCCTCCCAGCCCTCTGACGCAGCCGCGGAAAAGGTGTCCGACTGGATAAAAAACACCACCGATGTCAACCGTTTCATGCTGTATGAGCTCACCACGGAATTGGCGGGCTACATGCATCGCAACAAAGAACAAACCTATAACAGCGGGATCCCTGACCTCCACACGTATATACAGGACCAAGTAAAAGCCCTCTCACCGCCCCCCTTCACCTGTGATATCGATGATGTGGAAGTGCACTACTCCACGAATCTTGCCTACCTTACAACCCCGTTAGTGCGCCAAAAGTCCGGTAAAATGTCCCTCACCGAAGCGTTCATGCAGAACCTTGCACAGTTCATGTTCACCGAAGTAGAAGTACGAAACAAAACAACGGGAGCGCTTATACCCGCCCTAAGCAATAGAGATGCTTTCGACACGCTTATTGCGGGCATCGATGTCGGCAAGAACTATCCTGAGTTACTTAAAAAGGAATTGCTTGACGACCCAACTAAAAAGACAGAGCGCCAACAACGTTATGGGCAGCAAGTGCCCATTGAATTAAAAATCAAAGCCCTGGAACTGACCGCCAAAGGCGAGTCCGGCTTCGATAACGCAATGGGGTTTCGCTATCTCCAGGCAATTCTTGATCCCACGCCAGGCAATAAAACGGTTGACGGCAAAGAGATCACAATGCGTCCATTGGCGTTCGTACGTCAGCCCGGCAGCAGCCCTGACGTTGTTGAGAATATGTTCCTGATCGAACCCAAGGACAGCACCCAAGGCCCTCATATTCTCTATCGCCCACTGATGAACGATGCACCTTTGCTGCAGTTTCCTTCGCGGCAGGCATTGATGGAAGCCATCCAGAAGCCCGGAAAGTTGCAAACCGATATTATTGCCTGGCTACCGGATGAGTCCAGCCGCACGGTTTATCGCCATGGAGGGTTCAGCGAACCTCACCTGCCAGCTAACCGAGTTTTTTTAGTGACTTCAATGCATTGCGAAAGCCGGATGCGCCGACGATCGCCACCGCCGGAACTGCGATGGATGACCTGCAAACAAAACTGCAATCCGGTCAATTGATGAACTATCTGTACGAGGCCAATGCCAAGGCCATGATCTCGTTGCAAGAACAGCACACGGTTTCGGATTCGGAAAGTCGGTGGGCGACACTGAAAGAAGGTGGATTTATGGTCCTCTCCGCAGTATTGCCCGTTCTTCGCGGACCCGCTGCCGTCCTCGGCATGGCAATGCAGCTTTACGGCGTCCTTGGCGATCTCGAAACTCTGACTAATGAAGAAGAAGGTAAAAAGGGCGATAAACTAACCGCCGCAGCCGATCTGTTGGTCAACTTCGCAATGTTGCTGTTTCTTCATCGTGCTGCAGGATCAAGATCTGCTGCACGTTCAAACTCAAGCAGTGCCGTCGGCATGCTGCCCGAAAATAGTGGGCGACCGCCACTAACTGACAATGCCTTCGTGTCAGGAGGCCGCATCGAACCACCAACAACGGTCGTTGAAAACAATCGTGTGCCCACCACCGAAGTAACAACCTCGACTGCAACAGATGGAACGCAATATCGCCCCGTCATTGAAGCCTTCGAAAAAGACGGATTACTGATCAGAACCCTTCAGCTCAGAAACGCGCATCTGGAGTTTCATAACACCGGTGAGACCCTTGACAACATTCGCGCACAGGGCGATGCCAACAGAGGACATGGAGGGCTGCGCAAATGGAGCCTGGCTCAAGCAGACTTGCTGCCCAACTACTACAAAATGGGTGACAACGCTGGAGCCCTGCCGCGAAACATGGCCATCTTGGCGTTTCCGGAAAAACTCCAGAACAACATCACCGCCATACATGAAAAAGATGCCTTCTCTGGGAACATCCAGGCCGACACGCGTTACATGGGGCAGGAGAACGCCCGCAAAGGCATGCAAGACTTATTGACGGAACTGAAAACCCAACAAGGCGAGCATCCCGACAACCCACTTGAAAACAGCGAAATCCAGACAGTGGGCGTGCCACCCGACGCACTGGCCGGCCTGGTTTTCTATGGTTCAAACGGTCAGACCTGGGAGGCCGCCAAGCCACAGTTTCAGAGAGCCATTAACCGAGCCGGCCCCGAGTTCGATGGGAAGTCATATCCTGTCTTTACCTACAAGGTCGAGGAAGGTAAAACCAGACTGGTATACCTCGAAACACTCAAGGTTGATACCAAGGCAAGCTAACGACACCGTTAGCCTCGCATTGCTGCGCTAGTCAAACCACTCCCGCCGCCCCTCAAAGGTGCTGATGATCAACTCGACGATCATCTGCACCGCCTCGGGGTGGCGCACCTGCGCATTCACCGCCAGCCACACCTGGCGCTGCATGCTGTCCTCGGCCAACAACCCCGGCAACGCCACCAGCCCCCGGTCGAAGCTGCTCATGTAGTGCGGCAGCAAACCGATGCAGGCGCCGCAGCGGATCATCTCCAGCATCAGCGAATAGGCATGCACCTGCACCACCGCCGCCAGGCGCTGTTGCACCACCTGGTTCCACGGCTGCAGGGCCTCGACCTGGGCGTCCGGCTGCCATTGCACCAGCATGTAGTCAGCCAGGTCTTCCACGCTGTCCGGGCGCGTGGTCAGGCGTGAATAGCGCTTGGCGATATGCGGCAGGTACCGCAATCGCGCCAGCGCCCGCGGCGGTTCGGTGACGAAGCTCGGGCCGGGCACCGGACCGTCGGTGTCCGCCAGCCACAGCACCACATCCACGTCCACCGCTTGCAGGGACAGGTGGCTGTCGAGGGAGATGATCTCCAGGCGCACGCTGGCATTGCGGCGCAGCAAGGCGATCAGGTCGCGGCCGAGGATGTCGTGCAGGATCGGCTCGGCCACCGCCAGGCGAATCAGCGGCTGTTCCAGTACCGGCAGGCGCCGTTCATGGGCCAGGGCGATCAGTTGGGCCTGCAACTGCTGGCCGTCGCGGCTGAGCACCAGGCCGTTGCCCTGGTAGCTGAACAGCGCATGGCGCAGGTGTTCTTCCAGCTGGGCCAGGCGCTTGCGCAACAGGGTTGCCTTGATATTCAGGCTGCGCGCGGCCTGCATGAAACAGCCGCAGCGCGCACTCACCAGAAAGTAGCGGGCCACCTCCGGGTCGATCTCGCTGGCCAGGGCCAGCCAGGCACTGCGTGGCTCGGTAGGTGCACGGTAAGCAGTGGGCCCCTGTGGGGCAGACGGTTCGAGAAATGCCATGGGAGACTCCCTGTCTGGTTGGTCTGTGCATCCAATGCGGGTTGAGGCGTGTTACTCCAGCACTTTGTTCAACTCGGCGCCGTCGATACTCAAAGTCGCGGTGTTGAGCATGCCTTCCAGGTAGGCCTTGGCGATCTGTTCCTGGCGCTGGGCGCGCAGGGCCTGGGTCAGGCGTTCACGCAGCTCGTCCAAGGTGGCGGTGCGCGCCGGCTGCTGGCCGATGAGCTTGAGCACATGAAACCCGGCCGGGCTCTGCACCACGTCCGAGACCGCACCGACCTTGAGCCGCGCCACCGCGCCGCGCACCTCCGGCACCAGTTGCTGCAACGGCTGCATCCCCGAATCGCCGCCGCGCGCGGCGCTGTCGGGGTCCTGGGAAAACTGCGTGGCCAGGGCGGCAAAATCAGCCGGCGCGGCCTGGGCCTTACGGCTCAGTTCCTGGGCCTGACGCCGTACGGCGTCGAGGTTTTGCGGGTCATTCACCGCGAGGAAAATCTGGCTCACCTGGTACAACGGCGGCGTCACCCATTGCGCCTTGCCGCTGTCGTAGGCCTGTTGCAACTCGGCGGCGCTGGGGTAGTCGGCCGGTACCTGGCTGACCGAGAGCATGTAGTCGCGAAACACGATCTGCTCGGCGGCGGCGCGGGTCTGCTGCTCCACCTCCGGGCGCTGGCGCCAGCCCTGGGCATCGGCCTGTTCAAGCACGGCTTTTTGCGCCAGCCTCGAGCGAATCCAGGTTTCCAGGGCGCCACGGTTGCCGCGCAATTGCTCGCGGAATTCGGCCGGCAGGCTGGCCAGCACACTTTTCAGCTCCGCCAGGTCGATCTGCTGGTTGCCCAGGCGCGCCACCGCTGGCCCGCTCGGCGCGGGAGTGATCACCGGCGCCGATTGCTGCGCCGCCACCGGGTCGCGGCCCGGTCGCAGGCTCAACGCCACGGCCACCACCAGCACAGCCAGCGCCCCCGCGCCGAGCATCAGGGTTGGCTTTTTCACAGCACCGCCACCTCTTCACCCACCGCGGCAGCCCGCAACTGCGCGGCCTGCTGGCTGTACTCACGCAGGTAGACGATAAACTCCTGCAACAGGCGATCCCACAATTCCAACTGGCTGCGCAGGTGCGTGACGCCAACCCCGGCCACCACCACGTCCATTTCCATCAGCAGGAACTCGCCCTGCACCGACAACCGCGCAAAGCGCCGCGAGGCGTTCCATACCGGGGCCAGGCCTTCGGGCAACTCGCCCTGTACCCGCAGCGCGCAGCTGTAGGTGAAGTCCACATAGCTGCCCTGCTCCGCCGCCGGGTTGCCGAAGCGCACGGCAAAGCCGATGCCCTGGCTGGCGCTGAGCAACTGCACGATGCCGTTCTGCTCGCTCTGGTTAACCCGGTAGCCGGCGTCCTGCAACAGGTCGGTGAGGCTCTGGACGGTGACGCTGGTGATCAATTCGCTCATGGTGATCTCTTCCTTGTCTATCAGTGATTGGCGGCTGCCTGGGGCGCATCAAAACGGCTCTTGTACAGATCGTCGCCAAAACCCTGGGCCAGTTCCTCGAACTTGACCCGTGCGCTGCTGGCGAACGGCTGGCGAATGCTCATCACCTCGGCCACATCGATTTTTTCGTAGGCCGCGAGCAGTTGCTGGGCCACGCCGTACATCTGTTGATTCTTGACTGAACATTGCTGCACTTGTGTGTCACGTTCGCTTAAGGCCGCCTGCAGGCGCGCGCGCTCGGCTTCCTTGCCCTTGGCCAGCACCAGCAGTTCGTCATAGGCCTTCTTGAACTTGCCGATCTGCTCGTTGCTCGCCGCCACCTGGGCCTGCGCCTGGCTGTGCAGGCTCTGTTGCTGGCCGGCCAGTTGCTCGGCGGTGCCACGGGCCTTTTCCAGCTCGGCCGTCAGTTGCTTGATTTGCGCCTGGGCCTGTTTGGCCTGGTTTTCGGCGGCCAGCCGTGCGGCACTGGCCTGGGCCTGTTCGCTTTGCAGCGCCTGCAATTGCTGAGTGGTGCTGCGCAGTTGCGTACGCAGGCGCTCCTCCATGCCTTCGGCCGACGCGCCGGTGCTCACCAGCAGCAGTAACAGCGCGCAGATTCGTGTGTTCATGTGGCATCTCCCTGCGCATCAAAAGCGAGTGTTGAGTTCCAGTTGCATCACATCGACTTCGAACGGCTGGCCATACACTTCGGAGGCGCTCAACCAACGCGCACTGGCGTAGATGTTCTTGTCGATACCGTAGTTGCCGCCAATGAAATAGCCCTTGGCGTTGGTGCCGCCCAGGTGGAACGACGAGTCGTTGAAGCCGTCGGGCAAGGCGTCGGGCTGGATGTACTTGTAGCCGGCCAACAGGTTCCAGTCGCCGCGCTTGCGCATCTCCAGGGCGCTGCCGAGGGTGAACGAGACCATCAGCGCATTACCGCCACTTTCAAACTGGCCGTTGCTGTTGATGTTGTTGACGATCTCGCCTTCGCTGCGCTTGAGCATCTCGCCCTTGTCGTAGGCCAGGTTGTGAATGAAGTTGGCCTGGCTGCGCAGCTTGAAGTCGCTGGGCAGTTCGCTGTCCCAGACCAGGTTGAGGTCCAGCACATCGAACTTGGACGCCAGGCCTACGTACTGCGGGTCGGGTGTGCGCGCAGGATCCGCCGGGTTGGTGGTGTTGTTGCGCAGGTTGAACACCGTGTTGCCTTTCTGCATGAAGGCCACGCGCGTGCCGTCGGTGTCGCAACCTGCCGCGCCCTGCCAGGTGGAGCAAGGGCTGGAGCGCTCGCCTTCGATGTCCTGGAACTGGTAATAAGCCGCGGCGAGTTTGAGGCGGTTGCTGCGGTTGATCTTCCAATCCGCGCCGATCTGCCCGCCAAACAGCCATTTGGTGTCGCTGTCTTCCTTGTCGATACCATTGGTGCTGGCGGTGTCGGAGGTGTACTCCACCGGGAAGGCGCCAAGGGTACCGAACAGGCCCCACTCGCTGTTGAGGCTATGGTTGAAGATCGCCGCCACGCCGTCGAAGTTGAGGTCGTTGGAATACATCATGTCGGTGGAATAGAACGGGTTGCCGATGCGCCCGGCGGTCAACGTCATGTAGTCGGTGGTTTTCCAGCTCAGATAACCCTGGTCGAGCCAGATGTCCTTTTTGCCAAAGCCGCCGCCCAGGGTCTGGGTGGTGGACACCGGGTTATTGTCGGAGCCGGTGGCGATGCGAATGCCGGCGGTCCATTCCGGCGAGATCACCGCTTTCATGCCCAGGCGTGCACGCAGGCGGAACAGGTTCTCGCGGTCCTCGCGGGTGTTGAGCAGCGGCGGGAACTTGGTGTTGGAGTTCTTGTTGACGTCGTACGGGCCGGTGTCATTGAGCTTGGCAAAATCGGTGATGTTGTTGCTGTTATTGCCCGAGAAGTAGCGCGACTCGTCGCGCAGACGAATATCGCCATCAAAGCTGATGCGCGAGATCCAGTCGGGGAACGTATTGGGCTGCGCCCAGTTTTCCCGCTTGGCGGTGGACATGACTTCGGCTTTGACCTGGTCGCGGATCTGGTCGCGCACCGCCTGCGGCACGTACTGCACGCGCACATCCCCAGGCGCGGTCGCCGGGCCGCTGGCAACCACCGGCGCGGCGTTGGCCTGACGGGCCTGCTGGGCTTCCTTTTCGGCCTGGGCGATCAGCCCATTGGCGGTGTCCTGGGTCAGCACACCTTGCTGCACCAGCAGGCGGATCAGGTTGATGGTGACGTTTTCCGAAGGCGCAACCGGGGCTGCCGCCGCCTGCCCGACCAGGGTCGCGATGACCATGCCAACCGCCAGGGTCAGTCGATTCACGGGGGAAATCATGTGTACGCAACTCCTGTAAAAAACCGTAGATAAGAGGTTTCGTGCAATCAATCCGGACGCCGGCCCTTGAGGGACAGGCGCATGGGCAGCGTCAGCGACGCCGGAGGTTTCTGGGTGGCGCGGGGCGCACGGATCAGCGCCAGCATCTGGGCGTCGGTGTCGGCATCCCCGCTGGACTTGGCCACCAGCGCCTTCGTCACCTGGCCGTCGGTGCCCAGCCACAGGTCGATCTGTATCGCAAAGGCCTTCTTGCGCAGCTCCGGGTCTTCACGCATCAGCCGTTGATAGGTACCGGCCAGGTACTGCTTGTACGTGCCGGTCCCCAGCCCGCCGCCGCCACTGCCGGCCATGCCGCCGCCCTTGCCGGCGCCGATGTTGAAGCCGTCGTTACCGGACTGCGCATCCCCGTCGATCTGCATCGGGTTGGCCAGGTCTTCATTCGGTGAAGGCGGTGCTTCCTCGGCCGGCTTGACCTCTTCGGGTTCGGGACTGGGCACCGGTTCCGGGACCTTCTCTTCAACCTGGGGCTCGGGTTCCTTGGGTTTTTCCGGGGGTGGCGGCGGCGGTGGCGGCAACGGAATAATCGTCGGCACCTTCGGCGCTTCACGGCGTACGCCACTCATGTCATTGGCCCACTGCCAGAGAAACCAGGCCGCCACGGCGCCCAGCAACAGGCCGGCGCCCCACTTCAACGGGCGCAACGGCGGTTTGTTCTTCACCGGCAATGGCGCGATCGGGATCTGTGCGGTCATCACTCAGCCCTGGCTCGGTTTGCCGGTGACCAGCCCGACCTGGGACAGCTCCAGCCGGCGCAGCAGGTCGAGCACCTCGATGACTTTCTGGTACTGCACCATCGCATCGCCGCGCACGATCACCGGGAAGTCCGGGTTCAGCGCTTTCTCGATGCGCAGGCGCTCCTCCAGTTCGCCGAGGGTCACCGGGTACGCGTCGAGGAACACCTGGCCTCCGTCATTCACGGAGATGGCCTTGGTCTTGGCCTCCGACAGCGACACCGAGGCGCTGGCCTTGGGCAGGTGGATCTGGATCCCCGAGACCTGGGCGGTGGCGGTGAGGATAAACATCACCAGCACCACCATCAGCACGTCCACCAGGGGCGTGATGTTGATGCTGTCGACGGCGGCATCATCGTCATCGTCGTGGGAGGCATTTACGGAAGCCATGGCGATTCTCCTCAGGCCGGAACCGATGCGTGATGGTCGCGGCGGTGCGCGGTTTCACTGTGCTGGCTCTCGCCGTGCATCTCCGCCAGGCGGGTGATGAACTCGTCGACGAACACGCGCATGTCGGCGCTGACTTCCTTGTTGCGCGTGATCAGGCGGTTGTAGCCAAACAACGCGGGGATCGCGACGAACAGGCCCATGGCCGTGGCCAGCAAGGCCGCCGCCATGCCCGGAGCGATGGCGTTGATGTTCACGTCGCCGGCCATGGCCGTGCCGAGGAACACCACCATGATCCCCAGCACCGTACCGAGCAGGCCGATATACGGGCCGCCGGCGATGGCGTTGGACAGGGTCGACAATTTGGAACTCAGGGCCTGGTTCTCACGGGTGCGCACGCCGTCCATGGAGCAGCGGATCGCTTCGATGGTGGCCGCCGACACCGACGAGGTGTCGGCGCCCTGGGCACGCCGGGTACGGATCTCCTTGACCGCCACCAGGTACAGGCGCCACAGCGAAGAGTGGCTCAGGCGCTCAGCCAACTGCGCGTCGTCGGCATACATCTCCAGGCGCGTGCCGATCTGGGCGAAGTGCTCGCGGAACACTTCGTTGGCACTGCTGAGGCGGCCGACCTGACGGTTCTTGCGCAGCATGATGACCCACGACTGGAACATCATCGCCACCAGCACCAGGATGATCACCCAGGCGTCCACCGGTACGGCGTTGAGCAAAAAGCCCAGGCTGCCGAAGCCGAAGCCGGACTGTTCTTCATCCACGCCGTAGGCCACCAGTTTCGACTCGGCGCCCTGGGCGCTCGCGTCAGCCAGCAACAGCGCAGCCGGGCGCGCCACCTTGGACAGGCGCAGCTCATCCATGGCCCCGGCGAACGGCAGGTGCGTGCTGCCGGCTTCCGGCAGGTCGGCGCCGACCGCCAGCTGCGTGTTGAACCCAGGCATGGCCACGGCGAGCGTGGCGCTTTCACGGCCATTCACATACAGCGTGACCTTGTCGCCCTCGGCGGTGAACGCCAGGTGCTGCCATTGGCCCGGGTTCAGCGGTTGGGTCGACACCGCGCGCTGGCCGTCGATCTCCACAAACGGCGAGCCCTGATTCAGGCCCAGCAACAGGCTGTGGGCACCGTCACGTCGGGCCAGCACGATTTGCTCACCGCTGGCCTGGTCCAGGCGCAGCCAGGCGCTGAACGTGAAGGCAGCGCCGGCGGCGTGTTGCAGCGACGGGCTGGCCGGCAACAGCAGCGGCTGGCCGCCGAACTGCAAGGCGCGGCCGATCACGCCGTCGATGCTCGCGCCGGTGACGTTCAACGCGGTGTTGGCGTAGGCCGTGGTGTCCCGTGGCGGCGTCGCGTTGGCGCCATCGAAGTGATAGAGCGCGGTGTAATTCGGATCGAACGTCAGCTGGCCATTGGCGGTGGCCGGGGCCTTCTGGTTGCCGTAGTACATCCAGAAGTCCTGGCGCTGGCCGCCTTCGACCTTGGGCACATCGACCCAGATCAACGCCATGCCCATCAACGGGTCGAAGCTTTCGATCTGGTGATTGAACACGGTCTTGTCATCGGCACTCACAAAGCGCAGGTCGGCGCCGTCGTCCTTGACCCCGTCAAAGGTGAAGTTGCCGGTGTGCAGGCGCACCAGCAACGCGGTGCGGCCCAGGGCCTGGCTGATCGCGGCGCCCTGGGCGGTGGTGTCCACCGAAATCTGTTTGCGGTAGTGCCAATCGTCCTGCCACCAGGCGTGGGCAGTGGCCGGGAGCGCGAAGCCCAGGCAGATCAACAGGCTCAGGAATAGGCGTTGCATGGGTGAAGTCTCCGGAAGAAAAAGTCAGAAAGTCGCCTGCACACTGAAGTGCAGTCGCGAGTCCTGTTTCTGGGTGTTCGGTCCATCGAGCAGCGGGTAACCCCAATCCAGGCTGCCGGACAACCACTTGCTCAAACTGGCGCGGGTGCCCAGGCCGACACTGGCCAGGCTGTATTCGTCTTCCTGCTCGGGCAGCGGGTCGTGCAGGCGCAGGCGCGCACCTTCGGCGAACGCATAGAAGCGCCACTCCTGCACATAACTGCCGAGGAACTTGGCCAGGGACGGCGTGCGCAGTTCCTGGGAGAGCAAATAGCCCTCGTCCCCGGTGCGCTCGGCCGCCAGGTAGCCACGCACCGAGGTGGCGCCGCCGGCGGAATACTGCTCGTTGGACACCAGCGGCCCGGAGGCCAGCTGGAAAGCGCCCTTGGAGGCCGACTGCCAATCGTTGGCGAAGGTGTAGGTGTAATTCAGGTCGCCCTTGAGCACGGCGAAACTGGCACTGGCCTTGTAGCGCTTGTAATCGAACTCCTCGGCGTCGCTGCCGTAGCCAAAAAATGCACGGGTGCCGACCACCAGGTTCAAGCCCAGCCCCAGCTGGGATTGCTCGGTGTAGCGATAGCCGTTGTAGCCCAGGGTGAACGGCGCGTACTTGAGCGGCACCTGGTCGCTGCTGGCGCCGAACTTCATCTGCTCGTCGAAATCCTTGAAGTCCACACCGAACGAAAACGAATTGGCCCAGTTGCCCGCCGCCGGCAAGCTGTAGATGGCGGATACGCCGTAGGAATGGCCCTTGCCCAACACGTTGCTGCCGCCGATGGTGGCGATGTTGCTGTCGGACTGGTAACCGGAGAACTGCAAGGTCCAGCGTTCGTTCAGCGGCGCACTGTAGGAGCCCGACCAGACCTTGGCATTTTCGGTGTCCTGGGGCGCGGTGAAGTAGGTCAGGGAAATGCTGTGGCCCAGTTGCCAGAGGTTGTCGTAGCCCAGGGTGGCGACCGAGCGCAGCTTTTCGGTGTCGGCGCTGTAGTCGTTGTTCAGGCCGAGGCTGGCGTGCCAGGGGTTCTGGTCTTCGACCTGCAGATCCACGTCCATGGTGCCCGGGCGCTGGCCTTCGCGGACCAGTGGCGTGACCTGCCGGCCGGCACTGCGGTTGAGCCCGGCCAGCTGGGTTTGCACCATGGTGAAATCCGGCACCGCGCCTTCCTTGAGCCCCGGCACTTCCTCGCGGATCTCCACCGGCGAGTAATGCTTGGCGCCGACCACACGCACGCGGCCGACCTTGGTTTCGCTGACCTGCAGATAGACGATGCCGTCATCGACCTTCTGTTCCGGCAGCTCGACAAACACCGACTGGTAGCCACGCGCCTGGTAGATCTTCTGCAACGCATCGCGCGCGCCTTCGATATCGTCCAGGGTCTTTTGCGGGCCGAGAAACGGGTACACCGCCTCCTCGATCGTCGCCGCATCGAGCACGGTATTGCCGCGCACGAAGTACTCGTTGACGTCCACCTTGCGCGCCGGGGCCTCATCGCCCTCCTCGGCCCACACCGCTTGCGCCAGGACGCCCAGCGTCAGGCAGCACAACGCCAGCGTTGATTTGAACAGATGCTCCACACCGCCCCCTAACTGTCTAAGATTTTGCGCCGTCGCCGCTTGCACGGCGTCTGGCCTGCTCAATTGCTGCTGGTCGAAAGATGGCTGTGCCGCGCCAGCCAGGTGTGCAGCAAGGCGAAGTTCAGAGAGAACTCCGGCATGTGCAGCAAGGCGCCACAGAACACGTCACCGATGATGGTCTGGATCAACTGCACGGCCTGCGGGTTGTTCAACAGGCTGGCGATGTCGCGCTGCAAAGCGTGGATGCTCCACACCTTCTGGTTCAGCTCCAGGCCGACGAACCAGCGGAACAGCAGGTTGTAGTTCAGTTGCTCGTGCAGCTGCTGTTCGCTGGGCACCGAATACAGCAGTTGCAGCAGCAGGATCTGCACCACGGTCTGCGGCGCGATCGCCATGCCCGGCGCGGCCTGGAGCAGGTCGCGATGCTGCTCGAGCACCTCGTCGATCTGCGGGCGCAACAACACCAGCGAATGCCCCGCCGGGATGTAGCTGGACACTTCCTTCAAGGCGCCCTGCCAGTCGTCCTGGGAGACGATCCACACCCACGGCGCGCCGTAGCGGTACACCGAAACCGGCTTCTTGCGCGCAGCCTCGACGATCTTCGACAGGCGCTGGTCGAGCTCCTGCATGCCAACTTTCGAGTAACGTTCCATAGTTCCCATTGCCCCACTCCTGGCGTCCCGCTGACGGCTGGGGAGGCGGCTCGTGGCGGCCTCCAGCGCGTTACATAGGCAAGACGGAAGTGGCGATGAGCTACCGAACTTTTGTCATGAAAGCTTCATTTGGGATTGTGAGGGGGGCAATTTTTCCGGGTCGGCATGTGCGGCCCTGGAGCCGACCGGAGTTGGGTCTGGTGTACTGGGTAAATGTGGGAGGGGGCTTGCCCCCGATTGCAGTGGGTCAGTACCAAATCCATCAACTGACACTCCCTCATCGGGGGCAAGCCCCCTCCCACATTTGGATCTCCATATATCAGATGGACCTCGGTCTGCTTTTGCTCTGCTTTTGCTCTGGCTTTTGATCTTGATCCTAGGCGCCCCGTCAAACACGCTGGCCGAACGCAGGCTTGAATCCGTGGGTAACCCGGCAGGACGCCGGGTTAGCCGTCCTGGGCCAGGGATGGCCCATGACGGCGGCCCACGGATTCAAGCCGGAGTGAGGGCATGCCGAGCCTAGGCGAGGCACCAAGTGGTGGGGCAAGACCTTTTGGTTACTTTTGGGGCGTTTGCCAAAAGTGACCCGCTGTAAGAGCGGAACCATAGGCAGCCGTTACCGCAGCAACGGATATGTACTCATTCCAACTCCAACAAATGGTCGACCCAAAGGCCGCCATCGGGAGCAAGTCGAATCGTCGCACCCACAGTTTTAACCGAGTCTCCCCCACCATACCGGTCGGCTAATAAGAAGCTCGCCACCCTTCTGCTTGCGCAAAAAAATGGGGCGATCACTGATCGCCCCGAACGGTACATCGAGAGGTCCTTCTGAAGTTCTACAAACTGATCTGCTTACGCTCCTCATCCGTCAACCGCGCCCGCGCCTGATCACTCAGCGGCCCCGCGCCCAGCACCTGCACCGGGCTGTCGGGGTTGTAGCCCGAGGTTTTCCGAGGTTCCGGTTCACGCGGCAACGGCTCGGTGCCCAGGCTCAGCACCTCCACGGTCATGATCGACGGCCGGCCCTGCCTGGCCGCCGCCTGCTGGCTGCGCGCCGCGTCTTCTGCGGCCTGGGACGCCGCCGCTCCTGCTGCGCTGGCCGAGCTCATGGCGCCGGTGTTGACGGTGGCCGACACCGGCACCCCGGACGACTTGCCCTGGGTCTGGATGTTCGCCGCGTTCACCACCCGCAGGGCGGCGATGTTGACGTTGCCCGACACCCGAATCCCCGCCTCGCCCGCATCGATGGTGCCCAGCGGCGCGATCAGGTCGATATCCCCCGCCGGCACTTCCGGGATCGGGTTGAGCGTGGCGATCCCCGCACCGGTGCTCGGCACCGATGGCGACAGGCTCACGTTGCCCCAGTTGTCATAGACACGCTTGGGCGGCGTGTACACCACGGTGGTCTTGGAGCCGCGCCCGGCGTTGATGTCGCCCTCGCTGGTCCAGGCCATGATCGAGCCGCCGAAGGTGGTCATGATGCGGCTCTGGCCAAGCAGGATACTGCCCAGGGAGTACAGCTGGATATCTCCCGCGCCCTGGGTGATCACCCCAGCCGTGGACGGCGGTGCGAAACCTTCGATGCCGAACGTCTGGCGGCCGCCCGGCGTGAGCATCTGGATCGAGCCACCGAAGTTGGTGTGCACGCCGGCACCGCCGAACATCGTGATATCGCCCTTGTAGGTGATCGGGTTGCCGGCCACGTCGGTCTCGGGGAACAACCGGGCAATCGCGGCACGACCACGCACATAGCTGCCCTGGCGCACACTGCCGTCCTGGTTGTACTCACGGCCGGCGGCCTTGAGTTCGGCAAAGTACACGTCGCGGGCGAAGATCCGTTGTTGTTCGGCGGGCAGTGTGGCGTAGTAGGTCCGGGCCTGTTCGCTGTCGCCGGCAAAGCCGAAGCGTTCGGTGAGCCAGGTAACCAGCTCGTTTTCGTAAGTCTTGGCCACCTTGGCGCCTTGCAGGGATTCACCCGGTTGGGCCAGGTTGGCGGGGTTCAGGTAGGCATCGACGAAGCGGCGGTAATCCGGGCCATTGGCGCCCATGCCGGCTTGCATGACGATGCTTGCGCCAGGGCGGCTGTCGCCCGCCGCCACAGCACCCAGGCTGTTCACCGCGACTTTGTCTTCCATCTGGATGTTGCGCCCCGCCGTCAGTTCCAGCGTACCGGGGCCGGCAACGTTAAAGCTGCTGTAGAGGATGTCGCGGCCGGCGCTGGCGATGGAGATATCGGTGGGGCTGTTGTGCACGAACAGGTTGCCGGTAAAGGTGTATTGCCCCGTAACGATGACACCTGCGCTGGCACCGCTCAAGCGCGTGCCGCTGCCAACAATATCGCGTCCGGCTTGCATCCATACCGGGCCTGCGCCTTCGTAAAAGGTTTGCCCGAACCGAGCGTCACCCACCCCCGTGATCGTGAGGGCGCGCCCACTATTGACGCCCAGCAGGTCCCCGCTCAGCGCATAGAAACGCGCAGGTTCCAGGGCGTCACCCCAGGCCATGCTGGCGGTGTTGGGGCCAAAGGCAAACAGCGGGGAAACCGTCAAGGTGGCAAGGTTTCCATCGCTGGAAAGATTGCCACTGCCCACTATTGCCGTTTTTTGATCCGTCAGGAAACCGGCGAAGGCCGGACGCAGAATAGTCGCCAGGCTGTTGGGTGCCGCACTGGAGCGGCTGATCGTCAGATCGCCGCCGGAGATCGAATCGCCGGCCAGCAATTCCAGTTGCCCATTGGACGAAGGTGCGAGTACCAACGCCCTGAGCGGCTGCACGTCGCCAGGATTACTGGTCGAGGCGCTGCCGTAATAGAGACTGCCGTTAGCGGCAACCGCACGCAATGTCGCGGGATAGACCGCCGCCATATCGGTTTCCAGGGTCTGGGTCAGCGGCGTGAGGTTGCCCCCGGCAGAGAACAGGTCCACTGCTGTGCGGTCGGTCCACAAGCTGAACCAGCTTTGTCCGATCCCGTTGACCCCCTTATTGACGAAGGTCAAGGCGTTCATCTGCGGCGCGCGCCCAGGGTCGGCGACGTCCTGCAACACCAGGTCGCCACGGGTGGACAGGCTGAAAGTGGCATCGCCCGGCAACAGGCTCAAACCACCCGAGGCCATGGCCGAAGTGGAACGTAAAGGATCGTAGGCGCGCACTTCGCTGGGGCTCTGGTCTGTGAACCGGTTGCCATAACGCAGCGTCAGGCTGCCCAGGGCGCCACCGGTCAATTGCACGTGCCCACGCAGGTTCACCAGCGCACCATTGAGGTGGTCTGCGAAGGTCTGGCTGGCGGGGTTCACCGCTCCGCCGACCCGCAGGTTCAGATCACCGCCCCCCGTCAGTTGCACACTGCCATCGGCCCCGACCCGACCGGTGCTGCCGACTGCCAGTACCAGGCCTTGGCTGCGGCGACTGACGTTCAGAGCTGTTGACGAGACAGGGCTGATGAGTCCTGCATCGCCACCCACATCAACATTCAGGTTGCCGCCTCCCAGGGTGCCAAACCCGGTGAACCCGACCATCTGGTCCGAACGGTCGCTGGCGACGTAGGAACCAAAATTGATCCACCAGGCGGTAGCTTGCGCCTGGCTCCCACTGAGCCCATTGCCCTGACGCCACAGCCAGTTGCCGACGTTGGCTGAATCCTGACCCTGGTCGCTGGGTACCGGACGACCAACGCCATTCTGCGCCGGGCTGGTGATATTGCCCGTCAGGTTGCCGCCCACTTTAAGCAGCAAGTTGCCGCCCGTATCCGGGTACCAGGCACGGTACAGGCTGCCGGTGTCTGCGTTGACCAGCTTTTCGTTGCCCCCGGCGTTAGCCAATACCTTGCCATTGCTGCCCAGGGCTCGCTTGAGGTTATACGGATCGTTGGTCGAAGTGCCGGTGGACGAGCTGCCTGCCGTGTATACGCCGAACAGCGACTCCATGCTCAGGTTGCCGGCGGCCAGCAGGTCAAGGTCTGCGGCGCCGGTGCGGATTACGCTGAAGCGAGCACTGCCGCCCACCAGCAGCGTGTAGGCCTCACCACTGATAACGCAGTATTCCGGGAAGTCGTCACATACGCCTGGGTATTGTATTGCGTCGAAATCAACCGGTTGGCCTACCATGCTGTCATCGCCGAACCACCCCATGGAGCCCTCCTCGGTCCAGACCTGGGCGCCTTTCCCGAACGTCCCATAGTGACTGTCCGCCAAGCGCAGATTGCCGCTTACCGGATGCGGTTGCAGCAGGCGACTGTCGGCTGCCTCGGTGTCGGCCCCCGCAACCAGGCGAATCGACCACGACTGCGCACCCTCCTCCAGCATGGGTGCAATTGCCCAGTTCTTGCCTGGGTGGCCGGCGTCACGCAACGTCACCGACTCCACGCCGCCCGGCAGCTTCACGTCTGTTCCCGACGGCAACAGGGCGCCCCGGGGCAGCACTTGGCTGGCGGCCAGGGTCACCTTGGTGGCCAATGGCACACCCTTGGGCCAGATCAATCCGTCGACACTGGCTGACGTGCTCAACAGGCTGCCGGCATCCAGGACACTGCCGATGGCGAGGGTCTGGCTCTGAGTCAGCAACGTGCCCGCCGCGAACAGCACATTGCCCGAGGCATCCCGGACAGCCGCCGCCAACACCGTACCCGCCGGGAGTACCAACGGTTGTTTGAGCGTAGCCGCGACGGGCAATCGGGTGCCCGGCGGCAGAAACAGGGGGTTGGTCAGTACATCGAAATTTAGCGCAGCGCCCGCGGGGAACACGGTGCCCACCTCCAGGGTCACGCCGCTGCCCGGTACCACCACGGTGCCGCCGGTGTAGTCGATACCGGCGCGCAGCACCCAGCCATTGTCATCGTCGGTGGCCGGTGGCGCGGCAAAGCCGTCGTTGATGCTGCCATAGATATTCAGGTCGCCACCGGCGCGCAGGGTCAGGCTGCCGGACTCGGTCTTGGCCGTTGATTTGAGGCTGGCGTAGCGATAGCTGGAGAGGTCCAGGTCGCCCTGCACCACCAGGTCGCCATCCGGGGTTTTGCTGATGATCTCTACGCCGGGGCGCAGGTGGAACACATCGCCGTACGTGGCGTTGTTCAAGCCGGCGAGCTTGCGCAGCAAGTTGCTGTTAACACGCGCGGCGTTGATGAAATTCGTATTTGCTGGATCGACGACTTTCGTGAGGTAGTCCTGATCAATCACTTGGTACGGGCGCCCATTGGGCGTTTCATCGGTGTTGGTCGGGGCATCGTCGTAGGTTCTCATGCCATTGAGCGCAATCGAACGCGCGCCCTGGATAGTCAACTGCCCACTGGCATCAATGGCGATGTCATTGCCGCCCACGCGCGGCGCGTTGAGTTCCAGCGTGCCACGGTTGCGCCCGTCATTGCCAGTCGCGGCCTCGGTGCCATGGCGCAGGTCGATGCGCGCGCCGTTGGCCAGGGTCAACTGGCCCTGGCCAGAGCCGAGGACCACGATGGCGCGGTTAGGCGAATCGATGATCTTGCCGTAGCTGTCCACCCGAAGTTGGCTGCCATGGGCATCGAGCACCGCCGTGCCGTCCAGGCTCAGGCCCTGCTTGGCGGCCAGGTTTATGCTGCCCACGCGCTCACCGCTGGCGTCTACCAGGCCGGTCACGCGCAGGCTGCCATTGTCGATCGAGACGTTGACGCTGTTGGCCTTGACGTCATTGCCGATGGTCAGGTCGCCCTGCTTGAGCTGGAAGCTGCGCGCACCGTAGACCTGGCCTTGGTTGAGGCGTTGGTTGAGCGCTGCGAACTGGTCGCTGAGCGTACCGCTGCCGCCCAGGCGCTGGGCCTGGATCTCCACCGCACCCGCGAGGTATGGCACCCGCGTGCCACCGGCATCGTAGTCACCGCTGCTGCCGGCGATGATCTTGCCTGCCAGGTCGACGATCCCCGCAGCGCCGTCCACCGCCACCGCGCGCAACTTGCCCGCCTGGTTGTGCTGCGCCGACAGGTCGATGGTCGAACCGGCGGCCTGCTGCACATTGCCGGCACGGCTCTCCAGCAAGACCTCGCCGCCTGCGCTGTATTTGGTCAAGTCATTGAAGGCAATGGCCCGGCCGGACACATCAATCGAGGCGGCATCGGTCAACACCACGTCGCCCCGCGCGCCCAAGGTGACCTTGCCGCTGGGCAGTACCACGGCAGTGGCCAGGCGAAGGCTATCGCCTTGCAATGACCATTCGCCGCCGATGCCGTCCACCTTGCCTACTGCGCCAGCCGAGGCGCTGACATCAATCGCGCCACCGGCGGTAATACGGTTGACCGAACCGGCCTCACCGGTCATCAGCGGCGTGAGGATATTCAGGTTGCCGCCGCTGTAGGCAAAGCCCTTGATCGCATCAAACGCGCCCTGGCTCTGGTACACCGAGAGGCTGCCCTTGTGGTTGGCGGTGATGCGTTCACTGGCATTGAGGTTGACGTTGGCAAAGCCCAGGGCGAGGCGGTCGAAGGTATTGGTCGTGCTCGGCTGGGCAAAATCCCCATAGCCGAATTCGATACGCTCGGCATTGATGTCCAGGCGCCCGCTGCCGCTGCCGGCACCGCCGGTCACCGCCGCCACAGGCGGCGCGACGGCACCTTGCCAGATCAGGTTGGCGGTGTGGATAGTCGCCACGTCGTTCATGCCGCCAGAGCCGTAGATCGCCGGCGCGGACAGCATCAGGTTGCTCAGCAACGACTTGCCGGTCACGGCGTCATAAGTATCCAGGGTGGTGGTGCCGTAGAAGTTAAAGCTGTCACGCGCCGACAGCTGCAGGGTTTCCAGGGCCGGGGCGCCGAATTGGGTGTCGCCGCGCAGCAGGCGTTCCAGCACTTGCTGGTTGAGGGTCATACCCACCGGCAGGCGATTGTTGGCGGCTGCAGCGGCCAGGGCTTCGGGGCTGCCGACGTTGATGCTGGACACGCCCAGGTTCAGGTGGCGGGTGCCATAGCGCACCTCATCACCCATCTGCAGGGAGCTGTCGGTCAAGGTAACGATGCTGCCTTCGGAATACAGGGCTGTCTGGCCGCTGCAGGGCGCGCTGTTGCACACGCCTAACTGGATGCCCCCACTGATGACTTCGCCCAATGACGGCGCGGCGATTACGTTGAGCAAACCGTTGGACACCGCCAGCACATTGCTCAGGTTGTAGATAAAACCGTCACGTGCGTCGTAGCTGGCCTTGCCCTGGCCTATCGTGTTGATCGAGGCGCCTTGTTCGAGCGTAATTTTTCCGGTGGAGGTCACCAGTAATACCTCCGGTGCCGCCAGTTTCGCGCCGTCGCGCAGGATGATGGAACTGATGATGCTGCTGGGGAGGTTGATGTAGTTGCCACCCTGGCCGTATGTGACATAGGTCATTCCACCGATCAGCAGGCGAGCCGCGCCCATTGCATTCAGGCTGTCCGCATCCACCGTAATGCCTTTGAAATTGGCGGTAGCCGCGTTGCCTGCCGCGACAATTTCGATGCCCCTTCCCAGGCTGCCCTTTTCTTCGTTTATCAGCGATACGGTACCGCCGTAACCGCCGTCAGCGGCCTCGAAGCGACCGATCCCCTGGAACGAAAAGGCATCCGCACCTGCGCCTGGCCGCAGGGCCAGTTGCAGGGTCTTGGCATCCACCGGCAGCAGTGCCCGAGGTACACCAAGCCTGGTGGCGTCGGCCACGGCGAACTGTGCGTAGCCGGTTTCGTTGTATTGGGAGTAACGACGCAACATATCGGCCGACGTGAGAATCACCTGGCTGGCCGTACTGTTGCTGATCCCGGTATTGGCGATGGACAAGCGCCCTGCCGTGGCCCATGAGCCATTACGCAACGCCTGGGCCGCACCGTCGGCGCCCATCCCGGCCAGGCCGTTGATCTCGAGCCGGAAAGCCCCGGGCATCAACGCATAGGTGGAGGGCATCAGGGTATAGGTGCCGGCCGCCAGGCCCGGCACGCCGGCGCCGATTGTGATCTGCTGGCCGATCAACGGATCGACCGCGCCACCTTCCGGCGCCACCGGTGCATAGCCCGGTTGCACGCCCGGCACAATCGCATAGATCGGGTTGGTGCTCAGACCCGGCAGTACAAACCCGCCGTTGGCACCGAACTGTACCAGTGGGTTGTAACGTGCATCCGTAGAGCCCCCGCGCCCGGAAATAAATCCGGCGCCGAGCAGTTCGCCACCGCCGGACAGATCCACCGTCGCCTGCGGCAGCACCGTCAACTGCTGGCCACCGAGAATCACCCCAACGTTCAGGCTGCCCGCACTGTTGCCGCCACCCTGGCCGACAAACGTCACTGTCTTGCCGTTGTACTTGTAGATCTGGCCGTCCACGGTACCGCCGTAAGGCAATACCAGGCCCTTGCCACTCACCGACGTGAGGCTGCCCGGCAGCAGTTGCACGTTGGTAGAGCCCAGGTTGCCAATCTCGATCAGCCCCAGTGGCGCACGCACCACCCCGCCCTGCCTGATGGTGGGCCCGCCCAATTGCAGACGACCAAAGGCCGAGTAAGGCATGGCGGCATTGCTATTGGCGGTGCGTGCGATGGTCAGGGTGCGTGTCGGATCGTAATTGAAGCCTGTGTCATTGCTGGCAGCATTATTCAGATAGCCCGCCAGTACCCGGGCGCCGACTTCAGTCGCCGGATACAACTGCGCCGCGCGCAGGGTCATGTCACCACTGGTCACTAATTGCGTGCTGATGCCCTGGGCAATCACATCTGCCCCCGCCCCCGCCAGGAAGCGCAAGTCGCCCTGGCTGGTCAGTTGCACATCATCAAACCCCCGCCGTTCGAGGCTGACCTGGCTGTTGTCGGGCCGCAACAGATAGCTCTTGTTGCCGAACAACACATTGCCACGCACGTCGATCAGGTTGGCGTTGGCGTTGAACTGCGCCGTGGTGACCAGCGCGGAGGGATTGGGCAACACCGGCACCGCGCGGGTATAGGCTTCCTTGCCGGATTCTGCCGGCGCGAGGATGCCGGCCAACAGCAGGTATGGCGCCGACAGGTTGACCCGCGAACTGGCCGCCGCGTTTTCACTGAGGTTATAGCTGCCACCGTACAGGCGCAGGCTCTGGCCCATGCTCAACGACACGTCACCGTCGAAACTCAGCAAGCCGTTGCTGAGCAGCGCAAGATTGTCAAAGCCGCCGGCGCTGATCTGGTCCACGCCGAGGCGGCCATGGCCGTACTCGAGGCTGGAAGTCGGGCTGGCTTGATGGGTCTGGCTGAGCACCAGTTCACGCACCTTGAGCACACTGTCGTTGACGCCGGCCTTGAGGTAATACGGGCTTTCCAGGGCCAGGGCCAGGCTACCGCCCGCAGCACCTGCGCCACCCGCGCGGGCAACGAAGCTGCCGTCCAAGTACAGGCCGTTGTTCGACGCAAAGCTGATGCTGCCGCCATTGCTGGCCACCGGCACGCGGCCCTGGCCGGGAACATCCAGCATCGCCTGGGCACCGGACGCGTCCAGGCGCGCGCCTTCACGGACCACCACAAACACATCGCCGGCACTGGCAATCCCGGTGGTCAGGTTGATATCGCCGCCAATGCTGATCTTGCCGCCATTGAGGACCTGGCCGTACACGTTGCCCCGATTGCTCACCGCCGTGACCGCTCGCGATGCAACGTCGATCAAGGCATCTTCGCCCACCCAGATCGAGCGGTCGTGGCCAGCGGCAATCGGCTGTTCCCAGGCCTTTGGCGACACACTCAGTCCGCCCAGGCTGACACTGCCGCCCCAGGCATTGAGGCTGCCATTGAGGGTCAATTGGCCGACGCTGCGCAGGTTGATGCCCTGGCCGGGGTCGACGTTGATTACCGCACCCCGGCCCACAGTCAAGGCGGTGGTCGCCAGTTGTGCGGCGGTGGAATCCTTGGAGCCGGCCGTCAGCGTCAGGCTGGCACCCCGACGCTGGGTCAGAACGCCTTGGGTCGGGTTTTCCTGGTAGAGCGTCGGCGTCCAACGCTCCAGGGCCGTGGCGGGGTCGCTGCCACTCGGCGTGGCCAGCGTCTGCTCGCCTAAACGGTAGACCGGCGTAGTGACATCCACCTGAGTGCCGTTCGTGACGAGCAGCCCTTCGTTGCCGGTAATGTCATAGGCCGAGAAGCCCTTGTTGAAGAAATCGCCCGCCAGTTGCATGGTACCGGCGTCGGGCGCGGTGGCGCTCTCGCCGATCTGTACCTTGCGCGCCTGCAACGCCAGGGTGCCGCCGCCATTGACACCATAGCCGCGAATCTCGCCGTCCAGCACCAAGGAGCCGAGCGCGCCCAAGGTCACGTCGCCGCCCTTGCCGCCGGTGAGCTTGCCATCCACGCCGAGGGTGGCCCCGGAAGAAGCATCCACCACACTGCCGGCCGCCAGGTTCACGTTGCCGGTGCCGCGCAGCGATACCTTGCCGCCGTTCACATACGCCACGCCTTCGCGGTTGTTCGGTTCCAGCATCAGGTTGTTCCAACGCCCGGTGGCGTCCAGCTTGACGCCCGCCGCCACATCGACCCGCCCGCTGCCCGCGAGGATCACATCCCCTACGGTATTGCCAGAATTGAGATTGACCTGATTGAGGATGTTGCCCGCATTGAGGGTGCCGCCATGGGCCGTGAGGTTGGCGTTGATGTTGACCTCAGGCCCGAACAGGGTGATCTCGCCGCCGTCCGCCACATTGAGCGCACCATTGACGGTGATCTGCTGCGTGACACCGACTTTGATCTGATTCGTCACACCGACTTTGATCGCCCCCAGTTGATAGCCATTGAGCTGATCACTGTCGAGCACCATCTTGCCCTGGCGATCCGCCGGCAATGCGGTGGTGAGGTCCAGGCCGTCGGCGATTTTCTGCGTGTTGCGGTCGATCAACACTTCATCGGCAGTGCCGGTCAGCGCATAACGCAGGGTGCCGGTGGTCTTGTTGTAGACCGGCGTGTACCCGCCAATGATCAACTGCGCCCGTTGGGCCATGGCCTTCTGGGATTGCTGGTAACCGTCGAGGTTGATATTCGGTGCCTGGGTCTGGCGGGGGCCCTGGAACACATCGCTGATCACCTGGCCTTCCAGCACCGCGCTGGTGGTGCCGACCACCAGCTTGCCCGCGTCGCGGCCCACCGTGTAACCGCTCTCATAACGACTCTGCTTGGCGATCATCGGGTTGTAGTAGTACTCGGTCTGGCCCCAGCGCTTGCTGGTGTCTTCATACCCCTTGTAGAACCCGGAATAGAGAATGTCGCCCGGCGCGTTGGACAGTTCATACAGGCGCCCGTCCGGGCCCTTGAGCCAGGTCTGCCGGATATACCCGGCCTGCACATCCACGGTGCCGCCCGACAGGTTGATCTGCGCGTCCTTCTGGGTCACCACGTCCTTGCCGGTAAACGTCACGGTACCGCCCTGGGCCATCCACTCACCCACCGAGTGGCCTTGGGTGCCCAGGTAGCCGCCCACTTCCAGCAAGCCGCCAGCGGTGTACCAGCGATCCGTCGCATAGCCGTTGGTGCCTGCGGGCACAAACACCAGCTCGCGCAGGTCGACCCACACATCGTTATTGATCAACTGCCCATCGTCACGGTTGACCGGTGCGTCGCGCTGCTCGTTGCCCTGTACGTTGATCTTGATGTTGTTGGATTCCATCGACACCTTGACACCGACCGCCCCGGAGACATCGATCATCGCCCCGTCGCGTACCAGGCTGCGCCCGGTGGCACTGACCGCGACCTGCCCACCGGTAGCCAGGGTGATCGAGCCTTTCTGGAAGTCCACGGTGCCGCCGCTGACGATCTCGATGCGTGATTGGTCGGTGCGGTCGGCCACGGCGCTGAGGTTGTTGAACTGGCCGGTGATCAGGTTGGCGGGCGTGCCGTCGAGCTTGATCAGGCCGTTGTCCTTCTGGCCGTTGAGCGCGGTGCTGCCGCTGCTGTCGAGCAGGATCGCGGTGGTGCTGCCCTCCCCCAGGATCACGCTGCTGGTGGTGTCGGTAGCGGAATTTAGCAAATGGATGGTGCCACGGGCGTCCACTGACGTGCTGGCCAAGGCCACGCCATTTTGCTGCACCTGGTGCCCGGTCAGGGTGATGTCACCGGTGGACGCCATGATCAGGCCCGTGTTGCTGACCTTGCCTGCGCTGCTGCCGGCCTTGAGGCTGGTGGCCACTTCATTGCCACGGGTGGTGGAGCGGTCATTGCCGGTGGTGCCGACACCCTTGCGGATGTAAAAGCTGTCGCCGGCGGCCAGGGTGGTCTGGCCCTTGGCGGTAGTGAGGGTACCGGCGTTTTCCACTTCCGAGCCCAGCAGCAAGGCATAGCCGCCGGCGTCGGTGGAGGTGGCGGGGTTGTGGGTCTGGATCAATGCGCCGCGCTGCACCTCGACCTTGCCGGCCGCGTCAGTGAAGGTCGGCTGGGTGCCGGTGGCGTCCACGTAGATACCGCGCTGGGTGAACTGCTCATCGGTGATGTTCGCCGCCGCCGCCACCAGATTGCGCACGTTGACCTGGCTGGTGCCACTGAACACCACGCCGTTGCGGTTCACGATCATCACCGTACCGGCGCCGTTGATCTGGCCCTGGATTTCGCTCGGGCGCGCATTCGGGTCGTTGACGCGGTTGAGCACGGCCCAGCTCGACTGCTGCTGGAAGTCGACGCTGGTGTTGCGCCCGACGTTGAAGGTTTCCCAATTGAGGATGGCCTTGTCGGCGGTCTGTTCGATGGTCACCGTGGTCTTGCCGCCGGCCTGGGTCTGCACCGGGCCCTTGGCGTTGGTCCAACCCTGGGTCAGGCTGTTATCCACCTGCAGGCCACCCTTGCCCAGGCCATCGGGAATGGTCGAGACCTGGCCGAACGCAGCCTGGCGCCCGGCGGCCTGCGCCGCCTGCTGCGCGGCAATCGCCGCCACACTGGTGTTCAAAGTGCTGATGGAACGCGCCAACTGCTGGTTGACCCGCGCCTGCTGGTTCAGCGAAGGAATCCCCTGCACCTGCCCGGCACTGATCCGCGCCGCCGTCGCCGCCTGGGTCGCACCTTTATCGGCAAACCAGCTGGAACTGAACGCCGTGGCCGCATGGGCATTGCCCGCCACCATCAACAAGGCGATGGCCTGGGCCAGGGGCTTGAGGCGCAGCACAGTTTCTTGGGCTTTCAGGTTAACCGGCGATTTGCAGCGGACCATCGGGGATCTTCCTTCTTTGTTATCACGCAGGGAGCAAGACAGGCTCACGTATGAGGGTTAGGCGGTTGGCGAGGGACGGGACTGAACTTCTGTCACGCAAAGTTCATAGAGGGCTGTTAACGGCTCGAAAAACCGCACAAACGCAAAAATCAGCAACGGCACAGGCCGTTGCTGATCAGGTCGTGCAGATCGTTGAAAGCGAGGGTTACAGCGGACGACCGATACCGTTGCAGACGTTGGTGTTGCCGATGCTCAGGGCGTTGCTCGCGGTCAGGAAGCTGGCGCGAACGGTGGCTTTCCAGGCGGTTGGCAGCGGAACGAAAGCGTTGGCGGTGATGGCTGCATCGTTGTTGTTGGAGGCGCCGTAGTGCTTGGTGAAGAAATCACGCACTTGGCTGGTCTGGGTCGCGTCGGCGTAGCACTGGCTGAAGATCAGGTTGGTAAAGCCCAGGATCGGGTAGCCCGAGGTTGGGTAAGGCTGTACACCGGCGGTGTTGTCCGGACCGAAGACTGGAACCCAGGCGTCCGGGTTGGAACGATCAGCGGCAGCCGGTACCGGTACTGCGCCGATGGCGGCAGACACGTTGGCGGCGGCAGGCGAAACGCCCTGGGTGTTGGTGGCGACGTTTTTGCCCACGCGAGCCACTTTGGTGGCGTCGTCCAGGCCGGCCAATGTCGGGGCGGCGAAGTCCGGGCTCATGTAGGTGATGCGGCCATCGCCGGCGGCCAGGGCAGTCATTACGCCTTGGCTGCCAGTAGCAGCAACGGCGCCGGCAGGCAAGCCGCCGGAGAAGCTGGTGCCGAAGGTGGTGGTGACGGCGAAGTTGCCTGTTTCTGCGTTGCACTTGGCATTCAGGAAACGGGTGAACAGCTCAGTGGTACCACTGCTTTCGCTGCGATAAACCACAACGATCGGACCGGTACGGCCAGAACCGGAAATCCCGTCCCAGGTATTGATACGGCCCGAGAACACGCCGCACAACTCTTGAACGCTCAGGTCTACAGCGGCGGAACCGCTTTTATTGAAAGGAATGGCAACCGAAGTCCCCACCGATGGCACCTGGATCAACTTGCCCCAGGTCGGTTGCTTGGCAGAGGCGTAGGTCGACAACTCAGTGGCGCTCAGCTTGGAGTCGCTGCCGGCCCAGTGCACGTTCTTGTTCGTCACGCCCGCCTGGAACTTGGTGTAGTCGTTGTTCAGGAAGGCTGCCTTGCCGTTGCCGCTGCCGACACCGATGTACTGGGCGAAACCGGCCGTCAGCACGCCGGAGGTCTGGTACAGCGCTTGTGGCAGGGTGGCACCGCCACCGTTGATGTCAGCCATTGCAGCCTGTGCCGAGCACAGTGCGGCGAGGGTCATGGATACCGCGAGAACGTTGCGCTTAAACATGAAGAATCTCCTTTCGTCGTGTTTGTACGTTGGGGGTAGATGGCTCTTGCATGACGCCATGGCTTCGGTCCCAGGCCGTGTCTCGGGGGTGGCGAGGGGTGAGGCCATGGGTAGGAAATTTCGCAGCTTCCGATGACAGCAAAAGGAAAAAACCTCGGGAGGAAGGGCTTGATTTTAAAAAGATTCTCGGGTGTTTTGGTCATGGTTTTGAGCGGTTTGGCGGCAGGTGACAGCGAGGTTTCAGCGTGGGTTTCGCCAAGGCGGCGCGGGCTGTGACGCGGGGCCTGGATGTGACGGAATGAGGAACCCGAGGTTGGGGTCTGGCGATATCGGCCCACCCCAACATCAACTGAACAGACAGGGTTCAATGTGGGAGGGGGCTTGCCCCCGATTGCGGTATGTCAGCAACAACTGAGGTGACTGACCCACCGCTATCGGGAGCAAGTCGAATTGTCGCACCGCCCCTCCCACATTTTTTAACCGCATGCATTCAGGTAACGAGTTGGTTGATCTCGATGATCGGCAACAGCACCGCCATCACGATCACCAGCACCACCGCGCCCATCACCACAATCATCAGCGGCTCCAGCAACGCCGTCATGCCCATGGCCCGCCGTTCAATATCCCGCGACAAGGTCTGCGCCGCCCGCTCCAGCATCGGTGGCAGCGAGCCGGTTTTTTCGCCGCTGGCAATCAGGTGGATCAGCACCGGCGGGAAGACCTTTTCCACCGCCAGTGCCGGGGCCAGGTTGACGCCTTCGCGCACCTTGGCCGTGGCATCGTTGACGCACTGGCTCAGGCGCTCGTTGGACAGGGTTTGCCGCGCCGCTTCCAGCGCACGTAACAGCGGCACGCCGGCACCGCCGAGGATCGCCAGGGTCGAGGCAAAGCGCGCGGTGTTCAGGCCCAGCACAAAACGCCCGATCAGCGGCAGGCGCAGCACGCGGCTGTGCCAGTTCAAGCGCGCCACCGGGTTGCGCAGGTACAGGCGCCAGCCCCAAAACCCACCGACAATCCCGCCGAAACACAGCCAGCCCCACGCGCGGATAAAGTCGCTGGCGTTGAGCATCGCCAATGTCAGCCCGGGCAGGTCCTGGCGCGCCTGGGAAAACGCGCTGACCACCTGGGGCACCACGTAGCTGAGCAGGAAAATCACGATACCGATGGACACCAGCCCGACCACACCGGGGTAGATAAACGCGGTGAGGATCTTGCCGCGCAGGTTGTTGCGCTCCTCGATGTAGTCGGCCAGGCGTTCCATCACCTGGGCCAGGTCGCCGGACTCCTCCCCCGCCGCGATCAGTGCGCGGTAGATCGACGGAAAGTCCCGTGGCCGCGCCGCCAGCGCATCCGCCAGACGCATGCCGCCGCGCACGTCGGCACGCACGGCGGCCAGGGTCTGGGCGATGTGTTTTTTCTCCGCCTGTTCCACCGTGGCGCTTAATGCCGCCTCCAGGGGCAGGCTGGCGCCGAGCAGGCTCGCCAGTTGCCGCGTGGCCCAGGCCAGGTCGTTATCCGACAGCTTGGCGCTGAACAGGCTGCTGCCGGCGGCGCTTTGCTGGCCGCCCTCGACCTGCACCAGCAGCGCGGTCAGGCCACGGCTGCGCAACACGGCAAACGCCCCGCTCTGGCTGTCGGCCTCCAGGTGCCCGGCCTCGACTTTGCCGCTGGCATCGGCGGCTTCATAGTGGTAGCGATTCATCAGGCGTCCCGTGTCACGCGCAGGATCTCTTCCGGCGCGGTGGCGCCGCTGCGTACCCAGCGCTCGCCGTCTTCACGCATGCTGAACATCCCCGCGCGGCGCGCCGCCACGCGCAGATCCTGCTCGCCGGCGCCCTGGTGGATCAGGCTGCGCACCTCGTCGTCGACGCAAAACAATTCATGGATACCGGTACGCCCGCTGTAGCCGATCTGGTTGCACTGCGCGCAGCCCACTGGGCGCCAGGTGCCGGGCGCGGCCGGGTCTTCCTGTTTGCAATGCGGGCACAGGCGGCGGACCAGGCGTTGCGCCAGCACGCCCAGCAGTGACGAGGCCAGCAGGAACGGTTCGACGCCCATATCGATCAGGCGGTTGACCGCCGACACCGCATCGTTGGTGTGCAACGTAGCGAGTACCAAATGCCCCGTGAGCGAGGCCTGCACCGCGATTTGCGCGGTCTCCAAATCGCGGATTTCACCGATCATGATGATGTCCGGGTCCTGACGCAGGATCGCTCGCAGCGCCAGGCCGAAGGTCATGTCGATCTTGGCGTTGACCTGGATCTGGCTGATGCCCGGCAGGTCGTATTCCACCGGGTCTTCCACGGTGAGGATATTGCTGGTGCTCGCATCCAACCGAGCCAGGGCGGCGTAGAGGCTGGTGGTCTTGCCGCTGCCCGTGGGCCCGGTGACCAGCACGATGCCATGGGGCTGGCGGATCAAGGTGTCGAGGCGCGCCAGCAGCTGCGGCTCCATGCCCAGGGTCTCCAGTTGCAGCCGCCCGGCCTGCTTGTCGAGCAAGCGCATCACCACCCGTTCGCCATGCCCGGTGGGCACGGTCGACACACGAATATCAATCGGCCGACCCGCCACGCGCAAGGCGATACGACCGTCCTGGGGCAGGCGTTTTTCGGCGATGTCGAGCTGGGCCATGATCTTGATCCGCGACACCAGCGCACCATGCAGCGCCTTGCGCGGCGACACCACATCCCGCAACGTGCCGTCGACGCGGTAGCGCACCACGGAGTGGGTTTCATAGGGCTCGATATGGATATCACTGGCCTCGTCCCGCGCGGCCTGGGTGAGCAAGGCGTTGATCATGCGGATCACCGGCGCGCCGTCCTGGGTGTCGAGCAGGTCGGTGATCTCGGGCATGTCCTGCATCAGGCGGTCGAGGTCGACCTCGTTTTCCGCCGCTCCCACCACGGCGGCGGCGCTGCCCGTATCGGCATAAGCACTGGCGAGGAGGCCATCGAGTTCATCGTCGCGTACCTGCTCGAGGTGGGCCTGGCCGAACTGGCGCCGTACTTCGCTGATCGACCAGCCGGGGGTTGAGGGGCAGACGGTGAGCAGCATGCCGTCGGCGCCGGGACGCAGGAGGATGCGTTGGGATTTGGCCCAGGCGTAAGGGAGAAGGCTCACAAGACATCTTCCTGACCGAGCGCGGTCCAAATGTGGGAGGGGCGGTGCGACGATTCGACTTGCCCCCGATAGCGGTGGGTCAGTTTGTACATCTGTGGCTGACACACCCTCATCGGGGGCAAGTCGAATCGTCGCACCGCCCCTCCCACATTTGGTCCTGCGTACAACAGGCTCATGGTCGTGCACCTACAGGCACCGCGCGAATCACCGCCCTCGGCCCCTGCTGCTGCCCGCCCGGAATCGCCTTCTCCACCGACGGCAATTGCGGCGCCTGCACATCCGGCATCGCCCAGCTGTGCTCGGGTTGCAACCCACCCTGGGCACGACGCATGAATTCATAGCGGTTCAAGGTAATGCTGCGCCCCGCGCCACTATCGCGAATGATGTAGGGCCGCAAAAACACCATCAGGTTGGTCTTGCTCACACTGCGCTTCTCGTTGCGAAACAACGCCCCCAACCCCGGAATATCCGAGAGCCACGGCACCGCGTCGTTGCTCTGGCTGTAGCCGTCCTGCAACAGCCCGCCCAGCACCATGATCTGCCCATCGTCCAACAGGATGCTGGTATCGATCGCGCGCTTGTTGGTCACCGTGCCCGCCGACACCGATGCCCGTGTGTCCACGGTGCTGACCTCCTGGTAGATATCCAGCTTCACCGTGCCGCCCTCGGAGATCTGCGGGCGTACATTCAGCTTGAGCCCCACCTCTTCGCGCTGCACGGTCTGGAACGGGTTATTGCTGGTACCGCCGCCACCGGTCACATAACTGCCGGTGACGAATGGAATGGTCTGCCCGACGAAAATGCTCGCCGCTTCGTTGTCCAGGGTCAGCAGGTTCGGCGTGGACAGCACGTTGGTGCCGCCCTTGCTCTTCAAGGCACGGGCCAGGACCTTGAGGTCGAGCACCTTGCCGATCCCCGGAATATCCACGGTGCCGTTGACCACGCCGATATTCAGGCCCTTGGGCAGTACGTCGATGCTGGTGGGACTGGCGGGCGTGCCCACGACGCCGCTGCCACCCAGGTTAACGCCACCGAAGCCACCTTTGCCCGCCAGGTTGCCGGCCTGCCATTGCACACCGAACTCGGTGGCATCGTCCTCGCCCACTTCCACGATCAGGCTTTCGATCACCACCTGGGCGCGGCGCTGGTCGAGCATGTCGATCACTTCCCGCAGGTTGCGGTACAACGGGTCCGGCGCGGAGATCAGCAGGGTGTTGGTGGTGGCGTCGGCCTGGATGGTCACCCCGCCGGCGCTGAACGCGGTGTCCTGCTCGTTGGCGGTATTGCCGCTGCTGGTGCTGGAACCGGTGGCTTGCCCGTAGCCCGACTGCACGCCACTGCCGGTGGGCGTGCCGCTGCTGTTCTGGGCATTACTCGTGCCCTGGCTGCTATTGCCATTGCCGCCCATGGCGCTGAGTTTGCCACGCCCATCGTCGCTCACCCCGGAATCGCTCTCGCCGGTGAGCAGCCCGCGTAGCGACTGGGCCAGCTTGGCGGCCTGGGCGTTGCGCAGGTACACCACGTGCATATTGCTGGGGTTGCTCTGGGCATTGTCGAGCTTGTAGATGAGGTTGCGCGCCAGCTCCGTACGCTCGGGGCTGCCGGAACGGATGATGATCGAATTGGAGCGCGGGTCGCCGACCACATTGATCTTCTGGGTCTGGTCGGGGCCCTGGGTTTCCAGCAGCTCGGAAACCATGGCGGCGATGTCCACGGCAATGCCGTTCTGAATCTGCACCACATCGGTGTCGATGGCGCTGGGGGTGTCGATGCCGCTGATGATCTGGGCGACCCGAGCGAGGTTTTCCGCATAGTCGGTGATGACGATGCTGTTGTTGCCGGGGTAGGCGTTGATCGGGTTGTTCGGCGACACGATGGGGCGCAGCACCGGGATCAGGTTCACCGCATTTTCGTATTGCAGGCGGAAGGTGCGCGTCTGCATGCCACTGCTGCCGGCACTGTAGATCGGCCCGCCGAGCAACTTGGCATCGGCCTCCGGCACCACCTGGGCCACGCCGCCCACATCCACCACGCTGAAGCCCTGCATGCGCAGCGCCGCCAGCAGCATGTCGTAGGCCTGATGGGCCGGCACCTGGCCTTCGCTGACCAGGGTGAGCTTGCCTTTTACCCGCGGGTCCACCAGGAACTGCTGGCCGGTGGCACGGGACAGCGCGCGCACCACCGCCTGGATATCGGCATCGACGAAGTTGAGCTGCACCGGCTGGTCACCCAGCGGGTTGCGCGCCTTGACCGGCGCCGGGGCCTGGCCACGGACGCTGTTGGTCACCGGGTGCTGGACCCGCGGTTTCGGCGCTTCGTCGCGCTGGCGATCCAGCAGGGTATCGCCGCTGCGCCGGGTATCGGCCAGGGGTTGGCCAAGCTCACTGTCCACCAGTAACGGCGTGGTTGACGGGCTGCTGCACGCACTCAAGGCCAGCAACAGCAACGGCGCGGCCTTGCGAAAAGGGAGGACTGACCACTTCATGAAGCTTCCTTAGCGCCAGGCGCCTGATCCATGCGAACGGTCCCGGACACAGTGCCGGCCGAGTTATCGACGGCATCCGCAGCACGTTGCAAACGCGCCTCGGACACCTCCAGGGAAAATGAACGGGGATTGCCCAGCAGCCAGCCCACCACGGCGTCGGCCGGGGCGTTGTCGAAGGTCAGGCGCCAACCGCCGGCCTCCAGCGCCTGCACCTGGTAATGCCCTTGCAGGCCGGCACTGTCCAGGGCCTGGCGCAACGCGGCTTCGTCGGCCTGGCGCGGCGCGGCGACGTCCTGCAACAGCCCCTGCAAGGCTTCGGCCTGGGCGCGCAGCCTGGGGGTTTCGGCCTGCCAGTAGTCGATCTTTTTCAACGCCGGCTGCACCAGCACCAGCCAGGTCAGCAGGCTTGCCAACACCAGCCCGGCGCCGATCAGCAGGCGTTTCTCGCGCAGGGCCAGGCCGCTCCAGAACACCTGGGCCTGAGTGCGCAGGCGCAGCCACCTATTCATCGCCGGCCTCCGTTTTTTCCGTGGCCGGCGCCGGGCCGATGCTCCAGCCCTGCTCATCGCGCGTGGCGGCAAAACCGGCCTGGGCCAACGCGGCCTGCCACTCGCCCTCGGCCGCCGGGTTGCGGCTGTCGGCGAGTAACGCCAGGTGCAAGGTGCCCTGTTCAAAATTGAGGTTGTCGACGCTGCCCACCATAAAGGGCAGGTTGCTGCCTGCCAGTTGCAGCAGGCTGCTGAAGCGTTGGCCCGAATCGGCAGCCGCGCCGCTCTGACGTGCGGCCAACTGTTGACGGGCCTGCTGCAAGGGGTTGAGCACCACGGGTAATTCAGGAAACGCCTGGCGCACCTGTTGGTTCATCAACGCCTTGAGCCGTTGGCCTTCGTCGACCTGGCGCGCGGCATACAGGTTGAGGCCGACGGTCCAGATGGCAGCGGCCAGCGCCACACAGGCCAGCGCCCTGCCCCATCCGGCGCCGGAGGCTTGACCGAGGCGAGCGTGCAAGCCCCAGCCAGGCACCGCGCCGCTCCAACGCTGCGCCTCCGCCACCAGCGGCACGTCGAGCGCCTGCAACCCCAGCGGGTGCACAGCGCCCTGCTGCAGGCTGTCGCGGGTCAACAGATAGCCGTCGTCCCACGCCGCCGCCCCCACCGGCAACGCATAGGGCGCCGGGTACAGGCCGCGCAGCTTGAGCTGCACCTGGGCCAAGACCTGGCCCAGCCGTTCCAGCCCGGCCTTGGGCACCCAGCCCACCTGCACGCGCCCATCGCTTTCGCGCGGGCCGTGGGCCACGTGCATCTGTTCCACCGGCCCGAGGATCAGCGCCTGGGCCGCACAGGCCACCGCCGCCTGGTTCTTTGCTGCGGGCAATGGCGGCAGCTCCAGGCTGGTGAGCAGGCTGTCACGCGGGTGCAGAAAGCAGGCCACCGCCTGCCGGCGCTTGCCCAATTGCGCCAGGCTTTCCTGCCCCTCGGCCACCACCACGCCACGCTCGATCCAGGCAAATTTCACCTGGCTTTCAGCACAGACCTGATCCAGCGGCGGCAAGGCAATGCGCAAGCGTTTCATACGCCCACCCGCGACCAGATCACCCTGGGCTCACGGTCTTCGGGGCGGTGCAGCAACGCGTCGATCGTCACCCGCCGGCGCTCGCGGCGCGCCTGGCCCTGCAGGCGAAACCACTCGCTGGTGATGCCCACTTGCACCGCTTCCAACTCCACCTGGGGCAAGTGCAGACGGTTGACGAAATCCCCACGGTTGATAAACCAATGCCCGTTGTCGCGCTCGGCCACCAGCCCGTGGGCCTGGGACAGGCTGAGCTGCGGCACCACCGCGCTGAGCACTTCGGCGCTGGCGGTGTTGCCGTTGACCCAGGTATTACCGGGCAGCACGCTGACGTACGCCTGCAGGCGCTGCAACACCTCCGGGGTCAGGCCTTCGAGGCCACTGAGGTCGTCGAGGCTGCGCAGCATCGGGTATTTGGCGGGCTGCCCGTTCTGTTCGTAGGAGGCAATCACCCGCTGGCTGATGCGCCGGCTCACGGCCGGGGCCACGCCCAGGGTGCGGCACAGGCGCTCGAAGCTCTGCAATTGCTCGGCGTCGGGCTGTTGGCGGTTAACCAGGTTGCGCAGGTTGAACTTGCCCTGTTCATCGTCGATCCGCCCCTCGAACACGCCGGTCTGGGCCCGCGCCCAGGGCTGGTCAAGGCGGGTCAGCACGTCCTTCTGGCGCGCCTCCCAGAGCATCTGCCGGCTGCGTTCAAGGCCACCGAGCAACAGCCATTGGCCCTGCACGCGCGACTGTTCGGCTTCCAGGCTGCGGGTGAATACGGTCTGGCGCGTGAGCATGCCGCCGGCGATCACCGCCACCACCGCCGCGATCAGCAAGGCACTGATAATCGCCATGCCGCGCTGCTTCGCCGCTGGGGGCGAATACCCTTTCATGGCACGCCTTACAACTGCCAGGAGCCGATATCGGCATTCACGCCATCGCCATCCGGTTGGCCGTCGGCGCCCAGGGAGAACACATCGACCTCACCGTTGGCGCCCGGGTTGAGGTAGTGATACGGATGGCCCCAGGGATCGTTGGGCAAACGCTCGAGGTAGGCGCGCCAGTTGCTGTTCTTGGCATCCGCCGGGCGCTCCACCAGCACTTTCAGGCCCTGGTTCATGCTCGGGTAGGTGCCGTGATCGAGGCGATACAGCTTCAACGCCTGCATCAACCCGCCGATGTCCTGTTTCGCGGCGGTGGCCCGCGCCTGGTCCGGGCGATCGAGGACCTTGGGCACCACCATCGCCGCGAGGATCCCGAGGATGACCACCACCACCATGATCTCGATCAAGGTGAAGCCACGCTGGCCGCGAGGGCCTGGCAATGGGGATGTTAGGCGCGCGATATCCATCTCGACATTCCTTGGCTTGGGTACATTTCGTGGCGCAGTGTTGCAAGAACACATGTCAGTCGTATTGAAAATCCTCGGGAGTTTCGGTCGCCAATCGGTCAACTGCCGGCGCTAGTCTGCGGGCCTGTTTCCCGGCTTTGAGAACGCCATGTACGGCCGTCGCAAGGAGCAAGGTTTTACCCTGATCGAGGTGCTGGTGGCGCTGGCGATTATCGCTGTGGCGATGGCCGCTGCCATCCGCGTGGCCGGGTTGATGACCCAGGGCAACGGCCTGCTGCGGGACAAATCCATGGGGTTGCTGGCGGCGCAGAGTCGCCTGGCGGAGTTGCGCCTGGAGGGGCATTTGCGCGACGGCACAAAGACCTTCAGCTGTGACCAGGGGCGCTTGAAACTGCGGTGCGAGCAGACCATCAGCCGCGATGGCCGCCTGTTTCAAGTCAATGTGCAGGTGCTCGACGCCAGCCGCGAGGCGCCGCCGCTGGCCCGCGTGGAGACACAGGTCAGGGCCGAGTGAGCCGCGGCAAGGCCGGCCCATCGGGCAACTTGTCGAGGTTGACGCGCAGCTTCTCGCCGCCGCGCTCGATCTCGACCCCGTCGCCTTCGATGGCCGTGAGCCGCACGCCCGGGCTGAGGCGCTCGCCCAGCAGGAAACTGCGCGGCGGGCCGTCGTTGAGACTGAGGATCGCCACCGCACCGCGCGCCCCGGCCAGCACCCCAGAGACCTTGACCTGCAACGCCGCCGGCGCATTGGAAAACCATTGCAGCGCCGGGTTATCGCTGCGCGCCGCCAGCACCTGGGGCGCGGCCTGGGGCGTATGGGACTCGGCGGACGTCAGCAGCAGCGGCGTCCAGACCGCCACACCGGCCAATGCCGCCAGCAACGCCACGATCTGCACACCGTGGGCCGGTGAGAAACGCAGGGTGAATGCCATGGGAAGGACCTCCTGTTTGTCCATGGCACCAGCCTACAGGCCAATTCGCACGTTTTTATTTCACAAGCTCACCAGCTTTCGAGGGGCCTACCGATGAAACAGCAAGGCTTCACCCTGATCGAGTTGATGGTGGTGCTGGTGATCATCGGCATCGCCAGCGCCGCCATCAGCCTGACCATCAAGCCCGACCCGCTGCACCTGCTGCGCAAGGACGCCGAGCGCCTGAGCCAACTGCTGCAAGTGGCCCAGGCCGAAGCCCGCGCGGACGGCCGCCCGATCACCTGGCGCGCCGACGCCAAGGGCTTTCGCTTCAACCGTCGCACCGACGATGGCAGTGGCGTCGAAGCGTTCCAGGGCGACACCCAACTGCGTCCGCGCCTGTGGGAAAGCACGCCGATGCACATCAATATCGAACCCCGGCAAACCCTGGTGCTCGACGCCGAATGGGTCAACCCACCCGTACGCATCGTGCTGTCCGACGGCCAACACAGCCTCAGCCTGCAACGCGACACCGCCGGCTTGATGCGCGTGGTGAGCCAGCCATGAAGCGCTCCGAGCAAGGCTTCACCCTGATCGAAGTGATGGTCGCGATCATGCTCATGGCTGTGGTCAGCGTGATCGCCTGGCGCGGCCTGGACAGCGTCACCCGCGCCGACCAGCACCTGCAGGCGAGCAGCGAACAGACCGAAGTGCTGCTCCGCGCCCTCAACCAACTGCAGCGCGACATCAGCCTGCGCGCCGGCGTCGAACTGAACACCCCGGAGCCCTCAAAGAACAGTGCAGAAAAGCTCGATGGACTGGCGGCGGTCACCGTGCGCAGTTCCGACAGCAAAGGCTTTCGCCTGGACATCATTCGCAGCGCACCCATCGCCGGCGATGGCCTGCAACGGGTGCGCTGGTGGCTAAAGGGCGACAGTTTGTATCGCGCTGCCGCACCCGCGCGGGATCGCTATCCGCTGCCGGCGGCGAAAGATGGCGTGGTGGTGTTGAGCGGGGTCCGTGATTTGCAGGTGCGGGTGTGGGAGGCGGATAAGGGCTGGCGGCAGTTGAGCGGGAATCGGCGTGAGGATCCGTTGGGACTGGAGATCAGTTTGGTGCGGGAGACGCCGCAGGGGGTGGAGAAGTATCGGCAGGTGGTGGGGCCACTGAGATAGCCGTCCCCCACTCGCGCTTCTCATGTAGTTGTCGAGCGCAAGCCATTGCAGAGCAGTCGGTTCACTAACTGACCATCCTGAAGAACGACATAGTTATATCTTCCTGCGCCTTGAGTCAACTTTGTCTCTGAGATTAGCGTTGGAACACCTGTTGGGTGGTCTGGGGATCACTCGGTCAGACCCCGTTTACCCCCCACTTAACTGCAGAAAGGGTGCAGGTAGGGTGCAAAAACACCGGCGCAAGGCCGGTGCTAAATAAAAAAATAGGATTTCTACAGATCAGCGACGCCAGAACGGTAATTCGTCAGAAGCAAGAGAGTTATACAAGTCTTCGGAACGATTCACATCAAAAATATAGTCAGGCGCGTCGGTAAATCCGATTCTTAAAGGGACGTACTCATTAAACTCTTTATAAAAAATATCTGAACATTCGACAGCATCAAAAATAATTTTGAAGAAGCGAGCAAAGATGTCAGCCAGAGTATTACCATTCAAAAGCAAACGAGTATTTTCCTCGTCCACCCCGAAAGCGTTTATATCAAAGCCATCCGCAGGAATGCTATTAAATTCAGCCCTTACACTCTCTAAATCCATCTTTAACTCAGCCAGTTCGTTTTTGCTTAAAGATCGGCAATAAAGCTTCTCTGTAACCAAGGGATACTTGCTTCCTCTTTTGCCGCCCTCAAGAAAAAACACAACTGACTTAAAAAAACAGTCAACGTCAGAGGCTGGACCTAAGACAGACATTGTCATTGCGGCAAGAACACCTACATTTTTCATTCTGCTTTAAACCTGACCAATAAGGGGCTGGCGCCACTTGCCTCCTATTGCACCTATGAATTCCCAACATAAACAATATTATTCGGAAGAGTCATTACCCAAGGCTCGCAAACAGAAGAGCAAAATACATCAAGCCTTCTACCATCAGAAAGTGTAAAAGATGGATCTACTGGTTGATTCTGGGCGATCCACGACACACTTCCAACTGAAAGCCCTACCAACTCTTTAATACGTACACTTGCCTGTTCATCCCAACATGCAAACAACATATCTTCATCCTTAGACACCCTCCCGGCACTACTACTGCTAAAGCTCCAACCGTCTCCAGAAACGTTCAAAAAATCACCATCCCACTCAATACTATTAATACGAAGTGAGGAAAATGACATGACAAGCTTTAAAAAATAAAACATTAGTCCACCTGCTCAATATGCGTTCTTTCTCTAATCCACTGTTTTCTTTCGATTTTAGAAATACCTTCCGGTGGCTGTGGTGGCTTGCACGTTGTTGGATCTATTGGCCCACCATTAGCATTTCAAACGAAGCCCTCTGAGGACTACGGCTATCTGCTTGCATGACACGGACACGCGAGCCATCCGGCATCGTAGATTGCGTACCAACCAATTTTCCTACAGGTGTTGATGGATAACCCCCAGTCTCAAAACTGGCAATCATCTGAGATCACTCGGGGTCAGACTCCGTTTAACTTGAATCGAAAAATCTAGCGCTTCTTGACCATTAACCGGAGCTCGACTATTAACTGCATTCTCGACTTTTCCGTGGTAGGGAGCACCTTCATAGTCCAATCGGCGCATGGCGCCTGCACTTTCACCGGCACCACCTGTCGCTTTTGCCCCAAATCGATTCGACATTACAAAAAGATCATACTATTGAAACAAAATCCGGCCGAGGTACTTTAGGCATGTTTTCGTATGCTTTCAAAACAGTTTGTAACGGTGTCAGAGCTTCATCGTTGTGCCAGTAGACAATCTTGAGCCACGTAGCTGCACGAATATATTGCCCACCGCCCAACCAATTTTTTTGCAAATTGGCCTGAAGCATTTTTCTACCAGCTTTAAAAAGTTCGTCTTCATTAAATTCCTGACGGGCCGTTCGATGAAGGCACAAAGCATAGCCAAAGTCTCGGGGCTTCAAAGTGCTGGATAGCAATATTTCTCTTTTGCCACTCCAACGTTGATACATCTCAATACCTGCCTCAAAGCCTTCGTCGTGTTCGCCGCTCTGATATGCAAAAGCCATGTAGTCATCCAGGCCAGTTTTGACAATATCATGCGTTGACCAAGGGCGTTTTTCGTAACGCCAGCGAGCTTCCTCATACACACGGGCCGCGCCCCATTCGCCTTCAGAATTCCAGCCCGTTTCCATCCATTCACCCAGAGCTTTTGCCCAGTGCAATATTGTCCTGTGAGCATTAATGTCTGGCCCGAATTCCTCGTCGTTTTCTATGGCCTTATCTATCCATTGCAGAGAGCGGGGAAGTACCGGTGCAATCTCGCCTTGGAGGCCAACTAGCCATGCTGAAATCACATCGGACAAATCAGACTTGGCAACATTCCCCATTGGCCGCTTTGGATCATACTGCGCCTCCAATTGCCATTTAAGCATTGCCTCACTGAAACCATTGAATCTGGTTTTGACTGGGTCAAAGAGCATGAATTATCCTCAACAAGGGTTATTTCCGCAAAATTCCCGCCCTGCAGCAAGCTGTTAGCTAGAACATCAAACTCAACATAGACAGAGCCTCTAGGTGCAGCTTCTTTAAAGTCGGAGATGCCATTAGTCGAAATAAAGGTTTGACCTCCAGCGCCTTGCATCACTTTATTTGTATTTTGCATCTGCACCCGCTCATCAGGATGACATCCACCTTCCTACACGAGTCGTGCTGACATCGTTGATTACCTTGGTTTCGCCATGTTTTAACGGAGAACTGACTGTTGCTTTTGCACCGAAAAACCAATCTTATTTTTTTGACTTACTGATCACATAGTGATCAAGATATTCTTTCAGCGGCTTGGCGGCCCCTAAAACATGAAGCTCTCCAGTTTCCTTATCAATCAGGAATGGTCCGTTTCCAGCCAGCTGAGCCGACAGGCTCCCTGTTTCCAAATATTCTTTAGATTGATAGCAAAAAAAACCATCCCTCAGAGAACTCGCCCTCATGTGTTAGCTGCAAAGCAATCTCAGAGTCTTTCAAATATTCCTGAGCTCTTTCCAAAGCGTATTCGTAGGTAATCATTAGTTAGCTCTCAGTAGCTGCAATGTCTTAAAATCACTCATATTTGCCGGCTTTCCAGTCTGCCCATCGAGATAGCGAATAGCCCCATTCTGATCAACCACGTTGAATACATGGCTTGGCTGACCTGGACCATAGGAGTCAAACACAATCCCACGTGCGCCGTCCCCGCCACCAATCATGTGCTGGGTGATGGTTTCGGGTGAAGACACACCGCTAAACTTAGCTCCATATTGCTTCTCCAGCACGGTCAACGGAACACCCTTGGTGGAATTTATCGGCAATGCAGATGCTGGATTACCTGCCAGTGTAGCATCAGTAGCCATTGAACAATTAACGCAGTTATGAGTTCGCCCAGCGCCTGGATAACCTGGATTGACATTCCTTATTGAACCGGCAGTTTCGTTCGCAACCCCTGCCGCTTTTTCACCATTAAATCATGTTGAGTTCTCGTAGTTTTTTCTCGTTCACAAACTCCAACTCTCCACTACCCACCTTAGAACTATCTGAGTAAGTGGAATGACCACAGACGTTACACTGGAAAGCAAGCAACCCGTTATATCTACCGATAAAAATTCGCATCCCGTCGGATAGACACCTAGGGCATTTCCTATCGACATCAACTGTTCCAGTGTGTCACGTAGAAATCTCGCAATAGCCTCTGTCTCATTAGCTTGACACCCAAAAATTACCTTCTTCAAATGAGCTATATCGCTAAGTAGAAATGATGAAAATTCAACCGGCATTAAATTCTCATCAATGTGCGAAAACTCATCAAACCTATAGGTCGAAAACGGCTCAACCGTGAAGCATTTGTAGTCCCCCCTAATCCACGAAAGAACCACCACAAAAACCTCCCTTAAAGATGAATTCTCATCCAACAGCGTCATAGCCAATTGAAGTTCACGCCATACATACACTGGGAGAGATGGCATTAGTTCGCTGCCTTAGCTGGGAAAGCTGTTATCAAACTGCCTGCCTTATCGGTAAAATTTGCTGCGCAATATTTTTCAGATGTCGTTATAGGACGTTTTTACCAAATTATTTTCCCAGTGAAAGGCTCGAGTCGAAATTACTTTCGACGCCCACACTAAATAGATACTCCCTTGACCTTGCGAAATCATTCTTTGCGACGGTAAACGGCCCTATCAACCCCAGACATATTAGGTAGACTTTCACTCCCAACGAAAATTTCCGACCTGCACTTCAGACTCACCCCTTGATATGCAGTATATTGACACATGAGATCCTCTATCTCAGAAATATCATCCGCAATATGCTTTTCAAGATAAAACCTAATCAGCCAAACACCACTTTCACGGGATAAAACCACCATCCGGAAATTTGGAGTTATCCCACCCAACATTGCTTGACTAAGCATTAACACCTGAAAATTCCAGCATTCTAATTTAGCACTATCACTCATTTATTATTCCAATTATTAGTGAGAACAAATACTCGAGCTTTTTGTACTTCTCAAGTCATACTAGACTACTGCTGGGCTATTTTCGTGAAAATTGGTCACTCAGGGCCAGCCCCGCGACAAACAAAAAATCATGGCTTTGCAATTCACTTCAAAAACTAGTCATCGACAGAATAAATATCAAAAGAACATTCTAAATCCAAATCCGCCAAAGCCCTCATTTACTCCGGCCAGAGGACGGGACTACTATGGCCCAGCGAGGAAAACCAGACACACCTTAATGTAACCTTAACGCCATTCGACTGCTGAATCAGTCTCAACGACTCTCGATGGGGAGTGTTTTTTTACCAACCAATCCACATGCCCTCTAATATCTTTTGAAAGAAAACATCCCTCAATAGATACAAACCAACCTGATTCTTTCACTCTCCGTGTTACTCCACGACTATTAGTAACACTACTCCCCGCAACATTAATTGAAGTCAGCACAACCGTCATAAGGCGAGTGATTTTTTCCAGACTCATACCCCCAGGATATATCATTAATTTTACATAGCATTCGGCACACGTCTCAAACTCTGGCGAAACAATAGTTATCCTAGACTCTTTATCCATGGCAATTAACCTCTTAGGACCACTTGGGATCAAGCCTCGTTTACCTTTAATGAACGCAATTATTTTCGAGGAGTATATTAATTTTTCGCCACCTCCTAGAAGCCGACTCCATGCAAACTTTAGAAGAACTGTTCCACCCATGACTTTTAGACCAACTAATATTCCACAATTACATTTACAGCCCCCCCTTAATAGCTACTCGCCCCCAGTCACCGGTCAGCTCATAGCCACCCTCACAACCAAAAAAACTGTCTATATTTCCACAATCAAACTCACCCAAAGCATCTGCATATGCCACAAAATTCCTGTCAAGCCACTCGAAAGAATCCGCATTTAGAAAGCGCAATAAAACCCTTCTATAGCAATATATCTCTCCTTCTTGTGGCTTTTTATATTTCGGATGTTTTTCAGTAAGGACCGCTTCCAACTCAAAGACCAGAGAGCCCTTGCCCTCACGAACGGATAAAACATAGCTATCTTCGAGGTAAATATTTGAAAGCGAGGGAATATCATAATAGCTCATATTTATTCTCATAAATAAAAGTCAAGTGGCGTGTAATTATCTGGACTTTTTCTTGTTACCGGATTACCAAAGACGTCTGTTCTTTGACCTGCTGCGTTGTTAAACTCAACATGTGGATGAGCACTTCGTGGTGCCCGCGAACTGCCTTGCTTGATTGTGAGATCCCTCAGGCCCCGCTTACCCCCTATCTATCAATGTTCGCGCTCCTAGAAGCACCTTTGAAAAACTGATCGGCATCACCCATAAAGTCAGTTGCCCCCGAAACCGCCTCGCCAGTTGAAACACTTACTCTTTCTTTCATCTAATCAGAATTTATGCCTACTTTAAATTTACACCATAATGGAAACTCGCCTGAAAACACAAAAAAATCATCAACGTATTTCAAACCAAGCGCCTCTAAGCGCCGAGTAAGCTCATCCGTCGCCTCTCCTCCAAAACAGGGCCCAAAGGAAACCAAATCATCACTTATATCAAGTGGCGCATCGAACTCAAGCACCGCTGACAGCCTATCAACATCTATAAACTTAAATAATAACTCTTTCCGACGAATAACGATCCCATATTCAACGACACTAATAAAACTCACGGCATTACCCCTGGAATTTTTATGCCTTCAGGCACATTAATCTTAACATTATAAATAGGTGAACTCTGATTTGGCTGAAAAACTTGCCCCCATTCCGGCGTCCCACCCTGACTGATAGCCTTTTCTGGAACAGCAAAGTCTATGCGAATAGGACCCGTCCCGCCTGGCTTAGCCGCACCTGGAGTTATTACGTAAACACGTCCACCAGCCCCAACACCATTTGGAATAGCCGTCCCTCCATTTTGCATCCACTGAGAAACCTCTTCAGGGGAAACCCAGCGAGATACTGGTGTATATCCGGGGGGTAATGGTCCTTCTGCTGCACCTGAGCCACGGGGCGTGATAACTCTGTAATTTGACCCAAGATCACTAATTAGTGCCGCTGGCTGAGGTGAACTAGGAAGTGCCGCTTTTACCCCACCCGCCACAGCCCGCCTATAAGCCACCACCCCCGCCGCAGTCCCCACCCCAACCGCCAGCGCGATCTTCAAATTGTCCGCAATGTCCTGCGCCTGAGCGTCGCTCAGTTCCCATTTCGCCTTGAGCGAATCGACCATCGCACCCACCGAGTGCTCGGTCGTGGCGGTCGCTAACATTTCCTGGAATTCGTAGTTGCCGTTGATGAGGTTCTGTACTGCTGCCCGGGCCTCAGGCGAGGCGTCGTCAGCGATATCGCGGATGGCGTTGAGGTTCGCCTGGGTGTTGGCGACTTCCATGGAGCGTGCGGCGCAAGAGTCGGGGTCGGCCTGGCAGCTGACTATCGCGTCAATGTCCTGCTGCAGGCTCAGTTCTATGAATTTGCGCGTCGTGTCTTCGATGCAGGAGGCGTCGGTGCATCGCGTTATCTGCTTGGCGGCTCGCTCCAGTTGGTTGTGTGACAAGTAGTTGTATTGCGTGGCGTTCTTCGCCACCCAACTGCCGGTCTCCAGCTTGGCTGCGTCCGTATCGCTCTGCGCCGCAGCCGCGAGCACGCCGACGATCTGCGAGCTCATGGTGAGCAGGTTGTCGTTGCCCTTGACCAAGTCATCCAGGTGGCCAACCAGCGCTTCGCTCGCCGCCGCAGCCAATGCGCCGGTTTTGAAGTCGCCGCCGGTGGCTTCCGCCAGCAACCCACCGACCATGGCGTGAATCACCACCTTCGGGGCCGAGCCGTCCGCCAGGAGGTTTTTCGTGTAATCCCCGACCAGGTTGAAGCTGGCGGCCGCCAAGGTGTTGAACAAGGCATTTTTCAGCGCGTCACTGACACTGCCGCCCTGCCCCAGGGCTTTGTTCAGCAACACAGAGGTGCCGTTCTGCAGCGCCTGGTTGGCTGCGAACTGGCCGACACCGCTCCAGGTGCCCAGCGAGCCGGATGTAACAATTTTGCCTATGTCGGTCTGGGTGTGGGTGCCGGTCCATCGATCGAAATGGCCCACCGTCAGCCCGGCAGTGATCGCCGAAATCCCATAGCCCTTGATGGCATCGGACGCCGTCACATCCTTGAGAACCGCACCGAGATTGCCCCGGTTATTGACCACGCTGACGCCGGCATTGGTCGACGCGCCGGTGGCTACTGCACCGACCATGGCGCCGCCTACGCCGCCCCCCGCGGCAGCCGCCGCCATGGGCCCGATGACTGCCGACATCACGATGGCAATGATCATTTGCGAGGCGGGGCCCAGCCCGGAGTGGCTGTACTTGAAGCTGTCGTGGACTTCCCTGACCTGACGCCAGTCCACGTCCCCGCGTTGCTCTGCGTCCTTGAGCCAAGCCAACTGCGGGTCGGCCTTGACCATCGCATCGATGGACTGGGTGACGCTCTGCTGGTTGACCTGCTTGATGTCGATCTTCAAACCGTCGACGGCTTTGATCGCAATGGCGCCCCCGGCAACCAGCTGACTCTGGCGCAGCGTTTCGTCAGTGCTGCCCTTGCCCTTGGATGACACCCAGAATGCGTTGTTGTTGGTCTTCTCGTGGCTCTCCTGATGCAGGTCCTTCACCGCTTCGAAGGTCACCGCTCCACCACTGGTGATGGCGATGTCCGCAGCGCTTTCCAGCCTGGCCCCTTGATAAAGCTGGTCACCGCCGCTGATCAGGTTGAGGTTGCCGCCAGTGGTGACCTGGCTGCCCACCGCGCGCAGGTCGGTGACTTCGTCGCGTTGGGTCTTGAGTGCGCCGAAGCTGCCTTTTTTCTTGTAGTCATACAGGCTGTAGTCGCTGTCATTGGCACTCAGCAGCTGCAACTGCCCACCGGCCACCAGATACGCATCCTTGCCGCTGCGAACCTGGCTGGCGTGCAGCACGATGTCTTGCCCCGCACTGGCGGTAAGGGTGCCGCCGGCAGTGAGCTGGCTGCCCACGTGGCGGACCTGGGTGGTTTGCTCATGGACCCTGGCGCCGTCGCGTTTGCTGTTGACCTCATGATCGGTCTCGTTGGCGGCGGCCAATAGGTGGAGGTTGCCACCGGCGGCGACGGTCAGGTCTTTGCCGGCGTTGGCCTGGCTGGCCAATAGCGTGATGTCGCGCCCGGCGTGCAGGCTCAGGTTACCGGCGGCGTTGAGGTTGGCGCCGAGCTGTTCAGTGCGGCTGTGTTGGGTGACGCGGTGGCCGCCGTTTTCCGTGGTGCGGACCTGTTGGGTGTCGGTGACGGCGATGAGGTTGATGTCGCGCCCCGCACTCAGGCTGGCATCGCCAGCGCTGTTGATATCACCACGGTTGGTGATGTCACGACCGGCATTAAGCGTGAGTTGCTGTCCGGCACTGATCCGGCTGGCGGTGTCGAGATGGGTGACGAGGGTGCCGTCGCCCTGATGCCTGGCGTGGGCGGTGCGTTCGTTGATGATGTCGCCGCTCACGCTGGTGAGATCGATGTGACTGCCACGGATCTCACCGGCCATCGCATTGCGGATACTGTCGCTGGCCAGCAGGCTGATGCGGTCAACGGCGCTGATCGTGCCGCCATTGAGCAGGCTGCCATCGCTGATAGCGGTCAGATCCTGCGAGGCTTTCAAGGTGCCCACGCTGACGATATCGCCACCGCTGACCAGGTTGACATCCCGGCCTTGCACCAGGCTGCCGCCCCGCAGGTTATGGGCATCGACCGTTGCCAGGTACAGCACCGGCACCAGCACGTCTTCGCCCTGCACCTGGCGTTTTTCCATCCACACGATGTCGTGGGTCAGGGCCGCCACCTGCTGCGCGGTGAGGCCGACGCCGACACTCAGTTGCAGGCTGTCGCGGGCGCTGAGGCCGTTGTCCATCAGGTAGCGGAACTGTTCCTCGTCGCTCTCCAGCCCGGCGAGAAAGCGTTGCCCGGTCTTCGCCAGCACGGCGTCACGGATCAGGCGGCTTTCGTAGTAGCCATCGCCCAGGCGTCGCCAGGCTTCGTCGTTGTTGTAGCCGATCTTGTCGAGCAGGTACTGGGAACTGAGAAAGCTGGCAAGGTGGGTGAAGAGGGGATTGGTTTCAATCAGGTAGGGGCTGCCCGGATTCCTGCTGGGGATAAACAGCCCGTATTCACCGCTGGGCAGTTGGAATTCCGGCGGTTGGGTCAGGTCTTCGCTGAGGCGATCAGGGCTCAGTTCGAGGTCGTTGGGGTTGTGGCCTGTTTCGCCCGTCAGTTGCGCCAGGGTGTTTTCACGCAGGGTGCCGTTTTGCAGGTACTCGCTGGCCTGCAGGTTGAGGCTGCCGCCGGCTTGCAGGGTGGCGGCATAGACTGCGCGGCCATCCTCGCGCCAGGTCGTGAGTGTGCCGGGGTTGCTGAAGCCCTCCCCTGTCGAGCGTGCCTTGAGTTCGGCAAAGCGCACCGGGTCGAACGGCGCGTTGTTGAAGGCCGGCAGGTCGTGGAACTCCATCTGGTCCCACAGGGCTTTGTCGATGCGCCCGGGGGTGCCGATGATGGTGCTGGAAGTACCGGTCTGGGAGGCCGCGCCCTGGTTGATAAGGCGGTGGGCGGCGAGGTGCATGTCGCCATTGGCGGCGAGCAGGCTGTAGCGGTTTTCCAGGGTATGCGCGTCGATACTCAGGTGTTTGCCGGCCACCAGTCGCGCGGCCTGGGTGGAGTTGGGCGCGGCGGTTTCGCGCCAGGTTTCGCTGATATAGATGGTGCCGCGCTTGAAGCTGTCGTCGCCGTCGCAGTGCTGGCCGCAGACCCACTGGATGCTGCCGCCGACCAGTTCGCGTTCGAGGGCAAGGTGGGTGCGGGCGTTTTCGAACTCGCGGGCGTTGATGTGCAGGTTGCCTTCGGTTTCCACGCTGCCGGAGAGGTTACTGAAGCGCGTGCCGCTGAAACTGAAATCACCGACGCTGTAGAGATCACCTTCGAGGTTGCTGAAATGCTCGCCGCGCACGTGCAGGTCGCCGCCGCTGAACAGCAGGCCGGTGTTGGTGACGTTGGCAGTGAGCAGGAAATGGCCCTGGCTGCCGACGCTCCCATGGTTATTCAACTGAGCGGCATTGATCTGCATATGCCGCGCTGCACTGAGCACGCCGAGGTTGTGCAGTACATCGCGCACGCGCAGTTGGATGTCTTGACCGCTGAGGATCTGGCCGTGGTCTTGGGTGAGGTTTGATGCGCTGATGACGGCATCGCCTTTGGCGGCGATGAGGCCGGTGTTCTTCAGATCGCCATCGATCTGCAGTTGCAGATGGTGGTCGCCGAGCAGTTCGCCAGCGTTGGTGAACGTGCCGGCCGCAATACTCAGCTCACTGCCCGCCCCCACGATCTTGCCGCTGTTCTCGACAGTGTCGGCGACCAGGCTCAGATCGCCTTCGGCATGAATCGTCCCGGCGTGGTTGACGGCCTGATGGGCGACAATGTCCAGTTCGCGGGCGGTGACGACCTGACCGTTATTTCTCAGGGTCTGGCGAGCTTCGATTCTCGCGCTGTCGGCGGCGATCCGGCCGTTGTTATCGAGGCTGCCGCTGGTGATTTCCAGGTGGCCACTGGCGTTGAGTTCACCCTGGTTATCCAGGCGCTGGGCCTGGATGGTCAGCTGTTTGCCCGCGATACGCTGATCTTCCAGGATGCCGCTGACAACCTTGCCCTGGTTGCTGACCGAGGTGCCTTCCACGCTCACATTCCCGGCACTGGCCAGGGTTTGCCGCACCACCAAGTCACCCTGGGCCTGCAGGTTGACATCCCCCATCGCAAAGGTCGGGCCCTGCAAGTCAATCGACTCGGCCTTGGCAGTGAGTGCGCCGACGCTGGTGGTGTGGGACAGGCTCAGGCCACCATTGGCGTTGATCACAATGTCGCCGGCGGTGCTGGCCATATCGCCCGCCAGCCTTACGCCTACGCCCTGTTCAGTGCCCACCAGGCGAATCGTCCCGGCGTACATCCCGCCGAGTGCGCTGGCGTCGATGGCCAGTTGCGGTTTGTCCCGGCCATCCTCGGCATGGGCGTGGGCCTGCAAACTGTCGGCGCTGACATCGTTACGGCCGGTGATGACGGTGAGGTGGTCGGCATGCAACTGCGCATTCAGCTTGGCGGTACGGGTAATCAGGTCGAACTGGCTGACATTGCGTGCATTGAGCCCGGCGCCCTCCACTGCAATATCGCCGCCCTCTACGCGAAAGTGATCCAGCCGCCCGCCCTCGATCACTGGCTTGCCGGTGGTCAATGTCGCGCGAGGCGTATTGATAAACCCGCAGCCATTGCAGGTGATGCCATGGGGATTGGCGACGATCACCCGCGCGGCCTGCCCGGCCACCTCGGTGTAGCCCCCCAAGTGGCTGCGGTTGCCACCGGTGACTTCGTTGAGGATCACGCTGGCGGGTCGCCCTTGCAGGCCTGGGTTGCCGAGGATCACCCCCCCCAGTTGGGTGTGTTGCGTGGCCTGGGTGGCGTTATTGAGGATCAGCCCCTGGCTGCCGACGTTGTAGTCGGTGAACAGGTTATGGGACAGCCCGCTGCCATTGGGCCCGGCGATATTCACCACCGGCACGCCATTGGGTGCATGACCGACGCTGGTGCCAGGGCTGGCCGGGTCCACGCTCAGCTCTGCGGCGGCGGCAACAATGGGGTTGAGGAAGATGATTCCCGCCAGGCTCAGGGCCAGGCACTGGTTAAACGGGCTGCGCACGTCCATAGGCAAGGTTCCTTGTTGTTATTAGAAAAACAGCTCGATTCGGGCGTAGATCGGGTGTTCGCGGCGCTCAACGACGGCCGGGCGCTCCAGGGAACGGGCGAGCACCAGCGACGCCGCAAGGTGAGTGCCGCGTGCGCTGAACTCCCAGGCATGGCCGGTAAGGCGCCCGGCGACCCCGGGGTTATGCGGGCCGCGGCTGATCACACCGACGTCGTAGCCAAAGCCCACGCCCACTTCGTGCACCCAGGGGCGCAGCGCATCCCAGGCAACCGGTTGGCGCCAGCGCACCTGGCTGCGCCAGTAGCCGCCGCTGTTGCCCGACAGGTTCTGTTGCTGAAACCCGCGCACAGCACCAAGGCCGCCGACGCTCAGGCGTTGTGGTCCATAGAGTTCGTCTTCGGCGTGTTGGCCGGTAGCAAGGCTGTCGACACTCCAGTACTGGCCCAGCCAGCGAAAGGACTGCAAATAGCTGAGGGTCAGGGTGTATTTCTGATAGCGCGAGGTAGGCGCGCCGCGCTGCCTGGAGAGATCGCGCTGGGCGTCCAGGGCACCGATGCCCTGTTGCCAACCGGCATCGAGATTGAGAAAGGCATTGCCGATTCGGCGGCCATGGTTGAAGCCCAGTTGACGCTCAGTGATGCGATGGCTGGAGGTGCGCAGCAACGCGTCTTCCAGGTAGTTGCGGGTGCGCAGGTGGCTCAGGCCCAGGTTAAATGCCGTCTTGCCCAGGTTATCGCGGTGCAGCACGCGTTCGGCGCGCAACTGCTGGCTGGAGGTTTCACCTGACAGCGCAAAGGCAAACCCGGAGAGGTCGTTACGCGTGCGGTAGTAGCTTTGGCCGTGGCTGAAATTGAAGGTCCACCAACCATACGGCAGGCTGTAGAACAGGTTCTGGCTGTGGGAATGGCGCCAGCGGTCGCTGACGGTGTCGCGGTTGGCCCGCAGGCTCAACTGATCCGCCAGGCCCAGGGGGCTGTCCCAGTCCAGGCCGATACCGGCCTGCTGGCGACCGGTGCTGGTATCGCCATGGTTGTTACGGTTGGCCGAGACGCGCCAGGGTTTGAAGCGCTCGCCTTTAAGCGTCACGCGACTGCCGCCCACCGCCTGCCCCGGCAGGACCTCAAGCTGCGGCTGGCGCGAGGGCAAGCGCGACAGCTGATCCACCCATTGCTCCAGCTCACGCAGGTCGAGCACCTCACCCACGGTGCCGGGGAAGGTCATGGCGGACTCCAGCGGGCTGGCCAGCGATGAGCTGTCGAGTCCTTCAAGGCGTCCTTCCACCACAATGATGGTCAGCTCGCCATTTTTCAGGTCCTGCTGCGGCAGGTAGGCGCGGGTGGTGACGTAGCCGCGATGCAGGTAATGATCAGTGAGACTTTTGAGCGCTGCGTTGAGTTGAGGCACCCCCAGGCAACGCCCCTGCCAGGGTTCCAGCAGCGCCTGCCGCTGGGCCGCCGACAGCAACGCAGCGCCTTCGACATTGATGCGCGTGAGGGTGATGCACTGGCCGTCGTCCAGCGGCGCGGGGGCGGTTGGTGCAGTGATCTGGCCCGGCAGGTGTTGCAGCTCTTCAAGGCGGCGACGCTGTTCTTCCAACACTTTTTGCTGACGCTCACGGGCCAGTTCACGGTCGCCGGGCGACACGGTGGACGCGGCATAAAGCGGACCTGAAAGCAGCGCCATCCCCAGCAGCGCAGGTCGGAAAACAGCTGGCATCCCTTCACCCTCACACAGGTACTCAAATGGAAAGAGCACCCATGCTGCCGAGGCTGAAACGCTTAAGGAAAAGAGGAAAAGTTACAAAAAGTTCGGCGTTTTTGACGTCGTCGCCCTGCCTGTCACACAGCCGTTCGAGGACTGTCAGAGGCTTCCGAACAATGTAAGTCGAAGGAAGAAATCGGATAGGCAGTGAGACTTGAAGAGCGTGTTTCCTGGTTTCTTCATACGTTAAAAATCTCTTCCCCTACAAACAAAAGAGAAAATTCAGAGAAGATAAGAAAGGAGGTCTGTCAGAGGGGAAAGACCGGTCGCTCAGCCCATGAGCACACAGGCATACCTGAAAGCGACAGGCGTAGAACAACGGGTGATCGCGGCTCTTTTACAGCGTAAAAATCGGAGTTACCCGACGAGCGGCAGGCCTCAACTCAACAACACCACCCCACCCGGCAACTCCGTACACTTGGCCCCATACGCATCCCGAATCAACAGCGCCACCCCTGCCAACTGCTGCAGGCTGAACCGCGCCTGGACGCGCCGTTGGCCGAGTTGCTTGTTGAGCAGCACCAGCATCCCCGGGCGGTAGCGGTTGATTTCGTCCACCACCGTGGCCAGGGTGGCGTTGTTGAAGACCAGCACCTGTTCGCGCCAGGCCACGACCGCCTGGGTGTCCACCACCACCGGTTCGCCCAGGCCGGCCGCGTCGTAGCTCAGTTGCCGGCCGCTTTCCAGGCGCACGCTGCGCCCAGCCACGGCCACCGACAGCCAGCCCTCGATACAGGTCACGCACACCGTGCGGTCGGTGTTGCGCAGATTGAAACGTGCCTGCGCCGCGCTCACCCAGCCTTCGCCCGCCAGCACCTTGAGCGGTTGTGCGGAATGGGCGATCACCTCGACTTCGCCTTCGAGCAATTCAAGTCCCTGGCCCACGCGGCTGACGCGCGTCTGGGTGTTGAGTTCGAGGCTGACGCCGTCGCTTAACAGCACTTGGCGCTGTTCGCCGACTTCGGTGCGATAGTCCGCCGTGAGGCCGGCAAAACCACCGGGGGAGCCGACCTGCACCATGAGCATGGCGGCCGATGCGGCAATCGCGCCGCCCAGGAACGCCCGGCGCCCAAAGCTGCGCGGCTGCGAGACTTGCTCAAGCGCCGGGGCCAGTTGCTGCCACATCGCCTTGGCCTGCTCGAACGCCTGGGCATGCTCGGGGCTTTGCGCACACCAGGCCTTGAGCGCCTTGGCATCGGCCACGGTGGCGCGGCCCGAGGTCAGCAGGACCAGCCAGTCGCGGGCTTCGTCGTGCAGGGGGCTGGCGGCGGATTGCCGAGTGGCACTGAGGCTAAAAATGTTCAAGCGCGCAAATACTCACGGTTTTATCAGGGACTCGACTCTAAGACGGTTTTCCGGCCCCGGGACCGAACCGCTGGATCACTTTTCTTTCCAGGCGCTTGGCGCAGTGGCCCAGGGCGGCCTTGATTTCCTTCTCGACCATGCGCGTGGAAATGCCGAAACGCTGGGAGATTTCCAGGTGCGGGGCTTCTTCCAGGCGGGCGGCGATAAGGATCTTGCGGCGGCGGGCCGGCAGTTCGTAGAGCGCCTTGACCAGGGACTGGATTTCTTTCTGGCCGCCCACCACCCGTGACGGGTCCTGGGCTTCGTCGGCGCTTTGCAGCAGTTCTTCCACCTCGCTGCCGGTGAGCAGGCGCGCGTCGGCCTGGCGGCGGTCGGCGGCGATGTTCAAGGCCATGCGGTACAGGTAGGCATTGGGTTGTGCCAGGTTGGGCGGCACTTCCATGCGGTCGACCCGCAGGTAGGTTTCGTGCAGCACATCGTTGGCCAGGTCCTCCGAGCCCAGGCGCTTGCGCAAACGCACCTTGAAGTCGTCGTAGGAGGCCAGGAACAACCCGACCATCGTACTGTGCCCGGTATTTTTCATCCGCCCCAGGCTCCGTTTGCTGCTGTGCATTCCATGCGCATTCCTGTGGTGTCGGGCATCAAAAGTAAAGTCACCGGTTGACGCAGCGAGCTCGGTGCCGGTCGTTCGACCCGCGTGGTGCCCAGGTTGCGTACCAGTGCTTCATCGCGTTGTTCGTCGCCGGTGGAGCTGACCAACCGACTGTGTTCGATCAGCCCTTGGGGGTTGACCCACACCTGTACCAGCGCGCGAAAACTGCCGGGCCGGGTCAGCGGCGAGCGGCACAGGCTGGTCTCGATGGCCTGCTGCAAGGCCGTGGCGTAGCTGTTGTTGATCCGTGCGGCGTTGCGTGCCGCCGCACCACGGGTGGCAGGCGGCTGGCTGACCGCGGGCAACTGCAAGGTGAACGCATCATCGCGTGCATAACGCGCCATCAGGCCACTCCCCGTCAGCAACATCGCCAGAGCCTCCTGCGCCGTAAAACGCCCGCGCACACTGATGGAACGCCGGCCCCGCATCAGTTCGCGGTCGACCAGCACCGCCATTCCGGTGGCGCGGCTGTACGCTTGCAGTGCATGTTCCAGGTCCTGCGCCGGCAGGTTCAACAGCAGCAGCGGTGACTCCGCCTGCGCGACGCGACCACCGGCCAGCAGCAACAGCAAGACCAGGGCGCATACGGCGCGCCTCCAGCACTCCTGTTCACCCCCTGCTCTGCATCGCTGCACGGCCGACGCGCCCTAGAAAACCGTCATCCTGAGGCCAATTTATGAACCTGATGTTACGGTGATAGCAAAAAAAACATCACGGTGACGAGAGGCCCGCTGCACTAGACTTGCACACCAACCGGCCCACCCCCTCGGGCCCGCCAGGAGGCCTTGATGAAACGCTTACCGCTCCTCGCCAGCCTGTTGCTGTGCACGGCCCTGCCCTTGCACGCCCACGCCGGCAACTGCGCCGACGTCTCGGTGGATGGCTACAAGGCGCCCGACTATGGCTGCCTGAGCCAGCAGATGGGCAACGATACGAATGCGGCCAAAGCCGCGAAGAAAAACCGCGAGGCGCAAGGCATTGCCGTGGAAAAACGCCAGCCGAACAAGGTCGGCCTGGCCACCCCGGCGGCGACCAGCGTGCGCATGGGCAACACCTTCGGCACCTCGGTGAAGCCGCAGCGGCCTTGAGGTGTTCGATGACCGTTTGAGCAACACAGCACCCATGTGGGAGGGGCATAGGTATCTACACAACTTTGTCTAAATGCTGTCCCCCCGGCAGATAGGGCTGTTGTGGTGAGCGGGGCAGCCCAGCGCGGGGCAAGCCCGCTCACCACCACCACCACCACCACCACCACCACCACCACCACCACCACCACCACAGTTACAGCGTTCCCCCTTAACTGACGGGCATCAGGGCAAGCCCCCTCCCACATTGCCCCCAGTGTTTGCCGGAGCAGTTTTCAAGCCGCGTGGCTTTCCTTTTTCAAGCTGTCCATATCGATCACGAACCGGTACTTCACATCGCCCTTGAGCATGCGCTCATACGCCTCGTTGATGCCCTGGATGTCGATCATCTCCACGTCCGAGACAATCCCGTGCCTGGCGCAGAAGTCGAGCATGTCCTGGGTCTCCTGGATCCCGCCGATCAGCGAACCGGCCAGGCTGCGGCGCTTGAAGATCAGGTTGAACACCGTTGGCGACGGGTGCGGGCTGTCGGGGGCGCCGACCAGGGTCATGGTGCCGTCGCGCTTGAGCAGGTTGAGGAACGCGTCGAGGTTATGCGGCGCGGCGACGGTGTTGAGGATGAAGTCCAGGCTGTTGGCGACCTTGGCCATTTCGTCCGGGTTCTTCGACACCACCACCTGGTCGGCGCCCAGGCGCAGGCCGTCTTCGCGCTTGTTGGGCGAGGTGGTGAACAGCGTGACATGGGCGCCCATGGCATGGGCGATCTTCACCGCCATGTGCCCCAGGCCGCCCAGGCCCACCACACCGACCTTCTTGCCGGGCCCGACCTTCCAGTGGTGCAGCGGCGAGTAGGTGGTGATGCCCGCACACAACAGCGGCGCGACGGCGGCCAGGTTGGAATCGTCGTGGGAGATGCGCAGCACGAACTTCTCCTTGACCACGATGCTGTCCGAATAGCCGCCAAAGGTATTTTCACCGCCGAACACCGGGCCGTTGTAGGTGCCGGTAAAACCGCTCTCGCAGTATTGCTCCTCGCCCTCGGCGCAGGAGGCGCAGTGCTGGCAGCTGTCGACCATGCAGCCGACGCCGGCGAGGTCGCCGACCTTGAATTTCTTCACATTGCCACCCACCGCCGTCACGCGGCCGACGATTTCGTGGCCGGGTACCGACGGGTACAGGGTGTTGTTCCACTCGTTGCGCGCGGTGTGCAGATCGGAGTGGCACACGCCGCAGTAGAGGATGTCGATCTGTACGTCGTCCGCCCCCGGCGCGCGGCGCTCGAAGGTAAAGGGCTTGAGGGCATCCGTGGCGTTCTGGGCGGCGTAGCTGTAAGTCTTGGCCATTTCGTTCACCTGTGTGATCTGACGGTAGAGGTCAGTGGACCAGCATAGACGCTGAACCGTTCAACCGAGCACGTTTGTACAATTTCCATCGCGTCCCTGCCCCTAACCTCACGGCTTTCAATCCCGTAGAAGTGCTGGAGAGTGGGCATGGGCAGCAAAGCAATCAAGGTATCTGTGGCATTGACGCTGCTGGCGAGCGCAATGATGGGCAACGCCTTCGCGGCAACCCCGAGCGTGGCCGTGGCGCCGCAATACGACACCAGCCACGTGTATGTGGCCCCGGCGAATGTGGAGCGTTTCGCCCAGAGTTTCCTCGCCACCTTTGGCGGCAAGAGCACGCCCCAGGTGGTGGTGAACGTGCTGCCGGTGCCGAGCAGCACCACCTCGCAACTGCTGCAGACGCCGGCGGGCACGGTGTCGCTGTTCGGCTTCACCACGCCGATCCCGCACCCCTTCGGCCAGGAACGCAACGGCTACCTGGTCAAGGACATGGACGCGGCGCTCAACGCCGCGCGGGAAAACGGCGCCGCCGTTATCGTCAGCGACTTCCCGGACCCGATTGGCCGAGACGCCGTGGTGCAATGGCCGGGCGGCGTGAACATGCAGCTCTACTGGCACACCAAGACCCCGGACTACGCGGCGTTCCAGACCGTGCCGGAAAACCGCGTGTACCTGTCCACCGATCGCGCTGACGCCTTTATCAAAGCGTTCCTGGGCTTCTCCCACGGCAAGGTCCTGGCCGATGACAAACACGCGCCTGGCGTCGATGTGGGTCAGGCCACTGGCACTTACCGTCGCGTCGATATCGAGTCGCCATTCGGGCGCATGGCGGTGCTGGTCACCAACGGCCACCTGCCCTACCCCTTCGGCCACGAGACCACCGGTTACCAAGTGCCTGACCTGACGGCCACCCTGGGCAAGGCCACCGGTTCCGGCGCCAAGGTGTTGGTGCCGGCCTTTGACAGCAAGGGCCGTCGCAGCGCCGTGGTTGAGTTCCCCGGCGGCTACGTCGCGGAAATTCACCAGCTCCACGCCACAAAATGATTCGCCGCACAGGCTGGGGCCTGGCCGTGCTGTGGCCGCTGCTGGTCGGCAGCGCCCACGCCGACGAGCAACCGGCACGACCGGCCATCAAGGCCAACCGCTGGCAGGAGGACTGGTCGGTGCTCAAGGATCCGGCGTTGCGCACGCAGCCGCTGGACAGCTTGAAGTACATCCCGCTGTCCAGCGCCAACCCGTTCACCTATTTGTCATTGGGGGCGACGCTGCGCGAGCGCTTCGAGATGAACGATGCCAGTGGTTTTGGGGTGAAGGGCGTGAAGCGTGATCGCTACCTGATCCAGCGCTTCCAGGTGCACGCCGACCTGCACTTGAACGAACACTGGCGGCTCTTCACCCAACTGGAAGACGTACGCGCCTACGACAAGACCACGGTCGGCGGCGCCGATCAGAACCGCGTCGATCTGCGCCTGGCCTTCGCCGAATACGTCAATGCCTTCGGCAGCGGCACCCTCAAGGCCCGTGTCGGGCGCCAGGACTTCGCCTTCGACTTGCAACGTTTCATCTCATCGAGAGACGGCCCGAATGTGCGGCAATCCTTCGATGCGCTGTGGGCCGATTGGGAGACGCCCAACTGGCGCTTTATCGGGATCGCCAGCCAGCCGGTGCAGTATCAGGACGATCGGCACTTCGACGACACATCCAACCGTGACGCGCGCTTCCACATGCTGCGGGTCGAGCGGCTGGTGGGCGGCAAGAATGAGCTGTCGGCCTACTACGGCGTGTACGAACGCAGCGCCGCGCATTACCTCGACGCGGACGGCGATGAAACCCGCCATCTGTTCGACGCACGCCTGGGCGGTGCGGCCCAGGGATTCGACTGGGACATCGAAGCCATGCTGCAAAGCGGCTCGGTGGGCAGCAAGGATATTCGCGCCTGGGCCGGTGGCAGCCGCACGGGGTACACCTTCGAGAGCCTGGCGTGGAAGCCGCGCATCGGCCTGCAGCTGGACATTGCCTCGGGCGACCGCAAGACCGGGGACGGCACCGTCGGCACGTTCAACCCGCTGTTCCCCAACGGCTACTATTTTTCCCTGGCCGGCTATACGGGCTACAGCAACCTGATTCACGTCAAACCGTCGATCACCGTCAAGCCCATCGACAAGCTCAGCGTGCAGACCGCCGTCGGCCTGCTGTGGCGCCAGACCACCAGCGACGCGGTGTACACCCAGCCGAACCTGCCCGTCGCCGGCACCGCAGGCCAGGGTGAACGCTGGACCGGTGCCTATGGTCAGCTGCGTACCGACTATGTGTTTACGCCAAACCTCACCGGCGCGGTTGAAGCGGTGCACTACGCGGTCGGCCGCACCTTGCGCGATGCCGGCGGCGATGACAGCAATTACCTGGGGGTCGAGCTCAAGTTCAGTTGGTGACCCCAGGCAAGCACACCCGTACAAGCCCCCGGCCCGGTTTCGGGCAATAGTGAGGCTGGTTTTTCAGCCCCTCAATCAAGGAGTTTTCCATGAGCACATTCGTTGCCAAAGACGGTACCCAGATCTACTTCAAGGATTGGGGCAGCGGTAAGCCCGTGCTGTTCAGCCACGGCTGGCCGCTGGATGCCGACATGTGGGAATACCAGATGGAGTACCTCAGCAGCCGTGGCTTTCGCACCATCGCGTTCGACCGCCGTGGCTTTGGCCGCTCGGACCAGCCGTGGACCGGCAACGACTATGACACCTTCGCCGACGACATCGCGCAGTTGATCGAACACCTGGACCTCAAGGAGGTGACCCTGGTGGGCTTCTCCATGGGCGGCGGCGACGTCGCCCGCTACATCGCACGCCACGGCAGTGCACGCGTGGCCGGCCTGGTGCTGCTGGGCGCAGTGACGCCGATCTTCGGCCAGAAGCCCGATTATCCCCAGGGCGTGCCGACCGAAGTGTTCGACGGCATCAAGGCCGGGTTGCTGAAAGACCGTGCGCAGTTCATCGCTGACTTCAACACGCCGTTCTTCGGCATCAACAAGGGCCAGGTCGTTTCCGAAGGTACGCTGACCCAGACCCTGCAAATCGCCATGCTGGCGTCCCTCAAGTCGACCGTGGATTGCGTCACCGCCTTCTCCGAGACCGACTTCCGCCCGGACATGGCCAGGATCGACGTGCCGACCCTGGTGATCCACGGTGACGGTGACCAGATCGTGCCATTCGAGACCACCGGCAAGGTGGCGGCCGAGATGATCAAGGGCGCCGAGCTGAAGGTGTACAAGGATGCGCCCCACGGTTTTGCCGTGACCCACGCTCAGGCCTTGAATGAAGACCTGCTGGCGTTCCTCAATCGCTAAAACACCCGCTCCTTATTTTGGCCGGGCTCGCCCGGCCTTTTTTTGCTCAGGAGAAACGCTGGCTCAGCACCAGGCGCCCTGGCCCGCTGATCAGCAGCGTGGTGAACATGATCAACAGCAGCCAGCCGAATTGCCCTTCCAGCAGCGTCCACTCCGGATGCACCACCACCATCGCAATCAACAGCACCGCCAGAATCGGCAGGCACGCCAGGCGCACCAGCACCCCGGCGATGATCAGCAGCGGGCACAGCACTTCGGCGAAAATCGCCAGCAGCAAGGTGACATGGGCGCCGAGGTGAAACGGGTCTTCGATCTGCTTCAACTGCTCGCTGTAGTTGAGCAACTTGGGCAGGCCATGCACCCACAGCAGGAACAGCGCCCCGCTGCCTCGCAGAAACAACAGCCCCAGGTCCTGGTGTCTTGATTCGTTCATATGCGCTCCGGTGGGTTGACAGGTTATCGACCTCGATTGTGTCCACAGAGCGGTACGCACGCTTGCAACCGTGTGCTGACCTCACTCCCCGGTGCCGGCAAACCCCGCGACGATTTCATCGATCACCGCTCGCACCCGTGCGGTGTGGCGCAGGTCGGCGTGGGTCACCAGCCAGACGTCGTAAGGCAACGGCCGCGTGCGCTCCGGCCACAGGCGCACCAACCCGTCGCGCTCACCGGTGAGGATCGGGATTTCGCCGATGCCGATCCCGGCGGCGATGGAGCGGCGCACCAACAGGCTGGAACTCAGGGCGGCGACGATGCGCCCACGGCCCAGGGGTTCCGAGACCAGGGTCATGTCCTTCTGGGTTTGCAGGTACGGTTGATAGACCACAAGATCATGCCCTTCAAACAGGCTGCCCGGCTCCGGCGTACCCTGGCGATCGATATAGGCCTGGGACGCAAACAACCCCACCGGCCAGCGCGCGAGACGCCGGGCGATCAGGTCGGGGCTGTCCGGGCGGGTGTTGCGCACGGCGATGTCGGTCTCGCGTTTGGCCAGGCTCAGGAACTGGGTAGACGCGTCGAGCTGCACGCGCACATCCGGGTGCTGGATGTGCAGGCGCGCAATCGCCGGGATCAGGAAGTCGATGGCCAGGGAGTCGGTGGTGCTGACCCGTACGGTGCCGGTCAGGCGGTCATCCAGGCCCTGGATCTGGCGCTCCAGTTCCAGAGCCGAGCGTTCCATTTTTTCCACCGAGTGCAGGGCGGCCTCGCCGACGGCGGTCAGGGCGTAGCCTTCGGAGGTGCGCAGGAACAGCGTGGCACCCAGGGACTTTTCCAGGGCGTTGACCCGCCGCCCGACTGTGGCCTGGTCGACCCCCAATACCCGTGCGGCCCCGCGCAACGTCGACTCGCGGCAAACCGCCAGGAACACCCGTGCATCATCCCAATTCATGCGGTTTCCTTATGCTGCATATCTGCATCACAGCGACGTGTATTCGCTGCATTATTGCATCCAAAAACCTGGATATGCTGGGCACCAGAGAAAAATACCCAGGACCGCCATCATGTTCGACACTCACGCCCCACCCCGCCGCTCCGTGTGGCTGCCGATCTTCGCCGGCCTGTGCGCCAGCCTGGTCAGCATCGGCCTGGCACGCTTTGCGTACACGCCGTTGATTCCGTCGCTGATCCAGGCCCACTGGTTCAGCGCCAATGACGTGGTGTACCTCGGTGCCGCCAACCTGGTGGGTTACCTGATCGGCGCGCTGATCGGGCGGCCCATTGCCCAGCGCACCTCGAACAGGACCGCGCTGCGCATCATGATGGTGGCGGTGACCCTGGCGTTCTTCGCCTGTGGCTTCCCGCTGTCGGTGGTGTGGTTCTTCGCTTGGCGGCTGCTGTCGGGGATTGCCGGTGGCGCAATCATGGTGCTGGTGGCGGCGACCGTGTTGCCCCATGTACCAGCCGCACGCCGGGGCCTGGCCAGTGGCGCGATCTTCCTCGGCATCGGCCTGGGCATCGCCGGTTCCGGCACGCTGGTGCCGCCGCTGCTGAGCCTGGGCTTGCAGCAGACCTGGTTCGGCCTCGGCCTGCTGGCCCTGGTGCTGACCGCCGCCAGCTGGTTCGCCTGGCCGGCGGGCACGCTGCATGAAGACGCGCCGCCATCCGGCGCGGCCGTAGCAACGCCTTCCGGCGTGTACCTGCTGTTCGCCCAATACGCCTTCATGGCCGCGGGGCTGGTACCGGCGATGGTGTTCCTGGTGGATTACGTGGCCCGTGGCCTGGGGGCCGGGGCGCATATCGGCGCGATGATCTGGGTGATGTACGGCCTGGGGTCGATTGTGGGGCCGGTCACCTACGGGTTCCTGGCAGACAAACTGGGGGCGCGCTTGAGCATCCGCGTGGTGCTGGTGGTGCAGGCAATTGCCGTCGGTGCGTTGCCGTTTGCCGGCTCGTTGACTGGCCTGGCGGTCCTCGCGGTGATCCTCGGTTCTTTCCCGCCGGGCATCGTGCCGTTGGCGCTGGCGCGGGTGCACGAACTGCTCCCCGACCATCATCAGCAGCAGGTCGCGTGGAGCCGTGCCACGGTGTCCTTTGCGACTTTCCAGGCGCTCTCGGGGTTTGCCTATTCCGCCCTGTTCAACGTCAGCGGAGGCCAGCATGCGCTGTTGTTCATGATCGCCGCCGGGGCGATAGTGGTCGCCCTGGCCCTGGAACCGGGCATGCGCCTGCTGAACCGCCGGCCGTCCGACGCGGTCCCAACCCATACGCTCATCGCTGCAGGTAATCTGAAATGACGCTTCCCAAAGAAATGACCCTGATCGAAATCACCACCCCCGGTGGCCCCGAGGTGCTGCAACCACGCCGTGCAGATGTACCGGTGGCGGGCCCCGGCGAGATCCTGATTCGCGTGCATGCGGCCGGTGTGAATCGCCCCGACGCCCTGCAACGCGCCGGCAAGTACCCGATGAAACCCGGCATGAACCCGCTGCCTGGCCTGGAAGTGGCGGGCGAAGTCGCCGCGCTGGGCGACGGCGTGAGCGAATTCGCCGTGGGCGATAAGGTCTGCGCCCTGACCAATGGCGGCGGCTATGCGCAGTTCTGCACGGTGCCCGCCAGCCAGGCGCTGCCGATTCCTGAAGGCATGGACTGGATTCAAGCCGCCGCCGTGCCGGAAACCTTCTTCACCGTGTGGGCCAACCTGTTCGGCCTCGGCGATGCCCACACCGGCCAGCGCGTGCTGATCCACGGCGGCACCAGCGGCATCGGTACGACCGCGCTGATGCTGTGCCGCGAGTTCGGCATCCAGGCCTTCGCCACCGCCGGCAGCGCCGACAAATGCGCGGCCATCGCCCAGCTGGGCGGCGAGCCGATCAACTACCGGGAACAGGATTTTGCCGAGGTCATCGCGCAACAGACCAACGACCAGGGTGTGGATGTGATCCTCGACATCATGGGCGGCTCGTATCTGAACAACAACCTCAAGGCCCTGGCCATGGACGGGCACCTGGTGATGCTGGGTTTCCTCGGCGGCGCCAAGGCCAACGACGTCGACCTGCTGACCATCCTCGGCAAGCGCGCGGTGATTACCGGCTCACTGTTGCGTGCGCGCAGCAAGGCTGAAAAAGCCGCGATTGCCGAACAGTTGCGCGAGTACATCTGGCCGGTACTGGAAGCCGGGCGTTGCCTGCCGATCATCGACAAGGTCTACGCCTACACCGACGCCGCCCAGGCCCATGCGCGGATGGAAGGTGGGGACCATATCGGCAAGATTGTGTTGCGGGTAGAGTAACCAGCAGGCAACACAAAGCAAATGTGTGAGGCGCAAGCAGCAACCTGTAGTGAGCGGGCTTGCCCCGCGCTGGGCTGCGCAGCAGCCCCAAACACAGCCCCGGAGCTGCCTGACACACTGCAGCGCTCTTATTGGGGCCGCTTCGCGGCCCAGCGCGGGGCAAGCCCGCTCACCACAAAAAGCCCGCTCACCACAGTTAATAGTGTTCCTTCTTAAATGGCTGGCATCAGGGCAAGCCCCCTCCCACATTGACCGCGTTCTTACTCGGAATAGGTGGGGTAGTCGATGTATCCCGCCTCACCGCCACCATACATCCCCTCTTCCCGCAGCGGGTTCAACGGCCAGCCCTTGAATAGCCGTTGCGGCAGGTCCGGGTTGGCAATGAACGGCCGTCCGAACGCAATCAAATCCGCCAGCCCGGCGTCCACCAGTTTCGCGCCGCGTTCAGCGGTGTAGCGACCGGCGTAGATAATGCGACCGCTGAAGGTGCTGCGCACGGCCTCACGGAAGCTGTCGGGCAGCACGGGGGCGTTGTCCCAGTCGGCTTCGGCGATGGACACGTAGGCGATGCCCGACTGTTCCAGCACCTTGATCGCTTCGATGTAGGTGTGGTGCGGGTCTTCTTCCACCAGGCCGATGTACACACGGTCCTGGTCGGTGCCGCTGAACAACGGCGAGAACCGCACGCCCAGGCGCTCCGGCCCGACCACCTTGCTGACGGCTTCGACGATCTCGCGCAAAAAGCGCAGGCGATTGTGCAGCGAACCACCGTACTCATCGTCGCGCTGGTTGGCATGGGCCGAGATGAACTGGTTGACCAGGTAACCGTTGGCCGAATGAATTTCCACGCCGTCAAACCCGGCGTCCAGGGCATTGCGCGCCGCTTGGGCGTACTGCCCGACCAATTCTTCGATCTCCAGCACGCTCAACGCTCGCGGCACCGGCGGCTGCATCAATTCGCCGACCCCCGGCCCGGTTTGGATAAAGGCCTTGGCTTGCCGGGCTTGAATCGCCGACGGTGCCACCGGTGCGGCGCCGTCAGGCTGCAAGGCGTTGTGGGACACACGGCCCACATGCCACAACTGGGCAAAGATCACCCCGCCTTCGGCATGCACCGCGTCGGTGACCTTGCGCCAGCCGTCGATCTGCGCCGGGGTGTAGATGCCCGGCGTCCAGGCGTAACCCTGGCCACGGGGTTCGATCTGCGTGCCTTCGCTGACCATGAAACCGGCCGTAGCGCGCTGGCGGTAATACTCGGCCATCAGGTCGGTGGCGATATCGCCGGGCTGGGCGCTGCGCTGGCGTGTCAACGGTGGCAGCACGATACGGTTGTTCAAGGTGTGACGGCCCAGTTTGACCGGGGTACTTAAAACGCTGTTAGTCATTGGGGTATTCCAAATTCGAGACGAGCAAAAGCATTGGCGACTGTTGCAAGTCGCCAATGAATGAAAGGGTTAATTAACTTACGCGGTGAGTTTGAGCAGCGCCTTGGCCACGTCACTGGAACTGGCAGGGTTCTGCCCAGTGATCAGCAAACCATCTTCGAGCACGAAGGATTGCCAGTCGGCGCCCTTCTGATAGTTGCCGCCCAGTGCCTTGAAATCATCTTCAATCAGGAACGGCACCACCTCGGTCAGGCCCACCGCCGCTTCTTCCGAGTTGGAGAAGCCGGTGACGCGACGGCCCTTGACCAGCGGCTCGCCATTGACGGCCTTGACGTGACGCAAGGCGCCCGGTGCGTGGCAGACAAAGCCGATGGGCTTGCCGGCACGCTCGAAGGACTCGATCAGGGCGATGGACACCGGCGACTCTGCCAGGTCCCACAGCGGGCCGTGGCCGCCTGGGTAGAACACGGTGTCGAAGTCGTCAGCGTTGACCGTGTCCAGCTTGACCGTGCTGGCCAGGGCCTGTTGCGCGGCAGGGTCGGCGGCAAAGCGGCGGGTCTGCTCGGTTTGCGCGTCGGGCGCGTCACTCACCGGGTCCAGGGGCGGCTGGCCACCGGCCGGGGACGCCAGCACCAGTTCGGCGCCCGCGTCCTTGAACACGTAATAGGGTGCGGCAAATTCTTCGAGCCAGAAGCCGGTCTTGCGGCCGGTGTCGCCAAGCTGGTCGTGAGAGGTCAGTACCATTAATACTTTCATTTTCCAGTGCCTCGATCAGTGAATGTCTGTGTGTCCAGGGCAACCCAACAGCTGTCGGGTCAGCAGCAACGCCTCATCAAACGGCGCGGATGTCCGGGTGATCTTGCTCATGACGCTGGTCCCCAGCCACAGCGCGTACAGGCGCCGGGCCAGGCTTGCAGGGGCTTGGTCGACGTTCAGGGAACCGTCCTCAAGGCCACGCTGTATGGCGATGGCAAGTAAATCGATGGTGCGCGACGTGCCACGTTCCAGCGCCAGGCGCATGGGCTCTGAAAGGTCTGACACCTCCGCACCCAGTTTGACGGCAAGGCACTTGCCCGCATCGGTGCAACCGGTCTGATTGTCGATCCAGGCCTGCCAATAACGCATCAACTTGGCGTGCTGGGATAAACCGGGTTGGTCGAACAGTTGCTGCATGCCGTGCACGTAGTTGTCGAAGTAGGTGTCGAGCAACACGACACCGAAGCCATCCTTGGAGTTGAAGTAGTGATAGAACGAACCTTTAGGCACCTCGGCGGCTTGCAGTATTTCGTTCAAGCCCACCGCAGAAAATCCTTTACGGCCAACAATCAACTGCGCCGTGTCGAGAATGGTCTGCCGTGCACTTTTAGTTTCGCTGCTCATGCTTCACTCCGTCCGATTAGACCAGTCGTCTAGTTCGTTGAGGGAATGTTAGGGACCACGCCAACCCCTCACAATGTCATATGCGCAAGGATTCCGGACATGACCCGAAGTCGGTTGCCGTTTTCCCGGCAGCCGCCGACAATCCACCCTCCCACGCCCCTGGAGACATGCGATGCACAGCGTTGCGCTGATGGTTTACCCGAACTTCCAATCCCTGAGCCTCAGCCTGGGCTCGGTGTTCGAGTGCGCGAACCTGCTGCGTGGAGAGCCCGCCTATGAGTTTCACCTGGTGTCGGAAAGCGGCGGCGCGGTGATGACGTCCCAGGGCTTCTCGGTGAACACCTCGCCCCTGCGGCCCCAAGGCTATGACACGCTGATCGTCAGCGGTTACCTGGAGTTTCGCCTGCCGGAGGCCAACCTGCTGGCACTGGTCAAGGCCGCCTCGGCTCAATCGCGGCGTGTCGCCTCGTTGTGCATGGGCATCTTCGTGCTGGCCGAAGCCGGCTTGCTCGACGGCAAGCGCACCACCACCCACTGGATCCACGCGCCGGCCTTTCGCAAGCGCTACCCGGATATCCGCCTGGAAGAAGACAAGCTGTTTATCGTTGACGGCCAGGTATGGACCGGCGCCGGCATGAGTGCCGGGGTGGACATGGCGCTGGCCATGGTGGAGAACGACCTGGGCAGCGACCTCGCCCGGCGCATTGCGCGCAAGCTGGTGATCGCCCAGCGTCGGGGCAGCGAGCAATCGCAGTTGTCTGCACTGTTGGAGTTGGACCCCAAGTCCGACCGTGTGCAACTGGCCCTGGCCTACGCCCGCGAAAACCTCACCCATGACCTGTCGGTGGACGCCCTGGCCGAGGTGGCGCGGCTGAGCCCGCGCCAGTTCAGCCGGGTATTTCGCGAAGAAACCGGGCAGACGCCGGCCAAGGCCATCGAATCCCTGCGGGTTGAAGCCGCACGGGCGATGATGGAAACCAGCCGTCATCCGGTGGAAGTGGTGGCCCGCGAAACCGGCTTCGGTGATCGCGAGCGCATGCGCCAGGCGTTTCTAAGGGCGTTCGGGCAGCCGCCCCAGGCGATGCAGCACACCTTTAATGCAACACCGCCCGCGTAACCAGGTAACTCATCAACTGCGGGTCATCCGCCAGCTCAAGGGCCTGCACTGGGCGCGGCAGGTTATCCAGCACCGTACGCCAGAACGCCTGGGACACTTCGTCCTGGTCATAAAATCGCACCAGCCAATCCGCCTCGCCGCTGCACAACACCTGGGTGGCGATGGCGCGGCCGATGCCTTTGCGACGATAGCGCTTGAGGATAAACAGGTCGGCCAGTTCCAGGGCGTCGATGCCCGGCAACTCGCTGCCTTCGATCAGCAGGAAGCCGGCGATATAGCCGTCCACCAGCAACAGGTTGGCGCTCCAGTGCGGGTCTTGCCAATAGCGGTTCAGGTGCTGGTCATGGATGTAGAAACGGCCGTCCGCCTCGACATCTTCCTGCTCCCAGTCCGACGATTCATAGGCGTAGTACTGGTAGAGATTGCGGATCAGCTCGGCTTCTTCGGGGCCGGTCTGGATCAATTCCACGGTGGTTTCAGGCATGGGGCTCTCGGTCAAAAAACGCAGGGCGCCATTGTTCACAAAACCTCGGCGCAGTCCAATAGTGCCGCGAACCTTTCTACTTGCTGAACCGATTGCAAATAGCGGCGAGCCCTGCCGAAGCGCTGAAACATTTCGAATAAACTCCGCCGGCTCGCCACTTTTTCAAGGACACGCACTTTGACCAACGTTTGTACCGCCGGCCTGGATGTGGGCTTCGCCTCCCTGGATTACCTGCAGATCTTTATCCTGGGCGTGATCCAGGGCATTACCGAATTGTTGCCGGTCTCCTCCACCGCCCATATGCGTGTGGTGCCTGCCCTGCTCGGCTGGCAAGACCCCGGCTCGGCGTTTTCGGCGGCCATGCAGCTGGCGGCACTGGCGGCGGTGGTCAGTTACTTCTGGCGCGATGTGCGCCAAGTGACCACGGGCAGCATCGGCGCGGTGCGCCGGGGCGACTACAACGATCCATGGTTCAAGCTGGCGGTGGCGATTGTGTTGGCGACCATTCCGATCGGGATCGCCGGCCTGGCCTTGTCGTCGACCCTGAACGCCTGCAATTCGCCGTTGCGCGGGCTGCTGGTGATCGGTATTTCCTGCGTGGTAATGGCGGTGCTGCTGGCGGCGGCCGAGCTGCGTGCCCGGCATACCCGCGAGGTCAGCCAGATGCGCCTGCGGGATGCGCTGATTGTCGGGGTCGCGCAGATCGGCGCGTTGATTCCGGGCGTATCGCGTTCCGGCTCGACCCTCACCGCGGCCCTGTTCCTCAACTTCAAACGCGAAGAAGCCGCGCGCTTTTCCTTCCTGCTGGGCCTGCCCGCCATCGCCCTCGCCGGTTTGAAGGAGCTGTGGGTGCTGCTGCATGCCGATATGCCCGCCCATGCCTGGCCGCATTTATTGTTCGGGCTGGTGGTGGCCAGTGTCTCGGCGTTCTTCGCGATCTGGGGCCTGATGAAGTTCCTCGAGCGGTTCTCCACCTGGCCGTTTGTGATCTATCGCGCGCTGCTGGGGGTGTTCCTGATTGTGGCGGTCAGTACCGGGTTGCTGGGTTGATATAACACCCCGTCTCAACCCGGCATCAATCTCATGTGGGAGGGGGCTTGCCCCGATGAGGGCGTGTCAGTTGATGCAACTTTAACTGACCCAATGCTATCGGGAGCAAGCCCCCTCCCACATTTGAACTGCCTTGCCTTATATCCCGCCCGTACGCTCCGCCAGTGCTTCGAGCAGGTCGGCCGATGGCACGAAAAACAACCCGCCGGTGACCGCCGTGCTGAAGTCGAGCAAGCGGTCGTAGTTGCCTGCCGGGCGGCCGACGAACATGTTTTCCAGCATCTGCTCCAGCGGCTGCGGCGAGCGTGCGTAGCCGATGAAATAGGTGCCGAACTCCCCGGCACCGGGGCGGCCGAAGGGCATGTTGTCGCGCAGGATTTTCACTTCTTCGCCGTTCTCGTCGGTGATCACGGTCAGGGCGCTGTGGGCATTGCTCGGCTTGGCGTCTTCGCCTAACTCGATATCCGACAGCTTGGTGCGCCCGATCACCTTCTCCTGGGCTTCGACCGTCAGGCCGTTCCAGGCGGTCATGTTGTGCAGGTACTTCTGCACCAGCACGTAGCTGCCGCCTTCGAATCCGGGGTCTTCGTCGCCAACGATAGTGAAGCCCACGGCCTTGCGCCCCACCGGGTTCTCGGTGCCGTCGACAAAGCCGATGATGCTGCGCATGTCGAAGTAGCGGAAACCCTGGACTTCATCCACCACCTTCACGCTATCGCCCAGGGCGGTCATCAGTTGGGTGGCGAGTTCAAAGCACAGGTCCATCTGCTCGGCGCGGATATGCAGGAGGATGTCGCCGGGCGTCGACACCGCCATGCGCCCTTCCACACCGAACTCGCGAAACGGGTGCAACGCCGCCGGGCGCGGTGCGCCGAACAAGCGGTCCCAGGCCTGCGAGCCAAAGCCGCAGACGCAGGTGAGGTTGCCCGCCGGCACGCGCTTGCCCACCGAACGCACCAGCCCGGCGATGTCTGCGCACCAGGCGCGCACGCCGTCTTCACTGCCGGGGACGATGGTGGCGACCATAAAGATCGCGCTGCTGGTGATCGGGTGGCAGACGGACTGCGGTTCAAGAGGCGGCTGAACGGAGGAAGTCGGCATGGGGCAAATCCAGGCTAAGGGCGGGAGTGAACCCGCGCAGGTTAGCAGATCATTTCCGGCACGCCTGCCACACGTCGCGAATCAAGGCCTTGAGCTGCAACGCCTCGGCCCAGCGGTCACTGATTTCACGCCCATCGGCACCGGTGATGGCATAGGGCGGCGGGCCCAGTTCGCAGGTGAAGGACAGGCTGTGCGGGGTGTCGGGGCGGGCCAGCCAGTCCTCGATCCCGTAGCGCCACCACTGGGTAAAGCGTTGCACCCAGGCCTGGTGCTGAGGGAACGCCAGCGACACCTGCACCTGTTCACTGCTGGCCACACGGCCATGAAAGCCCCAGCTATGGCGCAGGATCGTGCGGATCTGCTCGTCGTCTTCAACGGCGCCGGGCTCGGGCAGCTCGCGCCCGACCACGTAGTGAGACAGGTCGGCCAGCAGCTTCAAATCGGGCATCTGCGCCAGCAGGTCGAGGGTGAACAGCAGGTCGCTGGTCAGGCGATAGCGGTGGGTTTCCAGCAGCACCGGAAAATCCACCTGCTCGGCCAGGCGTTGCCAGCCTTCGATCAAGCGGGCGGCTTCGGTTTGGGTGCGCGGGCGCACATCGGCTTGCAGGGTGAGGTGGTGGCAGCCGTGGCGGCTGATCACATCCAGTGCGGCCGCCAGGTCGTCGACGCTTTGCGGGAACAACTGGCCTTCGATCCGCAGGCCCCGCGCCGTGGCGGCTGCGTGCAGGCGCGCGACATCGGCGGCGTGCCAGTAGTGATCGGTAATGCCGTCGAAACCGGCGGCCTTGATGCGGTCGAGTTGGGCCTCCAGGGGGCCGGGCTCGGTGTGCATCGCCCAGAGGGATTGGAATACCAGGAATTGGCGCATATCAGCCTCGCAGCAGGTGTTTGAGGGACACGTCGGGGTCGGCCAGGCTGGCCGCGTTCAGGGCGATGCGCGCGCTGATCAGGCGTTCGCACAGCTTGATGTCCTTGGCCACGCTGTTGCCGGGGCCCCAGCCGCAGGCGCCTTGCAAGTGCTGGTCGGCGTCGAGGTAGAACAGCAACAGCCCCGCGCCCGGCAAGGCACGGCTGACGGTCAGCGGCGTGATCACGCCCACGGTCTGCAAGCCCCAGTCGTACTGGTCGGACCAGAAGCCGGGCAGCACTTCGAACGGCTCATCACGCCCGAGCATGTTCAGTGCGGCATGCCGCCCTTGGGCCTCGGCATTGCGCCAGGTTTCCTGGCGCTGGTACTCACCGCCGAGGCGAAACTCGCACACGTCACCTGCCGCGTAGATGTCCGGCACGCTGGTGCGCAGGTGCGCGTCGACGCGAATGCCCTGCCCCACCTCCAGCCCCGCCGCCACGGCCAGCTCGATATTCGGTTGCATGCCGATGCCGACCACCACCAGGTCGCAGGGCAGTAACTGCCCGTCCACCAGTTGCACCGCCTCTGCATGGATCGACTCCAACGCCACATTCAAGCGCACGTCGACACCCTGTTGGCGATGCACCTGCAGCAGCGCCTCGGAGATGACCGGCGCCAGCACCCGGCCCGCCAAGCGTGGCCCGGCTTCGAGCACCGTCACCTCACAGCCCAGGCCACGAGCGGTCGCCGCGACTTCCAGGCCGATAAACCCACCGCCGACAATCACCAGCCGCGCTCCGGGCCGCAACGCGGATTTCAGCGCCAGCGCTTCATCGTGGGTGCGCAGGTACAACACGTTGGCCTGCGCCTGGGGCAAGCGTCGCGCCCTGCCGCCGGTGGCCAGCAACAGCCCGGAGTAGCTCAACCACTGGCCGTCGGCCAATTGCAGGCGGTGTTGCGACGGGTCCAATTGGCTGACCGGGTTACCGGCGATATGTTCGATGCCTAACTCGGCGAGCCGGGCGCTGTCGCACAGGCTGCAGCCGGCCAGGTCCATGCTGCCCTGCAACAGGCCCTTGGAAAGGGGCGGCCGCTCGTAGGGCACGTGCGGTTCGTCGCCGATCAGGATGAGGCGCCCGCTGTAGCCTTCTTCACGCAGGGTCAATGCCGCGCGGCCACCGGCATGGCCGGCGCCGACGATGATCAGGGCGGTGTTCATCATCAAGCCGTGACGGCGAGCAACACCCGCCCCGCTTCGACCCGTACCGGGTAGGTCTTGAGGTTGACGCACACCGGCGCGCCCAGGGCCTTGCCCGAGCGGTAATCGAAGCGCCCGTTGTGCTTGGGGCACTCGATCACATGGTCCATCACCAGGCCGTCGGCGAGGTGGATTTTCTCGTGGGTGCACAGGCCGGCGGTGGCGAAAAACTCATTGTCCGCCGAGCGGAACACCGCGTAGGTGTGCGCCCCGTGGTCGAAGCGCAGCACGTCTTCCGCGTCTATTTCGCCCACGGCGCAGACGTCGATCCATTGATCGTTCATGGCGTTTTCTCTTGTTCTTGGGTGGGATTCAGCCGGCAGTGGCTTCTGCATGCATCGAGGCCCTGGCGGCCGGTTCAGCGCTGGGGCGGATGGGACGCTGGACGAAGTAAGTCGGATCGCTGCGCTGCTTCCAGATCGTCGGAAGGATCTCCTTGTACGCCTCGAACAGGTTGGCGTACGGCGGCGGGCAGTCGCTGCGGATCTCTTCGTGCAATTGCGCCAAGGCGTGGTACGGCACCATCGGGTACATGTGGTGTTCGAGGTGGTAGTTCATGTCCATGTAGATAAAGCGCAGCACGCGGTTCATGTAGATGGTGCGGCAGTTGCTGCGGTGGTCGAGCACATCTTCGGCCAGGCCCACATGCTGGGTGAGGCCGAACACGTAGCCGAGCCAGGCGCCGTAGATACTTGGCAGCCCAACCAGCATCAGCGGCAACCAGCTGTGCAGGTACAACGCGGTGCCGATCACCAGCGCATAAATACCGACCCAGATACGCGCGGCGCGGAACACCTTGGGCCACTCGGATTCGGGGATGAAATCCGCCTCCTGGGCACTCATCTGGCCGATGGCATGGCGCGCCACACCGCTGAAGGTCTTCCAGGCCAGGGGCAGGTTGAACAGGCTGAGAAACATCATCGGCAGGCTAGGCGGGCGTGGCTCGACGATCTCCGGGTCGCGGCCGACGACGATGGTGTCGGTGTGGTGCCGGGCATGGCTCCAGCGCCACACGTGGGGTTCGAAGATGCACATGAAGCTTGCGACCTGGTACAGCACGTCGTTCATCCAGCGGGTCTTGAACGCGGTGCCGTGGCCGGTTTCGTGCCAGCGCGGGTTGGACGCGGTGCCGTACAGCACGCCATAGGCGAGGAAGAACGGCACGCAGGCCCACGTGCCCCAGAACCAGTAGCCGCCGAAGCCAGTGGCGAACAGCGCACTCACCCATATAGCGGTGTCGAGCAAGGCCGGGCCGTCGCGGCGTTGCATCAGTTCTTTCATGCGTTTACGGGAAATCGGCGATTGGTACCAACTGGCCGAGACCAGGCCTTTTTCCGCCGCGCGGGCAGCTTCGGGGCCGGTGAGGCTGTAGTCGCGCCGAGCGGTGTGAGCGGTGTGTTCAGGCATTGTTATTGTTCTCCGCAAGCGAGAGGTTTCAGGTGCTTTGCGAAACCAACGATAGAGCGCGGCTAAATCACCCTCAAGGCCTTGAATCCATTCCCTATCAAGCTATCATCCAGGCCCAGCGGGGCTTGATAGTTTTCTATCAAGACGCTCAAGGGGGCTGTCATGAACAACAATAAACGCCCGACCATCGCCACCGTCGCCGCCCATGCGGGCCTCAGCGTGGCCACCGTCGACCGCGTGCTGAATGCGCGCGCGCCAGTCAATCCGCAGACGGCCGAGCAGGTGTTCCAGGCCGCCGAAGCGGTGGGCTATTTTGCGGCGCGGCTGATCGGCCAACGCATACGCGAACGCCGGCCCACCTATCGCTTCGGCATCCTGCTGCTGGGCACCGCCCAGGCGTTCTATGCCCACCTGGCGCAGTCGATCAGCGAGGCGGCGCAGCATCACGCCAGCGCCAACCTGACCTGCCAATTCGACTACATCCACGACCGCACACCCAGCGTCATCGTCGCGCAGATCGAACAACTGGCCGTGCAGTGTGATGCCCTCGCCGTGGTCAGCTTCGCCCACCCGCTGATCAACGCCTGCCTGGCGCAGATCCGCGAGGCCGGCGTGCCGGTGGTGGCCCTGCTCTCGGATATTCATGAGCAAGCCCTTGAACCCTACGTGGGCCAGGACAACCACGTGGTCGGGCGCACCATGGGCTGGCTGCTCGCCCGCACCTGCGGCGCCCGCAAAGGCAGCGTGGGGATCCTGCTCGGCGGCCATCGCTTCCTCGGTCACCAGGCACGGGTCGAAGGCCTGCACAGCTACCTGGCCGAACACGCCCCGGGGCTCAAACCGCTGGAGCCGCTGATCAACCTGGACAACTGCGACATCACCGAAGAAGCCACCCTCGACCTGCTCACCCGCCACACCGACCTGCGCGGCCTGTGCGTGGTGGGTGGCGGTGGCGACGGCATCATCAGCGCCCTGGCGCAACTGCCCAAGCGCCCGGCCTTGTGCTGCATTTTGCAGGAGTCCACGGCGCTGTCACGCCAGGCGCTGAGCCAGGGGTTGATCGATGTGGTGATGGATTCCCAGCCCAGGCAGACGGCGAACGCGCTGGTGCAGTTGCTGGTGGAATTGCAGAGTGCCGAGGGGTTTGATCCGGAGCGGCATCGGGTGTATATCGCGCCGCAGATTGTGACGTCGGAGAACATGTGTGCCTGATACATGGAGATCAAAATGTGGGAGGGGGCTTGCCCCCGATGGCGGTGGATCAGTTAAGTAGATGTCAACTGACACTCCGCTATCGGGGCAAGGGCATCTACGCAACTTTTCAGACCCTGACAAATCTCCCTGTGGCGAGCGGGTTTGTCCCGCGTTGGGCTGCGCAGCAGCCCCAGTCAAGAAGATCGCGGTGTATCAGACACTCTGTAGAGGCTGGTTTTGGGGCTGCTGCGCAGCCCAGCGCGGGACAAGCCCGCTCACCACGACAGCCCTATCCGCCGCGCTTTCAGCGTTGAGCCAACGTTGTGTAGATACCTATGGCTATCGGGGGCAAAACCCCTCCCACATGTCGACCCTATGCGCCGCGAAAATCTGCGGCACTCAACCCGAACCGACTCATCTTGTTGTACAGCCCACCCCGGGACACGTTCAGTTGCCGGGCGGCCAGGCGGATGTTGCCGCCGGTGCTTTTGAGGGCGGCGACGATGGCGTGCATTTCGTGGCTGCTCAGGTCCTGGGCGGGCTGAGGTTCGTGGTGGCGCAGCGTGGCGCGCGGTCTGGTTTCCAGGGGTAGATCGGCCGCCTGGATCAGTTCGCCCGTCGCCAGGTTGGTGGCGCGTTCGATGCTGTTTTCCAGCTCGCGCACATTGCCTGGCCAGGCGTAGGCCGAGAGCAATTCCAGCGCATCCGGGGCAAAGCCCTGTACCGATTTGCGCAGCGAACGGGCGCAGCGCGTGAGGAAGTGCCGCGCCAGCAACGGGATGTCTTCACGGCGCATGCGCAGCGGCGGTACGGTCAGGTTCAGGACGTTGAGGCGGTAGTAGAGGTCTTCACGGAACGCCCCTTCGGCCACCGCCTGGCTGAGGTTGCGGTGGGTGGCGGCAATGATCCTTACGTCCACGGGCCGTGAACTTTTCGCGCCGACGCGGGTAATTTCGCCTTCCTGCAACACCCGCAGCAGGCTGACCTGAGCGTCGAAGGACATATCGCCAATCTCATCCAGAAAGATGGTGCCGCCATCCGCCAGTTCAAACTTGCCCGCCGACCCGCCCCGGGCCGAGCCGGTGAATGCGCCTTCGACGTGCCCGAACAGCTCGCTCTGCACCAGGTCCCGTGGGATCGCGCCGCAGTTGACCGCCACGAACGGACCGTTGGCGCGGTCGCTGGCGTTGTGGATGGCCTGGGCGAACAGCTCCTTGCCGGTGCCGCTTTCGCCGAGGATCAGGGTGGTGGATTCACTGCGACTGGCGATGCGTCCCAGGTGCAGCGCGTCCTGGATCGCCCGCGACGTGCCCTGGATGGTATCGAAGGTGTAGCGCGCCTGGGTGCTGATGATGCGCCGGGTGATTTCACGGATGCGGCGGTTTTCGCGCAGGGACACGATCACCCCGCCCTGCTCCAGCGGGCACACCGAGACCAGGCAGGCGAGCTGGCTGCGGTCGTGCAGGTGGAAGGTGCAATCGAGGTCACGCACCGGCTCACCGCCGCGTAAAAGCATGGCGTCACTCAATTCACTGCGGCCCAGGCGCTGGAAGGGGCTGCCGATCAGCTCCAGCCCCACCCCGAACAGTTGCCGGGCATAACGATTGAGCGCCTTGATGCAGCCACGCTCATCGAGCACCACCAGGCCTTCGTTAAGCACTTCGAGCACGGTTTGCTGCTCTTCCAACAGCGCTTGCAGGGCCATCTGGCGGGAGACCGCTTCGGCAGCCGCTTGTACGGTACCGAGGGTGTGAAAATGAAACCAGCCGGGTTCGGCGGTGAGGGTCAGCATCGCCAGGGTCTGGCCCTGGGCATTCCTGATCGGCGCGGCGGCGCAGTGCATACGGCGTTGGCGCAGGCCGCTGCCGAAGTTCTCCTCGGCCAGCACGTACACCAGGCGGTCTTCGGCCAGGGCCAGGCCGGTGCAGTTGGTGCCCTGGACCGATTCGAGCAGGCGGCTGCCGACGGGGGTGATGTCCAGCCCGCAGAAATACAGGGTGGTGCCCTCGGCGTCGGTGAGGTTGATATGCCCTCGCGGGTTATAGGCCAGCAAACCATGCATGACCTGCGCGGCGGCGGCGATCAGGACGCGGTGGGTGGCCAGGGTGGCAGCAAGATCGTGGGGCGCCACGAAGCGGTACTGGCTGTCATCCGGGTCGATACCCGCCTCTACGCTGCGGCGCCAGGAATCCCAGATCACCTGCCGCACCTCGGCCGGGCGCTGCACCTGCCCGGCCAGGCACGCGCGCCACGCCTGTTCCAGCGCAGCCACCGGACCGTCGTTCAGCGCCGCAGGCCCCAGGGCCGTCAGGTAGTCGAGGTCTTGTACGCTGAACGCCATGCTCATCGGGCGATATCCATGTTCATGTTTTTGACATGTCAGTATAGGCATGTCATCAGAATGAACACATTTTGTTTATTGTATTTTATAAAGTCTTAATTATCAGACAGTTATAAATTGGCATAACCTTTGCTCCAGCCCCTTTGCCAGCCAGGGCTGTCCTGCGGCCAACAATAAAAAGGGGTTATTTCATGAGTACACAGAACATCCGCCTGGGCTTGATCGGTGCAGGTCGCATGGGCAGCTTCCACGGCCTGACCGCTGCGCGACACATCCCTGGCGCAACGCTCGCCGCCATCGCCGACCCCACTCCCGGCCAAGCCGCACGCCTGGCGGCCGAACTGGGGGCAGCCAAGGTCTACACCGACCCGCAACAGCTGCTCGACGACCCGGACATCGACGGCGTCCTCATCGCCGCCCCCGCCCGCAGCCACGCAGAACTGGTGATCAGCGCCGCCCGCGCCGGCAAGGGGATCTTCTGCGAAAAACCCATGGCCATCACCCTCGACGAAGCCGACCGCGCCATTGCCGCCGCGGCCGATGCGCGCGTGCCGCTGCAGGTCGGTTTCAATCGGCGTTTCGCCAAGAGCTTCCGCACGGCCCACCTCGACGTGGCGGCCGGCCGCATCGGCACGCCGCAGTTGTTGCGCTCGCTGACCCGTGACCCGGCACTCAACAACCCGGCCAATTCGCCGCAATGGGTGATCTTCCTGGAAACCCTGATCCACGACTTCGACACCCTGCGCTACCTCAACCCCGGTGCCGAAGCGGTGCAGGTGTATGTGATGGCCGACGCATTGATCGCGCCGGAGTACAAAAGCAAAGGCTTCCTCGACACCGCCGTGGTCGCGATCCGCTTCGACAACGGCGCCATCGCCACCGCCGAGGCCAACTTCCAGGCGGTGTACGGCTACGACGTGCGCGGCGAAGTGTTCGGCAGCGCCGGCATGCTGAGCATGGGCAGCCTCAACGACTCCGACCTGGTGCGCTACCTGGCCGAGGGCATCCAGGCCGACACCCAGCGCATGGACACCGACCTGTTGCGCGACGCCTACATCGCCGAACTCAACCACTTTGTCGACTGCCTGCGCAGCGGCGCCAAGCCCATGGCCAGTGGTGAAGACGCGCGCGCCGCCCTGGCGATTGCCCGTGCCTGCATCGAGTCGTTCGAGACCGGCAAGGCCGTGGCCGTGCAGGGAGCCCGCTGATGAGCCCGTTCAAACTGGCGATCAGTGCCGAGATGGTGTTTCTCGACCTGCCCTTCGTCGAGCGCGTGAAGCGCATCCATGCACTGGGTTTCAGTGCCGAAATCTGGAACTGGACCAATAAAGACATCAGCGCCCTGGCCGCCACCGGCGCCGATTTCACTTCGATGACCGGCTATATCAGCGGCACCCTCACCGACCCCGACGGCATCCGCCAGCTGCTCGACAGCGCGCGCGAATCCATCGGCGTCGCCGAGCGCCTGAACTGCCCCAGTCTCAACCTGCACGGCACCGGCCTGGGTGACGGCGGCCTGCCGGTGCAGCCCGTGAGCCAGACCACCGGGCGCATGTGGCTGAGCGCGTGCAAGGCGCTGGAAAAAATCGCGCGCCTGGGCGAAGACGCCGGCCGCGTGTTCCTGCTGGAAAACCTCAACACCGAGGTCGACCACCCCGGCACCCCGTTCGCCCGCGCCGACGACACCCTGGCGCTGATCGAAGCCGTGGGCAGCCCGCACCTGAAGATGAACCTGGACCTGTACCACGCGCAGATCGGCGAAGGAAACCTGATCGAGCTGATCCAGCGCGCAGGCAGCGCCATCGGTGAAATCCAGGTGGCCGACGTGCCCGGACGCCAGGAGCCCGGCACCGGCGAAATCCACTACCCGGCCATTGCCAGGGCCCTGCACGCCATGGGCTACAACGGCGTGGTCGGCCTCGAAGGCTGGGCCAGCGGCGACAGCGAGTTGGCCCTGGAGCGTTTCCGCCAAGCGTTCACCCTATAACAATAAAAGGAACACCCTCATGCATCGCTATTCATTGCTTGTTGCTGCGTTTTTACTGCTGTTCAGCCAATGGACCTTCGCCGCGTATCGCATCGGCGTGAGCATCGCGCGGGTCGACGATAACTTCATGACCTACGTGCGCACCGGCCTGGAAAATGCCGCCAAGCAACAGGACGTGCAGATCCAGTTCGAAGACGCCCAGGGCGACGTGGTGCGCCAGCTCAACCAGGTCGAAGGCTTTCTCAACCAGAAAGTCGACGCTGTGATCGTGCTGCCGGTGGACACCGCCGCCACCGCCAACATGACCCGCGCCGCCGTGGCGGCCAAGACGCCGCTGGTGTACGTCAACCGCCACCCGGATGAGCGCACCTTGCCCAAGGGCGTGGTCACCGTGGCATCCAACGATATCGAGGCCGGGCAATTGCAGATGCGCTACCTCGCGGAAAAGCTCGGCGGCAAGGGCAATGTGGCGATCATCATGGGCGACCTCGCGCAGAACGCCACCCATGACCGCACCGAAGGCGTCAAACAGGTGCTCAAGGACTTTCCCGGCATCAAGGTGGTGGAGCAGCAAAGCGCCGAGTGGCAACGTAACAAGGGCATGGACCTGACCAGCAACTGGCTGCTGGCCGGCACGCAGTTCGATGCGATTGTGGCCAATAACGATGAAATGGCGATTGGCGCGGCCATGGCCTTGCAGCAGGCGGGCAAGGCCAAGGGCGAGATCGCGATTATCGGCATCGACGGCTTGCCCGACGGTCTGGCGGCGATCAAGCGCGGCATGCTCACGGCGTCGGTATTCCAGGACCCCAAGGCCCAGGCCACTCAGGCGGTGCAGTCGGCGATCAGGATGATCAAGGGCGAGCCGATCGAGTCCGAGGTGTGGGTGCCGTTCGAGCTCATCAAGCCCGAACAGGTGGCGGTGTTCGAACAGCGCTACAAGTAAATCGAAGATAAGGCGATCAAAATGTGGGAGGGGGCTTGCCCCCGATGGCAGTGGGTCAGTTGATACATCCGTGACTGATCCACCGCTATCGGGGCAAGCCCCCTCCCACACTTGGATCTCAATCAGTCCAGGTCACTTGCATCATGGCGCTCGGGCAACTGTTCCTCGCCCGACACCCGATTCACCCGCCGCCCACGCTGCACCGCCGGCCGCGCCTCAATCGCGTCTGCCCAGCGCTGTACGTGCTTGTACTCGTGCACCGAGAGAAACTCGGCCGCCCCATACAAGCGGCCTTTGACCAGCCCGCCGTACCACGGCCAGATGGCGATATCGGCGATGGTGTATTCATCCCCGGCGATGTATTCGCTCACGGCCAGGCGCTGGTCCAGCACATCCAGCTGACGCTTGGTTTCCATGGCAAAGCGGTTGATCGGGTATTCCATCTTGCTCGGCGCATAGGCATAGAAATGCCCGAAGCCGCCGCCCAGGTAGGGCGCACTGCCCATCTGCCAGAACAACCACGACAGGCATTCCGCGCGGGCCGCCGGCTCGGTGGGGAAGAAGGCGCCGAACTTCTCGGCCAGGTACTGCAGGATCGCGCCGGATTCGAACACGCGAATCGGCTGGGCGCCGCTGTAGTCCATCAAGGCCGGGATCTTCGAGTTCGGGTTGACCCCGACAAAGCCGCTGCCGAACTGGTCGCCGTCGCCGATCTTGATCAGCCAGGCGTCGTATTCCGCGCCGCTGTGCCCCAGGGCCAGCAGTTCCTCGAGCAGGATGGTGACCTTCTGCCCGTTGGGCGTGGCCAGGGAATACAGCTGCAGCGGATGCTTGCCGACCGGCAATTGCTTGTCATGGGTAGCGCCGGCGATGGGCCGGTTGATGCTGGCGAAGGTGCCGCCACTTTCGGCGTCCCAGGTCCAGACCTTGGGTGGGACATAGCTGGATGAATCGGTCATGCTCACTGCTCCTGAGGCGCTTGGGATGGATGAATTCAAAGCGCATCTTACCGATTGGCTCACATTCAGATACCCCACATGGCCGACAGACTTGAAGATATTCTCGCCAATCACCTGAAGGTCGTGTTCTGCGGCATCAACCCCGGCAAGGGTTCCGCCGCCCTCGGCCTGCATTTCGCCAACCGCAGCAACCGCTTCTGGCGCACCCTGCACCTGGCCGGCTTCACACCCCATGAAATCCGCCCCGAGCACGGGCGTACGCTGCTGCACTACCACTGCGGCCTGACCACGTTGGTGGAACGTCCCACGGCCAGCGCGGGCGAATTGGCACGGCATGAGTTCACCCAGGCCGCCGTGGGCTTCGAACACAAGATCCGCCACTGCGCGCCGCGCTTCGTGGCGTTCCTCGGCAAGCCCGGCTACAGCGCGTTGAGCGGCCAACGCGAGATCGCCTGGGGCTTGCAGCCAAAGATGTTGGGCGGCGCGTCAGTGTGGGTGCTGCCCAATCCCAGCGGGCGCAACCTGGCGTTCAGCCTGGAGCAGCTGGTGCAGGCGTATCAACAATTGCGCCGGGCGACGGAGTGCCCTTAATCTCTTGGGCTCGTCAACCTGACAGCAATGGAGGCTTCATGAAACTGATCGGCATGCTGGACTCGCCCTACGTGCGCCGCGTGGCTATTTCCCTGGACCTGTACGGGGTGGATTTCGTGCATGAACCCCTGTCCGTGTTCCGCACCTTCGACGAATTTGCGCAGATCAACCCGGTGGTCAAGGCCCCTACCCTGGTGCTGGACGATGGCACGGTGTTGATGGACTCCAGCCTGATCCTGGAGTACCTGGAAACCCTGGCCCCGGCTGACAGGAAGCTGTTGCCCCGGCAACCTGCGGCACTGGCCAAGGACTTGCACGTTCTGGGACTGGCGCTGGCAGCCTGCGAGAAGAGCGTGCAGATCGTCTATGAACACAACCTGCGCCCGGCCGAGAAGCTGCATGCGCCATGGCTTGAGCGCGTGAGCGGGCAATTGCTTGCGGCCTATGGGTTGCTGGACAAGCAATTGGGCGACAGCGAAGCATTGACCCAGGCGTCGATTACGGCGGCGGTGGCCTGGTCGTTCAGCCAGTTCACCGTGGCATCGGTGGTCAAGGCGGATGCATTTCCCAACCTGCAACGGCATGCCGAAAGGCTGGAGCAGCATCCGGCGTTCAGGCGTTACCCCATCGCCTAAGCACAGCAGTTCAAATGTGGGAGGGGGCTTGCCGCCGATAAGGGTGGATCAGTTATAGAAGTACTGCCTGAACCACCGCTATCGGGGGCAAGCCCCCTCCCACATTGATTTGGGTTGCCTGAACTGACGTGTTCGGCTCAGACCCAGCCGCCATCCACAATAAAGTTCTGCGCCGAACACATCGCCGAGGCATCGGACGCGAGAAACAGCGCCATATTGGCGATGTGTTCCGGCAGTACGCTGCCGGGCAGGCACTGGCTGCGGCTGATCAGTTCCTTGGCGGCGTCATCCACCCACATGGCCAGCTGTTTTTCGGTCATCACCCAGCCCGGCACCAGTGTGTTCACCCGGATACGGTTCGGCCCCAGTTCCCGTGCCAGCGCGCGGGTCATGCCGTGGGCGGCGGCCTTGCTGGCGGCGTACACCGGGTAGCCGGCGGAGGCCATCATCCAGCCGACGGAGCCGAGGTTGATGATCGAGCCGCTGCCGGCGCGTTTCATCATCGGCACCACGGCCTTGGCGGCAAAGAAGGCGTGTTTGAGGTTGACTGAGATCAGCTTGTCGAAGGTTTCCGAATCGACTTCTTCCAGGGTGTGGCGCACGTCATTGGCGGCGTTGTTCACCAGTACGCTGATCGGCCCCAGGGAATGTTCGAAGCGCCCTATGGCCGCCTTGTAGGCGATTTCATCGGTGATGTCGCAACACACGAACTCCACGGCATGCCCCTGGGAACTCAACAACGCCGCCAGGCGTTCGCCCTGGCTTTGCGCGCGGTCCACAAACCCGACCTTGGCACCCTGCACGGCGAAGGCGCGCACCATGAATTCGCCGATCCCCGAGGCGCCCCCGGAAATCAGTACGGTCTTGCCCTTGAGGTCGGGATAAACGGCGTGTTCAGTACTCATAAAAGGATGCCTCGATCAATTAGTCTTATTTTATTTTACGAAATCGGCTTTAAAGGCTATAAATTCGCTGTCCAACCGACAAAATATCGCTATTAGTAGAACTATTCCACTCAAAACAACAAAAGGAAGTTCGACCATGAAGCACCCTCGATACCTGCTGTCCGGCCTGGCGCTGTCCATGCTGATCGCCAGCGGCGGCGCCCAGGCGGCCGGCCTGAGCAGCGAGCAAAAACCTTTCGGTAAAACCAACGACGGCACCGCCGTCGAACAGTACATCCTGCGCAACAGCCACGGCATGCAAGCCACGGTGATCACCTACGGCGGCGTGTTGCAGTCGCTGAAAGTGCCGGACAAAAACGGCAAGGTCGACGACGTGGTGCTGGGCTTTGACGACGTGCAAGGCTATCAAGCCGGTACGGCGTTTTTCGGCGCAACCATCGGCCGCTTCGGCAATCGCCTGGCCGGCGGTGCCTTTGAACTCGATGGCAAGCGCTTCCAGGTGCCGCTCAACGACGGCCCCAACTCACTGCATGGCGGCGCCCAGGGCTTCGACAAGCAGGTGTGGAAGGCCGAGCCGGTCAAGGACAAGGACTCGGTCGGCGTGAAGCTGAGCTACCTGTCCAAGGACGGCGAGATGGGCTTTCCCGGTAATTTGAAAACCGAAGTCACCTATCGCCTCAACGACAGGAACGAACTGCACATCGACTACAAGGCCACCACCGACAAGCCGACGGTACTCAACCTCACCAATCACAGCTACTTCAACCTGGCCGGTGCGGGTAACGGCGACATCCTCAAGCACGTCGCTACATTGCATGCCAGCCATTACACGCCGGTGAATGCCACCTTGATTCCTACCGGCGAACTCGCGCCGGTCAAGGGCACGCCGATGGACTTCCTCAAGCCCACCTCGATCGGCCAGCACATCAAGGAAGATCACCCGCAGCTCAAATTTGCCGAGCCGAAACAGGGTGGGTTTGACTTCAACTGGGCGCTGGACACCAAGGGCGACGTCAAGCAACTTGCCGCCGAGGTGCACGACCCGGCGTCAGGCCGGCGCTTGCAGCTCTACACCAGCGAACCGGGCGTGCAGTTCTATACCAGCAACTTCCTGGATGGTTCGGTGAAGGGCAAAGGTGGCAAGACCTACCTGCACTGGAGCGGGTTTACCTTGGAGACCCAGCACTTTCCGGATGCGCCTAACCAACCAAACTTCGCCTCAACTCGCCTGAACCCAGGACAGACCTACACCCAGAACACCGTCTTCAAGTTCACCGCCGATTAAAACCGCTTTACTGTGGGAGGGGGCTTGCCCCCGATTGCGGAGTGTCAGTCTGCATATTTGCTTCTGATACACCGCCATCGGGGGCAAGCCCCCTCCCACATTTTGAGCCTCACATGACAAGGGGTTCAGCGTTGTTTCATGCGGTCGATGACCACCGCCAGCAGCAGGATCGAACCGCGGATCACATACTGGTAGAAGGTGTCGATGTTCTTCAGGTTCATCGCGTTCTCGATGATCGCCAAAATCAACACCCCGGCGATCACGTGACGGATCATGCCGATGCCGCCGCTCAACGACACCCCGCCCAGCACGCAGGCGGAAATCACCGTCAACTCGAAACCCTGGCCGATCATCGGCTGGCCCGAGGTCATGCGCGAGGCGAGGATCACCCCGGCCAATGCGCCGATCAGGCCGTGCACGGCGAAGATCAGGATCTTGGTGCGGTCGACATTCACCCCCGCCAGCAACGCCGCTTCCGGGTTACCGCCGATGGCCATGGTGTTGCGCCCGTAGGTGGTGTAGTTGAGCAGCCAGCCGAAAAACAGGAAGCACACGATGGTGATCAGGATCGGCACCGGTACGCCCAACAGTTGGCCGTTACCGAAGATAAAGAACTGGTCCTGGGATACGCCCACCGCCTTGCCGTCGGCAAAGATATAGGCCAGGCCGCGCACGATCTGCATGGTCGCCAGGGTGGTGATCAACGCATTGACCCGCAGCTTGGCGATCACGATGCCGTTGATCAGCCCCACGATCAGGCCCATCAGCAACGCCGCGCCGATGCCCAGCATGACGCTGTCGGTGTCGCGCATCACAATCGCCGCCACCACGCCGGCGCAGGCGATCACCGAGCCCACCGACAGGTCGAAGTGCCCCGATGCCAGGCAGAACAGCATGGTGCAGGCGGCGATGCCCACGGTGGAAATCGCCAGGCCCAGGCCGCGCATGTTCAGCGGCGAGAGGAAGTTATCGATGAGCAAGGCGCACAGGACAAAGATGCCCACCGCCGCCAGCAGCATCGCCCAGTTGTCGAGCAGTGCGCGCATATCGAGGGGTTTGCGTGCCGTCGGCAGCGCGTTGTTTTGAGTGGTCATGGTCTTCTCTCAGTTCGCCAGGCCGCGCGGCAGGGCCAGTTGCAGCAGGTTGGATTCGGTCGCGTGTTCACGGGTCTGTTCGCCGCGCATCGCGCCTTCGCACAGCACCAGGATGCGGTCGGAGATGCCCATCACTTCCATCAGGTCGCTGGACACCACGATCACCGCAATGCCCTGGGCCGCGAGGTTATGGATAATCTGGTAGATCTCGGCCTTGGCGCCGATGTCGATGCCGCGGGTCGGCTCGTCCAGCAGCAGGACCTTCATCGGCATCGACAGCCAGCGGCCGAGAATGGCTTTCTGCTGGTTGCCGCCGGACAGGTACATGATCTTTTGCGCGGCGGTCGGGGTTTTGACCTTCATCGCCCTGATCTGCTGGTCGGCATTGCCCTTCTCCCAGCCATCGCGCAGCAACCAGCCGAACGAAGAGTGGGCGCCACGGGCGCTGATATTGATGTTCTCGGCGACGCTGGACAGCGGAATGATGCCTTCCTTCTTGCGGTCTTCCGGGCACAGCAGTACACCGGCGGCGATGGCAT